>Ga0209810_1000038_pt1 | contig 398910 bp, 368 predicted proteins | sample Coa_R1_7_FD_187159 | JGI IMG/M metagenome (GOLD analysis project Ga0209810, IMG submission 187159) | Surface soil microbial communities from Centralia Pennsylvania, which are recovering from an underground coalmine fire - Coalmine... | ecosystem: Environmental > Terrestrial > Soil >...
TGCCGCCCGCTCTGGCGGGCGGCAACTGTGGGGAGCGAGCCGCCGCGCGGCGGCTCGCTCCCCACAGTTGGATGATTAGATGAGGCAACGAATGCGCGAGAGTAAGATTTTTACGTGAGGCAACACGGCTCTTTTAGAAGGAATTCTGATCCTGGCTAGAAATCCATGCCAATTTTCCTCAATGACTGTAATATATCCCTTCACAATGCAAGAACAAATGTGAAGCAAGTCATGGACATGTTTGGAATAGAATGAGACATAGAACAGCGCTATTTTAATATCTATCTTATCCTTGCTGGGAAAAAGCACCTGAAAGCATCTGCAATAAATCCAGGAAGCCACCCACAAGGGGATAGCTCTATCATATGGAGCAGCCTGTAGAGCCATCTCTTTGCGGGTGGCTTCCTGGGTCTCCCCGACACAAGGGGCTTTCAGTCTCCCCAACACAAGCGGCTCCCGGTTCATTTTATGCTGCCTTCGCGTCTCGCTCCAGACCCAGCAAATCTGAGCGAATATTTGTGAAATGCTCGCGCAGCGCAGCCGCCTGCACTCGCTCGCCTTCGATACGCAGCCAGATACGCCGTTGGGGGAAATAGAAAGTGACGCACAGGCTTAAGATCAAGAAAATCGAGGTCGGCCAGACCAGGGGTCCGCCCGCGTCTTTGGTGACAAGCAGGACGGTTGCCTCGCTGGCGCTGTTTACCGTCACCGTCAATTGTTTATCCAGGCTCTGCCGTGTTTGACCAACGGCAAGTCGTTGCAGAAATTTCAACTGCTCCTGCGATGTGCCGGGAACGCCGATGCTGACCAGGAAAACTGGATTTTTCACCTGTCCCAGTTGCAGTGAGGTGAGATGCGGGAAAAGTACGCTCATCGTCAAATTGGAGTCCGCGATTGCAATGCCTTCCGCGTAATCGACGACATGGCTCGCGTCCAATGTCGCCGTATGATCCAGCACAATCGCCTGACTGCACACGAGGCAGCCCTGCGCATCGCTTACCGTCAGCGTTACCGAGGGGATCAGCGACGACTGGTGAAAGACGACGCCATTATAGGAGAGGGGATCGTTGACGCGCAGGTGATCGCTATGCGCCACCAGCACGCCATCCTGGTACACGCTCAGGTCGGTCACGTAGTCGGTTGGCAGGCCAGTTTTCGGGTCGAAGATAGCCTTAAATGAGTTGACGCGGAAACTGATGTTATGCGGCGTGCCGCGTGGATAAACAACCGCGCTCTGCCCGGCTGGCAAGGCCTGATCGAAGGTAAACCCGGCCAGGTTGTCGCTCAGCGCGACCAGCGGCGCGGGCAAGAAACGGCGTGCCGGGCTGTCTGGCGCAAAGCCATGCCACTGCGAAATCATGCCCGCAAACAACAGCGTGACCAGCGCGGCATGAAACACAAAGGTGGAGAGCGTAGCCCACGAATTTTTGTTGGCGTACAGGTAGGTGACGCTCTTTCCCTTGCCCTCTTGCCCTTGCGAATTTACGATGACGGATCGAACGCGGTAATGGCGCTTGCGCAAAGCCTCGCTCGTCCAGGCAACCGCATCGGGATGCTCAAATGTCGAGCGTTCAAGCGCGTTCGAATAAAATTTGTCGCTGCGCCGGATGACCGGGTGGCGAAAGTTCTGCCAGATGGCGGGCGCGCGATTGAGCGTGCAGACCACGATACTGAGCGCGAGGATGGTCAGCACCAGGAAAAAATACCAGCTTGAGAAGACCTTAAAAAATTGCAGCCAGTCAAAGATAGGAGTCAGCGACCCATAACGAGGCAAAGCGTTCTGCTGCACCCAGGCGGCATAAGCGGCGGGATCGCTCAAGACCTCGCCGGGTGCCTGAATAAAGTAAATGCCGATGAAGCAGATGACGACAATGCAGACAATCAACAGAATGGCGGTACGCACCGAACTGAGCCAACCCCAGGCGGCATCTACCGGATGGCGCGCCACATAGCGCAGCCGCGAGACAAAGCGCTGACCAGGGGAAAGGGTATTTTTCTTGAACTTTTTCGCCCGTCTGGCCTGCTGCTCCCAGGGCCGCGCCGTTTTGATCGGGCGTTTCGTTTGCGTTGGCATGCTATTTTACGGGCGAAAATCGCCCTACTTCTCTTTCCATGATGAAGGACACATCCATTTAGACACATCATATGATAGAGCATAGAGAGGCTTCTGGCAAGGTTGTTGTTTTTTGTATGGACGCGACGAGGAACATGGACAAAGAAAGGGAGAAGACCCAGGCCTGTCATCCTGAGCGCAGCGAAGGATCTGAGTCCTCCAACGATGCGCGTGTCGAGACCGCAGATCCTTCGCTGCGCTCAGGATGACAGGGGACACGTATCCCCCCTTACATTGTAAAAGTTCATCATCGCGTCCTGCCCGATCACGGCGCACCACAGGCGGCAGGACGCGATGAATCGCGTCCCTACAAAAGACGGTGCCACGTTATGGAGTAGGCGATGTTGTCGGCGTTGGCGTCTTCGCGGGAAGCATAATCATAATGGTGCCCGCCGTTATAGTTGTCGCCCGGTGGTTGCAGGTACCCTGCGCGGTAACGCGGACGCGGTCTCCAACCGCGATATCGGTAAAGGACGCGCTTTGGCCGCGCTTCGTATAGGTTGTCTGGTCGTTCACCTCAACGGTGACGGTCTTTTTCCCTTTATTTTCGCTCACTATAAAGGATTGTCCATTGGAGTTCACGGACTGCACAATACCCGCCACACAGGCCGGATTTGTCGTTTTCGTGGGAGAAGTGGTGACAGTGGGCGTGCTTGCGGAAGCTGCCGGGGCAGAATTGGCATTCGATAGAGAAACAAACAAAGCTATGCCCAGACCACCTATTATCACCACCAGCACAGCAACGATAATAATCAACACTCGTCTCGTAATAAACATCTCACCTCTCCTTATAAACAGATGTATTCGCGTTTATTCTAGTATGTCCGGCCTCATACGTCAGCCAAATAGGAGGTATGACTCAGGACTTTCCAACCATTTTATTTTCAATAGTAGAGCAATTTCCTCAAGAAAGACTCAAGAAAGGTTCTAGAGATGTTCAATGTAGAGACATCCCCTCGCGGGTGTCTTCCTATTCGCCGCCTCATGACTCTGGAGATGCTCAACATACCGCTATGTACCATCAAATTGACCGTCAGAGACAGGCGTGATACACTGCATGGGCATATATTGACAACAGGCTACGCGAGGAGGGTCACATGTGGACTTCTACTCTTGAATTAAGCCCCCGGCGGGTATTGCTGACGCAGCTCCTGGGCCGCTTCTGGCGAGGAGCGTATTTCTCCTCGTTCGCGCCGCTCCAGGTACAAAATGTGCCGCGCCAGCCGCTACCTGAAAGCAATTGGGTGCGGGTGCGCAACCGCCTGGCGGGCATCTGCGGCAGTGACCTTCACCTGGTCTATGCCGATGGTGATTTTCGTATCGCGCCCGCCGCTTTACCAGGGCAGACTCATTCATATCCCGGTCATGAAGTGGTCGGCGAGGTCATCGAGGTGGGCGAAGATGTCCAGCACCTGCGCGCAGGAGATCGCGTTACGCTGCAATACGGGCCAAACTGCATCACCAGTGACTTGCATCCTTTCTGCCGCGCCTGCGCCTCGGGCAATTACCAGTTGTGCGAGCGGAGCCACATGCAACAGGAGGAACCGATCGGCGGCGGGTGGAGCGAGGAAATGCTGCTCCACGAGCAACAACTCTTCCGCGTGCCTGATGCGCTCACCGACGAGCAGGCCGTGTTGCTTGAGCCAACAGCAGTGGCGCTTCATGCGGTGTTGCGCCGCCTGCCCCAGCCGGGAGAGCAGGTATTGATTATTGGAGCGGGAACAATTGGCCTGCTGATCTTACAGGTGATTCGCGTCCTTGCCCCGCAGGCGCGCGTGCATGTTATGGCGCGCCATGCCTTCCAGATCGAACAGGCAACACGCCTGGGCGCGGAGCAGATTCTTTATCCCCAGGATACCTACAATGCCGTTGTGCGCGCTACAGGTGCCCGGCTCTACAAAGGAATGTTCGGCAACAAAATGCTGCTCGGCGGCTACGACCTGATCTTTGATACGATTGGCACAAGTCGAACACTACAAGACTCGCTGCGCTGGACACGCGCCGGAGGAACGATTGTACTGGTCGGTGTCCATTTGCATCCCATGAAAATCGACCTCACACCCACCTGGTTCCAGGAGGTGAGCATTCTTGGCTCAACCGCTTCCGGCACCGAGTACTGGCCCATCGGCACAACCGAACGCCGCTCTACTTTTGAGGTGGCAGCCCGGTTGATCGAACAGGGACTGCTCCATCCCGAAAAGTTGATTACGCACCGCTTCGCGCTGACCGACTTCCGCGAGGCCCTGCAAACCGCCGCCGGAAAATCGCAGACCCGCGCCATCAAAGTCGTGTTTGATTACTCCCTGCTCCCGGCTACCGTTGTGCCAAATGTGCGCGCCGCCGGTCGCCAGCGCCGTTCTGGAGCAACTTCGGCGGTCTTGCCTGTTCCTGTGGAAGAGGAGGGATCGGATAGTGGCGAGTGGGAAGCCGCGGGCGAACCCGTTGGTCAGACATGGTCAAAGCAGGTGCAGCCCCTACCCACTCTTGCAGAGGAGCCACTAGAAGACGATGAGGCTACCGTCGTCGTCAAAACGCCCAGGTACTTCCAAAGCGCTAAAGCCCAGCAGCCGCCGGAAAGCGTAGCGACACCAGATGTCCAGAGCGATGCAATGATGCCTTTGAGCATGGATTTTCCGCAGCATGCCGCGCCAGCCTCTCCGGTAGAGGTTCCAGACGCAGCCCCAGAACATGCAGGAAGCCAGATCTCACCTGTCATTTCACCTGTCGAGACTCCTTTTGAAGAAGAGGCCGTAGAAGAGGTCATGCCGCACAAACCCCAGGAGAAAACAGAGGTTACTTACAGCGAACCGCAGGCCTTTGAGGAAGTTCAGACGTTCAACAACGAGCCATACACCGAATTTTACGATACGCGGCAAAACATGGACGTTACTCCTTCCGACTCGACTTTTTATGAGTATCAGGAAGAAGCTCCGGCCAGCGAACCTGATGCCTTTTATGAGTTTCAGGATGAAATGCCCTACGAAACGCAAGAGCAGCCTATCGAAAGTGAGGCCGAATTTTCTTACAATGAATACGCCGTAGAGGACGATGTGCCAGTAAGCGCTTTCTCTAATGAACAATCTGAAGATATTCTTGCAGACGAGGATACTTCAGAAACATCCCGGGAGACAGACCAGTCGGCTTCCGATGAAGATACGAACGAGGCTCCCGAAGCAACAGAAAGCGACGTTTCATCAACAGGTGAAACCGAGGCTGAAACGCTCAACCAGCTCGATATGGCCAATCCTCAAGCGGCAGAGGCCAGCGCGATCCAGCCTGTAACGCTCAATGAGGAAGATGCTCAAGAGGAAGCCCCAGAAATGGAGCAGCCTCAAGCGGAAGACGGAACGTCCGAGCCGGAGCAAACCGAGAAGGACAAAACGATCAAAGTAGTAACACACAGACCGCGTTCGCGTAAAAAGGCTTCGGGGCGTAAAAACTCGCGCTAGCGTGGTAATGTGTCAACCCCGCGCCTGTCATGCTTCGCTGCGCTCAGCATGACAGGCGCGGGGAGGGCTTTGTCGCCAGTGCTGGCGCAACAAAAGGCGAATCTTAAACGTTACAAGAGTAGTAGCTGCAACGTATAATGGATGTGAAGCAAGTAGACGGGGCGACCAGTTATGGTCGCCCTCTATATCTGCATGCTGGGGGAGCTACATTTCCTGGGTTGCGTTGTAAAAGCGAGAACGCATAAAACGTTATATCTTTATCAACTTTTTCTTGCCTATTATTTTTATGAGAGAGCAGTTTCAGGAGCGCGTATGACTACTTCACAGAATAAATCATTCGATTCATCGCTACCTTCTTCAGCGCCTGCTAATGGGACAGGTCGCCCTATGCCAGCGCAGCAATACACACAGGCCAAAGCTTCTACCTCTCCTGTACAGGCAGTAACAAATAGCCGCCCGCGTCAGGAGCAAGCGCCATTGCCAGCACAGGCCCAACCTGTTCGCAGGAAACGACTGCGTATGCCCGTTCTGATAGGCCTGTTCTTGCTGATGTTACTGGTCGGCGTGGGTAGCATTCTGGCCTCGGGTTTCCTCAATAATAGCTCAGGGAGCGGGGCAACTGGAAGCGGTACTGTATCGGGCGAAACGCCCAATGGCGCATTCATACGACTCCCCCTGAATTCCTCGCAGGTCAATGCCATCATGCACCTGACCGGCTATATGAAGTACAAAGCGCTGGCGAGCCTCTATGTCGAGCGGATGACCCTGGATGAAGAGTTGGGGCAACTCATTATGGTTGAGTACAGTGATGGCTGTCTCAGCGCGAGTGGAGTCTGCCCTGGCGTCTCCAGCTACTACGAACCTGATATCGACTATATGATTCACAACCTGCATGCTGGCGGCGTCATCATGTACGAGTTCCAGATGCAGAACTTCAACCAGACTAAACACGATATCGAACTCATGCAGCAGCGCGCTCAAATTCCCCTGCTCATCTCAACCGACGAAGAGGGCGGCCCCTACGTGCATCGCCTGTCACATATCTTCGGCTATCGCATGTCCGCTACCGACATCTACAATACGCACAATCCCAATGTAGCCACGCAGCAGGGGCTGAAAGCCGCGCACGACCTGTTGTCGCTCGGCATCAACGAAAATCTGGCCCCTGACGTTGATATCAACCTGGTGAACGGCTACGATATGGTGACGCGCACCTTCGGCAATGATGCGCCATCTGTGATCGAGTACGCGGGCGCATATTTGCAGGCCCTTCAAGGCGCGGGCGTTGTCGGCTGCATCAAGCATTTTCCCGGTCTGGGCGCGGCAGTGCCGGATGCTCATGCTACCCTTCCCGTTGTGAACCGCACACGCGATCAGATTTTTTCTACTGAACTCGCGCCCTTTAAGGCTTTCATCCAGTCGCCCAATAGCCTGCTCAATCCTGGCATGATTATGCCGACTGACGTGTTGATGCCTGCCATCGACCCGGTTTATCCTGCCGAACTCTCGCACATCTTCATGACCGATATCCTGCGCAAGCAGTTCGGCTACGATGGTGTGGTGCTGACCGACGCCCTGTACATGCGCGGCATCACGGAGAAGTGGGACATGAACACTGCGGCGGTGATGGCGCTCAACGCGGGTAACGATATGCTGCTCGGCCCCACCGGTGTAGATCAGATGGAATCCATGATCCAGACCCTCAAAGCGGCCTTACAAAACGGTACGCTGGCGAAGTCGCGAGTTGACGAGGCCGCGACACGCATTATCGCTCTGAAGATGGAATACCACCTGATGCCAGCTATTCCTCCACAGGATTAAGAGGAGCAGCAGAGACGATGCGTATCGTAGAGGAACACCCATCCGAGGAAACAATCGAACATCCCTTTACGAAACCCGCGCCTGCTTCCAGGCGCACCAGGCAGGGCCGCCCACTCCTGTTCTTGCTGCCACTGCTGGCCCTGCTTGTCGTAGTCAGTGGAGACCTTGCGCTCCAGGCATCCAGCCATGTGACGGTACACCGGCAGATCCGCCCTCTGGTGATAAACGGGCCGTTCATCGATACGCCGCTGGATGGAGAGCAGATAAACAAACTGCGCCAGCTGCAAACGTACATGCAATACAAGCAACTGGCACGCCAGTACGCCGCGCGTATGACGCTCGATGAAAAGCTCGGCCAGTTGTTCATGGTGCAATTCAGCAATGGCTGCTTTAGCGGTATCAGCAATTGCCCTGATGCCATATCCTATTACTCGTCCGACCTGGAATATATGATTACGAAGCTCCACGCGGGCGGGGTCATCATGTACGCCTTCCAGATGCAAAACTTCAAGCAGACCAAAAATGATATCGAACAGATGCAGAAGCACGCCTCCATTCCGCTCATCATCGCAACTGATGAAGAGGGCGGTTTCGTTGAGCGCGTGCAAAACATCTTCGGCCATCATCCCGGCGCTCTGGAAATCTACAAGACGGGCAATGTGAGCGGGGCAACCAATTTAGGCAACCTCATCGCGCACAACCTGCAATCGCTCGGCATCAACACCGACCTCGCGCCCGATGTAGATGTGCAACTGGTCGATGGCCCCGACCAGTACCTGCGCACCTGGGGCTACACTCCCCAATCGGTCATTACCTACGGCGGCGCGTACCTGCGCGCTGTGCAGGGCGATGGCGAAATTGCCTGCCTCAAGCACTGGCCTGGCCTCGGTGCGGCCACTACCGACGCACACTTCAGCCTGCCCGTCGTCAAACGCACCGCAGACCAGATTTATTCTGTTGAACTGGCGACGTTCCAACATTTCATCCAGTCCAAAAATCCGCTCGAAAATCCTGGAATGATTATGTCAACTGACGTCTTGATGCCCGCCATTGATCCCACCTATCCAGGCGAACTCTCGCATACCTTTATGACCGACATCCTGCGCAAGCAGTTCGGCTACGATGGTGTCGCGATTACCGATGCGCTCTGGATGGCCGGTATCGCTAAGAAATGGAATCTGGAGCAGGCGGCGGTGCTGGCCTTGAATGCCGGAAACGACATGCTGCTTGGCGCAATCGGCTCCTATCAGATGGAAAGCATGATTAACGCGCTCAAGGCCGCGCTGGCAAACGGCACCCTGTCTATGGACCGCGTTAACGAGGCCGTGACTCGCATCATCACACTGAAGATGCAGTATCATTTGATCCCGATGCCGATCATCTTTCCACATAGCTAGAATACCGGTCATGCCTGCACAATAGTAATGCCAGCCGCCCGGTATGGGGCCAGCACCTCCCTGGAAACGGAGCGCTCAGTCACCAGGTGGGTCAGGTCGCTCAATGGTCCAACGATGTACGGCGCAGCCGTACCCAGCTTTTCACCAGATGTTACGGCGATCACTTCAGCCGAACTTGCGATCATGGCGCGCTTCACATACGCTTCCTCAAGATCAAAGGTGCTGATGCCGACCTCGGGATGCAGGCTGCCGATACCGAGAAAGCAGATATCGGCCCGTATGTCGCGATAGGCCTCGACGGTTGCCGCGCCGACGGTCACGCGCTCGTGCTTGTAGAGTTTTCCACCGATTACAATGACCTCAATCGTAGGGTGTTCTGCCAGGGCCAGGGCTACCGGTGGACTGTGCGTAATCACGGTGCCGCGCAGGTCGGGCGAAAGATGTTTTGCCACCTGTAGAGACGTGGTTCCTCCACCCAGAATAATTACCTGATCCTGGCGAATGAGGCTCACTGCGGCCTGGGCAATGGCTGCCTTGACCTGGGGAGCCTGCTGCTGGCGCTCGGTGAAACTGGCGCTGGCTGGAGAGCGAGGAAGCGCGCCTCCATGCACCCGCAGCAACTCGCCCGCCGCAGCCAGTTCATTGAGGTCACGGCGAATAGTATCTTCTGAAACGTGCAGAACCTTGCTGAGTTCTGAGGAAAGAACCTTGCCCTCACGCTGCAAGGTTTGCAGGATCGAACGGCGTCGTTCAGCAGTCAGCATTGCGTTTTTCTCCGTGAAAATACTTGATATACCTTGACATTGCATGAATATCTGTGATAGTATCTGGTTAGTGCAGTATATTGCACGTTTATGCGTATTGTCAAGGATTCATTAACAGACGTTTAACAAGCAATTTTCCATAAAGTGAGGAATTAACATGTTTCGACAGATTACGATACATCCACCGCTTCCCTGTGTCTATCACGGCTGTGATGGGCAGGCATCAGTCGCCATTACGTATGAGGTTTCTGAACGAGAATGGCGCATGGTCCCCATGTGCGAACGCCATCGGGTCTCCATCCCAGAAAGGAATGAGAGACTGAGTGACGTTTCACCTCATGCAGCGTATACTGATACCAGGTAAATATGACTGAAAGGAGAGAGGACATGGATGGAATCAAACATGTCTTAACCGATATGGATGGAGTCATCGTGCAAGGCAATACGCTGCTCCCCGGAGCAGCAGAGTTTATACAGCGCTTACGTGCCAGGGATATTCCTTTCCTGATTTTGACTAATAACTCGCGTTTCACTCCGCGCGACCTGCAAGTGCGGTTGTCCTATATGGGATTGGACGTTCCTTCAGAAGCCATTTTCACTTCCGCGTTGGCGACGGCACAGTTCCTGCACGATCAACATCCAGAAGGGCGAGCCTTCGTCATTGGAGAGTCAGGGCTGACGACAGCCCTGCACGATATCGGCTACGTTATTACCGACACGGAACCGGATTACGTGGTGCTGGGAGAGACGACCGCATATAGCTTTCAACACATCACGCAGGCGATTCGCTTGATTATGGCTGGAGCGCGTTTCATCGCCACCAATCCTGATGAGATGGGGCCGGGTGAAGGGGGTATCGTTCCGGCCACCGGAGCCGTTGCGGCATTGATAAGCACAGCCAGTGGCGTCAAGCCCTACATCATCGGCAAGCCAAATCCGCTGATGATGCGCACCGCCCTGCGAACGCTCAATGCCCATTCCGAGGATTCGGTGATGATCGGTGATCGCATGGATACCGATATTATTGCGGGAATAGAGAGCGGCCTGCGCACCATCCTGGTGCTTTCAGGAGTTACCAGGCGCGAGCAAATCGAACGCTTCCCGTACCGTCCTACGTGGATAAAGGAGTCCGTTGCGGAAATTGAGCTATAAGACTGGTGAGGTGATGGTGTCCAAGAAATACCCCACCTTTTTGAAGGTGTATGTCATTCCTGTAGTATTGTTCAACCTGGCTATAGGTGGCTGGGATGCCATTGCTACGCACATCTCAGCACCTCTATTGACTGATCTCGGGTACGCGGTCATTGTGACAGTGAGTCTGTACCTCTACCTGCTGTACCTGGATCGTTACATCTGACACTTTTGCTTTCTGGCAAGAAATGAGCTTCCCTTGCCTTGAGTATTTCCAGGAGAAATGCTCAAGGCAACATCTAAAAATGTTCTCTCAATTCAACAAACGAGTTGAGGAGCAGATGAAAGCTATCCCCGTGTTCGTGTATATCCTGGTTTTCCAGGTGCCACGTATGTTGATGTGGAATGAAAACCGTATGCAGTCCGGCCTTGCGCGCCGGATTGATATCTGATTTGGGCGAATTGCCTATCATCCAGGTCTTCCCGGCATCCAACTCAAGTTCGCTTACCAGCCGCTCGTAGGTCTCGACATCCTTCTCCGGCACAATGATGGTATGCCGGAAGTAGATATCCAGACCTGAGTTCTCGATCTTGAGCTGCTGCTCGTCCTGGTTCCCTTTGGTCAGCAGGATCAGGTCATGGCGAGGCGCGAGATAGTCAAGCGTCTCCGCGACCCCTGGAATGACCTGCATGGGATGGTGCAAGATTTGCTCACCCAGTGAATGAACGTATTGCAAATCTTCCTCGCTCACATGCCGCTCAGCAAGCTGGCGATAGGTCTCCTGCAAGCTGCGGGCGAAGTTGGCTGAGCCGTAACCCTGCGCGACCTCGATTTCATCCAGCACGTTGCGCACCTCGCGAGGTGACAAAGTGGAATGATTCAGAAACTCGATAAAGGCTTCGATGGCGCGCTCGAAGAAGATGTTATTCTCCCAGAGCGTGTCATCTCCATCAATCAGCAAGTGTTGTCCAGTATAACGCATAATCCTATTTTCTTCTTTCCTCGACATCCTTTTGCGAACGAGCGCGGAAATACATCCGTATCGCTGTTCCCTTGAAGTCAAAGGCGGCGCGCAACTGGTTCTCCAGGTAGCGTTCGTAGGAGAAGTGCAGCGCTTCCGGGTCGTTCACAAAGAAAACGAAGGTCGGCGGATTCACCTGTGTCTGCGTGACATAATAAATCTTTAAGGTCTTGCCGCGATTGAGCGTCGGGTTATGCCTGCGTACTGCTTCCCGCACAACCTCGTTGAGCTTCGAGGTCGGAATGCGCAGGAAGCGTATATCCGAGATGCTGACCGCCGTTTCCAGCAGCGACTTGACATGATAGCCCGTTTTGGCCGAAGCAAAGACGATGGGCGCGTAGGGAATAAACTTCAGCCCTTCCTGCACAACGCGGCGATAGGCATCAGCGCTTTCGATCTCTTCGTCGGGATGCGGCGGCCTGCCCTCGCGAGCGGCCCGGCGCTGTTCCTGGGCGAGATCCCATTTATTGACTACCACAATCACGCCTTTAGCGCGTTCGTGTATCTCTCCGGCAATATGCGTGTCCTGGGCCGCCAAACCCTCGCTGGCATCGATAACGAGAATGGCAACATCCGCGCGTTCAATAGCGCGAATCGAGCGCAGCACGCTATATTGCTCGATGCCATGACTGATACGTCCTCTGCGGCGAATACCAGCCGTATCGATCAAAATGATCTTGCGCCCCTCAAATTCTACCTCAGTATCGATAGCATCGCGGGTCGTACCTGGCACATCGCTCACAATGGCACGCTGGGAACCCAGGATAGCATTGAGCAACGAGGATTTGCCGACGTTCGGACGCCCCACGATGGCGATACGTGGAATATCCTCTTCCTCTTCCTCGCTCTGCTCCGGCTCCGGCGGCAGTTCCTCGACGATGCGGTCCAGCAAATCGCCCGTACCCGTTCCCTGCGTAGACGAGATATCAATAGGATCGCCCAGTCCAAGCGCGTAAAATTCAACGGCATCCTGGCGCAGCTTCGCGTTATCCGCTTTGTTCGCCGCCAGGATCACGGGCTTCTTCGCGCGCCGCAGCAGATCAGCGACTTCTTCATCGGCGGCAGTAATACCGGCGCGAGCATCGACCATAAAGACGATCACGTCGGCCTCTTCAATAGCTAATTCGGCCTGCGCCCGCACGTGCTTCATAATATCGCCCGGCTGCCCTGTCAGGCCAACCTGCCCAACGGGGATATCCCCGCTCATTTCAAGGCCGCCCGTATCAATCAGCGTAAATTCGCGCCCATTCCAATCGGTATCGCCATACAGGCGGTCGCGTGTCGTCCCTGGCAAATCTTCCACGACCGCGACCCGCTCGCCAATCATGCGATTAAAAAATGTAGATTTTCCGACATTCGGTCGCCCCACAATGGCGACAAGTGGTTTCATAATATAGCCCCTCTACCCTTTCCGCAAAAAGGCGGCACCCATGATAGGGTGCCTGCTCGTCAGGTTTTTCTTATTGGTTGTTATTATAACATAGACTGGAAACTATACTATAATCAAATGAACCTGATCTTTTCAAAACAGTCAGAGAAGACGATGGTTGCGAATCCACAGTATCCCGATTTGCGTGGCATCTATGACGGAAGAGGCTTTCGAGCAGATGATTAGCGTTGAAAGTCCATATCGCTATGAACTCATTGATGGGATTATAAACGATATGACGGGTTCATCACCCGAGCATAGCGTCATTGCCTCTAATATTGAGATACTGCTGCGCCAGCAACCTGGTAATAGCGGCCTTTCTCCCCGACACTTTTGGGGGGATACTGTTTCGCCCCACCACCCCGCCCCGGGACAGGCACCAGGCCCCCACTCCACCGCCCCACATCCCCCTGTCCATACGCCCCAGGAGCCGCTTCGCCGCTCCCCGCAAAAATGTGTCAGGGAGAGAGGCCCCACCACCCGCAACAGGCATAGTAAAGTCCCAAAAGTGCCAGAAAAGACGCTTGACTCTCCAGTTACGGGAGATGTTACAGTTCCTCTAGAAGCAAACACACCTGAAAGAAAGAGGAACTACCATGCAGATGATCTCCTATTCTGGCAATGGCGACTATTGTTACGCGAACAGTTTGTATATGAGCCTGCTCGCGGCGGGCGCGAAGGCGGGCGAAGTTCCCACTCCAGGCTTTCTTGAATGCCTGACCACGCTTCCATTTGGCAAGATGTACCTGCGGCTGGACGAGGGGCCGCTGGTCTTCTTCAGCAGTTCAGAGGCTAATCCTGATCTCGGTTTGACGCTTGCGGTGCAATCGCTCGGCTGGGAATGTGAGGAAACGCGCGGCGGGTCGGCAGAGGAAGCCCTGGTGCGGCTGCGTAAAGCGGTACAGGATGCGCCCGTGCTGGCTGGTCCGCTTGATATGGGCTACCTGACCTACAGTCCCTTTCACCGGGAACTCGCGGGCGGCGATCACTTTGTGCTTGTCCTTGCCGTTGAAGAAGATTGCGTCATTATGCATGATCCCATGAAGTATCCCTATGCCTCGCTGCCTCTCTCGGAGTTTCTTGAAGCATGGCGCGCGGACCGCGTTGGTTATCGCAGCGCGCCTTATACTATGCGCTCCCATTTCCGGCAGGTTGAAGCTCGCACACGGCAGGAGATGATTGCGCGTGCGCTTCCCACCATTCGCCACAATCTATCGGTGAGCCTGCAAGGGCCGGTGGTCTATAACGGGGTGGCCGCGCTCTCCTGTTTGATAGATGACCTGAGAGCGGATGAGAAACCATCTTCAGTCCTGGAAAGCCTGGCAACGTTCGTCTTCCCGCTTGCCGCCCGCCGCTCGTTGGATGCCGCGTTCTTCCTGCGGGAAGCGGGTCTGCCGGATGCCGCCCAATGCATGCAGCGACAGGCGATGCTGGCAGGTAAGGCGCAGTACCTCGCGGCGCATGAGCAATGGCAAAGCGTGGCTGCTATAATGGAGCAACTGGCAGAGGAAGAACAGAAGCTGCTTGCATCCCTGGAGCATAGTGCATGATTCGGATTGGCGATTTCTCGAAGCTGAGCCAGGTTTCGATCAAGACCCTGCGCTACTACGATGAGCTGGGCCTGCTCAAACCCGTGCATGTCGATGAGTTTACGGGCTACCGCTACTACTCAGTGAGCCAGTTGCCCAGGCTCAATCGCATCCTGGCGCTCAAAGACCTGGGCCTTTCGCTCGAACAGGTTGCCCAGGTCTTGAACGAGGATGTTTCGCCCGAACAACTGCGCGGCATGTTGCGCCTTCAGCAGGCCAGATTGCAACAACACATCACAGAGGAGCAGGCGCGGCTGGCGCGAGTCGAGGCCCGCCTGCAAGAGATTACCAGGGAGCATACCATGCCAGACTACGATGTCATCCTCAAACAGGTCGAACCGCAACTGGTGGTGAGCGTTCGCGATACGCTACCTAGCTATCCCGCCGTCGGTCGCCTTTTTGGTGTGCTTGAAAGGTACCTTGCTCGCGTTGGAGCTTATAGTCCCGACCTGATTGGTGCCGCCATCTGGCATGATGACGATTACAAGACGCAAGATATCGATGGCGAAGCGGTCATCTATCTCAAGCAGCCTGTTCCCGAAAGCGGGCGCGTCAAAGTCTACATGCTGCCCGCCGCCACAATGGCAAGCGTCATTCACAAGGGCGCGTACAATCGCTTTCACCAGGCATACGAAGCCATCATGCGCTGGATCGAGGCCAACGGCTATTCCATTGTTGGCCCCAACCGCGAGATTTACCTGTATTGCCTCGAACCTGTGCGCCAGGACGACGAAACCTATGTGACGGAGATTCAGTTTCCGGTGGCGAAAATGTAGGGATGGATGATGATTAGTAACGACCAGGATCAGCATCCTGGCATGTCATGCTTCGCTGCGCTCAGCATGACATGGAGAGAGTCGCCTCTTTTTTAAGAGAAAGGCATTAATTACCAGAACAATTCTGTGACAGAGCGGCCATCGTGGATACGGCTGATGGCTCCGGCGAAGAGTTCGGCGACGGAAAGTACGGTCATATTGGGCAGGCGTTTGCTTTCCGGTAGGGGGATAGAGTCGGTAATGACGATTTCTTTGATGGGGGCGGCCCGCAGGCGTTCGATGGCCGGGCCGGAGAAGATGCCGTGTGTGGCGCAGCAGTAGATGTCGAGCGCGCCCTGCTCATGCACTACGCGCACTGCCTGGGTAAGCGAACCGGCGGTATCGATCTCGTCATCGACAATCAGGGCATGCGTGCCTTTGACATTGCCGATAATGCCCATCGCCTCGGCAATGCTATTATTGCCATGACGGCGCTTTTCGACGATGGCAAGCGGAGCATTGAGCCGGTCGGCCAGCTTGCGCGCCTTTTTAGCAAAGCCCTCGTCCGCCGAGACAACGGTAAAGTTATCCATGCCCTTCTCAGTGAAGTAACGCGCCTGGATAATCTGTGCCGTCAGTTCATCGACAGGAATATTGAAGAAACCTTGAATCTGCCCCGCGTGCATATCCATCGTGAGAACGCGATGCGCTCCGGCAACGGTGATGCAATCAGCTATCAGGCGAGCCGTGATAGGCACACGCGGCTGGTCTTTTTTGTCGGTGCGTCCGTAGGCATAGTAGGGAATAACGGCGGTAATGCGGGCAGCAGAAGCGCGTTTGAGGGCATCGATCATGATGAGCAATTCCATGATGGAGCGATTGACGGGGAAACTGAACGGCTGAATTACGAACACGTCGCGTCCGCGCACGTTATCGTTGATCTTGACAAAAATATTTTCGTTGCTGAATTGAAAAACATCCGCGTCTCCCAGAGGGATGCGCAGATGTTTGCAGATGGCCGCCGCTAAGGGACGATTCGCGTTGCCGGTAAAGACGCTCAGATCTTCCATTTCGTAGGTTCGCTCCTCCTGGATGCCTTGAGTATATCATATGCGGTATATTTATGTAAACCGCGAGCGTTTGGCTGCATTTTGCCATTGTCGAAAGAGCAGCAGCGCCAGCAGCAATCCAACCCCTATTGACAGAGCGGTGAGTCTCCTGCGGTACACCTCCATCATCTTCGTGACAGGGAAACTGGCCCGATCATTGAGGCAGGGAAATGGTTTGTCCGTAGGAACTTCCACACCAAGAAAGGCACACAACGGCTCCCAGCCTTCTTTCACCTCATAGACAAGCAATCTCTCTGCCGGGATTCGTTGTTTGACGTTTTCGATGTGCTGGGTGAAGAAAGCAATGGCTTGCTGTTTGTCTTCAACTCTTACGCCTATCGTCCTGTTCCACATCGGAGAATTCATGATGCGGCTGGCCGTGCGCATACCAGGGGAAAGGGCGGCTAGCATGAAGAAAAGCCGGGAGATGACAGGGGATTGAGCGGCCTTGATGCGTGTGTAAAAGATAGTGTTGCTGGCGCTCTCGTACCAACTTTCAGGGTCGCGAACGGTCAGGATAAATTTTGCCTGCGGATAAGCGTGCATGAGTTGTTCGTAGAAGGAGCAAGTCGGCCAATCTACGGCAGCCCGATATCCTGCAAAAATATCGGCCCATTCGATTGCTTCCCCTCTGCTGGCGGCTTCCCAAAGTGGGAGATGCTCCGGTGTCTTGAGCAGTTCGGACATATGATAGCAAGGGCCAAACCCCAGTTCTTCCAGAGCGAACTTCAAAGAAAGCGTTCCCGTTCGTCCGAAGCCTGCCCCGATCACCTTCAATCCGCCCTTTGCAGCCGGTTTCGTTTGTTTTGCCGGTAACTCTTCCATAGCCCGTTCCTTTTTTCTTGCCCGCAGCATGTTTGCTTTTTTACTCTATATCGTACCACGCATTATTTCCACTTGCTGAGATTGCTAAATAAAGAGGGAATATGCAGGCCTGTCATCCTGAGCGCAGCGAAGGATCTCCGTCATCCAGCACGATTGCGCGTTTACACCGGAGATCCTTCGCTGCGCTCAGGATGACAGGGTGCGAGTATCCCCCGCTATCTTAGCAAAATCCATCAGATGGCCTCCTCAGCCAGCGCATCCAGCCGCTTCCCCAACTCGCCAGCCTGCTCAGCCTTCTGAAAGGCTTCTTTGACGACATTAGATAGTGGAAGAGGGGTTTGATAGCCAACCATATACCCACTCCAACGGCGGGATGGAAAGAGGAGCGGAGCAGCAGCCGTCGGATTCACTTCATCGGAGACCAGCCAGAAGGAATTGCCTACGACCAGGACAGGCATAATTCCCTTGCGCACAAGCTGCACCTGTTGGCGAAAGAATTGTGCCTGTCCGCCTCCGATCAGTTGCGCCCACCAGTCAGGTCTTCCCCAGCCGCCAGCCTCTTGCTCCCTTCCAACGAGATCTATACCGAGTTGCGCGAGCCGGGTAATGGCGGAAAAGGCATTGTTTCGCGCCTCGACATGGCGGTAACGCTGGGAGTTGGTATGCAGGCGTTCGGCTGCCTGCCACAAACGTGCCGCCCAGGTTTGTAGAAGTGGATAAGATTCCTGCCAGTACCAGCCCTCAGAGATCTGCGTATGATAACCGATTTCCTGGCAGCAGGCAACCTGTGGTGTACTTCTCCAGGGCTGCTCAAGCAACATTCCTGGCAGTTGTTTGCCATTGAAGACTGAGCCAGCCGCTTCGGCATGAACGCGCCAGATGCCGGGTCGCGCTCCATCATAGGCTCGCCCATTCACCGAATGCTGCGCGCCTCCGCCACCCAACTGGACACGCAACGCGGCTTGAAGCGACAGGCTCAGGTGGGTATATTTGTGCAGATAGCGCCCCCGCTGTTCCACCCGGTTGAGCGGTCGCATCCACGCCATATCTCGCATATATTCCCACAACGGAATGGGGTTCCCCTCGCGATCACATAACGTTCCCGCATTCCCTGCCGAGGCGCGAAAGGCCGCCAATGGGCCATCACGTGTCAGGTCGCTCAATAGCTGGCGCGCAACCTGCTCTGATGCATCAGCTAGCGAGCGCTCCAGAACCTGCTCCAGGTAACTGACCGTCGCTAGCAGGCTATGCATGTTAGCAAGCTTCCAGTCCCACCCGGCATGTTCAGGAAAGAGCAGGACAAGCTGGCGCGTTTGTCGCGGTCCGCTCTCTTTGGGCAAAAACAAGATACGCGCCGCCCTATCCAGCTTATCTACCCCGGCATGGGAGAGGATAGACCAGCGATTGCGAGCCGCCTCAAACCAGGAAATACTCTGTGAAAAGCGGCTGGCTGGCATCACCCAAAAACGTTCCAGGCCCGTTTCCCACAAAAAGGCCAGCAATCCTTCAGGACTCTCCAAAGCATTCAAAGGCACCAGAAGCGTACGCCATATTGGCTTCCCCTGCACTGTATCAACGAAAAGAAGCTCGTCATCGCTCAAGACGCCGACGGACAGCACAGGATTAAGCGGGGAAGCGACCAGAGCTTCTTCTCGCATACAATATGTTCCTCATCCAGGCACAAAGCATCGCTACAAATTTCTTGCCAGGAAAAAGACCCTCTCTCCTGTCATCCTGAGCGGAGCGAAGGATCTGCGTTCCCAGACGATCCGTGTGCAGACGCCGGAGATCCTTCGCTCCGCTCAGGATGACATCTGGAGACAGGTTTGGAATGGCAAACCGTTATCGAGCTATTCTGATGGATGGGGGGAAAAGTGGAAAATCATAGTAAAATAATGATATCCATGCTCAGCATCATTATCCCTGTCCAACGAGTGAAGCGAATGGAACCTGGTTTGAGCCTATAGACCGCAAAAGGTGTACCCAACTGATGAGCCTGGATGATTTGGTAATCTTCAACTGAAAGATCGCCTGGAATAACCTGTGACATAGCTAAAATTCTTTTTTGTCTTTACAAAACAATTGCTTTCTAGAACATGAAAAAATCGTGCGAAATACCTATTTACCTTGCTTGTTTAAGAGCGACAAGATACGTTAGATAAATGGGAAGTTCTTCTCGATATGCGACAACAGAAAAAAAGTGTTCTGGCAATTCGCCCCTTGTAGATTAGCAATACTCAAATCAGCGCCCTCAAAGTCTGCTCCATTCAGGTTAGCTCCCTAAGATCAGCCTCATAAAGACTGGCATCCATCAAGCATGCTCCATTCAGGTTAGCTCCCCTAAGATCAGCCTCATTCAAATTCGCTTCCATCAGGTTAGCCCCTCGTAAATCCACACCGCGCAAATCTGCACCCTCGAGTTTTGCATAGCTGAGATCAACCGAATTGAGATCTAAGCGAAAATAGCCATGCTCGCGTAACACCTGTCTTTGCGCATTCCAAACGCTTGTTCCTTGTTAAAGAAGAGCTAAAAGATCACGTTTGCTCGGCCAGTTGCTCATACTAAAACACAGAAGCCTTTCTTATGCGAACAAAATTGCTCTATCTGCTGTAAAATCTTTTTCGGACCAGCAATAATCGCAATGTCTCCATTCAGCTGGGCAATAATCCGTCCTTTTTGAGCTGGGGAACGTCCAGCAAAGGTGAGTGTAATGATCGGCTGTCCCTGTCGGGTGCGGCCCGTCTGTTTCTGCTCAACCAGATCATATCCTAGACGAGCCAGCGCCACTATCAATGTGGCAAAAAATTCCTTCGTGTCTTCGACAGGGAGGTTAAGTATTCCACGTATACTACACCAGGCATAAAACAAGCCCAGGCCGACACCATAAAATATGGTCTGAAAGAGCAACAAATCGATAGGCGGTCTTCGAATAAGAAACAGGGCAATGCCAAACGAGACTCCATAAAATACCGCCGACGTAAAAAAGACGGACAAGAATTGCTTTCGTTTCATCTTTCACTACCCGGCAATTTTGTTTATTCTTCAGAGAGCTATTTCTTTCTCCATAGAACCTGTTCGGAAGGAGAACAATAGATTGATTCAGAATCACATTGCTTCTCATCAATACAAACGAACGTTGCTTGCTTTGATATCAATTTTCCCCTAATCACCAGTCCTGCCTATATATCCTGCCATCATTGGGCAGCAAAGCCTGTGCTCCGTTTCTTTCTATAGAGATACTGCAAGCAAGAGGAAATACATGAAAACGCTTCATTGCCCCAGGTGTGAGAAACCGTTTGACCCCGTCCTTCCCAGGTGTCCCCAATGTGGCTTGAAAACATGCAAAGCCTTTTCAGCAAGGCACGGGTGTTTACTGGCCCTCCTGCTCAATCTGCTCATCGTGACGTTGTTTGTGCTGTTGTTCGGGCTATGGAAAAAGCAAGGACTTACCCTCTCCACCTGGTTTTATCAAGCAGATGGATGCGGGTTCGTAGCCATGATCGTCTGCCTGCTCACTCCTGGCATCTTTCTTTACCGGGTCTATCGCATGCTCTGGCTACGATTCAATGGTCTGGTAGGGACAGGAACCGTCGTCGCTCATCGCCTGAAACACATGCGAAGAAGGCGCTCCCTTGAAGTAGCCGTTGTACAATTCCTCCCCGATATTGCACATCCTCGCGTGTGTGAGGTAGAGTCTGGTCTCTGGTCAAGTGTCGCGCCGGAACAGAGCAAAGTCAGCGTTCTCTACGACCCCTATCATCCCGATACCTGTGCGCAAGTCGGCATGCCCTGGGGGGATCTCGTGTTCTGTTGCTTTATGAGCCTGTCCTTTCTCGGCCTTTCGGTTCTCCTCGTGTGGGCCATGTTTAGTACTTGAGATAGTTCTCTCAGCGAAGATCAAGAAAGACAAAATTTTCAAGAATCGTTTCCATTCATGTCTCCCCCTCATGCCTGCTCTCCACATCATCACCGATACTTGATGGCGGCAACGCTGTCTCCTGCTTCCCCCACAACAACCTGAAGTTGGCTTTGATTTGTGGCCCAGCCCAGCTATCTAGTACATATCGCACCATGATGTAAATAAACAGGCCAATCTCCACAATGCAAAAAAGTAATGAAATGAATGGAGGCACTTGCCACCACATCACCAATACAATGAGACCCAATACCCATACAATCATCCAGACAAACAAGAAAAGAGACCATTTCATCGAACGTAAAACTGACCTGAAGGCTCCTCGTCGAACATTCAGTTCGTCATGCTGCTGATGCTTCATAGTATGCCTCCATCTTTCACAATGTTCAGAACGAAGATAGATTGATTAGCTCAATAAGCGTTAGGCAAAACTATTTTCGGACAAGCATAGATCAACTGTATCTGTCCTGGCTCTAGGATTTATTTCGACATAGTAAACATGCCACCAAGAAATATATCAGTAGTGGCCTGTTTCAGTACAACCAAAAGTGAAGCCTCTTTCAGTGTCTCCAGCAGTTCCTGGTGTTAGACAACCACTTGCAACCTTTCTAGAACTTAACTAATACCAGGAACTGCTGGAGCTTACGCAAAAGCCAATATTCTTGGCCCGCACTTACATCTACACGTTACTACGGAAATGACTTGCATATGATCTACATGATCACGTCAGCCACCTTTCCTTTGACTCAGCCCCACTCTATCAGCATATACCAGGTTCTGAATGATAATCTTGTACACATATAGTGTACGCTTGCTGATCTGAATAGGTGTCAACGTTTGCTATTTGCCCATCCCAATAGGCTATATTCATCAGCTTGGGAGCAAGTACGGTTCCAGCACTAGAAACAGAACCGGCGATCAGCTGAAAGATTGCAGCCACAATCAGTGGACGTGCCTTCTGAACGACCCACTGTCCCATTTCATTCAGTACAGGCTGCACTGGGTTAAAAATGCTCAAGAGACCTCCAATCGTGTCTATTACGTTGGCTACCCACTTCAAGCTTGTGAGAATATCTACTATAATTGTAGGCATCTTGAAAACACCTAACGCTCCCAAGTCACCGACTAATGCTGCCCCGCGAGACAAGGCGCTTAACAATTCCATTGTGAATCCCTTCCAATCTTGCGCTATCCCATGCGCTATTGCCGCTATGATGTCTCCTGCTAAAGCAACCCCATCTCCGATAGCGGTCGCAACATTGTTCCAGAAGGTTTTCTGTTTATTAAGATAATCCTGAATCAGTTGTCTATCACGATCACCACAAGCTTTATCACAACCGCTAGACGGTGATGCTCCACTATTCGGATGACTACTTCTAGCAACTGACTTAGGATTACCCTGTCCTGCTGGATGAGCATTCGGCCCTTGCCCAGGACGCCACCCATTGACAAAGCCGGGCCCTGTATACGGTGTCCCATCCTTGACTGGATGAGACGGAGTCGAAACCTGATACGCTTCACCATCCTGCATATAGTACGGCGCACCCGGTATATACGTCTGTCCTCCTGGCCCAGCAAGGTATTGTCCCGTCGGATCAGTGAACGTCTCAGGATTGCCCGCCACATACGCATAGGGGTTCATCCCCTGCGCATTACCCTGCTTGCTATCTGCCGACAGGAACACCCCTGCCACCGGGTCATAATAGCGCGCATTATAGTAATCCAGCCCCGTCGGGTCAGCATACTGTCCCGTATAGCCCTTGGCAGTTCCCATCGTCCCTTTGAGGTACCTCTGGTTACCATAAGGGCCGTAGACTTGATTACCTAACACAGCGGCGCTATTAGGCGTATCACTGAAACTGGCCAGCACGCTACCGAGGGCATCGGTCAGGAAGAACTGGGTCACCATTGTGCTGGTTCCGGTCAGTTCCCCGATCAGGTGGCCAGAGTGGAGGAAGAGGCGCTACTACTGGCGCGGCTCGTGATAGTGCGACAGGCCCCACCTCACGGGTCAATCTGCCTCTTATGCCGTAAACCTGAACGACTGGAGCATCGGCGCAAAATACAACTTTACGGCTTGAGTGAACCTGGGAGCTAGCGCATCATAGATGATCGAGTAGGTAACTGTTCCCGAAGACTGGGTTGGATTGGCGGCAAGAGAAACCGCCTCAATCAATGCCCGCTTCCTATATCCATAAACCCAGCCAATAGCAGCCCGTTGACTCCAACGCTGCCCGGCAAGCAGAATCGTGAGAGGGAGATGGACAGGCTGGCGATCACGGAGGGCAATCAGCCCATGCTCAGCTACGCTATCAACTGAGATACTCGCTTCAGGATTAAACCACGAGTGAATCGCCATACTATAGTCCCCAGCGGGATCGAAAAAGAGAACCCACTCAGCAGTGATTTCTTTCTTCGTCCATCCTGCAGGATAGCGAATCGTATACCAAGATGTGCTGTACATTTTCATCGCCTCTACAGGAACATGCGGTGTGGGGGGAGCAAGAGAACTGCTAGATCCTACTCCATTACAAGCCACTAGAACGAGGGTTGCAACTAAGGCAAGCAAATAAAACAACAGACGCCCAGTCATCTGCTTTGGTAAGGCTTTCATGGCTTGAGACTGTCTCTCCAATCCTCTCACTTCATGAAAAAAGGAACAATACAGGTCATAATGCTACTAAATACATTGAAAACCAGCCCTGCCCTGATCACCCATATTGTGCTTTTGTCAAAACGTTCCTCCGCCTCCACAAGTGACTTCGGCGCGATTTTGAACAATACCAGATATATTCCAGCGGCAAGAATAAACACCCATCTCATCCCAAAGAATACGCCTTCTTGCGCATGCTGCGGTTGAATCGCAATGTATTGAATCAGCAGAGATTCAATGAACAGGGTATACATGGCGACCTGGCGATACAATCGGTTACGGGTCTCCGCTGGAATGTTTTCTAGAAAGTCATCAAAAGAGGTTTTCCACCTCATCATAAAATAAACAAGCCTCTCTTTATTCATACCACCTGCCTGGAAGCAGAAAAATACCTGCCTGCTTTACCTGCATGTTGTTTCTCATCAATACAAATGAACGCTGCTTGCTTTAATATCAATTCTTCTATAAACACCGCTCTTGCCCATAAAACCTACCATCATGGGGCTGCAAATGGGGTTCACTCCATGTTCCTCTACTACATCCTTTGCTGCTTCAAGAAACCGAACAAACGAAATAATTCAACAGCATTTAGCACGAGAATTATCGCTTGTAAGGGAAAAAAGATGGCATAAAACCACCAGGGAAAGCGATAGCCCAAAACCACAGAGTAGATGAATGCAGCAAGCAGCACGAAAAATCCCGTACTGAGGACAACTATATTCACGATACGCTTACGTACCTGTTGACGAGTCCTGATGCTTCCAGGTGAAAATGGACCTCCAGTAGATGCTTCGCCTATGCATCGTTGTCTCACTTCCACAGGCATCCTGGGTAGTTGAGCAACGTCTGGAAGAGGCTCACCTACTTCTCCAATGAGTGCGATGGGAGTTCCTACCTGCACGGTTTCTCCTTCTGAAACAAAAATAGCACGGACAACGCCGGAGGCTGGGGATTCGATCTCCATATTCACCTTATCGGTTTCAAGGTAGGCTAACACCTCCCCTTGCCGAATCGCTTCACCTACTAACCTCACCCAACACACTATCTTGCCTTCCTTTACGAACTCACCCAGATGAGGTATTTCGACTGTTTGCATAAATATATCTCCCTAAAAAGATCGATGATAGCCCCATGTTGATTTAACCAATCTTGACCTAAGAAATGACCTGCCAGTACCGATTGTCCTGCTATAAAAATTACTATAAGGATGATGGGATTTTGATACCATCATCCTTCCGTCTTATACTTCAAACCCTTCTTCCTCTCCGGTATTCTATTTCCAAGCCAAGCTCTCTGGCTCTTCTGGTGAGCAGTCGAACCCGGTCATATTGTTGAGCTGTCCAAAGGAGCAAAATGGGATTAACCAGGAGAAGGACAAAGAGGAACCAAAGAAAGAGTCCTTTCAGCAATACAATCAAGAGTGCAAAGACGGCGTTGAGCAGTACTATATAGATCAGCGTGATACGCCAACGGGCAGCAGGGTGTCTCAGTCTAGTATATTCTGTATAGACCTCATCCACAGAATAATTCGGTATCGTCTTGCGTTGATACAAAAGTGTTGCTACTGACAAAAGTAGGACACCTAGAAAAAAGATACCAAGCAGGATAAAATACAAGAGGCCGAAAAGGCCACCTGCGAACAGATCATGTAACACATCCATAGCGTTAGCAAAGATCAAGCAAGGGTAAATCTGTACGTACACGAATAGATGCCGCAAAACTTTCAACGTTCGCTCATCGTCTGCTTGCTCGTCTGGCATGACAGCTCATGTGCTTGAATACAAAGCCAAAACCGTTTTTTCAATGCTCATTGAAGCGACCGTTTGAAGTGCAGAATGGCAAAAGTCACGGTTTCTCCTGGATAAGCTACATCTACCAATTCCCAGCCCTGTTGCCCCATTTGATTGCAAAACTCGTTGACAGAAGCATAGATTGCTGATTTTTTCCAGTCCTGCTGTTCTTGCTCATTGATTTGCCAAAGCCGCCATCCCTTATCCCTCAATAAACCAGTCGCAACCAAATGGACACTGTGATATTCCCAGCGTTGCACTTCAGTCATTGCCTCTCGTTTGCGTCATTTTGAAGAGTTGTCATGTCTGGCTTGATACTAAGTAATAGGACATGGATCAGTCCTACGGTAGCTGCTACTTCACAGAAGAGCAGCATTACGAGAATCAATGCTGCAAAGAGATCGACGATAGCCCCAGGTTGACTTAACCAACCTTGACTAAAGAAATGGCCTGCAAGCACTGTTTGTCCCGCTAGAAAGATTGTTATCAGGATGATGGGATTCTGATTCCAGCGGAGAAGTTCCCTTTCCCGGTTTGCTTGTCGCAATCGTTTTACCCCTCCCATGCGAAAAAACAGCATCCACAATATTGCACAGAGTATCAGGTAGATTTGCACGATCTGGAATAACAAATGGATGTGTTGCATCAACAGAAACATACTAACGATCACTATACAAAAAAACAGAATGATAAAATACCAAATACTCTCTTTTAGGGACACGAATAAATCCTCCTTCTATGTTGTTGGGGGCTTAGCCGTAAATAAAAAGCGATGCTACCAACTTACCCCGGTGAAATTGGTCTCACATCTGTGTGACGACTAATATTGGAAAGCAATCCTATGATACTTTAAAGCTCACCGTTTGTCATCTTTGTCAATTAGTCGTTCGTCTTTCCATCCATTCAGATACTTAACAACCTACCTTCCATTCTGGGATATGTCCTTAAGGCAATCCTGAACTTTGAAGTTCGTTACCGATACAGCATCTCTATTGTGCCTGTTTTACTATCTCATCAAGCTGATCAGGCCCTGGCTCACCTGTGGATGGACTGCAGTCATAGACTTCACCACATAGTGAGCCAGCTTAGGGTATGGCATCAAAAACATACAAGTAGGGCCAAAGATCCCATACCCTTATTGATCACACATAGTTGCCTGGAAACTAACCTACCGCGTTGCTCATCTTATGACCAACCTTTCTGATGACCTTTCTAATCCCGATGTCTGCAACGACCACAGAGTAAAAAATGCTACCACCACGATGTATTCCAGCCTGCAGAAGGATCGTGGTTTGCAGCATAGGAATTGTACTCACTAATGTCGCTGCCAAGTTGCAGTCCATCTTGTACAAGAGTTACTGAAGTACTCACAGTCGTCAGTATTCCCATGATTGTAGAGGTAGCAGGACCCACGTACTTGGTAAAATCTACAGACTTTCCCGAAAACATCTGACCAACAGCATTAAAGAGCCGTGCTACTTGTAATGAGGATTTGACACCGCCCAATTCCTTTATCGCCTGAAATCCCTTTCCCATACTTGCAAGGCTCAACAAATCAGAACCTATTTCGAGAATGTCTGCGACAATATCAAGAACTGGGTTATGTTCGTTAAAATTGTCTGCGATGCCTCTAAAACCTTCTATAATGTTGTGAATGAATCCAAGACCCACACTTGCAACAAAATTAGCCAGGAATGATGCTGCCCCATCAGTGCTTGCATCTGCTCCTAAAAATGCTGCTACAAGTGTTCCAAGTGCCGCACTATTTCCCAGTATGCCTACAACCCCTTTTCCGATTTGCCACCAGTCTTTGACACCTCCGCACACTGTGAAACACCAGGGCTGTTTATTCGTTTGTTTTCGACCAGGAGGCGACGATGATGTTGGCTGATTGCTACTTCCCCCACTACTTTTAGTCGGTTGAGTGCTTGGCCCTTGTCCAGGATGGCCCCCATTTTGAGTACCAGGATCATGAAAGGGCGGCGGATTTGGAACCCGATACTTCTGACCTCCCTGCATATAGTACGGCGCACCCGGTATATAGGTCTGTCCTCCTGGTCCAGCCACATACTGCCCACTCGGATCAGTGAACGTCTCAGGATTGCCCGCCACATAGGCATAGGGATTCATGCCCTCTGCATTGCCCTGCTTGCTATCCGCCGACACAAACACCCCTGCCACCGGGTCATAATACCGCGCGTTATAGTAATCCAGCCCCGTCGGGTCAGCATACTGCCCGGTATAGCCTTTGGCGGTTCCCATCGAGCCTTTGAGATAGCGTTGGTTGCCGTAAGGGCCATAGACCTGGTTGCCTAACACCGTCGCGCTATTAGGCGTATCACTGAAACTCGCCAGCACGCTGCCGAGGGCGTCGGTGAGGAAGAACTGCGTCACCATGCTGCTGGTTCCGGTCAGTTCCCCGATCAGGTGGCCGCCCAGGGAGTAGTAATAGGTGTTGCCGGTGTTGGTGCCAGTGGCGCTGTAAGTATGTTCCTCCACACCGAAGGCATAGGTGGTCAAGCTGGTGCCACTACTGGTGATGGTGCGGCTCAGAACGCGATTGCCGGAGGCGTCGTAGGCGTACCAGGCCTGGCTCGTGCTACCAGCGTTCCAGACGACCAGGTGGTCGAGCGTGTCAAAGCTGAGGCTAGCCGATATGCTACCGGTGTTACGGCTGGTCGCGTTGCCCCAGGCATCGTAGCCGGTCGCGTAGTCGGCGGTCTTGCTCGTGTAGTTGGAGCAGTTTGCGCCGCTGGAGAGCGGGTAGAGGCCGACCAACTGGTGCGGTTTGTTCGTGTTGCAGTAGAGGTACTGCTCCTGCGTGCTGCCTCCGTTGAGCGGCCCTTGCCAGAGCTGGCCCAGGTGCGTGTAGACAAAGCTGCTGCTGTAGGTCGCGCCGCTCAGGCTATTGGACAGCGTACCGTTACCACAGGTGCCATTGCCTGCGGATGGCTGGGTGCCGGAGTTGCCTGCCCACACCAGCCGGTTCTGCTCGTCATAGCAGAAGTTCTGCGTCTCGCTGCCGCCGGAGCCGCTTTGCCCTGGAATGGCGGCATGGGTGGTACTGACGCTAATCACGTTACCGACCGGGTCATAGGTGCGGCTCGTGCTGAAGAGCGTGCCGGATGAGCCGCTGCCGCTCTGCCAGCTTGCGGTGCTGCCTGCCGGGCGCAGGTCCTTATCATAGGTGAAATTGTCATCCGCCAGGGGAGTGCCGCTGGTCGTCTGGAAATTAATGTCACTGATTTGATCCTGCGGGTTATAGGCCAGCGTGGCCAGATTCGCGCTGCCAGAGCCAGTGTTGTTCAGCCCGGTCAGCGTTCCCGTTGCCGAATCATACACCTCGCCAATTGTGTAACCAGTCACTCCGCCGACCGTTGTTTTCAGCATCGTCGGCTGGCCTGCGTCGTTGTAAGAGGTCGCCTCTTGATAGAGCGGCAGGGATGTGGTGAGGCCCCAGCCAGAGGGAACGGCAATCTGCAACGTCGCGGTGACGAGTTGGCCGCGCTGATCGTGTTGGAACTGCTCGGTGACGGTACTCTTATTGGTATAGGTGGTGTCGTAATAGGTCGTCGCCACGCTCTGGGTCAGTTGTCCGACAGGAAAATCGGTTGTCCCCTGCGTTCCCAGCTTGCTCGTATCATAGGTGTTCTGCACCAGGGGATGGCTACCACTGCTACAGTTCCCGGAACCATCAGTGGTGGGATTGGCGTCCTGGATACAGCCGGGGCGTCCCAGCAGGTCATAGCTGACGCCGAGTGTGCGACTGCCGGAGACATCCACCAGGACGCGGCCGTCTGCATCATAGCCGTAGGTGTGCAGGCCGCGATCCGGGTCATTCAGGCTCGTCATCCGGCCCATATCGTCATAGCCGATGGTCGTGGTGACAGACGTGATGGTCTGACCCGACTGCGGCGCGAGGTCGGTGACCACAATCGAGGTCGGTTTATCCAGCGCGTTATACTGGGTGCTAACCTGCATGTTGGGTGTAAGCGTGCCGCCATTGACCCCGCTATAGGTCTGCACGTAGCGCGTGCGGCCCAGCGCATCGCTGAAGCTGACCTGCACATGATTATTGGCATCAACGAAGGTGGTGGTGAGGTAGGTCTGGCTATCGCCGTTGGCACTGCCTAAGCTATAGCTGGTATGCGTCTGGTAGGAATAGGCATCGTTTGTGCTGATAACAGGGCCTAACGGGTCAAGGTACTTTGCCGTTCCGTAAGGTGTGGCTCCGGTATCATCGGTGGCTCCGTTGGGGTCAAGCCAGGTCGTCCTGCTGTTGACCACAAACGGAAAGCTGGTATATACCGAATGCGTCTGGTCATAATAGACCGTGAAGGTGACGATGGTATGCGAGCCGTCCGGTCCTGGCGTGAGCGTTTCGACTGCCCGGCCCTGGCTATCGTAAAAGGTCCGTGTCACCGCGCCGCTGTAAAGCGAGGAGTTGGTATCGATCTCCAGGCAGGGATAGACGCTGCTATCGCTACAGTTCGACGTCAGCGTGGACTGGCTGGTGTAGCTGCCCGATTCGTTGGGCAGTTTCACCTGTACCGTTTTATTGCCGCTTCCATCATAGCTGTAGCTCATGGTGGTCACTTGCCCATTGACATCGGTGCTGCTGATGGGCAGTTGTCCCTGGGTGGCATCATAGGCCGTGCTGGTATGCTGTCCCAGCACATTCCAGGTGTCCGTGGTGAGCGAACTGACCGGGTCGTACTTATGGCAAACGGTGTAATGGCTGCTGCTCCAGGAACTGGTCGGGAAAATGGTCGGCGCGGTGGACAGCGTACACCCGGCGCTGCTGTACAGGCTGGGATTGGCCGCCGCGAAGCCATCGACCGAGGCTACCAGGTCGCCGTAGTTATCATAGCCATTATAGGTCTTGATTGTCGTGGTACTCTGATGGCTGCAATCGCTGTAGGAGACGACGGTCGTCGGCCAGCCCGCAGCGGGTTGTGGGACGCCATTTCCCACGCCCTCGTCATAGGTAATATCCTGGCAGGCCCACATATGGCCCTGGCTATCGACGATATCGCTGTGCGCAACCGTATGCGCCTGGTAGTAGAAGTAGATGCTGCTCGAACTGTTGCTCGTATAATACGTCCAGTGTTTAGTGAGCGTCGGGATGTTGGACCCGCTAATCACCTCCTGTTGCACATTATGGTAGCTGCCATGCGCCGGACTCTGGTGATAATCACCCAGCCCGCTGCTCGTCGAGTAGTCGTCATAGGTGTAGTCGCTCTCGACCCAGGGCGCGTTGTTGTTAGGGCTGCCCGTTTGTTCATAGCTGGTGGTGCGCTGGTTCAAGAGGACGACTTCGCAGGGCCGGTACATGGTGGAAGGATAGGTACTGGTGCTGGCACAAGATGCCGCAGTGCTAGTTTGCTGTCCCTTGGGTTGCTGACCACCATAGAAGTAGGTCGTCGCGCGATCAGTTTGGTCGCATCAACATTTTTCCCCTGATACACATCTTCTTCTAACAATTGCCCCGCCAGGTAATTTCTGGGGTCGCTTGCCGGGCTATCCCAGCCCCAGGTTGCAGCATAATTCTGTACCGTCAGATCACCCGAAGGGCTGGTAATCAGGACGGTGCCAAAGCCGCGGAACTCGCCATGATAGTAGCTCTGCCAGTCGAGGCCGCTATTGGGAATCCAGCCAAAGCCGACGCAATCGCTATCGTTCATGGAGTCAGCGGGACACGTGCCTTGCGTCTTCGTGAGCCAGTAATCATAACTCACTGTGTCAGGAGCCGCATTCGAATTACTGCTGTCCTGGCCTACATAGGTAATCTGCGTCACCACCTGCTCCGTCCACATCTTGTCATCCATGGGATAAAACGAGGTGCCGGACTGGCAGGTATTCCAATCGCAGTAGAGCGGGTCATAGCGATTATCGCCATTGCTATAGGGCGTGCCGTGGCTGTTATTGTAGGCCGTATGGTAGGTGATGCTGCTCGCGCCTACTCCGGTGCTATGGTCATGATAGCTCGTCAAATACTGCCAGCTATTCTCCATGTGGTAGTTGTTCTGACTGCTATCATCGTACTTATTCGTCCTGCCGCCGCTATACCCGAAGGTCACGCCGGGAAGCGCATGGCCGGTGCCGTTCTGATAGACGGTCGGGGTAATGCTGGTGAGCAGATGATTGCCAGCGCAGTAGGCCGAAGACAGGGTGGTATCGGCGCTGGGGCAATTGCCAAAGGCCGTATCCTGGTAGGTGAAGCTGTAGCTATAATCCAGATGGGTGTTGCTTGAGTTATCGCCCGTGTAAATCTTGACGGTCTGCAAGGAGAGCGTACTCATCACATCGGGATCAACCATACCACCGGAGCGATCAATCGGATCGTCGCATCGTTGATTCTGAGGTGGATGCGCTGGCAAATTACAGCTTGATTCGTAGGTATTGGTATACTGCGTCACATATTGGATGTGGCTATTGGGATCGGTATAGTTGGAGGGACCATTGTAGAAAAAGTCGATGGTGCCAATGCGAGCGGTGCCGTTGCCATAGGTAATCTGCTTGAGGGCCGAATCGCGCACCCAGGTATACTGGCTGTTGCTCTCGAAATCCTGCACGTAGGAGGCCGTCAGGTTGCGGCCATTGGTGCCCGGCCCCTCGTTGGCAGGCACCATTTTGTCGAGGTCAAATTCGTAGTTGACCCGGTTACCCGAAGAATCAATGTAGTATTGCAGCGAATCGCTGGTGCAGCCGAATTCGTAGTAGTTGCTGCTGGTATCGACGACCCGGAAACAGGGCTGCCCAAAACTGGACGTGATCTTGGTGATTTGTAAATAGGAGAGATGCTCCGTTGCAAAGTTGTTGCCAGTGGTATCAGGAATCAGGCGATCATTGACATTATCGATGCCACTGATGGAGTACCAGACACTGCCATCGGGATATTGCTCCGCGCTGATGGCTCCAAGCGTCAACGCCCAGCCCTCGCCAACATTATTGGCAGGGGTGGTAGGCGTTTTTCGTCCGTTGGTGGCGGCGCTGGAATAGACGACGGCCAGATTCGGAGCGGTTCCTGGAGGGCCGGGGGGAACCACGAGCGGATAGCTGTAGGAAAGCTGCCCACCATTGCCTTGCACCTCGGCAACGTTCGGCTTCGGGGGATTCTGAATGGGATTGCTTCCCGAACCCAGCACGAAGGGAGTGCCAGTGAAGGTAGTAGTTTGTGCTGTAAGGGTACTGGCTCTGGCGTCGTTCTGCATAGGAACCACATAGCTGGCAAAGGACTGTTTTGCGGCAGCCGCCGCAGACTCCAGGTCAGGCCAGATCACATACAGGTGGCCAGGATTGAGGCTCAGATTGCTCAGTTCTTTGGCGCGATAGTGATAGACCAGCGTAATAGGACTGCGGAGATGAACCCCTTGCAGCACCTGTCCCTGTCCATCGGTGATCTGTAGTTGGAACTCTCCGAGATCGCTGGTGGCAGCGGAAAAATGGCCGCGCAGTTGGGTAAGAGTGAGCGTCAGCGTTCCCTGGGGAGCCACGCCCTTCGCAGTCGTCGCTTTGGAGAGATCAAAGGCTCCGGCGGGAACCAGCACCTCCAGCCGCATTCCCTGCGAATCGCCCGCAACCAGGTGCAGAGAAGTGCTGGTCGCTGCTGCGGTTAACGGCTGGCTGACTGCTTTGATCTTTGCCGGTTCGGCGCTGGGAGGAAACGCGGGGTTTCCCTTTCCCTGAGAAAGGTTTTTCCAGAACCGCGCGGTGTAATCGCGTTGAGGCAGGACATGTAACCCATCAAAGGCGTGATAAGGATGTCCCTGTTGCAGGAATTGCCGGAGGGTGAAACCAGGGCGGTTTGTCGTCGCTGCATTAGCAGGGAGAACGAACGAGGCTGCGCTCCAGCCGCCGATAAAAGCCGAAAGAAGGAAATTTATCAGGAAGTGTAATGAAAAATACTGTCTCCAGTTCCAACGAGAATGGGAACGGAGAGGGCGAATATGTGGCGGTTCGCCAGGAAATAATCGTGTGTCGCGTGTCGTCACCAGTTCATAACCTTTCGTTAAGAGGGTACTTACAACAGAAACCAGATAACGAATGGAGCGACTGATGGATAGTTGGCAGTGAAGAAGCCTTTCCCCATACAATGGCTCAGTTCAAGCATACCGAAATCTCAGCGATTTGTGATAGGGAAAGCGACGTAAAGTTTTACCGGAAAAACCCCCATTGAGTCTACGTAAATTACGTATATTCGTTGGGGGTTTTTCCGGCAGAAGAACAATGAAGAGTTATTCCCTTTCTAGAGAAGGAAGTATTGTCACTTGCGGGTCCAGATCCTCGACGGGTGAATAGAGTCGTAATACAAAAGCCGCAAGAATACCTCATGCAGGGAATGAACGCCCAGCGCATTATAAATACTCTCTCGATACTTGTGGACGGTACGGAGAGACAAATGCAACTTCTCCGCAATAGCCTCTGGCGTATAGTTCTGGCACATGAATGCCAGAACTTCACGCTCACGCTTTTTCAGGTTCCGGGTCAACCTGTAGGGTGTGAGTGGATAATGGCTCTGGAAATAGGTTGTCACCTCAAGGGTGTACAATATCAGACCGCAATATCTTGCCAGCGCAACTGCGACCCCCATATCAAGTACAAGTGAATCTGTTAAAACAAGATAGCCATAACCATAGCCATTGAACTCGATCGGGAGAAAATACGCTCCTGGCTCAGGACGCAGTGGCATCCAAATAATACGGGCCTGGTCGGATAGTAGACACGCAATCTCCTGGATAACGCTTTTAATGGTACTCGACCGCGATGTCTGGATGCGGTTAAGCAGGTGATTTGCGCGCAGAAATAGTTCTCGGTAATCTATCTCCTCTCCTGAAAAAACGTGAGAATTGGAACGAAAAGATGGGTCATCGGGTAAAGAATCAGATAAGGGTTTCTGCCTGCTCCGGCGGTGTCGCATGTAAAACGGCTCCTGACTTTAGTGGCACGTCTTCAACCGCTTAGATTTGTCGCCCCCAACGCAACAAAACGGGCTTGAGAAGTAGCAAGCGGTCTTATCAAAAGTATAATAACTAGAATATATATTTGTCAAGAACAGTAGGAAAAGAAATAATAGATGGTGTACTGTTTTACATAAAATAAGGGACGATAGAAGATAGCGGAAGCCACCCGCGAGGGGATGGCTCTACAATATGAACTAGCTTGTAGAGCCATCCCCTTGCGGGTGGCTTCCGGTCGATCTCTGCAAAAAAGATTTGTTGCCTACTCCGCTTCTTCCTCCGATGGATTAGTTATCATCAACTGGAAGAAGCGTCTCAAGGCGTAGAAGATGAGGTAGTAGATGAGCGCGGCGATGAGCGTGGAGAACTCGAAGGCCTGATTGGTGTGGATGGATGGCGATCTCACGATACCGGCGAACGGGAAGAGCAGAATATCGGTCAGGCTATAGAGAAATTCGGCGAAGAGATTATATGGGTCGGCCCCGATCAGCTTCAGCAGGAAGCGCAGGAGCAGCATGACCTCCAGCACCATCAGGAACCAGAGAATGTAGTCGTTGATCTTGCCGATGATAAAGCGGAGCGTCTCCGCCTTGTTATGGTGTATCTCAGCAACCTCAGCTTCGTGTTCCGCTGCTATGAAAGCGGGATCGACGGCTGGAGTATGCGCTGGCTGTACCAGGGGGGGTCTGGGCTGCAGGTCCTCAATAGCATAGGGATCGTTGACTTTTGAGCTAACAGTTTCATCGGAATACGGATTATTATACATTACTGCCCTCCTCCATGAATGGCCTGCCTGAACACACGCGCATGAGTTAATACATGCCTTAAACGATTATAACATGAGATTCCCCTTATGCGCTACGTCGCACTAACAAAACCACGTCTCCTGCTCGCGCAAGAACGCGAAACTGGCGTGATAAGCCGTTCAATGCGCTCAATGCCTGCGCTCGATTCGCAAACGTCGGGCTGGCAAGATCTACTACCACATACTGCACCGTCTGATTGCAGGAGCGGTCCAGGCAGACCGAGGGGAAAACGGCCAGCAACCGGCGCTCGCTCAGGTGCGGGTTGAGGTCATCGCTGGCGGAAACCGAGGCATCCGGCGGAATCAGCGAAAGCAGACGCACAATTTGCGCTTCGCGAGGGCCAGGGTCGTGGTCCGCCCAGAACGAGTTGAGGTCCGGGCGCGCAATCCAGAAGTTCAGGCCAAACATCAGCGTAATCCAGGCAAACATCAGCCACTGCAAGCGGAACACGGACAGCGAACATGCGATTGGCCGCACCCTCTCGCTAAAACGCTGCCACTGTGCCTTCCACCACGCGGGGAAAGTCAGGCGAAGCAATCGATCGCCAAGTGAGCGCAGGCGCGGAAGCCACACGCTTTTAAGGCTGGCAAGGCGTTTTTGCATCACCAGGGGAAGCTGCATTTTGCCATTCATTGAATGGGTGTTTTCGACCACCTCATCTACATACACAGGCACTTCACCTCGCCAGCCCTGCCAGATCAACAGCAGGCGGCGCGTGCCGTGAATGGCAGCGATCATTACAAAGGGAATAATGGCAGCGTTGTAGTGATAGACGCCGCTATACAGCAAAGGGTCAGTACTCAGGAGATTCACCGCCAGGCTCGGCAGCGTCGGCAACAGCCATTCGGGCGCAAGCAGAGCTAAAAATCCTGTGCTGCGTAACAAACTTGCCAGATAGTAAAGACGGTCGAGAGTAAAATAGAGCGTAAAGAGGAGCCAGGGATGCAGGATAATATTGATAATGGCTTCCTGCGGTGAGCTTCCCAACGCCTCGTAGCGATACCAGTAGTTGTTGGCCTGCAAACCAGGATAGAAATGCGGGATGATAACCTTAAAAGCAAGCAGGCTCCACAATGCGCCGCCGATCAATAATGTCAGGCCGAGGCGCGGCAGCTTATATTTCCACATTACCAGGATACCGAACATGGCGATTGCTAGAGGGATGTCTTCTTTACATGAGGCGGCCAGCACACAGGCTATCAAGAACCAGACGTAGCGGCGATAGGTGAGCGCGAGAACAGCGTACAGCAGTAGAGGCGTGGCAAGAGAGACAGGATGAAAATCGAAGATGTTCAGGCCAAGCACGGCAGGCGAAAGCAGATAGCCCGTCGCCATCAAGGGCGCAAGCAGGGGCCACTCGGGAATGAACTTGCGCGTCAAGAGGAAAACGGGCAGCGAGCCAGAAGCCAGCGCGAGCGTCTGGAACACCAGCAAGATGCGCGGATCGGCATGAAAGAGATAGAGCAGCGAAAGCGGCAGGATAATCGGCTCAAAGTGAATTGCAAGGCGCGTGGGCGGCCCGTACCAGTCAATGGCCTGATTGGTAAACTGAAAGAGCCGCCCATGAAGCGTATTCCAGATCACCTGATCCATATTGCCGAGGTCGAACGCAGTGGCGCGAAACGTGTCGTAGCGCAGGATAGACTGGTGACTCATCTCCAAACTATAGACAAGGGTGACAATGATCAACAGCGCCCAGGACATCCATTGCTGGGTGCGAAAATCAAATCGTTTCGACCACGAAATGCGCTTAAGTTGCATGCGTTCGCTGCTCTATCCTCTTTAAATATGGATAATATACATGTAAATGCCGATGCCCACCAGCAGCATGAAGCTGTAGACGATGACCGGCTCCGGCCATGTTCCCGTGCGAAAACGCCAGTGCGGATTCGGCGGAAAACCGTAGCGTTTATGGCTGGGCCAGAACAACGGCACGCCGCCCTCGGTCAAAGCATCAGCCGCGATATGCAGGATACAGCCGATCAATACCGCGACCAGCACCAGGTTTGAGCCGCCGATAAATTGCGCCGGAACCGTAAAACCGCGCTGCGCCAGCAGGTAGATCACCAGTTGTTGCAGCCCAACCGCCAGCACCGAGCCGACAACCAATCCCAGAATACTATGAAATACTGTGCGATGACCCGCGACATGCTGGATTTCTTTGCTGACCCAGCCAAGTTTCCTTCCCATTGAACTACGAGCATTATCAATGTCTGGTAACAACGCGCCGAAACCCACAAAAAAGTAATAAACCGCTTTTTTCACCAGCAATGTCAGGGGAACCGCGGTTGCCAGTGTAAGCGGAGAACCCGTAACATGAAACAGGCTATCGACAACGATACCACCCGTTAAACCTACCAATAGATGAGATTTGCCAAGCATGAATAAACGCACTCCTTCAAAACCAGGATACTTGTGCGCCACATTTTAGAGGTTTCTAGAACAAATGGCAAGCTATCAACAACATGTCCCCAGATGCCATCCTTCGCTGCGCTCAGGATCTCCCTTCCCCAACGATCCATGTGCCGAGACCGGAGATCCTTCGCTGCGCTCAGGATGACAGGCGAGCGGGTCTATTTCATGGCACGTTATCATTCATCCGGCAGGAGAACAAAAATCGCCCCATCCTCGATTTTGACAGGATAGGTCATAATATCCTGGCGAGCGGGGCCGCGCAGAACCTTTCCGGTGCGGACATCGAATTGCGCGCCATGCCAGGGACAGGTCAATATTTCGCCATCCAATTCGCCTTCGCTCAAGGGGCCGCTGATATGCGTGCAGTTGTCTTGAAAGGCGCATACCTGGCCTTCCACCTTCGCGAGGCAAAGCGGCTCGCCATCCGCCTCGACCGCCAGCAACTCTCCATCTTCCAGATCATTCACACTCGCAACTTTTATGAAATCGGTCATATACCCCTTATACCCCTTTGCCCTGCACGGGAAGTATCGCGCCTGTCACCCCGTCGCTGGCAGAGGAAACGAGGAAAATCGCGGCCTCGGCAATCTGTTCAATGCTGACCCATCTTGTCCTCAAGTCTTCCTCAGATGGCTTCATGGACTCGATATTGGATTGGGTAATGATGAGTCCTGGGCCAAGCCCATTTACATAAATACCAGCGTTCTTGCCTTCTTTCGCGAAGGTTCGTGTGAGGGCATCTACCCCTGCTTTTGCTGCGTTATATGCCGCCATGTTAGGGCCTGCGCTCTGAACACCCCCGGCGCGGCTGAAATTGAGGATTTTCCCTCTGCCCTGGCGCTGCATGATGGGCCATACTGCTCGAATGCAAAGAAAGGTGGTGCGCAAATTATTGTTCAATTCGGCATCCCAATCGGCCACGCTCAATTCGTGAGATGGGCCATATTTGGTGAGGCCGCCCGCCAGGTTAATCAGGATGTCGATGCGCCCGTAGTGCTTCACGGTTTCCTGGACAAGGGTATTCGCGCCCTCTTCGGTTGTCAGGTCGGCGGGAATGCCTATGACGGTCGCGCCCTGCTTTCGTAGTTCCTCTGCTCGCGCCTGCACGCGCTCGGCGCTGCGCGAACTGATGGCAAGCTTCGCCCCTTCGCGGGCAAAAATAGAAGCGAGGCCGAAACCCGCCTGCCCGGCATGGCTCACGCCGGTAATAATAGCTACCTGATCCTGCAAGCGCATTTACTCTTCCTCATCTTCGTCTTCACGAGGCTTCTCCAGTCCCGCCAGCGCAAGGCTGCGATGCAGGACACGCAGCGACAAAAAGGCGCACTTCATACGAGCCGGGCTGATGGGGATGCCTAGCGCTTCAAGCACGTCGTCCTTGCCAAGCTGTATCACATCTTCAACCGGACGCCCCTCGATCATCTCAGACAGCATCGAGGCTGAAGCCTGGCTGATAGCGCAGCCCCGCCCTTGAAAGCGCACCGCCGTGACCTTATCCCCTTCGATCTGCAAATCAATGGCTAGCTGGTCGCCGCAGAGCGGGTTGGAGTCCTCAGCGTGGGCGTCGGGATGCTCCAGTCTGCCATAGTTGCGCGGATTGCGATAGTGATCCAGGATATATTCGCGATAATCCATTGACATAGGCATTTGCCCTCATCACTTCCGTAGGGACAGGGGGATGAGAGGTGGTGGGGTGGGGGCCTTGTGCCTGTCCTGGCCGGGGCGCTGATGAGAATGGTTTCTCGCTGCCCCGGCCAGGACAGGCACAAGGCCCCCACATCTCCACACCACATCCCCCTGTCCCTACATGTAACATTCCGTTATAGGTTGAATATGTTCAGAGCTTTATGTAAGCCCTCTACAAGCGTGTCGATATCCTCTGGTATGGTATAGACATAGAAACTGGCGCGAGCGGTGGCCGTCAAACCGAAACGCTCCATCAACGGTTGCGCACAGTGATGCCCGGCGCGAATGGCAACCCCGACTTCCTGGTCGAGAATCGAAGCCAGGTCGTGCGGGTGAATATCGCCCAGGGTAAAGGAGATAACGCCGCCGCGATGCGCCGCGTCCGGGCCATAAACGCTCAGGCCAGGAACAGTTTGAAGGCGTTCCATCGCGTAGGCTGTGATTTCTTCTTCGTGTTTGCGCACGTTCTCCATGCCAAGCGCGTTGAGATAGTCGATGGCGGCTCCGAGGCCGATGGCTTCAGCGATAGCGGGTGTGCCAGCCTCGAACTTCCAGGGCAGATCATTCCAGGTGGATTCGCGCAGGCCAACTGTGCGAATCATGTCGCCGCCGCCCATAAAGGGGGGCATTTCTTCTAATAGCGCACGTTTGCCGTATAACACACCAACACCCGTCGGACCAAGCATCTTATGCGCGCTGAAGCAGATAAAATCAGCATCCAGGTCTTGCGCGTCAACGGGCAGATGGGGAACGCTCTGCGCCGCGTCCAGCAGCACAATTGCGCCCACTTCATGCGCCTTCTCGATCATCTCTTTGGCTGGATTGATGGTGCCAAGCACGTTGGACATGTGCGTAAAGGCGACCAGCTTCGGCTTTTGTTGCAATAGCTGTTCGTAGATATCCAGGCGCAGTTGCCCATCATCCGTGACTGGCACAAACTCGAGTCGCGCTCCCTTGCGCTTTGCGAGAAGCTGCCAGGGAACCAGGTTGCTATGATGCTCCAGTTCTGTCAGCACGATCAGGTCGCCTGCTGAGATGTTTGCGTCGCCCCAACTATAGGCCACCAGATTGATGCTCTCGGTGGTATTGCGCGTGAAAATGATCTGCTTGCTCTGCTTGACGTGCAGGAAACGCGCCACCTTCACGCGGGCCTTTTCCATGCGGGCCGTCGCCTCTTCGCTGATCTCGTACACGCCGCGATGCACGTTGGCATGCGTCGTCTCATAATAGGCGCTCATGGCCTCGATCACCGCGTTGGGCTTCTGCGAACTGGCCGTGCTATCGAGATAGACCAGCGGCTTGCCATGTACCTGTCGCGCCAGGATGGGAAAATCCTTGCGTATCTCCGCGACGTCAAACGTCCCTTCTTTTAATGTAGGGACGCGTTTCATCGCGTCCTGCTCCTCTACCCGATTCATCGCGTCCTGCCTCTTTATCTATTCGTTACGGGAACGCGATGATAAATGTTCATAAAACAACGCGGGAAACGTTCTGTAGGGACGCGATTCATCGCGTCCTGCATCCCCTGCATGTACCAATTCAGGGTAAAAGGACGCGATGAATCGCGTCCCTACAGAATACCAAATCGTTTTGCGAACATTCATCATCGCTTCCCTACAGATTCTAATATTCAGTCAGCCGGATCTCCTCGTCGTCGCGGTTGCCATCGAGCGAGACGGCGTATTCGTCCACGCCCTCGATCTCCCAGGTTTCCTGGGCATCGACCCAGGTGTCGGCCTCGGTCTCGTATGCGCCGCGCATGCGACGGACGATACTGCGGCGCAGGCGCGCGCGCAGGTTTTCGAGCGGAATGCGCTGCAAGACTGGCTCGAAGAAGCCCTGCACGATGATGCGCTCGGCCTCTTCGCGAGGAATACCGCGCACCATCAGGTAGAAAAGCTGCTCCTCGTCGATCTTGCCCGTAGTCGCGCCATGACTTGCGCTGACTTCGTTCGCGCCGATCTCCAGGCCGGGAATCGACTCGGCGCGGCACTTATCGCTCAGCAGCAGGGTATGATCCGAGAGGAAGGATGCCGTCTGCTGGGCTTTCGGTCGCACGCGAATCATACCATCGAACTCGACGCGGGACTCATCGGTCAGCACGCCTTTCACCAGCGTCTCGGCGTTGGTGGCGATGGCGGCATGGTCAGAAAGCGTGTTGATCGAGTAACGCTGGTCGTGGTCGGTGAAGAAGACGCCGACCAGTTCGCCCGCGCTGCCGTTGCCAAGCAGGCCAACGCCAATATTGGAGAGCATGGCGCGGCTGCCAAGATCGGCCATCACCCAGGTCGTGCTGCCATCCTTCTCATGTACCGCGTTCCTGTTGGTGATTGTCCACACATTCTGCCCCAGGTCTTGCAAGTTGCTGAATTCGACATGCGCCGCGTTCTTTGTATACACCTCGATCACGCTATTCAGTAGCGAGGGTGTATCGCTCTCGAAGGCCGAGTTGTGTTCCTCGACGTAGCGCACGCTGCTCTCGTCGTCTGCGATAATCAGCGTATGCGCGAAGGTCGCCGAGCCGGGCGCGTCCAGCCAGACCTGTCCAAGAATGGGGTCTTCGACGATCACGCCCTTTGGTATATAAAGGAAGATGCCGCCACTCCAGAAGGCTGCGTGCAAGGCGGTGTACTTCGAGCTATCCACCGGGACGCAGCTTGTCATGAAATGCTGCTGTACCAGTTCGGGATACTCACGAACGGCGGTATCCAGGTCGGTCAAAACGACGCCCTGGCTTTTCAGTTCCTCGTCAAGTTCGATTTTGACCACCGAGGCGTTGCGCTGCATAATCAATCCTGCGCGCTGGTCTACCAGGGCTTCCTGCAGCGATTGCTCAATAGCGGCAGGCAGTGCGCCGTTGCTCTCGGCAGGGACATAGGGATTAAGGTCAGAGAACTTGAAGTTGGCGAACATGCGCCGCGTGCCGAGGTCGCCCCGCCGACCAAGTGGGGCGGGAGTTTTTTCGTAAATCTCCCAGGCCTCAAGGCGTTTCTGAAGCATCCATTCGGGTTCGCCCTTGCTGCGGGAGAGTTGCTCCACCGCCTCGCGGGTGAATCCGGTTACGAGTGTGTTAGCCATTGACCGTCACCTCGTCCTCTTCACTCTTTGGGCGCAGCCACTCGTAGCCCTTCTCCTCAAGTTCGAGCGCGAGTTCGGGGCCGCCAGAGCGCACGATGCGGCCATCGTACATCACATGCACGAAGTCCGGCTTGATGTAGTTGAGCATGCGCTGGTAGTGCGTAATCAGCAGGATGCCCAGGTTGGGGCCGCGCAGCGCGTTGACGCTCTCGGACACAATCTTGAGCGCGTCGATGTCCAGGCCGGAGTCCGTCTCGTCCATCAGGGCGATTTCCGGCTCAAGCAGGGCCATCTGAAGAATCTCGGCGCGTTTCTTCTCGCCGCCGGAGAAGCCATCGTTGATGGAGCGGTTGATAAAGCTGTTGTCCACCTTGAGCAGGCGCATCTTTTCCTGGAGCAGCTTGCGGAACTCGGCGGGTGGAATGCTCTTGCGCTTCGTCGCCTTGCCAGAAGGATTCTCGCCCTCTTCAAGCGGCTTGTTGCCTTCGCGAATGGCTTCAAGCGAGCGGCGCAGGAAGTTGGCGACGCTCACGCCAGGGATGGACATGGGATACTGGAACGCGAGGAAGAGACGCATGCGGGCGCGGCGATCAGGCGAATACTCAAGAATATTCTCGCCCTTGAACCAGATTTCGCCTTCCGTCACTTCATATTTGGGGTTGCCCATAATAACGTTTGCCAGGGTGCTTTTACCGGAGCCGTTCGGCCCCATCAGCGCATGTACTTCGCCCTGTTTTACCACCAGGTCAACGCCACGTAGAATTGGTTTGCCTTCAATATTGGCATGCAAATTTTTAATAATCAACTCTGAACCCATACGAAAAAACTCCGTCCTCCTAATTATTGTCCGCGGCAGCGTGTGCCACACGAATGTCTGAAAGTGAGATGAATTGAGCGGGGTTGTCAGGAACGCTCACCAGTTCGGCGAGGGTCATCGTATCGATGGTGCGAGCAACCGCGTCGCGTACTTTCGCCCATAAATACTGTATCCGGCACGTGCCGATGAAGCCGCAAATCTCGGTCATCTCGCCTTCGGTCGCGCAAATCATGGGGGCAATCGGGCCTTCCAGCACGCGCAAAACCTCGCCCATCGTAATCTCTTCCGGGCTGCGACTTAGCCGGTAGCCGCCATGCGCGCCGCGTGTGCTGACGACCAGGGGCGGCTCCGCCTCGCGCAATAGCTTGACCAGTTGCTCAAGATAGGCCAGGGGCAGCATCTCCTCCTGGGCAATATCCGCCAGCGAACGAGGGCGTTCACCATAATGACGAGCCAGATTGACCATGATCCGCACGCCATATTCGCCCTTTGTAGACACTTGTAGCCACATGGCCTTCTCCTCCTCGCCTTCAAAGTGCTGCTCGCGCCTTCCCTCTTCACAAAAGGTCAGGCCGCGCAAGATTATTCCGACCTTTTCACTAGGATATATTTTAGCACTCGAAGGGAGTGGGCGTCAACTAACGCTTCCTGCCCACCACAATCTGCCGCGTTCCCCTGCCAAAGGGCTTCCAATCATACCCGCCATAAATGGCTTCGATAGCAAAACCTGTCGCCAGGAACAACAACTGGAGTTCGCGTGGGAAGAAGATATGCATATCGAGTTTGGTGAGGTAACGCTCATGCTCACCCGTTTCAAAAAACTTTTCGTGCGTCCACAATAGATGCTCTAGTTGCTCAATGGGGTCATATTTGCGGCTGGTATAGAGCAGCATCGTAAACTCATCGGGAGACTCGATTTCATCTTCCAGGTAGATATGCGAAGGTCGGTTCAGCGCGTCACTGAGATAATCAATATCCGGTAAAAAGACATCCACGACAAAACGCCCGCCGGGAGCCAGATGATCGAAAGTGTTCTTGAACGCGCCCAACTGCTGCTCTATTTCATACAGATGGCAGATAGAATTAAAAGGAAGAAAGATCAGATCAAACTGTCCTTTATGCTCAAGCTGGTAATCGCTCATATCGCCTTCGTGCAGCGTCACGCGCTCCTGCGCGCTTTCCGGCTCGCGCGCCAGCTTGCGTCGATAGGCGGCCAGCATCTCCTGCGAGATATCCAACCCCTCAAGCAGGAAATCGCCTGGGCTGCGCAACAATTCCAGGCCAATGCGCCCACTGCCACAGGCAAGTTCCAGCACGCGCTGCGGCGTGTAGCGCATCACCAGTTCGCACCAGAACGGCACATCCTGCTCAGATTGACTGGCATACTCAAGATCATAGTCATTGGCACGCTCATAATATTCCCCCATAGCATAGGGCATAAGACATCACCTCACCTTACGAGAAAGCTAAAAAAGCGGCTTTCAAAAAAGTTTTATAGCGGAGAGATACCGGAGAAAGCACATCCTGTATCATGTGCGGTAGAGCTTAACACAAGTTTGCATGAGTGTGCAAGATTGAACGTCGCGTTTTGCAGAGAGAGTTCCCGGAAGCCACCCGTCCCCCCCATGCTGGGTGCATAAAAATTGACGGACACCCTCTTCCGTTCCCCAGGCTATATAGCGAGGCTCGACTATGATATACTTCCAGAACAAAGTAAGAAAAAGACATACAGGATATAACCCATGCCCTACCTCTCCATCTCACAGGCCGCTAACGACCTGCGTTCCGGCCTGACAACATCAACTGAATTAGTGGAAGACGCTTTGCAGCGTATCGACGCGCTTGATAGCGAGATTCGCGCCTTTGTGACCGTCATGCGAGAGCAGGCTTATGAGGACGCGGAAAAGGCTGAGCGAGAAATGCGGACAGGCCTGTTTCGTAGTCCGCTGCATGGCATTCCTATCGCCATAAAAGATATTATCGCCGTGAAGGGCGTGCGTATGACGGCAGGCTCAAAAGTGCTGGCAAACTATGTGGCAACCGAGGACGCGGCGGTCGTCGAACAACTACGCCGCGCCGGAGCCATTCTCATCGGCAAGACCAATACGCACGAGTTCGCCTATGGCACCTACACGCCGCCCACGCGCAATCCCTGGGATACGGCTCGCGTTCCTGGCGGTTCAAGCGGCGGCTCGGCTGCGGCAGTGATAGCGGATATGTGTCTCGGCGCGATCGGCACCGATACGGGCGGCTCGATTCGCATTCCAGCATCTCTCTGTGGCGCGACGGGCTTGAAGCCAACTTATGGGCGAGTCAGTTGCTTTGGCGTCATTCCTTTAAGCTGGTCGCTCGATCACGTGGGGCCGCTGGCGAGAAGCGCCGAAGATTGCGCGCTCATTTTTGATATTATCGCTCGCTATGACCCACGCGACCCCAATAGCGTCTCCGGTCCGCCTGCTCAGGCCAGCGCGTCTTTGATTGGCGGCGCGGAAGGACAGAGCTTGCTCTCATTACAAGGAATCCGGCTGGGTGTGGCAAAGGACGAGTTTGTTGACCCGCTGAATCCCGAAGTACGAGCAGCGTGGCGGGCAGCCCTGCGCGTGTTGCAAGAAGAGGGCGCGGAACTGGTCGAAATAAACTTGCCACAGCCAACAATGGAGATGTACCGGACTATTCAACGACCAGAAGCGGCGCTGACGCATATAGAAAGAGGCTGGTTCCCACAGCAAGTTCATGAATATACAGAACTGACACGGCAGAGCTTGCAAAGAGGTCTACAGATAACGGCGGTTGAATATTTGAGGATGCAGCAGCAACGGCGCGTCTATTCGAGTACGATACGCGCAAACATGCAGAACGTCCATGCTGTCGTCCTGCCCACCACGCCCATACCTGCCTTTCCGGTAGAACAAATCGATCAGGAAATAGATATTGATGGCATCCCTGAAATCACTGGCGGCGCGCTCCTGCGCCTGACTCGCGCCTTTAATCTGACGGGACTGCCCGCCCTTTCACTGCCATGTGGCTTTACCTCTGAAGGTCTGCCGATTGGCCTGCAAATCGCGGGCAAGCCTTTCGAGGAGTCGATGATCCTGCGCATTGCCCACGCCTACCAACAATTGACCGACTGGCACCGGAGAGAGATAGATACAACAGCATGAAAAGCGTTTTACACCTGCCACATGGCGACCTGCGCCTGCCCAACTTTTTGCCGGACGCCACGCTCGGCGTAGTGCGCAACGTCGATAGCAGCGACCTGGAGCAGTGCGGCATCGAAGCCCTGGTTATGAATACCTTTCACCTCATGCAGCGACCCGGTTCGTCAACTATCAACGCATTGGGTGGGCTGCATAAGATGTGTGGCTGGCAGCACCCCATCACAACGGACTCCGGCGGTTTTCAGGCCTACTCGCTCATCCGACAGAACGCGAAGTATGGCTATATGAATGACAAGGGTATCACCTTTCAGCCGGAGAATTCAGACCGCAAGTTTCATCTTACGCCGGAAAAAAGTATTCAGTTGCAGGTGAGTTATGGCGCGGATATCGTGGTCTGCCTGGATGATTGCACGCATGTCGATGACCCATTCGAGACGCAACAGGAATCGGTGCAACGTACTATCGCATGGGCGAAACGGTGCAAGGAAGAATTTCTGCGGCTCATGAAGCAAAAACGGCTGGCAGCAGAGCAACAACCACTGCTCTTTGGAGTGATTCAAGGCGGGGGCTTTCTTGAACTACGCAAGCAGTGCGCGGATGCTCTGCGAGAAATCGGCTTTGATGGCTACGGCTTCGGCGGTTGGCCGCTCGATAACAAGGGGAATCTACTGACCGAGATTGTGCAATATACCCGCGAACTGGTGCGCGAATGGCCAATGCACGCGCTGGGCGTTGGACATCCCGCTAATGTGGTCGCTTGCACTCGCATGGGCTATGAACTCTTCGACAGCGCCATGCCCACACGGGACGCCCGGCACTTTCGCTTATATGCCTTTACAAAAGCAGAAGGTTTGCCCGCGCCCGGCTCGGACGAACGCTGGTTTCACTATGTTTACGTCAATGACGACAAGGCAATCAAGAATACGGGGCCGATCTCGCCGTATTGTGATTGCCTCTGTTGTCGCAGGTATTCGGTGGCCTACCTGCATCATCTCTACAAAATTGACGACAGCCTCTTTCTACGGCTCGCCACCATGCATAATTTGCGCTTCATGGCACAACTCATGGAGCGTCTGAGAGCAGAACAGCATGCAGCAATTGGACAAACTTCTTGAAGCCATACAGACCAGCAGCAAATACCGGCATATCGATATAGACTTGATTCGCGCCATCGGCACAAGCGAACTGGAGAAACGTCGCACTCTCAAAGAGGCTATCAAGGCCACCAAAAACAAACTACACCAGGTCGGGGGAGCCTACCAGGAAGAGGGCGTTCGCTATGATGTCTGGCTGGCAGCCTTACAGCAGGCCGCGCAAACAGGCGATCAAGAGCAATTGAAGGTCGCCTGTAAGGACATCATGCACCATCATGCCTCGACACGCGAAAGATTATCCTTCCTGGAAGAGTTCTATAACACGATCTTTGGGCAGCTTGGCCCTGTTTCTTCAATTATGGACATTGCCTGCGGTCTCAATCCCCTGTCCATTCCCTGGATGCCGCTTACAGGACAAACCAGCTATTTCGCCTACGACATCTACCAGGACATGATGGATTTTCTCAGTGCCGCATGGCCGTATCCTGACATACAAGGACATGCTGAGACCCGCGACGTTTTACAATATCCACCTACGCAAGAAGTAGACGTTGCCTTACTGCTTAAGGCCATTCCTTGCCTGGAACAACTAGACAAAGCCGCGACACGAAACTTGCTGGAAAGCATCTCTGCTAAAAACCTGGTTGTTTCGTTTCCGGCAAAGAGCCTGGGCGGGCGTAATAAAGGAATGGTGACATATTACGAGTCTCACTTCGTGGAATCTTTAGTGGGGGAAAACACAGCTATCGAACGCTACATCTTTCCAACGGAACTGGTCTTTATCGTGAAACGCTGAATATCTCTTTGTAATGAACAGGAACCATCACATTCAGGCCATGTCATTCAGAATACCGTCATGTCATGCTGAGCGCAGCGAAGCATCTCTTTGCCCGCCGATTCGCGCATCGAGACCGGAGATGCTTCGCTGCGCTCAGCATGACATGACGCAGATACAGTAAAGAATGATAGGTGTAGATTGAATAAAGAAAGGCCGGGGCTTTCTCTATGCACGATATTATAGAACAGGCACAGGATAAGGTTTTTCTCCGTTCTATTGTGGAAAATAATTATCGCCTGCCAGCAGATATTGATGCGCATGCTTTTGCTAAGGCGTTGCTTGATAACCTGGGTACACTGGATGCCGAATTGCGCGACGAACTGCTCTATTTGATCCTCGCGCATGCCTTCATAGATGACGAGAATGCGCAACGATTTTCAACTGCGCAGGTAGAAGACGTTTTGCTGACCAGTATTGACGAGCAGCACCTTTTTTATGGCATTGGTGAAACCGAGACGGATTCCGTTTTCATGCGCAGTTTCTCAAATCTCATCGTTGCAGCCATCCTCTTTGCTGATAGGAAACAGCAGCGTCTTTCTGAGCAGGTTGTGCGACAGCTACAGGAAGCTTTGCTGCATTATACTCGCGAGGAGCGCGACTGGCGAGGATATGTACAAGGAAAGGGCTGGGCGCACGCGGCAGCCCACCTCGCTGATACGCTTGATGAAATCGCGCAATCCCGTTATGCAACGACAGCAGACCGCGAAGCCGTTTTAGAGGCTCTAGCACATCTCGCAAAATTGCCTGTGCCACTGAGCTACGAAGAAGACGAACGGCTGGCTTTCGGGGCCTATGGCATTATCGCTCGCCAGCAGCAAGCAGAACCATTTGTAAAAAACTGGCTGCATGCGTTTATCGTAGTGAGAGAGGAAACTGTACCGGGCGGAACGGAAGCCGACGTGGCAAGCTGGGTAAGCGCGGCCAACGCCAAAAATTTCTTGCGCAGCCTCTACTTCCGCCTGCTATGGAGCAGTAAAGCAGCCTTCCTGCTGGAGCCAATACTGAACATATTGAAAAAGTTGGACCCGCTTCCGTCCGATTGGGCGGCGAACGCGGAATAGCATGGATGCATGTCACGTTTTTGTAGAGACATCTCCTTGCGAGTGTCTTTCGTTCTCTACGCCAGTTGCAACAAGTGACGCCAACGAGTAATAGCCTATCAAAACATGACATCTATTGGCAAATGATGTAATATAGCAGGAAAGCGGGCTTTCTCAATGTTGGGGAAACGAAACATAGCCGTAAGGACAGGACAGGGTATGAACAACGATTTGATCGGGCGTAACATGAAGGGCCGTTACAGGCTGATTGATGAGCGCGGGAACGGCAACTTTGGCACGGTCTATATCGCGCGGGATTTGCTCACGAACTACGTCTATGCCGCCAAAGTCCTGAACCTGGATTATGCCTTCGACGCCGAACTGCTAGAGCGCTTCAAACGCGAGGCCTATATCCTGCAAAGCCTGAACGATCCGCATATCGTGCGCCTGGTTGACTACGGCAACGATGAAGCGATCTATTTCATCATTATGCATCATGTAGATGGGCAAAACCTCAAATGGTACGTCACTACTTATGGACCGATGGAATTGCCTCGCGCCATCAACTATATTCTCCAGGCCGCGAAGGGGCTGGATGCCGCCTTCAAAAAAGGCGTTGTGCATCGCGATATCAAGCCGCAGAACCTGCTTGTCTCCAACAAGGGTGTGGTTAAGATCGCGGACTTCGGCCTCTCGCGCAGTGCGGATGCGCCAACCATCACCTCATCGGATAAGTTCATGGGTACGGCGTACTACAGCGCGCCCGAACAGGTCGAAAGCGGGCATACTGCCGATATCCGCGCCGATTTATATTCGCTGGCGGTCGTCTTCTTTGAAATTCTGGCAGGTCATCCACCCTATACTGGCGGGACGGTGGTAGAAATCATCCTCAAACATCGCGATGATCCCATCCCTTCGATTCGCCGCTTCCGTCCCGATCTGCCACCGGAAGTAGATATATTTTTTCAAAGGGCGCTTGCCAAATCGCCCTACTCGCGCTTCCAGACGCCGCGTGAGTTTATAGAGGCGCTTGAAGAGCTTGACCAGCGCCTGCGCGGCCCCGCTGTACGACAACCAGAAGCGCGTTTGACTGTGCTGACAACTGGACAGACGTTCAATCTCGTTGGAGAGGTTCTCGTCGTTGGCCGCGAAGACCCCAAGCGCGAGTTTCGCCCCGACATCCAGATTGATGATCAGACGTTTACGGTCGGTCGCCAGCATGCGCGCCTGATTCATCGCCAGGGAGCCTGGCTGCTCGAAGACAACAAATCGCGCAATAAAACGCGTCTCAACGGGGAAATACTTGCGCCATACGAAGCGCGTCCCTTAAAAGACGGTGATATCCTGATGTTTGGCAGAATCGAGGCCCGTTTCGAGTTGCGCTAAGAGTGGGAACGGAAGCCACCCGCAAGGGGATGGCTCTACAATATGCAACGGCCTGTAGAGCCATCCCTTTGCGGGTGGCTTCCGTCTCTCTCTGTTTCCTGGAAAGCTACCTACAAAAATGTGTCACCTGAAAGCAAGCGAATTCTTTATTGACAAATCCGCGTGCAATCGAGTATGCTCTAGATAAGACCTGGAAACGTTCGTTAAATTCTGGCATGGCCAGTTAAAGGAGGTGCAAGTATGGGTAACTATTCGGCCCCTGTGCTTCATTGCACCTCGTCTACCCGTCGCGAGGGTTACGGGTCGCCTCGCCAGGAACTGCATAGAATCGATCTCAAATAACCTGGCAGCAAGGCAAAAGTACACCTTCCCTCCGCACGGTAGACGATACGCTCGAAAACCGTGTTTTTTAATGCTCCTGGAGGGAACGTATTGATTAAGGAACCACAAACGGAGTTTCTAACCGGCGTCGTCTTAAGCGGCGCGCATGGCATCTATGATGTGCATACTGATATCGGCATTTTACGCTGCACCTTACGTGGCAAACTCAAGAAAGCCTTTGCCCGCGCGCAAGCAGAGCAGGCGGCAGGCAAAGGACGCCCACAATCAAACAAACAACTCAAACTTCCGAAATCGCTGCGAGAAGCCGAGCAGGTGACTCAGCTAACCCGCCTCGCTGTTGGCGACTACGTGCGAGTGCGCCGCCTGGACGAAAAAAACGGTCTCATTGAAGAGATTCTTCCCCGACAGAGCGCCCTTACGCGCAAAGACGCCGCATCAACGGAAAAACGCGCCATTCAACAGACCATGCTCGCCAACCTCGACCAGGTGGCGCTGGTTTTCGCCGTTGCCCAACCTGAGCCACATTTCGGCATGCTCGACCGCTACCTCGCCATCTGTGAATCGGCCCAGATACCACCCATCATCTGCCTGAACAAAGCCGATCTGCCCCACGAACCCTACGTGGACGAGGCCGCGCAGCTCTACAGCAGCCTCGGCTACAAAGTCATCTGGACAAGCGCCAAAACTGGACAGGGTATCGATATCTTGCGCGAACAACTGAAAGCACATACCACGCTCTTCACTGGCCCTTCAGGCGTCGGCAAATCCTCGCTCGTCAATGCCATAGAGCCAGGCATGGCAATCAAAACAGGCATGGTAAGCGACGCCACAGGCAAAGGCAGACATACTACGACTGGCTCGAAGCTCTATCCCCTGTCTAGCGGCGGCTGGCTGGCCGACTCCGCAGGCATTCGCGCCCTCGCCACCTGGGACATCGCCCCCGAAGAACTTGCTGACTGCTTCGTCGAATTCCACCCCTACCTGGGCGACTGCGAGTACAACGACTGCGAACACCTGGAAGAAGAAGGCTGCGCCATACGCCAGGCCGTAGAGGAAGGCAAGATCAACGAGCGGCGCTATAGGAGTTATGTGAGAATGGTGACGGGGGAGGAGAGATAAGAGAAAATTCATGAACAGACATGAAATTGATCGCTACCTGGCTATGCTAGGTCAGGAATTAGCTAACACAGGACGAACGGGAAAGATCTTGCTCGTTGGCGGCGCTGTTATGGTTCTCATAGTGGGAAACCGGGGTTCAACTCGAGATATTGACGCCTCTTTTGAACGCGAGGCGAGCGCAATTCGGGCTGCTGTCAGCAAAATTGCTCATGAAGAAGGATTGCCACCTGATTGGCTTAATGATGGCGCAAAAGGATTTCTCTATTCGTCACCTCCTATCAGCTTGTGGAAGCAATATCCTGGTCTAGAAGTTTATCTACCATCATTGGACTATCTGCTTGCGATGAAGCTGGTTGCTGGCCGACCATCAGATATTGCTGATGCAAAAGCATTGGTGAGATACTTAGGATTATCCGACTCCCAACAAGTACTGGATATTCTTCAACGTTACATTCCTCCCCGCTACTTAACTGCACGTGTCCAATATACGGTTGAAGAGCTGTTTGACGAGAGTTGAGGTAAATATATGACAAGCTATCATTGGCATCGTTTCAGCGTGGCTGAAGCTTTTGAACGCATACAACAAGGAGAAAACCCCTGGGTGGCCTTTGGTGACTTTCTAGACGACTGGCACAGGTCTCAACCAGAGGATCGAAGCGCACTTGTTCAGCAGGCACCAGGAGAAGCAAGGACTGAAGATGAGCAACGTTGGGCTGCACTTTTTGCCGCAACAGTAGAAATGTTATGTACAAAGGAACAACTTCCTATCCCTGGATGGGTTACATCCCCTCGATACTACTTACAAGAGCCTTGGTATCCTGAAGCCAGGACAGCTAATTTGCGTCGTCTTCAGGAAGAAACTACTCCTGAAACTTTCAAGCGGCACAACGTCTTTAGCGGCGATCGTATCCTTGAGCGGGTCTAAGGAAATAAGAAATGTATCAGGAACTTCTGTATTAAATAGAAAAGCAGAATCTCCTACCCTCCCACCACCTCCACAAGCGCCCTCACCACCTCCTCATCTTGCTCCTTCAATACCGTCCTCGGGTCGAGCAGCAGCATATCCCGCGAGATACGGGCAATTACCGGAGTTGGCCTTGTTCTCAGGCGTTTCGCCAGTTCGTCGAGCGGTACAGGCATACGGGCAGCATCCAGGGCAAGCAGGGTGGTAGGCAGAGTTTCGCCTGGCAGGGAGCCGCCGCCGACGGTTGACTCGCCGCGTTGTGTGCGCGCTGGAATGCCGCGCTGTTGCAAGGAAGCGGCCCAGCTTGCGGCGCGGCCAGCGATTTTTGCAGGAGAAAGGGCAATCATGCGCCAGATGGGAATGTGCGTTTCGGCTTCCTGCCTTTGATAATGGCGCAAAGTGGCCTCAAGAGCGGCCAGGGTCATTTTGTCGATTCTGACGGCGCGCATCAAGGGGTGCCGGGCAATACGCTTGAGGACTTCGGCTTTGCCTACCAGAATACCTGCCTGTGGGCCGCCGAGCAGCTTATCTCCTGAGAAACACACGACATCGGCCCCGGCGGCAAGGCTTTCCTGTGGCATCGGCTCGTGGGCAAGGCCGTAGCGTTCGCTGGGGAGCAGGCAACCGCTGCCCAGGTCATCCATGAGCAACAGGTTATGCTGGTGCGCCAGTTCTGCTAACGATTGCAGAGGCGTGGATTCGGTGAAACCCAGGATATGAAAGTTGCTTGGATGCACTCTGAGCAATAGCGCAGTACGTTCGCTTAGGGCAGCTCGATAGTCATCGATGCGCGTGCGGTTGGTTGTGCCGACCTCAACAAGCTGGCAACCGCTCTGGCGCATCACATCGGGAACGCGAAAGCCGCCGCCGATCTCGACAAGCTGGCCGCGTGAAATAATGACCTCGCGTCCCGACGCAAGCGTACTGAGGGCGAGTAATACAGCGGCGGCGTTGTTGTTCGTCACTAAAGCCGCCTCGGCTCCCGTCAGTTCCTTTAGGAGTTCCGCAACGTGCGTATGGCGGGAGCCGCGCTCACCTTCTTCCAGGTCGTACTCCAGGTTGGAGTAGCCACCTGCCACACGTTGTACAGCCTCAAGCGCAGCCTGGCTGAGGGGAGCGCGTCCAAGATTGGTATTGATAATTACGCCTGTCGCGTTGATAACCGGGCGCAGGGCTGGCTGTTGCTCTCGCGCCAAAAGCTGCTCAGCTTCGTTCAACAGGGATTCGTAAGGTGGACAGGTTGCGCCTTGCCGGATAGCATTGCGCGCCTGAGTCAGGGTAGCGCGCAATGCGCGCAAGGTAAGAGGGCGTGAATAGCGTTGGATAAGCTGCTGGCCTGCAAGGGATTGCAGCAATTCATCGACAGAGGGTAGGAGACGTAGTTGATCCTGTTCGATGCTCACAGGTTTCTTTCCTCCCTCTCTAGTGCAGGGAATAAAACATGGTAATGGCGAGACTGTTAGCGATTTTGCCCATGATAGCGCGCAGATCGCCATCGTTCAGACGGCAGATGGCATACTGATCGGCCAGTAGAGTGCGCAAGACGGGGTACATCAGTTCCGTCTTGACGAGGCTATCGGTGTCAAGCAGCGGATAGTCGCGTTTCAACAGCAGGTGATGATAGGGACGCAGTTTGCCGCGATAGGAAGTAAGGGCTACCACGTTAACGGCTCCAGCATGGCGACAGAAGGGATCGCCGGAGACAACCAGGGCGGGATGCCAGTCGAGAATGCGCTTTTCCTCGATACCCGGAGGCAATGCAGGGTATCCAAAGTTCACCCAGTACACCATACCGAACTGCACGGGTGTGTTGTACGTCAGCGCATCCGGTGGTAGTTCTGGTGGATGAGGCATTGCTCTCTACAAATCTACAATCTCTATGTATTTACGAACGAGCGAACGCGACTGATGAAGCGTATACCGGAAGCTCACTGGATTCAAGTTGCCCGTGGAAACAAGCGCAGGCAAGTGACCAGGAGCGCTCGACCAGTCCTAAGCGCTCTTCACGTTCTTCCTGGCTTTCCTCTTGTAGGGCAGCACTTATGAGTTCCATCTCGCGCTGGTACTGTTCGCTTAACAGGGAAGAACGACTGAAGTCACAATTCATTGCCATAAGAAACCTCTTTGTTCCAAAGATTAATTGCCTGAATACGCCATGAAAAAGCGTTACACCACGAGGCAGGGGATCGTTTATTTTTTCTCTGACGAAGTGATTATACCAGCATTTTTTCGCTCATGCAAGGCTTTTTCTTATCAGTTTATAGCTGGGATTATGTATCCGGGAAAAAGACCATATATTCCATTAATCTTCGTTATCTGGTAGCACCTCGATTAGTTCTGAAACATCAACTTTCAACGCTCTTGCAATCTTTTCAAGGGTACTTACCGTCACATCTTTCATCTCATTATCCCAGATAGCTCGTATTGTATTGTAATTCACGTCTGCCATGCGACTGAGCCTGGACATATTGATTTTCTTAGCTTCTGCAATTTCACGGATCTTTAAGCGTACCATCAGTGCTACCTCAATATTATTAACTGCATTCTACCATTGAATTATAAGCCTGTCTATGTTACTATTCTATTAGTGCTAGTACTAATTAGATGGTATTAGCTAGGTAGTATTTCAGCAGAAGGAAAGAGGCGCATGCCATGCTAGAACAAGTCGGCTCCCAAGCTAAGACACCTACAAAGCCTGCGAGATGCGTAGCGCGAACCAGTAAGGATTTTGTCAACGGCGTGTGTAGCGGCTACCTGGAATACTACTTCACGTATCAGGACAAAGCATTGAGCGATCAGGATGTGTATGCGTTCCTCGTACAAAATCTGCTGGATGCGCAGGGAACGGATGTGTTCAACGCGGGGTACTGCACAGGCTGGATCGAGGCGTTATTGGAAGACAGGGAAGTATTGCAATAAGCGGGGGTAAATAGCATGGGTTTATTCGGACCAAAAAGGCATCCTAAAAGGGTTGGACAACAGACCGAAGCTGCCATTATAAGCAGACTTCTTGAGGTTGGTTACAACGTGCTTGTTCCTTACCTGGGGGAGAACCTGCGTTATGATCTGGTCATAGAGGATGCCGATAGACAGTTTTGGCGCGTGCAGTGTAAGACTGCTTGGATGGATAAGGAGCAAGATTGTATCGTGTTTAAAACAGCTAGTAGCTATTATCATCATAGGAAAGACGGAACAACTTGGGGAAAGAAGGCATACCAGGGAGAAATCGATTACTTCGCAGTCTAGTGCCCAGAGACACGTAACATATACTTCATTCCAATCAGCCAGGCTACGACCAACCAAATGAAACTCCGACTGAATCCCACGCGCAACAATCAGGAGAAGTATGTGCATTGGGCGAAGGATTATGAACTGTAATAAAAAAAAGCCGGTGGTCGGAATCGAACCGACGACAAGTGCTTTACAAGAGCACTGCTCTACCCCTGAGCTACACCGGCTAGCATGGCTTGACACTTGAGAGTATACCATAAGTGTCAAGCCAGACTCTTCTTTTATCACACCTGCGTGGCAGTGAAATCCAGCGTAATCACCACCTTATTTTGCGCAATGGCGATATTGGCCAGATTGGGCGGCTGCATGCCGAAATCGGTCATGTAAATCGTGCTGGTTGCGGTGCCCGTCACGGTATTTCCTGAGACCTTGCCCTGCACGTCAAAAGTTTCTTTGTTGGTGGTGCCATGCAGCGTCAGGTTGCCGATAAGCTGGAAATGAATGGTCTGCCCGTCGGTGTAACTTGAGGGAAGGCCTTGCGCGCTGACAGAGACGAAGGTGGCGTAGGGATACGTGTCGGTCTGTAACGTATTCATCTGAATATAGTGATCGCGGCGGTCGGAGTCGCTTTGCAGGGTGCGCAGGTCAACTTTGACGTTGAGTGCTGCGATGAGCGGCGAGGGGCTGGTTCGTATTTGAAAGGTTCCCTGGACGGAATGCGTCCTGCCGATGGCGTCGTTATTCGGCTTGTTCTCAAAGATCAGGTTTTCGTAGACGCTATAGGATGCGGTAGACTGCGCGGAAACGATTTGAAAGGTGCGCAGTCCAGGGGTATTGGTTGGAATGGATGTGGGTGTCACCTTGATCGCTCCCGGAGGGGTATGCGATTGATTGACGGTGCTGGCGAAGTGCGCAGCGTAGACCATACCGGCGGCAACAACGATAAGAATGACAAGGGCAATCCCGCCCAGCCAGATAAAACGCTTTCTCATGTGGCTCCTCCAATAAAATCGCAAAAAATTCCCCACCTGATATCCTTTTCAGGCGAATACAGAGATGCTGATAACGTAGAAAAAGGTCTTTACATGGTTTGCTGAGGCAAAGAGGGCATACTTCCGGGCGTCCTTTCCTCGATATCGAATTTTGTTTCTTGAGCCAGGGGCAAGACAAGCCTCACCGTTGTACCCTGATCGGGTTCGCTGGAGATGGTCAGCGTGCCATTATGCGCCTGAGCTATGCCACGCGCAATGGAGAAGCCTAGCCCCGTTCCACCCGACTCACGCGAACGAGCTTTATCTACGCGATAGAAACGCTCGCCCAGGTGCTGTAAATGCTCAGAAGCTATGCCGATGCCCGTGTCGCGCACCTCCAAAATGGCCTGATCCTTCTGCGAGGCTGTATAGATGGTGATCTTGCCGCCAGAACGATTGTATTTAATGGCATTATCGAGCAGGGCCATTAGCACCTCTTGCAACAACACAGGGTCGCCAATCACAGTCGGGTCGCCATTCGTTTCTACCAGCACAGTAATGCCGCGTTGTTCGGCCAGCGCGGAGATACGCCGCGCTCCTTCTTGAGCCAGCGTACTCAGATCGATAACTTCATGTTCGCGGTGCATGCTTCCCGCGTCGAGGCGAGCAAGTGTGAGCAAATTGGTTGCCAGGCGCGACATGTGATTTGTCTCGGTGACGATATCCTCCAGGAGTTCGGCATCCTCTGCGTCAAGGTGTTTGCGACCTCGCAGCAGCACCTCTGCATCAGCGCGCAACAACGTGAGGGGCGTGCGCAGTTCGTGTGAGGCATCAGCGATAAAACGCTGCTGGTTGGCCCAGGCCAGCCGCGCTGGTTGCAGCGCGCGATTCGACAGGAATAGCCCTCCTACTGCTGCGAAAAGTAGTGCCCCGCCGCCAATAGTTAGCAACAACACGAGCAGGGAAGACAAAGCATTTTCTTGTGCCTGAATAGGTTCGCCAGCCATCACCACACCCATATAGCCCTGGCCAGAAAGTGCGGGAACCGGAATTGCATAACGATAAACATCTGTGCCGCCTACATTTACGATATCACCGGTTGGCTGCCCTGATTGCAATACCGTTTTCGCCAGATTGTTGGTCAAAAATGCTGAGGGTAGTTGCGCGGTACTCGTATTCTGTATCAAAGAGCCATCCGAATTGAAGCAAGCAATTATTTCTGGTCGAAAAGGCCCGGTTGGGGCAGATGGTGGTCCACCGGGTCCCCCCTGATTAGAGAAATTTGAACAGGCGTCATCCTGCGAGTTTAGAAGCCATTGGTTCAGATGCTCACCAGCGTGCCCCGCGGTGCTGTCCTCTACTGGACCGAGAAGAAAATGCTGCGCTCCAAAATACAGGGTGAAGCTAAACAGCACCAGCACTGCAGCCAGCACGCCGCAGTACCAGAGCGTCAGGCGCACGCGCAATCCATGAAACATGGCCGCTCCCGCCTCTTGCGAGAAAGAGTTTTGCCCAGGATGCCAAAAGCGGAATCTTCGCCAGTTCATGTCTTTCCTTCCTCGTCCTATGCCTCGATCTTATAGCCCACGCCGCGCACCGTCTTAATTAATGGACGCGAAAAACCCTGATCGACCTTATCGCGCAGGTAATGAATGTAAATATCGACCACGTTAGAGAGCGCTTCCAGGTCGTAGCGCCACACGGCGTCGGTAATCTGCGTACGCGAGAGTACCTGCCCTGGATGGCGCATCAAATATTCCAATAAGGCGAATTCTTTGGCTGTCAATTCGATGACCCGCCCGCCGCGTCTCGCCTCGTGCTTCACCAGATCAAGGGTCAAATCGCCTACCGAGAGTTGCACGTTTTCATCGAAACGCCGGTCGCGACGCCGCAGCAAGGCATTGATACGCGCCAATAATTCTTCCATCGCGAACGGCTTGGTCAGGTAGTCGTCTGCGCCCACATTCAGGCCCTTCACCCGGTCTTCAACTGCGCCACGCGCTGTAAGCATTAATACCGGAGTCATGATTCGTTCGGCGCGCATCTGGCGGCAGATCTCAATTCCATCTATTCCCGGCAGCATAAGATCGAGAATCACCACGTCGTAGGTATCGCTCAACGCCAGATCAAGGCCAGTATGTCCATCATAGGCGAGATCAACCGTGTGGCGCTCTTCCAGTAACACGCGCCGCAGCAGGTGCGCAAGGCGCTGCTCATCTTCTACCACAAGAATATGCATGCTTCTCTCCCTTTACGCTTTGACCTCAAGGCCAGTCGTCAATTCACCCTCTATTTTACTCCAATCGGTGCGTTGAACAGTAATATGCATTTTCCTATGCTCATCCTGTTGCCGCGCCTCCTCGATCAACGTACCGAGCGCCTCCTGTACCCGGCGAACAATCAGCTTATGAAGTTCATCTTCGGTTAACTGTTTTGCCATTGAGACCGCTCCTTTCGAGGATGAATGGTATAAAACCGGTTGTAGGGGCGCGATGATGCATTCTGACAAAATATGAAGGAATCCTCGCTCCATGTCATCCTGAGCGCAGCGAAGGATCTCCAATGGGGCGCACAATCCTGTCCGGCGACACAGATTCTTCGCTGCGCTCAGGATGACAGCCCACATAGACCCTCTTGCTTTGTCAAAATGCATCATCGCGTCCCTACAACCCCTGACAATCCTATCTATAATGTACCTATCCTTCATTGGAATTTCATGAGAAATGTATAAGAGCTTTCTCACGATTCCATTTTTTCCCGCGATCTTTCAGCAAATGTCCAGAAGCGCATACAGGCGAAGGAGAGAATGGTGCCAACGGCGACGGCCAGCAGTTTCGAGGCATTGCCCCAGACCGTGATATTGCTAATCACGGGCTGTAAGAGCTTTCCGGCCAGCCAGATCAGAGCATTGCTGTACGCGATCTCTAGCAGCAAGGTGATAACAAAGCGCATCACTTCCCGGCGCGTTGTCCTATGTGTGTGGCGAAACGTCCAGTATTTGTTCAGGAAAAAGCTGCTGAGCGCGCCACTTGCATAGGTCAGGGAATTGTAGATCACCAGCAACTGCACGTTGTTGGTAGGGAAACGCCAGAGCAGGACGTTCAGCATGCCGATGTCGATCAGCGTATTTACGCCGCCAACCAGGCAGTAGCGGAGAAACTGCCGCAACAATCTCCACCACACCTGGAAGCGATGCTCGTGAGCGTTCTCTTCACCCGGAAGCACTGTTGCCGGTCGCTCTTTCTTTTCTATCACGACCTGCTCCTCGTTACACGTCTGAGTTCCCTATCACTTTCGCGAACAGTTTCATCAAGCCACTGCTCGCGTAGTTGCGCAGCCGGAATACTGCCAGCGCGATTTTGGGCAGGTCGAGCGCGGAACCCGTGACGAGGTAGCGGCTCTCCCAGCAGGGATGAAATTTCTGCTTGAAGCGAAAGAGGCTGCTGCGGTTCTCTAACAGGTGCAGGCGATTCAGCACGAAGCTGATCAGGCGGCGCTCGGCAGAGGTCATTTCCTGGTCCGTATCGCTCAGCGCCACCATGCCCAGACTGAGGACACTCGCCCCCTGAGAGCGAAAACGTTCGAGCGCGCTTACAAGCAGGAGTTCCATCACACAAGGCGGCGCGTTCGGCACGCGGCGCATCAGGTCGAGCGTGCAGCCCCACCCTGCGCCTTGTTCGCCATTCTCCTCTCCAAATTTAGCGGCATAAAGAGGCGTAAAGGTGACAAAGGCGCAGGCTTTGCCGGTGTTGGTCAAAGCGACTCCTGTCACATAACGCGGCCCGGCGGTTGTCACAGCCTCGGCCCGCTGCGCAGTCTCAATCAGCTCTTCCAGTTTGCCCATAGTAAAACCCGTTTCAGCCGATTGCTGTTTGTGTGCCAACCACGCGCTCGAGATGTCTTCGAGTTGCTGCATCACCGCCACAGGTGGCACCCCTTCATACCATGCAATGCGCACCCCCTCACGTTCGGCGCGGCGGCAACTCGTGCGCACATTCGCCATCGCCGAGCCAGCGAGCGTAAAGGTCTGGGGATCAATCATCGCCTCCTCGCCGATCTTGAATACGCGCATTTGAAAGGCACGATAGACCGGCAGGTAGCCGGGCGACGCTTGATAGAACGCCACGCGCCAGCGATGGTGAGCGCAGAAGTTCAGAAAACTGCGCGTCACCTCTTCGCGCATCTCAGGCGCGCAGACCGGGTCGCCAGGTGCTACCGCTACATTCCCCATCAGCCGGTAATTCACCAATCCCCTGCCATCTGCTGTCAAGAAATGCCTGTTTTCGGGAGACAAACCGAAGAACGCCAGTGTATTGCTTCCATAGGTGCGAATCAATTCCGCCGCCTGCTCAAAGGCAGCTTTCGTTTGGGCAGCTTCTCTTGTCATTTGCATGTTCAACATTCCATTTTCTAAAGCAGGCTCAATGTGTAGTGGCGCAATCATAGAGTTGGGCTGCACGCTCCGGGCCAAAGCCACCAGTGCCACCAGCCCCCGTCGAGGGCGATTGCCACTGGCTCGATGGCACGAGCGTGCAGTGCTGCGTCACCCAACTGGTAAGGGCGCTTTGCTGCCCAAAGCCGCCCTGCCGCAAACCATTCCTGAACTGCGGCGGAATGCGGTCAAGCACCTGCGGCGGAATTTGCCGTATGTTGAAAGAGTTGACAAGGAAGTAGCGCACCGTTCCATTGGCGATCAACGAAGCTAGCTGTGAGGTTGTCAGAATGGGATCGCTGCCGGAGAAACCGCCAAGCGCCATCACAGGCTTATTGGTCGCCAGAATGATTGAATCGGCCTCATTCGAGCTGGCAACGGCAACCAGGAATTTCGTGTTGCCCTGGTGAGCCAGCAGGAAGCGAATCAGGGCCGTCTGGCTGGCAGCATTTCCATTGCGCCCGCTGGCGAAGTTTCCGCCGTCGTTCGCGACCGGCCCGGCCACCAGCGTATCCGCCTGCTTGCTCTGTAGAATAGGCAGAGCAGCCCACACCGTCGGTGCGATAAACAGGGCCAGAATGCCGATGCTCAACGCCGGTAACAGGAAGCGCATGGGTGGAGCGCTCACGTGCAGCAGCGGCGCAACTCGCGTTCCCACCAGCGCGATGACTGCCACAATCCCCAGCACCGCCAGCAGCGGAATCATCCACTGGCCCCAGGTGGGATAATAGGAGAGGATATAGACCTGCTCAGCAATGGTAGCAAGCAGCGCGAGCGGCAACAACCAGCCACGCCATCCCGTACTACGGAAGTCCTTCCACATTATCACCAGCCCAATGCCAAAGAGCGCGGCAATCGCGGGAGCCATTTCGGTCATGTAGTACTGGTGGAAGAAGCTCGCCACGCTGAAGAAGATGCCCATCGTCAGCAGCCACATGCCCCATATGAGCAGCGATTGCTGCTGGCGGTCGTCCTTAAAGCGCGGACGCCTCTGCCATGCAAGCGCAACCGCACCTGAAATAGCCAGCGGCAAGAGCCATGCAATCTGGCCCGCCAGAGGCTGCGTAAAGAGACGCAACGGCCCGGGGGTGCCAGTATCGAAGAGTCCGCCCAGACCGGCAGGGCCTCCTGTCTGCTGCCTGTTTCCTCCATTGGTTGGACCGCCATTACCAGGAAAGCCTGGATTTCCGGGGGGAGTATTGCCAGAGGGGTTGGGAGCATTCGCAGGTGTATTTGCGCGCGTTCCACCGCCAAAAAGTCCACCTCCAAAGCGCCCTAAGAGACGTTCGATGCCGTTATAGCCAAAGGCAAGGCTGATCTCCGAGTTATCTTGCGTCGAGTCAACATATGGTCGTTGCGAGGCCGGAGTAAGGTCTACCGCGACCGCCCACGAGAGTGAGACGACCAGCAGTACCAGCGCGGCCAGAGCGAGATGTCCAATACGCTTCCAGATACTCTCAGGCGCAGAGAGCAGGTAGAGCAGACCGAAAGCCGGAACAACCAGGTAGGCCTCCAGCATCTTGATGTTGAAGCCAACGCCAACAATCACGGCACTCAGCAACAGCCAGCGCAGCCGCCCGGTTTCGGCAGCGCGCATTACAGCCCACGCTCCCAATAACAGCGTCAAAGCGAGGGTACTGTCAATCGTTTCGTTGCGGTTGGTGAGAATGCTGATCGGACTCAAAGCCAGGGCCAGCGCGGCAAGCAGACCCGCAACTATTCCGAAGTGCCGCTTGACGAGATGATAGAGCAGCAACACCGCCAGCACTCCACAGAGTGCCTGTGGCAGCAGGATGCTGAAAGGCGTGAAGCCGAAGATTTTCGCGCTTGCCACCTGCAACCAGAAGCCAACCGGCGGCTTGTCAATCGTCACAAAGCCGCCCGGATCATAGGATGCGTAGAAAAAATTGTGAAAGCTGTCCATCATGCTTCGGACAGCCGGTGGATAGTACGAGCCGAAGCCATTCTGGCCCAACTGGTAGAAGTTCATAAGAATGGAGATGAGGGTAATTCCTGCTAATGCCAGGCGATACCAGGGCAGGAAACGTCTTACCCCTCCGGTCTCGGGTACATCTTTTGGCGTATCCTCTGGCATAGCTGCTACGATATCAGCCATGTATGTCTCTCCTCATATTTTTTATGTTCATGGGTGAAAAAGCACGCATGCTGCCCGCGCTCTATTCCGGGTCAGAGCAATCTTCTCACCAACTCTAGCGTAGGCGCATTTCATTAAGGTTTCATTGAAAAAAGATGAGAATTTTCCAATAATTCACCTTATGCTATTCCGAGGGGGAGCCGAAAGCCACCCGCAAGGGGCTGGCTCTACAGGCTGATCCGTATGGTAGAACTCCCTTGCGGGTGGCTTTCGGCTCTCATATAGTAGATTCTCATGCTTGCTGTTCCCCTCATCTCCAGCTACACTACATACATAGCTTTAGACTGAGGGATGACGCTTGCGGAAGGTACATCACCTGACAACATTAGCGCGACACATGGCGCAGGTTGCTCAAGCTCTGCGAGAACAGGTGCTGCATGCTTTCGAGACCTCTACCGCTTCCGCCTCTCTTCAAGAACTCTACGATATATATCATGCCACCTTCAGCCATGATCTCCAGGAATTTGCCGATACATTTGGCCAGGCACTTGCCTCCAGCCTTTTGCACATTTCACAGCATCAAAGACAATCTGCGCGTTCGCATCCCCCCCACGCCATACTAAACCCATCTCACCCATTTCTGAGCAGGCTATTTGCCATTCTCCTACAACAACCCATCAACGATGACATGTTGAACTTCTATACGCAGCAATTTATGAAACTGGCGCGACAGCTTGATGGACATACCCTATCAGAAGATGACTTGCTGCATTTCTACGAGGCATTTTTAGCGGCCTATCATCCACAGGAGCGGGAGAAGCGAGGTGTTTATTATACGCCCAGGCCTGTCGTCTCATACATGGTTCGCTCAATCGATGATCTCTTGCGCTCGGCTTTCGCCTGTCCTGATGGGCTGGCAAGCCGCGAGGGGAAGCTTCCTATGCTGCTTGATCCCGCCTGCGGCACCGGCATATTTTTACAAGAAGTTGTGTACTTCCTTTATGAAATCTATCGCCAGCAAGACAAAGTTGATTTCCTGCCTGAACACCTGCAAACGGTCTTCTTGCTCCGTATGCGCGGCATTGAACTGCTTCCGGTGCCCTACCTGCTTGCCCAGCTACAATTTGAAAGCTATCTCGCCTCGCTCCTGCCTGAACGTATTCGCTGGAAAATGCCTTTCTTCCACGGCGATGTGCTGGCTGATCCTTCAGCTTTAGAGGACATCTTTGAGCAATCGGCCATACCTGTTATCCTGGGCAATCCCCCCTATGCCGGGCATTCCCCCAACAAGCAGGAATGGTTGACGGAACTGCTGGAAACCTACAAAGAGGGCTGTCCAGAACTGAAGAAACCGGCGCAGGCGAAGTGGCTGAGCGATGACTACGTTAAATTCCTGCGCCTTGCTCAGCAGCAGATCGACCGGGCGGGACAGGGCATCCTCGCCTTCGTCACCAGCCATAGCTACCTGGATAATCCGACCTTTCGCGGTATGCGCCGCAGCCTCTCGCGCAGCTTCAACGACATCTACATCCTCGACCTGCATGGCAACAATAAAAAGCTGGAAGCCGCCCCAGATGCCAGGGACGAGAATATCTTCTCCATTCAACAGGGTATAGCCATCAGCCTCTTTGTAAAATATCCGCAGGCTGGCACGACTTGCACCGTCCATCACGTACACCTCTGGGGAACGATAGAGCAAAAGCTGGCATGGCTATCAACACACTCGCTCCACAATACCGCCTGGGAAGGCTTGCCGCTCTCCACGCCCACCTATTTTTTTGCACCCCAGGAGACACGTTACCAGGATGAGTACGAGGCTGGCTGGCGCATTCCCGACATCTTTTGCCTCAATGGCAGTCCCGCGCCTGGCATCATCACCTGCCACGATGATTTCGCCATCTCGTGGACACGCGAAGAGGCCAGCGAGAAAGTCCAGTTCCTGCTCTCCACACAGAGCGAGGACGAGGCCAGACAACTGTTCCGGCTCTGCTCGCAGGAACAATGGCAGTACGAACGCGCCCTGCAGGAACTAAGTAAAGGAAACTGGCGGCAAGCGCTCACTCCCATCCTCTACCGACCTTTCGATGTTCGCTGGACAGTCTTTAATCGGCACGTCGCCGTACACCTGCGCGAACGAGTCACTCGCCATATGCGCGCAGGAGAAAACATCGCCCTGGCTATCGGCAAGGCCGGACAGGTTATTTCTCAAGCCCCCTGGGACATCGCCTTCTGCGCGCGCTTAGTGACCGAATTCAACCTCTTCCGGCGCGGCGGCAACAACCTCTTCCCGCTCTACCTGTACACCAAAAACACGCGCAAAGCAAACCTCTCCCTGCTCTTTATGCGCACTGTTACAGCACGCCTGCAATGGAACTGGCTAGATGCCGGACATGGCGACCTTGAACAGACCATAGGCCCGGAAGACCTTTTCGCCTATATCTACGCGCTGCTCTACTCCCCCGCCTATCGCGAGCGCTACGCCCCCTTCCTCAAACGCGACTTTCCTCGCGTACCGCTCACCTCAAATCAAAACCTTTTTCGCTCATTGTGTGTATCAGGCAAGCAGCTAGTGAAACTACATATGATGGAGCAAATACCTGCAACTGACGTAGATTATCCCGTTGCAGGAGAAAACAACGTAGAGTTTGTGCGCTACGTTCCCTCTGAAACGGACAAAACAACGGGTGCGGTCTGGATAAATTCCCGCCAATATTTCGAGCCCGTTTCTCATACGGCCTGGATGTTTCATATTGGGGGCTATCAAGTTTGCCGGAAGTGGCTCAAGGACCGCAAGGGCAGGGTTTTGAGTGAAGAGGAGATTGTTCGATATAAGCAGTTGGTGGCGATTATTGGGGAAACGGTGCGGTTGATGGGAGAGATTGATAAGGCTATTCAGGACAATGGGGGATGGCCTATATGAACATCGATAAAATAATACGGCACGTTTCTGTAGGGACGCGATTCATCGCGTCCTCCATGTGCATCGGCGCGAGAAGCAGGACGCGATGAATCGCGTCCCTACAGAAACGTGATTATTTCGCAAAAATTCATTAAAAACATCCAGTTTTAGAAATTACATTTGAGGACTGATACCAAGCTTGCGCGCTATCTCTACATCCGTAACAGGATACACGCTTTCTAATGGCGTAACCAGTTGCGCATAATTCCCGCTAACAGCGTACTCGCGCTGCTCCTGCACAAAATTCGAGATGTCCTCGATCTCGATAATCCACTTCCGAGCAAAGCGAGCAAGTATCTCTCCTCGCAAGCCAAGCTGGATAGCGCGGCGTTCGAGTTTCGCCCCTGAAGGGTCGTGATCGGGGTCCCATTGCAGGCGTACCTGTGATGTTTCAACGACATGCTTCCAGCTTGCCTCGCTGCCATAGACCTCAGCAACGTAGGTTGAATGAACAGCTTCTTCAAGGATAGTATCAAAGGCAGAGCGTTGAAGACGAATAGCCAGCGTAACCTCCTGGCCCTCTTTTGTTCCCCAGCCATTGCGGTACATCATCCACAAAAAATTCGGCTTGATCCAGCTCATCCGGCTAAAACTGAACTCGCCTCCAAAGTAACCATGACGAGCCGCAAAATGACCGATGGATGGACGATACGCCTGATAGACAATAACAGATGAGTCGTCATATTGCGCGAGGATGTGGTTGCCTCGCTGGGGCCAGTGGGCGTTTTGAGCAAGATAGGATTCGGTGAGAATGGTCATAATTCCTCTGTAGATTCAGCCGACTTTATAAAATCCCCTGGCTCTACCACATCAACAATACCAGCATACACCTCTGCCTCTGTCTCTGTACCGAGATCCGGTTCAACAATATAACGGAGAGGTAACTCACGCCCTCTTATATCCCGAGGAGCCGTTATCCAAATAATGGTTCCTGAGCGTATCCCACCTTCGGCAGGTGTGTAGCTGATTTTTTCACCCCGCTTGTGCTTGCTATCCAACGCTTCAGGGCCATATATGGTAGCCAGATCTTCCTCATTCCCCTCACTCACATGGACATTCATCATCTCGCTTCCCTGTGAGGCAGCCAGAATTGCATGTTTATGGGCCGTCAGAAAGTTCAGTAAGCCAAGGGTTCCCCCTGCTACCAGCATGATCCCATGCCTTTCACCGCCATCAATAATCCAGAGCGTCCCATCCTCGTCTAGTTCAAGTCTGATGCGCCCTGCTTCTAATGTCCTCTTTCCTAACATAAAAATCTCCTCTTGTTTATTCTAATCTTTCTCTGAAGAAAGAACCTTTACCCTATCGGTAATCCTCTATCTACAAACAAATACATGCTTCCGTTTTGGGTGTATGCCTTACTTACTAATGTAAGGCATACACCCAAAAATTATCTCCTCTCTATCACGGCTCGTCAAAATTAACCGTAATACAACCAAAGAGTTCCACTAGAAGCATGCCACCAGACCTGCAAATCTGCATTTGCTCCATTCAACTTCGCCGCTTCGGATAAACCATAGCTCCAAGTGTCGAGGTTGAAGTTACAATAACCAAGGCATGGCCGATTTTCAGCTACAATGCTGACGATATAGTTCTCACCTGGAACAGCTTTGTTCAATAGCCACTGATTTGCATAGCGATACGCTTGAGCTTCTGCATGCAGGGGGCCCGGGTCAGTTCCTATAGTTGCCATATCACCTCCTACCAAATTACCATTACCATCCAATATCACAACACCTCCTACCGTAGGTATCTTCTTTCCTTTCCCTCCAAAGAGGGAATTTTGCTTTGCTCCAGCTCTTGCTGCTAAGTCACGCACCGGTTTCGGGGCAGGATTATCTGCTTCTGGTGTCGCTTTTTCTGATGCAGGTTGTGCTGCTTCATTTGAAGCAGCCGCAATCCCTCCATCTGCCACACCTTCCAGATTCTTATCCCGGTCGCCCTCTCCCGAGGAATCGGAGGCCTCATTGTGACAGACATACGGCCCTGTCGCAAGACAGGCAGGCGTTTCGGTATCGACCCGTGATAGCTGAGGGCGGGCACCTGGAAGCAGGCACCAAACATGCACATCGTGGTTTGTGCTGGGGTCGCCATTTGAATGCTGCCGGTTCGCAGCCGCGCCCAGGCACTACAACCCAGTTGCGAACACGTATCCTGGCTCATCGAAGGTCCACTCGTCGCACCGGGCTGATAGCCACTGATGGATGGCCCCCCAAAGCCTCCCACCACCGAGGGCGCAACAGGCGGGCCATAATTCGTCCAGGCATTGGGATTCGTCCCATAGGTGACCGGCGAGGTCCAGCCATCGCCTCCCGCCCCACAAGGCCCCAGGCGGTGGTGAAGATGGCAGGCGCGGTGGAAAGCGTACAGCCCTTGCCCGAATAGAGCGAGGAGTTCGCCGCGCCCAGGCCGTCCACGCTGGCCGCCACGTTGCCCAGATTGTCGTAACCGGTGTAGGTCGTGACTTTGGGCGAGCCACGCGGACTGGTGCAGTTGGCGCTCGTGTAGAGCTTGACGGTGGTGGGCCAGCCTGCCGCCGGAAGCGAGTTGCCGCTGTTCTCATCGTAGGTGATGTCGGTACACTGCCAGCTGTGCCCACTGGCGTCATCCAGTTCGCTGTGGGTGGGCTTGTTGACCGTGTAATAGGTCCACGAGGGCGAACCGGAGGTCGTCTGGTCGTTGGGCGTGTAACTCCATTGCTCAGTGAGGGGATAGAGCGAGACGGGCAGCAGGTTGGTGCCGGAAATGGTCTGCTGGGTCAGATTATGATAGACTCCTGAGCCTTTCAGCCCGCCGCTCGTGGTGTAGTCGTCGTAGGTGTAACTGGTGGTCAGCGAGGGCGGACTGGAATTGTTCGTGAGTTCGTAGTCGCTGGTCTGGGTGGAGAGCAGCACCACCTCACAAGCCGGGAAAGTGCCCGAGGTCGAGCGACAGGCATTCGAGTTATTGGCGTAGGTGTCCGTGGTACGGGCCAGCAAGTTGGCAGCAGTGTAGCTATTGCCACTGTATTGTTCTTGCTGATAGAGCGTGCCGCCCTCGTAGTTCTGATAGTCCGACCAGGGGGTATACCAGCCCTCCGAAGTGTAGTAATACCCGACCGACAGATTGCCTGCCGGGCTGGTGGTCCAGACCTGGGCAAAGCCCTCGTACGAAGAGATGCCGCTCAAAAACCGATTAGAGCAAACGCCAGGGAAAAGCGCCTATTCAAACCAGCATAGTCAGGCCCCTACACCCACTGCTGCTTCGTCGCCAATACTGCCGCCTGCGTTCTATCCTTGACCTGCATCTTTTGCAAAATATGGTGGACGTGTGATTTGACGGTTTCGACGCTCACACAGAGTTTTTCGGCGATGTCGCGGTTGGTTGCGCCCACGGAGAGCAGGCGTAGCACTTCGCGCTCGCGTTCGGTGAAAAGCGGATCCTGGGCCGCCAGGGGAAAACGAGCCGAAATTGTTGTTCCCTGCTCTGGTTTGCTGGCAATAGTGATTCTGCCGCCTGCTTGCTCGATGCGGACCTGCATACTGCGCAGGCCAAGCATCCTGCCCTGCTCCCTTGTCGAGAGGGCTTGCTGGCGAACCTGTTCGACATCAAAGCCTATGCCGTTGTCGCTTACCTCGGCGACCAGCAGGCCGGGCAAGGTTTGTAGCCGTATCGACACCTGCGTTGCCTGGGCGTGCTTGCGAATATTGTGAAGAGCTTCCTGCACAAAGCGATAGGTCGGCGCTTCCAACGAAGGCGGCCATTGCCTGGTACGTTCAAGCTGCGCATCGATGCGCAGGTGCGGCATGCTGGCGCTAAATTCATCTAGCAGGGAGCGCAAGGCCTGCTCGAACTGCTGGTTTTCTAACTGTGGTGGCAGCAGCGAGGCTATTCCCCGCCGCAACTCGTTCAGGCTCTCGAAAAGTGTCTGTTGAGCGCGGCCTATTTCACGCAGCGCAGCTTCCGGCTGCTGTGCGAAAACGCGCTGCACAAATTCGAGCTTATGCATGGCGTGAGCAATTTTTTGCGCTACGCCATCATGCAGATCACGCGCAATACGGCTCCGCTCGCGATCAAGCATCGCCTGTTGCTCTGCCGAATGCTGTTCGCGCAAACGCAACACCAGAGCCGCGATACGAGACAGATACGCCACTCCTTGCTGAAGCTCAGGCGAAATTTCTTCTCTACCGGGTACGGCAAGCGCAATAGCTCCAATCAGTCGCCCGGCATAGCATAATGGAAAGAGCAGCACGCCCACATATGGCGACCAGTTTAGCACGCGCATCTCGCCATCCAACAACTCCTCTTGTAAAAATTGCAAGCTATCATTCACCATCGATAAATATGAAGTGATATCGCTCAGTGTCGCGCTAAGGGCAAACCGTCGCTGCGCTGGAAAATAGAACCACAGACCTCCACTACGTGCCTGCAATACGGTTGCCAGATAAGCCAATATATCGCGCTGTATATCGCCATCCCGCAACGCCAGCTCAAACAAATCCATACTTGCCTGCATAATTTCATCCGTAGGGACAGGGGGATGCGGGGCGGCTGGGTGGGGGCCTCGTGCCTGTCCCCGTGTGGTGGTGGGGTCGGCATCATGTGGCACACCCGACCCATGTTTTTCTCCCAACCCCTCCCCGGACAGGCACGAGGCCCCCCCATCCCATTCGCCCCACCCCCTGTCCCTACGCATAATTGTAGAGACATCCCCTTGTGGGTGCCTTCTCTTTTCTACACCATCCCCCGTGAGATACGAGCCAAGCAGCGAAACGCAGACCGCTACATCGCCCTCATTCAAATCCTGGGGCTCTTTCTCCGTCAAAAAATGGTCAAAGCAGAGAACCAGCAGGCCCTTGCTTATCTCCTGCCCTGAACGCAGCGGGATAAACAGCATCTCTCCATCGCGCCATGCTGGAAGGCCTTCGAGCGGCAAACTATCAGACTTATTCTGTTTATTGACGACGGAGGAAATACCTTTTGTATGCAGAATGCTGGCAAATCGCTCATCAATAGAGAGCGTCCGCGCTACTTTGGGTGTGACAGGACCGGAACGCGCCAGCAATTGTAACGTTTGACTTTCCTGGTTGACCGCATAGAGCAGAGCCAGGCGCGCGCGTGCCAGTTTACGAAGATAATGCAATAAAAGCTGCCTGCCCCGCATGATCGATGACTCAGCTTGCAGGCGCGCAATCAAGGATAAAAGGCTATGGGACGTACTCACGATTTTCCCCCATCCAGTGCATATTGTGTATCTCTACTGCTTCCAGCATACAGGAGCGAAAAATAGGAGGAAGGCTCTCCCGTCCTGCTACCATGCCGGATGGGGGAATCAACCCGGTAGATAGCATACGTAGAGAGCCTCTATCGAAGTGGAGGGAGAACACAGGCTGGGAAAACACCTGTGCGGGGAAAAACTATGGGGGGATGACACTACAGGGGACTGGAGGCTGGCGAGGGCGGTTGCCAGGCGCTCCGCATACCGCTCGGTTGCTTTGATAGCATACATTATGTAAACCGGAAAGTCAAGCTAAGTCAGCATTACTTAAGTACTAATTTTCTATTTTAAATATTGTCCCTTTGAATCAGGATAAAATTGGCATTGTGTAGGGACGCGATTCATCGCGTCCTGCCTATTATGCGCGTTTAATGAGGCAGGACGCGATGAATCGCGTCCCTACAAAAAAGACGCAGGCCACTTTTTAAAGCCTGCGTCCCTCAATGTTGTATTTTAATGGTGCGCGAGGGATGCCTGAGGTGTCTCCTGGCTTTGAGCAATCGCTTCGACTGAGGTAAGCGATTTGAAGGCAGCATCGGTCAGCGTTTTATTTGTTTCGGGATCAAAAATCACGTCGTCGCGTTTGCAATAGTAGAGGCGTCGCCAGTTATCCATCGCCTGATCATAGGCCGGAAGAAACTTTTGTGTCTGCTGATCGCCGCGCAGCACACGGAGAAAGGCGATCAAAGAAAGAACCAGCGCCACCACAATAGCGGCAATGGTAAGCACAACCTGCAACACCTGTATGGGGCCGGGCCAGCTACCATAGCCATTGGTACCGCTCAGAACCAGAATAAAAAACACGCCAAAAGCCACCAGCACAAAACCAACAGTGATATAGCCCATCATGCCTACATGCGCTACCGGCATAACTGGAGGGGCCAATCGGCCTACCCCGGTCTCATATGCAACCGGCACTTTCCTGACCTGGTCCGACTGGTGACAGACCGGACACAGTACTTGCTGTACTGAAGTCGATGCCATATACCAAACAACCTCCTTGCTCATCTATGCACGAGCTAGAAATATGATATCAGCAAAAGCATACCACGTCACGCCTTATTCGACAATGTTAGAGTTCGTTTTGCCAGGCAAGGGTCGTTCCGAAGGCACCCGCAAGTGGATACCTTCTCTCCACTCCGCTTACGGCAAAAAGATGATGAGCATATAAATATATCTCTCATTTAATTATTATAAAGAGGATTTTCACCTTTGCGCAAAAATTCGTTTTGCTGTTGCCATACTGCTGTCACAGCGATGCTGCATACTTGCAGTGTAAGCAAAAAGCTTACTATGTACAATCAAAACGCGCGTAAAGGAGCTTTTACCATGCTGCAACAACTTGATTTCGTGATGCTCTACGCTACCAATTTCGAAGAGGCCGTGAACTTCTACACCCAAAAGCTTGACATGGAGATCGATGACCAGGCCCCCGGCTTCGTCCAGTTCAAACGCTACGACGATAAAGGCGCGGTCTTCGCTCTGACAGCCCAGGGCGACGGCACCCCCGTTCACAATGCCGAACTCTGGTGGCTGGTAGACAATGCCGACGCCACTCACGACGACCTCGTAGCTAAAGGGATCGAGATTGCGGAGCCACTGCAAGACCAGCCCTTCGGGCGCACCTTCGCCATCAAAGACCCGGCTGGCAATACTCTCTATATGATGCAACTCCGCAAATAACGATTTCTGTCAATTTTTTGCACCCCGCATGGGTCCCGGAAGACACCCGCAAGGGGATGTCTTCCGGGACCTCTCCCCACCAAAATCTGACGCTCACCCATATTCGCCCACCAACTTGACCGCCCCCGCCTTACAATGCTATCCTGCAAGCATCATAAGCAAATAGGCACTTCTGCAGACGAGCATAAAATTCACCTCTGCGAGCAGACAATCATACAAAGGACGAGGCATGACAACAACTATCACCATTCTGGGGCTTGGGCCGGGACGTTGGGAGGACGTGACTCTGCGCGCTCGCGCCTGCCTGGAACGGGCCGAGCGCGAATCTATACCGGTCTACTTTCGCACGCTGATTCACCCTACCCTGGAGCCACTGCGGGAGGCGCTTCCAGGGCTTGCTATAGAATCCTTCGACAGCTATTACGAGGAATCAAGTGACTTCAGCACCCTCTACCGCCGCATTGCGGAGCAGGTATGTGCCCTGGCTGAGCAGCAATCCATTATCTATGTAGTACCAGGGCACCCGCTCATCGGTGAATCCACGGTGCAACTGGTGCTGCAACTGGCGCGCGAGAAAGGGTTGAAGACCGAGATTATCGCTGGCCTGTCCTTTATCGAACCGGTCTGCGAAGCGGTAGAGCTTGACCCTTTGACATCTGGCCTGCAAATACTGGATGCTACCGAGCTAGCGGCATTGGATGAAAGCGAACTGGCAGGGAAAATCATTCCCACGCAGCCCTTAATGGTGGCACAGGTCTATAATCGCCGCCTGGCAAGCGACCTCAAACTGGCTCTGGGCGAGTTCTATCCAGATGAATGGCCTGTTAAGCTGGTGCGCGCCGCAGGTGTGGGAAGCGAGCAGGGCATTGTCGAAATGCCCCTGTACGAACTTGACCGCAACACGCTGGCGAATCATCTTAGCACGCTCTACGTGCCGCCTGTCGATGAACTGACTGCTCTACGCCTGCCCGAGACGCTGCGCTACGTCACCTATCGCCTGCGCCGCGAACCCGATGGCTGCCCCTGGGACCGGCAACAAACCCATGCCTCGCTGGTGCATTACGTCATTGAGGAAACCTACGAAGTGGTCGAGGCCATCGAAGAAAACGACATGGAGAAGCTGGCCGATGAACTTGGCGATTTGCTGCTCCAGGTCTACCTGCACGCCGAGGTTGCGCGCCAGGAAGGCGATTTTGCCATCGGCGACGTTTTCGAGCATGTCAACGCCAAGCTGATTCGCCGCCATCCCCATGTTTTCGGCGATGTCCAGGTCAGCGGTGCGGGACAGGTGATGCAGAACTGGGAAGAGATCAAACGCCAGGAACGCATTGCCGCCGGAAAAGATGTGCAGCGTGAAAGCGTCCTCGACGGCGTTCCCCAGGCTGCACCCGCCCTCATGATCGCCCAGGAATATCAGAAACGGGCGGGCAAAACAGGCTTCGACTACCACAGCGTTGAGCGCATCCTGGAAAAGATGCGCGAAGAGTTGCAAGAACTACAGGAAGCGACCACGCCCGAACACCAGCGCGAAGAAATGGGCGACTTGCTCTTCATGGTTGCGAGATTGGCCCGCCAACTGGATATTGACGCAGAAGAAGCCTTGCGTCAGGCAAATCGGAAGTTTCGGAAGCGCTTTCAGGAGATGGAGAGAAAAATCCGTATGCTAGGACGGCCATTTGAATCGTATTCATCAGAAGAGTGGATGAATCTATGGAAGAGCGTAAAGACTAATGGGGCGTAGCTCTCTTTGTTACGTTTACTAAATTAGGACGCTTAGCAAATGAAAATGAAATAGTAGAGTTGTCTTGATCGATTGTACTCGGGTCGGTAAAAGTGCTATACTTTGGCAAATAGCTGCCCCTGGGGAGGTCGCGGTATGTTATGCAAGTACAAAATTTATTGCAGTACACGTCATCAGTAGATGACATTGAAGAACAATTGCATGCGCTGGTTGAGACGAGATATATCAAAACGCATACACCTCTTGTTTTTGAAGCATTAGGGTTCATTCAGCGTCTCTATCATGGTAAACTTCGTGACAATAGTGTTCCCTATATTCTACACCCTCTCCGGGTAGCATTGATGCTAGGGCAATACGAGGAGAGAACCGGTACTAAATTATTGATTGCAGCATTACTACATGATACAATCAAGGACGGCGACCTGGAAGATGCAGAGATCGAGCAACGATTTGGTCACTTTGTAGCAAAGCTCGTTACAAAGGTGGCCAGATATACATCCAACACTGGCGATACCTCTTCAACTGACTGGGATGAAATTCTGCTCGAGAGTCATGAAATACGCGCGCTAAAAGTTTTTGAAGAACTCGACAATGTAATGTATTGGCGTATTCTTCCTGTGAACCATGCTTTACGGAACAATATTCCTTTCTGGCTGGAGGATGTACGAACAAAATACCTGCCTCTAGCCCACGCAACCAATATGCAGGCATACGAACTGATGCATCAGGAGTACACATATTATGTCAAACATGGCTACGCCCACCATTAGCCAGTTACCATCTGATATCAAGAGAAGACTTCGCCGTAAGGGAGATTTTTTTCTTTGCCCCGATGATATCGTATGCCCTAAAGTGGCTTATATTGGCGAAAACGTCTATTATCGCTTTATGAATTTTGTGTATCTCCCCCAGCCGCCTGATAGCTTAAGCATCGAAAAAGTGGTCGAATTATGTGATCTTCGTTTAGACCTTATGGGCAAATTGGTAAATACGGATATCAACAAACATATTGTTGCTCAGGCAGCTAACGTCGTTAAAGCTCATTCGGCAAAACCACTTTCTGGTTTGCGCGTCCTCGATTTTGGATGTGGCTCCGGTTTTTCGTCTCTATTATTGAAAGAGGAGTTGCCTGGCATACGGATCACGGGAGTTGACATAAGCAAAAAAGCCGTAAAGCACGCTCGTAAAGCAGGATTGACCGTCGAACGTACTTATCCTGATAAGGCGTTACCTTTTGATAACGCGAGTTTTGACTACATCTTTGCCATTTTCGTCATGCATTTTAACGTCGGAGTTTCTACTCTTGAAGAGTTAAAACGTATACTGCATCCATCGGGCAAATTTGTGTTTAATGTGTACCGGCGCGATGTCGAGGGCGTTTTAGAACAGCTCGACGAAGTGGGTTTTCATATAGATGAGGTCATGTCAGTTGAAGGAGCCAATGGAACGACAACTAACCATGTTATCGTAAGTTGTGCATCTTTCACTCCTGACTTTGTTTCGTAATATGATGATGTAGTCCGGTTGCTTCGCCTTAACAGGATGTGTGCATGAGGCAACAATTCATTTCGGTATGCAAATACTTGCATCGTTTTCTCCCAGCCTGTTTTCTTATCTTCCTGTGTGTACTCGTTTCCTGGATACTTGTTACTCCTCGTCCAGTAATAGCACAAGATCATCCCTCGCTTCTCACGGCAGTATCACCAACGCCTTCGGGAGTCTCCCCAACCCCGGATGTACAATTGCAGCAACTCTATACGGTTGCACAAAATGATATTACGGTAGCGAACGCCTTCGTCACGTTTGCCGGAGTTGTTTTAAGCATCGCAGCCGTAGTACTGGCAGCAGCAGGCCTATTTGAATTTCTAGGCAGGCGTCAACTGAATACGCGCTTCCAACAGATTAGCCACCTGGAACGACAACTTGACAAGCACATTCAACAGGTTGCAGACCTCGAACAGCAGGTCAAAAAGCAGATTGACAACCATACCCAGCAAGTTGCCCATCTTGAGGAGCGATTTGAAAAGCAGGTCGAACAATTGCAACTACGAACTGACTACGAAACACGCCTGTTTAATGAGCGATTGGCGGCCCTTGACCACCAGTTTGATGCCAAAAGCCAGAATTTCATGGAAGCGTCCTATAACTTCAATATGGGGAAAGTTGCCTATCAAGCAGGAGACGACGAGCTTGCTATCGAATATTTTCAAGAAGCTTTAAAATTCCAGCCGACTAATCCCCGCATTCTGGAAAGAATAGGCAGGTCTTATAGCAACCTTAATGATATGCCTCGCGCTATCAGCTGCCTGGAAGAGGCCTTGAAAATCGACGAAGATTATATCCCCGCCTTACGGAGTCTTGCGCTTTGCTATCGTTATACTGACCCGCAACGGGCTATCGAATGCCTCAAACATGCTGTGAAAGTAAAGCCAGATGGGTTTGAGGCAATGGATTTTCTTGGCCTCATCTATCGCGACCAGGGACTTATCGATGAGGCTATTAAGTCTCATGAGGAAGCATTTAAACATCAAAAACGCCCTGAAACCGAGTTCTATTTGAGTATTCTTTACGCCATGAAAGGTGATAAGAAACGCGCGAAGGCCAGAGCATTATCGGCAGAGAGCGACCTTGATAGTCCGGAACATGATAAGCGTATACGTCCCGTCTGGAAACTTTTAATTCAGGCCGCCTATCCGATTTTAGATGGTGATAAAGAAAGAGCCGTCCAATTTATTCAAATGACGACTCAATACATCACGACACATCGCATCCATGAAGCGCTGAAAGGGCATATTGTTTTTCTTCTCGAAGCCAGCGATCATAGCGATTGGCTTCCTGAGTTTATGCAGCATATTCGTTTGCAGACAAAGTAGCAGCTTCATCCACATTGACTACTTCCGCGCAGAATGGTACAGTAGTATCGAGATTCTATAAAGAAGACTAACGATGAGGAACGAGTTACTGGCGTGGTTTGCGCGGGAGGGGCTGCTGCTTCAGAGCATCACCACTGCGACGGATGACCCGGACGACGAAATCAAAGTGACGGTCAAAGCACCCATTATTGCTCTGAGCAAGGCTCATGACGATTTCCGCGAGTGTCCCGACCCGGTGCTGTTTGGCTATCCCGAGGATTGCCTGGAATACATGACGCTGAGCGACTTTCACTCGTTCGTTTATCAATGGTTCGAGCGAGCGGTGAGCGCGGGCATGGGACGCTGTTTCGTCTGTAATAAAGTGCTGGACAACAGCGCGGAAAAGCCCTGGGATGCCGTATTCGTCACCAACGAGTGGCATTGCTGGCTGCTGGTGCATTACGACTGCAAACGCTATCTCAGCCGCGACTTGAAGGGGCGCAATCCCTTCGAGGTGGCGGCCCGCCCGCCGGAATTTTTTGATTTACGCCTGGCATAACTGCCCCGGAAACCCAACTCACCACGATTTTGCGAGGAAACAATGGATAAAAACCAGGTTGCGCAGGCGCTGGAAGAAGTCGCCAGCCTGCTTGAACTGAAAGAGGATAGCAATCCCTTCGAGGCGCGCGCCTATGAGAACGCTGCCCGAGCCGTCAGTGCGTTGGATGGCGATATCGAACAAATGGTGCGCGAGGGCAGGCTGAAAGGCGTGCCAGGGCTGGGCGCTACCACCATCAAGCGCATCGAGGAACTGGTCAACACCGGACATATGGCTCTGCTCGATGAATTGCTGGCGACTACTCCGGCGATTAAGTTGGAGATGCGGCGCATTCCCGGCGTGGGGCCGAAGAAGATCAACGCCATCTACAACGCGCTGCACATCAACAGCATTGAGGAGTTGGAGCAGGCCTGTAAAGAGGACAAAGTGGCGAAGCTGCCCGGCTTCGGCAAAAAGACGCAGGATAAAATCTTGCAGGGTCTCGCCTTCCTGGCGCAACACTCGGGCCGTTTCCTCTACCCGGTCGCCGAGCAAGAGGCCGAGCGCATTCGAGCTGTACTGGCGCAGATACCGGAGATAGTGCGCCTGCAGATCGCGGGCAGCCTGCGCCGAAAACGCGAGACTATCGGCGATATCGATATGGTCGCCAGTGTGGCCGATGACGCCAGCAGCGACGTGCGGCGCAAGATCATGGATATCTTCACCAGCCAGCCCTCGGTCGAGGCGATTACAGGCAAGGGCGAGACGAAATCGAGCGTGGTGCTGAAAAGCGGCATCAACATGGACCTGCGCGTGGTCAACGACAGCCAGTTCCCCTACACGCTGCACCACTTTAGCGGCTCGAAGGAGCATCATATCCCACTCCGCCGCCGCGCCCTCAGCATGGGCATGACCATTAACGATTACGGCCTGTTTCGCGGCAAGGAACCGAACCTGGAACTGGTGCCATGCAAGGACGAGGCAGATATCTACGCCGCGCTTGGCATGGACTACATCGAACCCGAACTGCGCGAGGATATGGGCGAGATCGAAGCCGCCATAGAACACAAGCTGCCCAGATTGGTGCAGTTGAGCGACCTGCGGGGTATCCTGCACGCTCACTCCACCTGGAGCGACGGGCAAAACACCATTCGCGAAATGGCGGAAGCCTGCATTGCGCGTGGCTACCAGTATCTCGGCATCACCGATCATAGCAAGGTTGCGGCTTACGCGGGTGGCTTAAACGAGGACGCCCTTCTCCACCAGCGCGAGGAAATCGACCGCCTCAACGAGGAGTTTGCCGGGCGTATTCACATCCTGCATGGAACCGAGTGCGACATCCTGCGCGATGGCGCGCTCGACTTTTCCGACGAGGCGCTGGCTCGCCTGGATTTCGTGGTGGCTTCGATTCACAGCCAGTTTAACCTCTCGCGTGAGGAGCAGACGCAGCGCATGATTCGCGCCATCTCCAATCCCTTCGTGGATATTATTGGACATCCGACCGGACGGCTCCTGCTCAGCCGCGAGGGCTACGATATTGATATCGAGGCGGTCATTGACGCGGCGTCGCAACATGGCACGTGTATCGAGATCAATGCTCATCCATCGCGCTTCGATCTGGATTGGCGTTTTTTGCACCGCGCTCGTGATAAGGGTATAAAGATTCCAATTGACCCGGATGCTCATAGTATTGATGGGCTTGACGTGATACGGTATGGTATAGGTATCGCTCGCAAGGGGTGGCTGCGCCCCAGTGATGTGCTGAACACGCTGACAACAGACGAACTCCTGGCGTTCTTTAAGGCGCGCCGGGAAAAGTATATACATGCATAGCAAGGTAGAAAGGAAGTAGATACACATGGCAGAACTGACAGAACTGGTAGTAAGCAAACGCGAAGTATTGGGGAAAAAGGCCAAACGCCTGCGCAAGGCAGGACTCATTCCCGGCAATATTTTTGGACACCGCCAGGACCCGGTGGCAGTGCAGGTGGACGAGGTAGCGTTCGATACACTGCGCCGCCAGCATAAAACGACCGGCATTATGTCGCTGCGCCTGGACGGGTCGGATACGGAAACCGCGCTAGTGCGCCACATTCAGCGCGACCCGCGCACGAACAAAATCGTGCATATCGACTTTTTCCGCGTCAGCCTGACCGAGCGCATCACGGTCAGGATTCCGCTGCACGTTACGGGTGAGGCTCCCGCCGTGAAGAACGAGGGCGGCGTGTTGCTCCATCTCGTGGACGCGCTCGAAGTCGAGTGTACTGCGCAGGACATCGTCGATCACCTGGATGTCGATGTCTCGTCCCTGGATCACATCGATGACACCATTCACGCCAAAGACGTCGCGTTACCCGCGAACTACACGCTGCTAACCGACCCGGACGAGCCGGTCGTCAAGGTTGGCGCGACCCGCGCCGAGGTGGCTGAGGAAGAGGCTGCTGCTGAAGAGACTCCAGCCGCGCCTGCTCCTGAAGCCGCAGCCGGAGAGAACGCTGAAGGCTAGGCGAGAGGTTGCATGATCCGCCAGTGTCAAGCCTTGACACTGGCGGATCGAAACCCTTAGAAATGAGCGATTGCTATGCGGATCATGATCGTTTCGGACCAGTATCCACCAATGGTGGGAGGGGTGCCCCGAGTAACGCAGGAGCTGGCGAGACGACTGGCTGATCGCGGACACCAGGTATCGGTAATCGCGCCCAGCTATGGCGCTCGCGACGTCTACCGCGTCGAGAACAAGGTACGCATCTATCGCTTCTCATCCTTTGAGTGGCCGACCTACGGGGAGTTGCGCATTCCCATGCTCCCCATTCTCCCTTTCCGGCGTTTGCTGAAGCAACTCGATCCCGACATCATTCATATTCACTCGCCCGTCGTGCTGGGCAACATTGCGCAAATCGTAGCGGGCGGCCTGCGCAAACCCGTCATCGCCACCAATCACTATCTGCCAATCAACATGAGCCGTTCGCTCACCTCAGACCCACTCTTTGGCAAGCCCTTTATGAACGTCTCCTACACTTACCTGGTGCATTTCTGCAATCGCTGCGAGTATGTCACTGCGCCCACGATGACGGCGCTCAACCTGCTCTATGAACATGGCCTGCGTTCCCCGGCCCGCGCCATCTCAAACGGCATCGACTTGCAAGAGTTTACGCCGGGCGAGCCAGACCCCGAAGTCCGGCGCAGGCTTAACCTGCCGACCGACCGGCCCATCATTCTTTCGGTAAACCGCCTGAGCCAGGAAAAACGCATCGATGTTCTGATTGACGCCGCCGCGAAAATGCAGCAGTCGGCGCAGATCGCCATTGCCAGCACCGGCCCGCAGGAAGCGGAGTTACGGGCGCAGGTGGAAACGCTTGGCCTGCAAGACCGCGTGACCTTCTTAGGCTTCGTCAGCGATGACGACCTTGTCTCGCTGTTCCGCCTCTCGCATATCTTCGGCATTCCCTCTGAGGCCGATTTACAAAGTCTTGCCACGATGGAGGCGATGGCCTGCGGGCTGCCCGTCGTAGCCGCCGACGCCTATGCCCTGCCCGAACTCGTGCATCACGAGGAGAACGGTTTCCTTTTCACACCGGGCAATAGCGAGGAAATGGCCCGCTATCTGGACACCCTGGTAGAAAATCCAATCCTGCGTAAGGAGATGGGCGCTAAAAGCCTTGAGATCATCGCTCCCCACAATATCGAGCGCGTCCTTGACGAATGGGAAGCGCTCTATCGCCGCCTCTCCACTGAGTTTATCGAGGCAAAAGAGCGCAAGCTGCGTATGCGCCTCATTCGCAAAGCCTCGGCCTTTATGTCGCCCCGCGCTCCCCGCTATAAACGCGGGCGCGATAGCTCGCCGAATTATCCCCCGGGCTGGCAAGAAAAAACGGCTGAACAATAAGGATAATGACAACTTTTCTGCCGAACTTGCGTTTCCAATCATTCAAGCGACCCACAGGTTGCAGATAAACATGATAGAAAAGGCGATGAAAAAAAAGAGCGAACCCGTGAAATACCATCGATGGAAGCGCCTGCTTTTCTTTCCCCAGACTGCGGCAATAACGAAAATTGGGAAGAGAATCAGTAAATAACGCGGCTGTGAAAGCAAAGGGCTGAGGTCTTCCAGGGGAAAACTCAACGAGAACGTAGCTATACTTGCCGCAAAAAGACGATAGTGAAGTGGAATCCATTTCCATCCAAAACCCAGCACCAGCAGCGAGAACAGCGTAAACAGAAAAGAGTTCAGGTGTTCCAGCAGGTAAATCCATGACGGAGCAGCGACGAATCCTCGAACTATCAGGTAAGCAGTCGTCCAGGGAAAGCTGAAGTGCCGATTCCAATCATTTTTTTCGGCCACGCTGAAGACGAAGGCGTTCCCTTTGGTAAAGTAGAGATAAAGAAGATAGATGATTACTCCTAGAGGAATCAGCGCTATCGGAATCAAGGCGTTCAATTTTGCGCGCCAGGCATGCTTCGTTTGTTCAGAGGATATCCAGAAGCGCTGCGCATACACTACAAGATAAGGGACAGCCAGAAAAACGCCAGACGAACGAGTTAGAGCCGCGAGAAATCCGAGCAAACCCGCGAACCACCAGTCTCGCGGTTGGCCGCGCTGCAACACGAGAAAACAGGCAATGCACAGTAGCATAAACAACGACTCGGTGTAGCCTGCGAAGAAAAACAGCCCGTAAGGAGCAAAGGCCATGTAGTAGAGGGCGCGGCGGGCGATAACTGCATCGTAATGGTCTAAAAGAAGCTTGGAGAGCAAGACAAGCGCACAGTAAAAACAAAGGTTGGCGAGCAGTAGCCCGGCAGCATAGTAAGAGCCAGGGAATATTCCACCCAGCAGGAGACCAACAGGGCGTTGCAGCAAGGGCCAGAGCGGAAAGAACGCCGTATTCAATGTATCTGCATACCCCTGGGCGGAAATGGCGACAAAGTGCGGCACATCCCAGCGATACCAGGAGAAAAAGAATGCGCTCAGGCTGGCAGGATTATCTCCATATGGGATGACCTGATACGGTGTATGGAGCATCGCGCTCTGGTTTCTAAAAAAAGGTAGCAACGCTTGTAGAGAAAACATGGTGAGAACGCTTACCACCAGGAGCAATAAGCGGCTGAGGAGAAAAACCCGCCCGGCCTCTTTATAGGCCGTCTTCCATTGCTGCATGGACGTTCGCCCTGAACTACTCATCCCATTTTGCATCCGCTTATTTAATCTCTCCCATCAGTGTAGCAAAGAAAGCAGTTTGGAGACAAGAAGATAGCCAGATAACCCTACATCGAGTGACTGCCATTTTTTTGCGGTCAGTATGAAGGTGCCTTTCAATAATACATACGTCCTGAAACGTGAAAATTACAACTTTTTCACGAACTAACACTTATATTGACGCCTGCTGATATTTCCCCTATACTCAGCCTTACAGGCGGAACAGCCTGTTTATTTTTTTATCTTTAGCCAGGAATTATTCCCGGCATGAGAAAGGGGTTCAGACGTGTTGCCATCAGGCGAAGAGACACCTACCCCCATGTCAACATCAGAGGCGGGCCGCAAAGGGGGAAAAACGGTTCGCGACCGCTATGGCGAAGACTACTTTCGCCGTATCGGCAAGCTGGGAGGCACCAGAGTCAAACAACTTCGCGGCAGCGAATATTACCGCGCAATTGCGCGTAAAGGCGGCATGAAAAGCATGAGCAAGTATGGCCCTGAACATTTCGCGGCAATGGGCAAAAAGGGTGGCCAGACTACCAAACAACGCCAGGACCCCGATTTCTATAGCCGCATCGGCAAAATGGGCGGTGCTGCACGCCGCAAAAAAGCTGAATGAAATATCATACAGATGGAGTTCTAGCACTGAGTGGACTCAAGCCAGGGCATCCTGGCTTGAGTCCACTCAGTGCTAGAACTCCATCTATTATCCCCTTGACAAACCTCTCTTCTCTATGCTAAATTTTTAGCATGCTAAATATTTTTAGCACGTTCTAACAAACCAGTACAAGGAAAGAACCTTAATGGACAACCTGAGCGAGATAGACCAGGAGATACCCGTTTTGCCGGAAGATGTGCCGGTAGAAATGCCGGAATTGCCCCTGAGACGGCTCATCTCTACGATGCAACAGTTCAAGGCGATTAGCGACCCGGTGCGTTCGCGTATTCTGGGTATTATTCAGAGCCAGCCAGCGACCGCCAGGCAGATAGCGGATAGATTGGGAGCAACGCCGGGCGCGATAGGCCATCACCTGCATGTGCTTGAGGACGCCGGATTGGCAAAGGTCGTGGCGCGGCGGTTGGTGCGCGGCATCGTAGCGAATTACTATACGCGCACCGCCAAAATCTTCCAGTATGAACTACCGGAGGATGTACGAGGCGACAATCTTGCTAACCTTGAGATTATGTCGAAGGCATACAGGGAGCTGTGTGAGTCGCATGAGGCTTATAAACATGATTCTTACAGGTTCGATGCCTTTCCACATGCTCGCCTTTCACCTGAACGAGCAAAGTACTTCTCCGAGCGGCTCGAAGACCTGCTCGAGGAAATTCTGCGCGAGCCGCCCGATCCACACGGCAAGGTGTATAGCATTTTTATGGCTATGTTTCTGTCACCACCTTATATGCAAGGACAGGAGACGTCCGAATAGCAGCAAAGGAGTCCCATATGGCAGCGCAAACGAGCGAGACGAAGACAACCTTTCGCGGACTGAGCGGAGACTTCTGGAAGTACTGGACAGGGCAAACCATCTCTAACCTGGGCAGTTCGGTAACGCTGTTCGCGCTGCCACTGCTGGTCTATCAACTCACCGGCTCGGCCATCAATCTGGGCATCACGGGCGCGGCTGAATTTCTGCCTTACCTGCTGTTTGGCCTTGTGCTTGGCGCATGGATGGACCGCGTCAATCGCAAGCGCATGATGATTCTAACCGATGTTGCCCGCGCCGCCATCATCGCCACCATCCCACTCAGCGCGGGCTTTCACATACTGAGCGTCTGGTTGATTTATGCTGTCGGCTTCATTCACTCCACCCTCACCATCTGCTTTGAAGCCGGGCAGTTCGCCGCCATCCCCAGCCTTGTAAAGCAGGACGACCTGGTGACGGCCAACGGGCGCATTCAGGCAAGTTATTCCGCCGCCAGCGTTGTTGGGCCGCTCTTAGCAGGCCTATTAGTAGCAAAAATCCCTCTGGCAATGCTCCTGTTCATAGATGCATCCTCTTTCCTGGTCTCCGCCTTCTCGCTGGTTCTGATTCGCCGCAGTTTCAACGCAAAAAAAGACGAAAAACGCGAAGCGACCACCATCTTTCGCGATGTCGTCGAGGGTTTGCGCTACGTGCTGAGCCACCCGGTATTGCGCAACATTTCACTGATGATGTCGATGGTCAATTTCGTAGCCTCGACCACTTACGCGCAGCTTGTCCTCTTCGCCAAAGAGCGCTTAGCGGCCAATAACACCGAGGTAAGCTTGCTTTTCTCGTTTGGCAGCCTGGGGGTCGTTATTATGGGTTTGCTGGCCGGTCTCTTACGCAAGCGCTGGTCGTTCAGCAAAGTGGCATTGGGAGCCTTGATGACCGAAGGATTGCTCACCATCGTCTTCTCGTTCATGCGCTGGTACTGGGCGGCGGCCTTGCTCTGGATGCTTATGAGCGGCCTCGGTATTCTCTTCAACATCAATACGGGCAGTTTGAGGCAGGCCATTGTTCCCAATCACCTGCTTGGCCGAGTCATTACTATTGCCGGAGTGCTGGCGTGGTCTGCGATCCCGCTCGGCAGCCTGCTCGGCGGCTTTGCCATCGCCTGGACGCACAATGTCGCTCTCGTCTATGGCATTATAGGCGCGCTGACTTTCCTTATTCCGTTCTCGTTCTCGTTTACGCCGCTCGGGCATGCCGAGAAGTATATTCCGGCAAAAACGGAGGAAGCTGAAGAAAGCTTGGCGCATTCTGAATGATGTGATACAGTGCCAGGGGAGAAGGCACCCATCAGGAGGAATCGCATCATGACCTACCTGCTCGCCGGAATTGATACTGGCGGAACGTTCACCGATATCGTTGTGTTTGAGGATGGCCGCCTGCGCGTCCACAAAGTACTCTCTACGCCACGCGACCCATCACAGGCCATTCTTCAAGGGCTACGCGAGTCAAACGCGCTGGAGCAACTCTCGGTACTCGTTCACGGCTCGACCGTTGCAACCAACGCCGTACTCGAACGTAAGGGCGTGCTGACGGGCCTGATTACAACGGCAGGCTTTCGCGACGTGCTTGAGATCGGGCGGCAGACGCGCCCCAAACTCTACGATTTGCGCGTTGAGAAGGTTCCCCCACTCGTTCCACGTTCGCGCCGCGTTGAGGTGGTGGAACGCCTCAACGAGCGCGGCGAAGTGCTGATTCCGCTTGATGAGGACTCTGTACAAAAGGCTTTGCAGGCATTACGCGAGGCCAATGTCGAAGCAATCGCCATCTCGCTCCTGTTTAGCTTTGCCAATCCAGAACATGAGCGGCGGGTTGCGGAAGCCGCTCGCGCTCTGGATGTCTACGTCTCGGCCTCTTATCAGGTGCTGCCTGAATTCCGCGAGTATGAGCGCACCAGCACGCTCGTACTCAATGCCTACGTCGGCCCGCTCATTGACCGCTATCTGGCCCGCCTAGAAGAGGCTTTACCCGAAGAAACAGTGCTGCGCATCATGCAGTCCAACGGCGGCTCCATTTCGAGTACGATGGCGCGGCGGGAGGCGGCGCGCACATTGCTTTCTGGCCCGGCTGCAGGCACAGTGGGGGCGGCCTTTGTCGCTCGGGCTTCCAATATTTCGCAGATCATCGCTCTCGATATCGGCGGCACCTCTACCGATGTGTCGCTGGTAGATGGAGACATTACCGAAACGACCGATGGTAAAATCGGCGGCTATCCTACGAAACTGCCCATGATCGATATTCACACGGTTGGCGCGGGCGGCGGCAGCATCGCCTGGTTTGATATGGGTGGCGCGCTGCGCGTCGGGCCTGTCTCGGCGGGCGCAGACCCTGGCCCGGCGGCATATGGACGCGGCGGCAGCGAGGCAACCGTCACCGACGCTCACGTAGTGCTTGGACGCCTGCTTCCCGATGCCTTTCTCGGCGGCACAATGCAGCTCGATAGAGAACGCGCCTTTGCGGCGGTCTCTCGCATTGCCGAACGCCTGAATACCTCTGCTGAAGAAGCCGCGCTGGGCATCATCCGTATTCTCAATGCCAATATGGAGGCCGCCATTCGAGTCATCTCCGTTGAGCGCGGCCTGGACCCCCGCTATTTTACGCTGGTCGCCTTCGGAGGGGCAGGGCCGTTACATGCCTGCGAACTCGCGGCGGCGCTGCGCATTCCGCGCGTACTCGTTCCGGCCACTCCTGGCGTCCTCTCTGCGCTCGGCATGCTGGTTGCCGATACACTTAAGGACTATGTGTACACCGTCATGGCTCCTATGGAGGAGGCCCAGGATATTATTATCTCTACCCTCGCAACATTAGAGGAACAGGGACGCCATGACCTTGCCCAGGAAGGTATCGCCTCAGAAAATATCGTCATTGAACGCTATCTTGACCTGCGCTACGTTGGCCAATCCTACGAACTGACCATTCCTTATGAAAATGATGGCGAACAGGCAGCGCAACGCTTTCATGCCACACACGAACGCCGCTTCGGCTATAGCGACCCCAATGAGCGCATGCAGGTGGTCAATGTGCGCATCAAAGCGCGAGGCATCTCAACTCCACCTGCATTGGAACGGCAAGAGATTGTAGAGGGAGCAACAGTGGAGCCAGCTATGAAGCGCAAAGTCATTTTCGCCGGAACCGATGGACCTACCAGCCTTGAGACGCCAATTTATGAACGGACTGCCCTTCATGCAGGCGCAACCATTGCAGGGCCAGCCATTATTACGCAATATGACACGACGACTGTTGTTCCCCCGGCGTGGACAGGGCGTGTTGATGCAATTGGCAATCTCATCATTGAACAAACAAAATAATGGTGGATTACGCGATGAGGAAATGTTACCAAAAAAGATGACCTCTCCAGGCATGTCATCCTGAGCGCAGCGAAGGATCTCCAGCCTCGACGCGCGAATCTCCTGGCTAACAGATCCTTCGCTGCGCTCAGGATGACACGGGGCGAGTTTCCCCCTGTTTTGTAACACTTCATCATCGCGTCCCTACAGAAAATATACGCGCTTATTAGCAGGCAAAAGAAAGGACACATTCATGGTAGACCCGATCAGCCTGGAAATCTTTCGCAGCGCTCTGACTGCGATTGCCGAGGAGATGGGAGTGGTGCTGATGCGCAGCAGCTATTCGCCAAATATCAAGGAACGTAGAGATTTCTCCTGCGCTCTCTTTGACGCGCAGGGGCGGCTGATTGCCCAGGCCGCGCATATTCCGGTACACCTGGGTTCCATGCCGGACTCCGTAGCACAGGCCCTTGCCACTTTCGATCATTTCGCGCCGGGCGATATCATTGCCTTGAATGACCCATATATGGGCGGGACGCACCTGCCTGATATTACGCTGATCGCGCCCATCTTCATAGAGAGTGAGGATCAGCCCAGGTTGATCGGCTTTGCCGCAAATCGTGCCCATCATGCCGATGTCGGCGGTATGTCGCCCGGCTCCATGCCGCTCGCTACCGAGGTCTACCAGGAAGGCGTAATCATTCCCCCCTTGAAGCTCTGGGAAGGCGGAGAACCCAATCGCCCTCTACTCGCGCTGCTGTTGCGCAATGTACGCACACCCGACGAGCGACGAGGAGACCTGACGGCACAGGTTGCCGCCAATCGCACAGGAGCGCGCCGTTTGCAAGAAATGGTTGAACGCTGGGGCCTTGCCGCGCTTGAGGAACATATTGATGCCCTGATTGCCTATGCCGCCCGGATTGCGCGGGCTACCATCGAAGCGATTCCTGATGGCAGCTATTCATTTACCGATTACATGGATGATGATGGCATTGACTCATCACACATCCCCATTAGCGTAACAGTGACGATACGCGGCTCTGAATTGACGGTTGATTTCTCCGGCAGTTCGCCGCAGGTGCGCGGCAACATCAACACGGTTCTCTCCGTCGCTAAGTCTGCTACCTATTACGTTGTGCGCTGCCTGATGCCGGATGACGCGCCTATGAATTCTGGCACATTCGCGCCTGTCACCGTCTTAGCTCCAGAGGGAACGGTAATTAACGCCCGCCCGCCAGCAGCCGTAGCGCAGGGCAATGTGGAGACATCACAGCGCATTACCGATGCCATCTTTGGAGCCTTCGCCCAGGCTTTGCCGGATGTTGTTCCAGCCGCCAGCCAGGGAACTATGAATAATATTACCGCCGGAGGCATTGACCCGCGCACAGCACAGCCCTTCGCCTACTACGAAACAATGGGCGGCGGCATGGGAGCGCGGCCAGGACTCGATGGGCTTTCGGGAGTGCATACGCATATGAGCAACACTCTGAACACCCCTATCGAAGCCCTTGAATATGCCTATCCCATGCGCATCACGCGCTACCAACTGCGCGATGGCTCAGGCGGCGAAGGAGCCTCTCACGGTGGAAACGGTCTGCTGCGCGAAATCGCTTTCGAGGTGCCAACCGATGTCACCTTGCTTACCGAAAGACGCAGCCTGCCGCCCTATGGGCTTCAGGGCGGTGCGCCCGGCAAGTGTGGAGAGAATAGACTGTATCATGAAGGAGAAGAAAAGTTGCTCCCCGGCAAAGTGCATTTCCGCGCTCTGCCGGGGGATCGCTTGAGTATCGCTTCTCCCGGCGGGGGCGGTTGGGGCGAACCGTAGTAGTGTGTCATGCTGAGCGCAGCGAAGCATCCGTGCGTGTCTGACAGTGGATGCTTCGCTGCGCTCAGCATGACAGCCAAAGTAGCCCGTGAAGCATGCAGATGCTTCGCTGCGCTCAGCATGACAATCGGGGTGGCTAAACGAAAATTCGCTCTACGCCTTGCGCGGCTGATAGGTGAGCATCACAGTTCCAGTCCTGGTCGGTTTTGCAGAGAGCAGGTTCAATATCTTCAGGCTATCTCCGTCTTTGAAGAGACGTTTTCCACTGCCAACAACCACAGGATGAACCAGGAGAATCAGTTCATCCACCAGGCCCTGTTCCAGCAGCGAGTGGACGAGGGTTGGACTTCCGGCAGTACCGATGTTCTTTCCTGGTTGCTGCTTCAATTGGGTGATTTCCTCGACGAGGTCTCCCTTCATCAGCGTCGAGTTTTGCCACTCTTCGACATTATCCAGGGTAGTCGAGAAGACGTATTTGGGTGTGGAGTTAATAAAGCTGGCAAAGGGTTCATCCGTAGCAGTGGGCCAGTAGGAAGCCCACTCCTGATAGGTCACGCGCCCCAGCAGAACGGCGTCCTGGGAGTTCAGTTGCTCCATCATAGCCTGTCCCATATCCTCATCGAAGTGTTCTTGCCATTTATCGGGCGACTCCACAACTCCATCTAGGCTAATAAACAAAGCAGCAATGACTTTTCTCATACTTACTACTCCTTTGATGCTGATCTCTTACAGAAACATTTAGTATAGGAATAGTATGCCTCAAGGAAAAGGCGTTGTCTTGTACAAAAACGAAAGCTGCTCTGGTCGGCTGTGATGAAACAATTGAGCAGGGGTTTGTCCAATAAAGCGGGTGAGCGAGCGGGTCAGATGTGGTTGATCGTAATACCCGGCCTGCTCAATGGTGTCCAGTATCGAGACGCCTTGCTGTAAGAGGAGGGTGGCATAGCGGGCGCGTTCGATTTGCCGGGCAATGCTCTGCGTGATTCCGGTTGCCTGCAAAAAGCGGTACTGAATTGCGCGCAGGGTAAGGTCTTTGGGCTGCCCTTGTAAAGCAGCCTCGACGACGGGATCATGAAGGAGCAGCCCCTTCCGCGCCAGCCGCTCGATGAAGATGTCGGCATTCTCATAATCAGGAAATTGCCAGACGGAGCCGTCCAGCCAGAAAGAGTTGCGCGAAGCGGTCGGCAAGTCCACTCCGCCATCCACTAACCTGCTGGGAGGAAGATGCGGCAGAAACGTACCCAGCTTCAACAGGATGCCCAGCCACTCTCCCTCTGGAGGAATATTCCCTGCCGGAGTGGCTCTGGTCTCTGGCCCCCGCAGCGTCATAGTGACCCTGCCCTGGAGTCTGCTCACCACAAGTTCACAGTGGTTCACAGCAATCGAGAGAAACGGCTTAGCGCCCTCACTATGACTACGCCAGACCCGCTCGACAAAAGGCGAGTCCGACGCTCTTTCTTCATCAATGATAAGCATGCCTGTCCTTCCGTTAGATAAGGACTCTTCAGAGAATAGAACGCATGTTCACTCATCAATTATAATGGATTCGGAAACCCAATACAAGAGGAAAGCCTTAGCCGAGCGGGCGTCAGATTTTGGCGAAAGAGGGACGGAAGGAAGAGGGACGGGAAGCCACCCGCAAGGGGATGGCTCTACAGGCCCATTCGTATTGTAGAGCCATCCCCTTGCGGGTGGCTTCCCGTCCCTACAAATCGCGCACCACCGCCGCTATATCTTCATAAACATGATCGGGTTTGATAGTGGATGCCTCTAATTGTTTGCGTGATGTATTGCCAGAGAGGACAAGCAGGGTATGGGTTCTCGCGTTTTTACCGGCCAGAATATCGACGGTGATGCTGTCGCCGACCATGACGGTTTCGTCCGGCTGGCTGCCGAGTTTTTTCATGGCCTCTTGCAGCAACATGGGTTCCGGTTTACCGACGACTTCAGGGGAGACGCCGCTGCTGGCTTCAACGGCGGCTGCCAGCGCGCCACAGCCGGGGATGAAGCCGCCTTGAATGGGCAAAAGTGGATCGCGATTGACGGTGATAAAGATGGCTCCGTTACGTACCGCGTTCATGGCGGAGTTCAATACAGCGTAATCAAAATCGCGGTCGAGGCCGACCAGCACCGCGTCCGCTTGCTGTGCGTCTCTGGCTGCTACCTTTAATCCGGCTTGCTGCACCAGTTCGATGATGGGCTGCTCTCCTACCACGTACACTGTGCCGCCTGGAACGCGATGGGCAATATTCTGTACCGCCGCCTGCCCGGCAGTGAGCAGGTGCGCGGCGTCGGTAGCAATGCCGAGTTTGTTGAGCTTGGCAAGCACCTGTTCGCCTGTGGCAAAAGAGTTGTTGGTGAGAAAGAGGTATTTTTTATGGTTGCGCTCCAGCCAGTCGATGAACTCCTTCGCGCCGGGGAGCAGTTCGTTTCCACGGTAAATGACACCATCCAGGTCGATCAGGTAGGTGGTATATGGCAGCATAAAACGGTATGGTCTCCTCGTTAAGGATGAGCTAGATTGCGCTGCGCAAGCCTATTCACGCAGCAATTGTTCGCGTATGGCGACGATTTCGCGGCGCAGGGCGGGATTGATATTGACGGCGCGGTCGATCTTTTCGCAGGCATGCAACACGGTGCTGTGGTCGCGCCCGCCGAAAAGCTGGCCGATTTCGAGCAGCGAGGCCTGAGTCTCCTGGCGCATCAAGTACATGGCGATCTGGCGCGGCATGACGATATGTTTGTCGCGCTGCTTGCTGCACATGGTGTCGAGGGAGACGTGATAGTAGTCCGCTACCGCCTGGGCAATCTGCTTGATGCTCAGCCGCGATTCGCGCGCGTCGTTGCCGAGCGAGGACATCGCGGCCCGCGCCACATCCATCGTCAGTTCGGCCTGGTGCAGGTGCTGGTAGGCCATCAGGCGATTGAGGCTGCCTTCCAGCTCGCGGATGTTGGTCTGAATGCGGCTGGCGATATAGGCAATGATCTCGTCGGGAATGGGATAGTGCAGCGCATCGGCCTTGACGCGCAGGATAGCCATACGCGTTTCCAGGTCAGGCGGCTGGATATCGGCGATCAGGCCCCACTCGAAGCGCGAACGCAGGCGCTCTTCCAGGCTGACGATGGCCTTTGGCGGGCGGTCGCTGCAGATCACAATCTGCTTGCTCATCTCGTAGAGGCTGTTAAAGGTATGGAAAAATTCCTCCTCGGTTGACTCTTTGCCCGCGATAAATTGAATATCGTCCACCAGCAGGATATCAACCGAACGATATTTGGCGCGAAACTCTTCCGTGGTGCGATAGCGAATAGCGTTGATGATCTCGTTAGTGAACTGTTCCGAGGAGACATACAGCACCGTCAGACCCGCTTCGATTCCCTTGTGACCGATGGCGTGGAGCAGATGCGTCTTGCCCAGGCCCACGCCACCATAGAGAAACAGGGGATTATAGGATTCGCCGGGAGCCTCTGCCACCGCCAACGACGCGGCATGCGCCAGCCGGTTGCTATTGCCGACAATAAAGGCATCGAAGGTGTAGCGCGGGTTGAGGCGATTATGCATCATGATATTGGCGCGCTGCTCATTGTCCCATTCCTCGGTCAGGCGGTCATAGGCGCTTGCTCCATCATAGGCCGGGTCGCCATCATACGGCTCCTGCGGCATGGATGAGCGTGGTGGAATATCGTAGTAAGCGAAATCGTGTGATGGCGTGTAACGCGAGGTACGTTGCTCGGACCTGGATGTAAAGCTTTCGTCCAGGTTGTTTGTCACCACAATCGCCACCGTTTGCGCTGTCACCTCGGCCAGCACATCCTCAATCAGACGCCGCCAGCGTGTATTGATAACATCGCGGGCAAGGGCGCTTGGCACCTGCAAGGTGAAGTAGAGCGCTTCCTCGTCCTGCGTGTTGAGAGAAGCGGCATCGATATCATCGGCGCTCACTGCGGCCTGCGTGAGATTGGCGGCGTGCAGCCAGGTCTTGCACACGGCATCGATTGGCGCGGTCTCAAGACGTTCAAGCGCGGCCTGCCAGATCACGGTGGTATTTGCTGTATTCGCCATATTCATAGTTCGGCTCCCGTCTAATATGCTAAGCGACGACTTCGATCAGGCGCTAGCCTTCGACGAGAGCAATACATTCGATCTCGACCAGCGCTTTGCGCGGCAGTTCCGCGACGGCAACGGTCGAGCGAGCAGGTTTCACTGCTCCATTAAAGTAGGTGGCATAGACAGCGTTCATGGCCTGAAAATCGCTCATATTGGCGAGAAAAACGGTTGTTTTGATGACGCTGGCAAGAGAAGAGTTCGCGGCAGCCAGCACAGCCTGCAGGTTTTGCAGGACGCGATGGGTCTGCGCCTGCACATCACCGCCTACCATTTCGCCGGTCTGTGGATCGAGCGCAATCTGGCCTGAGGTATGCACAAAAGAGCCAACGCGAACGGCCTGGCTATAAGGGCCAATCGCTCCAGGCGCGGAAGAGGTACGAATCTCGCTATGTTCCATAGTTCTTTCCCTGAACAGATAATTCCTGATGCTTAAATAAAGAATAATTACGGTCGATAGAGTGGTGGATGAAACTGCCCGCCACCGTCGGCGGTATAAGCGCGCGAAGGAGAAATGGGCGTGGTACTATTCGCTCGCGCCTGCGCCTGCAACTCGCGGGCGCATTGCCGCAGCGCCTGCTGCATTTCCGCCGCCGAAGCAAAGCGATCCCCCGGTTCCTTCTCCAGCGCCCGGTTGATGATCTGTTCGAGCGCAGGCGGCACATTGGGATTAAACTGGTGCAGCGGAGGCGGATAGGTCGAGGCGTGCTGCATGGCAATCGAGACAGCCGTTGGGCCGACAAAAGGTGGACGTCCCGCCACCATCTCGAACATCACCACGCCAAGCGAATAAAGATCAGAGGAGGCGGTCAGCGTTTCGCCACGCGCCTGCTCCGGTGAAAGATAATCGGCGGTGCCGAGGACGATGCCACTGTTCGTCAATCCGGCATCTTCTGCCACGCGCACAATGCCAAAGTCGGTGAGTTTGACCAGGAAAGCTGTGCTGCCCAGCGGCCCTCCTACCCCTGGACCACTCAGTCCGCTAGAAGCCAGCATGATATTCTGTGGTTTGATATCGCGATGAATAAAGCCGCGAGCGTGTGCCACCTGTAATACGGAGCAGACCTGGGCCGCAATCTCCAGCGTCTCGTATGCATGCAGGTGCCGACGCTGGGCAATCAACTGTTTGAGCGTTGGGCCATGAATGTATTCCATCACAAGGAAATACTGCCCATACTCTTCTATAAAATCGTAGATCGTCACCGCGTTGGGATGCGCCAGCGCTGCGGCTGCGCGCGCCTCGCGGCGAAAACGCTCCACGGCACGTAAGTCATTTTTATCGAGCGAGCGCAGCACCTTGATAGCCACCTGCCGTTCAACGCGGTGATCCCAGGTTTTAAAAACACTCGCCATGCCGCCGGTCGCGATATGTTCGCGTATCTCGTATCGCCCGGCAATCAGGGTGCCTTCTAGCTGAGTCAATGCCGTACCTCAATAACCACGAAAGTATCTGTGTACACAGCACCCGAAAAGATGCCACTATTCATATTAACGGCTAGTATACCATCAATGTGTGGAGGCGTCCATAAGCGAAGAAACCTTTCCGCGCATAGTACTATGCGAACAAATCTGTAGGGACGCGCTTCATCGCGTCCACCCACCTGTGGAGCGCCCTCACACGGGTGGGTGGACGCGATGAAGCGCGTCCCTACAAAAACCGCAACATACAAAATCATGCAGTCCAGGCCGGACGGGAATCGCCATCAATGCCGCCGGTCGTTAATTGTTGGGGATTGCCCTGCACACTATACGCGCCGGTCTGGGCGTTATGCGTGACGTTGACAAGCCAGAGATCAAATTCGCCATTGTTGTAGGCGATGTAGGCGATCTGCTTGCCATCGGGCGACCAGACGGGCTGGCTGATGTACTGCCCGCTCAGAAGGTGCGAGGAGTGCTGATAAGGAACCAGGGCCTGTTTCGCAGTGGTCGGGTCGTTCGGGTTGGTGGTGACGCCCTCCGGAACGCCCATCACATACAAACCCATCGAGGTTGCGGACTCACGCCGGATATAGGCAATGGCGTTGCCATCAGGAGAGAAGGCGGGTTGGAGATTCTGATCTTTTTCGGGAGTAACCGCGACAGCGGGATCATATCCAGCGCCGGGATAGCCTGGATAATATTTTCCTGGATGATTGGCGATCTCGTTGGGGTTCTCCATGAAAATCTGGATCACCTGCTGCGTCTTGGTGGCCGCGTCATACGAATAATGAGTAAACGCGATCTGATCGGGATGGCCTGGACGATACATCGCATCGCGGTCGCCGCCATCTCCCCAGCTTGCCAGCGCGACCAACTGTGGGTTTGCCGGGTTGTTAATGGGAATCGAGAACACCTGCAAATCCAGGAAGTAGGCATCACTGAAAGGAGAACCCAGGTTGGCCCAGTAGAAATTTTTCTGCAAATCGCTCAAGAAAAGGATATGGCTGCTGTCGGGCGACCAGGAGGGCTGAACGAACCAGTGAAAGGTATTATGCTCAAAGCCGCTATCGTTCACAAATTGCCCATTGCCATCGAGCAGGCGGATACCTTTGCCGCCGCTAGCAGGCATGTAGGCAATGTTGGAGTAGTTCTTGTAACGTACTACAAAAGCGATCCATTTGCCGTCGGGAGAAACCGCCGGGTCGTGAATATCGCCATCTTTCAGCAACTCCTGCTGCGTATTATTGCCGTTGAGTACCCAGAGGTTATGGTCAATAGTCAGGTAGATTTTGCCCTTGAACAGGTTCTGGGCTATATTGACCGAGTTGCCGTTGGAATTTGTGGTAATCTGCTTTCCGCTCTGCCCGCCGCCGCCGAAGCAGCCCTGAACGCTCAAAGCCACGAGCACGAGCGAGCAAAAAGTAAACCAGAGCTTATATTTCTGTCGTTTCATGGTCGTTGTCCTGCCACCATAGTCATACTTGCATCGCTTCAGGCGTTCCAAATACTACACCGAACATCAGATCGAGCAGGCTGTGGAAGCCAAACATGTTATCGCCGCCGCCAAGCAGGCTCAAGGCGCTGCTGCTCGCGAAAGCGCTTATTCCCGCGTTGCTGCTTGTGGCAGCTGTGTCAGGCGCGGGCGGGCCTGCAACGGCCAGGTTTGTATTACTGTTACTGGCCGCAATGTTACACTGCGCCTTGTTGCCGAGGCCAAACATCTGCGCGATAACCGGCACAATCTGGTCGCAGTGCGGGAAGACGACATCTTTCTGCGTGCCACCCGCTGTCACCGTACCGGACGTGGAATATGGCGGGCCTAAAATGACGCGCTGAATCTTATTGGGGTCGAGACCTCGAGCAAAATTCATCAGCTTGAGTACATCGGGCAACTGCATATCTGTTTTCACATATCCGTCAAGGTCTTTCGCAATATCCGACAGTTTCCCGATAATATCAGGATTATTGAGCTTCGTTTTCAACGCGCTCAACACCTGCTGCTGGCGAGCAGAGCGGCCAAAATCGCCAACGAGGTCGGCATGACGCGAGCGCACGTACTCGAGCGCTTCGATACCGGAGAGATGCTGCGGGCCGGGCGCGATATAGAGTCGCTTGTAGGCATACAGGTCACCCGTATTATTGCCCACGTCGTCGGGATAGGTGTCATCAGTGATGGGGTGCAGCACGTCTACATCCACGCCCCCCACCGTATCGATCACCTTCACAAAACCATTCAGGCCAACCCAGGCATAATAGTTGATAGGAATGCCGAAGTCCTGGAAAATGGTCAGGCGGCTCAAGGCCACACCCTGCAACAAACCGCCGTTATCCATACCATGCGCGAAGGCCTCGTCCAGCTTACCCAGGCCATATCCTGGAATGTTGATCCAGAAGTCACGGGGAATTGAAAGCATACCAACCTGTTTGGTGGCCGGGTCGATGGTGATAATAATATCCGTCTGCGCCAGATAGGTATGGCTGCCATCCGCGTTGGTAAACTTCTCGTCTGTGTCGCTGCCGAGCAAGAGGATATTGATGCGCGGGCCGCTCAAAATGTCGCCAGTACGTCCGGCATTGGGGTCTTCATCACCCTTGAGACGACCCGCCTGTTGATTGGTAATATCACCAATGGGCCTGGCAAAATTCATCTGATAGTAAGCAAAGCCAGCGCCGCCAAGCAAGAGCATAAACAGCAGGAAGCCAATAACTACCCGCGCCCAGATGGGTACACGGCGTTTTTTCCTGCGCTTTCCCCCTCGTCCACCGTTTTCCGGCGGCTGCGGAGGGCCAAATATTGGCGGGCCGCCTGCTCCGGGCCTCGGAGGATAGCCCATCGGTGGGGGCAATGTACCCGTCGACGGCATGGTTCCCATACCTGGCATCCCAAATGGATTGCCCATCGGCGGCAATGGCTGTGATGGCGGAGCCTGCATTGGTGGAAGCGGCTGCGAGAGAGGGGCCGGCATCGGTGGTAGAGGCTGCGATGGCGGGGCCTGCACCTGCGGGGCCATCATAGCTGGAAAGGAAGCCATTTGCGGACCCGGGTTCCTGGTAGGGAATGGGCCAATGCCAGGATCATGGGGAGAGAAAGGAGCAGCGGGAGACATCGGAGCAACTGAGGGCATGCCGGTCTGTGAATTGAAACCGGGTCCACCAAAGCCAGGATTGGTTACCGGATAGCCAGCCTGCCCACCTTGCTCATAGGTAGACGGGGCAGAAAAGCCAGTCGTTCCAGGTTGCCAGGCGACCTGTGGCGGTTGTTGCATCGGTTGTGGCGGCTGCAACGACGGGCCACCGGCCTGCCAGTTCAAGGTCGCATTTGATACCGGTCCGGCGCTCTGGATCATCTGCCCAGGCTGCGGTTGTTGAAAGTACGAGTCATCGCTGTTTACTCCCCAGCCATTGGCATTGCCAGCCGGGTGATTCGTTCCCTGATTATTATTACCCGTCAGTGTAGGAATTCTTACAAATTGCGATTTCAATGCTTTTTTACCTGCTTCCTGATGATCTGATCCTTTGATACCATAGTGCGAGTTTATACCTCATCCGCTCCGCTCCCTTATCGCCTACTACCCACCCCAGGTCTCTCTCTCAAGGCATCCTCACCAGTACAAGGATAGAGAAAGATAACATATGAGCTTTTCATCAGGTAATAACGAGTCAAGCAAGGGAAACTTCACTTCAGGCCGCGAAATGCTTCAGATTTACCCAGGAAGTACCGGTATATCTACCTGTGTATGCAAAAATCTTAACCAGATGTTTGCCGGAAGATTACCCTGTTCTAACACACCTTAACGACCAGCTAATAAGCTGGTGTTACTGTTTCCTATAGATAGATATAGAAACGATGTGAAAGCTTGAGCAGCCACCTGCTCTTTAAAAAAGGTTCTATTAACTATGGGGGATGAAGCCAGGGCGACCGCAAGGGTCGCCCTGGCCCCCGGCAACTGGTGGAACCCATAAGAAACAGCATTTATGAGAGTTGCCATTATTACCGAAAACTTCCTCCCCAAGCTGGATGGCGTTACGAGAACGCTGGCAAGATTATTAGAACACTTACAGCAGCGCAAACACGAGGCCATTCTGCTAGGCCCGGCAAGCAGTATAGAACAGTATGCCGGGGCTGAAATCGTAGGGACAGCAGGCATTCCCCTGCCCTTTTATCCAGAACTCAAATTCAACTTCTTTCGCCCGCTTTTTATTCGCCGCCTCAAGGAGTTCCGGCCCGACATTGTGCATCTCATCGATCCGGTGGTGCTGGGCGCGGCGGGACTGGCGGCGGCACGCTTTCTGAATATTCCCGTCGTCTCCTCGTATCATACCAACCTGGCGGCCTACTGCAGGCATTTCGGCTTTCCCATTTTCACGCGCCCCATGTGGATCTATAACCGCTTCATCCACAACCAGTGCGAGCTTACTTTCTGTCCCTCTCCTTCTACCGCCGCTATGCTGCGCGAACAGGGCTTTGAGCATCTGCGCATCTGGCCGCGCGGTGTCGATACCACACTCTTCTCGCCCGAACGGCGCAGCGCGGCAACCCGCGCAGGCTGGTTACAAGGCAATAAAGCAGAGAAAATATTACTGCTCTACGTGGGACGCATTTCCTGGGAGAAAAACCTGGGCCTGCTCACTCGGGCATATCGAGCGATGGATACACGACATTGTCACCTGGTAATCATAGGAGATGGACCAGCGCTCAAGGAAATCCAGGTGGAACTGGCAGGGCTGCCGGTAACATTCACCGGCTACCTGCAAGGCGAGGAACTGGCGCGGGCCTACGCCTCCGCTGATATCTTTGCCTTTCCCTCAACCTCAGAGACCTTTGGACAGGTTGTGCTGGAAGCGATGGCCTCTGGTTTGCCTGTTGTGGGCGTCCACTCAGAGGGCGTCTGCGACCTGGTTCGCGATGGTCAGACGGGTTTCCTCTCTTATGCTCCGAACAAAGACGACATGGTAATAAGTTACCAGATGCGACTGGAATACCTTATTCATTCTAAACAAGCGCGCCAGGACATGGGGGAAGCCGCGCACCTCTACGCCTGCTCGCGTTCCTGGAGTGAGGCGATGGAATGCCTGATGCGCGGCTACGCCGAAGTCCTTACGCGCCAGTACGCACCAGCCGCAGCATAAAGCAAAGCTAGCGCCGGTGCGCCTTCTCCTCCTGCCTGCCCTGCAAGAACGAGAGGATCAGCGAGCCGGTCAGCACAGCAAGCAGCACAATCTCCATCGTGCTAAAGGTTCTTTTCTTCTGCATCTATTTCCTGCCTTTCAAAATCGAACGAATGTAAATGTCTACTTTCAACTAGCGAATCCAGAGTTCTCTGCCGCCGCCATAATTATGCAGCAAATGAAAGTGTTGCGCAACCCAGGCATGAAAACCTGCCACCTGCGGTAAGGAAAAACGACCGGAGAAGAAGAGAACCGCGTGTACCTGCGGCTGCGAGGCCACATCCTCAAGTTGCTGCAACGTCACATATCCAGTTTCAATACGCACCATCGAGGTATCGACCAGCGAAGGCGGCGTGTTGCGCCCGGCCAGTCCCGCGATAAATTGCTGATCGGTAATCACCCACTGCTCCGGCCTGATGGCCTTTTGCAGGTCGGATGCAACCCGCTCCTCTAACTGGGTGAAGCCACTCGCGCCGTTCGCCTGCGCATTTCGGTAATAAGCCCTGTCCTGGCGCGCATCCATTACGGCAGTTACCAGTAGCAACACAATCGCCAGTAAACTGAGATAGGTAAATAGGCGCGATACGCCTTCTGCCGAAAACAGCCTTTTATAGTCCAGCGGCGCAGCAATGCCCATCACTGCCAGCCCTATCAATGGGGGGCTGAGCGCGATCAAATGATGCGGAAAGAGCGGTGCCTGCCGCCAGAGCAGGTAGGTAGTCACCAGCAACCAGCCAAGCAGGGGCAATACACGCCAATCGCGCCGCAGCAGGGCTACAAGTGTGCCATAGAGCGCTGTGAGACCCAACAAAGAGAATAATACGGGGCGCAGAATAGTTGTATTATTAGTCCGCGTGCCGCTAAAGACTGCTCCTGCGTCGTTATGAAACGTCAGGACGCCCTGTATCAATTGCGGCAACGAACCAATAAAGGGCAATACAAAGAGCGCAAGTGTGACGACGAAGGCCAGAATACCCGCGACGAGCGAGAAATAGGCTACCCGCTCCTTGCACGTGACTGCCCTGTAGATATGGGCCAGCAGCAAAAGCACAACCGGCACAAGCAGCGTCACGCCAAGCAGCTTGCATAAAATGCTGAGTGAGGCAGGCACACCAGTAAGGATTGCCAGCAAGAGGCCGCGCCTGCCATAAGGGTACATAAACCAGTAATACGCCAGTCCTACCGCCAGCAGCGAAAAGGCCGCCGAAGAAACTTCGGCCTGGATAGTCTGCGACTGCGCGAGATACAGCGGATCGACCACCACGAGCAAGAGGGCCGCAAGCGCGCCTATTCGCCCGCTTAAGGCCCTGCCAAGCAGGAACGCGCCAGGAAGACCGACCAGCGAGATCAGGGCAATGCTCAGGCGCGCCGACCAGAGCGTGCCGCCAAAGAGTACATAAGCGGGGAAAGTCAGCAGCAAAAAAGCCGGGGGTTGCGAATAGAAAATACTTCCGTAGAGCGGATATCCGGCACTCATTGCGCGCAGTGATGACCAGTACACGCCCTCGTCGTAGCCATCTCGATCAAAAGGCAGGCCAAGCTGGTACAGGCGCATACCTATCGCCACTATGACAAGCAAAATCACTCCACTCCAGAAGAGCAACGTCTGCCACCGCTGGTAACGACTCTCTTCGGCCTGAACCACCTCTACTGCTTTTCCCGTGATACTGGTTGACATAATATCCACTCTTCACTACGAAAAACATGAAACATCCCGCCAGGTGTCCGTCACGTTTGTACATTCGGTGGGTGAAACCGGAAGACACCCGCAAGGAAATGTCTCTACCCCGAAAGCGCGCTGTAGAGCCATCCTCTTGCGGGTGTCTTCCGGTCTCTCTCTGCACAAACGTAACCCGCTCACCCATCCCGATGGTCGCATCTTGTGGCCATCGGGATGTTCTCTAAACTGCTGCGTTTAGCCACCCATGAAGAACTGAGGATCATCATTATTGAATAATTCGACGCTGTTCAAGGAAGTCATGTTGCTTGCGCCTCCGGTCGGCGGCAATGCATCAACAATTTTAGGTGAGCCATTGCTGTTGCCATTGGTAGAGTCATCGACAAGCGCGTGACCGTTGGTACGGTGGCCGTTGCCATTTGCAAGCACTTTGAAATCCTCGAGTACGAGTCGATTGACGCGCCTTGCATCGGCCTCTTTAACAATCTCCTCGATTTCTTCCGCTACCAGTTCGTCGCGCTCAATCAAAGCTTCCGCTACCCCGATTACCGCTTCGCGATGCTCCTGCAACAGGTTTTTGACCGCCTTAAACTGGGAATTGAGTACAGCTTCAACGCGCTCCTTCGGCACGTTATTACGCTCAAAAGCGATTCCCGCGCCTGTCATTGAGACATAGGAGTACAGCGTCCCATCCATACCATATGCGCCAACATATCCCGCTGCGGCTTGCGTAGCCATCGCAAGATCGGCAACAGCTCCCATCTGTTCCACATCCAGGAAGAGCGATTCGCAGGCACGGGCAGCCAGCATCACCTGGATGTCCGCGAGCAGATCTTCCTTGCTCTTGGTGCGAATCGTTTCCTTCGGCCTCGGCTGCATAAATCCAGCCGCGCCCTCGACATCGCTGCGCGGATGAATGGTGACATACGCGGGGAACTCACGTTCCATCAGATAGTATTGCGCAATCGCGTGTCCAGCTTCGTGATAGGCCAGGCGTCTGCGGTCAACCGGGGTTAGCTCGCCCAACTGGCGCAGACCGAACTCGTGGACATTCTGCGCCTCTACAATATCCTTGTAGGAGACGCTATCCCGCCCATCAAAGTGGGCGATGATGGCCGCTTCGTTGATAACGTGTTTGATCGCAACTGGCGTATAACCCTGCCCAGTATTGGGGTCAATGAAACGGGCTACCAGAGCCGATATAGAGATGTTCGGCTGGTGCTTCACCTTATCCAGGTAATACTCGATCACCTCACCGCGATGCCTATCGGTTGGCGGGGCAACATGGATTTTGCGGTCAAAACGACCGGGGCGCAGGAGCGCGGCATCGAGCGTCTCTGGAATATTCGTTGCGCCAATAGTCAAAACGGGCTGCGTCTGTACCCTACTATGATAGAGGCCAATGACGCGCAAAACCTTCTTGAACCAGCCGGTTTCAACATTTGGCGGGTCCATCTGCATCAGCAGTTCATTCAAACCACCTGTGCCGCCGCCAAACATACCAAAGGCTCCGCCACCTATACCCATATTCGTGCGCGAATTGGCACGCGAGGCTCCAATGGCGTCAATTTCATCCATGAAGATCACGCACCCGCCATATTCACGAGCGAGGCGGCGCGCTTTATTGTAGAGGCGTTTAATCATCAGCACGTCCATGCCGACGAACATCGCTTTGAAGCTGGCAGCGCTGGCATAAGCGAAGGGCACTCCCGCCTCTGTACTGATACATTGAGCAAGGTAGCTTTTGCCGGTGCCAGGAGGGCCTGAAAGCAGGAGACCGCGCACCGGCTGACCACCCATTTCCTGGAACTCTTTGACCCCGCGCAGCAGCTCTACAATTCGCCTGGCCGATTCCAGTACCTCGGGATTGCCTTTATAGTCATCAAATCCCACGCCAGTTTCGCCGGGCATTACCCAGTAGAGGCGCGGGCGGCCCAGGAACCAGAACAGGGCCACAAACTGGATCATGATGAATATGACGGCAAACAGGAGCTGGAACACATAGAAAAAGAGACTGGTAGGAGAGGGCGGACTTAGCTGCGGTACTACACTGGTAAAGACATACCAGATGAGCAGTCCTGCCAGCAACACCCAGAACCAGCGCCGTTTAATGAAACGCCCAAACTGGTCCATGCCAGTATCAATTGATCTATCCAGGTCTTGCGGTTTCTTTTTAAGAGTTTCTTCTGACACGATGCTGTATCCCTTCTGTTCGCGGAAGCAGGTCTCCCCTGAACTATGTTAAGGACGGGCGGAAATCTACGATACTGACGCTTAAAAGGATGCCCCCCTGCTGATCTATAGTGACAAAGTGGAAGATGATATATCCACTGACCGCGCCCCCTGGACCGTTAGCAGAGAGATCAACCTCAACGAAGCTATCTATGGTGGTGTCTGACTCCTGGTACGCCTTCAACACATTAATGGATTTCCAGGTCAAATGTCCCTGCGTCTCGCTCAATTGAGAAACAAGTTGCTGGGGATTAGGCGGCTGCGACATATTCTTATCAAGAAGGGAAAGGGCAACAACATTGCCATCTTTCAGGGCATACAGCCAGTTTCTTACCTGATCGCCCCCGCCATTAGTACCATTGACATGGAAGTTGAACTGGTCGCTGCCTATGCCAAAGGGCCATTGACCCGTCTCGTAATAGGTGACGGCGGTTGCGCTGCCCAGGATCAACAGCAGCATGAGCAGGGTGACAAGTTTATGATTGCGCATGCCGCGCAGAAGATAATACAACCCTTTGAAAATAGGACGCAGTAGGGATTTGACAAACAGGGCTGCCGGCGTCTCTCCTGCCCGCCGGACCGGCGTAGAGCGAACCTTCTTCGGCTCCTGCTCGGGCTGGGGAAATATGGGCGGTGGTGAAGTTGGTGAAGGACTGATCATACGGTCTCGTCTTTCTTCGGTCGCTTATCGGTTCCTCGTCAGCTAACGACATTTATTACGCATTACCATACACTACTCTACGGCTTTTGGCAAGTATGTTTCTCAGAAAGAGGGGATGACAGGAGCGGATCCCCCCGGTATGTGGTAAACATTCATGACATGTGACGCGCCCCCCAATAATGCATCCCCTGACAGCGTTTGATATAATGAACTTACGTGTCGATGTTACTGGAAAAGGCGGAGCAGTGCTATGGATACAAATAGACCAGTAGGAGCCAGTGGTACTCCTTATATATGGTTGCGATATAGCAAACAATTTACCTCTGAGGATGGCCGGACGCATACGATTGAGATAGGGATACCTGTGCCTCTCGGCGCAAGCGTCGAGGAGCGCGCCCGGCTGATTCGGGAGGCCGAGGCTGGCATGGAACAACTGGCGCAGAGCGTCGAGGGCCGCGCAGCGCAGATGCTGCAACAAGGTCGCTCTATGGAACCAGTACCGGCACCTGTAAAACCCCAGCCTACTCAACCCATGCCTGCTCCTGTCCAGGTTCCTACACGCGAGACGCCTAAACCTGCTCCGGTGGAGGAGCGGCGCACAGCCGCGCAGCCAGCCCGCGCCACCACCGGTATTCAGATGCCTGTCACACCCACTTCGAGCGCGGGGGCGGGTGGGAGAATGAAACCAGCCGAATTTATTCAGGCGATTCGCGAGCGCTGGAATATGAATCCCAAGCAGGCTATGGAGGTTCTCGGCATCGACGCAAAGCAGTTCAACAGTTTGAATTATAGAGACGCTTTTCGGAAGCTGGAAATTGCTATCGAGGGCGGCGGGCTTCCAGAAACAGCAGGCCCAGGCGATAGCGGCGCTGCACCCGCCTCAGATGGTGATAACGGCAAAGAAGGCTCATCCGCCAGCGCAGAGCCAGCATCTCCCGCGACACCTGTATCATCTACGGCTTCAACCAGTACAAACCGTCCCTCGCGCACAAATACTTCGCGGGAAAAGATGGAGGCGACCAACAACGCCTCTCTTTCAGCTGCTCTGCCAGAGCGAAAACGAGGCGCAACTCCCGTCGCTCCAACAGGTAGGGCAGTATTGCGTGAGACACCACCGGAAGTTGACCTGGTCGGGCCGCCTAATATCCCCGTCTATCCGCTTTCTGATGGAACGCCGCGTCCACCATCCGGCGCATTGAAATTCGATGAAGAGATCGAGGAAAGCGAGGAGCCTGAAGAAATCGAGGTTCCCGAAGAGGACAACGGCCTCAATATCCGGTTACGCGCCCAGGCGAACATGAAAATCGATGAACTGAAAGAGATAAAAGGGAATACACAGGTCAGTCCGGGACGCCTGCCTGTTCTTCATAATCTGGTGGTCTCCCAAATCGGCGAGACGCGCCTGCACCAGTTGATCCAGAAACTCTGGGGCGTGACTTCCGAGAAAAAGCTGCGCCTCGATCAGGCCGAAGCGCTGATCTCCTGGGCCAAAGAAGACTACTTCGAGGACGAGGTGAAAGCCGTTCTTGCAGCCCTCGACGAGCAGGAATAAAGGAGAATACGGCATGCGCGTAGTCACAGGTTCCGCGAAGGGACGCAAACTCAAAGCGCCAAAGACAAGCGGCACGCGGCCCATCATCGACCGAGTGAAAACTGCCCTTTTCGATATTCTCTCAACGCGCGTGGAAGACGCTCGCTTCCTTGATCTCTTCGCCGGAACAGGCGGCGTCGGCATTGAGGCCCTCAGTCGAGGCGCGGCACATGCCACCTTCATCGAGATGAACTACAGCGTCATGAAGCTGATCCGCGAGAACCTGAAAACCACGGGCTTCAGCGAGCAGGCCGAGGTGCTGCATACCGACGCCTTCAAATTTCTCTCGGCTCACGCGCAGGCGAATGAAGAAGGAAAAGTCGCCCGCGAATACGATATTCTCTACGTCGCGCCGCCGCAGTATCACGAAATGGCGGCAAAGGCGCTCGCCATGCTCGATACCTCGCCGCTCGTGGCAAAGGGCGGACTGGTGATCGTGCAAATCTATCCCAAAGAACGACCCGGCGTGGCAGCCGTTCCGCTGACGCGCCTGAAATTGACGGATGAACGCAAATACGGCAGCACACTGCTAATGTTCTATGAAAATCCGTAGATTGGTGCCAATCGAGCATATTTTGTAGGGACGCGATTCATCGCGTCCTGCCTGTGGAGCGTGTTCAGATCAGGTGGACGCGATTCATCGCGTCCCTACAAAAGACAACGTACAATCCATGAAAGGAACTTACATCTATGTCGATACAGCTACAGAAACCTGATTACATCATCGTTTACGTGAGCGACATGGAGCGCTCAGTCGCGTTCTATCGCAACGTGCTGGGCCTGCCGCTCAAATTCACCTCGCCCGGCTGGACGGAATTCGCCACCGGCACAACCACGCTGGCCCTGCACCGGACGGGGGCGGAGAAGCTGCCCCCGCATCATGGACGCCCGCCTGCAGGGCAGGCGCATATCGGCTTCATCGTCGATGACATCCAGGCGACCTACGAAGCCTTGAAGGCGCAGGACGTCTTTTTCTCGCTGCCACCCGAAAAACAGGTCTCCGGCGTCACCCTGGCCGTCCTGCACGATCCAGACGGACTCGGCATCACCATCCAGCAACGCGCATAAACGAGGGAACCATGCTAAACAGAACGGGAAATTCACGCTTTGCCTTCTTAGATGCGGGTGAGACCGCCCGCCGACTCGGCATCGACCGCGTAACGCTCGATAGCTGGGTGCGCGAGGGCCGTCTGAAGGCCTATCGCGGCGTCGGCAAAGATTCGTTCTTCCGCACAGGCGATGTCGAGGCCCTTTACGCGGAACTGCATCCAAGCGCCGAACAGGCCGAAGCCATCGCCGCTGACGAACGCGAAAGCGCCGGTGAAACGCCAACCCCAGCGCGCAAAAAGCAAGACCCGCAGATGCGCGTCTACCTGCGCCTGCAAGCCGACGCCAAATGGTACGATATCTCCGAAGACGATATCCGCGAGTGGTTCAAACAACTTGCCCCCGATGGCTACGAGCGCAACAAACGCAACGCGCAACATACGATCAAGAAGCTTCAGTTTTTAGTGAGCCTCATAGAAGAGGCGCAGAAGCGGGTCTAAAAAAGATGAGCGAGCAGGAAGCGGAAGTGCCGCCCGGCACTTCCGCTTCCTGCTCGCTCATCTTTTTTAGACTTTTAGCTTATCCGGCAAACACCACAGCACATCACACACCGAACTGACGATAAAATCGGCTCCGCGCTGTTTGTAAACCTCTACTTCGTGAGGATAGACAAGCATAGCCATGAGGATTTCGGGGTCGCTGGCTTTTTTGATGGCGCGGTAATTTTTGACCACATCCAGGTCGTCTCCCGTGTCACCTATGTAGAGGCCGCCACCAATGCCGCCGGGAATGCCTTCGATTGCGAGTTGTAGAGCGCGTGGGTCGGGTTTGGGAGCGAGATCGGCAGAGATGACTACATCCCACCATTTTTCGCCAACGTATGCTTCCATCATCTCTAAAGCGATATCGACCTCAGGTCCGACTCGTCCGGTGATAATGCCGAGATTGCGGATGCCAGCCTCGCGTAGTTGGCGAAAGAAGTCGGGCGGAAAGTACATCTCTTCGTTATGCACAAAGCCGAAGAAATCGGGCAGGTAGCGCGGCTCGCGGCCAAAACGCCTGCGCATCTCGTCCGCGCCCCAGTAAAATTCATGATAGATGTCGCCAATGACCCCATAGTCTAGCTGGGCCGAGGCTGGCATGACCTCGCGCACCCATTCAAGGCCGCCGTGTCCTTCCAGGTTAGCCTGGCGGGAGAGCGCGGCCCATTCCTCGATGCTGCGCTCGGCCAGTGGCGTGCCTTTCCACTCGCGCAGGCGGGCTGTGCAGAGGGTCGCCAGCAGGTAACACATATCCCAGTCGTTATTGTAGCCCCCTGCCTGTTTGAAGGCGATGACATCATCGTGTGTCAGCAGCGTTTTCCCCTCGCGCTGTCCCCAATCAAGTCCGTGTATGACTCCTACGACATATTCTGCTGTCGCAATATCAGTAGCATGGAACGAATCGATGGTTTTGATAAGCACACCATCCACGTCAAAGAAAATGGTATCAAAAGGAGTTGGAAATTGCAGGTCCGGCCGCTTCCAGATTACCGGGGTCTCCATGAAGGCCCTTTCACTATGTTATAGCAATGGCAAGTATGCCTCTGTTGAACGATAAAGAAAGAGGGCGCGGAAGGAGCGCCCATACAAATTATAACATACCTCTACCATTCAGTATCACCGCCTGCTCCCTTTCCTTGTCTTCAGGAAAAATAGTATAATGAAAAAAGGAAGCTATCCTTCATTACAAGACTGTGCCTGGATCAAAGGAGCGTATTGCCATCGGACAAATCTTGCATATCAACATACCAACGCCCACAGGCCACCTGGAAGGCATTCTGAAGCCCGAGGAAGATGATGTTATACCGACCTGGGCCGCAATCGTCTGCCATCCCCACCCGCTCTATGGTGGCACGATGCATAACAAAGTCGTTTTTAAGGTCGCGCAGGCGCTGCAGGCGCTAGGTATGCCCGCACTGCGCTTCAATTTTCGCGGCGTTGGGCACAGCACTGGCAGCTATGACGAAGGACGCGGAGAGCAGGATGATGCTCGCTACGCGCTTGAATTTTTAAGTCGTCGCTATCCAGGATTGCCGGTTATCATGGCTGGCTTCTCCTTTGGCTCTGCTGTTGCCCTGCGCGTGGCTGCCGTTGATGATCGCGTGCAGGCCATGATTGGTCTCGGCGTTCCTGCGCGCATGCTAAATGGCTATTTTCTAGAAGGGTGCCACAAACCCAAGCTCATTATTCAGGGCACCGAAGACGAACTCGCTCCCTACGATCTGGCCGCCCAATGGTTTGAACAGGTGCCAGCACCCAAAGTCATGATGGCTGTGCAGGGTGCAGATCATTTCTTCCAGGGTCGCCTCGAAGAGGTACAGGCGATTATCACCTCTTTTGTGCGCAAATTAATGGACTAACGGACAACTTCCCACACCTTCTTTGCCTTACCGGTACCATTTGCTTTTCTATCAAGTCATCAAAAGAGCAGCATCGCCTCTGTAAAGTAGCTACCTGTCACGATTTGCCTTCAGACCACGTATTATGAATGCTTTGGAATTCTTGCCAGATGCTCATCGATGAGTAACGATGTGATAGGGGTGTCACACCGTGTGCATCCATCTACATTGAAATGCTCACATTTCTTTCCAATAGCGTTTTCATCAACCAGTGGTACCTTACACGAGGTGAAAGGATTTTTCTTCACCAAACATTTACAGGCTTTACCAGTAGTAGCGATGTAGAGGATGATATACATGCATGATGCAAAAATACAGGACGCTTTTGAAGAGTTACCTGTATCTTCCGAACGAACCTTTCCCCCAACACCATTTCCCCAGGACCATATTCATTGTGTGATAAACGATCTGCCAGATGCTGTGCAAGCGGTTTACGCACTGCGCGAGGCAGGTTTCGCGCCTCAAGCTATTCATCTGATGTCCTGTAGGGATTATATCGCCGCAGTGCAGCAAAAGTATCGCCAACAAAGCTGGCTTGTAAGAATTTTCAAGCGTTTCCTTGCCTTACTTGACGAAGGCTTTGAATATGGGTATCTGAAAGAAGCATATCAGGGACATCACATTCTCGCGGTACGCCTCACGCAATCTAAGCAGATAGAACAGGTGCGAGACCTGCTCATTTCCCATTCCGCTCATCTCATTAAATACGTTGATACCTGGACGGTTGCCTATCTCTCCCCCACTCCCGAACATTTCCAGCCAGCTCCACATCAACCAGTTTCGCCTTACTGTAGGGGCGTGGGCTTGCCCCGCCCTGAAAAACGCGAATAAACATCATCAGGTACAAAAATAGTGCGGCTATTAATGAATTGTTACGCTCAAAATCAGTGAGCATCCGCCACGCATGTCATTCTGAGCGCAGCGAAGAATCCTGGTGGCCTCGACGCAGATTCTTCGCTGCGCTCAGAATGACATGCAGAGGGCTGCTCCGATTGCCGACCTACAAAAAAAGATTGCCCCTACCAGCGAAGTTCAGGCGTCAAATAGATGAAGCGTCTGCGCATAGAAAACGTGATTGATTATAGACGTTCAAAAGTATTTGATGTGTGAACCATCTCATACACAAGGAACAGAGTAGGAGCAAGATCATGTCCATCGCAACCCACACAAAAACAACCATAGAGCAAACAATGTCCAATCCGCCGCGCTGGCGCTGGTATCATGGCGTTCTCTTTTACGTCATCATCCAGGCGCTCACCTTCGGCCTCTCCGGTTTGACTAGCATTATAAGCGGCAACAGAGGCAAAGATTTGTCAGAAACCATCTTCGGCGATGTCTCGTACTTCAAGCGCCTGAATCAATCGATCATTACGCCGCCATCCTGGGCCTTCGGCCCCGCCTGGACAATCAACAATATCTCGGTCATTATAGGGACATGGCGCGTGCTGAACATGTCCAAAGACATGCCGGGACGCAACAGCTTTCTCGCCCTGCAAGGCGCGTCCTGGCTCAACTACATCGTCTTCAACGCCGCCTACTTCAGCCTGCGCTCCCCCATCAACGCCTTCGTCCTGACGCTGAGCATGTTCCTGCTGACCATCGCCAGTGGCTTCGTCGCCCTCTTCCGCCTCAAAGACACCTGGGTTGCCCTCTCGCTGGCCACCCTCTTCATCTGGCTTCTCATCGCGCTCACGGCAGCCACATTCCAGGCCGCCTGGAACCATGATGATTTCTATGATGTGGGACCGTTTGTGAAGGTGAATAAGAGGTTGATGAAATAACCGCGGGTCTGTAGGGACGTGATTGATCGCGTCCACCTCGGCCTGGGATGCATTGTGATCGGGCTGGACGCGATCAATCACGTCCCTACAGACCTATTCCCAATGTTGGAAAAGTAGGCAGACTGGAATTCTTCTAAAAAAGTACCCGCTTGCTCTCCTCGCTATCTCTCGTAGCAGGCACGCTTCCCACCATCGCGCATCCCCCAACACACTCTTTTCCACCCATTGACACAGCAGTCCCAAGCAATTGTTGCGCCTTAGCCCGCGTCAAAATCTTATAATGCAGCTTCATTTCCAGGATACGCTGCACTGAAGCATCGATTTGAGCCATAGAAATCTGGCCACTCGTTACAGACTGTTTCAGGCCCGTGAGCATCATTACGGTATCCTGCAAGCCTCGAGGGCCAAGCAGCAGGTCGGTGCCAGCCTTTACGGCGAGGACAGCGGCCTGGGCAAGGTTGTACGTATTGCTGATGCCGCCCATCCAGAGTGTATCGCTGATGATGACACCGTTAAAATGCATCTGGTCGCGCAAAATGCCTGTCACTACGTTGGGGGAGAGCGAGGTTGGCAGGTTGGGGTCAAGCTGCGGATTCAGGATGTGCGTCACCATCACCATCGGCACGATGCCCTCGTCAATCATCGTGCGATAGGGAACGAAGTCCACGGCGTTCAGCGTGGCAAGGCTGCGATCCATATGCGGCAGTGAGTAATGCGGGTCGATACTGGCGCTGCCCAGGCCTGGAAAATGCTTGAGGCAGCCGACCACACCGCCATCGGTGAGTCCTTTCAAATAGGCGCGACCCATATTGGTGACAAGTGTGGGATCAGAGCCGAAGGTGCGGTCTGGCAGGCCAGGATTATTGGGATTGGTCAGCACATCCACAATTGGCATGAAATTGACGTTCAACCCCAGTCCGGTGAGGTCTTGCGCGGCATGAAGTCCCGCCTGATAGGCGACGTTGGGGTCGTGGGTCGCGCCGATTTGCGCTTCAGATGGACGTTCACCTGTGATGCGCCGCAATTCGTTCACCACGCCACCTTCGTAGTCGGTCGTGACGAAAAGCGGCAGCCTGGCCTGACCCTGCATACCTGAAATGAGCGAGACAAGCTGCGGACGGGTCTGCGCATTGCCGTTCTTGTTCTCGATCAACACGCCGCTGATATGGTTGCCCTGGATCATTTGAATCAAATCGCTGTTGAGGGTCGAGCCGTAAAATTCGACAATGACCATCTGCCCAAGCTTTTCATCCAGCGTCATATGCTGGACAAGCGCCTGGGCATAGTCGCTATCGCTCATCGGCGTGGGAGAGACGGCGTTGGTGACAATGGTTGGCGTGTAATTGCTGATGATGGTTGGCGTAGCGTTATTCCCCGAAACACCTGAGAATAACGATGCACAGCCGCTTAGAATCAGCAGCAGGCAAGCAAGTATACATATGAAAGAGAGACTAGAAGATGGAAAGGCCGGAAGCCACCCGCAAGGGGATGGCTCTACAAGCCGTGTCTTATTGTAGAGCCATCCCCTTGCGGGTGGCTTCCGGCTCCTCCACGTGATCGGGTGGCTTCCGGTCTGTTTACGCAGGTGTCTTCCGGTTTCTCCCATGTCTTCCGTTCTCCCCCATGCCAATCACATATAATACACAGACTTCTACAAACACTATTATGCGGTGCGAATTTGCGCCGCCTCTTCCAGGTTCAACGCCTTAATGGCGTTCTGGCGCAGGATAAATTTCTGCACCTTGCCACTGGCGGTTAAAGGATAAGCCTCGACAAACTGGAAGTAGCGCGGGGTTTTCTGGTGGCTGATCTGGCCCTTGCAATAGTTACGCAATTCCTCTTCGGTCAGTTGCTCGCCCTGTTGCGGAATGACAACGGCCAGTAGTTCCTCGCCAAAGAATTTATCGGGCACGCCCACAACCTGTACGTCGGCCACCTTTGGATGGCGAATCAAGAACTCCTCGACCTCGCGTGGGAAGATGTTTTCGCCGCCGCGAATGACCATGTCTTTCAGCCGCCCCACGATGTTGACGTAGCCCTGCGCATTCATGGTCGCAAGATCGCCGGAATGCAGCCAGCCCTCGCTATCGATGGCCTCGGCGGTCTTCTCGGGCATGTTGTAGTACCCGGCCATCACCAGGTAGCCCCGGCAGCACAATTCGCCGCGCTCTCCACACGGCACTGCTTTGCCCGTCGCTGGATCAATAATTTTCACCTCACCATGCGGCATCGGCACGCCAACCGTCGCCGATTTGAGTTCAAACGAATCGTCGGGCTTCGTCAGGGTTATCGCGGCGCTGGCCTCGGTCTGTCCGAAGACAATCGCTACATCCGCCCCCACGCGCTCCTTGACCTGCTCCATGAGATAGACCGGCACCGGTGAGCCGCCACTTACGACGCTGCGCAGCGATGAGAGATCGTATTTGGAAAATTCGGGATGCTGCATCATCGCCAGCAGCATAGTGGGCACGCCGCCGAGACGGCTGCAATGCTCGCTGCTGATTACTTGCAGCATTTTGAGCGGGTCGAAAGCAATCAGGGGATGTAGAGTTGTGCCGGTTCCCAGCGCGGCGAGAATGCCCAGCACGCAGCCGCCAGCATGAAAGAAAGGCATGGCGGTACAGATATGCTCTCCCGACTGCACGCCCCAACGCAGCGCAAAGATGCGTCCGTTATTCAGGATGGCGCGCTGTGTCTGAATGGCCCCTTTAGGAAAGCCGGTCGTTCCCGAGGTATAGAGTATCTGCGCAGGGTCTCCCGGCTGCACAAACGCCTGCCGCTCGCGCAGTTGCTCCATGCTCATCTGCTCGCCCGCCGCCACCAACTCGCGGAACAAGGCCGGTCGCCAGCCGTTTTGCTCTCCCGAAGGGGGAGCGCCAAGCAGGTTCACATAGCGCAGCTTCGGCAGGATGTCGCTGCTCACTTCGCCATTTTGCTGTCCCGGCGTCACTCTTGAAAGAACTGTTGCCAGGCAATCGTGATCGCGCACCTTCGCCATGAAGAACAGCGCGGCCACATCGCCCTGCTTCAAAATATACTCAACCTCTTGAGCGCGCAGCACAGGATTGATCGTCACCAGCACCAATCCAGCTTTGGATGCAGCCAGCTCTAATAGAGGCCATTCCGGCAGGTTAATGGCCCAGACCGCGATATGCTCGCCTTTCTGCAGGCCAAGCGCCATCAGCCCACGCGCGACCGCGTTTACCCGGTCGCGGTACTCGCGATACGTCCAGCGTATGTCGAGCGCACCACCAAACTCGGGATAGCACGAGTAGACAAGCGCCTCCTGATCGGGAATCGCTTCCGCCTGCTCATCTAAGAAATTGCCCGCCGTTGTTTCGAGGAGAGAAATACCAGCATCTTCCGCCTGCCAGTACGACAGACCGTCGTTGGTCATGCCCATGAGTGCCTCCTTTACCTCGCTGCACTTGACGAGGTTACATAAAAGGGCCAGCAACATTGTGCTTAAGCATACTCCCTGAAGAGATTGCTTGCAAGTATCCCGGTTTTGAAATCGTATTATCCAGCAGGGCAACCAGTAGTAAAGAAGGTGGGACAGGTTTTTTAACCAAAACTCGGCACATCCCTTTTCGCGAACGGGTGCGTATCGGGCGGGCGATCCACTACAGCGACAGTGCAGCGCGAAATGCAAATCAGCTTTTCGTTTTCATCGGTGATGCGAATATCCCACACGTGCGTGGTGCGGCCTTTATGGACAGGCGTGGCAACGGCGGTAAGCCGCCCCTCGCGCTTGGGTCGCAGGTGATTGGCGTTGATCTCCAGGCCAAAGGCCATCTGCTTTGATGCGTCAATATTCAAAACGGTGCCGAGCGAGGCAACCGATTCGGCCAGCGTCACCGAAATGCCACCATGCAGGTAGCCGACCTGCTGGCGATGGTTCGGCCCGATAGGCATGGTCGCGACCACGCGGTCTTTTTCGGCCTCGATCAGCTGAATATCCAGGACATCCCATACTGATCCCTCGCGCGTGCTATTGATGCGTTCAATGATTTCTTCGCTGGAAAGCTCCATCTGCTTGTGTACCCTCTCAGAAATAGACGTCCAATTATATGCTTGCTCTATTATAGCGCAAACCCACGCTAGCCCAAACCACGCGAAATCCAGGGCGACCGCGAGGGTCGCCCCTACTATATATCAGCACCATATTTGCAGTAATACATCTATAGTAGGGGCGACCCTCGCGGTCGCCCTGGTACTGGTACATGGGGCATCCTGAATCAAACCTTGACAAGCCATTGCTCTAAACCAGATACTATCTTAGAGCAATGACCAGTCGTTAAGGAGTTGCACATGTTCGACAAAAGCAAGATCGGCCAGAGCTTCCCCCCGTTCACCATCGAGGTCGAGCGCGGCAAAATCCGCGAACTCGCGCAGGCCATCGGTGATGACAACCCTATTTACCAGAGCAAAGAAGCCGCTCAGGCCGCCGGATATCCCGATGTTCCGATTTATCCAACCACGCCAACCACTTTCACCTTCTGGGGCAACCGCGAGATGGTTGCTCAACTGGTCAGTGTGGGAATCAACGTCATGCGTGTTCTGCATGGTGAGGAAGAGTACGAGTACCTTGCGCCCATCTATCCAGGGGATATCCTGACAGGCGTAATGACTATCGCCGATGGCAAAACGCGCCAGGGGCAGGCAGGCTCGATGGATATCATCACAACGGAGACCGACTATACCAATCAGCATGGCAGGCCAGTATTGAAGGCGCGTACCATGATGATTGTTCGCGAATAGGAGAGATGGCAATGACAACCAATACTTCCGCTCCGACTGTGCGCTATTTTGAGGATGTGCAGATAGGAGATACGCTTCCCACGCTCGAAAAACCGCCCATCACCCATCTGCAACTGGTGCGCTACGCCGGAGCCTCGGGCGATTTCAATCCTCTGCATACCGACCCCAAGATTGGCGAAATGGTCGGAACTGGCGGCATCATTGCGCATGGCATGCTGATTATGGGCTTTCTCGGCCAGTTGCTCAGTGATTACGTTGGGCCAACTGCTTTGCGCAAGTTCGGTGTGCGCTTCAAAGGCATGACACGCCTGGATGAGGTTATCACCTGCACAGGAACAATTACCGAAAAATACGAGGCCGATGGCGAGGCGCGCATCGCGGGAAAAATCCAGGCGACGGGCGCGAATGGTGACGTAAAGGCAACCGGCACCTTCGTCGCGGCCCTTCCCCATCGTCAATAAGTGAAAAATAGAAAGGTTTTTGCTATGGGCATGATAGATGGCAAAGTCGCTATTATCACCGGCTCCGGGCGCGGCATCGGCGCGGCCACCGCGAAACTGCTCGCCTCTGAAGGAGCGCGGGTGGTCATTAGCGACCTCGATCCGGCTCCCGCCGAAGAAACCGCCGCCGCGATTCGCAATGCTGGCGGCGAGGCAGTGGTAATCGCTGGCGATGTCACCAACGCTGATTTCCCCAAACAACTTATTCAGGGCACGCTCGACTCGTTTGGCGGCCTCGACATCATTGTCAATAACGCGGGCTATACCTGGGATGCCGTTATTCAGAACATGAGCGATAAGCAGTGGTATGCCATGCTCGAAGTGCATCTCACCGCGCCGTTCCGCATCCTGCGCGAGGCTTCGCACTTCATCCGCGAGGCCGCGAAAAAAGAGGCCGCCGCGCATGGCAGGGCCAATCCGCGCAAAGTGATCAATGTCTCCTCGGTTTCAGGCGTCTACGGCAACGCCGGACAGGTCAACTATTCGGCTGGCAAGGCAGGCATTACCGGTGTCACTAAAACGCTGGCAAAGGAATGGGGACGCTACAATGTGCAGGTCAACTGCGTCTGCTACGGCTTCATTGAAACGCGCCTGACCGCCTCTAAAGAAAGCGCCGAGAAAATCCAGCGCGAGGGCGAAGAGGTCGCGCTTGGCGTTCCTGACCAGATGCGCCAGATGGCTCCCCTGCTCATCCCGCTCGGACGCCCCGGCACGCCAGAGGAGGCCGCCGGACCTGTTCTCTTCCTGGCCTCGCCGCTCTCCAACTATGTCTCCGGCATTGTATTAGAAGTTACCGGGGGCCGGGCGGTGTAAACCCAGTTTTGTAGGTACACGCTAAAGAGAAGATGTGCAGGCATGTCATCCTGAGCGCAGCGAAGGATCTGCGGTCTCGACGCGCAAATCGTCCGGCATACGAGATCCTTCGCTGCGCTCAGGATGACAAGGGGCCAGGATCACCGTTCTTTTAGCAAAAGTCATCACCGTGTTCTACACAAACCGCATCATTTTATGAACGTTTATCATTGTCCCAACATAAGAGGTGAGAGCGATGTTGAATTCCCAGCAACGACAATCCCTGGCAGCCCTGTTACCGAGAGGGCAGGTTTTTACCGACCGCACCTCGCTGCTCACCTATGAAGTTGATGCCGGGCTGGATCGCGGTTTGCCTGATGGCGTGGTCTTTCCAAGCACTACAGAAGACGTGGCGCGTATTGTGCAATGGGCGGCAAAGCATGGCGTGCCCTTGATCGGGCGGGGCGCGGGCACCGGCCTCTCCGGTGGCGCGGTAGCCGAGCGGGGCGGGCTGATTGTCGAATTCTCACACATGACCCGCGTGCGCGAGGTTGATGTGCAGGGACGCGAGGCCATAGCCGAACCGGGCCTCATCAACCTGCATCTCGACGAGCGGGTCAAGACCAACGATCTCTATTTCCCGCCTGATCCCGCCAGCCAGCGCGCCTCGACCATCGGCGGCAATGTCGCCGAAAACTCCGGCGGGCCGCACTGCTTCAAGTATGGTGTCACCACCAATTATGTGATCGGCATGGAAGTGGTGCTGGCCGATGGCAGAATTGCGCGTGTAGGAGGCCCTGCTTTCGATTATCCCGAGTATGATCTTTGCGGCCTGATTACGGGCAGCGAAGGCATGCTGGCCCTGATGACGGCGATTACGGTGCGACTCGTGCGCAATCCTCCAGGTGTCAAAACGATGCTGGCCGTTTTCGACTCGGTTGAGCAGGCGGGTAGCGCGGTCTCGGCAGTCATCGCCGCCGGACTGGTTCCGGCCACGATGGAGATGATGGACCAGAAGATCATTCGCATCGTCGAGGCTTATGTGCATGGCGGTCTGCCTGTAAACGCGGAAGCGATTCTCATTGTCGAGGTCGATGGCTACCCCGTGAGCCTGGATGCGCAGATAGAGGAGATCGCGGCTATTCTCCAGGCACAAGGCGGCTACGACCTGCGTATTGCGCGCAACGATGAGGAGCGCAATCAAATCTGGTTTGCGCGTAAAAGTGCTGCCGGGGCCGTTGCGCGCCTGGCTCCCGCTCAATATACGGTCGATGTCACGGTACCGCGCAGCCGCCTGACTGAGACGCTGATCGAGGTGAACGCGGTCTGCGAGCGCCATCAACTGCGTGTCGGCTACGTCTTTCACGCTGGAGATGGCAACCTGCACCCGTTGATTCTCATTCCCGAGCCACAGAACAAAGAACTGATGCAGCGCGTTCATGCCGCCGGACGCGAAACCGTTGAAATTGCGGTGCGCAAGGGCGGCAGTCTGAGCGGCGAACACGGCGTTGGCATCGAGAAACGCGCCTTCATGCCTCTCATGTTCAACGACGCCGAAATGTCCGCCATGCTCGACATCAAACACGCCTTTGACCCGCGCAACTTGTTCAACCCCGGCAAAATCTTTCCCGCGCCCAGTGCCGCTCCATCTTCCAATGGGCAGACAATCGACCAGCCAGTACCCGGCAAGCATTTCGCGCCTGCCAACGCTCAGGATGCCGCGCAAGGAATGCTCGCTCTCGCCCGCGAAGGCCGGCGCGTTCGTATCAGGGAAAGCACCGATGTGGAAAATATAAAAGGCGAGACGACCGGGGAGGCAGCCACCGGAAATGCTGCAAACCCCAGGGCGACCGCGAGGGTCGCCCCTACCATAAACGAATATGGTAGGGGCGACCCTCGCGGTCGCCCTGGTTCTGCTCCGTCTGAAACCATTCTTACCACTACCAACCTGCATGGCATTATCAGCTACGCGCCCGACGACCTGTACATCACGGTAGGCTCAGGAACTCCGCTTGCAGAGATTCAATCCTACCTGGGAAATGAAAAGAAATTTGTGCCCCTGGCTTCTCCCTGGCAGGAGCGAACGATTGGCGCACTGGTTGCGGCCAATGAGAACGCGCCCTTGCGGATGCGCTACGGCGCGATACGTGACCTTGTGCTATGCGCCACTGTTGCCCTCGCTGATGGACGAGTGATTCGCGTTGGACGCCCGGTTATTAAAAACGTGGCGGGCTTCGACGTGGTGAAGGTCTTCACGGGTTCGCGTGGCACGCTGGGCCTGCTGACCGAAATCACGCTCAAAACTGCGGCGCAGCCACGTTTGCGGCGCACCCTCTGCGTGCCCGTCTCCGACCTCCGTCACGGGCTGATCTGGGCGCGGCAGCTCTACCCGCGCTCCCTGGTCGCTTCTGCCATCCTGCTCTGCCATCTCAGCGCCATCCCTGGCGTTCCAGACAGCCGCTATGCGCTGGTCTACACGGCAGAAGGCATTGCCGAGGATGTAGAGGCCGAGCTTACCCTGGTGCGCGAATATCTGGAGCAGGCAGGCGCGCCAGAGCCAATCGAGCAGGACACTATCTCGGGTACAGATATCTGGGCCGATACGCTGAGTCAGGCCCGCGCTTCCATTCACACCCGCACCGGCCTACCTGTTCGCGACCTGCCAGTCTATATACAAGACTCCGCTCCGATCTTGAATGAGCATACCTTCATTGCGGACTTTGGCAGCGGCTTCCTCTATACGGCTATACCAGCTAACGAGAACGCCCGCACAACCATAGAGCAACTGCGCCAACCTGCCCTGGCGTTGCAGGGATACTGCATCATCACACATCAGCCGGAAATATGGCAGGAAGACATCGATCGTTGGGGATATACGCCGGATGCGCTGGATGTGATGCGACGTTTGAAAGAACGGTGGGACCCACAGGGAATATTGCCAGGGTTAGTGCAAAATAATGCGGAAATGGTTGTGTAGGGACGCGATGAAGCGCGTTCACCCCGTCGGCGCATCGGGACACATCAATGGCGGGGTGGACGCGATGAAGCGCGTCCCTACACCTTCACATCCTTTTTCTTCAAAAAGTACCCTATCGCGAGGCCCAACAAGACAATCATCACGCTCAAGCCAAGCCACATGAACAGGAGGAATTCTTTGGCATCTGACTGTCCATACTGGTAGCTAGCAGTCGTGCCGATAAACTGGTCCCCCGTGTTGTTCAACAGGCCAACGGATGTGCCCAACGCGGCCATCGCCCAGCGAACGGCGAAAAGCATGCCGAGCGGTTGGAGAAAGCCGCTCTTGAAGGGAAAGATCGTTCCGGCAAAAATTACCTGGGGAATCAGGATCAAGGGGATGATACTGACGGCCCGGTCATTGTTTGGGGCAACCGCCGAGACGAGCAGGCCAACCATCAGGCCCGCCAGCGAGGTCAGGGCGAGGGTGATATAGACTTCCATTACCGGGGGGAAGATGATGCCCTGGTGCAGCGGCTCCACAGCGTTCACCACAAGCACCAGCACCGCGCTTTGCAGCAGGCACAAAATCCCCAGCACGACAATCTTCGAGAACATGTAGGGCAGGATGCCCAGGTTGACTGTACGCTCGCGCCGGTAGATGGGCAGTTCTTTGACAATCTCGCGCGCGCCATTGATGCAGCCAAACATGACGGCGGCAAAGGCCATCACGAACAGGACGCGCTGCCCATCGCCATTGTGATAGGGGCTTGAGACATTATTATACTCAAACAGGCCTGCCACCGTAACGTACTTGAGAATGAGGATCAGGATGCAGGCGATGATGGGCGCTTGCAGCAACAGGATCAGCAGGTTGCCGGTATCATTGCGCAGCAGCTCGATATAGCGTTGGGAAAGCAATGAGAATTGCTTCCAGGGGTCGCCGCGCTTGACAGGCTTCAGGACATTGGGCTGCTGCAAGACTCCGGTACGCATAATGTTGCCTTCCCTGAGCGGCTGAGCAACATACTTCTGATAGTCCGCCGAGTTCTTAAATTTCTGCTCGGCTTTTGCTGGCGCGTCAGGATTGGCTTTGGTTGGCTCGAGTTCGGCATAGATTTCAGCGAAGTCAGCCTTACCGAAAAAGGCTTTGGCTTCGTCCGGCGGCCCATAATAGACGAGGCGACCGCCAGAGGCCAGGAAACAGACGTAATCGCAGGCGTTGATGTTGTTAGTGGCGTGCGTCACCAGCACGATGGTATGGCCCTTGTCCGCGAGTTTGCGCAGCAGGAACATCATCTTGCGGTCCAGCCCTGGATCAAGGCCGGAAGTAGGCTCATCCAGGAAAAAGATGCTGGGCTTGGCGAGCAGTTCGAGGGCAATCGAGACGCGCTTGCGCTGCCCACCGGAGAGCTTATGCACAAGCAGGTTGCGCCGTTCTTCCATGTCCACATCCACCAGCACCTCGTCTATGCGCTGCTTAATTTGCTCTTCCGTAAAATCTTCCGGCAGGCGCATTTTGGCGGCATAGTAGAGGGCGCGCTCGACGGTGAGATCGCGATGCACGATATCATCCTGGGGCACGTAGCCCAACTGCGTGCTGAAGGCGGCGAGCGAGCGGTAATAATCCTGGCCGTTATAGAAAACTTTGCCATCGTGCGCGGGTCGCAGGCCGTTGAGCGCATCCATCAACGTCGATTTGCCCGCGCCGGAGCCGCCGACCAGCGCGACAAACTTGCGCGGCGGAATGACCAGCGAAATATCATTGAGCAGGATCACGCCGTTATTGCCCGTTTTCTTGAGGCCAACAGCGTCGATGCGGATACCCTGGCTCTCGTCAAACTGCCGCAGTTCTGTGCCTGTAAACGTCAGCCTGTACGGGCCAATGCGTATCTCGTCTCCAACATTGAGCAGGACATTGCTTATCCGCTTCGTATTGACGTAGACATGGTTGGTGCTGTTCAGGTCAACTAGCTGGTAGGTATTACCCACCCGCTCCAGGCGCGCGTGATGCGCAGATACCTGCGGATGTTTCAGAACCACCATATTATCTGGGTGCCGCCCGATGGTAATCACCGGAGCCTGCAAGGGAATGGGCTGCATCTCCTGTAACACTTCCTGCGGGCGGCCACTGCCATCGTTATAGGTCAGGGTGACAAGCGTGCCGTTTTCATCGCCAATACGAAAAATATCGCCTCGCGCCAGGGCTTTGCGGAACTGTTCATCCCCCTGAATATGCCGCCCTTGATAGAGCAGGCCATTGAGCGTGCGCCCGCCCCTGGCGTTAGGATGTGGGTGTATCAAGACCAGGTCGTTGCCCTGGCGCACAATCTGCGCGTGAAAGGCGGAAACAATTGGCTCTGAAATAACAATATCGTTGTGCGGGTCTCGTCCAATCGAGATCACAGGTTTCGTGAGTGGCGTCACCGATCGGTCTTTTGAAATATTTCTGCTGACCTCTAAGCCTGGCGTCCCTGCTGGCACTCCGGGCGAAGAAGAATTTGGGTCTGGAGCGCGTATCGTACCCGTCATTTGAGCGGGAGGGAGATATCCACTGGGCGGCGGTGGATACGGCGTAGGCTGGAGTGGTTGGGATGGCTGCGCGGGAGGCATATACCTGAGCGGCTGGGATGGCTGCACCTGGGGAGGAACAGGCTGCGCTCCCTGCGACACAACCACCAGTTGGCAGGAGGTTGAGCGTCCTAACGCAATCGTATCGTTTGGCCGGACTATACTCTGCGTCACATCCTGCTGGTTCACCTTTAGAATATTCTGGGGCGCAAGCTTCTCGATCCAATACTGGCCGTTGTTCTGAACGAGTCGCGCATGATTGCGAGAAACAGTCGGGTCTTTCAGCACAATATCGTTAACGGGGTCGCGTCCAATCGTAATAATGGTGCCGTTAAGCGGAAAAGTGCTGCCTACCTGCTCCCCTGTGACTACTCGTAAGGCAAAACGAGGCTGGTTTGATGGTACTCCGTTCACGCGCATGCTCCCACATGTACAAAAACACCTATCGGTCGAGAACAAAGGCAATCTCGTAGAGAGCATTATAGTGTAGCATTGGTTGGAGATCAAGTATGCCAGAAATATATTGATATAAAATAAACTTTTTTGCTATTTTCTTATTTGAAAAATGACTCTCAATAAAAATACGAGTAATACATCATTGTCAAAAGAGCCAGAACATATTATGATAAACGTCGATTTGAAATTGAGATGGTAGGAGACAGTTAAATGCTTACACAGCGCGTTCAGCTTCCCTCACTTGAAGTAACGAACAACTGGGATACTTCTAGCAATTCTTATACGCTCTCCAAATCTGTCACCTATATTGGTCATGATCCTCATGACGATATCTTCATTGATGCAGGCTTTGTCTCGAGGTCGCATTTAAAAATAGATCGTGTGGGAGATCAGTTTTTCCTTCATCATCCAGGCAGGGGCCGCACGACTAACGGCCTTATGTATCAAGAGAGGTATATTCAGGGAACCGAAACCTTCCGTAAGCTGCTGGCCCATGGCGATATATTTCGCATTGGCGACGAACGGGGAAAGCATATCAGCATTCGCTTTGACGATGGCAGCGAGCAGGATGTTCAAGCCGATGTTCAAGAAATTCGCCTGACTGCGGCACAAGTTTCTATTGGCAGATTTCCCGATAATACTGTCGTGCTAGATCATCCACAGGTATCAGCACATCATGCCCGCCTGGTTAAAGCGCAGGGAACGTATCGTATCGAAGACCTGCACAGCACCAATCATGTCTATATCAATGGGCAGGCGGTGACGCATCATCTCCTGCAACTCAAGGACGAAATTCGTATCGGGCCGTACAAATTTATTTTCTTCCCCGAAAGACTGCTTCAAGTGAATGAAAGTCGCGGGATACAGATAGAAGCGCGCAACCTGGTGAGATACGGCAATAAGCAATCTGTTCTCCTGCAGGATATTTCGCTGCTCATTCCACCGCGCAAGTTTGTCGCGCTTCTGGGTGGCTCGGGCGCAGGCAAATCGACGTTGATGAAAGCGCTCAATGGCTATAATCCTGCAAACAAAGGAAGCGTACTTTATAATGGGGAAGATTACTACAAATCGCTCTCAGCCTTCAGCACCCATCTGGGCTACGTACCCCAGGATGACATCGTCCACCGTGATCTGACCGTCGAGCGCGCCCTCTACTATGCCGCCAAAATGCGCCTGCCAAAAGACCTGACGCATCCTGAAATTATGCAGCGCGTCGATGAGGTTTTGAAAGAGGTTGAAATTTTCGAGCGGCGCAACCTGCCCATTAATAAGCTTTCAGGCGGGCAGCGCAAGCGCGTCTCCATTGCCCTTGAGCTACTCGCCAGGCCCAGCGTCTTTTTCCTGGACGAACCCACGTCTGGCCTTGATCCCGGTCTCGATTATAAAATGATGCACTTATTGCGCAAGCTCGCCGATCAGGGACATACCGTCGTCCTGGTGACGCATGCGATCAATAATATCAACCTTTGTGATTATGTCTGTTTCCTCGCTCCTGGCGGCTACCTGGCCTACTTTGGACCTCCACAAGGGGCCTGTCAATACTTTAACCGCACAGATTTTGGCGAAATATACACTCTGCTGGAGCCAACCGAACAGGATAAAGGTATACCAAAAAAGGCGGGAGAGGACTTTAAACGCTTTTTGCAAAACAGCGGAAACGCGCAGCCCACATCTGTACCTACGGTACCACTCAGGCGGAAAAATAAAAGGAAGCACCCCAAACGCAGCTTCTGGCGACAATTGGGGCTGCTCACACAACGCTACTTTGAACTGCTTTTCAATGACCGTAGTAATCTACGCATCCTGGTCGCTCAGGCTCCCATCATAGGCTTCATCTTGATGTTCCTTATTCTAGGGGTCGGTTCCAGCGGCTTCGATCCCAACAAGATTATTCAATGTCCCACCACAGCTCAGGTAATCACGGCGACAGGATTGCCAGACCTGCCGACGCTCTCCAATCCGCCCGTCTCAAAAAGCTGTGCGAAACTCGAACATTTTCTCACCGCCAATCCGCGTGGAAAAGCATATGCGACCTCCAGAGGAGGAGTAAATGCGGCATTACAGGACTTCATCGTTCCTGGCCCCGGTGACGCGCCTACTATCCTGTTCATTATTGCCTTCGCGGCGGTTATGTTCGGCAGTATCAATGCCGCGCGTGAGATCGTCAAAGAACTGCCAATCTACGAACGCGAGCGGGCCGTTAGTCTCGGTATTCCGCCCTACATCTTCTCAAAGATCACGGTACTCGGTATTTTTTGTTTGCTACAAAGCGCCTTTCTGGTTGGTCTTATTGACATCGTAGACCCTTTCCAGCACAGCATCCTGCTCTATCCCCCGCTTGAAGTCTATATCACAGTCGCGCTCACTTCGCTCACCGGTTTAATGGCTGGCCTTACCATCTCCTCGCTCGTAAACAACACAGACCGCGCCATGAGCTTCATTCCCATTATCCTTTTGCCGCAGGTCGTTTTCGCAGGTACATTGTTCCCCCTGACCAATTCGGTCATGCAGACCGTCGGGTTCTTCTTTCCCATGCGCTGGGCCATGCTTGCTCTGGGTTCAACGGTTGGCCTGCATAGCGATAAAATTAATGGCGATGAAATCTATGGAAGCGAACCAACCTTCCATAGCACCCTTTTCTCTACCTACAGCCACACGCAGGCCGTCCATTACCTGCTTCTCTCCTGGGCAGTTCTCGGCGGCTTCATTGTCGTTCTCACCCTTGTGTTAAGTTGGAATCTGAAGCGAAAAGACAGGCATAAATAGAGAGGCCAGCTTATTTGATAATCCACAGGTAAATCATGCCGTCCTCGTCGCCAGATACCAACTTTTTCCCATCGGGGGCCCAGGCAACGGTACAGACAGGGGCCGCATGCTCCCGGTAAACATACGTCGTTTTGCGCGTGCTGATCTCCCAGATCACGACGAGCTTATCACGGTCTGCCGCCGCAAGAAAGCGTTCATCAGGAGACCATGCAAGGCTGGTCACGCCCTTGTTGTGTTCCAACAAATCTATCAATCGCACTTGATTCGCATCCCAGAGGTGTACGGTTCTGTTAGCGGCTGCCGCCAGATAATTGCCATGTGGCGACCATGCAACGGCGCATACTTCGCCCGAATGCCCTGTGTAGCGGCGTACCTGCGTGCCGGAAAACGCTTCCCAGACCTGCATGGTCTTATCTTTTGAGCCGGAAGCGATGTACTGTCCGCCGGGAGACCACGCTAACGCGCTGATCCAGCCATCATGTTCCCGGTAGATGCTGGATACATCTCCTGTGCGCGCATTCCAGACATGAACCTTCCCCTGCTCATCTCCCGTTGCCAGATAATTGCCATCAGGCGACCAGGCCAAGGTACACGATAACGAGAGATCTTCCACTTCATGCCCGGAGTACACCAGCGATCGTTGCCCATTCGCGGAATCCCAGACATGCACCACCTGCCGGTTATCCATCGAAGCTACGCGCGTATCGTTGGGAGACCAGGCCACCACCTGAACTCCTTTGCGATGCCCGCGATATTCGTATAGCATCGACTGCTGAGCCACATCCCACAGCCTGACTGAGCGATCATCAGAGGCAGAAATCAGGTACTGGCTATCTGGCGACCAGCCTACGGCGTTTACTCCCCGCCCATGCCCTTTGAAATCCTGGAGCGTTGCTTCTGAACGAAAGGCTACTTGCGGCCTCGCAACTCGTATTGTCTGCCCAGATGAATTGGTTCCAACGGCATTTCCCCCAGAAGCAAACAAGACAATCGTCGGCGTTCCACCGGAAACCCCGCCCTGCGTTCCCGACTGCCCCCCTGAATGTCCACTGCTCGCAGGCTGCCAGCCAATAGCCTGCGCCAGAGCGTCAGCAAATGCACTGACCGTAGGATAGCGTTGCGAGGGATCTTTCGCTAATGCCTTCAACACCGCCTGCTCCACCTCTGCTGCAATCGTTGGCACTTTCGAGCGCAAAGAGGGTTGCGGGCCATTGCGCTGCCGGTTCATGATTTCGGTAACAGAGCCATCATAGGGATACTCATTGGTCAGCAACTCATACACCACTACCGCCAGCGAATATTGATCGCTGGCCTGGCAAGGATGGCGTTGTAAATGCTCCAGTGCCATATAGTCAGGCGTACCGAAAAGGCTTTTAATGTGCGCACCCTGGACGGCAGCAATACCAAAATCACTGAGCAACGCCTTATTTTTGCCGTCCAACAAAATATTTTCTGGCTTAATATCCCGATGAAGCAGGCCTTTCTGATGAACATAATCCAATGCTTCAGCAATCTGCTGTATAAATGGCAAAATGTCCCTCAGCTCGTTTGTTTTTCCTTGAAGCTGCGCCAGAGTGCCATTTTCCGCGTAGTCCATCACCAGATAGGGTGGCTGTACCCCACCGACTGGCACAGCAAAATCCAGCACACGAATAATATGGGGATGCCCCAGATTGACAAGCATCCTTGCCTCTATTCGAAACTGATCAATTTCAGTGCTACTTAAATTTGTCGTCAATACCTTGATGGCAGCCTGGCTACCTAATTCCTTATGCTCACCCAGGTAGACATCTGCGAATCCACCTCCACCTAATTTTCGCTTCAGAAGGTATTGCCCAAATTGCTGACCGGTATAATCTGTCATTTGCTTTCCTTCTTCCTAAACTATTGCTTTTTTTCAAGGTTATGTTATATTATATATCGCGATAGCCCATCAGATTAAAGATAAGTTGGCCTATATAATTAAATCTACTGATCTTGTACAACAGTAGCTGCGGGGGAAGATGTATAATGAATTTAGCAGATTATGACAAAAAGCACAATACTCATCTGGAACATCAGGTAAATAGCCTGCGGCTTCAAGCTAAACTATTAAAGGCTTTTGATGGTGAACAGCGGTTAGCTCTGGTGGCGGAGAATTTTGAGAATCTTTCGGTAGAACAGGCATATACTCTTCTTAATCCTTTGTTGTTCCGTCAAGAGGTGGAAGAAGCGCAGGCATTTAAGAAAAGAGCTGCGTTCTTCCATTTCGGGCGTACCATTTTAGGATTGGCTCCGCTGATTGTTACCTGGGCCTCTATCTCCTGGGCAGTAATGGAATATGGTCATTATGTTGATACTCACCCTAAGGGTACCATTCCCAACTTTCTCCAGTTATGGCAGCAAGGACTGCCGGGAGATGGCCTGACCTTCTTCCTGACGGGAGTTATCGATGTCTGTTTACTTGTTTTATTCCTTTTCTTCTCTGTTTTTTCGGTGAGGCAGGAATATAGCGCGCGAAAAGCCTCTGAGAGCTTTGCGATTAGTCTGAAAAATACAGTCAACGACCTGGTGAAGGTGGTAGCTGAGCATGGCATTAATGGCGTTACCTCGGATACCGAAATTGAACGCATCATGCGCTTCGTCAAGATGGCTATTAATGAATCCACCCAGGACCTTCAGGATGTTATCACTGAGGTCAAAGATGCTATGCTCAAATCGCACCAGCAGCTTGAAGATATGTTTACGAACCAGATAACACCTTTGCTGACCACATTTAATAACAGTATGCAGAGCTTTAGCGGCGATTTGACCAAATTAAGCAATCGGGTAAAAGATATTGCTTCTGCAAGTAGCTCTATGGCAACCTCCTCCCAGACGATGGCCCAGAGCGCCTCCGATCTGGCAAGCAATGTACAGGCGCAAACAACCATTTCAAAGGATATCGACACGCATATCACAGCCTTAAACACCACCGAACAAAACCTGTCGCGTGAAATCCAGCAAGTAGGAACGAGCATGAACGGCGCAGCTTCCAATGTGGCAGGGGCTGCCAATGATATGAAAACTGCGGCGCAAGGCGTACAGCAGGTTGGACAGCAGCTCATCCACATCGACGCGAACATGGTCAGCGCCCTGGCAAATCAGATTAGAACGATCATACATGAATCGAATACCGTTGCTACCAATCTGAACGCGACAAATAGCAACCTGCAAACCACCATCCAGGAACTACAGACACTGGTTAAAGCGATAAAGGTTAAGAGACGGAAAAAATTCCTGTTTTTCTAGCTGTAAAGACATGTAGTCGTACTGAAAAATAGAATTTGCTCGAGTGAAGAAATATGTTTGGGACGAAACGGCGCATAAAAGATGATAGAGGATCGTTTGCTGGATCAATTGGCTGGCTTTTTGCTGACATGCTGCTTGTGCTGACAATCCTGTTTCTCGCGTCGAACACTTTTATACAGACACATGCAACAACACATGCACAGGCGAAACCGTCGCCTGTAGTAACGCCAAAGGTGACGCCAACCAGTGTGCCTCACCTGGAGCTAAAATACCATCGTGTCGTCATCAGCGTTGACTCAAATGGCCTGCTGAACAACAATCCCAATGCCAGCAATGATGTCATACGCCAGGTCAAGGGGCAGGGGTTCCTGCGAGGGCGGCGTGTGGGACTGATTATCGTGTATGGCGGCGCGCCGGGCGTCAACCAGATAGGACAGGCTGAAACAATCGCCAATAAAGTTTATGGCATCCTGCTCAATTTAGGCAGGCATGACCCAACCTTTGCCAATACCTCTCGTTATGACCCCCTCTACGTTCTGGGGGGCAACGTCAATTCGGTCTCCATAGATATCTTCTTGTTCGCGCGTTAAAATGTGTAGGGACGCGATTGATCGCGTCCACCTCGTCTGGCGCGCGTGTCGAGGTGCCGAGGTGGACGCGATCAATCGCGTCCCTACAGGAAAATCCCCATTCTTTTGTAAACATTCATACCATGGAACAGGGTAATCTCCTACCTTTCCGAGACGTTTAGCTGTTCCATCACCTCTCTCATCCATTTCTCCCCAAATCGCACCTTGCCATACAACAACAGATTCGGCTCGCCTGTTGCGGAGATATTGCCGTGATGCTGTGTAATGAAGTTGCGCAGGCTTTCAGCCGAGACGCGCAATAGTTCCAATTGCTTGATCTCGTCTTCTTCTGGCTCTCTCTTTTTTACCTCTTCCAGGGCAATATGCAGGCGGGTTAGAAAGCAGAGTTCAGCGTGGGGGGTTGCGAGGTCGTAGACGGCTCCCAGACAGTATTGCTCCTTAATATCTTCTTGTTGAATGCCGGTTTCTTCGCGGATTTCGCGGCAGATTGCGCCAAAGGGGTCTGGTTGCCCGTTGGCGAGGTTATCGCGGTCGCGCTCGAAGAAGCCGCCGATGACGTGGTAGCGGCCTACGTAGACGTCTACGCCCTGGCGCTTGTCGAGCAGGATGTAGTCGTCGCTGGTCTCTACGACGGAACAGATGGAGAGCGCGTTGCCTAATTCCTGGCGGTCTTTGCCCTGAAAAAATTCGGGCACTCTTGTGGTGACATATTCTTTGTAGCCTGTATCGCCCAGGACAAGGTATAGCTTGCCATCTGCTCCCGATTCGGCGCGAATGAAGCGATAGAGCGGCGCATCGTAAAGGGGAATGCCTTTTTCATGTGCTATGGCTAATTTCTGTTCCCAGAGGGTATCCATCCAGCGCCGGATATCGGGAGTGGTGGGCATGCGCAAGGATGGGTCGTAGGTGATAGCCAGTTGATCCGGACGGTAAAGGCCCTGGGCTACAATTTCAAATTCAAGCACGATTTTCTCATTCCCATTCGATAGTGGCGGGGGGCTTCGAGGTGATGTCGTAGACGACGCGGTTGACGCCGGGAACCTCGTTGACGATGCGGTGCGAGATGCGGGCCAGCAGGTCGTAGGGGAGACGCGCCCAATCGGCTGTCATAAAGTCTCCGGTGGTGACGGCGCGCACCGCTACCATGTTGGCGTAGGTGCGGCCATCGCCCATCACGCCCACGCTTTGCACAGGGGTCAAAACCGCGAAGGCCTGACCGAGTTCGCGATAGATTCCGGCACGGCGAATCTCGTCGATAACGATGGCATCGGCGGCGCGCAGGGTCTCCAGCTTCTGCTCATCTACCGCCCCGATAATGCGGATGGCGAGGCCCGGGCCGGGGAAAGGATGCCGCCAGACCCACTCTTCCGGCAGGCCAAGCGCGAGACCAATTTCGCGCACCTCGTCCTTGAACAGCATACGCAGCGGCTCGACCAGCTTCAGGGCCATCTCTTCCGGCAGGCCACCGACGTTGTGATGGGTCTTGATGCGCGTGGCGGTGGCGGCGGTATCGTGGCTGGTGCTTTCGATCACGTCGGGATAGAGCGTGCCCTGGGTTAAGAAGGTGATGGGGCCGCCCTGCTCTTCAAGCCGCTCGGCCTCTTCCTCGAAGACGCGAATGAACTCTTCGCCGATGATGCGCCGCTTGCGTTCGGGATCGACGACACCCGCGAGGCGGTCGAGGAAACGCCTGCGAGCATCGACGACGACCAGGGGAATATGCAGGTGTTCGCTGAAGGTATCCACTACCTGTTCGCGCTCGCCAGCCCGCAGGCAGCCGGTATCTACAAACACGCAGGTCAGTTGGTCTCCTACCGCTTTATGAACAAGTAGAGCGGCTACCGCCGAATCGACGCCGCCGGAGAGGCCGCAGATGACGCGCTCCTGGCCCACGCGCTGACGAATGTTCTCAATTGCTTCCTCGATGGCTGAGCGCGTAGTCCAGGTCGGCTCGCAGCCGCAGATGCGATAGAGGAAGTTGGCGAGCATTTCTTTGCCCTGCGGCGTGTGCGACACTTCGGGATGGAATTGCAGGCCAACCAGTCCCTGCGCGTTCGCCATCGCCGTAACTGGATTACTCTCGGTGCAGGCCAGCACTTTGAATCCGGGGGGTAAGTGGTCTACGCTGTCGCCGTGACTCATCCAGACGGGAACGCGCACAGGCGCGGCATTGCGCAGGGCATCTAAGGTGCTGGTTTGAGCAGGGGTCGCTCCTATGCCCTCGAAGATGCGGAAGGAGAGGCTGTCGTACATTGCCTCGGGCAAAATCTCCAGCGTGGCCGGGCCGTATTCGCGGCGACCATGCGCGGGTTCGACGTGACCACCCAGTTGATAAGCCAGCAACTGCATGCCGTAGCAGATACCCAGGACGGGCAGGCCGCTCTCTAGAATAGCCGGGTCGCAGGACGGAGCCTGCTCGTCGTAGACGCTGGAAGGGCCGCCGGAAAGAATAAAGCCCTTGATCTCCAGATCGTTGCGCTGGCGCAAGGCGGCCAGAGTTGTGTTTGCTGGCAAGAGTTCGCTATATACGCGCAACTCGCGAATGCGCCGCGTAATCAACCGGCTATATTGAGAACCGAAGTCCAGAACTATAATGGCCTGCCGTCGTTCCTGGGTAGACATGCTGCTCCTCTCTTGATCGATTACAAATTAGCCACGCGGGCCGCCTGCCACGTAAATAATCTGCCCATTTACGAAGCCTGCCTCTTCCGAACACAGGAAGCAGATCACGTTGGCAACGTCACGAGGCTGTCCAACGCGCCGCACAGGGATGTTCTTTGAGGCGTTGGCGATGACGTCATCGGGGTTCAGGCCCTGGCGGCGAGCGGTGGCGCGGGTCATCTCGGTATCGATGAAGCCCGGGGCTACGGCGTTGGCGGTGATGCCGAACGGGCCAAGCTCGATAGCCAGCGTGCGCGTAAAGCCCTGCAAACCGGCCTTTGCTGCGGAATAATTGGCCTGCCCGCGATTGCCCAGGGCTGAGGACGAGGAGAGCGAGACGATGCGGCCGTACCGCTGCTCCACCATGTATTTCTGGGCGGCGCGGCTGCACAGGAACGCGCCCTTGAGATGCACGTTTATCACGGTTTCCCAGTCTTCATCGCTCATCTTGAAGAGCAGGTTATCGCGAACGACGCCCGCGTTGTTGACCAGGATATCCAGGCGGCCAAACTGGCTGGCGGTCTTGTCGATGGCGCTCTGCACCATGTCTTTATCCGCCACGTTGCACTGTACTACCAGCGCTTCCGAGCCAAGCTGTGAAATCTCTTTGGAGACCTGCTCGCATCCTTCAAGGTCAAGGTCTGCCAGAGCCACACGCGCGCCCTCTTCGGCCATGCGCAGCGCAGTTGCCGCGCCAATGCCGCGGGCCGCTCCGGTTACAAAGGCAACTCGTCCGTCAAGTCGTCCCATGAAATACGCTCCTTCAAAAAATAAACTGTTCAGGACCTCTGTGGCAGTATATCACATTAACGGGTCGCTTCCAGGCACAGCACTCCTTGCGGCCCAACTTCGGCGCTGTGTCGCACTCCAGCAGGCAGGATCATGCAATCGCCGGGCGAGAGATCGATGTTGCGCTCGCTCTCGGGTTTATCAGGCAACACGAAGCGAATCGAGCCGCGCACGCAATACAGCACCTTTTCGTAGGTGTGACTATGCACAGCATACGTGTCAAATGGCGCATTCGACCAGGAATAGGGCGCAAGACCCTGTTCCTGCATGCGCCTGCGCAGGTCGGATTCTTGTGGCGAGGTGTTTTCCTGCCAGCGAATGATTTGCATTGACATGTATCTCCTTTCATTTTTTGTAGGGACGTGATGATGAACTTTCACAAGATCGGTAACATGTCATCCTGAGCGCAGCGAAGGATCTCCGGCCCTGACACACGACTCGGCTCGGCGAGCGAGAGATCCTTCGCTGCGCTCAGGATGACAGGTCTGGTTGTACCCTTATCATTGACGCGATAAATCACGTTCCTACAGATAAAAACTCGCGGATTTCCTGTTCGGCCTTTGTGATGTCCATGCCGTCTAGCCAGAGAATACGCGGGTCTTTGCGGAACCAGGTCAGTTGGCGGCGTGTGAAATCGTGGATGGCGTATTTCAGGCGCTGCACCATCTCGGCTTCGCTGGCGTATTCGCCGCGCAGGTAGCGACTGATGTAGCGATATTCCAGGCCGAGACTGTCCAGGCGTTCGTGAGAGATGCCCTGGGCAAGCAGGTTGCGCACTTCCTGTACCATGCCCTGGCGCATGCGCTCGTCTACACGGGCGTCGATGCGCTCATATAATACCGCACGCGGCCAGTAGATACCAAGCAGCAGACTGCGATAGAGCGGGTGAGCAATGCCGCGCTGCTCCGAAAATGGTTTACCGGAGACGAGGCAGACTTCCAGGGCGCGAATGACGCGGCGCGGATTGTTGCGGTCGATGGTGGCCGCGCTTCGCGGGTCCAACTCCTCTAGCTGCGCCAGTAGTTTGGGAAGCGGGCGGGCTTCCAGCTGCGCCCGTAACTCTGGCTGCGGCGGAATGTGCGGAATGTCCAGGTGGTCTACGACGGCCTGGATATAGTGGGGCGAGCCGCCGACCAGAAAGGGCAGTTTGTCACGCGCCAGGATATCGTTAATGGCGGCGATGGCCTGCTGCTGAAACTGGGAGACGGTGTAGACCTCTCGCGGGTCGGCTACATTGAGCAGGTGATGTGGCACCTGGGCCTGCTCCTCGGGCGTCACTTTGGCGGTGCCGATATCCAGGCCGCGATAGACCTGGCGTGAGTCGGCGGAGACAATCTCGCCCGAGAAATGTTCCGCCAGGACAATGCCCATGCTGCTTTTGCCCGAGGCGGTTGGCCCAAGCACGACAATCAGGGGTGGTAATGATGCATTCATCATGGAACGTTAGGACTCTGGGCGCGTTGTTGCAGCAGGCGGCGGACGCGCAGCACCAGAGCCACGCCAATACCCGCGCCAAACAGCGCGCCGAAAGGAGCAAAGCAGCCGTAGGAGAAGCCGCTGGTCAAGGTATAGCCGATACTTCCGCAGACTATTACCGCCAGCGTATAGGCCAGCCAGCTTGCGCGTGTGAACAGCCAGAAGACGCCGCGCAGAATGGCTTCGCTTACCCTGGTGGATGTTCCCGCCGTTGCCCCTGCTGCGGTGAAAAGCAGTAGAACAAACAATTGCAGGGGCGGATTCGCCAGGTTGAGATTCTGCCAGATAACCTGGATCAGGCCCAGTACAAGCAGCGAAACGAGCAATCCAGTAATGATGCGATTGAGCGTATCGCGATTGCTCCAGTGGCTGCGCCAGTTCACCAGCACCGCGCCCAGGGTAGAAAAGAGCAGCATGCCGATCAGGATTAAGATGAACCAGGGAGTGGTCAAGACAGGTGTATGCGCCAGAGGCGGCAGGTGCGCAAGGAACAGGTAGAAAAACGCGCCCAGCATGAAAGCGGCGGTGAAGGTCATAGCGAAGCCGAGCCACCTGTCCTGGCGTTGTGAAGTCTGCACGCGCTGCCAGCCACCCTGTCCCGGGGGTCCGTATTTCTCCTTGAATTCATCGTAGCGCGCATTAGTGAAAGGCTGGTTGGCGGTGATGGTTGTTCCGGTTTGCGAGGCGGTTGGCGAGGCCATCGTCATGCGCGAGCCGTTTGCCGATACGATAGTTGAACCGGTGGCAACGAGGTCATCATCTTCGTCATCATCCAGCGCGGGCATGCCAGTCGGATTGCCTGCCGGGCGCGCTGGCATAGTGTTGGTCACAAAACCCAGCACGTCCACCTCGACCTTAACCGAGATCTCGCGCTCGCTCTCATCCGGTTGAACAATGATGGTGCCGGTATAGTGGGTTGACCCGCGCAGGCGCGTGGTATCTACACGCACGCGCACAGGAGTACTTAGACCGTCAAAGTGGGTCTGATCGAGGATAATCCAGCTCTCTACGGCTTTAATGGAGCCGCTTACCAGCGCGCCCTTCACGCCTGAGATGGTAAGCAGCATGGGAGCGGACAAACCGGGATAAACCTCGCCAAAATCAATGGCACGCGGGCGCACCACAATGGCTCCGGCGTCTGGACTGGTGCGGCCCGCCCGGCTAGCGCGCGAACCAGGGATAGTCAGGCGTGAGCCTGAGCCGTTCTGGCCTGCGGCTGTTTGCGTGACGGTCGCCGTGCCAGTACGTATATGCGCGCTTGGCCCCATAACCGCTTGTAAGAACTTATTCACGCCCAGGGTGGGATCGCCGATGGTGTTGCGAAGACGGCGTGCTGTTCGCGAAAGGTCAGATTCGCCAATCTCCTGCAGCCAGGCCTCGATCTCGCCCGAGAAGAGATAATCGGCGGCTTCCTCGGGATAGCGAGCGCACAAATCGGCAAGTTCCTCAGGCGTGGTGGCCTCACCGCCGTTTTCAAAGCGGAACGTGCCTACGCCAAGCAAAGCGCGTTTGAACACTTCGACGCTCTGGTAGCGGTCATCCGGGTTCAAAGCTGTGGCTTTCTCAAGGGCGCGGGCAACTGGCGGCGAGATTTGTGGATAATTCTTATGTACGTTGGTGAGACCGAAGCCACTCTCGGATATCGAGCAGGTCATCAATTGAAACAGGGTCATGGCCAGGGAGTAGATATCCGAGCGTTCGTCGGTTTGCGCGCTGCCGTATTGCTCGGGGGGTGCGTATCCTGGCGTACCGAGCAACTGCGTGTCCTGCGAACCAGTGCTTCTAAAGAGGCGCGCAATGCCGAAGTCGATCAGCTTGATGCGCCCGTTGCGCGCCAGCATGATATTGCCGGGCTTCAGATCGCGGAAGATAACGGGCGGCTGCTGACTGTGCAAATATTCCAGCACGTCACACAACTGACGCGCCCAGCTCAGCACGCGCCGTTCAGAGAACGGGCCATTATTGCGATCAAGCAGTTCCTCGAGCGTATTGCCATCGATGAATTCCATCACCAGGTAATGGCGGAAATCCTCGGTGAAAAAATCGGTAAAGGCAGGCAGGTTGGGATGATTCAGGCGCGAAAGGATGCGGGCTTCGGCCAGGAAATTTTGCACCGCCTGCTGTTTCTCATCCGGCGTGACGGTAGAAAGGCTCATCTCTTTAATGGCACAGAGCGTTCCCTTTTTCGTATCCCGCGCCTGGTAAACAGCAGCCATGCCGCCCTGCCCAATCGCGCGCATAATGACGTAGCGGCGATGTAACAGGGTGCGAGGATTAAGATGTCCGGTCTGGGTATTTAATTTGTCGCTGTCATTCTGTGGGCTAATGATCGTTGCTCCCCAAAATTTCAGATACCATTGCCTCCCAGTATAGCACACTGCCAATGGGAGATACTACCCATAATAAACGCAAAATCGAGGTGAACATCACATGCTCATGGTACAATCGTTACGAATATATGTCGCGCAAGGTTGCGAATTTCACCTTTCCATCTAATAAGACGTTAGACAAGGCTCATTAATATCACTTCTCTTTATGAACTTGAACAACCAGAATCAGGAATCCCAACCAGTCATGCTTCGCTGCGCTCAGCGAAGCATGACTGGTGAACTATAATAAAGAGACGTTGCGCAACGTTGATTCTGGAAAAAGCTGGTAGGGATGGCACCAAAACATGAAGCATGTTCATTTGAATAAACATTTCACCTCCGCGAAACTATTCCAATTGCTGGCGCTGAGTTCGGTAATCGTCCTGTTGGGAGTGGCTGCGGCCCTGCTCTTGCCGGGGAATCCGCGCCTGGATTCTCATGCTTCGCGGGTCATGCGCTCGGATATGAGTATTGTTGGGCCGCCCTCCCTACCTGCCGCGACCGTCGATGCAATCTTTGCCCGTATCGGCAGTCCCATGCAGGGTACAGGCAAAGTGATTGAAACGGCTTCGCGGCAAAACAACATCGATGATGCCTTCGCGCTGGCCGTCTGGTATACCGAGACCAACGATGGCCTTACTGGCGTTGGCCTCAGCTATCACAATCCGGGCGGCGTGCGCGGCAGCGTTGGCTATCCGTCTGGCGGGGGCGGCTACACCATTTATCCCAGCTACGCGGCGGCGGCGAGCTACTGGTTCCAGATGATGCGCAGCGTCTACGTCGCTCGCGGCATGACTACCGTTTACAGCCTTGCGCATATTTATGTGGGCACCTCCTCTTCTGGCTTATGGGCAGGCAAAGTCATTACTTTGATGGAGCGTTATCATGGCGAGGCTCCTCCACCAACGCCATCGCCTATGAAGACAGCTACGCCCGTTCCCAGCCCGGTCAAGCCACACCAGCAGATTATCAACGCCATAAAACAGCGTTCTTCAACAGGACAGGCACAAGATTCTCACGCCGCTACGCAGCAATCGGTGGGTGGAGCAGGACAGGCACAAGGCCCCCACACCGCCACTACGCAGCCCCCTGTCCCTACGCAGGGGGGGCTTGAACTGGTTGTCACCTGCTTTGCGCTGTTGCTTGCGCTTGCCATTTTTCTCTGGGCGCGCTACGCATTCGCAATCGACGTGGGGGGAATGGAAGACACTATCTGGCATCTTCGGCCCGAAGCCACCCGCAAGGGGATGTCTCTACAGCGAGAACGGATGGTAGAGACATTCCCCTTGCGGGTGGCTTCGGAGCAGCCCCCACCAAATTATGATGCGGCTGCGTGGCAATGGGGCAACCAGCCGCAGACAGATGCCCTTTACTTTCCGATTGCGCCTGCGGCTTATCAAGTAGTGGAGCCTCAGACGGATGCGATGACACGGCCTGCTACACCTTTGCGCGTTCCGCAATCCATCGCGTTACCTGCTTTACCAGCCCCGGCTCAGGCGGCTTCTGATAGCGGGCAAATAGCGTATGGCGGTCGGCTGCGGCGCACAGTGCTGCTTCCTTCGCGGCAAACTGCTCCGGCGGGCAATACGCCATTACCTGTGACAGGGGGAGAGCGACCGGCTGGTCTGCTTTCGCGCTATGGAAAAATACCACAGGAAGAGGGGCCATTTATAGGGCAATAAGCCCTTGCTTTTTGACGGGTTGCTCCTTACCATTAGATATATCACCCTCATTGTTCTATACGCAGGCAGGTTATCCTCATTTTTCCCTGCCTGCCGTTTCTACCTACGCGGTAGAGAAGGAGCAACGTCTTATGGAAAGAGAAACCGTTTCTCCCGTTCCAGAGCAGACGACGCTGCAACGCAACGCCATTGGTCTTCCTGGGGTCTTATTCCAATCTATCACCACGATGGCACCCGCGTCTGCTGTTTCGTTTAGCCTGGGAGCCGCCATTCCATTTGCTGGCGGCGCGTTACCGCTTGCCGTCCTCATCGCGCTTATCGTCTGTTCCTTGATCGCCCTGAATATCGGCTCGCTGGCGAGATACCTGCCCTCGGCGGGCGGCTATTTCACCTTTGTCAGTCGCGGGCTGGGATCGCAGGCCGGTTGGATGACAGGCTGGTTATTCAGCCTGACCTACCTGCTGATCGTGCCATTACAATTGCTGGTGCTGGGGCCGGTCGCCGACCAGTTTGCGAACCAGTACCTGCATCTCTCGTTCGGTCCGAACGGCTGGGCGGTGTGGGCCATGATCTTCGCGGTCATTGTCTTTGTTCTCACCTACTTCGGCATCAAAATCTCGGCGGACGCGGGAGTTATCCTCGGAACCATCGAGATCGCGGTCTTTGTGATCCTCTCACTCTGGCTCATCATCACGGCTGGCAGTAATAATACAGCCGCGACCTTCAATCCGTCCTCCAGTCTGGAAAGCGGTTCGGTTCTGGGGCCATTTCAGGGCGTGCTGCATGGCATGATCTTCGCCTTCCTGGCCTTCGCGGGTTTCGAGTCCTCGGCCCCGCTTGCGGAAGAGGCGCATGATCCCCGCAGCACTGTGCCACGTGCCATTCTGCTGGCAACAATTGTAATCGGCGTCTTCTACGTGTTCTGTTCGTATGCCGGAGTCGTGGGCTGGGGCATCAACAAACTTGGTTCTTACGCGAGCAACCCGAATCCCTGGGGAGTGCTGGCGACAAAGGTATGGGGCTTCTGGGCACTGATCGCCATTCTCGCCATTCTTAATAGCGCGCTGGCGAACGCGAACGCAGGCGTAAACGCGGCCTCGCGTGTTCTCTACGCGATGGCACGCACAGGAACCTATCCGAGGCCCTTAGCGCACTTGAGCAGTCGCTTCCGCACGCCCTCCATCGCTATCATCTTCACCATGATTGTTGGGGTGGTCTTCACGCTCTGGCCCGGCTTCGTCTTCCAACCCTCGAACGCTTTCGGTCTGGAAGGAACGATCATCACCATTTTGATCCTGGTGGTCTACATGGCAACCTGCCTTTCGGTGCCGTTCTTCTACCTGCGCGAGCATCGCGAGGAGTTCAATGTGTTCCGCCACATTCTCTTACCGGCGGTGCCTTTTATCGTGCTGATCTTCCCCATCCTGGCGCAGTTCATTCCCGCGCCCTCATATCCCCTGAACCTGGCAGGCCCCATCTGCGCGGCCTGGTTCGTGCTGGGCCTGATCGTGGTTGCCTTCCTCAGCATACGCGCTCCCGAGGCGCTGGCAAGGAGCAATAAAATATATATTGAGGAAGAGTGATATCTTTCGGGTGGACATCACATTGATGTCCACCTGTGGAGAGTTACTCGAAACCAGGTGGCTTCCGGTTCCCTTTGTGCCAGTTGTGCCATCATTTTTGCATTTTTTAAGGGAGTTTTTCTTCCGAGGAAGAAGAGGGCAACCGAGCAGTGTAATTATTGTAACCGATGAAAAGGATTTTTGCAAGCTGATTTTTGTTGCTTTATTGTTCACATTCCTATCTCTATTATGTCAAATGTGAAGTTATTTTCACAAACCCTAAAAAGTAATTGACCTTGGGGTTTTTATAGTGTATGCTCCTTCTTAAAAACAGTATAACTGAGTACAAAAGCGGAGAGAATTGATGGCATCTCACGTTTATACAACTGCTGAGGTTGTGAGTGCGACAGGCTTCTCTCAAAAGCAACTGGATTATTGGGCTTCGACAGGCTTGCTTGTGCCTGGCGTGCAGCAATCGCACGGAGCGGGAACCCGCAGATTGTACTCTGTAGATGACTTAGTACAACTACAATTCATTCGCCATCTCAAAAACTATGGATGGTCAACACGCAAAATTGGGCAGGCAGTAAGAACGCTACGAGAGGTAATGAACGTATCTGATCCGCTTAAATATGCGATTTTGGTGAATGGAAAAAATATGCTCATTGCCCTCTGCAAAACAAAGGACCTCGTTTCTGAGTACATTATAAATGGCATCGTTCGCTTTCTTGATGCAAATTGGAAGTACGCGCAAGCTGTAAACGATGCAGGAATTCTAGGATATGTTCTGTATGGTGAGGTGGCACAGATTGTAGAGGCAATTAATCAGGAGATGTTAGCTATTCCCCAACGTCCTGAATCATCAACAAAAGATGTTCGAAGATTGCAAGCTTTACAAGCGGCTAGAAAGTTGTCTTCCTCTGATCAGCTCAAGCTTTGCAACCCAGCCCCCGTCAATAATTTCATCTTCTACGAATCCCACCACTGCCGCCACTTCTGTAATCAAGATATTCGCCTGTATCACTTCTTTCTCACTTTGCTGCATAATCGTAGGGATCGTTATCAGGCTTTTCTGCACACCTGAGCCGTCTCAGAAGGAGAGGTAGGCTAAGACAAAATGCATGTCAAATCAACCCGTTGAGGTTGATTTGACATGCATTTTGTCTCAACCCAGGTGAATCGCATTCCTACACGAATATGCCATTTGCGGGTTTTAGCGAGCGCTTTGATAGTTGGAAACGACCTGTTCTCTGCCTCTTCGATAGCGGACATCGGGCAACAACACGGCGAAGAACAGGACGATCAGGCCGAAGACACGAATGATATCTCCTACGCGGTCGAGGGTATCATTGGGGGTAAAGTACTTCGGTAGGATGATAAAGTAGCCAAAGGAAAGCGCGAGGAAAGCAAGCGCCATTAATAAGCTGAAGCGAGTTTCCATCTTTACGAACGAGCAGGCGTAGTAGTAGAAGATGATATGACAGATCAACCCTCGCGACCCGCTAAGAAAGGTTTTGGTAAAGGTGGGTGAGGGAAACTCCGGCGGCAGAACCGGCGAAAGGAACATCAGGGCGAGAAGCAGCACTGAAATGACCAGTTGCCAACGCATCAGATTACGCAAATACGCCTCCGAAGCATTGATGAAGCTGAGCAGGATAAAGATAAAGCTGACCGTCTGCCCTATGTAGTTGAACCAGTCAACATTGAGCGAGATACTCGTAACATTATCTCCGGCGAAGCCCGCTATTGCCGTCAATGAGATGATGCCCATCGCGATAGCCAGAATGCCAATGCGACGGCTGCGAGCCTGGAAGTAGAGATAGAATGCTCGGAGCGATATGAAAAGCGAGACAAAAAATAGCGTCAGCGAAAGTAGATTCGGGACAAAATTTTGGTCCATAGTACCTTACTCCTCGTTCATAGGGTTCAAAACAGCTCGAAAAACAGCGAGCTTTCGACAGGTTGGCCGCCTGGTTCATACAGGTGGATACGCTCCTGTTTCAGCAAAATCTTCAGCACCACTATTGCTTCCTGCACATCAATATGCACGTGTTCGCAGATTTCCTTTACGGTTCTGCTATCATTAACTGCTGCATAGAAGCGACGTGCCCGCTTATCCGAAATGATGGCTGCGCCGGACAGTGGATTGCTTGATGTTAATAGAGCGCTATCTTCATTGCGCTTGGGAATGAGTTCATAGACACTCAAAGGGTCCTGCTGCTGAATAGGGACATTTTTCAATGCTGGTAGGCGTCCAGAGGTCGTGCTGGCAGGGGCTAAAAGAAAGCGGTTTTCCGATATTGACGTTGCCTGTCCAAGAATAAGATCAATAGCTGACAGCGTATCGCGTGTAGGAGGCTGCCGGAAATAGAGCAGTACGGCTACTCTTAAAGGCATGGCAATGGCATTACTGTTCGTGGACGGCAAGAGCATGTTGCTACGCATAAATGAGCAGGTGCAGTAATAGACTCCAAAACGCGCCAGCATGTTTGCTTGATAGGAAGCAAACAGTTTTTCCACCTGCCAGGACATAGAATCATATGTCCCGCTCAGAAATCGCTGGATGGTTGCCGCAACCTGGTCGTTCACCACAAATTGAATGGGCAATGCCGGATCCTGGCTTATATTGGCGCGTAGCTCAACCGATGTCTGTCCCATCCGGTCGGCGGATTGTACCCAAAATTGGGCCACCCTGGCTTGAAAAGAATGCACAAACTCGTTCGCGAGCCACTGAAATAGCTCATCAATATGGCTCATGTATGCGGCAGTCCTATATAACTGCGCCGTAATGACGAGTTGGCGTCTACCCCTATTTAACGGCGTAGCGTCATGACCTGCCCCATAATCATCCATCACCACTGCTCCTCAGTAGGGAATTCCAGATTCTATACAGTTTCGCTCTCTATCTTATCCTGATGTACTTGCTTCCTTACAACCGCATGTCTATCAATAGCTATATCCACAAACAATCGGCTTCGTTTGCTAATAAGCACGATATCAGCTTAATTGCGCATTCGTCCAAAGCTAAAACCTTTCCGACTTACGCAATTGGATCCGTATAATAGCAGGTCTTTTGAGAGCAATACCGTCCAGGTTAAAATGTTGCGCGTAAACAAGAGCTTTCTTCTTACATCCCCCTCTGTAAGAGGATATCACTATATCCCTATTCGTCAAGCAAATAACTTTGAAATAGTAATATCTACCTATACGAAACAAAAAAACTTATCTGTTCTTAGCCCGTCCAATACCTTTTATATACATTATTACCAAAATTACCTAGATAGATTGCCGGATTTCTATGCCTATGTTATAAAAAGCAGGTGGGGGTCATAAACCATATTTTGTTTGTAGTCATGGAATTCTAAGGAGTGTGTAATGCACAAACCACCTATCCCCAAACGTAAGTGGATTCTTAGTGCCGTTCTTTTTGTTGTATTTGCTGCCAGCCTGGTTGTGGGTCTGGGCCTCAAAAACGCTCATGCCGACCAGGGGAACTCCGTACCAGCCAGATATGCCTTCGTCGTTATTCTCGATGGCGGGCATCCAGAGTTGTACAATGCCACCAATGCCCCTTTTCTGACCAGTCTGAAAGCGCAGGGGGCCAGCTACTCCAATGCCCAGGCGCAGGTACCCGCCGATTCGATTACCAATATTATGGGCCTCTTCACCGGAACTGATGCTTCACATCATGGGTTTCCCTATGAGACGTTCTGGGATCGCCAGTATAACCACCTGATCGAGCTGGACGAAACTCCGGTTCTGCCCCCGCAGATCACGCAAGATCGTGATGTTGGTCGCGCCTGCACGCTGTTCCAGGCAGCAAAGGCTGCTCATCTGACGACGGCCTTTATCTCGAAATATCCGGCGTATGACGTCCTGGACGGGCCAAGCAACTGCTCTGTCTATGGCGGAGTAGGCGTGGATAATCTGCAAACCCCCACCTTCGCCGACTTCCAGGGTACCCCACAGCAGTACGACCAGATGAATTTCGACACGGTGCGCGCCGAGATCAACTCGGGTCCTAACCGCCCGAACGTCTTTGGTCTGTACGCCGTAGCCCCCAATTCCATCATGAAACAGTATGGCATCAACTCGCCGCAGGTAGCACAAACCATCCAGTTTGAGGATAGCCAGATTGCCCAGACGGTGGCGCTGCTCAAGCAGGTGGGCATCTACAATCAGACCGAGATTACTATCGTCAACGATCATGGGAATACCGCGCTGACGGAGGCCATTCCCGATCACGGGCCGGGCAGTATCGATCAGTATCTGAATGATAATGGCATTCCTACCGTTCAGACCACGACTGACCGCGTGGCCCTGGTCTACCTGAAGAATCCTTTCCAGGCGCAGGCGGCCATCAATCTGCTCAGCACACCTGCGAATATGGCGCAGTTCGGTATCCAGGCGATTACCCCTGCTTCGGATCTGGGAGCCTATATGGTGACACCCGCGTACCGCACGCCTGACTTTATCGTCTGGCCGACCGATGGCTCAAATGGCACCCAGGCAGTCGTTTACGATACTCCGCCTCTCAGCAAGCTGGCCGAACATGGCGGACGTGGCGCAGCCGATCAAAACGTGATGATCATTATGGAAGGTCCTGGCGTTCAGGCCGGATATACAACCAACAATCATGTCTGGCTTATGCAGGTCGGGACAACCATCGCTCACGATATGTGCCTGAACCTGGCAAACGCGACCTACCCGGCGCTCCCCGGAACCAGCGCTGACAATAACAACTGTCAAAACTAAAGAGCAAGCTGATTATCAGAGGAAGCATTTCAGAGTTGAATCTGAAATGCTTCCTCTTAATTTTGTGTACCCCGTTTTCTCACCGCCATATTCAAAGCAAACGGCCAGCGCCACACCTCGAGGATGAGCAGGTTGAAGAGCAAGACCACGATAGCGAAGGAGATGGGCGGCACGCCATGATCGACGAAGATGCCGCGCAGGGCCATTGCCACAGGCCAGGATGCCAGCCAGGAAAGAGCGGTGCGAATTGCCATCGCTTTTGGCGAATCGAACAGAGACCGGCGAAACGCGCCCACAAAAGGGGAGACGATAAACCAGCCCGCCATGAAAGGGAGCGCGGTCAACACGATATGCGGAACCGCTGCCAGTCCGCCGGGTTCGCCATGCGTGCGCGTGCCAAGCGTGGCGAAAATCAGGAAGCAGAGCGCGTCTCCGATCACCAGCATAATCACCGATTGGCGATATGACCAGGGCTTAGATGATGCGAATTGCCTCTTATTGCCCTCGTTCGCGGCGCTCGCGGTATTTTCAAGAGATAGTTTTCGTTCTCGCGCCCGATTCCGCGCGGTTGATTTTGGCATTGTCGCCGTCTCCTCTATGCTTGCTGCTTTTCGCGCTGCTCGCGCACGAGTTCTTCAACAGCGGCGAGTTCGGTGCGCACGCCGCGCAGGCGCAGCATAACCACACCGAGATAGGCAAACAGGCCAGCCCAGATGACAATGTAGGCGGCAACAAGATAACCAAAGCCTTGCATCTATTTCCTCTTTCTTTTCCTATGTAGGAACGCGATTATGAACATTGACAATTAAAAGGGAATAATCCTGTAGGGACGCGATTGATCGCGTCCTGCTGGCCCACACGCGCATCCGGGCAGGACGCGATCAATCGCGTCCCTACAGGGGAATATCCGTTTCAAGTTCGGCACGCAGGCGCTGAGCAAGCGTTTGCATGCGCTGTAACTGGTAAATCTGGATCATCAAAAAACTAAAAAGCAGGGTAAACGAGGTCAATGAGATCATCAGCGTCAGCACAACCGAGGGCGGTAAGGCATCCTGTACGCCTACTTGCAGGGTGGGATGCAGTGTGCGCCACCAGTTGACGGACTCGTAGATGATGGGCACGTCGATGACGCCGAGAATGGCAAGCACCGCGCCTGCTCTCGCGCTGGCATGAGTGCGGCCCATGTAGCTGCGCAGCATCAGGTAGGCGATGTAGATGAACCACAGGATCAGGGTGGTAGTCAGGCGAGCATCCCATGTCCACCACGTTCCCCAGGTGGTCTTGCCCCAGATGGAGCCGCTTATGAGAGCCAGCGTGATAAAGACCGCGCCGAGTTCTGCCGAGGCCCGGGCCGCGAAATCCCAACGCTCATCCTTTTTAATCAGGTAGCCGATGCCAGCCGCAGCCGTGATAACCAGGCCAAGCATGCCCAGCCAGGCGCTCGGCACGTGAAAATAGAAGATGCGCTGCGGTTCTCCCTGCACAGAGTCCTCGGGCGCGTACAGGAAGATCATCCAGATTGAGACCAGCATGCCGATTAAAGACAGGATGCCGAGTACCAGCGAGGCCATCGGAAAGCGCGCAGGGGTTCGCTTCGTGTCGATGACGGGCTGTTCGGCCCTGTTGGTTTGATTTATTATTGCCATACGATTGCTCCTTGTAAAACCAGGTGAGAGGCCAACCGCCTCTCCCTGTCATCCTGAGCGCAGCGAAGGATCTCCATCCCCGCTGAATCGTGTGCAACCGCCTGAGATCCTTCGCTGCGCTCAGGATGACATGCCTGGTTGTTCACGTTCATCATCGCGTCCCTACAGGATTATTCCTCTATTACAAATTCAAACATGAGCATGGATGCGCTCAGGAAAATAACGTCAAAGGCGGCGATGAGACCGAGCCAGGGCGGTTCATTGAACGATGGGGCCATCAGGGAACCTGTGGCGCGCACCGCTCCAATCACCACCGGGACAATCAAAGGAAAGACTAAAAGCGGTAATAATAGCTCACGGGCCGAGGTCGCGGCGGCCATTGCCGAGAATAAGGTGCCGATGGCGGCGATGCCGATGGTGCCAAGCAGCACGATGGGCAAAAACGCGCCAAAGAGCGGGATGTTGAACAGCGCCGCGAATACCGGCAGCGCGACCAGTTCTACGACGCCAATAAAGAGCAGGTTGCCGAGCAGTTTCGCCAGGTAAATGGCCTTACGATCTACCGGGCAGAGCAGCAGGCGATCCATTGAGCCGCGCTCGCGTTCGGCAGCGATGGTGCGACCTAATCCTAGCAGGCTGGCGAAAACGAAGGCCACCCATAACGCGCCCGGCGCAATCGCGGCCTTGTTGTCGGCGCGCAGGTCGAAGGCGAAATTGAAGATCACCAGCACGAGCAGGGCAAACATGCCCATACCCATCCAGGTTTGCCGACTGCGCAGTTCGCAGCGAATATCTTTCCATAGGATTGCCAGCACTTGCGAGAAAAAGATCATGGCACCGCCTCCAGGTATTTGCGGTAGACCTCGCTCATGCTTCCGGCCTCCAACACGCTTGAGGCCTGCGTATAGACCACGCGCCCCCGGCTTAACAGAGCAATGCAATCGCTCATGTGTGCAGCCCGTTCCAGGTTATGCGTTGTAAAAAGCGTGGTGCCGCCGCAGCCGAGGTGTTCATCCAGCAGTTCCTCTAGGAGGACGATACCAGCTTCATCCAGGCCACTATCCGGCTCATCGAGGAGCAGCAGGCGGGGCGAGTGGAGCAGGGCGCGGGCCAGCGAGAGCCGCTGCGCCTGACCGCGAGAAAGCGCGTTGGCTCGTTCATTGGCCTTTTTCGCGAGTCCAACACGTTCGAGCATAAATTGAGCGCGCTCCTTGACCGCCGTAATGGCATACATACGACCGAAAAAGATGAGGTTTTCCAGGGCGGTCAATTCCTCGTACAGGTAGGGCGTGTGGGAGACAAAGCCGACCTGCAGCCGCGCCTGCTGTGCATCATGCGCGAGGTCGAGCCGACCGATACGCACCTTGCCCGCGCCCGGCTTTGTGAGGCCTGCCAGTATTCGCAGCAGAGTGGTCTTGCCCGCGCCATTCGCGCCCAGCAAGGCCATGCGCTGTCCGGCTTCCAGCGTGAGATTGACGCCGCGCAGAACGGGCTTGAGTCCGTAGCTTTTCTTTAATCCTGTTATCTCCAGATATGGAGAGATCACGATTGTTGCTCCCTTATTCGATAACGCTTGTGTTGGTGCCTGCATAGCCAGGATTTTTGCCCTTCCACCTGGCCCCAGGGCGGCGCAAGCGCCCCCACCCATCCCTTCATCCGCCCCCGCCCCTACGGTTTTTTGGACGCGGTTGGTTTTTTGGGCGGTTGCGTTTCCATAAGATGGCGCAGTTGGGCTTTGAGTTTGGCCCGGCGCTCGGTATATTCCACTTTCTTTATTTTACCAGTTTCGTAGGACTTATCCAGAGCCAGCAATTCTTGCAGCAGTTGCTCCTGCTCCTGTGGCTCCCCGGCGGCAGTTTTTGTTTTTGGCTTGCCTGACTGGATGGGGGCTTTGACAGTTTCTCTGGCTTTGCGGGCTGGTCGTTTGCGCCTGGCGGCTCTGCGGCGGCGCTGCATGCGCAGGTAGATGAACCAGGTGACGACGATAACGACGATCATGAAAACGATAATGGCGATGATCCAGGGTGTATTCTGGCTTGTTGGGGCCGAGGCAGGGGTGTTCTGCGCGGCAGGCAGGCCGTCAAGCTCGGCATGCACTTGCGTTCCGGCTACCAGTTTTTGCGCCTCAAGCACCTGGAAGCTGCGCTGGTTGACGTTGCGCGTGCCTTTTGATTGCAGAGTGCCGGAAGTGGCATGATAATCGAGCGGCACCAGCAGGGAGAAATCGACCGTCGGGTAGACCGCCGTGTAGCTCAGGTCATAATGCGTGCCTGTGTAGGGTACCTGGAATGAAAAGGCGAACTGCGAGGTTCCGGGCGTGATCGCCGCGTCGCTGGCGAAGCCGGGGTCTACCTGGATGACATGGTAGCCGTTAAAGCCCGCGCTCAACGAGAGGTTGCGCGCGCCGGGTGGCAGGGCAAAGCGCAGGGCGTTGGGCTTATGCCCATTTGCTGACAGCGTACCGACATAGGTGGTCAGACCGAGATTCTCGAAAAAGAAGTTTTCGGAGATGGTCAGCAGGCCGTTTTTGGCATCGACTTTATCGACGAGCGCGTTTGCCTGCACAATGGCGATATTGCTGGTATCGGGCGAGGCCTCGAAGACCTGCAAATCGACGCGCTGGGCGGGTTTGCTGCTCAGGTCTATGAGGTCGGTGAAATATTGCGCGCCCTGATAGCTGGTGTAGAGGACATAGGCGGTGCCTTTGCTCGTATCCAGGCCGTCGAACGAATAGTTGCCCTGGGCGTCAGTCTTCACAGTGGTCAGATCGCGCCCGCTATTGTCTTGCGCGATTTGCAAGGTGACGCTCTGCCCGGCAACGGGAGCGTTACGCTTCGTGCCATCCTGCAATTGTCCGTAGATGCGCCCGCTGTTAGATAGAGTATGCGCGGATGCTGTGAAGGGGAAGAGGCCAATCATGCCAACGAACATACAGATGAGGGCAAAAACCGTTGCAATTATCCCTACAAGGCCGCTCTTTTGGGTGTGTATCTCACGCATTCCCTTCATCCTGTTCATCCATTATCGTTGCTTGCTCTTCGTGGGCCGGTTCGCTCGTTTTCTCTTTCATCTGGCGCAATTGCTCTTCGATCAGGGCATCAAGTTCCTGTTCATGCGCCCGGCGTGCTTTCATGGCCAGAAAGGCCCGGCGCATGTAACGCTCGCGCAGCGAACGATAGTCGCTTTCTTCCAGGTTGCCAAGCTGGTAGTCTAGTTCGACCTCGCGCAGGGCGGCGCTGGCTGTTTGCTCGCCCTCGGCAACACCCGTTGCCTGCGCAAGAGCGGCTGTCTCCTCTGCCACTTCCAGGGGTGGGCGATGATAGAGAGGATAGAGGACAAAGACCAGCGCGGCCAGACCAAGCAGGGTAGTGACAAGTATTTGCAGCAGCATCAACTCGCCTCCTTTTTGCGGCGCGCAAAGATCGGGTCATCGGCTGCCAGTTCCTGCTCAAGTTGCGCCCGGTACTCAGCGAAATCGGCATCATCGATCTCACTCGTTTCCTTTGTACTTATTGTGGGCTGTGCTATGGCAATAGCAGCGCTCCTTTGCCAGTTACGCAACACGAAAAAGAGTAGAACGAGGCCGCCAAGCAAGATGGCCCCAGGGATAAGCCACGCGACCAGCGCGAAGCCCTGCTTTGGGGGCAACCAGAGAATACGGTCGCCGTAGCGAGCCTGGAAAAACTGGATAATCTGCTGTTCTGACTTGCCCTCCTGCAACTGTTCGCGAATAATCATACGCGCCTGCTGCGAGAACTGGGAAGGCGAGTCGGCAACCGATTCGCCCTGGCAGACGAGGCAGCGCAATTGCGAACCAATATCTTGAACACGTTGATCGAGCGTTTCCTGCGCTGGATTGGTGAGCAGCACGTAGGACCAGATCGCGCCTAGAATTGCCAGTACGGCTATAAAGAGGTGAAGGTAGCGATATTTTTTCATAAGATCGCCTCCTCCGCCGTTTTATCTGGCTCGTCGGTTGCCTCACCTGCGTTATTCGCCCCATCTGTAGGCGTTTGTTCGGTGGGGGGGACGAGGGCGGCGCTAGCGCCCTCCCCCCTCTCCACGTCCTCTCCCGCCCCTACTGCTACACGGCGGGGTTTCCTGCGGCGGTCGGGCCACCAGCAGATGATGCCGCCGAAGAGCATGAAGACGCCGCCAATCCAGAGCAGCGGGACGAGCGGATTGATGAAGACACGAATAGTGGCCTGGGAAGGGCCGTTCCAGTTGTCCAGGAAGACGTACATGTCGGTCAGGCCGTAGGTGTCGATGGGAATCAGGCTGGCGGGTTCGTTGTCGAAGTGCGTAAAGAACTGGCGGCCAGGGTAGATATAGCGCAGCAATTGACCATCCTGCCAGACCTGCACCTGCGCGGTGATGACCTCAACATCGGGATAGTGTTCGTCGATGTTGCCAAAATAGACCAGTTTGTAACCCGCGATATTCATTTCCTGTCCCGGCTTGAGTGTAGCATCGGTTTGCAACTGGAAGAAATGGGAGCCGATAATGCCGATTGCCAGCAGGACGAAGCCGAGATGCACGATGTAGCCGCCGTAACGCTGGCGATAGCGATTGACGAGTGTAAACAGGGCCACAAGGTACATTTCGCCGTGTTTGTGGCGCACGCGCACGCCGCGCCAGATTTCGTAGAGAATCGCGCCGCCCGTGAAGGCAGAGACCGCAAAAGCCACATTCGCCAGTGGGTTACGGATGCCAGCCAGGGGCAAAATCGCGGCACAGAGCGCGGCTGCCAGGGCTGGAATGCCCATATTGCGCAGCAGCGAACGGCTGGATGTGCGCCGCCATGCCAGCAGAGGGCCAATGCCCATCGCCAGAATTAAGACCAGGAAAATCGGCCCCGTTACCTGATTGTAGAATGGCGGACCAACGGTTAGCTCCTGGTGGCTCACGGCCTGCGAGATGAGCGGGAAAAGCGTGCCCCACAGAATGGCGAAGGCCGCGCCAATCAGCAGGAAGTTATTGAGCAGGAAACTGGCCTCGCGAGAGAGGACGGAGTCAAACTCCTGCTCGGGGCGCAGCTTCGGCAGGCGGAAAAAGAAGAGGCCCAGGCTGAAAAGGACGATAATGGCCAGGAAGGCCAGGAAAAAGCCGCCAATGGCAGAATAAGCGAAAGAGTGAACAGAAGAAATCAGGCCGCTGCGCACCTCAAAGGTGCCGAAGATCGAGAGGGCGAACGAGACGATGACCAGCGAAAGGTTCCAGACTTTGAGCATGCCGCGCCGTTCCTGCACCATTGTAGAGTGCAAGAAGGCTGTCGCGGTCAGCCAGGGCAGGAGCGCGCTGTTCTCTACCGGGTCCCAGCCCCAGTAGCCGCCCCAACCAAGCACGTGATAGGCCCACCACGCGCCGAGGATCAACCCCACTGTTTGAATCGTCCAGGCGGCCAGCGTCCAGCGACGGATGGAGCGCAGCCAGCCGCTATCGAGTTTGCCTGTGACCATCGCAGCGACTGCGAAGGCGTATGGCACCGAAAAGCTCATGAAGCCCATCAACAACATCGGCGGATGAACGAGCATGCCAGGGTCCATGAGCAAGGGATTGAGGCCGACGCCATCGGGCGGCACGAACGGCAGGCGCGCAAAAGGATTGGAGACGGTGACTAGCATGAGGACGAAAAATAGCTCGATGGCCATCAGAGTTGCCGTGACATATGGCACCAGGGCGGCAGGAGCGCGGCGCGAAGTGAAAATGAAGATGGCGGAAAAGATTGAAAGCATCATGGCCCAGTAGAGCAGCGACCCCTGCTGACCGCCATAGAACGCAGCGGCGGTGAAGTACCAGGGCATGGAGAGGTTCGACTGCTGGGCAACGTAGTTGACGCCAAAGTCATGAATGAGAAACGAGATTACCAGGCAGGTCGAGGCCAGCACGAGAAAGCCTGTCACCGCCACCGCGCCACGTTTCGCGCTCGAAACCAGCGCACTGCTGCCGCGAACTGCGCCGATAATGGCTATAAGAATGGTATAGGTGGCAAAGCCTGCCGCCAACAGAAGCGAAATAAAGCCAAGATCTGAAAAATACACGTTATTGCGTCCCTGGTGTCGCAGACTGGAACTTCGAGGGGCATTTCGCCAGCAGTGTAGTGGCCTGGAATGGCCCCTGCCCGGTGTAGTGGCCTTCCACGACAACCGTGATGCCGGGTCGGAAAATATCCGGCACGATGCCGCTATAGACAACCTCAAGCGATTGCCCGCCGTCCGCGATCACAAAGCGAATTTGTTGTTGCGCGTCATTGCGCACAACAGTACCCGGCTGCACCACGCCCGCCACACGCACGGATTGCGAGGCACAGGTGGAACAGTGCTTCAATTCGGAAACCGTCATATAATAAACGGCGTTAGTCTGCGTATTGGCAAAGACGAGGTAGGCCACCGCGCCAAGAATGGCAAGCCCCGCCAGCAAAAAGCTCACCGGCACATGCCGCCTGCGCTTTTTTGGAAGCGGCTGCTCCTCTTCCTGCACAATATTCAATGTGGTCTGCAAGGTCTACCTCCAGAAATACAAAGGTCTTCGTCTATCATGCTGAGCGCAGCGAAGCATCTCCGGCCTCGACATGCGAATCGCTCGGCAAACAGATGCTTCGCTGCGCTCAGCATGACAGGCGAACTTTGCCGATCTTACATGTCAAAAATCATCATCGCATCCCTACATATATTGTATCAATTAGGCGCTACAGTTGCCTCAAACAGGCCGTTGAGCAGTGCGCCCAACAAAAAGACCAGGATGCCGAGCGCGAGCATCAACTGCGGCGCGGCCTTTGAAAGGCGAGTGGTGCGCTTCGCCAGCCGCCGGATGTTGCTCTGTCCCAGGTATAAAGCCAGGACAAACATGGCGAGGGCGGCGATGATCTTCAGCCCCAGCGTCACTAAGTATGGCCAGCCGAGGCGCGTGGTGGTCAGGCGATCAAAGACCAGAAACGCGCCGCTCAGCAGCAGCACGCCCATGCAGATATTTACAAGCTGCCGGAAAAGCGCGGCTAGCTGGGCAGCGATGGCCGGAGCCGGACCGCCCTTGCGCAGAGCAGGCAGGGCCACCAGCAGGTAAAAAATGCTGCCCCCTACCCAGGCAGACGCCGCAATCGTATGTGCCGCTCGCACAAGTACGCGAATTTCTAACATTCGATATTTCCAGAGTGACAAATGCCAGGCGATGGATGCCAGGGCCAGGAATGCCAGGGCGACCGCCAGGGTCGCCCCTACCAACATGGGCATCGTAGGGGCGACCCTGGCGGTCGCCCTGGCATCCGTCATCCTGGTTTTGGTCGCGCAGGCTGGAGCCCTCTACATAATCAATTTCAGGTTACTTTGCAGGGTGGTAGGGGTCAATTCCTGGGCCACCCGGCTGACAATGATGCCTTGTCGATTGACAAAGAGAGTTTCAGGAGTGCCTGTGATGCCATAATTAACGGCTACATCGCCCTTCGCATCCAGCACGTTGGGATAAGTGATGCCGTATTGCTTCAAGAAACCCAGGCCATCGCTTCTGGTATCTTCATAGTCGATGCCGATAAAGACCACGCCCTTCGTCTGGGCCTGCTTCCATTGCGTCTGCAAAAGCGGGGCTTCGGCGATACAGGGCGCGCAGGTTGATGACCAGAAATTGATTACCATCGGCTTGCCCTTGAAATCCACCAGGGAAAGTTGCCCGTTACTGTGCGAACTTAATAGCGACAGCGTAAAGTTCGGGGCGGCATGCCCAATCAATGGGTCGCTGTTCTGGCCCACAAGTTGCGCGGGCGTCAATAGCTGCGTCCAGAGAAAGATGAGCAGCCCGACATTGATGGCGCTAACGATACTAAAAATAATGATGCTGCGCTTGCGTTTAGTTGTTGTAGGCGCTGGCGGAGGGCCGGAATTCACCTCGCCAGTGGCAGTCTCCACTTGTTGCACTTTCATAGCTTTGAAATATTAACTCTCCATGCTCTTTTGTACAGGATTGCCACCAGACGAATTATTGTGCGCGTGCCTGATACGTAGCTTGCAGCCTCTCGGGCACACCTTACAGTCGCCTGAACAACCCATCATACAAAGAAACGAGTATCTATGTGGTATGGCAACGATTGGATGGATAGATGCTCGTTTCTTCCTATTAGCTGAAGAGTGAGGGCAAAGTTTCTATAGATACTATGTTCCGGTGAGGGAATTGGATCTGGACGAGCATCCATAAGCAGGTAAAGACAGGGCCGTATAAAAGCTCTAGAATATGATATACTGGTGCCAGAAATAGATGAGAAGGGGGATCATCGTTTCAGTATGGCAGGAATATGGGATACGATCATGAAACGGCTGGTCAAGCGGTATGCGCAGCATTACGTCTCCTGGCTGGCCCCAGATGCAACCTTTGTCCAGGCGTTGGATGGCGAACTACAACATTAGTCTCTTTATGCTGATGCTTTGATGGAAGTCACGCGCGGGGGAAGACGCGGCCTGATCCATCTCGAGTTTCAGAGCTACGAAGATGTGGACATGGCGACTCGGTTACTGTACTATAACGTGCTTGCTGAGCGTCAGTATGGACTGCCAGTGTACTCGTATGTTATATACTTACGTAGAAAGGGTCAAGTAGCGCAGTCACCCTTAGAGCGTCGCTTTATTGATGAGCGCATTGTTCATCACTTTTATTTTCGGGCAATTAAGCTGTGGGAAGCGCCAGCGGAGTGGCTGCTTCAAACGGGATGGCTAGGAATATTCCCGCTAGTGATACTGGCGCATGGCGGTAAGCGTTTGGACGTCGTCCAGCAGACCATCGATCGATTGGCGGCAGAACAAGAGTACGATCTGCTGGCGATGACGAAATGCTAGGAGGGCTGGTTTTCAAAGAAGGTTCAGATTATGAGGCGTTCAAAAGGAGGTTTAAGATGTTTCAGGATATCCTGAGTGAGTCGCCTATCTACCAGGAAATCTTTGGGGAAGGCGAAGAGAAAGGACGCCGCGAAGGTCTGCGAGAGGGGGCCTTGCAGGCGCAAGCAGAAATGCTGCTTAACATCGTGAAGTTACGCTTTCCTGAATTGCAGGAATTGGCGAAGCAACAGGCGGATACGATCAAAGACGTGAGCGTCTTATCGGCGATCAATCTGAACCTGGTCATGGCACAGACGACCGAAGAAGCTAGACACGTATTGCTTGGCGCGAATAAGAATGGAACGTCTCATTAAAGCGAAACAGTCCGGCGGGGGGTGTTTGGTTTGTGGTGGACGAGCGGCGTTTTCGTAGGGCGTACAGGGACAGGCACGAGGCCCCACACCACCGCGCCGCAGCCCCCTGTCCCTACGGAAGGGCGGGGCCGGGTGGCCCCGCTTTTTTATTTGTGGGATTTGGATGTGCTTTTGTGTTCTTTGTCTTTGCTCGCGCTCTTATGCTCCGATTTGTGAGAGCTGCCATGTTCTTTGCTTTCGGCGGTTTCGCGGCTGACGAGTTTGAAGAAACGGCTCTGCTCGCCGCCGGATGTTTCGTCCTGGTAGAGGAAAGCTAGATGCTTTTCGTCGAATTTTTGGAACCATTCGTCCCAGGAGATTTCTACGAGCGAGCCTTTGCCGCTGTAGCCGGGGAAGTCGATGCGCAGGACGCCCGGCTCGCCGCCGCTTTCGGTGCGTTCGACGGTGGCGGGTTTGCCGCCGCGCTCTTCGGCCCATTTGCGAATGACGTCATGATCTGTGGTGGTCTTTGATGACCCTGACATACAACACCTCCTGTTATGGTGGGAGCATCCTTCGCGGGTGTCTCCTTCTTTGTTTTCCGGTGGCATCATGTGGGATGCCTCTACGTAGGTACGAATCAACTATAGGAACAAGTTTCAATTCGCCTGAATCTGCTTCCGAAGCAGGACGCGATGAAGCGCGTTCCTACATTAACAAGCACAATAACGGGCGACCAGCTAATAACTGGTCGCCCGGTCCCTCCCAATCGATAACTCACTTCCCGCTTAGTGGGTTGTGATCTTGCTTTCGGAGAACAGTTGCACCATGCCCTGGTTAAAGGCAGGCAGGTCCTGCGGACTGCGGCTGCTTACCCAGTTTCTATCGCGCACCATCTCCTGGTCCACCCAGTTACCGCCAGCGTTGCGGATGTCGTCCTGGATGGTGTAGTAGCTCGTCATGGTGCGGCCTTTTACGAGGTCGGACGAAACGAGCAGCCAGGGGCCATGGCAGATTACCGCGATAGGCTTACCACTTGAGTTGATGCGTTTGACGAATTCGCGCGCCTTCGGCTCCATTCTCAACTTATCAGCGTTGAGCGCGCCGCCGGGCAGCAGCACCCCGTCAAAGTCGTCAGGATTGGCCTGATCGAGCGTCATATCGACGTTGAAGCTATCGGCCTTGACGTCGTGATTCATGCCCTGCACCTGACCGGATTTGGGGGCAATGATCATTGTCTTAGCTCCAGCCTGCTCTAACGCTTTCTTCGGCTCGGTCAGTTCCGCCTGTTCAAAATCGTCCGTTACCAGAATGGCAACGCGCATTCCACTCAATGTATTTCCTTGCATTCTGTTTCCTCCTTCACTACATACATTACTTACAGTATGCTGGAACATAACAGATTCCAGCCTGTTTTCCTTTGAACCTCATCCTTTATTACTGGGAATAAGGATGAGCATTTATCGATCTTTCGGGATACATAGGTTACACGTAACAGGAAGCCAGATGGAGACTCTGCTGTAAACTCTGGAAGCCCCCTGGAACAACAGGCCTGAAGACACCCGCAAGGGGATGGCTCTACAGGCCGAGGCAGGGTGTAGAGCCATCCCCTTGCGGGTGTCTTCAGGCCGCTTCACCCACGCTCGCAGATACTAATCCTGGCTATTTTAAGATTTGTCATTCCAGCCGCCCATTGTCGTAGCCCCTTCCTGCATGGGGTCAAAGAGGTTGCCAGGCGTAGCTGGGAAAGGTTGATCCTGAAGATGCGACTTATCGACCTGGTGGGCAAACATGCCTTTTCAAAGCACAATACATTACAAACTGCACGCATGGTACGAATAAGGAGTAGTAAAGGTGGCAAGAAGATTACAGCGCGCTCACATGAATTTTTATGAAGTAAGGGGGATTCTCTGTAGGAACGCGATGATGGATGTTGACAAAGCAAGAGGGAAGACCCAGGCCTGTCATCCTGAGCGCCGCGAAGGAGCTCTGGCATCGGTGTGCGAATCGTCGGGGAACGGAGATCCTTCGCGGCGCTCAGGATGACGGGGGGGCACTAGACCCCCATATGTTGTCAACATCCATCATCGCGTCCACCCTGGTCTGGCCCCCCTGCGCATCCGGGGCAGGACGCGATCAAGCGCGTCCCTACAGAAATATCAGGCGAACCTACCCGGCCTCCGTCATGACAGGTTGCGGCTCTACCCTGCTGCCAAGTGTCCACCACAATAGGGCGACCATCACAATCAGCAGGCCGATGGCGGTCAGGGCGAGTTGCAGCAACAGGCCGATGAAGGCCAGCAGCAGGCCAGCCGCCGTTACCATAGGCCAGATAGTTGGTGTGGGACATGATGTGGGGGCAGGCGCGACCTGGGAACGAAGCGCGGCGCTAGTTGCCAGCGCGTGTTTCACATCCAGGTAGAGGGCGCGGGCATCAAATGGTTTGGTCAGGCAGGCAACAGGGATAGGGGAAGGGATGGAATCAGGGCCGTATTCCCAGGCCAACAACACGAGAGGTAGGCGAGCAAGCAGGGGATGAGCCTGCACCAGGGTAAGCAACGTCGAATCTCTTCCTGCCTCACCATCGATATCGAGGATGACTACTTCTGGATGCTGCTTTTCAAGCCCATGCGCGTTGAGAAGAGAACTCGCTTCGATTACCCGCATACCCTGACCTTGCAGGCCGAGCGCAATCATACGTCGCAAGAACTTATCCTGCTCAATAAGAAGAATGGTATGCTGGAATGATCGCTGCATGGTCTACTCAAACTCCTTTGGCTTGAGGGCAGGACGCGATGAATCGCGTCCCTACAGAATGGTCTACTCAAACTCCTTTGGCTTGAGAGCAGGACGCGATGAATCGCGTCCCTACAGAATGGTCTACTCAAACTCCTTTGGCTTGAGAGCAGGACGCGATGAATCGCGTCCCTACAGATAGGTAAAACACGCTCTTGTATCTCTCTTAGCATACTTAGCCCACATTACGGTTACTTATATAGAGGCGGCTTGTACCTTACAGGGGCCTGAACGCCATTGAATAACACGGAAGCCACCCTGGTTGGAGCCGAAAGCCACCTGCAAGGGGATGGCTCTACAATAGGAAGCCAGCTGTAGGGTCATCCCCTTGCGAGTGGCTTCCCGCTCCCTACGCGACAATCATGGTCCAATTTGCCAGACCTGAATATCGCCTGCGACTGAGGCGATGCGCTGTCCATCGGGCGACCAGGCGAGGGCACCCACAGTGCTGCTGTGGCCGCGATAGGTGAAGATATGCTTCGCGGTGGCGGAATACCAGACCTGTACGGTGCTATCCCAGGAGCCAGAGGCAATACGCCTGCCATCGGGCGACCAGGCTACTACCTGCGCGCCGCGTGTTTGGCCGAGATAGACCGAGAAGTAGCTGCCGGTGGTGGCGTACCAGACGCGCACAGTTCCGTCCTCTGCGCCTGAAGCAAGGCGCGTTCCGTCGGGCGACCACGCGACTGACCAGACGCGGCGAGTGTGCTGCCGGTAGGTAAGCAAAGTCTCGCCCGTCGAAGCGCTCCAGACCTGCACTGTGTCGTCAAAACTGGCAGAGGCGATGCGCGTTCCATCGGGCGACCACGCAACTGCATCCACTGTCTGGTCATGTCCATGATAGGTCAGCTGTCGTGTGCCTGTAGCGGCGTCCCAGATTTGCGCGGTGTCATCGCTGCCTGTAGAGACGAGGCGCTTGCTGTCAGGCGACCAGGCCAGGGCCAACACAAGATCGCTATGGCCAGTATAGGTCAGCAGGTGTTTACCGTTCCTGGCATCCCAGACCTGCACAGTCTTATCCCAGGAAGCCGAAGCGAGCTTCGTACCATCCGGCGACCATGCTAAGGCCCATACGATAGCAGTATGACCGTGTAGAGAAAATTGTATTGCGCCGGTCGCAGCATTGCGCACCTGAATGGTGCCATCTCCAGTTCCTGTAGCAATATGCCTGCCATCAGGCGACCAGGCGATACCAAAGAAAGATGCTTGATTGCTGTAGGTATGAAACAGAGTCCCTACCTTCGGATGTGAAAACGGTGACGGCAGGGAAGCAGTTGACGTAGAACAGGCCAATAACAGTAGAACACATATCATTGCGGCAAGAGAGCAAAATAAAGGCTGGCGTTTCATCCCGATCTTCCATGCTTTTTCAAGGCAGAACGATGAAGATACAAATTGTAGGGACGCGATGCACAGAATTTTGATGAAATAGCGGGGGATATGCTCTATGTCATCCTGAGCGCAGCGAAGGATCTGTTGGTCAGGCGATCTGCGCGTCGAGGCTGGAGATCCTTCGCTGCGCTCAGGATGACATGGCAGGTTTCCCCTCTTTATTTATCAACCTTCATCACGGCGTCCCTACAACATGCAAATTCCCTACGAGACGATATTACATTCTATTACGCACAGTATACGAGAAGGAGTTACAGTTTTGCCAGTTTATAGCCGACATCTGGCACAGTGAGAATATAGCGTGGATGGCGCGAATCGGCCTCGATTTTGCGGCGCAGGCGGCTGATGTAGACCCAGATGAAATCGACTTCGCGATTGTACTCGGCTCCCCAGACGCGCTCGAGCAGGAGTTCGTGGGTCATCACGCGACCGGCGTTCTGGGCCAGCACGCTGAGCAATTTGTATTCGGTGCGGCTCAATTGCACCTGGCGGCCACTGACAAAGACCTGGTGCTGGGCAAAGTCGATCAGCAGGTCGCCCGAGGTGAAAATTGTCTCGCCCGGGGATAGTTCACCATGAGATGGCCGGCGGCGCAGCAGCACGCGGACGCGAGCAAGCAGTTCCTTCATATTGAAAGGCTTGGCTACAAAATCGTCAGCCCCCAGGTCGAGGTAGCGCAGGCGTTCATCTTCATCGTCCTCATCACAGAGCATCAGGATGGGCAGGGAAGAGAACTCGCGCAGGCGGTGCAAAAGCTGGCTCCCGCTCATGTCTCTGGCATCGCTCGCCAGCAGGATCAGGTCTGGCTCCTCCAGGTCAAGCTGGCGCAGGCATTGGGAGGCACTGGAAACAGGCTGCACGCGGTACTGGGCCTCTTCGAGATTGGCGCGCACATAGCGCATAATACGCGCATCACCCTCCACAACCATAACTTTCGGACGCGGACTACTGCGTAAAGGCCCAGTGCGAGGTGTAGATAGCGGTCCACTCACGGCAGTGAGTGGGTGCTGGCGTGAAACGGGTTCGGGTGATAGCCGTTCCTGAGCGGTTTTGGCAAGCGGCAGAGTGAAATAGAAGGTCGCGCCGCGTCCGATGCCGGGCGAATCGGCCCAGATGCGTCCACCATGCGCCGCGATGATGGCGCGGGAGACAGCCAGACCCAGGCCATTGCCGGTGGGACGCTCCTCGCCCTGCTGCACGCGATAAAAGCGGTCAAAAATGCGCTCGACGTTTTCGGGGGCAATGCCGACGCCTGAATCGGTGACGCTCAGGCGGGCCTCTGTCTCGTTTACCTCCAGGGCTACCTTAACGGTGCTGCCTGCCGGAGAATACAACACGGCGTTATTGAGCAGGTGATTGCAGACCTGCTCGATACGCAGCGTATCACAATACACGAGCGGCGGCTCATCAGGCAGGCGCAGGATAAAGGTATGGCGAGGAGCATTGGTGCGCCAGCGTTCAACCAGGCGGATCAGCAGTTCGCCCAGGCGCACTTCCGCGAAACGCAATTGCTGCACACCCGCGTCGAGTCGCCAGACGTCGAGCAGGGTGTTGAGAATATCGTGCAGGCGGTCGGCCTGCGAATCGATCATCTGCAACATCTCGCGCTGCATGGCGATATCCCAATAGGCAGCATTGCCAAGCAGCGTGGTGGCGCAGCCTTTAATAATGGCAAGGGGCGTTTTCAATTCGTGGGCGGCCATTGCCAGCGTTTCATGGCGCTCAGCAGCCGCGCCGCGTTCCAGGGTGATGTCGTCGAGCAGCACGCCACGCCCCAGGAAGTTGCCCGGGTTATCATGCAGGGGAAAACTCTGGACGCGCAGCCAGCGTACCGCCGCGTCCGCCAGCGCGAGTTCGGTAGACTGCTCAACTTCAGGATGCAGCCAGATACGATTTAGCTCTGCCTGCGCGATATCCGGCTGTGCCGCCAGGGCAAGCAGTTGTTGTCGTATATCGACATCCGGCCCCTGAATACTCAGCAGGCGTTCCGCGCTGGGATTGGAATACGCGATATGCTCGGCGGGATCAAGCAGGATCAGCCCACTGCGCATGTTTGATGCCACCCCTGCCAGCAGGGTAAACGCGCCCTCGCCCCGGGTGTTTGCCTCAAATTCCTCGTGTGGGTGCTTTAACAAGAAGAAATACCTTCCTTTGCCAGCTTCGCTTGTTCATGCTACTGATATTCTAGCAAAACGGTCAAGGTTAAAAGAGAACAGAAGAGAGTGGTCAAGGCCGCGCGGCCTTGACCACTCTCTTCTGTTCTCTTAAATGGAAAAATCAATGACCAGCGATATAGGCGAGCATGACGATGATGAAGAGATGGACGACCATGGCGATGCCGAAGCCCCAGGCCATGACGAGAATCCAGCCGCGATCACTCATCGGGCGGCGGGTGTGGGCGTAAATATAAGGAGAGCGTTCCGAGGCGACGATGCCCATAGCAATGCGCAGGCGCAGGGGCGAGCGCACAGGCGAGCGGCGCATCTCTACCAGCAGTGCCTCGTGGCAGCGTTTGCACAGCGTCCACGTCTGGCGCGGTTCAGGCACACCTACCGGCTCCATAAGGTGGGTGGGATGCATCCAGGTGCGGCGCGTGCAGATCGAACAGCGAATGACCTGCCTTTTCTTGCGGCCTTTCGGCGATGGTCCCTGCTCGCTGGCAGCGACGGGATCGCGTATGATGTCTTTCACGTCTCGCTGTCCTTTCTGTCAATCCGGCAGAACGTTACACAATCCATGCCTCTTCATAGAATTGTATCATATTTTTGTGATGGTTTTGTGATATGAAGAGGATCATGAGCAGGGAAACGGGTAATTCATGAGGAACGCTGTACAAAAAATTCGTTCAGGAAGCAATTCCTATCGCTTCCTGAACGAGAAACACGTTAGCTGTGAAACACGCCGAGCAGCGGCAGCAGGTAGACAAGGCTAAAGACCACTATCCACACGCCGTCAACGAAGTGCCAGTACATTTCGGCAGCCTGCACCGCGAAGTGCTTTTTGGCGCTGAAATCGCCACGCAGCGAACGCAGCAGGACGATAATCAAGAAAAGCGCGCCAACGGTGACGTGCAGGCCGTGAAAGCCGGTCAGCGTGAAGAATGACGAGCCAAAGACTGAAGCCTGTGGCGTAAAGTGCTGACCAAAGAGACCCGAATATTCATAAATCTGGCCGCCCAGGAACCAGAGACCCATGATAATGGTCAGAAGCAGGAAGCCCTGCATCCTGCCGCGATTGCCCTTTGCGATGGCAGCACCCGCGATACGCGCAGGAACACTACTGCCGAGCAGGATCACGGTATTAATCAAAGGGAAGACCAGTTCTGTAGGTAGCTGCCAATTTCCATTACGAATTTCCAGGTAGAGATAGGCGGCGATGAGATTGGCGAAAATCAGCGCCTCCGAGGCAATGAAGAAGATCATGCCCCACCATTCGAGGCTGCGCCCCTGCTGCTCGCCATGCGCCTCTGCTTCCCGGATCTGTTCGCCGTGAGAAACACTCATAAGTCAACTCCCTGGTATATAGAGACAGACGCAACATGCAGCGTCTACATAGATAGTTATTTTGTCGAAGAGGGGCGCTCCAGGCCCCAGCCAATGACTGCGACTACGACCAGCAGCAGGCCAATGACCAGGAGAATGGGATGAATCACAACTCCCATGAGCGCGATAGCCAGAGCCAGGGCCAGCACAAAAGGCCAGTAACTCTTTTTCTCGGCAAATACGGCCTCATCGATAGCCCTGGGCTTTCTTACCGGTCGCTTGCGCTGTCCTGCTTCCTCAGACACTCGTTTCCTCTTTCGTAGGGATATACCAATGAATAATTCAAAATTTTCTGTAGGGACGCGCTTCATCGCGTCCTGCCTCTCGCCCCGATGCGCCGGGGGGGACGCGATGAAGCGCGTCCCTACAGACTACCAATTCGTTAATGTGTCGCGGTCTTCCAGTCGGCAATCTCCGGGTTCTTCTTATCGTAGAACGGGCGGCGACTGCGCACAATGGGAATAACGTCGAAGTTATAGGGTTTCGGCGGCGAAGTGGTATCCCATTCCAGGGTAAAGGCATCCCAGGGATCGTCGCCAGCCTTTTCGCCACTGCGCATCGTGATGACGAAGTTCCATAGGAAGACCATGATCGATACGGCAATGGTAAAAGCGCCGATAGTCGCCAGCAGATTCAGCTCGTTCCAGCCGAGATCGGCGGGATAGGTATAGTAGCGGCGCGGCATGCCGAGCAGGCCCAGAATATGCATGGGGAAGAAGGTCAGGTTGACGCCGATCAGCATCAACCAGAACTGCACCTGCCCCAGGCGCTCGTTCAAAAGGCGTCCGGTCATCTTCGGGAACCAGTAGAAGATGCCGCCGAAAACGGCGAAGACGGTGCCACCAAAGAGGACGTAATGCAGGTGCGCGATGACGAAGTAGGTATCCGTTACCTGGTAGTCGAACGGCACTACAGCCAGCGCCACACCATTCAAGCCACCGATCAGGAACATGGCGATAAAGCCAACCGCGAAGAGCATCGGCACTTTGAAGCTCACCTTACCGCCGTAGATGGTGGCAATCCAGTTGAAGATCTTCACCGCCGTTGGAATAGCGATGAGGGTTGTGCTGGTGGCAAAGAAAGCCTGGGCGACCAGGGGCAGGCCAACAGCGAACATATGGTGCGCCCACACAGTGAAACTCAGGAAGCCAATCGCCACGCCCGACCATGCTACAAAAGTGTAGCCGAAGATGGGCTTGCGCGAGAAGACCGGCAAGATCTCTGAGATCATACCGAAGGCCGGAAGGATCAGGATGTATACCTCTGGATGGCCGAAAGACCAGAACAGGTGCTGCCAGAGCAGCGGATCACCGCCTGCCTGCGCCTGATAGAAGTGCGTGCCGAGATGGCGGTCGAGCAGCATGAGGACAGCGGCAGCCGTCAGGCTGGGCAGCGCGAAGAGCAGCAGGAAGGCTGTTATCAGGGTCATCCAGGTGAACAACGGCATGCGGTTGATAGTCATGCCGGGAGCGCGCAGCTTCAGGATGGTGACAACGAAATTGAGCGAACCGGCAATGGATGAAATTCCGAGCATCAAGACGCCGAGGCCCCAGAAGTCGGTATTCATACCCGGGGTGCAGACCACGGCGTTGGTGCCGCATTCCTTCGTCAATTCGTTGAGCGGCGCGTAGTTGAACCAACCGGCGTTGGGGGCCGCGCCGAACAGGAAGCTACTGGTCAGGAACAGGCCGCCGAAGAGGACGACCCAGTAGCCAAAGGCGTTCATGCGCGGGAAAGCCATGTCGCGCGCGCCAATCATCAGCGGCACCACATAGTTACCAAAGCCGGTCAGCATCGGCATGACAAACAGGAAGATCATGGTCGTGCCATGCATGGTAAAGACCTGGTTGTAGATTTCAGGCGTCAGGACTTTCCCATCTGGCACTGCCAGTTGTGTGCGGACGAGTAATGCCTCTACCCCGCCCACCAGGAAGAAGAAAAAGGCGGTGACGATGTACATGATACCGAGCTTTTTATGGTCGGTGGTCATGATCCACTCGCCGATATATGTTTCGCTGAAGCGCTTGCGACGGACAAGCGTTACTCCTTCAACGACTGTACGGGTTGCCATGGGCAATTCCTCCGAACTAGTTGGGGCCTGATGTCTCACGTCCACCGGCAGAACGCTCCGTTGCACGCAAACTGTGACTCAATGCGTTCCGCTGGCGGACGGGATAGACGCGCCCGCTCATCTACTGTAGACTCTCCAGGTACGCTACCAATTCTGCGATTTCAGTATCCGAAAGCTGGCGGATATTCATATCGTTACCGGGCTTGACCCCTTGCGGGTCGTGCAACCACTGGTACAACGCGCAGCCGCTCTCATTCTGTATGATTGGCTTGCCATCGCTACCAGTCGTGACAACACAGGTGGCCGGGTCCCAGGCCAGCACGCCACCCGCGATCAGGTGGCGACTGCCAAAGTGTGTCAGGTTGGGTCCAACCAATCCAGTGGAGCTACCACCACCTAGCTGCGAGGTGAAATGATAGTAGTCGGAGAGGTTGACGCCGACAATGCCGTGACAACCGCTGCAACCGCCGGAGCCTTTGAAGAGCGCCAGACCAGCCTGCGCGGCAGAACTGTTCGGGTTTTGCGCGGCAGCCTGCTCGTTATGCACCCAGTTGTTGTAGCCATCCACTGTGTCTACAATGAGGTTGAAGCTCATATGCGCGTGCTGCAGGCCGCAATACTCGGTGCAGAGACCACGATATGTTCCAGTCTGGGTGGCGCTGAACACCTTATCATTAAGGTGTCCGGGCACAACGTCGGTTTTGCCAAATACCTGGGGAACCCAGAAGCTGTGAATGACATTGTTCGAAACCAGCGTAGTGTGGACGACTGTGTTCACTGGAATATGCAACTCATCGGCAGTGACAATACCTTCGTTCAGGTAGTCAAACTCCCACCACCACTGGTGACCAACCACTCGTACCTCGATGGTGCGGCCCTGACCTGAGATATTGCCCAGATTGAACATGGTATAAATGGTACCGACAAGTACCGCGAAGAGAAACAGCGAAGGCGCAACCGTCCAGATGATTTCAATGGTATTATTGCCATGAATCTGGCGTGGAGTCGGCGAGTTTGGACGCTCACGGAAGCGCACAATCGAGTAGATAAGCACACCCTCGACCGCCACAAAGACGATGGTAGCCACAATCAGGATGAACCAGAAAAGACCCGCCTCTTTATCGGCCACCGGACCAACCGGAGCCAGCATATTGGGAGTTTTCTGATCGCACGCGGCAAGAAGAATCGAGGATAGTAGCATCGCTGAGAAAATGGTCGCCCAGCGCTTTACCCCGCTTTTTTTAGGCATCCTCACTTCTCACTTTCCTAATAAAATAGTATTTCGACGGTGGACACCAGCATTGTACCTGCCTGTTCCAGCGCCGCTCCGGGCCAGGGCGAGCGCAAGGGTCGCCCCTACAACACCAGTTGCCTCAGCCTGTAAGCGGCAGCGGAATTTACTTGTTCCAGCGCCGAGATAAATAAGACACTCTTTGCATAATATGAAAGTAGTGTAGGTATTTGCCCTGACAGGCAACTTGCGGTTTTCCACCACCGCCTTACAACCGCCTGAACAGGGCCTTCCGGCTGTGTTAAGCACAATGCAACAATCCACCCGGAGATGGCTTCTTTAATGTAATGTAACAGGTTTGGATGGGGGAGTGCAATAGTCTTTTGCTACGGAAACACCTCAGATGAGGTATGATATGGAAAATACACATCAGGCAAACTACAAAGGAGCATCCACATGGGTATGATACATGGCGGCTGGCTGGTCGCCAAGATTTTGAAACGCGAGGGAGTCGAGGTAGTTTTTACGCTGAGCGGCGGGCATATCGCGGGTATTTATGATGGCTGCGTGCGCGAGGGCATTCGGGTGGTGGATACGCGGCACGAGCAGGCGGCGGTACATGCTGCCGAGGGCTGGGCGAAATGCACGCGCAAACCAGGGGTGGCGCTGCTGACGGCTGGCCCTGGCGTGACCGATGGTGTGACGGGCGTTGCCAATGCCTATCTCGCCAATAGTCCGGTGCTGGTGATTGGCGGCGCGGCCCCGCTTGGTCTGTGGGATCGTGGCGCGCTGCAGGAAATGAACCAGATCGACCTGCTGCGGCCTATTACGAAATGGGCGCGCACTGTACACGAAACGGCGCGGTTGGGCGAGTATACCGCCGCAGCGTTCCGTCAGATGTTGAGCGGCAAACCCGGGCCGGTCTTCCTGGAAATGCCGATGGATGTGCTGAACAACTTTGCGGATACGGAGACGTTGTTCGATCCGGGTGCGCCCGAAAAGTATCGTTACGAAGGGCGTACCGCGCCCGATCCTGAAATGGTGGCTCGAGCCGCCGCTATTTTAGAGAAGGCGCAGAGGCCGGTTATCATGGCTGGAACGGCGGTCTGGTGGTGCGATGCCGCCGAACAGTTGCGCGCCCTGGCGGAACGAATTAACGCGCCGGTTTATTTGAATGGAGCCGGGCGCGGTTGCCTGCCGCCAACACATCCGTTGTTCTTTAGCGCCTCGCGGCGTAAAGCGTTGGAAGGTTCGGATATGATTCTTGCCATTGGCACGCGCATGGATTTCCGGCTCAATCACGGTCAGCCGCCGCTTATTCCGGCTGAGGCAAAGGTGATCTGGCTTGATCTGACGCCCGAGGATATAGGCGTCAATCGCGGCGCGGATGTCGGGCTGGCAGGCGATGTCGGCCTGAGCATGAGCCAGCTTACCGAGGCGACAAAGCAGCTTCCGGCAGGGGAGTGGCTTACTTATATTCGCGAACAGGAGAAGAAGGCTCAGGAACGCGATGAGGCGGCGATGAACTCTGACGCGGTTCCCATTCATCCTATGCGCTTCTGCCGCGAGATACGCGACTTTATCGACGAGAATACAACGGTGGTGGGCGATGGGGGCGATATCGTGAGCTATGCCGGGCGCGTCATCAACGTGTACAAACCTGGTTACTGGCTTGATCCTGGCCCGATGGGCTGTCTTGGCACAGGCACAGGATTCGCGATGGCGGCGCAACTGGCTCGCCCAGGACAGAAGGTCTTGATTGTGAATGGCGATGGCGCGTTTGGCCTGAACGGCATGGAGTTTGAAAGCATGGCGCGCCATAATCTGCCCGTCGTCTCGATCATCGGCAACGATGGCGCGTGGGGGCAGATCAAGCATCCACAGCGTATGATTGTCGGGCATACGACGGCAGCCGAACTGCGACCCGGCATTCGCTACGACAAAATGGTCGAGGCTCTGGGCGGCTACGGCGAACTGGTCGAGCGACCGGAAGACATTCGCTCTGCGCTCGAGCGCGCCTTCGCATCCGGCCTGCCCGCCTGTGTCAATGTGCTGCTAGACCCTGAGAAACCGTATAGCCGCTCGACTAATGTTGCAGTTTGATTATCGTCTTGTAGGGACGATAAAATCCGTATACATTTAGCATAAATAAAGGAAGGTATCATGTTAAACCTGACCCCAGACGAATTGTTGACCACGACACGCTCGGTACGTAAACGGCTGGATTTTTCGCGGCCTGTGGAGCCGGAGCTGATTCGTGAATGCCTGGAAATCGCGGTGCAGGCCCCAACGGGCGGCAACCGGCAGCACTGGCATTTTGTGGTTGTGACGGATAGCCAGCAGAGACAGGCGCTTGGCGATATTTATCGCAAAGGCTGGGCGCTCTATCTTCAGCAGCAGAGTGCGAACGCGGCTGCGGCAGCAAGCGCCCGTCAACGCATGGCACCGGAACACATCGCCACCCTGGGTAGAGTCCTCGACTCGGCAAACTACCTGGCTGAACATATGCACGAGGTGCCGGTGATGGTCATTCCCTGTGGGTATGGGCGCGTTGATGGCGCGTCTTCCACTGAGCAAGCAGGTTATTGGGGTTCAATTTTCCCTGCCACATGGAGCTTCATGCTGGCGGCGCGCGCTCGCGGCCTCGGCACCTGCTGGACAAGCGTTCACCTGCTCTACGAAAAAGAGGCCGCCGAAGTCCTGGGCATCCCTTATGACCGCATCACGCAGGGCGCGCTTATTCCCGTCGCTCATACCATCGGCGAAAATTTCAAGCCCGCGCCGAGGATTCCTTTAGATGATATTGTGCATTGGGATAGATGGTAATTAAGCACATCAATGAAAGAGCGGGGCAGGCGCGCCTACCCCGCTCTTTCATTGATGTTTTTGATCTACCCTGACAAACATTGACAAACATACTGCTAGTTCGTTACACTTTCAAATGGGAGGAGTAGCTATGCTATAGGGGTACGCTATGAGAGCGATGCGCTGCCTTAACTGCGGGGAACCGCTGCCTGGGAATGCCAACTACTGTGCGGAGTGTGGCACGTCCCTGCTTGATGACGAATCTCCCACCGTCCAACGAGATCCAAACGCCACCATTCGCATCAACCGCTCGGGCAAGCGTCCGTCACAGTTCAAATTCCCTCACTTCCTTGCCTCTGGTGGCAGCGATCCAGATGCAACGCAGCGGCTTACACGACCAAAGCCGGGAACCCAGGTACACATCCTTCTTTCTCCCGAGGAAGCAAACAAGCAAACACCCCAATTATGGGAAGACCAGGATTGGCTTGATGAGCCTGATTTTGAGGAGTTGATACGCCGGGAAACGTGGCAGAAAGTCGTTACACGCAAACAGCCGCTGGTTCCTGCGGGGCCTGTTCCACCCACGCCGCCTCTTACGCCTGTTCCTTTACGGAAGAGGCCATTTACCTTCTTGAAAAGAACTAGAGGAGCAGCTAAGACATCACCCACAAAAACCAGAGACTTTTCCCTGGGAATAGCCAGTTGGGTATTCATCCTCGGGCTGATTTTCCTTTTGCTGGGAGGAGCATTTGGGGTGTATGTCTCACTGGGACGGGGTACTCAGAAGCTGGAAGCGTCCTCGAATCTGCTGGCGCTTCAGGTGACTCCTTCCAGCATCGCGGTTGGCGGCATTATTACGCTGCGCGGCACGCATTTTAGCCCGCGCGCGCATATTGGTCTGAGCCGTGATAGCAGCATTCCTGTTAATGATACCGCCGGGATGAATATCCTTATGGCGGACAGCAACGGCTCTTTCGAAGATACCGTAGTCATTGATCAGACATGGCAGGATGGCCCGCATACCATTCACGCAGAAGATGCGCTCCTGCATAAAATTGCCAGTTTTACGGTGGTAGTGTCCGGTAATAGCCTGTCGCTCAAACCTTCGCACCTGCTGCTTTCGAGCAATTCTCTCGATCTCGGCTCCGGCGATCAAGCTACAAATAGCTTGCAAGAACTGATGCTTTCCAACGCGGGAGGAGGCCAGATTTCCTGGCAGGCAACCTCAACACAGCCCTGGTTGCTGGTCAGCCCTTCCAGCGGCACTTTTGCCAGTGGACAACGCATGCAGGTAGCAGTTGCCTGCGACCGCTCTAACCTGCCGATTGGAGCATATAAGGCCAGCATTATCTTTACGTCGAACGCCGGACAGGCCACACTTCCGGTCAAGATGAGCGTTACCCCGCTACAGCCGGGACACGAAGCTGTATTGCAATTGACTCCTGCTGTTCTTTCGTTTACAGCCAGCGATGGCAGCGCTAACCCGCCCGCGCAGGTCGTCACAGTGAGTAATCCGGGCGTGCTGCCCTTACATTGGAGTGCGACAGCAAGTACCTCTGATGGCAACAACTGGCTATCCCTGGGTCCGCAATCCGGCAACGTAGCAAAGGGGAGCAGCCAGGCCGTCAGCATCTCTGTCAATTCAAGCATGCTCCTGCCAGGTACCTACAACGGCTGGATTACCTTTAACAGCGATGGCACTATACCCACACGGAATATTCCGCAGGCTATTTATGTCAGTTTAACCATTGCGCCACAATGTTCGCTCTCGGTCTCGCCGGGCGCACTGACTTTTACTGCTGCCTACCTGCAGCCCGGCCCTGCGGCAAAAGCAATCAGTGTCACGGCCAGTGGAAAATGCTCAGCGCCGCTTGCCTGGACGGTGGCATCGACCACCAGCAATGGCGGTCAATGGTTGAGCATCAACAGCGCGAGAGGCAATACGCCAGCCTCGCCTTCGGTGAAAGTCAATACAACCGGCCTGGCTCCTGGTACCTACAACGGCAGTCTCGTCTTCAACGCAACGACGGGCACGCAGTCCGTACCTGTCACCCTGACTATAGGGCAGCCGACCGCGCCTGTGATGTCGAGCAATCCCGCGCAGATCAGCTTGAGTGCTATTCTGGGTCAGACCAGCCCTGCTTCTCAGACGATCACCATCGCTAACAACGGTGTGGGAACACTGCAATGGAGCGCGAAAGCTGCAACAGGAGTTGGTGGAGCATGGTTAGCCATCTCGCCCTCTTCAGGCGCGCTAAACGGGCATCAATCAGCGACGGCGACTGTTACAGCGACACTGGTAAGCTCGCTCATCGCGGGGACATATAGCGGCACGATCACCCTGAGCGGTATTGATGGGAACGGCAAAACAGTTATGGGCAGCCCGCAAAACATTCCCGTCACCTTTACGGTGCAATCGCCCTGCGCCATCTCGACGCCATCGCCAGCCCTGACTTTCCAGGCCGTATCGGGTCAGACTGCTCCACCAACACAGACAGCAGCAATTAGCGCGGCTGGAGCCTGCGCGCATACGTTGAACTGGAGCGCTTCCGTCGCTCCGGGCAATGGGTGGTTGACGGTTTCACCAACAAGCGGCACCGTCAGCTTAACCGCAGCGTCAAAAACCGCTGTGGGCATTAATACCAGCGGTTTGCAAGCAGGCAGCTATAGCGGCTCTATTGTCGTGACAGCGACAGATAGCGTGACCAATCAGCAGGTCGGCGCGCCACAAAAAATTGTCATCTCGCTGACTGTGCAGCCGCCCTGCACGTTGCAGGCTCCTTCTGTTAAAAGTGAGACCTTCTCAAGCGAAGCGGGGCAGAATCCAGGAACACAGACATTCACAATTGGCATTATAGGAAATTGCAGCGGCAACGTGACGATTACGCCAACGACAAGCGGTGCGTGGCTTTCGGTGTCTCCGGCGTCGGCAAATGTGTCAAGCGGGGGTTCGGCTACCTTTACCGTCAGCGTCAACACGAGTGGATTAGCAGCGAATTCATATTCAGGCTCTATCTCGCTGGCGGCAGTCAACAACGGCATTACCATCACAGGCAGTCCGCAAACGGTGAGCGTGACGCTCACCGTAGTGAGCGCACCTGCATTGACAACCAATCCGTCTTCGCTCTCGTTTAACCTCGCAACCGGCATAGCCTCGCAGCAAATCACGATAGACAATAGCGGGGGCGGGCCGCTTAACTGGTCTGCCGCTCTGGATTCCTCTGCCCCCAGCTTTGTCTCGATTTCATCGGCAAGCAGTGGCAACGGGCTTCAGGGGGGTAGCGCAGCCTCGATCACGATCACGGTGAATGCGACAGGCCTGCAGGGCGGCTCAAATTATTCGACCATTGTAACCATCAGTGGGGTCGATCCAGCGACGGGACAGGCGGTTAATGGCAGCCCGGCTATTATTCCAATTACTATTACCATTGCCGCGCCGTCGATGCACCTGGATCAAACCAGCCTGACATTCAATACGACCGTCGGAACCAATCCAGCCTCACAAAGCATCACCATCACCAATACGGGCGGCGGTACCTTAAGCTGGAGCGTCAGCCCACCTGGCGCATCCTGGCTCTCTGTGACGCCCAACTCTGGCAATGCCGACTCAGGAGGAGGCTCTACCGCGACCTTTAGCGTGGACGTGACAGGGCTGACAGCAGGCACCTATACAGCAACCGTTACTTTTACGCCATCAGGCGGTGGAGGACCGCAAACGGTTACGGTGACACTCACGGTTAATTAAAACAGGGGCGTGGTTCGCGCGAACCACGCCCCTGTTTACATTTAGCCTGCGTTAAACACCATCTCTACCGACCGGATGAATCATGTGGTCTATGCTCATCCAGATGCTTTTAGTGGGGCGATAAAAGATGATGGGGAGCAGCACTGGCAGCGTAACCCCCAGAACGATGAGGTAGGGGATCGGCACTACCTGGCTTGCCGCAAGCGGTACGGCAATCGCGGTAATTAATAGTTCGCTCACGACAAGATTAACCGCCATCGCTCCTGTATAGTAACCCGGTTCGCGCTCATACACAAAGCCGCACACGGGACAACGCTCATATGTCTTAAAAAAGCCAGCAAAGATCTTGCCCCTGCCGCACACAGGACAACGCTGGCGCAAGCCTCTATTTAACAATAACCAGATATATCTACCCGTTGTCATAGGATATCCTTGCCTTTCTCCTTCCCTCACATTATATCAGATTCCGGACAATTTCTGCCCGGTTGCTGTGCCGGGTGTGGCATAATAGAAAATGAGGTTTAGTTGCAGGGAGGCGATGATGAATGTTGATGAAAGAACGGGGGAGACGTTTCCTGTCATCCTGAGCGCAGCGAAGGATCTGCATGCCGAGCTGAATCGCGTGTCATGACCGGAGATCCTTCGCTGCGCTCAGGATAACATTACCACCTTGCCGGTCCTGGTTGTTGAAGTTCATCATCGCGCCCCTACATTAGATACGGAGCAACTCTCATTGAAGATAGACAATCAATTAACGGCTGTTCTGGCTCAACGACCGCTGGGCCTGATTTTTGATATTGACGGCACCCTCAGTCCCATCGCGCCCACTCCCGAGGAGGCGCGTCTCTACCCTGGCGTGGCCGGGTTGCTGGAACAGGTCAGCCACTGCGAAAAGGTGCATGTTGCGATCATGACGGGGCGCGAGATCGAGGATGGGGCAAAAATGGTCAACGTCGAGGGCCTGACCTACATAGGCACGCATGGCCTGGAATGGTCGGATGGACTGCCCTGGCGACATCCGGTGCAACTTGCGGCAGGCGCGCTGGACCATGTCGCGCCGGGTAAATACCTGCTTGACCTGGTGGAGACGCATCTTGAGAGGTTCCCCGGTGTGATTGTGCAACGCAAGCGGGTGGGGGGTTCCATTCACTACCGGCTCGCGCCTGATAAGGCGGCAACACGCGAGAGGCTGCTGGCGCTTCTGGAGGAACCGGCCCGGCAAGTTCATATGAATCTGTTCGAGGGTAAACTCATTGTCGAGGTGCGCGCCCCTCTGGCGGTAGATAAGGGACAGGCGCTGCGCGCTTTCGCGGAGCGGTTTGCTACGCGCGGCCTCGTCTTCGCAGGTGATGACCGGACCGACCTGGATGCCATCCGAGCAATGCAGGAATTACGCCAACAAGGGATATCCGCATTCTCCATCGTCGTGCAACACGCCGATACGTTACCGGAATTGCTTGAACAGGGGGATATGGTCGTTGAGGGTGTGCCAGAAATGGCGGATTTGCTGAAGAAGATGGTTGGGATGTTGTGAAAGGCATACAATAAGGTGAATATAATGCGGATTATCCTGTAGGGATGCGATGCCGAATGTTGGCAAAGAAAGGGGGTCTATCCAGGTATGCCATCCTGAGCGCAGCGAAGGATCTCCGTCTCCCGGTAGGAATTGTACACCAGGACTGGAGATCCTTCGCTGCGCTCAGGATGACAACAACCCATTGCCGATCCTGGTTATAACATTTAAGTATCGTGTCCCTACAGAACGATTTTTATCCCGCCGACCCCACAAGCACTTTGGTAAAAAGTTCCTGCGCGGACACGCGAGCGGGCAGGCGGTCCAACAAATCGTTGATATCGCCGATCTGGCGCTGCAACCAGGCATTCAAGTCCTGGGTAGTGACGATCTGCTTCGCGAGGGCTGCCTTAACGCGGCGTTCATCTTCAGGCATGGTAAGCGCTGTATACAAAGCCTCGGCGGTTTCGGTAATGTCGGTGGGCGTTACCGGAATCGAGGCTTTGCCCAGTTGTTGGAACGCTCCGGCAGTGCGGGAAAGAACCAGCAACCCATTGCGTTTGTTGACCACCGGGCCTTCTTTCGCTACAAGGTTCATGCCATCGATGATGGGATTGACCAGCAGCGCGTCGTAGTGCTGCATCGCAGCCAGCGCCTGAGTGCGGTCATTTTCAAAAAAAGCGTGGATGGGCTGCCAATCCCGGGTTCCATAATGCCGGTTGATATCTTCGATGATCTTCATTACCTCTGCATTATAGCGTTTGTATTCCGACAATCCCTGCCGACATGGCACCAGGAAGGCTAAAAACTTGACTTTGCCATGCAGTTCTGGATGCTTATCGAGCAGCAATGCATAGGCCTGGAAGCCGCGTAGAATGTTCTTGGTCGGCTCAACGCGATCCACGCGCATTATCGTCTTTTCTCCAAACAACGGGAGAATCTTCTTCAGGGCTGTCTTGCCAGCGCGGCTCTGCGCAATGCGCTGTTCCTCTGTCACGGAAATGGAAATGGGATAAGCGCGAATCTGCGTGCGATGTCCCTGCCACCAGACGGCACTCTCCTCAAAATCAACCACTGCGCCATCCAGCATAGTTCGCGCACCCTCCAGGAAATTGCGCGCATCACGTTCGGTCTGGAAACCAATGATGTCATTCCCTACCAGGCCGCGATAAATGGCCTGTGCGATATTACCTGGCAAAAACTGCCAGCAGCGAACGTCTGGCCAGGGAATGTGAATGAACTGCTGCATGATAATGGTTGGGTGTTGCTGGCGAATTAACGCCGGGGCAAGGTACAAATGATAGTCATGCAGCATCACAATCGGAATGCCCTCACCGCGATCAATCTCGGCGTTGACCGCGTCGGCAAGCGCCTGATTCGCCACACAATAGCCATTCTTCCAGGCATCCTGAATCTTCTGAGCGGTAGAAATGTCCTCCGTTGGATCATACATGTAATGCTGTATAAACCAGAGTAACTGGTTGCTGATCTGCTCGTAGTGTTTGCGATACGCCATCTTCGGAATAGACACGTAACGAAGCAGCATCTTCTGACCTTTAAGTGGAGAGCGAATAACACCGTTATTATGCTGCTCTGCCTCGCGCGCGGCTACACGATCACCATCGGTCATGGCCATAGCGACCCAGGTCACTTCCATACGGCTCGCGGAGTCTATCAAAGCCGTCACCACACCTCCAGAACCGCGACGGCTCTTCAGCGTCCCATCCTGGCTATGATAAAACTCAACGGGACCACGATTGGTAGCAATGATGAGACGCTGAGCATGAATCGGCTGCTGCGATTTCTCATCTTGCGTCCTCACTACTGTAACCATAGGTTTATCCTTTCTATCAGCACAGGCCACTTTACCCTGGATAATCACCAGGAAGTTTTGTCCAAACATACTGACAACGGGTCAGGACCGTATTCGGGGCGTGCGCTTTCGCGCGTTTTCTCTCCCGGAAATCTGATAGTATGGACTGGCACAAGATTAGACAACAGTGTACATAGTGATACACATTTTGTTCCCTCTGTATAGTACCATATTTTGGAGAGGATGTGGGCATAATCTCCTGGTTCGTTTTTACTATGAGAAAATAACTACACCTTGCTAGCTCTCAGTAGTAGTAATGCATATGGTACTGAAAGGGTTCTGCTTATGATACGTATTGACAACCGCTCTTGGAGACAACTTCGTCCCGTGAAGATGACAGTGGACTATCTGGACTTCGCCGAAGGCTCGGTTCTCATTGAGGCTGGGAAGACGCGCGTGCTGTGTGCCGCCAGCATCGAGGAGAAAGTTCCCCCATTTCTGGAGGGCAAAGGCCAGGGGTGGGTGACAGCCGAGTATAATATGTTGCCTCGCGCAACGCATACGCGCACGTCACGCGAACGCGATGGGCGTGTCAGTGGGCGCACACAGGAAATCCAACGCCTCATTGGTCGTTCGCTGCGGGCGGCGGTAGATATGATGCAGCTTGGACCGCGCACCATCACCCTGGATTGCGATGTGCTGCAAGCTGATGGAGGAACACGAACGGCCTCGATTACAGGCGCATATGTGGCACTGTATCGCGCCTGCTCGCGCCTGGTTTCACAGGGTATAATGGCAGTACACCCGGTAAAAACGGCGGTGGCAGCCGTCAGCGTCGGCATTGTGAATGGCGAAACGCTGCTCGACCTTTGCTACGAGGAAGACTCGCATGCCGAGGTCGATTTCAATGTGGTAATGACCGCGCAACACGAGTTTATTGAAGTACAGGGTACCGGCGAGGGAGGCGTGTTCAGCCGCGCAAAGATGGATGAATTGACGCAGCTTGCCGAGCAGGGCATTACCGAACTGTTGGAGATACAAAAACGGTTTGTGTAGGCAAAGGTGGGGGAACGAAAGACACCTCGATTATCATCCGAAAGACACCCTGTAGTAGGTGTCTTCCTGGTCGGTTTTGTTTGCGGGTGTCTTCGGCCCCTTTGCACTGTGTAGGCAGTACTTTGGTACTGTCCATTCCTATAATGGTCTGACCGGTACGTTTTCAATAAGTAGTTGCATGGAACATCTTTATGTGCCACGATAGTCCATGTCTACCCGAATGGTTGCGAAACTTGCTGATATCAGAGAGGCGTGCTAGAATCCCTCCCTGGATAACACTGAGATAGAGTCGGCATGCCGGAGGTGCGGCAATGCCGGGAGGAGCGCGATTTGAAAGTAAACAGTAAATGGTTCTGGCGCATCCTGGATTTTATTAATCCGCTGCGTGACCCCAGCCTGACCGTTGCAGCCGTATTGACCTTTATAGAAGAGGCTGGGCAACACGATGCCTGGTACTGGATTATTGTCGTTGCGCTCGTGAACTGGCTGGCGGTGCGCGGCATCGTCTGGCTGATTGTCAATTTCACTTTTGCCAGCACCTTTCTACTGCGCCGCCTCTGGTGGGCCATCCGGCACCCACGCCTGGCGTGGCGCATTCTGGATGCTATCGGCCACGAGGAAATCATCATCGGTGGTTTCCCCTCGCTTTCGGAAGGAATGCTCCTGCCTGATGGCACACAGATCTTAAGCCTAAGCCCGTCCCTCGCCACCAGTGGTATTCAGGTGATCGGTGAGCTACCGGCGGGAACTGAACTGCCTATGTTAAACGGGCAGGTGGCCCTGAATAGCTCTGGCATTACGGGCATTCTGCCCAATATGTCCGGCGCGACCAACCAGCCAACTATGCAGATGCCGGTTGGTTTTCCGCAGATTGGTGGCGATGGCTTTAACGGCCAGCAAACGACAGGCAACTTACAACAGGCCTTCTCGCAGCGACCCTCGGAAGAGGAAGAACGTCTGCGCCAGCAACTCAATACAGTTGTACGCCTGCTCGACGACTGGATACAGTTCACGGAAGAGAAATGGCGCACCGTCAGCGATAGCCAGCTTGGCTGGAAACCTCTGCGCGGCAGGTGGAGCAACTGGGACGACATCTTCCAGGATGTCTACGCCGCCCGCACATCCGATCCGATGGCTCAGGCAGCGCAGGCCGCAGGTGAAGCAACGGCCCGCCGCTTCGATTTCTCCAAAGAAAAAGGTTCCGCCGCCTCCGCCGTCGCCTGCTTCCTGCGCGACATGCTCACGCTCCGCCAGGGCATTGAGATGTCCCAACTCTCGCCCAGCAGTGAAAACGAGACGCCGAGCTTGCAACCTGCGGTGCAGCCGACGCGGCCATTTACGAGTCCTTCGGGTTCTTTGAGAGGCACAGCAGGCGGCTCTGGTTTAAGGAACTCGTTGATCAGGCGTCCGTCGCCGATTTATGTGGATGCGGATGCGAATCAGTGATCATAGGGGTTAAAAGGATGAGGCACCTACCTGTGCAGGGTGAACGCAAAGCAACACGAAAGACACCCGCGAGGGGTGCCTCTACACCTTGATGGACTTGTAGAGGCACCCCTCGCGAGTGTCTTTCGTGTTTTTTTATGTCTTTCATTCTCCTCAGCACAGAGGCTTCATCATTTTAAACAGCCAGACTTGCCCCTTCCTGTTTCGTACTTGAGGAGTGGCACTTCCCTAATAGCCAGACGGCGTCGGGGTACTTTGCGGGGTGCCCTGCTGTTGCAGAGTGGGAGTGGCAACAAACCACTTACCGAACAGGCCCTCGCCATTGGTCTGACCAGGAGCGGTATCTTTGGAGTACGTATAGAGCAGATGCCCATTATACTCGACCTGGTTGCCATTCGCATTTGTCATCAGGCTTAACGTACCTGGGAGGGTGGATGCGCTGGTGGGCGATCCGCTGCCTGTGAAGAGCAGTGGCGGCCAGATTCCTGCACAGGAACCGGTACAGGCGGCCTTTGTGGCTGTATCAGACGTAAAGTAGTACAGGGTCATGCCCTGGGCATTGGTGAGAATGGTTTCGGAGCTTCCTTTCACCGTCGCCTGGGCAGTCTTCACAACAGATGGCACACTGGTAGGAGCGGTAGTAGGAGCAGTGGTGGGAGTCGTTCCGTTGCTACTTGTGCTGCTCGAACTGGAATTCCCGCAGCCCACGATGAGCAAGGTAACAAACAGTATACCTGAGAACCGAAGGAGATATTTGCGGAATAGCATGGATGATACCTTCTTTCTTTCGTCTCGAACGGAAACCGATTGTCGGCATCATTACATACGCAAGGGGGTTACGATCATTCTTTCGGCAAGCCATTATCAACCTGCCTCCCGATGTCATCCTGAGCGCAGCGAAGGATCTTCGGCCCCCCATTCGCTCGACCCGGCGCGAGATCCTTCGCTGCGCTCAGGATGACAGGCGAGAGGGGCTTTTTCATGGCTTGCCGTGAAGACCGTACAGAGTATTTTCATAACAGGAGGCTGGTTTATGACTGTTTGAAAGGCTTTGGAACGGAGCCAGAGGTTTGTGGTAGTATATGCGCAGAGGATTGTAACTAATGGAGGTTATTTCTATGCCTAATCATCTCGGTGAGATTACGACGACTATCGAGGACGTGGTAGCGCGCGAAATTCTCGACTCACGTGGCAATCCCACCGTTGAAGTAGAAGTTATTTTGATTAGCGGAGATCGGGGAGTGGCGGCGGTTCCCTCGGGCGCGTCTACAGGGGCGCATGAAGCGGTGGAACTGCGCGACAACGATAAGAACCGCTATGGCGGTAAGGGCGTTCTCACAGCGGTCAATAATGTTAATGAGACCATCAGTGAGACGATTGTGGGGCTTGAGGCGACCGAGCAGGCGACGATTGACGCGATGATGATTGAACTGGATGGGACGCCGAATAAAGGCGCGCTGGGCGCGAATGCGATTCTGGGGGTTTCCCTGGCGGTGGCAAAAGCGGCGGCCAACGCGCTTCAGCAGCCGCTCTATCGCTATCTGGGGGGCGTCTCGGCCCGCACGCTTCCCGTCCCCATGATGAATATTTTGAACGGCGGCAAGCATGCTGAGAACTCGACCGATATGCAGGAATTCATGATTCTGCCCGTTGGCGCGCCCACCTTCCGCGAAGCCCTGCGCATGGGAGCGGAGGTCTATCAGGCTCTGAAAAAAGTCCTGCATGACCGCAAGCTGAATACGAATGTTGGCGATGAAGGCGGCTTTGCGCCCTCGCTTGGTTCTAACCGTGAGGCGTTAGAGGTCATCGTCTCGGCAATCGAGAAGGCGGGCTACAAGCCGGGCGAAGATATTTTCCTGGGCATGGACCCTGCTGCCAGCGAATTTTACGAAAACGGGAAATATGTGCTGGCCCGCGAGGGGCGCACGCTGACGGCTAAAGAGATGGTCGATCTGTACGAGCAGTGGATTGGCGAGTATCCAATCATCACCATCGAAGACGGTCTGGCCGAAGATGACTGGGACGGGTGGGCAGAGTTGACGCGGCGGCTGGGCAACCGCATACAGCTTGTAGGCGATGACCTGTTTGTCACCAATACCAGCCGCCTCAAACGGGGGATCGAGCAGGGGGTTGCTAATTCGATCCTCATCAAGCTCAATCAGATTGGCACATTGACGGAGACACTGGAAGCTATTGAGATGGCGAAACGGGCTGCATATACTGCCGTTGTCTCACATCGCTCCGGCGAGACCGAGGATACGACGATTGCTGATCTGGTGGTGGCGACCAATGCCGGACAGATCAAGACTGGCGCGCCTGCTCGCAGCGAGCGTGTCGCCAAGTATAATCGCCTGCTGGTGATAGAAGATGAACTGGGCGAGAGCGCGGCCCACTATGCTGGATTTAGCGCCTTCTATAATGTTCCCGCGCTCTATGCCCGCTCTAAATAATACGTGCAAAAAGAGGTTGTATGGTTACGCAGAGTTCACAGACGCCGACGAACGCGCCAGAGCGTCACTCGACACATGTTATTCACTACAATCTGAGCTATATTGTGCAGGGGGCCGAACACGGCACCGATGGAGCCTTTGTGCTGCTGCATGATATTCTGGGCGGCGCTTTCATCTGGGAGGGTATTCTTTCACAGCTTGCCACCACTGGCCGGGCCGTCTATGCCATCGATATGCTGGGCTACGGCGAATCCGATCATCCCTGGCCCTCGGACACTTCGATCTGGGGGCAGGCCGATTGCATCTCCTTCCTGCTCAATCACCTCAACCTGACTAATATCATTCTAGTCGGCTTTGGCGTGGGCGGCGGAGTCGCGCAGGTGCTGGCCACACGTCTCGCCCCTGGCCGTGTGGCAGCGCTAGTGCTGATTAACAGCATTGCTTACGAGTATACCTACGCACCCAACTGGCCCTTGCCGGAGATGCATAAGCAGCAGGACCCCGATGCGCCGAAACATATCTCGGTGGAAGACATGCTCAAGCAGTTGCGCGAGACCATGCCCAACGCGACCCAGTATCCAGATAAACTTCAGGACTCGATGAATCAGTACATGGACGAGTGGAATAGCCACCTGGGCAAAGAAATGCTTTTCCAGCACATTCGCCTGCTGCTGCCCAACTACAGCAATTCCGTCTCGTCCGATCTGCGTGTTATGGGCAAACCCACGCTGATTATCTGGTCGGAAAAAGACATGCAGTTTCCGCTCAAACTGGCGCAGCGCCTGCACCGCGAAATTCCTGAATCGCGGCTGGTCATCGTTCCCGACGCCGGACATATGATTCTGTTCGATGCGGCAGACAAGGTAGCGAGCGCGCTGACTGATTTTGTGGGCAACTTGTAATTAACCAACAAAAAATGCGCGGTGGTCGTAACCACCGCACATTTTTTGTTGGTTATAAACGCCTACGAAGCCAGTTTCACGCTCTTTCCATCGAAGGTCTTTTTCTTGTTCTTACGCTTAGCTGTAGCCTTTTCCAGGGTCTGCTGCTCCTGGCTGTATGCTTCGGAGCAGCGATTGTATTCTTCTGCTAACAGGATGTAGGTATCGTACATCTGCTCGAGGACTTCGAGCGGCTCGTCCTGCTGTTCTGCCATGACCAGGTCATGCCATTGTTGCTGCATGCGCTGCTCGGCATGCTGGAGTTCTGTCAAAGTCATTGTTTATTACCCCCAGTGCATTTCCACTTGACCGTTTCGGATTCGATGTGTATACTTTCCCTCCACGGGGGTAGGAGCCTTGTTCCTGTTACGACCCGCTTGAGGGTACTGCACTAGTCAGCTTCCCCGCTCGCCCTGCCCCGGTGATTATGACGCTTTACTACGACTCTGTCTCTGCTCATTGTACTCGTGGCTGAGCTGCGTAATCAGTTCTTTCGCAGCCAGGTAGGTGAGGGTGTCGGGATGCTCCGGCTCCGGCTTGCCAAGATGCTGACACAACTTCCGCAAACTGCTCAACTGCTGCTCGGTCGCGGGCGTACTCGCGTCCGCGCTGCCGTTGCTGCCGTTGGTCTTACCATTTCCGTTAGTCGCCGCTGTTGTGACGGGGCGAGCGGCAGCTACCGGCTTGCGGCTTGCGCCGTTACTCTCAACGGGGGCTGGAGCAGGGGCGCGATCTACGGGAGCATCTACGATGCGATGCTGTTCGTCAAGTTCAGGAGCAAACTGGGTGCCATAGCCAATTTTCGCAAGCGCTCGACCAGTTGCGCCGGTATCGGCTTTTTCGATGTAGTCATCGAAATCGACCGCGCATTCGGACTTGACCGCTTCACCGACTTTGCCTTTGCCGTCCTCAACACGCACATGGAAGTAGGCCCAGCCACGCGCCTTCTTCAGCACCTTCTCGCTGCGGCGAGTGTCGTTGTTCCACTGATAGACTTCGCGCTCAACTTCACGATCAGGGTCGATGATCTTCTCAACGATGGTGATTTTCCCCTCTGGACACTGTTCGTTGAACCAGACAAGCCGCCATTGTACCGGCAGATAGTCGGCGGAGCCACCCCGATTCTTAATCTGCATCAAATGGTCGTTCGGGTTAAAAGAGCGAGTCGGCTGCTCCTCACGACCTGTACCATTTTGTTTTCCGCTCATGAATTGTTCCTCTTTCTCACTCTTCTAGAAACTTTGTTCTAGAACATTATACAAGTCTTGACATATTCTGTCAAGTTGGGCTATAGAGATATTCTTTTTGAGGGGAAAAGAGGTGGTAATAAGGATGCTTTGGTTTTTAACGGAACCATTCCCTCGCCTTCCACGTCTTCTTTTGCAAGAACCTTTCAGGGGTGTGCTATGCGAGGAAAAATCGTTCTTAGCGGGAAGGATATCGGTTATCTACTGCTGCTGGCCGGGATGCTTTTATTAATAGGGCGTGCCTGCGTCTTTGTCCTGTCGCTCTATCATCCACCTCCGCCGCCTCCGCCACAACCATCTTTTACCTCGGTCAGCGTTGAAAACGAGATTGCGTATTTCCAGGGCGGTGATGGCATCTACGCCTTGCGGGTAAGCGATGGCAAGCAGGTCTGGCATGTCAAGAAAAATCTCTTCGGGCAGATTGTCGTCGATAACGGCGTTGTCTACGCGGCGGAACTCAATACGCTTTACGCTCTGCATGCAAGTGATGGTAAACAACTCTGGCAAAGCGCTATCATCGAATATGCTTACGCTCAGCCGCCACAGGTTATTAACGGGCTGGTCTATGTTTACAATGGCGAAACATTGTATGTCCTTCATGCTGCTAATGGCTCTCTCGCATGGAAAACTGATATTCAGTCACCCGCCTCATTTCAGGTAGTTAACGGCGTCTTCTACTACAGTGAGACAAGTGGCCTGAATTCTCAGCAGGTGGATATACTCTACGCCTTACGTGCCAGTGATGGACATCAGATATGGTCATTCACTACGCCGCCGCCGGTATGTGTCCTGTTGGGCTTCACTATCGTGAGTGATGTATTCTATACCAATACCACCTGCCAGGATCATTCTGGAAGAATCTACGCCTTCCAGGCAAGCAACGGCAGGCAGATCTGGAATACAGCCTTAGAAGGTGATATCAGCGTCGCGGATGGAAATGTATACGTCTACCCATCGCTTGCAGTGAATACATCAGACAATCTTACCTATGCTTTGAACGCCAGCGACGGCCAAAAACGCTGGCAATTCGCGGGAGATCAGTCACAAGAAGCCTACGCCCCCAAAATCCTGGCACCGGGCAATGGCAAGGTATATGAAATTCTGGAGAACCGTATCTATGCCCTTCGAGCGAGTGATGGTCAAACACTATGGAGCATTGTGGGTGGGTACAATGATAAAACTCGAGAGGCGGAGTCGTTCTATAGCCTTACCTTTTCAGAGGTAGACAATAACATATTCTATTACCGGAGTACATTCAGCAAGCCTGTTACTGGTACTCCTTTTACGCGCCTGCATGCGCTGGATGCCACTACCGGCAAACAGCTCTGGCTCTTTCAACAAAGCGTGGCACAATCGCGGTGGGACAAGGTGAGCATCGATACAAAATCTATCTTCATTACTGCCAGTGATACACAATCGCTGACCAAAATTTACGTGCTGCAAACAGATACTGGCAAACAGGCTGGCTCTGTGCAGTTAAAGGTCCGGGCCAAAGATATCCTTATTACGGATAACTACATCTTCATTGACCTGGTTGTAGGTGATACCACCTTCAGCTACTATCTCTTCGCCACGCAGCCTACGAAAGATGGGGGCAAGCAATTGTGGAGCTTTATGGCTTAGTGTAAAATCGACCGAAAGCCACCAGGAGCTTCCTGCTTCTCTCTACACCAGGGAATACTTTTCCCCTACCGCTTGTTATATACTATTACTCAATGAGTGAGTATATCCGGCAAGAGGTGGTAGGAAATCGCTATGAGCAGCACGAATATTTATAATGAGATTCAGTCATCATTAAAGCATGGGCAGCGCGTAGCCGTTGCGACGGTTGTGAAAACAATAGGCGCTACCACATGTGGCGTAGGCACAAAGATGCTGATACGGGCCGATGGTAGCACCAGTGGCACCTTTTCCAGCGCGAAAGTAGACGCGCAGGCGGCACAGGAAGCAATGCAATCTTTGCGCGATGGCGAGTCACGCCTGATACATGTTCATCTTGAGCCAGATCAGGCCGTTGGCAGTTGCGGCGGAACCCTGGAACTATTCATCGAAGTGCTTCATCCAGAGCCTCGCTTGATAATTGCTGGTGCGGGTTATGTCGCTCAAGCGCTGGCGAGGCTGGTTTCATATCTTGATTTCCGCATTGTGGTCGTTGATGATCGACGCGACCTCGCTGATCCTCATTCTTTCGGCGAAAAAGTGCAGCTCACGTTCGGCGATATTCCCCAGACCATTCACGAGCTTGAACCGGACGAGGCAAGCTGGATTGTAATTGTCACACGCGGACATAATCTCGATAAGGATGCGCTAAGGGCTGCCCTGGAAACACACGCTCGTTACGTCGGCATGATTGGTAGCCCGGGCAAAATCAAGAATATCTTCCGCCACCTGCTCGAAGAAGGCATTTCGCGCGAACAACTGGAAAGGGTGCATACTCCTATTGGTCTCGATCTTGGCGCGGAGACGCCTGATGAGATCGCGCTGAGCATCGCTGCTGAGATGGTTATGTTACGGCATAACGCGAGCGGCAGGCCGCTTAAGACGATGCATAATTTTGTAGAAGATGCATTGGAAGCAGTCAGCAGGCATTGATTCTATTTATACCTGAACATAAAGCCATTCGGAAAATAGTTTGGTTTTTGTAGGGACGCGATTGATCGCGTCCCTACATTGTTTAGGCCAATCCCAGTAGACGTTTTGCTTCCTCAAGGGGTATTGTTTCGCCATTCTCTATAGCCCTGAACCCCTCGCGAATAGCCTGCATAAGTTCCTCGTCTTGCAAAATTTCAAGTGTTTCTAGTAGAGATTCAAGTTCCTGATTCCTATCTTCCAGGTAGTCAAACATTATCTTTTTACTCCCTTTATAAATCTCACAGTAACAGTTCCTAACAAACAATACACAATCGCCATAACGAAAATGACCTGGTAGCCCAGTATCGGGTTGCCGCTATTGTTGAAATGGTCGATGATGGGGCCGCCGATGACGGGGGCGATGACCTGGGGGAGCGAGAGGGAGATGTTCCAGACGCCCATGTCGCGAGCGTAGTGTTTGGCCGAGGGCAGCACGTCAGCCACCAGCGCCCAGTCTACGCTTTGATAGGCTCCGTAAGCGATGCCGAAGATGGCTCCTGCCAGCAGCACGATGAGCAGCGAGTGGAAGATGACGAAGACGAAGCCGACCAGCGCCATGAAGAAGCCGGAGATATAGACAAGGCGTTTGCGTCCGAAGCGGTCCGAGAGCCAGCCTGCGGCAAAGGCGCTTACGAGGCTGGTGAGCGAGACAATAATTACGAAGTTGCGGGATTGGGCTTCCGGGTCGGGAACTCCTACGGCATCGCGCATGTAGTATTGGAAGTAGGTCTGGATGGTGTAGATGCCGAGCATCATGACCAGGCGCGTTGCCAGCACCCAGGCGAAATCGGGGTCGCGGCGCGGGTGAAAATCGAACAGGCGCAGCAGGCCAACGGTGGCAATCAATTCCAGTATCAATTCCTGTGCGTCGCTGCTGATGTGCAGTCCCGGCCCCTGTATGGAATTCCAGAGCGTCATCAAAAGCCATGCCAGGGCCGTAACAACCACCGTTCCTAAAACGTTCAGTATTGTAGAGCGCGAAAAGCGTTTGTACCAGGGAACTCGTTGTTGCCCGGTGGGCTGAAGCAGCGTGCCTTTGTCTTGATACACCGAGAAAACGGTTATCAGCATCAGGCCCAGCAACACGGCTATGATGGTGCCGTAGGCAATCCAGAGGCCGCGTGTGTAGTCAGGCATGGGCAAATTGCTAACGACGAAGAGGCTGGCAACGGTGACGCCTGCGACGGTTCCGGCAATGGAAAGAAGTCCCATCACGCCTGAAGCCAATCCACGTTGCTCTTCCGGCACAATATCGGGCAGCAGGGCGTGAAAGGGAGCTTGAGCGGCATTGCTGGAGAACTGGACGAGAATATAGGCGATGGCCAGCGAGACGATATCACGTGAGGCAGCCATCCAGGCCAGGGCAGCAATATTGACAAGCGTGCCAACGAAGATATAGGGGCGACGGCGACCCCAGTTTGCCAGCCAGCCGCGTGTTCTGTCGCTGAGCGTGCCAAAGAGCGGGTTGGCAAACAGCGAGACGAAGGCTCCCGGCACCAGCACAAAGGCCAGGGCAACGCCTTTATCGGCATTGCCGACAATCTTGTAAACCTGGCTGGGAAGAATGATAATAGCAAGTGCGGCCCAGTGAAAGTTGAGGGCAAGCCAGAAGATGCTGATGGATAAAATGTGTGTCCAACGGATTTTTGGAAGAGCAGGAACAGCGGAGTGCGCAGCTATCGTTCCCGCGTCTTCATGTTCCATCATTGCCACAAGGCACCTCTCCGTCTATACTTCTTTTTCCTTAAACGTGTATTTAAGGACAAATTGACCAGGAAGGATTTTCTATGGCTGGCAAACGTGCTTTTATTATACGAATTTTTGTACCGCTTTGTCTCGTATTGCTCACATCCTGTAGTAGTTCGCCCCCAACTTCTACTGCAACACCGACACCAACGCATGTAGTAAATAGACCAACGCCCGTACTTTCCCCGTCGCCAACCAGCACGCCTAATAAAACCCCTACCCATTACACGGAAAAAGTACTCTACTCCGGCAGGCTCAGGCCGGATGATATGGCGTTTGATAAGCAAGGTAATATACTCTTCAGCGACTTTTATCATGGCACCATCAGTCGCATCAACTCTGATGGCTCGGTCAGCCTGGTTATCAGCGGCATCGCGGGACCCGAGGGAATTGTTGTGCTTTCAGATGGCACGATGATTATTGCTGAGCAGCGCACAAATCGTATTCTCGCGCTTGCTCCTGGGTCGAAATCGCTGAGTGTGCTGCGCGTTCTTCCCGGCGTTCCAAGTGGCGCGTCCTGCAAGGATGGCGTTGATGGTATCGCTTTTGACCCGTTCAATAAGACGCTGATTATTCCCGATAGTCCTACGGGCGCGGTCTACAGTTTGAGTCTTGATGGTAACACTATGAAGTTGCTCAATTCGAATATTGTGCGCCCGGTTGGAGCGGCAGTCGATAGCCAGGGCAACATCTACGTGGCGGATGAATGCGGTGGGGCAGTGGACCGCATCACGCCGGATGGCAAAATGACAAAGCTGGGCGGCTTCGGCATGCCGGACGATGTGGCCTTCGATTCGGCGGGCAATATGCTGGTGACTGATCTGAAGACAACTATTCACGCGCTTGTGAGAGTACTGAATGGTAGCGGCAAGCATCAGACGCTAGCGAGCAAAGGGTTCATTGAACCCCAGGGACTGCTGGTCGATAAAAATGATAACATATACGTATCGGACGACTACGCAGATAAAATAGTGGAGTTTTTACCGGCATGAGTAAACTCACTTCCATGAGAGAGGCCATTCAGCGATACGTGCCTGATGGCTCCTCGGTTGCGCTCAGCCTGGCGTTGGAGCCGCTTATTCCTTTTGCGGCAGGTCATGAGATCATCCGTCAGGGCAAGCAAAACCTATCGCTCATCGGCCCCATCTCCGATATGCTCTTTGACCAGCTTATCGGTGCTGGCTGCGTCTCTAAGATTATCGCGGCCTGGGTCGGCAACGTCAGCGAAGGGCTGGCGCATTGTTATCGCCGCGCCATTGAGCATTCCATTCCGCGCCCGCTCGTTACCGAGGAACACAGCAACTTCAGCATCAGCCTTGCTTTATTCGCGGCCAGCATTGGTTCGCCTTTTATTCCCACGCGCACGCTGCTTGGAAGCGACCTTCCCAGGCAGAATCCAGCATTACGGATTGAGCCATCACCTATAGACGGAACTCCATTGCTGTTCGTACCCGCCGTTACACCGGACGTGGCGATTATTCACGTGCAGCGCAGCGACGAGGACGGCAACGCGCATATCTGGGGCAATGTCGGCATCAGCGAAGAGGCTATGCTGGCGGCACGCAATGTTATTTTGGTTGCTGAAGAGATCGTGCCACGCGAGATAATTGTCAGCGACCCCAATCGCGTTCTCGGCCCCTCGTTCAAAGTGTGCGCCGTTGTGCATGAACCCTGGGGCGCGTATCCTTCCGCTGTGCAGGGTTATTACAACCGCGACCACGCCGCTTATGGGGAATATCACAAGCAAACACGCAGCCTGGAGGGCTATCAACGCTGGCTTGAGGAATGGGTGCTGAACGTCCCGAATCGCGCCGCGTATCTCGAAAAAGTGGGAGAAGCACGCTTGAAGGCGCTGGGAGTCAAAGAACATCGCTATGCCGCGCCCGTTGATTACGGGTATTAAGGGGAGTAAGGCCGTTATGGAATATACAGCAAGAGAACTGATGGTTGTCTGCGCCGCCCGCCAGATACGCGATGGCGAAAACGTCTTCGTCGGTATGCGCCTGCCCCTCATCGCCTTCGCGCTGGCAAAACGCACGCACGCGCCCAATTGCGTCGGACTTTTCGAGGCTGGTTTATTGCGCGATACGCCCTCGAAAGAACTGCTCTATACAATGGGTGACGCGCCAAACATTACAGGGGCGCTGTGGGCTACAAGCACTTTGAATATTATGCGACCGCTTGCGGCAGGCAATGCTCATCTCGGCTTCATCGGCGGCGCGGAAGTTGACCGCTACGGCAATCTCAATACCTCGCTGATTGGCGACTGGAAGCATCCCAAAGTGCGCCTGCCGGGCAGCGGCGGCGGAGCAGATATCGCCTCATTCGCGCAGCGCCTCGCCATCATCATGCAACACGACCCACACCGGCTGCGCGAAAAAGTTGATTATGTGACCAGCCCTGGCTATGGTTATCCCGATGAGCATGGGCCAGCAGGGGAAGCCTGGAGAAAACGGGTTGGCTTACCAAGAGGCGGCCCTGCTGCCCTTATTACAACGCTGGCCGTGTTTACGTTTGATAAAGAAAGCGGAGAGGCGTTGCTACAATCCTATCATCCCGGCACCAGCATAGAGCAGGTACAGGAGCAAACAGGCTGGAAATTGAGATTGGCCGAGGATTGTAGAGAGACGGTGCCGCCGACGGAAGATGAGTTGAAGGTGATTCGGGAGTATGATCCGCAGGGGGTGTGGACAAGTTAGTTTAGTGAAAAGGGATGAAGGACTAACTGTAACGTCCTCATCCCTTTTTCATTGCTTGATTTAGTATAATTGCTATCTGCTGATAAAACTTCCTCACATTCACTCGTTCAGGCAAACCCGCTACCTGCCCATCGCCTAATTCCATAATCATCCAATTGCCATCTTTTCGTTGGGCCACGTCCATTGTAAAAAAGCGGCTTTGGACGTGTTTGGCAATCTCGTTAAAACGCTTCACGGGCGGTTTATCGGCCTCTTTGTAATCGTCTTCGTCCCAGTAGGGGGCTGAGGCAATTAGCTTGCCATCGAGATAGAACAGGCGGTATTCAGTGGTCAGGGGCATGTTGCTGGCCGGGTGAAAGCCAAGCGGCTCAAATTCGACGAACTCGCGAAATACCAGGCCTTCGTTGAGATCATCGCCCTGCAATTTCAGAAAGTTGCTGACAACTCGTTCTACTGCTTGCCTATCGGCAGCCGAAGGAATAAAGCATGCTTCTGTCCATTCGTGCTTGCGTGATTTCACATAATCTTTCAAAATCACGGGCTTGTTATCAAAGGGGCGCAAGAGTTCCATAATGGCGTCGATTGATACCTCTCCATTGACCTTCATCCATACCGATCTGGGAGTATGGCCTTCTATTACTGGATAGGACTCAGGGAAATAATGGCAATGCCTGTACGCTGCAGGAGTGTTGATAAGCAGGATATTGCGTTCTGCCAGCCCGTGATATAGTTGCTCATAAACATCCGGCTTCATCATCCAGCCGCGATAGATAGCTGTTTCGGCTTCATCAGCAGGCGTTACACGGCGCAAGGAGCGAGCAATGTCGCCTTCATCGACTAACGCCTCGAAGTTGATAACCGATAGATCAAAATTGACCTTAACGGCAGCTTCGACCTCCTGTTCATACATGAAGTCAGGGAGCAGGTTATTGAGCGGTGAAGCGCAAAAGATGACTCTCATAGATCAACCCCCTCGCTTGCCTCGTTTTCCCCTCGGCCCCGACCCATAATCCCCAAAAGGATCATCCCGCTCCCTTACAGCTTGCCGGAAACCTGCCTCTTTTGCGCGCGAGACAAAGTCGCGGCCTTCCTGGGTATGCCTGGCTATACCGTCGAAGAGGATGCCGAGGGAGCGGCTTGAGGCGAAGCCCATGTTTTCTACGGTTTGATTGCAGAGCAGTTTGAGCATGATAAGCTGGTTGAGAGGAACCTGGGCCATGCGACGGGCGAAGTTCATGGCGTGTTCTTGTAGTTGTTCTTCGGGTACAGTTTCGAGAATCAGGCCGATGCGCGCTGCTTCGCGGGCGGGTATTTCGTCGCCTGTGAGCAGGTAGCGTTTGGCTTTTTCCAGGCCCATACGGTAGACCCACATGGCGGTAGTTGGCGTTCCCCAGACTCGCGAGGGCGGGTAGCCAAATGAGGCATTTTCGGCGGCGATAATGATATCGGCGCACAATACCATATCAGTACCCCCGGCGATGCACCAGCCCTGTACGGCGGCGATGGTGGGCTTAGAGGCATACCAGAGTTTCATGTACACATCTACGAAACGTTTCATCATCTGCATATCGGCTACCGAGTCCCACACGCGCTCGCTGTTCTCCTCTTGCGCCTGAGCCTCAGTAGACCAGTCGAGTCCATAACCCGCGCAGAAAGCAGGACCGTCGGCGCGCAGGAGTATCACGCGCACATGTGGGTCTGCATCGGCCTCGTCGATAGCAGCAGCCAGTTCATCGCGCAAGGTTGGGGTGATGGTGTTGTATTCTTCAGGGCGGCAGAGAATGGTTGAGCGCACGCCAGCCTCGGTTTCGGTGCGTACAGCGGGGGATGTTGGCATATAAGGTCTCCTCGTTTCTTATTTGATGGATTCTTACTTACCTCGACATTGTATCCTTAGCAGGCTGCATTCCTCAATATTTTAAGCACAGGATGGGTGAGCATAACATTTGTGCAACAAGACCACAGAAGCCATCTATAGCGGAAGCCACCCATAAACAGGGGAACAGAAAGCCACCCGCAAGGGGATGGCTCTACACACCGCGTCATATTGTAGAGCCATCCCCTTGCGGGTGGCTTTCTGTTCCCCTCCCCCGATATGACGAACCCTTGTGCGGGACAATCTGAGCAAATATTTAGCTCATCTTGAGCTATCCTTGAGCTTTGCCCGCTACAATTGCACAGTGTAAGGGGGCAAGCGGCGCAGTCCTGGAAAGCTAACCTATACGTAGACATCTCGCTTCAGCCGCAAGCCCCACATGTTTCGCGCGATCTCACCCTATATAACAACAACGAAGTGAAGGAGACAGGTATGAATCGATTGACACGAGCGCGCAGGTGGATGGCGATGCCACTGGTGATAGGCTCTCTGGTGGCAGCTATCGCGCTTTCTTCCTGTGGGCATCCGGCAAATGCCGCCAATCCGAGCAAGCCTACAAGCGTTCCCTCGACAACTCAGCAGGCTCAACCTACGCATTCCAACAGCGTTAACGGTACCGATCAGCAAATTCAAAGTATCCTGCACCAGCTTGATGGCGCGCAGAACGATGTGAAAAACAGCGATTCGGCGGCTAATCAGGATGGCGGAAACTAATATCACACTATTTTGAAATTTGGGAAGGAACTCGTACGATGAAGAAACTTGTAGCAGCAATTTCTCGTATTCCACAACGTTTTACCGCTATTGGCGCGCTTTGCATCATCGCGCTTGGCCTCTTGATACCCTCTACAGCTTTCGCAGCGAGCGCGGCGGACAAGTGTGGCGCAAACGATACGTCATGCTGGATCAATCTCGGCAATTCCTTGATCGGGAAAAGGCAGGCTGACCTTACAAAGCTCAATAACCGGGTCAATGACCGCCTGAACGATCATCTCATCACCAACGATCAGGCCAGTGTTTTGCAATCTGATATTGCCACGAACCAGAACGGGCTTTCCGCGCTGCAAACAAAGCTTGATGCTGAGACCAGCGCGTCGGCTGCTAAGCAGGATGTCGCCAACATCTTCTTGCAATTCCGTATTTACGCGGTCGTGCTTCCGCGTGATTATCGCAGGCTTTACTATGATGTTGCCGTTAATGTCGATGCGAAAATGCGCGGCGTCAGCCAGTCGGTCGAAGAGGCCATCGAGAAAGCGCCTGCTAGCGAACAGCAGCAACTAAACGCACTTTACAATGATTACAAGTCGCAACTTTCGACGGCAGAGGGACAATTTGACCAGGCGGCAGCCGATTTCCCCGCGCTCACCCCGTCCAACTTCAACTACAATCGCTCCTCTTATGAAAGCACGTTGAGCAATCTCAAGAGCGCCTTAAAGACCATTCACACGGCCCTGCATCAGGCGGGAAGTGATCTACATCAGATCGCGCAAATTCTCAAGGATAAATAATTCTCCTGCCTTCTACAAGAAGAACAGGGTATCCGCGTATGGATGCCCTGTTCTTCTTGCTAATTGCTAGATAAGCTGTTCAGGATCGATGCCTAATGAGCGCAGTTTCTCAGCCAAAAGCATAGCCCGTTGCGCTTCTGCTTCAGCCTGAGTTAGGCGTGGGTTTCCCTGTGCATCATACAGGCGCAGCATATCGTTTTGCGGTACCAGCAGGCTTTGCAACTGTTCGCTCCACAGACTGCCATTTGGACGTGGGACCATTTCTTGCATCTGGCCAGTTTCGGCATCAAGCTGCCATCCGAACAGTCGCCGCCCTGTTTTGCGGTCAAATGTGCGTTCGTTGGGATCATAGTAGAAGTATTCAAGGACACCCATACGCGCATATTTGAGCGGCTTATCCTCAAGGTCATTGCGCCAGGTTTCATCGGAAGCAATCTCGAAAACTACCTGTGGAGCAGGCCCGGTGACGCCTACACGCCAGCTACGTAGGTAGCGGAACGGCGTTCCCTTGATTACTGCAATATCTGGAGCAAGCGGGTATTCCATGAAATTAGCGGTCTGGTAGAAATTGAGATTGGCAAAAATGGCGCAGACCTGACCATGAAACAGCCATCTCAGCACTTGAACAAGATAATCAATCAAATCACGATGTAGAGAACTCTCCCCCATCAAATCCTCTCTCGTGGGATGCGAGTCGTAGTAGTACGCTACCTCGTTTTCAATGTGTTTTGCCATTCGTGCCTATTCCCCCTTTTGAATATGCGAGTCGCTGCTCCATTCCGTCTCTTATCCCACCCGTTCATTAAGGCGCGTCCCTGGCGGGACGCGCCTTCACTTGTATGATACCATAGGACTTTGCAGGCAACAAGCGTTTATTGCTCTAAAAATCGCTCAATCCTGCTGCGTATTCCTTCGGGGGTTAATCCCAGGTGGGCATCATGTTCTTCCGGCTCGCCGTAGTGGTTCAGGACGCGATATGGTACGCCTATGGTTTCTACGCGGATGAGACGGGATTGCAGGGCATGGCAGATGTCTCGCACTAATGCGCCTTCGTAGTATGGCTCGACCAGCACAATGTTGCTGCTTGCGCTGGCGGCGCGAAGCGTTTCGCCGTCGAATGGGGCGAGTGTGGTGCAATAGAGTACAGTTACATCCATGCCTTCTACGGCGGCCAGGGTGCGGCCAAGCATGGGGCCAACCGCGATGACGGCTGCTTCATTGCCTTGTTTTACGACTTCCAGCTTGCCGAAGCGGACGGGCGAATTGAAAGGATTGGCGCTTTCGCTGAGGCGATAGTAGGTGTTCGCTCCATTGGCGTAGGATGCGCGAAAGAGGATATCAAATTCTTGCGCGGTTCCTGGGACTACTACCTGCATTCCTGGTAGCGTGTGCATAAGGGCTACGTCTCCAGGACCGTGATGAGTCATGCCCTCTACGCTGTAATCGTAGGATGCGCCTGTGCTGATGAACTTGCCGCTGAGTTGTTGGTAGACAAAATCGTCCTTGATCTGCTCAAATGGACGTTCGACGAGGAACGGGGCGAAGGAGTGCATGACGGGGATGAAGCCTTCGAGGGCAAAGCCTGCTCCTACGCTGATTAGAGTTTGTTCCATAATGCCCAGGTTTATCACGCGCCTGGCTATGTGAGGGTTGTCTTTGCTAAAGAGGCTATTACTGATCGCGGCAAGCAGTACCACCAGTCGCTCATCTTGCTTCGCGAGGTCTTCCAGCGTTTTTACCATTTGTTGTCGCATGTTCATTACTTTCTTTCCCCCTACTTGTGAATTAAGGCGACAACAGCCGTTGGACGGGCTTCATCTTGATAAGTGAGCGCCGCGTATATCTGCTCGTGGTCGCGTCCATTGACGGTTGTAGCATGCCAGCCGAAAGCCGCGAATTTCTCCGCGATATCTCCGAGGTCTGGCGCGCTGGTGAAATTGTTGATGACGATGGTGGTGAGATTGTTTAATTTGCGGCTTCCGGCGAGCAGGATGGACTCCCAGATGCTGCCCTCGTTGCATTCACCGTCGCCGATTAAGGCGAAGACACGGCGGTCGTTTTCTTTGAGTTGCAAAGCCATCGCCATACCTATCGCCATCGGCAGGCCGTGTCCAAGTGAGCCAGTAGAAGTTTCGGCTCCTGGCACCTTGTTACGGTCCGGGTGAGCGCCCAGGATGCTATCCCATTGCATAAAGGTCTTTAATTCCTCTTTGGGGAAAAAGCCTTTATGGGCAAGCACAGCGTAGAAGGCTTCCGGGCCGTGTCCCTTGCTCAGCACGAAACGATCTCGCTGCTCCATGCGAGGATTCTTTGGGTCGTAGCGCATTACGCGGTCGTACAGCACCCATAATACGTCGAGTGTGGAATTGGAACTTTCATCATGTTTCTCATCACCTGTCATGTAGGTGATGAGGTGTTTTACCTGTTCAAAATCCCCGGTCATTATTTTCTGCTCCTGATAGCTTTTTCATATTCGGAACCTGGCTTGCGTGGGAAGATAGCTATTTGTCCTCTAGCCGGAAATATGTTCCGCTTCCCGCGATTACCAGGCTCGTTACAAGCTTACGCTAATCTTTGTTTGAAAACAATGAACCGAGGTGCAGTTGTGGCCTGTTCTATTGGACAGGGTTTTGCGGGAAAAATGAGGAAAAGGGATGATGGTTGTTAATTTCTGTAGGGACGCGATTGATCGCGTCCTGCTCGATCACCCCGCTATAAGCCGAGGCAGGACGCGATCAATCGCGTCCCTACAGAATGCCGAATCATTCTCTAAATGTTCATCATTGCATCCCTACAAGTTAGTGATGCAACAGTTGTCCGATCTTGCTACGCACACGCGGCAGGACGTCTTTGGCGTAGCTTTCGATGAAGGTACGCTGGTCGGGGAGCGCGGAATGGAAGACCAGGTGATCGAAACCCAGGTCGATGTACTGCTGGATGAACTTGACGTGGTCGTCCGGGTTGGATGAGACACAGGCCATCTTCTTGATGGTGTCCATTCCTACCGACTCGCCGTTCTCCTGAGACATCTTTGGCGTGTAAATCTTCTGATCGAATAGCGCCGGGATGAAGGTGCCAGCCCAGTATTTCTTCTGTGCCTCAAGGGCTTTATCGAGGTTCTGGGTGTATTCGACATTCAATTCGATGATCTTGGGCAGCTTGTCGGGGTCTTTTCCGGCCTGCTTCGCGGCGTCGGAGAAGTTCTTCAAAATTTGTTTGTAGATGTCAGGCTGTTTGCCACCTACAGTAAAGAGGCCATCACCATATTTACCTGCGAAGGTGGCGCTGTCAGGCACCAGGGCAGAAATGTAGATCGGAATGGGTGAGGCGGGCGGCGTGAAGAGTTTGGCCTTGCGCGTCTGATAGTAGCGACCCTCATAGGTCACTTCCTCGCCGCTTAGCAGAGTGCGAATGAGATCAATGGCCTCGGCCAATCGCTCCTGGCGTTCCACGTATTCAGGCCACATGCCGGTTGCGGCGTATTCGTTCAAGGCTTCGCCGGTGCCAACGCCCAGGTAGACACGATTGGGAGCGTAGCATGAAACTGTGGCTACCGCCTGAGCGATAATCGAGGGGTGGTAACGCAAAATGGGGCAGGTTACGCCTGTACCCAGGTGAATATTCTTTGTCTGCACTGCTACCGCGCCGAGCCATGTCCAGCTAAAACAGGCCTGCCCGGCTTCGCTCCACGGGTTAAAATGGTCGCTGACATCCAGAAAATCATAGCCTGCCTGGTCGGCGGCTACGGCATACTGCGTCAATTCGACGGGCGGAAATTGTTCCGGGCCAGCTTTCCAGCCAAGTTTTACCATTGCAAAGTCCTTTCTATCTCACTTCTTGCCTTCTATACAGTTTCTTCTCCTATGCGCAACGCAACAAGACTCCTGAGAGTTTTGTATTGGGGTGAGGCATAGGAGATACACTATCCACACATACAATGCGTATCAAAAAGCAAGATAGTTTCAGGCTGCTAAATGGATACCTTTAAGGCAGCTCTAACCAGCCGGATCTCATCATACGAATATTCATCCCCCAGGACTTCTTTGATAGGCTTAAGCCGCTCGTCACCGACTTCGCGGATGACATCCTCAATTTTTTGAAAGCGTTCGGCTGGAACTATTCTTTCGATATTTAACCGCTCGCCAGCTTCAAGCAGTTCGGTGATGTGACTGAGGACAGTGCTACGGGCCATACCTCGTTTCTCGGCTATCTCCTCTATAGTCAGTCCTTGTACGTAGAAAGCGCGAGTGATTTGAGATGAAGGCGTGATGCTGGCGCGAGGAGCGACTTCACGTTTTTCGGTGGGTTCCGGTTTGGGAGCCTGGGGAAGTTCGATGCCCATTTTCAGGCCGCGCTGCTCGCAGAAGAGGGCGATTTCTTCGGTGAACGGCATGAAATACAGACTGAGTTTGCTGCTGCCAACGCCAGGGATGCGAGCGAATTGTTCCTGGGTCTGGGGGCGTAGCTTTGCCATTGCGCGCAGGCTGGTATCAGGGAAGATGACGTAGGGCGCGACTCCCTGGGCATCAGCGATGCGCTTACGCAGCTTACGCAGGTGATCGAAGAGTTCTCCTGTGCCTGGCTCGTCGGGAATAAGATCGATGGGGCTTATCCTGCCTACAGCCTTCTGCTCTTTTTCGGGTTTCGCGGGCGCGACTTTTACTGGTGTGGGGATCTCCACTGTGCGCTGCTTGCGAATTACTTCGATTGAAAGGGCGTTGAGACGAGGGACGGAATAGCCATCATTCGTCATATCTAACAGTCCCTGGTGAATCAAGGCGCGGCCAATGCGCATCCATTCATCTACACTCAACTCTTTACCGTAGCCGTAGATGGGTAGCAGGTCATGTTGCGAATCACGTATTTTTTGCGTATTCGCGCCGCGCAGGACGTCTATAACATGGCGCAGGCCGAAACGCTGCTGGGTCTTGCCGATGGTGAACAACAGTTTGATAGCTTCTTTCGTGCGGTCTTCCAGCACCATTTCGCGATGGCAGTTATCGCAATTGTCACATGTTTCTTGTAGCTGCTCACCAAAGTAGGCCAGGAGTACTTTGCGGCGGCATTCTGTCGTCTCGCAATAGGCCGCTATCTGCTGCAATTGCTGGCGAGCTATCATTTGTTCCTGCTCATCGACCTTCTGATCGATGAGGAATCCGAGTTTGACGCGGTCGCCGGGATTGTAGAAAACAATACATTTGGCGGGCAGGCCATCTCGTCCGGCGCGGCCTGATTCCTGGTAGTAGCCCTCGAGGTTGCGCGGCATGTCATAGTGAATGACGGCGCGCACATCTGGTTTGCCAATGCCCATACCAAAGGCGATGGTCGCCACCAGCACAGAGACATCATCGCGGATAAACTTCTCCTGATTTTCGGTGCGCTGCTCGCTGGTCATTCCTGCATGATAGGGCTGCGCGGAGATGCCATTTTGCTGCAAAACCAGGCTCAGATTCTCAACCGACTTGCGGCTAAAACAGTAGATAATGACGGATTGTCCATCCAATTCGCGCAGTAAATTGATGAGTTCTTTCGTTGTGTTCTTACCTGAGCTTTTCTCACGGACTTCATAACGCAGGTTGGGACGGTTGAAGCTGGCGATATGTACGTGTGGGTCGCGCAGGCGTAGCTGGGTAAGAATATCTTCACGCACACGCTCAGTGGCGGTGGCGGTAAGCGCCATCATAGGCACCTGTGGATAGCGCGAGCGCACCAATCCCAGTTGGCGATACTCCGGTCGAAAATCATGGCCCCATTCGCTTACACAATGTGCTTCGTCAACAGCAATCAACGATAGGCCAACGTTGTTCTCTACTTCATCAAGCAGGAACAAAAAGTTGCCTGTCACCAACCGTTCGGGGGCTACATAGAGCAACTTTACTTTGCCATTGGCCGCGTCTCGTTCGCGCCTTGCTCTCTCTTCAGCAGTAAGCGAACTATTGACGAAAGTGGCGGCGATGCCATTGGCGCGCAATCTATCAACCTGATCATGCATCAAGGCGATCAGAGGTGAAATGACGATGGTTAATCCCGGCAATAACAGGGCGGGCAATTGATAGGTTAAAGACTTGCCGCCGCCTGTTGGCATTAATACAAAGGTGTCGCGCCCGGATAGTACATGTTCAATGATTTCCTGTTGTCCCGGTCGAAAACTTTCGTGGCCAAATTGTTCTTTCAGCGCCTTCTGCATCTGTTCTCGCTGTCCCAAAACTCTTTCCTCCCGACATTGTGCCAGATACTATACCATAGAAAGAGGCATTCGTCTTCATTATTTAGAACAGAAATTTGTGGGTTTTTCCCCTTGACTTTTCATATCTTTTCGATATATATTTATTATATCGAAAAGATATAGTTCGTTTCTGACGAAGAATGAGAAAAGAACAAGGAAATCTCCTCCATGCAGGCGGGAACTACTGGAAATAGCGGGCGTAAATCTGTCATTTACGAACTTTTTATTCTGGGCGAGCTAATGGATGGCCCACACTATGGCTACTTGTTGCGCGATATTCTGGGTAGGTTGCTGGGGCCGTTTCGCAACATTAGCTGGGGCGTGCTTTACCCACTTATTCGCCAGTTAGAACAGGAGGGATTGATCGCGCTGGAAGAAAGTGAGCTGGAAGAAAAAGGATCGGGCAGCAAACAGAGCAAAGCCTATCATATCACTGACGCGGGACGCCACCGCTTTATGGCCTTGATGCTCGATAAAGGTGAATTTACCGCCGACTATCCTGAACTCTTCGTAGTAAAGCTGAATAATCTCCAGCATTTGACGCCGACTCAACAATTGACTGTGCTTCAGCACTACCAGGAGTATCTTGAGATGGAAAAGGTGACGCTCCTGCGAGGTCAACAAAAAATTCTTGAGCGAGTCATTGGTGTGCCAGAAGAACAGCAGCCGCATGTCCTGGAGGTAATCGATTTCCGCGTAAACAAGGTTCAGGCTCAACTTGACTGGCTGCATCGCAAGATCGCCAGCATGCTTCAGCCATAAGCCAACACCGCTTTCAGGCTATATTCTATAAAACAGCCTCACTCTTTTTGAACAAAGCTAAAGATATATTTTGTCTTTTACCGTCAAGCGTATGTCCGTATGTCAATATAAAGGAGTATATACCATGAACGAAACACGAACTTCTTCTCGCTTTCTGCGCCGGCCTTTATCGTCTACCGCAAAACTTACAATCGGTGTGTTCCTGGTAAATGCGCTTCTCTGTGGCATCTTTGGCTTGCTGCTTGGGCTTCCAGATGGACTGGCTTTGTTGAGCGTCACGGCGGTACTGGTGATTTGTAGCGGCCTGATGCTGCCTGGCCTGCGTTGGGCTTCCTTACTGGGAGCCGCGTTTTGCGGATTTTTCATTATTCCCATGCTGACCAGAACGCCTTTTCCGGTCTATCATCTGACGCATCCAAAACCAGAATTTCTGGCCTTTGTGTTGGACGTGCTGATATTGGCGCTGTTCTTGATGGGTCTGATAGCGGGGCTGGCTACTACAGTGCAAAATTATCGCGGGAGTGATACACATATGCCACGCTGGCTTTATACTACTGTGATGCTTATGGTGGGCATAGTTGTAGGAGCAATTCTCATCGCAGGAATCGCCGAGCCGGTTGTCAGCGCCAATACGCCGCTCCCATCAGGAGTACCGGCGGTGCATATGGGTCTCAGTACCTTCGGACAATCGACCGTCACCATCTCTAAAGGCTCAAAACTGCTGCTGATCGATGACGGAAGCTACTTTCACATCCTGGCTAACGGCTCATGGGAGAACGGTTCGCCTCATACCGTACAGGAAAGCGGCGCACCCACAGTCAACAATGTTCAGGTTACAGGCGGCAGCATTGAAATCGGTCCGTTCAACACTGCTGGAACTTACCACATTTATTGCACAGTGCATCAGGGTATGATGCTGACTATTATTGTCCAATAGCGTGACTCTTGCAGAGGTAAATAGGTGACCATGAGAAATCACCTATTTACCTTATTTTTCGATATGGAACTCTTCCCGCTCAACTTCCGTCATCAAAATTGGAGGTTGAGAAATCATGCGCAATATAAGGATGATCGGTTTTCTTTCAGCACTCGCCTTTTGCCTGATAGCGTGCGGGACGAACCAGTCCCCGAACAACACGGGTGGCCCATCAAATACGCCCAATACAACGCCAAATGGTACCACACCTTCGCCAACAACGAATAAGCCTTCCGGCACTCCCACACCTGGACAGGTCACACTCACATTGGATAAATCGCATTATGCGACGAATGAGACGATAAAAGTTACGATTTTAAATAGCCTCTCGAAGACGATCTATACCACAGATCACCAGACAAGCTGTACGATGCTCCAACTGCAAATCCAGATCAACGGCAACTGGCTCCCCTATGGTCGCTGTTATAGCATGCGGCCTACGCGCATCGTGCAGCTTTCGCCCGGTTCTCAAACGTTGCAATTGCTTCCGCCATCTTCAAATACGCCGAAACCGGTGGCGAGTGTAAGCTGGCCGGCTGGCACGTACCGCGTTGTTTTTGTGTATAATATGGGGCCAAACGAGGGGAGCGTTCGTGGGGCTATGGCACAATCGGAACCATTTAGTATTGGCTAGCTGAAGCTCCAGATATGAGAAAAATAGAACATTTGGCTTATAAATCATTGCCAGATGGCGTTTTACTGTGTACAATTGCTTTGAGAGCTGAGAAAACTTTTTGAAAGATGACAACTATGATTACTTCGCAAAGGGTATGTAATGCGTCTCCATTTTTAAAATGGGCAGGTGGTAAAACTCAGCTTCTTCCAGTCATTCTACAACATGTTCCTTTCCATTTTGATACCTACATTGAGCCATTTCTTGGCGGTGGCGCGCTTTTTTTCGAGTTGCAGCCCAGGAAGGCGGTGCTAGCCGATTCCAATGCAGAGCTTATCAATTGTTATACTATGGTACGCGATAGAGTGGAAGATATCATCGCGGAACTAAGTAGCTATTCATATTCAGAAGAGTTCTATTACGAGCTTCGCTCTCAGGAGCCACAAGACCCTATTCTTCGCGCTGCGCGTTTGATCTATCTCAACAGGACATGCTACAACGGATTGTACCGTGTCAATAAAAAGGGGCAGTTTAATGTTCCCTTTGGGAAGTATCACAATCCGGTTATTTGTGATACGGAACGATTGCGAGCAGCTAGCGCGGCTTTACAACACGCAGAACTGTATTGCTCCGACTATCGAGAAGCGTTACGCAACTTTGCTAAGCCTGGAGACTTTATCTACATTGACCCACCCTATCACCCTGTCTCTCAATATTCCGATTTTAAACGCTATACGGCGGAATTCTTTTATGAAGAGGATCAACTTACGCTAGCCCAAAAAGTGAAAGAACTCGCTGAGCAAGGAAGCTATGTGCTGGTCAGCAACTCTTATTGTGACTTTATCCTGAATATCTACCGGGACTTTCAGATTATCGAAGTGTCAGCTAAACGCAATATCAATAAAGACCCACAAAAACGTGGCGATGTGAAAGAGGTACTGGTTGTATGCGGACATTATTCTTCACTCCACCAAACTACCCGCCAACTCGCTTTATGGGAAGCAAGCAGGGAATCCTACCTTACATCTGGGATGCAGTAAAACATCTGCCTTTCACTACCGTATTGGATGCTTTTAGTGGTAGCGGGTGCGTTGGTTACATGTTCAAAACGCAGGGAAAAGCAGTTATTTCTAACGATTTCTTGAAATATTCATATCACCTGGCAAATGCGCTGATCGCCAATTCCACAGAAACGCTTTCCGAGGATGATAGAGCGATGCTGCTGGCAGAAAACCCGGCGCGGCAAAACTTTATTCAAGAAACCTTTGGCAACATCTATTTTGACGATACGGATAATCTTTTCCTGGAGAACACTATCGCCAATATCCAGCAATTGAGTTCACCCTTTAAACAATCTCTAGCCTTATCAGCCCTCAATCGAGCCTGCATCAAACGTCGTCCGCGTGGGGTTTTTACTTATGTAGGTCATCGCTACGACGATGGGCGCAAAGATTTACGCCTCTCCTTACAACAGCAGTTTCTTCAAGCTATTGACATATTGAATGAGGCAGTATTTGACAACGGGCAACAAAATCTGGCTCTTAATCAGGATGTCTTCAGTCTGGATGTTACTCCTGATCTGGTGTATTTAGACCCGCCGTATTACACGCCGCTTTCCGATAATGACTATCTGCGTCGCTACCATTTTGTAGAGGGTCTAAGTTGCTACTGGCAGGGAGTGGAAATTTTGCATCATACAAAAACAAAAAAGCTCCGCAAATATTATACCCCTTTCGACTCATGTATCGAAGTTTATGGCGGGTTTGAACGACTCCTCAAGAAGTTCTCTCAAAGTATACTGGTCGTTTCCTACTCCTCAAATTCTTTACCTACCCGTGATGAACTGACAGAGATGCTGAAAGCGCTGAAAAAGAATGTGTTTGTGCATATTATTCCGCATAAATATTCCTTCGGAACGCATGCTCATAAAGTAGGCAACCAGAACAATACTGTGCAGGAATATTTGTTTGTGGCCTATTAATTCCATTTGTAAGGATGTAGTAAGTGAAAACCTGGAATATCGGCAATACAACTGTGCGCAATCCCTACCGCTTGAGGGAAGCTCTCCAACTCTTTGAGAGAACAATGAGCGGGCGGCCTTTCAAAAGGCCTGAGCAACAGGAGTTTCTTAACGAGTTAGTTCAAGCTGGCCTCGTCGATTCTAGCCGTTCAGCCGAGGGAGATGATGGCGGACGGAAGTTTGCCAGCGCATTTAAGCAACTGGGGTTTACAACAGACTGGTCACGGGGAAACTCCTGGAGTTTAACTCCTGTAGGAATCAAGCTTATCGAACATCCAGAACTAGAGGAATTGATTTTCCTGCGGCAACTGGTGAAATATCAAATACCATCTCCACTTGAAAGCGGAAGTAAAGTCGAGGGCTTTTATGTGCGGCCATTTCGTCTCTTGCTGCGTTTTCTCAAAAGAGCGCGTGAAGAGAATCTTATAGGTCTCACCAAATTTGAAATAGCGCTCTATGTTATTAATGTCCTGGATGAGAATAATACACAGGCGTTTGAAGACGCGATATCAAACATCAAACGCTTCCGAACTGAGTATGAGGCACTTACAGGCAAAGTCAATAAAAACAAACTTGTAAATCAGAAGTTGCAGGAAGTAGCTGTGCAGGTATCTTTAAAGCCTGGCTCACTGCTTGATTATGCTGATAGCAACGGCAGATATGCTCTTATAACAGGCCTATTAACGGTACATGGAAATAAACTTGCACTGTCGGAAGCACGCTTGCCAATCATTGAAGCGATTTTGTCTGATGGTACATCGCTCGTTCCTGAAAACGAGTATCTTACTTTCTTTATTGTTTGAGCAATGGCTGCTTGAAGATAGCAATAATTAAGCCAGAATTTGCCTACCCAACCACCTTTATATAAATCTCCATCACTATCTTTTTTGCCTCTTCCTCGCCGACATGCTGCTCCAGGTCTTCCTGGTATTTGCCCAGGGTTTTGTATTTCTGCTCGATGATATCGTGGGATGAGACAACGGCATAGCCGTATAAGGCCTGCCGCATGGCCTCGCATTCCAGTTCGATCTGCTGACGCAGCCTTGCAACCTCGCTCATGATCTTGCTCCTTCTCTATTTAACCTTTGTGATGGATACCATCTAAATACACATAGTATATTACATACCACTTTAATGGGATTGTGTCAAGAGGAAGGGTTTAGTATCATGCGTGCATCAACAAACGAGAGGCAAACAGACATGAGACGCTTGCGCGTGAAAGAGGTAGCACAGGCCAAAGGCTTTACGATGTCGCGTTTGCAGAGGGCCGCAGACATCAATCTCAAAACGATGCAGGCTATCTGGCACAATCCGCAGCACGATGCATCACTCAAAACGCTGGATAAAATAGCGAAGGCGCTCGGCGTACCAATTACCGAGTTATTGGAGGATGTGCCGGAGGAGCCGCCCGGCGCAAAGCCGAAGAAGGTAGCCGAGGATAGCCGCGACTATCCTACGGATAAACGTAGCTAGCATATTGTTCATAGAAACACCGAAAGCCACCCGCAAAGGGCTGGCTCTACAAGCGCCTTCGTATTGTAGAGCCAGCCCCTTGCGGGTGGCTTTCGGTCGCCCTATATTTGGGGTCGCTATATAAAGAAATGCTTACGCCGTCCCGAACGTCAATCCCAACTGCTTCAGCCATTTGCGATAGGCGATGGCGGTGCGGTCGGAGCGTAAATGCAGTTCGGCCTGCAAGTCGAGGGGCAATAGTTCAGGACGTTGCGATTCCACAATTGGCACATCCTGCCACGTAATCATGTCCTCGAACTCGCGCACCTGCTCATCGGGAATAGCATCGTAGTCTCGCGCTACGTATGTCCAGGCAATTGAGGTGCGCTCGGCGACCGGCGTTACAGTAAAATACATGGCGAACCTGGGACCACCTGAAGACTTGATAAAATAGGCGGTGAGCGGGCGCAAGACTTGATAGGTGTAGGTGACGGACGCGCCCTGGCCTGTGCCATCAGGATCGGGCTGCCAGACGGTAATATCTCTGGCTATCACTCCATCTGGCGAGATTTCAGCCTGGTAATCGTTCACCTCGGGATGTTCTGGGTCGCCCAGGTAGCCGGTATGCACAAAAGGAAAGTGCGTCACATCTAGAAAATTTTCGATGGCGCGCGGCCCACTGGCATTATAGGTATACGGGCCGCAATGAACCTTGTGGAAGCTCTTATCGCCCCACTGCGGAAATTCAGGGATGTCGCGCTCTGGATTGCCGAGCGTGACCCAGACCCAATTATACTTCACCTGCGCCCGGTAGACTTTAGTATGTGCGGTAGCTGGTGGCTTCTGGTTTGGATGCGCGGGGAAACGAATGCATTGTCCCTCTTCATTGTATGTCCAGCCGTGATAGGGACAGATCAGGCAATCGTTTTCGATCTTGCCCAGAGAGAGCCGAGTGCCGCGATGCAGGCATAAATCGCGCCAGGCATGCACCGTTTCACCCACGCGCCACAGCACCAGGTCTTCCTCTAAGAGCCGTACAGCCATTGGCTTGCCTTCCTGCAAATCCGGCGCATATGCCACTACATGCCAGTCATTCAGCAGCACAGGGTCTTGGAGCATGGTTGTTCCTTTCAATTTTGGACGCCTTTTTACACAAAAGTATATCACCTTTACCAGCCTGGAAATTGGCGTGAGGAACGAAAGACGCCCGCAAAGGGAACGAAAGACATTCATATATGCAAGAGAGACCGGAAGACATCCTCTTGCGGATGTCTTCCGGTCTCTCTTGCATATATGAATGTCTTTCGTTCCCTTTGCACAAACACAACTACTATTTTTGACTAGCCCATTACCACTATGTTTCATCATATTTCAACATATGTCAGTTTATCTATGGTAGACTTGACGGAGTTGACTCCGCCATTTCGCGGAGCCATTTTTTTGTGCGATTAGCGCGGCTTTGCCGCCTGGAAAGTGCGTAATGAAAGGATTTCGAACAACCTGGAAGCAGGTTTTCTCGCGTAAAATCGTTGTTAGTCTTGCAATTCTTGGTATTTTAGTGGTGGTTGGAGTGGGAAGGCTGGTATTACAGTCGCATCAGTTAGCAGGCTCTACAAGTTGCTCATTATCTATGCAGGAGAACTGCTATACGACCAGCAGCATCCAGGCAGTGCAACCGGCGTATATTCATAGCCAGGATGGAATCCAGCCAACTGCTACCAACTCCCGTACCATTACAAAGGCAGCGGGTGGCTATCCCACGCCTACACCGACGCCTCGTCCTAAACCAACCATGCAGCCAACGCCCAGGCCGACCACTCCTGCGCCAACCACACCAACCCCTGCACCTGGGGGTTCATCGGTTTCGGCCATGATCCAACAGGTCTTTGGGCCATATTCTTCAAGCGCGTTACATGTAGCTGAATGCGAGTCAGGGTTGCGAGCGGACGCCTATAATCCTACCTCGATTGGTGGAAGCCACGCGGAAGGCGTCTTCCAGATTTTGTATCCCAGCACGTGGAATACTACTTCTGAAGCAAGTTATTCGCCTTATAACGCGATGGCAAATATCCGCGCCGCCTACGAAATTTTCTCGCGTGATGGCTATAACTGGCACGAATGGTCATGCGCTCCTTAATCTACAGGTGATAAGATGCGTAATCAGGAAAAGGGTTTTACCAGTGTGTCCTGCCTGTCAAGCTGAGCGCAGCGAAGCATCTGCGGGTGGCTGCTCAGAGATGCTTCGCTGCGCTCAGCTTGACAGGGTTAGGATTGCTGACAGGCTACTACGCATCTATAAGGAGATGACATGGAACATCGCACCCTGGGGAAATCGGGCCTGGAGGTTCCCGTTGTGGGTATGGGAACCTGGAAAACGTTTGATGTGCGCGGTAAAGCTGCCGAGACGAACGCCCGTGTGATTGTTGACACGGCTTTGCACGCGGGCGCAAACTTCCTCGACTCTTCACCGATGTACGGCGAGGCGGAGCGCGTGCTGGGACAGACGTTACAGGGGAGGCGCGAGCAGGCAATTGTCGCAACGAAAGTCTGGACGCCCTCAAACCGTGAAGGGCAGGAGCAGGCGCGGCGAGCATTGCAATTCTTTGGCGGCTACATCGATCTCTACCAGGTTCACAACCTCGTTAACTGGCGCGAACATCTGGCAATGCTGGAACGGTTGCGCGACGAGGGAAAAGTACGGGCCATTGGAGCGACCCATTATAGCGCGTCCGCCTTTCCAGAATTGCGGCAGGTGATGCAAACGGGACGTATCACCGCTATCCAGATTCCCTATAACCCGCTAGAGCGTGACGTAGAAAAGGATATTTTGCCTCTGGCGGCTGATCTGGGTCTTGGCGTGGTCGTCATGCGCCCTTTTGCCGAGGGGGCTTTGATGCGTCACGTGCCTTCGACGTCTCAACTGGCTGCGCTCCAATCGTTCGGCGTTACTACCTGGGGTCAGGCGCTGCTTAAATGGATTTTGAGCGATCCGCGCTGCCACGTCACCATTCCGGCCACTTCGCACCCGCAACGCATGGCCGAAAACGCGGCTGCTGGCAACCCACCCTGGTTCGGGCCGGACGAGAGGGAGTATGTGAGCAAATTGGCGCGAGGATAAGGAATAACACGACATCGGTCGATAAGCCGGAAGCCACCCGCAAGGGGATGGCTCTACAATATGAATGGGCCTGTAGAGGCACCCTTGCGGGTGGCTTCCGGTGCCGCGATGTGACCAGGTGGCTTCCGGTGGTTTTCTGCCTTTGGGATTATTTCTCGCCGTTGTGTTTCCTTAAACAGGTTCGTTATCCCCAGGTTCTGCCGAGCCATAGGGGCGAAGCGGTGGCCTCGCGTTAATTTCGCCGAAGCGGGTGGTGGCGTCGTAGGCTCCATTGCGACGCAAAATCTGGAGCGCGCCAGCATAGCCGCTTTGCGATTTGACGGTGACGATGGTGCGGCCTGCTTCCAGTTCCTTCTGATAAAATTCGGCTTCGTTCTGAGGTATACCCAGGTTGACTAACGCGCTGATAACGCCACCGGCAGCAGCACCCACAGCCGCACCACCCAATGCAGCCGCGAGAATGCCACCAGCTAGAGCGGGGCCTAAGCCAGGGATCAACAAGGCCGCGACGGCACCCAGCAAGCCACCGATCAAACCACCCTCGATGGCGCTGTTGGCGATGAAGGTTCCGGTATCTTCGGTCGGGCCGGTGGTGCTGGCGCGTGTCAAATAGCCGATTTCGTCCTCGCTGTAGCCAGCCGCCCGTAGTTCCTCGATTGCTCGCCGGGCTGCTGTCGGGCCTTCAAAAACCCCGACAGCTACCGTGCCTTGTGTCATACCCATAGTCGTACTCCTCTTGTTCTAAGTCTTTGCTATGTACAGGTACGTTAGCGCAACAAAAACGTGTCGCTAGTGAGTTTCCAGCAAACGTACAATCGCCTCGCTCAACGCGGCGGGCCGGATATGATTGAACCAATCTTTGTCACCCGCATTATACGCCACTTTTGAGAAACCGGGGCGGAAACGCTGCTGCTCCTGGCGACCCCGGCCTAAAATGCGCGCGCGGCCTGGATAGCCGTAAAAAGCGGGATTGGTGCCGCCAAAAAGCGTGATAATACCCGCCCGATTCTCCAACTTGACCTGTCCTTCGTCTTGCGGCCTGACCCGCTTTTGAGCAACCGCGAGATGCACCACGCCAGTATCTCCACTTACAAACACATCTACCATGCTCAGCAAAGCGGCGGTCTCAAGCAAGCTCAATCCTGGTTTCGCAGGCAGGGTAAACAGGCGATCAGCAAAGTTCTTTCCTAATTCCTGTTGTAATCGATGCGAGGCTTCTGTATCCGTATAGCTCGGCAGGATGCATACCACGAGTTCGGGACAACGCTCCATAGCCCCGGCAATTCCCTTAGCCAGCAATGAAGTGGTAGGGCGCGTTACCAGGGTCGCTGAATCCGGCGCGACCATGAGTATCCGGCACTGTCTCTTTGGCACACCTGCCTGCTCTTTTATCGTCTCTATAATCACTCGCGCCTTCTCAATCTCAGCCACGCTCAGGTACAACGTGGGAATATCGATCAGGCATGCATCATCTTCATGTATGCTAAAGTAGCCGTTGACAATCTGGCGCACCATTTTCCGCAAGGAGCGATCTTCACCTTTATACGGCCAGAACAGTTTACGGGCCAATTGCCACATATTGGGATACATAATGCGCGCGTGCAGGCGATAAAAGAGGGCCGGGGCCGCGATGCTGGGAAACACCGCTTGATAATGCCGGTTGCGCAAGAAACGTAGCGCAGGGCGGGCTTTCCTCTCAGGCCAGAAAAACCTGTACCAGGTCAAGGGAGACGGGGAGGCACAGAAAGCCAGCGAGGTCGAAATGATGCGATTGACACGCGGATCATAGCGAAAAATTTCCTCTTGCCGCTCATTGCACAGCACATCAATGCAACCAAAGGCGGCTGGATCATCCTGCACAAGCTGGTCAATGACGCTAAGACCAACCGCTATAGCATCACCTATGCCAGAATCAATCGTTATGAGATAGCGCGGCGTATCAGCCGTTTTTCCGGTATGGGGAGCCAGCACGCGAAAAGCATCACCCACAAAACAAGGCATGTCCTGCTTCTCACGCGGCTGCACGACAACATTTAACGGAATATCCATTCTCTTCTCCATAAAAAAGCCACGAGCAGAAAATGAGAGAAAAACATATCCCCCGTTTAAGGCGACAGTAGGGCAGCTATAACGAAGACCCCTTTGTTTTGTACACGCAAAGCGAACTCTCTGTGATACTCTGCCGCTTCCCTTGACAAATGACCTGCGGTCATTTATAATTGACCCATAGTCATTTACGAGACGGAGTACAAAATGACACACTCAAGTATCCGGCGACGGGCGATACGCGATGAGCAGAAAGAGGAACGCAGGCAAGCTATTCTCGATACGGCGTGGCAGCTTTTGCAAAGCAAGGGATATGAAGCCCTGACAATGGCCGATGTAGCAAATACACTGGGACTGGCGAAAGGCACAGTCTATCTCTACTTTCAGACAAAAGAGGCGCTCTTCCTCGCGCTCGTTGAGCAGCAACTTACGGACCTATTCAGCGAATTTGACGCTGCACTACTTGAACGATCCGGTGCAACAAGCATTGCGGGCGTAATAAACGCTATTTGTGAGGCGCTTGAAAAAAGGCCTGGATTGGCGCGGCTGCTTGCCATCCTGCATACCATTCTCGAACAGAACATCAGTCTCGCAGAGGCAACGCGCTTCAAATACTTCCTCAAGCAGCATTTTGAGAAAACGGGTGCATTGCTTGAACAGTGTCTTCCATTTCTTAAAGTGGGTGAGGGCGCGCATTTGTTGTTGCAGTGTCACGCGCTGGTAATCGGCATCTGGCAGCTCGCCGACCCCGCACCTGTTGTTCAAGAGGCGCTGCAACAGGCGGATTTGCAGGTGTTTAAGATCGATTTCGCGCACGAATTTTCACAGACTTTGCAGGCGTTGTTATACGGATTGGAATATCAGGCACAAAAGGAGCAAAGATCATGAAATACTTTGTCACAGGGGCAACTGGATTCGTCGGCAGTCATGTTGTTCGCCAGCTTGTCGCGGCAGGTCATTCGGTAAATGTCAGCGTGCGTAATCCGGCGAAAGCGAAAGAGCTTGCTGATATGGGTGTCTTGGTCTATCAGGGGGATGTCACCGATAAAGAAAGCATGCGCGAGGCGATGACGGGCGTGGATGGCGTTTTTCATATCGCGGGTTGGTACAAAATTGGTGTGCGCGATAAAAGCGAGGGCGCGAAGATCAACATTGAGGGAACGCGCAACGTGCTTGAACTGATGCGCGAACTGGGCATTCCGAAGGGCGTCTACACCAGCACGCTTGCCGTGAATTCTGATACTCACGGCAAGCTCGTCGATGAATCCTACCATTTTCATGGTCGCCACATCAGCGAATACGACCGCACTAAATGGGTTGCCCATTACGAAGTTGCCGACCCAATGATTGCTCAAGGTTTGCCCCTGGTGATCGTTATGCCCGGCCTTATCTATGGCCCAGGTGATACCAGCAGCGTGCGTACCACCTTTCTACAATATCTCCAGCGCAAGCTGCCCTTGCTTCCCAAGAAAACCGCTTTCTCCTGGGCGCACGTGGATGACATCACTCGCGGGCACATTCTCGCGATGGAAAAAGGCACTCCCGGAGAAAGTTACATCATCGCTGGCCCCACATATACGCTGATCGAGGGCATGCAGATGGCCGAAAAAATCACGGGCATTCCAGCTCCACGCCTGCATGCCGGTCCTGGCATGATGAAAGTTATGGCGGCCATGATGGCTCCTATCGAGAAAATTGTGCCTGTACCGGAGCAATATAGTTCTGAGTATCTCAGGGTTAGCGCGGGCGTTACGTATATTGGCAATAATGCGAAGGCGCGGCGAGAGTTGGGATATGATCCACGTCCGCTAGAGGTGGGGTTGAAGGAGACGTTGGAGCATGAGATGAAGCTGTTAGGGATGAGATAAAGCGAAAAAACGGCGGAAAAAGGGGTAGCATGTAATCGGTTGCATGCTATCCCTTTTTCCGCCGTTTTTTCGCTTTAGGTTCTGGTTTTCTCCTCGGCCCATACACTCGTTCCGCCATTGCCTCAACCGTCTCCATGACTTCTTTCAAGACGGGCTTTTGTTTAAAAAAGATAACCTCGCTGGCGGCGTCCTGGAAATCTTCTTCTGTGACTTTGAGGCCGGAATAGACGAGCAGCAAGAGATGGGAGCAGTTGGCGGCGCGCACCTTTTCGACTTTCCGGCGCAAGTATTCGGGATGCCAGAAGCCTACCAGTTCGATGAGGATGCGGCGACTTTCGTCTCGCTCGTCAACTAGCAGGAAGTCGGGGATCATGACGGTATCACCGAGGGGCAGCACTTCGCTTTCGCGGGAGAGCCGCCAGTGACGCCGTTTGCCGCCCATTTTTTCCTCGAACTCGGCGGCGAAATCGGCTTCCAGACGGCTATCGAAGAGGTCGCTCTGTTTGAAATGGGATTGCAGGGAAGAGGTGTGGTCGAGTCGATACGCGGCTGTGGTTCCGAGCATGGGCGGGTGTACGGTGGCAAACATGCGCCAGCCTTCGCAGTTCAGTAAGGCGGGGAGAAACGCAGCGAACTGACGACCGTAGCGCGTGGTGGCATGCACAAAGGGCGAGATCGGGCCATCCAGATCAACGAGGTAGCCGCCGTCTTTGAGGGGCTGCACCCAGAACATCAGGCGAAAGAATTTGAGATATTTCCAGAGATCTTTATAGCCGCCGTGTACCTCTATGCGCACATGGCTGGCCCAGTAGAGAACGCCACGCGCCAGTTCCAGATTGTAGCGAGCAATCAATTTTTGTGGAGTCCATCCAGGCCCAGGATCGCTGAGCAGGTAGGTGGCGGGGCGATCGGCGAAGAGGCTCTTTTCCAATACTTCGGTTGCAACGCCGAGTTCGCCTGCCACACGGTTCACTACCTCATCTCGTGCCTGCTTTTGAAAGAGGTAAGGAGCGGAGACCACCGGGCCATAAGCAAAGAGTCGTTCTCGGAGCTGTGTTGGGGGAAGCGGCGTTTCGAGGGGCGTAAAGGTGGCCGCATCGGTGAGAACTTTTGCCAGTCCTCGCACGACAACATAGTCCATGCGCTCGCCAATGTAGCGGTCTAGCAGCCGTTCCCAGCTTGCGAAGGGTTCGCTGGTTTGCTGGCGAAATAAGGCGACCAGATCGCTGGCCGTTTGGAGCCAATGGGGATCATGTTCGTCCAGCATGTCTAGAACGAGGTCGGTGCCGCGCAGGCGCACACGCGGTCGCACAAGTTCAGCCGTCAGCACGGTTGCGCTCCTGTCTACGTCTTCGCTGCGCCTTGCCCTCTTCAATAGTTTTGCGCGCTATTACCTCAAATAATACGGCCTGTTTGTTCTCTACTTTGCGCAGCACCCTGCCCAGGCGTTGGATATATTCACGCGCTCCCGATGTGCCACCAAGTACGATAGCGACCTTTGCTTCAGGCACATCGACGCCCTCGTTTAAGACGCGCGAGGTGACAATCACACGATAGAGGCCGTTTTGAAAGCCTTCAAGGATATGCTTGCGCTCGGCGGTGTGCGTCTCATGGGTGATGGCGGGAACAAGATGACGCGAGGCGATTTCGTAGACCATCGAGTTCTGTTCAGTGAAAATTAAGACGCGCTCGGAAAAGTATTCGCGCAGCAGGGAGTCGAGTGCGGTAAATTTCCCTTCGCAGCTTGCGAGTAGCTGTAAGAGGCGTTGTCGGGCAAGGAGAGCGCGGCGGGCCTGGTCATTGCTGGCCGAGAGGCGCATCAGTTCCATCAACCACTTCGGACCATATTTGCGCGGCAACTGGCGGGAGCGCACAAAGTCGATATAGATGGCGTAGTCGGCGTCGTATTGTTCACGCTCTTCAGGGGTCAGGTCGATGCGCATGCGCTCGGTGCGATATTGCGCCAATTGTTGCCCGACCAGTTCTTCGATGCGCCGTGTGTAGACAATCGGGCCGATCAACTCATCGACACGCCAACGGCCATTGATCTGCTCGTGTTCCTCTGGATAGGTCGCGGTCAGGCCCAGGCGAAAGGGTGCGGGAGCCATCAGCGCGGCCTCGCCCCAGGCTGGCGCGGGGAGATGATGCACCTCGTCGAAAATAATGAGCTTGAAGGTGTTGCCAGCATCGGCGATCAAATCGCCCGCCGAGTGATAGGTGGTGACAGTCAAGGGCAATACCTTTTTCTCGCCACCGTAATAGACGCCGACATCACAGCCAAAGGCATTGACCAGCCGGGCATACCACTGGTGCAGCAGGTCAATGGTGGGCGCAACCACAACCGTCGAACGCTCAACACGGCAAATAGCCTGGATGGCGACAAAGGTTTTGCCTGCTCCAGTTGGCAGTACAATACTGCCGCGTCTTCCGGCCTGCTCCCAGGCTTTGAGGGCTTCTACCTGGTAGTCGTGCGGCTCGCGGGACTCCTGCATGTTGAGATGGAGCGTCTGCCAGCGCGGCACGCTATCGCGCACCTGCTCTTCCTGCAAGTACGGCTGAATGCTGCCGTAATGGTAGCCCTCGCAGCGCCAGCGCTCCTTAATCAGCTTAAACGGCGCGGGTGGTCGCTCCTCTGCGTCTACATCGCGCAGAACGAGCGTGCCGCCCTGGTAGTAGACTGATTTGCTCATGGGAGTATAGTAGCAGAAATTTGTTCTAATTGCTACAGTTCGTGTTACCCAAACGCTACCTGCAAATCAATCAGTCCCCTCAACGAATAATTCGGACGGAACATCGGCGGGTCGCCTACCATATGAATATTGGGCAGGCGGCGCAGGATCGTCTCGAAGGCTACCTGGCTTTCCAGGCGGGCGAGGGCGGCTCCGATACAGTAATGGATGCCGTGACCAAAGCCCAATGTACGCGTTGGATTGCGGTGAATGTCCAGGCGTTCGGGGTCGGGGAACTTTTCCGGGTCGCGGTTGGCAGCGCCGACGAGCAGGTAGATGCTGTTGTTTTCGGGAATGGTGACGCCGCGAATCGTGACTTCCTGTGTAGTACGGCGGGCGAGGGTGTGAACTGGACTGACATAGCGCAGGAGTTCTTCTACCGCGCCGGGAATCAGCCCTGGGTTGGCTCGGAGTTCTTCCATCTGATCGGGGTTTTGCATCAGGTAGTACATGCCGACGGCGATCAGGTTGGCGGTGGTTTCATGTCCGGCGAAGAGCAGGAAGTTGGTGGCGATGACGATCTCGTCTTCGCTGAGCATATCGCCGTTTTCTTCGGCATGCACCATCTTGGTGAGCAGATCAGGGCCGGGATGCTGGCGACGTTCGGCAATCAGGCTCTTGAGATAGGCTTTGACATCGGCGAAGACACCTGCTAAGCGCGGCCAGACCTGCGGGCCACTAAAGAGGATTGTTGCGACAAATTCGTTGATGGCCTCAGAACTGGCGCGAATATAGGGGCGACCACTTCTCGGAATGCTCAACAAATCCAGGATCACATTTGAGGGCAGTGGATAGGCGAGGTCGGCTACGAGGTCCATTCTGCCCTCAGATAGCTTCTGATCGATGAGTTCATCTACCAGCTTCTGTACGGTTGGCCGGAATGACTCAATCATGCGTGGGGTAAAGGTCTTCTGCATCAGGGTACGCTGGCGGGTATGGTTTGGCGGGTCCATGCCTTGCAGATTATAGGCTAAGAAAGGAATGATCTGGCGTAGTGAGTCTATTTCCTCGTTTATCCCCATTTCCATGAGCCGCTCAGGCACATTCGTCCAGATATCGGAGGAAAAGCGGCGGTGATCGCTAAAGGCCATATGCACATCATCATACTTCGAGAGCATGTAGCAGCCGAACATATCGTTCCAGCGCACAGGATCATGCTCTCTCAAATACGCATACACGGGATACGGGTTTTGAATGGTGGCAAAGAAATTATCCAGTTCCAGGGTGGTATCCTCGATCATCGCGTTTCCTCCATGTTGATTTCCTGGCCGACTTTTTCACACAAGAAGAGTATATGCTGAGTTGTGATGTAGCGCAAGGGAAAGATGGAACTTGTTTTTCCTCTCTTGACAAAGATTAAAAACGTTGTATATTTTGTATTAGAAAGATATACAGTATATCCAGGAGGTATTACATGATCTGGCAAAAGCTTCGTAAAGTAGGCAATAGCTATGTGGTCACTATTCCGAAGGAAGAAGTGGAGCGCCAGCACCTGCAAGAGGGACAGTTACTATCCATTGAGATTCGGCCCGCAGAAATACGTCCAATGATACAGCAGGACCTCAAGGAAGCTTTTGAGGAAAGTTGGCAACAATATGAGCAAACGTATCGTTACCTCGCTGAAAATTAAAGAGAAACGATCGGAATGAGCGAGATACGGTATCTGAGCATAGCGGATGTGTTGGCATTACATCAGATAATGATGGAAAAGTTTGGACAAGGGCCAGCGCCTCTTCGTAATGAGGGTCTCCTGGAAGCCGCTATTATGCGCCCTCGTACAGCCGCATACTACGATGAGGCCGATATTGTCCGTCAAGCTACCTTGTTATTAGTAGGAATATCACAGGCCCAGGCATTTCTTGATGGCAATAAACGCATCGCTTTCGCAGCGTGTGATGTGTTCTTACGTATTAACGGGCTGGTCATCATTGCCGACCCTCTTGAAATCGCCCTACAGGTAGAGGCAATAGCTACGCGAACAGACAGCTTAAACGAAGCAACCGCCCGCGTAGAAATGTGGTTGCGGTCACACGTTCATCCTAAAACCTCTTAAAGCCATATAAAACCAACCGGTAGCTATTACTATATTGTTCAGTCAAATATGAGCAGTATCACCTCTTCAATATCCAGCAGCGCATACCATCCCCCGAAAAACAGATGTGTCATCGTCTATCAGATAGCCTGATTTTTTGTAGAGGGTGTGAGAAATTTGGGCTTGTAGATTCTTCTGAAAAGCACGGAGAGAAACTATGCGAAAAAATGGTATGCTCGTGTCTATTGCTGGTCTTGTCATGATGCTTCTGATTACAGCATGTTCAGGGGTGGGCAGCGGTAATCCTGGACCATCCACGCCGGGCACAACAGCTACAGCAACATCGGGGACATCGACAACGCCGGGTACAACATCTTCATCACCAACTCCTGGTTCATCCCCAGTCGCTTTTAAACCTGGAGGCATCTCCTTCATCGGGCCGGTAAAGGCTATCAGCAACACCAGCCTGACTATGAGCGCGCCCAACGGGAAGACGTACACGCTGGCAATTACCGCTCAGACCGATCGCTCCGCTTATGGAGGGCAACTGCCAACAGTGGGAACCTCTGTCGATATGGACTCAACCGTTAACCCTGATGGAAGCTTTACGGCTGCCATCTTAAAGCCAGCGCGGGCAGGTGACCCGGATATGAACGTGGTTGCGTATACCGGCGTCACCACCAGCGCAGTTGGCCCCGATCATGTTATTCACTTCACCGTTGGAACCACAAGCTATACCTATACTATCCCCTCGACGGCAGTCCTGACAGACTTTGGTGGCAATCCCCAGGCCATCGCCATCAATACGTCGGTCAAGGTCAAAGTGCAGTATCCGGCTAATACGGTTGTCAGCGTCGGAAACGCCAGCGGCACTGGAAGCGGTAGTTAAACCAGACAACATCTCGAGCAAGCTTCGCACTCAGGTCTTGAGCTTGCTCGAGAACACTGCATTCAGGTCTATCCGAACTCTGGAATAATGCCCATTTTTTGCATCATACCCAGGTCGTCGCTGTTGCCCCAGTGTTCCACGATTTTGCCGTTGGCAACTCGGAAGATGTTGATGCCAGTGGTGCTGCCGCTTTTGCCTGTTGGCGGAATGCCCATGAACTCACCATTGAAGGTGCCGGAGGCGGTAAAACGCTCCACAACCTTGTCGCCTTCGACGATGACATCTTCGGCGGTGGATTGGATATCCGGGAAGGCTTTGCGGAAGATGCTCGCCCATATCCTGACGCCCTCGCGGCCAGGAGGCAGTCCTGGAGGAGCGCCATGAGAAACAAAGTTCTCGTCAACGATTTCGTCAATGACATCGAGGCTCTGGTCGGCGTTCCACAACTCAGCCCAGCGACGTCCCAGATTTCTGTTTTCTTCAATCGACGACATGGAAATGTTCTCCTATCTTAGATACAATTGGTTTGCGAACAAGACTGGCAACCAGTTGTTGCCCTGGATCACTTTTACTCAATTTCTGTAGCAAAGGCTATCACCTCACTACCCTGGCGTACTGGCTCTGCTGTAAGCAGCAAATGGTTCCCGGACGGGTCGCTCAAGAGGTAGGATTGCCCGTACTGCTTTACAGGTATGCCTGCTGTCTGGGCGTGTGCCGCCAGTTGCGTCACCTCTTCCTGCTCCGGTAAAGACAGGGTGAAGAAATGCAGGCCGAGCGAGTTGGCAGGCGGGATAGCGGTACGGCTTGACCAGACATTGCAGCCGATATGATGATGGTAGCCACCGGCGGCAAAGAAAGCGGCTCCATCGATACCTGTGATGCTTTCCGCAAGGCCCAGCACTCCCTGATAAAAGACGGCGCTTTGCGCAAGGTCAGCAACCTCAATGTGAACATGGCCGACGCGGGTGAACGCGGGTAGGCCTTGCCACTTGCTGTCTGCTTCCTCAAGCTCTGCCAGCAGGCTCTCGGCAGACAGGTTAATACCTGGGCCGCTGGCTTCCAGACGTCCATTTTGCCAGGGCCAGGCGCTGCGCGGGCGGTCCCGGTAGAGTTCGATGCCATTGCCCTCGGGATCGGCGAGGTAAATCGCCTCGCTGATAAGGTGATCGCTCATCTCACGGATGGGATAGCCAAGCGCGAGCAGGTGGTGTAAAGCGCAGGCCAGATCGACGCGGCTCGGGAGCAGCAGGGCAAAGTGATAGAGTCCGGCGCTGTTTTCTGGACGCGGACTCGCTCCAGGTCGCTCGGTCAGCAGCAGCAATGGATATTCTCCCCCCAGCACAACGCTATTCTTGCTGCGCGCGAGGGTTGCGCAACCCAACACCTGCTCGTAAAAGCGAAGCGAACGCTCCAGGTCGGCCACAATCAGCGAGACGACGCCCATTTGCATGCCTGCGTGTATGGTATACACTTGTTCCTGCCGTCCTTGCTGCTTCATGATCTTCTCTCTCTCTGTATCCGTACTTCCTATTGGGGAAGCAGGACACCCAGTTGTGAGAGCATGCCCGTCACACCAGCATCAGGGCGCGCATCGGTAACGAGGGATTGCAGCTTCCCATTCTTGATCGTATAGGTATGAACCTCTTCAGGCAGAGCAATTTTCTTGCCGGTCGCGGGAATGGGCGGCAGGCCGGGAAGGGCAAGCGTGCCGGTATGCGTGCCTGTGATATGCGAATAGGCGACAATCGTATCACCGTTCTCCTCGTAACGCGAAACATTGAAGGCGAAATCTGGCATAGCTTCGAGCAGGACATGCATGAAACCGATAAATTCGGCCTTGCCCAGTGGCTGCGGCGTGGGGCCTGTCATAACGAAATCGTCGGCCACGATGGGAGCGAGCGTATCGGCGTCGTTGTTTTCCCAGGCCTTCATGCCCTTTTGCAGCAGTTCGAGATTGGACATCTGGTTGTTCCCTTTCATTGTTACAGTCGCGCCTTGTACTTCAAGCATACTTGCGCTAAAATGACTTGCAGTTGTGCGACTCCTCGTCGCCTTGCTGAGAGAAAGAATACAGGAAGAGCGTGGTAAAAACGTGAGCAAAAGCGTGAGCGGTGCATGGGCAAGTTGCAGATAAGGGTGTTCGGTACTCCCGAAGTGCGCCACGAAGGGCAGATCGTCAAATTCAGATCGCGCAAAGTGCTGGCGCTTTTGCTCTATCTTGCCGTTGAGGGACATAAGGCTGCTCGCGAGAAGATCAGCGCCATGCTCTGGCCTGAAAGCGATGAGGCAGCGGGCCGCTCTACCCTGCGCCGCGCCCTCGCCGATTTACGCACCGCATTGGATGAAAGCTCCAACCATACACACCTGGTTGTTGAACGCGATATGCTGGCTTTTGCTTTTGCGCCTGGGGATGAAGTGGATATGCGGAGGCTTGATGAGATGTTTGATCCATTACGCCGCCCTCTGCCATCTCTAGAGCAGACAACCGCCAGACAGGCCCTTTTGAGCCAGTTAGAGCAAGCCGAACAACTACTGCGGGGCGACTTCCTGGAAAGCTTTACACTCGATGATGCGCCTGACTTTGAGCAGTGGGCCAGCCAGCATCGTACAGTGTGGCAACGACGCGCCAGCCTGATTTATGAACGATTGGCGCAGTTGCAGGAAGAACAGGGCGATATAGCAGGCGCAATCGAAACAACGGGACGCTGGCTGATACGCGACCCCTTACAGGAATCGGCCTATCAACGCCTCATGCTGCTCTACCTCACTGCAGGAAACTACAGGGCCGCCCTCAGTGCCTACGAGGAGTGCCGTAGAACATTGGCAGAAGAGTTGCGTACCCGTCCATTACCGGAGACACAGGCTCTAGTGGAACGCATCCGGCGTGAGGCAAACGCTGCAGCGGAAGGCGAACAGTCAGGAATACTCGCTGCATCGGCTGCACGAGAGATAAGCGAATCAGGTGTTGCACCATCGACTTCCACAGCTTTGACTATTCCCGTTGTTGGCCGCGCTCATGAACACGCGCTGCTGGTTGATGTTTATCGAACGGTACAGCATAGGCAGACAAAGGTAGTGATTCTGACCGGAGAGGCGGGTATTGGTAAGACGCAGCTTACGCGCAACTTTCTGGCCTGGGCGTCGGCACACGGCGCGGATGTATTGCAGGCGAGAGCTTTTGAGACGGGAGGTCGTTTGCCCTACCAGCCGTTGATTGAAAGCTTTCGCCCGCGTCTGGAACGTGAAAACGCGCCGGATGACCTGCTCAGCGATACCTGGCTGACCGAACTGGCACGCCTTTTCCCCGAATTACGCGACCGCTATCCCGATCTTCCTGCTGTCACTGGAGATGAAATGACGGCGCGGGCAAGGCTCTATGAAGCGCTTACACGCCTGGGGCTGGCTTTAGCGGAGAAAAGGCCAGTCATTCTCTTTCTGGATGACCTGCATTGGGCCGACACTGCTACGCTTGATGTTTTGTATTACGCGGCCCGGCGCTGGCAGGAAAGTTCCGCACCCTTGTTGTTGCTGCTCAGCCTGCGCAGCGAAAACCTTGCCAGGACAAATAATTTGGCCGAGTGGATAACAGGACTGGAACGCGATGTACAGGCTATCCGTCTTTCTCTTGAGGCGCTGACGCTCGAAGAAACCTTGCAATTACTAAAGTCGCTGGCCCTTGATAGCGGGCAACAAGAGCAGGTTGAGGCATTTGGGCGCTGGCTTTTTGCTGAGACACAGGGGCAACCGCTCTACATCACGGAAACGCTGAAAGCGTTGCTTGAACACGGCATACTCACGCGCATTCCGCAAGCCGATAATCGCTGGCGTATCGATTTTCGTGCCGTTGACAAGAACGCGCTGCGCCGAATTCTGCCGCCCGGGGTGCGTGAGGTAATTCGCGTCCGGCTCAACCAGCTAACGCCGGATGCTTTCGCGCTGCTCGTAGCTGGCGCGGTGCTGGGGCGCAATGCTTCTTTTGAACAACTCTGCCAGGTAGCGGGACTGAGCGAACAGGCGGGATTGGACGCGCTCGACGGGGCGTTGCGGTTGCGCTTCTTGCGTGATGGTGAAGAAGCTCAGCTTCCTCATATTGGCATTTCAAACAGCACCTATTTCTTTACCCATGATAAAGTGCGCGATGTCGTCTATTCTGAAGCGGGCGAGGCGCGACGGCGCGTCTTTCATCGTCGCGCTCTTGAAGGACTGAGTGAGGCTCCTGCCGGGGAACGCGGACAACACGCCCTGGCAGCCGGATTATACAACGAGGCATGCAGGTTATACGTTCAGGCGGGCGATAATGCCTTGCAGATATTCGCGATAAACGATGCTATTGCATTCTACGAGTCGGCTCTAAGGCTGCTGGCGCAACTACAAGAGACTGCATCACTTGCGCAACAATTGTACAGTCAGTTGGGACGAACATATGAACTGGCGAGTAGATCGCAAGACGCGGAGCGCATTTACCAGGAGATGCTGAACTATGCTCAACAGAACCAGCTTACAGCAATGGAGTGTATTGCGCTGAGTCGCATGGCAATATTGGCAGTTCAATTTCACCTGGATTTTGAGCAGGCCAACGCGCTCTTACAACAAGCCTTACGCAAGGCTGAAGAGGTCAATGATAGGGCGTTGATCGCTGATCTGGAATGGCACCTGGCCCAGGTAGGATTTTACGATTTCGCTGCGCCAACGATTGTGGAACACAGCCAGCGCGCATTGAAGATAGCGCGGGAACTGGATGCGCGGGAACTGATGGCGCGTTGTCTGAATGCTCTCTCCTACGGCAAAAAGCAAAGCGGCCATTTGCGCGAGGCGGAGGAGTATGCACAAGAGAGTTTGCAGCTTTATCAAACATTGGGCAATCGGGCAATGGAAGTTGATTGTATGTGCGTGGTCGCGGATATTCTGCTCAATCGAGGCCATGTCGAAGAGGCTTTCACGCTATCCCAAAATGCCTACGAACTGGCGGTGAAAATCGGCAATGCATGGAGCCAGGTTAATGCGATGTATCATCTGGCCTTTGTGGCGTTGGAACGAGGCGCATATGAGGAAGCGTTGAATCTGGCGCAGCGGTGTGTAGCGATTACCGAAGAATTCAAGCTGCACGCGCTTCAGGTTAATGGTTATATCCTGCTCGGTATTGCCCAACGTAAGCTTCAGAACATTGAGGAAGCGTGCGCCACTCATCTTCGCGCTGTGGAACTGGGTCAAGACATGGCATCGCCCGCTCTGATCGCGACAGCCGCAGGTGAGTTATGTGCCGATTACGCCCTGCTGGATCGCTGGGAAGATGCCGCTGCCTGCGCGCTACAGGAGGTCAATGGCAAATCAGACCTCTTTGTGCTGGTCTTCGGCCTGAGTCGCTGGTACGTGACTGAGGTTCTTATACGAGCAGGTCATGTGGAGTTGGCGGCGCAAGACCTTGAGCATTGGAAGGCGCGGCTAGAAGAGAGTACGCGCCATCATATTCCATATTTGCGTGCTGTAGCGGCACTGGCGCTTGCGCAGGGGGAAAAAGAGCGGGCCAGGGCGGCTTTACAGGAAGCCGCCGAGTTGACCCGGAGATTGGGTTTAAGGAGAGAAGAGGAAGCGATTGAATCTAGCCTTTCAGTCCTGTCATAGCGATACCTTGCGTGAAGTAGCGCTGGAGCAGTAAGAAGACAATCACAATCGGCGTAACGACGACCACAGCGCCCGCCAGTAGCAGGCCGTAATCGGTTCCATGCTGACCGATGGCGAAAGTTGCGAGCGCGACCGGCAAGTTGTAGCTCTGGTCATTGGTAAGCACAATCAGGGGCCAGATGAAGTCGTTCCATGAAGCAAGGAATGTCAGGATAGTGAGGGTGGCGAGAGCCGGGCCGCTAAGTGGCAGCACCAGCCGCCAGTAGATGTAAAATTCACTCGCGCCATCCACGCGGGCCGCGTCGAGCAGTTCGTCGGGTATATCACGCATGAACTGCCTCATCAGGAAGACGCCCAGCGCGCCCGCCGATTCCGGCAGAATGACCGCCGTGAGCGTGTTGACCAGTTGCAGCTTGCTCATCAGCACAAACAGGGGAACGAGGGTGACGGTGCTTGGCACCATAAGCGTTGCCAGCACGAGCAGGAAAAGGGCGTTTCTCCCCTTGAATTTGAGCTTGGCAAGCGCATAGCCGAGCATTGAACAGAACAGCAGGTTTAAAATGGTGATAGAAACAGCCAGGATCACCGAGTTCATAAAGTACTGTGGAAAATTGAGCTGCGTGAAAAGCTTGCTGTAGTTGTCCAGCGTCGGCGCTACAGGGAACCAGGTCGGCGGAAGCTGGGCCAGTTCAGCCTGCCCCTTGAAAGAGTCCAGTACCATCCAGATGAAAGGCCCAACCATGATAATTAGCCCCAGCGTGAGGAGGACATATATCCACCAACTTCCAGCCCTTCTCCGGCGGTGCCCCCCTTGTTCCGGCACAGTATCCGGCAGTGGTCTGGCTATAATCTGTTCAGGAGATGCGGTTTGCGACATTTTGTCATCCTCCTTGTATCAAGTCTGGGGGCGCAGCAGGCGAAACTGCACAAGCGTCAGTATCACAATGGCAAGAAACAGGACATAGGCCATCGCGCTGGCATACCCTTGATTGAAGAAGTCGAACCCCTGCTGAATCAGGTATTGCGAGATGGTGAGCGTGCGGTTGAGCGGCCCTCCCTGCGTCATGACATATGGCTCCTGGAAGACTTGCAGAAAGCCAATGCTGGTGATGACGGTGACGAAAAGCAGTACCGGTCGCATCATGGGGATTGTCACATAGCGAAAGCGCGCAAAAGCGCCAGCGCCATCGATATGCGCGGCCTCATACAATGTCGGGTCTACACCTTGCAGACCGGCCAGCAGGATAACCATCGCATAGCCAACATTGCGCCAGATCACCACGAATATGACTGAAGGCAGGGCCAATGATGGGTCGCCGAGCCAGTTTGGGCCATGCAGCCCGACCAGGCGTAGCAGATTATCAACAAGGCCCGCGTCGGGGTCGAGCAGGAACCGCCACACAACAGCGATAGCTACGATACTGGTGACAACCGGCAGGTAATAGCCAACACGGAAAATGGCCCGTACATAGCGTACTCCCCGGTTTACTCCTATCGCGATCAGCAGCGCCAGCCCCACATTCAACGGCACACCGATAACCACAACAATAATGGTGTTAAGGGCCGCCGTGAGAAATAGCTGATCGTGCGCCAGCCGCCCGTAGTTCTGCAAACCTATAAAATGCAAATTAAAAGGGTCTTGCAGGTTGGCAATACCGAAATCTGTGAAACTGAGGATCAGGGAGGCGATAATAGGGAAGGCCATAAATACCACGAATATGACCACCCAGGGAGTCGCGAAGAGCCATCCCGCCAGATTATGACGCCGCACGTCGGATGGAGGCGGAGCTTTGCGCGCCGCCTCCGTTGCTGGAGTTATGGTATTCGTGATGCTACTCATTGCCCGCTCCCGATAGACGAGGCCTTCTGCTGCATATCCTGTGCCGCTTGCTGCGGTGAGGACTTGCCCAGGCAGGTTTGTTGCAAATCGTTGTCGATGACGTTAGCGATCTGCTCCCAGTTGGTTATCGTCGGCGGTGCCTGAGTGTTGCTCAACTGCGTGTGGAAGACCTGGAGATTCTTATCACTGGCAAGCGTTCCACTGTTCCAGGCGGCCTGTACGGCAGGCAGGTCTCCAACAATGCTGTACCAGCGGGCCTGAACGCTGGGATCGATCAGGTACTGGACAAACTTCCAGGCTGCATCACGATTCGGGCTGTTTTTGAAGACCACCAGGTCGCTGCCGCCAATGAATGAGGTGTTCGTCATTTTCCCGGGCACCGGGGCTACTGCCCACTTTCCATCCATAGCAGCCCCACCATTCTGCTTAATCAGCCCCATTTCCCAGGGACCGGAGATGAACATGGGCAGCGTACCCTGGATGAAGCCCTGCGAAACGTCAAAGCCGGGTGGCTCCGTCGTCGGGGTAAGTCCCTCTTTAAAGAAGGTCTGGTAGAACGACAGCGCGTCCACTACTTGAGGGCTGTTAAAATTAAACGAGCCGTTATTGTACACGCGCCCGCCATCCTGCCATACAAGGGGCAGGAATTCTTCCCAGTCGTTCGACTGTAGCGAAATGCCGTATTTGGCCCCGCCTTTTTGCTGCATGGCGCGGGCATCCGCCAGCAACTCATCCCAGGTCTTCGGTGGGCTGGTAATGCCTGCTTTCTGAGCGATATCGGTGCGATAGTACAGCACGCGGGTATCAACATACCAGGGTACGCCATAGGCTGTGCCATTCGAGACAACCGTACTCCACGCGCTCGAGAAAAACTGGCTTGAGCTGATTGAGCTGGGAGGAGTATCAAGCGCGCCGGTTTTCGCGAACTCGGCCATCCAGGTCGTGCCCATCTCAGCAACATCGGGCGTCTGCTTGCCTGCTACGGCAGTGAGTAATTTGGCATGCGCATCGCTCCAGGGAATGGACTGCACATTGATATGAATCCCTGGATTCTGTTGCGTAAAGCTGGTAGCCAGCGTCTTGAGGTTATCTCCTTCCGCGCCCATCGCCCACACCGTCAGGTTAGCGGAATTCGCGTTCCCTCCTCCTCCGCCACCGCCACCACAGGCCGCCAGCGCCGACATCAACAACGCCAGTAGAGCTACAAGGACAACATGCTTCTTTACCATCTCGAACCTCCTTGTCCGAACAGTGAGTCTTTTCTATAACAACTCTTCTACTCGACATCCAGTCATAAGGATGTGCTTTATGCTAAAAAGCTAGAAAGCATCATTAATTGTGTCCTGAACAGGTATTTGTATTGATGAGGCATAATTCACTCTTTCTTGTATCACGGTGTGCTTATCTGTTTTGATACATGCCATAATAGAATGCAGATTGACAAAATACATGATAGGGCTGGATAGACCCTCTTTAAAAAATGTCAAAGTTCATAAGGGAATTACCTGTATTCTCCCTTGTATGCGATCTACGTATAGAGCGTAGTCGCTTGTTAAGCTTCAAGGAGCTGCTGTGGTTGTCATGCTGAGTGCAGCGAAGCATCCGTTGTCGGCCACACGTAGATGCTTCGCTGCGCTCAGCATGACAGCCAGCTTAACGAAGTTTGACAGGCAAGTAGTCGTTTTTGCAGTAGCGTTTCCAAAACAAAAAAGGATGTAATTGGCATGGAAACATTTGAGGCAATTCGCACAGTGTTAGCGGTACGCAGTTTTAAAGATGCACCTGTTTCTAATGATATTGTGCGGGAAATTGTTGAGGCGGCGCATTTGACGGCGAGTAGTCAGAATGGGCAGCCGTGGCATTTTATTGTGGTGCGGAACATCGCAAGCCGCTGAGCGAGGTGGCGTACAGCGAACAATGGGGAAACCTTTCGCGTAAAGCTCTCTCCATTGTTCGCGTAGATATGAGGTAGACTGTCTCAGTCAAGCAGGTCTTTTCCCAGTTGATAGGCGAGGTCAATGGCCTGTTCAACGGTGAAGCGTCGGCCTTCTTCCCAGGCGGCTTCGTAGGCTGGCTCGTCTACCTCGGAGCGGATCTGCTGGCGAATCATCTGTGCCAGCGGGTTGTTGCGCGTCCAGGGATTGAGGCCGATGGCGTCCATTAAGCCATCGGCTGCGCCTTGTATTCTGGCGGATTGCAGGCTGGCTGTAGCGGGGTCTGGTTCGCGGCGCAGGCCGATGGCGAGGCTGAGCAGGCACATGCCCGTGGTCATGTACTGTTTGTGGCCCAGGCTGTAGCACATCTTCATGCTTTTCAATAGACAGCGAATGGCCTCGTCACAATTGCCCTGCACAAGGGAGAGACCGCCCTGATCTTTCAAGACATCGGCGAGGGCGCTGGTGTCGTTTATGCGCCTAAAAAGTTCGCGGCTCTGAGCGTAATACTCCAACATCTTTTCAAAATCATAGGTGAAGCCCGCGGTCGCGCCCAGGTAGACAAAGAGTTGGCCGCGCAGCCAGGTGTCCTCTACTCCCGCCAGAACGTCCATTGCTTCGCAGTAGATCTGCTTCGCCCTTTCATATTCGCCTGAAGCATGGCAGGCCCACCCATAATGAAGCAGCGCGGTCGCTAATCCGCTCGGGTCGTCCAGTTGCCGCCAGATGGCGATGCTTGCTTCAGCCAGTTCTATTGCTCGCGGCTGGTCATTTTGCAGGCAGGTGAGGCGTGAGTATTCGCTCAATGCTTTGGCTCGCGCCGCAAGCAGAGTTTCTCCAGCATCTTCTGGAAGCGGTATTTCCAGAACGGCTCCCAGCCAGTAACGCGCTTCGGTCAGGTGGCCCTGCCACTCCCAGTAGTGCCTGAGGGAAGAAGCCATGCGCAGGCATAACTCTAGCGCCTGCAAACTATCATTGGAAACGTCTTGAGAGCAAAATGTTTTGCTTCCCGCCACCAGAACACGTTCATTCGCCGCTTGCAGAGGAAAGCGGCAAAAGACACTCAGGCGCTTTCCCTCTTTCGCTTGTGAAAGCGCCCATTCCAGGGCGGAGCGGAAATTATCGCGGTCGGCTTCTACTTTTGATAGCCACTCAAGCTGCTGTGGCCCCCTCAAACCTTGCTCGGCGGCTTCTGCTTCTTGTAAATAATAACAGGCATGCCAGTCGCGCAGCAGTTCATGTTCTCCCCGCCCGGCCAGTTGCTCAAGCGCGTACTCACGCAGGGTTTCTAGCATGCTGAAACGAGCTTCCCCACGAGCTACAGGCATGCTTACCAGCAAACTATTGTCCACCAGCTCCTCCAGTATATCTACCGGGGAGCTAAAGGTAGTAGCATGCTTCGAGTCCAGGGTCTTGAACATAGCTTCCACCGCTTCGAGTGCCCAGCTTCCAGTAAATATTCCCAGGCGGCGAAACCAGGCCTGGGCGACAGGTGAAAGCAAGTCGTAGCTCCAGGCGATGGTGTTGCGTAAGGTTTGCTGCCTATCTGATAGATTGCTCGCGCCCCGGGTCAGCATAGGCAGTCGGGCCTGGGCCAGTCGCTCTAATAGCTTTTCAGGAGAGAGTATTTTCATGCGTGCAGCCGCGAGTTCCAGAGCCAGGGGCAGGCCATCAACCCTGGCGCAGACCTGGGCGATAGTTAGCGCGTCTTTGCTGGTCAATTCAAAGTTCGGCTCCATTGCGCGGGCGCGCTCAACGAAGAGTTGGACGGCGGCAGAGCGCGAAATTTCGCCCACCTCTTGCGTGCTGAAAAGGTCGGGAACATCCAGAGGAGACACGCTAAATTTATGTTCACCAGTCAGGCGCAATACCGAGCGGCTGGTGGTCAGCACTTTGAGGCCGGGAACCTTTTCCAGCAATTCAGCCACGAGAGGGGCAGCTTCTGCTATCTGCTCAAAATTGTCGAGTACCAACAACAATTGCCTGTCCTTGAGATAATTGATGAGGCATTGAAGCGCGGGTACGTCCGGGGTAGATTGAATATTTAAGGCTTCCATAATGCTTATCGGCACCAGCGCGGGATCGCGCTGTCCAGCCAGGGAGACAAACCATGCGCCCTGGGCAAATGTATGAATCAGCTTCCCTGCTACGTGCTGAGCAAGGCGCGTTTTACCCACGCCGCCCGGGCCAACCAGCGTCACAAGACGCACCTCATCGCTCTTGAACAAACGTTGGAGCCGTTTCTCCTCCCATTCCCGACCAATGAGCCGCGTGAGTGGCACAGGAAGATTGTGCAGGTGCGTGTAGGTGGGAAAGCTGGAACTGCTGAAAGGCTGGGCGCGTTTCACAGTCTGAGCGCTAAGTGATAGTGAGTTCCATTCGTCTTCGCTAAAGATCGTTCGCCCGACCTGGACCAGTTCGAGCAGTTGCAGGGCCTCGTCCTGTGTAGTGATGACCTGCCAGTCCGCTAACGTGGAGATAATAGTTTTGATCTCGCGATGAGTCAGATGGGAGTTCCCCGTACCATTTAGTTTACGGCTGAGTACCTTTGGGTGCAAACCCATTGCTTCAGCCAGTTCCATCTGCGTGTATCCGCTGCTGCGCAGGGAACGTTGTACCTGCTGGCTAAATGTTTCCAACGCATTACGTAACTCATTACTCACGTTTGCTCCTCCGGTCCAAAGACAAATAGATAGCGAGTAGATTTTGGGTTACCGGAAACCAGAACAAGGAGAACCTTTTCAAGTATACTCAAAGCAGAGCAGCAAATCAATAAAAAAGGGGGGAATTCGCAATGTGCAAGCTAGAAATGCATATGCAATGTTATGACAGGTTTTTTGAAGTTTTACCGACCGAGGTAGAAAGCGCTGAAATCGCTGTAGAAGAGGGAGTAGGGCAGGTTCTACTTGATTTATTTGGCGGGGGAATGGTAGATGATGTGACGGTTGATTTTTCATCGAACCTGCGCATGGGCCTGCGCTACTGTTCTATTTCCATATCCGCACAGTGCTTATGCCAGGGCTTCGTCCTTTTTCCAGACACAAAAGAGCATATGAAGCTTGAAGTGGAAAAAAGCATACGTTGCCTGCTAAAAGAACTATTCGGCTCGGTACATATGGGAAGCGTCCGCCTCATACCTTCTTCGTGCGATGAGGACAGTCAATCCGGTTTCTTTAACGGCAAACAAAGGTATTATCACTGAGCATTGAGGTAGAGAGAGTAGGGACTGTGTTGAATGCATTGAACGAGCGGCAGAGTGTGATCATTAACCTGCCGGTTAAGGATGTTTTTGCTTATGTGTGCGACTTTGCCAATCTGATCGACTGGACAGGCTGCACAATCGCAGTCAGAAAAACTTCTCTGGGGGAGATGCAGGTAGGCTCAACGATACGGAACACTATCCGTTTTTTGGGAAGATGGATGGATATTACGTTCGAGATTGTTGAGTTTGAGCCAGCTCGCTGCCTGACCCTCAAAAGCCTTTCTGGCATATCACCCTGTCTCTTCTCCTACCAGTTCGAGCCGCTTGGAGACGGAGTGACCCATGTGAGCCTGGAAATGGTCTTGCATATTACCTGCGGAATGTTGGGATTATCAGAAGCCGCGCTCGCCAATGTGACATGCCGACAAATACTGCACGACCTGCTGACCTTAAAGGATTTGCTGGAAGCTGGCGTCGTAACAGAACGAAGCAAGATCTGAAGGAGTATCAGAAATGCTGTATAGCCCTATCAGTATGACGGTAAGGAGGCCCACAATGACCGTTCTGGCTGAAATAGTTGGCTCCGTTGCTCAGGAAAAGGCTATACAGCAAGCTGTAGAAGCTTTCTGCAAAGCAGCCGACGGGGAGCTTATTGGCCGCCGGGTTAACGAAAAAATCCGGCTTATAGTCCGTCTCCCACAAATGGTAGATATCAGCAAAAATCGCTCCCCTCTCAATCAGGCACTCAATAAGAGCATCATCGAGTCGTTTCAGTATAGAAACGGCGACCTGGTGCAAATCACCTTTGAACATCCGGTAAACCTTCAAGAGCAAATGGAGACGTTTCCCCTACGCCCCCACGAGATCTGGTTTCTGGCCCTCGACAATCCATACCAGGTCTATGTCTGCTTGAGCAAACCTCTCATGCTGGCAAAACAATCAGCATGGCTGCTGGTTCATCCGGTAAAATGGGCCTATGTGTGATGTAGGGATGGGATGATGAATGTTGACAATTTAGGGGGATATATCCAGGCATGTCATCCTTCGCTGCGCTCAGGATGACAGGGACGATCATTTCGCCCCTGGTCGTTTACCTTCATCATCCCATCCCTATAGAGAGGCAAAAGGTTTACGCCTGCTCGACATCGGGGGAAGTGGATGTCCCGGTGCCTTCACTGGTGCTGCCAGGAGTTGGCTGGCCCTGGGACGAACCGCCATAGATCATGTCGGAGAGTTCCTTGTGCGAGCGTTCGAGAAAGGCACGAAGCTGGTTGAGGCGCTCCTTGTTCTCGAAAGCCCCACGAGCGGCGATCATGAAGAGGCGACCAACTTCCATGGCCTGAGCGCGCAGGGCAAGAATCTCATCGGGAATGCCCCAGCCACGTCCCGGGCCAAAGCCGAAGAATCCGAATCCGCGCCCAAAGGGTCCGCGCCAGCCATGACCGTGATGATGGTGGTGATGATGTCCATGACCGAAAGGCCCTCGCGGGCCGGGTCCTTCACCCTGCATCCAGGGAGGCGTCCAACCCTGCCAGTTTGCCTGCTGCACCTCGGGATCGTTGCCAGAGGTTTCATCAAAATGGTTGAACATGCTGTCTTTGCTCCTTTCAGCAAATGAAAATGTTCCTGCGATATATCGCTTTCACCCGTGTAAACATTGCGATATATCTCTTGCTGTTTTCATTTACGATATATCGTATTGAAAGTTGCAAAAATGCGAGGTGATATCCAGAAATGTCATGCCATGAAAAAAATCCCTCTCTCATGTCATCCTGAGCGCAGCGAAGGATCTGCGGCCTTTCGGCACACGCATCGTCGGGCAACCGAGATCCTTCGCTGCGCTCAGGATGACATGGGGTGCGTATCTCCCATATGTTGTCAAAGGTCATACGAAGAGGGGTATCATGTGCAGGCGGTCAACCAGTTTTTGCATCTCTTCGTCCGTTGGACCGGGTGAATCCGGCTGGAAGCGGCTGGCTGCATCGAGTACTTTAGGGAGCAGGTGTATATCGCCTACGGTGTTCAGGAAAATGCCGGGCCGCTTCAACACCCAGTGTACCGCCATGTCGATATCCTGCTGGTTTTCCAGTGGTTCATACCAGGTGTCGCGGGTGTGTTTGCGCCCCAGCCAGGGCTGGTAGGCGATGGACTTGATGGTTTGTACGGCAACGTTACGCTGCTGGCAGGTCGCAAGCAGGGCATTGAAGTTTTCGGCGTAGTAGGGGTTCTGCATGGTGAGATAGTTATAGGGGAGCAGCACCGCGTCAAAGTCGAAGCGTTCCAGGCTGCGGCGGTGTGCGGCGGCAATCTGCAAGCCATGGCCGGTGACGCCGATAGTCTTAATTAACCCCTGCTGTTTGGCCTCGATGGCGGCATCAAGCGCGCCGCCGGGACTCAGGGCGATATCCCATTCAATGGGGTCGGCGAGACTATGCAACTGCCACAGGTCAACATAATCGACGCGCATGCGTTCCAGGGAACGATGCAATTCCTCTTTCGCTTCCCGGGCTGTGCGAGCATCAGCTTTGGTTGCCAGATAAAATTGAGAGCGATAGCGGGCCAGCCAGGGAGCGATGCGCAATTCGGCATCTCCATAACTTGATGCCACGTCAATATGGTTGACGCCAAATTGCAGCAACAGCTCCAATGTGCGGTCGGCCTCTTCCTGGCTGACATTGCTGAGGGCGGCGGCTCCAAAGATGGTGCGTGTACTCATATGTCCGGTACGGCCAAACGATTGTGTCATTATTGGCATTTCTCTACTCCTGTGTTTATACCTGGGTACGTTCGATAGACTCACTTTCAGATTATAGCTTTTTCTTTCCATATCCATAAAAAATTTATGTAGTTGGAGTGAGCGTCATATTTTTACAGGGAGAGTTGTCGGAAGACACCCACGTTTGTTGCAAAAAATTGATGGACACCCATGTAGTTGTTTCCTGTCACTATTCCAGTTGAAAAATGATATACTCGAGAGGAAGGTCAGTTCTGGTCGTTGCCGCGATTTGAACAGGAATTTTCTGCTTTCTAAACGCGCTACGACCTGGTTCGCTCGAATAGATAGGAGAGTAGCCATGACGCAGGAACGACCAGATACGGAGATCATCTTCGACCCTCGCACCTACGCGCAGGGTGTTCCCCACGAGGTTTTTGACCGCCTTCGCAAGCAAAGCCCGGTTGTGTGGGTCGAGGAAAAGCCAGTGCTTAACTGGCCTGCAGGGCCGGGATACTGGGCTGTACTGCGCTACACCGATGTCAAGCAGGTGCTGCGCGACTCTACGCGCTTCTCTTCTCATCTGGGCGGTACGCAAATTCGCGACCCGCGCACGACGCAAGACCTCGCTTATGTGCAGCAAATGATGCTCAACATGGATCCACCAGATCATACTCGCCTGCGTCGGCTGCTTGCTAAGGCTTTCACCCCGCGAGCAACTGCAGCGCTGGAGGCAACAATTCGAGAGCGTGCCCGGCGTATCATCGCCAATGTGGCGGAGCGCGGCGAGGGTGATTTCGTGCATGACATCGGGTCAGAACTACCGCTGCTGACGCTGGCCGAGGTTATGGGCGTGCCTGAAAGCGACCGGGCGCTGCTCCACGATTGGGCCAACCGGGTGATCGGATACCTGGACGAAGACTATGCCGACAGCGATACGCTGGATAAAACTGTAGCAACGCCGATGGCTCTGAAAGCGCACGCAGTACGACCGCGTCCCGATGCACAGGGGCGCATGCCCGACCCTCGCACGCGTGATGGACTCATTGACCTCTACACGTATGCTCATGAACTGGCGGCCTACAAGCGCCGCCATCCTGGCGAAGATGTGATGTCTATTCTGCTTCAGGCTGAAGACGAGGGCGGCAAAATCACCACGGCTGAGTTTGAGAACATGTTCTTTCTTTTTTCTGTTGCTGGCAATGAGACGACGCGCAATGGTATTCCAGGCGGCATGTACTGTCTATTGCAGCATCCTGACGAGTACCGGCGCTTGCTCGCGGACCGCTCCCTGCTGCCTTCCGCAGTGGAAGAGATGCTGCGTTACTGGCCGCCAGTGCTACATTTCCGGCGCACTGCTACGCGCGATTGTGAATTGAGCGGCCAGCACATCCAGGCCGGTCAGAAAGTGGTCGTCTATCATGTGTCCGCCAACCGCGACCCTGACGTTTTCCCCGATCCACATCGCTTCGATATAGGACGTTCTCCGAACGAGCATTTGAGCTTCGGCAGTGGCGTACATGCCTGTCTGGGCGCTCCGTTGGCTAGAGCGCAGATGCGCGCCATCTTCAGCGAAATTCTTGACCAACTGGACGAACTGGAACTTGCCGGGCCACCTGTACGCCTGGTCTCAAATTTTCAGCAGGGCCTCAAACGATTACCTGTGCGCTGGAAAAGGCGTACTCGTCCTCGCCTCGACAGAACCTTCGCTTAAAAAGTGACCTGTTGCCTGACTGCTCAGAATAATATGTGCTGCTCCCTTGCGAAAAGCCCTACCGGGAATAAGGCAGACACACAAACATGTTTTTTCTTTTAGAAAGCCTTCCTCCTTGCCTATCTTCTTCCAGAAAAGGAAACGTAGCGAGGAAAGCAATATGCCAAGAACATCATTTCAAGGGAGTAAATGCAAACCATGAGTCAAGTCAGTCGGATAGGGTACAACCAGCGAGTTATTGAGGAATTTCGTGCAAATGGGGGACATGTGGAAGGATGGGCACCTTTAATTCTACTTACTTCTAAAGGAGCCAAATCGGGCCAACCGCGTGTTCATCCATTGATGGCGGTTCCTTATGGGGAAAATTATATTGCGGTGGCCTCAAAAGGTGGCGCGCCTGAAAACCCTCAGTGGTACTACAACCTGGTAGCTCATCCCGATGCTACGGTCGAGAATGGCAAGGAAACGTTTCCGGTAAGAGCGAGATTGCTGAGCGGCGAGGAGCGAGAACGGGCCTTTGCGCGAGCGGTGGAAGTGTTTCCTAACTATGCCGAATATCAAAAGAAAACAACCCGCCAGATTCCGGTGTTTCTGCTTGAACGCCGCAAATAACTAAACGGGATGTCTCATAAGCAAGGGCGTCTTCGGAACTCCGAAGACGCCCTTGTGCTACAAAAAAGTCTTCGGTCTAACAACTCTGTTCAAATGGACAGCCCATTTCCAATATAAAAATGCTATCCTTTAACCGGAAAGAGAGGTGTAGCATGAAAAAATTATACATTGCGACAAACGAGGCGCTCGCCATTGCGCGCGAGCAGGAGGGGAAATGGCTTGTGAATCCGGAGCTTACCGGCCTGACTACCCAATGTCTGGCTGTTGATCCACAGCATCCAGAAGAGGTGTATTGTGGCACCTTTGGGCAGGGTTTGTGGCGCAGTGGCGACGCGGGAAAAACATGGGAAAACGTAGGAGCAGGCGTCATTGGCGAGCAGGTCATGGCGGTTGCGATCAGTCCATTAGAACGCTCCAATGGGCGAAGCGTGGTTTACGTGGGAACAGAACCAAGCGCCATTTTCCGTTCCGAGGATGGCGGAACAAGCTGGCGTGATCTGGCAACACTGCGTCAGTTGCCCTCTGCTCCAGGCTGGAGTTTTCCACCCCGGCCATATACCAGTCATGTACGCTGGATAACGCCTGATCCACTACAGCCAGGACGCATCTATGCAGCCATTGAAGCAGGCGCGCTTATTCGCAGCATGGATGGCGGTGAAACCTGGGAAGATCGCAAACCCGACGGCCCCTATGATACGCATACCTTAGCCATGCATAAGCTTGCGCCCAATCGCCTCTATTCCGCTGCCGGAGATGGCTTTATGCGCCCTGGCAATGGCTTCGTGCAGAGCGACGACGGGGGAGATAGCTGGTACCGGCCCGATGACGGTCTGCGCCATCATTACCTCTGGAGTGTTGCGGTTGATCCCGCCGCCCCGGACACGCTTGTCATATCCGCCGCGAACGGCCCGCAGCAAGCGCATAATCCCATGAGCGCGGCATCGGCAGTGTACCGCCGCAGCCATAACAGCCCCTGGCAACAGGTGAAAGCCGGGCTGCCTGAGGAAAAGGGATTGCTGGCGTTTGTGCTGACTTCCAACCCAGCCGAGCCGGGCGTCTTTTACGCGGGCAGCAACAAAGGCATTTTCCGTTCGGCTGATGCTGGCGTGAGTTGGGAAGAGTTGTCTATTTCCTGGCCCGACAACTTTCGGATGGGGCGTGTCCACGCGCTAGTCGTTGTAGAAGACTAGAGTCCAGCCTTTGTTTGAGAAATAAAGGGGTCTTATCCAGCAATGTCATCCTGAGCGCAGCGAAGGATCTCCGTGATTGGCATGCGATTCGTCCGGCACACGAGATCCTTCGCTGCGCTCAGGATGACAGGGGGCGATTATTCCCCTCGTAGTATTGTAAAAATTTATGCATACGGACGGGCCGAGAGCGAATAGAGTTCCCACGCAATGCCGTCCGGGTCATAGAAGCTGATGTACTTGTCATGGGTCTCGGGATCTTCCTCAACCCCGTTATTGCGCACGCCTGCCGCGTCTAATTCCCGCGCCATCTCTTCCAGCATGTTCGGCTCCTCTACGACGAGGGCGAGATGATCCAGGCCGACGCGAAACGGATCAAACTGATCATAGATTGAAACAGGCGAATCGGACCCATAGAGCGCCACCAGCGTTCCGTACATATTCACCAGCACCGCGCCATCTATTTCCCGAATCAACTCGGCTCCGAGCGTATCAACGTAGAAGCGTTTGGCCCGCGCTATATCGGTAACTCTCAAGCCAAGATGGCTCAGGCCTTTCGCGCGCAACTTCATGATGGTTTCCTTTCATTCTATAGCAGACCAGTTCAGTCTATCACACGCATACTTATTGCTCAAATTCAAGCACGTACCGGATAAAGCCAGTGCTACTTTCCCCAGGGGAAAGTTCCAGCAGATGAGCCTCTTCCATCAGCCCTTGCTGGTGCAGGTTGACGGCATCGGTCGAGCAAGTCTGGTTTTCAAGACAGAAAAATGGCGCTTCGGTCGGCGTATAGATCACCATATGCGTGAAATCGCCTGAGGTGATTAGATGCAGTTTCATGGCCTGCTGCCGGTATTCGATCAAGGCGCTTTCATTTTTACGCATACCGGTGTAGACATGATCGAGTTTCAAGTGACCGACCGGTACGGGGGCGCGCAGGTCAAACATGGCATACATGATGCCCTCGAGTTTCAAAAGCCTGCCGGTGGGCAATAACTCATCATCGGCTTCCATCACATAATTCGTGGGGATGCGTACAAGCGTATTCTCCTTGCCGGAAAGGAGCGCGAAATAAGGGTGCAGGGCAAAGCCAAAGGGCATCTGCTTCGCCCCTTTGTTCTGTACGTTGTAAGTAACTGTCACGCTATTTTTGGTCAGCGTATAGGTCAATGAAAGCCTGCTCTCAAAGGGATATCCTTCATAGAAAGGGCTTTCTGGCCCAAAATCAATGCAGGTGGTGACGCTCGCGGAATCCTGGTCGGCAAGCGGCTGCTCGTGCTGCCAGGGCCTATCGAACACGAGGCCATGAATTAGCACATCATTCCCTTGAGGTCGCTTCAAGCCCTCGAGGGAGTAAGACTGACCCTGGTAAGTATATCTTTTATCTCTCATCCGATTGGGAAACGGCCAGAGGACAAAATTACCCGTAAAATCTTTTCGCTTGAGCAAAGCAGGTTCGCAGTAGATGATGTCATGCTCTCCAACTCGGAAGCGGAACAGATTGCTGCCGAGATCGGGGGCAACGCTGACCTCGATATTTCTGGCGGGATTTGCTCTATCCTGGTAAAAAAGCGAAATAACGGTTGAGTCTAGCTCAGCGTCAAAGGCTATTTGTGTGGCATAGTGACTGTTGTTTGTCGCGTTGCTTTCATTTCTTTCTTCAGTACTCAATTGCGTAGCTCATTTCTACTTTTGTAGCGCATGCTGTTGCCAGCAATGCGTAAAGGATTCTTCATAGCATTTAAGCAGGCATTCCAGCTTCAATCCAGCGGCGAAACAGCGCCACCTGCTCCTCTGGCCACTCGCCATCGCAGGGCATCGAGCCATCCATCAGCCGCTCGAGGATATCCTCAGCATGCGTCCGTACATCCTCGTACTTCCAGAGGTCGAACGCGAAATCCATTGATTCGCGATCGATTTCTCGGAATAGGGGCTGAATATCTTGTGCGAAGCCAGGCACGCTCTCCCCGGTTGCCATGTTATTGCTCCTTTTTCTCTGCTGATGAATATTTTCTGTAGGGACGCGCTGATGGATGTTGATAAAATAAGAGGGGATATCGTTGTAGGGACGCGCTTGATCGCGTCTACTCGGCCTGCCAGATGCCTTGACCAGGCAGGACGTGATCAAGCGCATCCCTACAAGACCCCATTTCTTTGTAAAAACCCATAAGCGCGTCCCTACACAAGCCTTTCTTCTCTTCAGTTTCCTCAGTTGGAGAATACAACATGGTTGCGAAGACAGCAACCATGCCGAAAGCGCGAGGATGGTGCCTCAACATGGTTGTGCTATCATACGGTAAATTGTTCACAATCGCCATTATCACATTGAAGAAAAAACTGAGCCGAAAAGCTTGTCACAAACCTCTGCTTGCAGCGATAACTAAAGTGACATTCCTTGTAGCGCAGGGAGGTAGGGAGCGAGCATGCAGCAGCAAAAACGAGGCAACGGGCAGGATCACTTTACAGGACATACGCTATTTGAGCGCTATGGTCAGAGTATCTTCTCGTACATACGCCTGCATGTTGCCTCGCGAGAGGACGCTGAAGACCTTACTCTGGAGGTCTTTACGGCGGCGCTGGAGCATGGTGATCTCGTGGGCCTGTCGCCCGAAGCGCAACTGGCCTGGCTGCGGCGCGTCGCTCATAATAAGCTGATCGATACGTATCGTCGCCAGGCGCGCCGCCCTGCTGTCAGCCTGGATGCGGCAATGGATGCGCTCTATGAGGATGAGGAGCAGGCACCGGAGCAGGTTGCGATACGGCGCGAAGAATTAGCCCGGCTGCGTGAGGCGATTGGGAAGCTCTCCCCCCTGCAACAACAGATTCTGCAATTGCGCTACGGTCAGGGGATGCGTTTTGCTGAAATCGCGGTGCTGCTTGATAAACGGGAAGATGCAGTGCGACAGATGCTCTCGCGCACGCTTACCCTTTTAGGAACCATTTATAGTTCACGGTGAGAAGGAAGAAACAGCATGAGCATGAACGACGAGTTTGCTCCCGAAGAATTGAGCGAGCAGAACGAACAACTTATGCGGGATCTTCATCATCTTTACGACTCTCGTGCTGAAGATGCTCAATCTCTGGCGCGCATACAACAACGTTTGTCCAAAAACTCTGCAATGCCTTTAAATGGAAAAACTTCTTTTTATGAAACTTCTTCAATTCCCAGGGAGCCGCTTTTGCGCCCGGGAGAAAAAGGAAATGCTATGCAATCTATCAGTCCCAGAACCTCTAGCGGTAAGGTATGGCGAAGCCGTCTTAGCACCCTTGCTGCTGTCTTGCTTGTCGCGCTGCTCGTTGGTTCGCTGGTTTTCGTTTTGAATCGTTCGCATCAACCAGGTACAGGTGGTCCGCCTAAAAATGGTCAGCCGACAAATGTAGTGCCGTTGACCCCCACCAGCAAGCCTGCATCTACAGCGACAGCGACACAAAATACGGTCGCGTTCCAGGTGACAGCTATTGATATGGCGGTCAGTCCGTCCTCGATTGCGGGAATGGCCTGTGGCAGCAATCTCACCGTTACCTTTACGGCCACCTTCCATGTCCCGGCACATAGTCCTGGCGGCACTGTACAGTTTACCTACACGGTCAATAATGGGCGAAGCAGCACGCCTGCCAGCATAAAATTTGCGCCAGGAGAAACTACGAAAACCTACACCTTTACCTCATCAGGCACGCTCTCGCCCGATAACGTCTTTCCAGGAAATGGCGGCGTGATGACGAGCAGTCCCAATACCGTCACCTCGGCCCTGGTCAAGCCTACTGGCACCTGCACCCAGGCAGCATTTAAGGTGACAGGGGTTGATTTGACCGTCAGTCCATCCACGATTGCAGGGATGGCCTGCAATAGCTCGATCACATTTACATATACCGCTACCTTCCATGTCGCGCCAGGCAGTCCCGGCGGCACCATTCAATTCATGTGGACAGCCAATAATGGTCGCTCCAGCACAAACGCGAGCATCAGTTTTGCCCCCAATCAGACGACCAAAACTTATACCTTTACCGTCTCGGGAGTACTGTATCCTGACCATACTTTCCCTGGGATAGCCGAGGTTATTACTAGCAGCCCGAACGCGGTCAATTCGCCACAGGTGAAGCCACAGGGCGCGTGCCAGTAACAATCATTGAAAGGACTATGCCATGAAACTCAGAAGCTACTTGAAATCCTTCCTGATCCTGTGTTTCCTTCCGGTATTGTTTGTTCATGCCGGTACTACTAATGCTGCTCCCTTTAGCTGCGGTGGTTGGAGCGTTATACCGAGCGCTAACCCTGGCACGCCTGATGGTCTTACGGCAGTGGCAGCCGTTTCCGCCACCGATGTCTGGGCGGTGGGCGGTTCTGGCAGCCAGAGAGGCAGCGGGCAACCCGTGATCGAGCAGTGGAACGGCACGCAATGGAATGCCGTCAGCCCCGCGAGCACCACCGCGCTTTACAGCATCCTTTACAGTGTGGCAGCAGTCTCGGCCAATAACATCTGGGCGGTGGGATGGCAGGGCATTAACGGTGTCGCCTATACGCTGATCGAACACTGGAACGGCACACAGTGGAGCATCGTGAAAAGCCCCAATCCAACCTCGGCTGGCAACGAGCTTTTCAGCGTGGCAGCCATCTCGGCTAACGACGTCTGGGCGACCGGGTACATCCAAAAGACTACATCAACCGGTACGAGTGAGCAGACGCTGGTCGAGCATTGGAATGGCAAACAGTGGAGCGTGGTCAGCAGCCCCAGTCCTGGCTCGCAAGCCGATAATCTTACGGCAGTGGCAGCCGTTTCCGCCACCGATGTCTGGGCGGTGGGGTTCTATGCGAATAATAACGGGGTCTGGAAGACGCTGACCGAACACTGGAACGGCAAGCAATGGAAAATTGTCAGCAGCCCCAGCCCAGGCTCGCAAATTAACTACCTTGCCAGTGTCGCAACCATCTCGGCAAACAATGCCTGGGCTGTGGGCTATGCAGATAAGCAGACGCTCATTGAACACTGGAACGGCAAGCAATGGAGTATCGTGAAAGGCCCCGGTCCTGGACCGGTCAGCAATAGCCTTCTCAGTGTAACGGTTGTCTCGGCCAGTGATATCTGGGCAGTGGGATACTACCAGAGCAGCGACTACATGGATCATACGCTGACCGAACACTGGAACGGCAAAGGATGGGCCGTTGTGAAAAGCCCCAGCCCAGGGATGGTTAGCACCCAACTCGAGGGAGTAGCCGCGATTTCAGCCCACGATGTCTGGGTAGTGGGTCACGTTGATAGCACTACCTTGACCGAACATTATTGTTGAGGTTGGTGGTAGGCAGGTAGTAGATGCTACCTGCCTGCTGTGATTTCTCAGCCTGACATTTTTGGGAAGCGATACCGTTTTGCCCGGCCCCATCCCAGGACAGGCACGAGGCCCCCGCCCATCACCCCGCATCCCCCTGTCCCTACGCCCCAGGAGCCGCTTCGCCTCACATTAGAATCGGAGCCATTGCTGGCATTTTACTCCCCACCCTATTGCTCAACTATGTGGCATAATGGGGCAGGTATATTCCCAAAACATGCATAGATACTCTTAGCAAGGGAATAAGCGCAGAATCGAGGTGAGGCCTATGACCCAGGAAAGACAGGAGACTCGTGAAGAAGAGGTTGCTCGCGTTCGGAGTTATCTGGCGAGCCAGGCAATGCACCGCACGCCAGGGCAACTGGTTGAAACGCTGCGCGAGGCACATCGCCAGTTTTTAGCAGCACTTGCCAGCGTTCCTGACGACGCCTTTTCTACCGTTCCAAAAGAGGGGGAATGGAGCGCAGCCGATGTGCTGGCGCACGTTCGTCGCATCGCAGCCTTCGACGAACGCTCTATCTGTGGTGTGCTTGAACGAGGAGAGCAGCCGCCGAATGTGAATGACGTACTTGAGCAGGCTCCAATGCATGCTTCGCGAGAGCAATTGCTGACAGATATCGAGGCGCTGCGCGAGCGCTTAGTCGCTGTTGTCCTTCAGGCGGACCCGCAGGCACACCTGGACATAGTGTGGGGACACAACGAGTTTGGCAACATGAACTGGCGTGAGTGGCTGCTGTTCGCACGCGTGCATACGCTCGACCACGCTCGTCAGTTGCAGGCAATCGCGGCTGCGCTGGCATCGACGCCGCAACCATCACAGGAGTGAAAAGCAGATGAAGCTGGCAATACACTTCGGTGTCTCTACCTATACCTCTTCAAGCGAGGACTGGGCTTCGGCGGTGGCTTATGCTGTCGAGGCCGAGCGCTTAGGAGTAGATTCGGCCTGGACCGCCGAAACGTGGGGCTATGATGGGGCAACGCCTCTGGCCTATCTGGCGGCAAAGACGAGCAAGATACGGCTCGGGACTGGCATTTTGCAGGTGGGTACGCGCACTCCAGCGCTGACAGCCATGACCGCAATGGCGCTGGCCTCCCTCTCGGGAGATCGCTTTCGACTCGGGTTGGGCGTCAGCGGGCCACAGGTGATCGAGGGATGGCATGGTATACGTTTCGCCCAGCCACTTCAGCGTTTGCGAGAAACCGTTGAGATTGTGCGAAAAGTTACACGCGGCGAACGACTCATCTACGAGGGGAAAATATACCATGTGCCTTTACCGGGCGGTGAGGGCAAAGCTTTGGTTCCGAATGTCCCGGCGAGACCGAACCTGCCCATATATCTGGCAACACTTGGCCCCAAAAGCCTGGAACTTACCGGCGAGCTAGCTGATGGCTGGCTTGGTACTTCTTTCATCCCTGAACATGCCTCCCTATTTTTCGATCCCATCGCCGCCGGGGCTGAGCGCACAGGTCGCACTATCGCCGACCTCGATTTGCAGGTAGCTGCCGGAGTGGTGGCGTTTTCTGATGATGTTGAACGTCTCATCGCTCCCCGGAAGCCGGGTCTCGCCTTTACATTGGGGGCAATGGGATCGCGCCAGCACAATTTTTATAATGATGTCTTTCAGCGTGCCGGATACACGGATATCGCGCTTGAAGTGCAAGATCTCTGGTTCAAGAAACAGCGCGAGGCGGCGGCGGAGCGCATCCCAGACGAGCTGGTTCTCAAGACCAACCTCATCGGAACGGAAGAGATGGTGCGCGAACGTCTCCGCGTTCATAAGCACGCGGGAGTAAATACGCTCATGGTGAACCCCGAGGGGCAGACGCTGGATGAGCGAGTGGCGACATTGGCGCGGCTGATGGAACTTGTGGACGAGGTTAATGGTGAGGCGTGAAATTGCCGTTTTAAAGATACACTATATCGCGTGTGAAGCTCATCTGGTACTCTCCTGACTGGCAGAATTCCGGGTCATCGGTTCAGAGGTAACGGGCGTTGGCACCGTTGCGGGTTGTACGCGGCGGCTTTCGCGCACGACCGAACAGAAGATCGCAATCAGGCAAATGACGGCGGAGGCAATGAAGGCATGGCTCATCGCATCGGTGAAAGCATTGGCAATTGCGGACGGCAGATGGCCGACGGTGCCGAGGAATACGGCGTTGACGAGATTCGGGGGCATCGAGGCGGCAGCAACGCTCAAAGCTACCGCGAAGCTGCATACCATGCCCACGTTGCGCATCGTATTCAAGGTTGCCGAGGCTACACCCAGCCGATTACGTGGTGCCGAACCCATCGTGGCGCTGGTATTGGGAGACCAGAAGAAAGAGCCGCCGAGCCCCATCAGGCACAACGCCAGAGCCAGGAGCAGGTAAGGAGTGTTCGGGGTCAGGAACGCCAATACGATCAGCGCGGCGATCTGCAAGATGAGTCCGACGGTTGCCGGAGTTGTGCCCTTCAAACGATCATGGTCAGCCCAACGCCCACCGATGGGGCCGATCAGTGAAGTGAGTACAGGCAAGGGCAGGATCAAGAAAGCGGCGGTCAACGGGCTGTAGCCTCGCACTCCCTGCAAATAGAAGATAATCAGGAAATTGACCGCGAAGATAGCAAGCGACTGGAACGTCGCCGCCAGGACGGAAAAGGCGTAACGGCGATTAGCGAAGAGGCGCAGGTCGAGCATAGGATAGGCCGCGTGCCGTTCCCAGAAGGTAAAACAGGCAAAGGCGAGAAACGCTGTAATCAGGCAAAACAGCACGAAAGGAGAACGCCAACCGGAGCCGATACTGCTCATCAGGCCGAGCAGGAGCGCAACCAGGCCGATGCAGAAAAGCAGAGCGCCGAGTACATCAAAGCGCTCGCCACGCGGGTTAGGAGCGATATCGTGCAAAAGTAGATAGGCGGCAAGTGTAGCGATGATGCCAATAGGCAGATTGATCAGAAATATCCAGCGCCAGCTTGAAGCAGCAAGAATAAACCCGCCCAGAACCGGTCCCAGGACGCTGCCCGCGCCCCAGGTAATGGCGTTGACGCCCATCGCCTGCCCACGCTGCTCGTCAGGAAAGACCTCGGTGATAATCGCCATCGAATTCGCGGTGAGCATAGCCCCACCTATGCCCTGGAGAACCCGCGAGGCAATCAGAAAAGAATCATTGGGGGCTATGCCGCACAACACCGAGCCGATAGTAAAGATCACAAAGCCTAAGTTATAGAGCCGAACCCGGCCAAACATATCGGCCATGCGCCCAAAGCTGAGTTGCAAGACCGTGCTGACGATCAGATACCCCAGGATAATCCAGGTCATGCGCACGAGGTCAGAATGCAGGTCTTGTAACATATTCGGGAGCGCCAGGACGACAATGGTGGAGTCAAGCGCAGCCATGAACGAGCCAATGGTGGTAACAGAGAGAGCTACCCACTTGTAGGCAGGCTTTTTCATGTAGAGGATTCCCTTCCAGTCAACGATGCTTCCTCTATATCATAGCATGTCTGTGACTAATCGCGTTACTATTATTTTTCATCAAACGTGAAAACAGGGAAGACTGTAGCCTGGAAAGGGGTTTATTGATGGCAAGCGGCTTGTGTGGAATGTAGGGACAGGGGGCCTCGTGCCTCTCCCTGGGCTGGGTGGTGGGGCAAAGCGTATTCGATCACCCTGGGCGCTTTCCCCAACCCCACCCTGGACAGGCACGAGGCCCCCACTCCACACCCCACAGCCCCCTGTCCCTACGCTCATCTCCTCTCAAAAGAGGAGAGAGAGGTTCTTACTCCACCGTCACCGACTTCGCCAGATTCCTCGGCTGATCGACATTACATCCTCGTGCTACCGCCGTATGGTAGGCGAAGAGTTGCAGGGGGATAATTGCCAGGATGGGGCTGAAGGCTTCCAGCGTTTCCGGCACGTATAGCACGTCGTCGGCGTGACGCTTGATATTGTCGTCACCTTCGGTGGCGACGGCGATGACGCGGGCGTCACGCGCTCGGACTTCCTGCATGTTGCTTACCACTTTCTCGTAGACGCGCGAGGTGGTGGCAACAGCAATCAGAGGGGTGTCGGGATCGAGCAGGGCGATGGAGCCATGCTTGAGTTCTCCGGCGGGCAGGCCCTCGGCATGAATGTAGGAGATTTCCTTCAGCTTCAAGGCTCCCTCTAGCGCGGTGGGATAGCCGACGCCGCGACCGATGAACATCATGCTGCTGCAACGCGCCATCTGCTTTGCAAGCGGAGCGATAAGGTCATCGGGACTGTCCGCCGCTTCGAGGATGCGCTGTACCTTGTTGGGAAGTAGCTCCAATGCTTGTAGCAACCTTTGGAGTTCCTGCTCCGGCATGCGCTGGTGTAGCTGGGCAAGGTAGAGTCCCAGCAGGTACAGTACCGCGACCGAGGAGACAAAGGTTTTTGTGGCGACCACACAGATCTCGGGTCCGGCTTGCAGGTACAACACGGCGTCCGCGAGGCGCGTAATGGCACTCGCGACCACGTTGGTAATGGCGATAACAGGCGCGCCCTGCTCGCGAGCTTGCCGGATGCCGACCAGCGTGTCTGCCGTTTCGCCGGATTGCGTTACTGCAATGCAGAGCGTGTTTGGGCCAACGATGGGGTCAGCATAGCGAAACTCGGCAGCCGTCACCACTTCGACAGGGAGACGCGCCCATTGCTCGATCACGTATTTGGCGACGAGGCCAGCGTTGTAGGAAGTGCCGCAGGCCACGATTACCACGCGCTCAATTGCATCGAGCAGGCCTTGCTGGCGCATCGAGTCGAGTTCGGAAAGGTGCAGTTTGCCATCACGTATGCGACCAGTGAGGCAGCGGCGCAGAGCTTCGGGCTGCTCGTGCATCTCCTTGAGCATGAAGTGGGGGTAGCCGCCCTTTTCGGCAGCCTCTGCGTCCCACTCGATGGTGAGCGGTTCGCGCTGGCTGGGGGAACCGTCCAGCTTTGTGATTTTTACGCCTTCGGGACGCAGGACAGCAATCTCGCCCTCGTCTAGAATCAGTACGCGGCGCGTGTGCTTGAGGATAGCAGGAATGTCCGAAGCAAGGAACTGCTCCCCTTCGCCTACGCCTACGATCAGAGGACCACCGCCCAGGCGCGCGCCGATCAGCAGATCAGGCTGCTCTGAACTCAAAACGGCGATGGCATAGGCTCCTCGAACCTGCTGTAGAGCCATACGAACCGCCTTTTCAAGGTCGTGATTGGCCTCGCCGAAGTAGGCACGTTCAATCAGGTGCGAGAGAACCTCGGTATCCGTTTCAGAAAGGAATCTATGCCCGGCCTGCTCAAGCTCGGAGCGCAGTTCAGCATAGTTTTCGATGATACCGTTATGCACAACGGTGATGACGCCTGTGCAGTCGGGATGGGGATGCGCGTTGGTGTCGTTGGGGCGTCCATGCGTGGCCCAGCGCGTATGGCCGATGCCCAGTGAGCCTTCATGCGGGCGCGAACCATTCTGCACAGTCTCCACCAGGTTAGCGATCTTGCCTGCCCGGCGGCGTAATTCGAGGTTTCCAGTTGAGGTCAGTACAGCGATACCTGCGGAGTCATATCCGCGATACTCAAGTTTCGTCAGTCCTTCAAGCAATATGGAAGTAACATCGGTGCCATTTGGCCCGACGTAGCCAATAATCCCGCACATGGAGTCGGGGTATCCTTTCTTTTTTTGTAGTGACCTGAATATGTTTCCCCAATCTGATGTAGGGACGCGATGAATCGCGTCCACCTGGTCTACATCTACATCGGAGGCAGGACGCGATGAATCGCGTCCCTACATATGGGCAGAACGCTACAACATCACCGGCAGCCTTTTGTCCAGCCGTTACCGCCTGGTTTTGTAGGCTACCTTGCCAGGGGAGTGATGATACCCTGGAGGCTCCCCGCTGACTTTCCGAACAGCCTCCTCCTCGTCAACCGGCGCTTCCTCCTCTAGCCCGGTCCATGCGCTACTATCCGCGACAATCAACCTTATATGGAGAGTATACCATATAAGTGCCGGATTGCTAAATCCTGTGGGAATGAAGGGGTGGACATCAGATTTTTATAGAACAGGGCCATGATATAATATTGCGGTATGGAACGATAGTATTCCGGAGAGGCAGGTGATTCCCCTGGCGACTAATCCAGAGAGGCGGCGTTATAGCCTGGAGCAGTACTTGACGCTGCTGCGAAACAATGAGCAACGACTTGAGTACGATCACGGTGAAATCTATGCGCTGGCGGGCAGCAGCGCTAATCATGCCGCGATCTCTGCCAATATGTGGCGGGCTTTAGACGATGCATTGGGAGAAGATAGCGATTGTCGTGCTTACATGGTTGATCGTGTTGTCCGGCTTACACCTGATGTGCTGGTGATGCCGGATGTGGTGGTGACATGCGATAAGACCGATCAGGACGATGCGTTTTTTCTGGACTCACCCCGCATTGTTGTAGAGGTGCTTTCAAAAAGTACAGAAGCCAGGGATCGAACCTATAAGCTGCTGCGTTACCAGGCGAAACAAAGCATTGCAGAGATTGTGTTTATCAGCCAGTATGTGCAACATGTTGAGGTGATTACTCGCACTCCCTCCGGTTGGGAATACCGTGAGTATGGACATGAAGACAGCTTTTCTCTCGCGAGCTTGAATATCACCATACAGGTATCTGCTATCTACCGCCGCTTATCCATTCCGCTTGAAAAACGCACGCTTATACCTCTTGAGATGATTGAAGGAGCGGATGAAGAGGAAGATAGCTAGAAGCAAAAGGGAACATAGCGAAACTATGCCCCCTGGTATGAAATGCGATAAATCATGCCCCCTTTATCATCGCTGACGTAGAGCGCGCCATCAGGGCCAACTACAAGGCCTACGGGTCGGCCTGTAGCGTTGCCATTGTTGTTCAGCCAGCCGGTAATGAAATCCTGTACGGGGCCGCTCACATTGCCTGAACTATTGAGCGGGATGAAGACGACTTTGTAGCCGGTGGGAACGGTGCGGTTCCAGGAGCCATGAAAGGCAACGAACAGACCGTGATAGAGGTCGGGAAATGGCCCGGCATCGTAGAAGGCAAGACCGAGAGGGGCCGAGTGCGCCTGCATCTTTACTAATGGCTGCACAACGCCGTTGCAAGCGCCTGGACTTCCGAACTGCGGATCGACGATGTCGCCTGCATGGCAACGCGGCCAGCCGTAATCGCCGCCATCCTGCAAGGCGTAGACCGTTTCCGGCGGTGAATTGTCTCCCAGGTAATCGCGCCCATTATTTGTCACCCAGATCTGGTTGTTCAAGGGATTGATTGCCATGCCCACCGCGTTGCGCAGGCCTTTCGCGTAGAGGCGTCCGCCGCTTCCATCGAGGTTGTAGACCCAGATGGCGGCGCGGTGCGGGTCTGTTTCGTTGCACACATTGCAGGTCGAGCCAATCGAGACGTAAAGCTTACCATCAGGCCCGATCAGAACGGTGCGCGTGTTGTGCTGCCCGTCTGCTGGCAGGTTCGGCACAATCACCTTGCGGCTCAAGACTTTGTAATCAGGGGCAGGCCCCAATGTAAAGCGCGTTACCTGTGTCTGCTCGCCCACGTAGAGCGCGCCCTGGTAGAAGACAAGGCTGGTTGGATCGTTTAGCCCGCTAATGACCACCTTTTTGCTGGTGGCGGCCCCCGTTTGATTGGAGTCAGGCAGAGCAACGATGCTGCCTGTACCGCGTTCGGCGACAAAGAGGGTGCCATCGGGGTTGAAGGCGATAAAGCGCGGTGAAGAGAGACCTTTATAAAATATGCTCGCCGTAAAACCTTGAGGCACGTGGAGAGGAGCGACTCCCGGCTGTCCACCTGCCACGTGATGCGGCGAAAACAAACTCACGATTTCATCCTGTAACGTATAAGCAAACCCGCTCAGCACAACCGCTGTTATTAGCACCGCGATCAGGATATTCAGCCGATTCCTGGCCCACCAGCCTTTAGGCGGTTGCTGTTCCTGCGGGATTGTCTCCTGTTGTGTATCTTCCATGATTATATTTTTCCTTCTAGATAGCTATTGGTAATGTAGTACAGGGAGAGGCATTTTGCAATGAGATGGCCTCGGGGAGAGGACTCATTATAGTAAATTTCGTGGTTTGAGTGCGTGGTAATAAGAAGTTGGTGAGAGACATTATCTGTTACAATGAGACGTAGTATATATGTAGGCATGGCGTGTGCAAAAGGTTCCTGAGATTATGAAAATGACATGGTTGCGCGCAAAATCTCCTTTCTGGTCGGGATTTATAGCGGGCCTGGGGGCTGGTATCATTGCTTCCGGCGTGATGCTCTTGCTGAGCATTTACTGGCAGGGCGTCTCGCTGCCGGAGGTCTTCGGGTCGGTGTTTACGGCCCTGATGCCGCCGCCGCTGTTTGATTACCTGCACCAGACGATTGGCGCGGACGCGAAACATATCCTGTTCTATGGCATTCTCGTTGGGCAGTGCCTTGTTTTTGGCGTGTGCGGCGGAATTTTTAACCAGCGCGTGAACGCGGTTGGGGATGCTTTGCGGCTACGGCAGGGCCTGCTGCTGGCGCTGATCTTATGGCTCGTTGCCGGTTTGATTTTGTTGCCTTTGACGGGCGCGGGCTTTTTTGGCGCGGCGCTCTCGTCCGGGCTGCTGGCCGGGCTGCTCAGCCTGGCAGTGGTGGGACTGGTGTTTGGAATGCTTTTCGTGCTGATTTATAACTGGATGCGGGCGGCTCCGATCAAAGAGGAGCCGAAAATACAGAAACGCGAGCGCCTTTTGAAGGAACAGGCAGATGGACGATATACGCGGCGCGCATTGATCAGGGATGGCGCGTTGGTGATTGGAGCAGCGGCAGTGGGGTTGTTCCTTTGGAACTTTATCGTCAATGGCGCGCCTTCAGTCAAGGTGCCGGTCTCGCGATTTTTTAAGAACTATAAGAAGAAAATTGTGCCGCCACCTGTGCCGAACTATGGGCCGATTGCGCCCGCGCCGTTTCTCTCTCCCGAGATCACCTCGAACGACCAGTTTTACCAGGTCTCGAAAAACCTGTCCGCCGATCCCACTGTCAATGCTTCAGGCTGGACGCTGACCGTTGATGGGCAGGTTGAGCATCCCTTTACCTTGAACTACCAGGAAGCTCTCGCGCAACCTATGAAGCAGCAATACGAGTCGCTTATGTGTATCAGTAACGAGGTGGGCGGGCCGTATATGAGCAATGCGCTATGGGAGGGTATTCCACTAGGCGATTTGCTGCAACGGGCGGGCGTGAAGCCGGGGGCGACAAAGGTGGTTTTTCACGCGGCTGATGATTACGCGGACAGCATTCACCTCTCGAAGGCGCTTGAGCCGACGACATTGATCGCGTTTCGTATGAACGGCGCAGCGCTGCCGCAGGAACACGGTTTTCCGGCGCGCATGCTGGTTCCGGGTATTTATGGTATGAAACATTGCAAGTGGCTGGCACACATCGAGGTGGTCAATTACGATTTTCAGGGCTACTGGCAGCAGCGTGGTTGGAGTGATGAAGCGCCAGTGCGCATGACCTCGCGCATCGATACGCCGCTGGATGGCTCGACAATCAAGGCGCATCGCGTGACGTATATCGCGGGCGTGGCCTTCTCGGGGAATAAGGGAATTAGCGAAGTGGATGTCAGTACGGATAGCGGCACCACCTGGGAACGCGCCGTCCTTAAGCAGCCTCTTTCCAATCTCACCTGGGTTCTCTGGGAGTACGCCTGGACGCCCCCGAAGACAGGTAGTTACATTATTAGCGTGCGCGCTATTGATCTGGAAGGCAACGTACAGGACCCCACAGAAGAACCACCTGTACCAAATGGGTCATCGGGATACCATAGTATTTCCATAAATGCCTCATAAAACGTTTTTCATTCAGGGGATTGCATTTTTGGATATAGACGAGTTTTGCGACATTGCGAAAATTGCAAAAAAAGTTGTCCAGTTTTTCTGCTCCTTATGGATTATGATAGTGAACGCACAATACGACTATGGAAAGGCCGTTGGGGGATGGCCAAATGGCGATGGATGATTCGGTGGTAAAGCGTCTACGTGCGAAGGATGCACAGGCCTTTCGTTCTTTGATCGAGCGGTTACAACAACCTGTTACCGGTTATTTGCACCGTCTCGTGGGGGATCGGGAGGTAGCGCTTGATCTTACGCAGGATACATTTTTACAGGTGTACAAAGAGATCGGCAACACAAGGGAGGATCTTGCCCTTGATGCCTGGATCTATCGTATTGCTACGAATTTTGGCCTGCGTTATCTCAATCGCAAACGCTTGAAGCAGTTCATCCGGCTCGAAAATCGCGAAGCCTTTGACGAAAGCCTGGCAGTGGCTGGGCCGGAAGATCAAAGCGAGACGCGCATTCTCGTTCATCAGACCCTGGCAAAAATGAATCCAAAAGACGCGGTTGTGCTTCATCTCTACTTTGGTAATAATTTTACTTATGATGAAATAGCGCAAATTGTTGGTACGAGTTCGGAGGCTGTGAGGAAGCGGGTCACTCGTGGTGTGGAGAAATTTCGCTCGCTCTATGGCACAAAACCTGCCGCGCAGGCAGACAAGGTGGGAGCGTTTGTTACAGCCAGAAGAGACGGTAGATAGCTTATGGCAGGGAATACCAGGTGGTCAAGGGATGAGGGTGATAAGAAACACCCGGAGCAAGACGAAATATTTGCCTTTATTCGTGGAGAATTGGGCGATACGTCGGCCATCCAAAAACATATAAAGGAGTGTTCTGATTGCCAGCATACCTGCCAGTTACTCTATGAGGGCAGTCAAAAGCTCAATGTGTTAGGGGTGACAGCAGCGTATCTGCGTTACCCGGAGCGATCACCTGCTCAGATCTTTGACAATATAGTAAAAACGGTACGAGAAGAGGAGCAGCGAAGCCAACGGGCGATTTTTAGCAGATCGCCCGGCAAACGGGCTTTCGTTTTGCATCCTGTCTATATAGTGTTGGCGGCCTTATTGGTATCGTTACTTGCCACGGGCGCGGTCTGGGCGTTTTTCTCGGGCAATATCAATGTCAGCAATGGACCCAAAGATGGGTCTCCGTCCCAGCAAACGGTGACAGCCGAGCCTACTTTACCGAGCCAGGGCATAACACCAACAGCGACCGTCGCACCATCGGGAACGGGAACAACGACAGCGGCAACACCGGCCAGCAGTCCGACTGCCAACCCATCGCCGACTGCGAGCCCGTCGCCAATTGCAACGTCGCCAGCAGGCAAGCCATACGTACAGGATTGCTCGACGCCGCAAGACCAGGCGGCCTATAGCATGAGTATCTGCGGCCAGGGCTTCACGCCGGGGGATCGCGTCGTACTCTTTATTATCATGCCGGGTGGCAAAAATCCTGGCCTACAAATGGTTCAGGTAGATGCAAGCGGACAATTTAAGTATAGCCTGGTGATAGGTAATAATTGCAGGACACTGCCGATTTATATCTATGCGCAGGATACAACAAATTCAAAGGAGCATTCATTGAACCTGCTGGTCATTAAAAGCCTGGCATGGTGTGCCGGTTCATCTCCGGGAACACAGGGGCCGACCAGGGGGAGATAAGGGTGGGCGCAGAAAGTATGGGGTTGCGCGTTTAATTCAAAGACGGTACTGTCGTTTGATTTCAGGCCAGGTGTGGAAGGGAGTTAGTAATGCAAAGACAATGTGCCTGGTGCTTAAGGCTGATGAACAACGCTGGGGAGCGAACTTCATCATTGCCGGTACCCAAAATTTACGATGCGACTCATGGCATGTGCAAGGAATGTGGAGCGCTCTGGTTGCAGGAGGCGCAGCGCGAAACGGATAAACAACCTGTACTTTCGACTGTAGCAAACACAGCAGATATCACGTATTATTGTTAGCAGGAAAAATTACCTCTCACCATTTGGCGGCGTTTATCGCCGCCAAGGGGGTCGGGTCGGGCTTCTGGCGCGAGTAATTCTCCGCCGGGGCTGGCTGTATTTCTTTCCCCCCAGAAATGCGGCCAACGACCCGGCCCTTCTTGTTCGTAGGGACGCAACATGTCATTCTTCGCTGCGCTCAGAATCTGCGTTCTCGCACGCGAACCACTCGGTCACAGAGATTCCTCGCTGCGCTCAGAATGACATGAGCGAGGTCAGTATGACAGAGGCGAGGTTTTGGTTAAGAACGTTCATCGTCGCGTCCTTTCAAAAATTCCAACATCAAGCGGTTCACCTCATCCGGTTGTTCCTGTTGCACCCAATGACCGCTATTGTAAATGTATTCCACGCGAATGTCGTCTACCCATCGGTGCAGGCCTTTCGTCAGGCGGATATCGAGCGCGATATCATGCACGCCCCAGATGAGCAGAGTTGGAACGTTCACGCGGTTGTTGGCCTCTTTCGCGGTGCGCGGCAGGCGGCGGAAAAGCTGGCGATAGTAGTTGAGGGCGGCGGTCATCGTGCCGGGCGTACTCATAGCCTGCTGGTATTTAGCGGTCTCGCTGCGCGGGAAACGGTCTTTTTGAACGGCGGCCCCGCGCAACATGCGGCCAATTTCGTTGGCATTGTTACGCCGCAGGACATATTCAGGCAGCCAGGGCAATTGGAAGAAAAAGATGTACCAGCTTTTACGCAACTGGCGAAGCGCGCGCAGTTCGCGCATCATCGCGCCCGGATGCGGCGCGTTCAGCACAATCAGGCGTTCGGTCATCTCGGGATAGCGAATGGCGAAGGCCCATGCGAGTACGCCGCCCCAGTCATGTCCGACGATAACGGCTTTCTCGCGGCCAAGCCCCGTAATCAGATCGGCGATATCACGAATCAAGGTTGACACGTCGTAGCCTGTGTGTGGCTTATCGGTCATGTTGTAGCCGCGCAGGTCGGGCGCGACCACTTTGAAGCCATGCTCGGCCAGGAAAGGTATCTGGTAGCGCCAGGAGTACCAGAACTCAGGAAAGCCATGCAGCAACACTACTAGCGGCCCTTCGCCTTGTGTGACATAGTGCATGCGGATACCGTTGGTCAAAGTATATTCGTGCTGCCAGGTATCAGATTCGATCAAGTGTTTTCCCCCCATGTCATAATATAGGGCCATCAAACATGTCATGCTGAGCGCAGCGAAGCATCTCCGGTTGCCCGGCATACGAGATGCTTCGCTGCGCTCAGCATGACAGGGGACCGATTGGCCCCAACGGGTTATTCAACGCTGCGGTCATTGTAGATGATGGCGCGTTTGACCTGTTCGATCAGGTCGGTGACGTGGATGCCACGCGGGCAGGCGTCGGCACAGTTGAAGATGGTACGGCAGCGCCACACGCCATCACGCTGGCCGAGAATGGCGAGGCGTTCGGCGGCCCCCTGGTCGCGGCTGTCGAATATGAAGCGGTGAGCGTTCACAATCGAGGCCGGGCCGACCCAGTCGGGATTGCCCCAGACCGAGGGACACGAACCGGTACACGCGCCGCACAGAATGCACTTCGTGCCTTCGTCGTAGCGGGCACGCTCCTCGGGACTTTGCAGGCGTTCGGTGCCAGGGTCAGAGTCATGGGTGATGAGGTAGGGCTTAACCGCTTTGTACTTCTCAAAGAAAGGGTCCATGTCTACCACCAGGTCTTTGATGACCGGGTAGCCGAGCATTGGCTCGATGGTGACTTTTTCGCCCACGTCGCGGATCAGCACCTTGCAGGCCAGGCGGTTACGCCCGTTGATACGCATGGCGTCAGAGCCGCAGACGCCATGCGCGCACGAACGGCGATAGGTCAGCGTTCCGTCCATCGTCCATTTGACGACGTTCAAGGCGTCCAGCAGGCGGTCGATGGGATCCATGTCCACGCGGAACTCGTCCCAGTACGGCTTGCTGTCCTTGTCTGGATCGAAGCGCTTGATACGCATCAAGATGTTCATGAAAGTGTCTCCTTAGTATTTCCGCTCCTTGGGCTTGAAAATCGGGTCATCTATGAGAATCACGTCTTTGTAATCCAGTTTGACGTCGTGGGCTTTCTTCCCTTTATAGGCCAGGGTATGTTTGAGCCAGTTGGCATCATCGCGGTTGGGATAGTCGAGGCGATAGTGCGCGCCGCGACTTTCGGTGCGAGCAAGCGCGCCATGGATGGTGGCTTCAGAGCAATCGAGCAGGAAACCGAGTTCGATAGCCTCGACCAGTTCGGTGTTGAAGGTCTTGCCTTTGTCCTGCAACTGCACGCGCATGTATGCTTCCTGCAAACCGTCGACCATATCGAGAGAGTGGCGCAGGCCGCGATCGTCGCGCTCGACAAAGACATTGGCATCCATCTCGTTTTGCAGGGTAGTACGCACGCGAGCTGCCGATTCGCCGCCCGTCGAGGTGAGCAGGCGGTCAACCAGCTCGCGAGAGAAAGCTTCTGGTTCGGGTGGCAGCGGGACGTGGCTGTTATTCTCGGAAAGAAACTTCGCCATGTGTTTGCCAGCTCGACGGCCAAACACAATCAGGTCCACCAGCGAGTTGGTACCGAGACGATTGGCTCCGTGTACGGAGACGCAAGCGACCTCGCCAGCCGCGTAGAAGCCGGGCAGAGGCGTCCACTGTGGGTCGATGACGACGCGGCCATCGATATCGGTAGGAATGCCGCCCATCGCGTAGTGCGCGGTCGGTTGAATGGGCACCGGTTCGTTGATCGGTTCGACGCCCAGGTAGTTACGGGCGAAGTCGGTGATGTCTGGCAGCTTCTCGTTGATAACCTTTGCTCCCAGGTGACGCAGGTCGAGGTAGACATAGTCCTTGCCATCGACGCCATTGCCTTTGTGAATTTCCTGGAGAATGCAGCGCGAGACGATGTCGCGGGGTGCGAGGTCTTTGAGAGTGGGCATGTACTCCGCCATGAAGTACTCGCCTTTGCCGTTGAGCAGCTTCGCGCCTTCGCCACGAGCGCCCTCGCTCAGCAGCACGCCAACTTTATACAGGCCGGTGGGGTGGAACTGGTACATCTCCATGTCTTCCAGTGGAATGCCGCGACGATAGGCAATCGCCATCCCGTCGCCTGTGCAGGCAAAGGCGTTGCTGGTGACTTTCCAGGCGCGTCCATAGCCGCCGGTGGCGAACATGACGGCCTTCGCGTGGAAGGTATGAATCTCGCCTGTGCGAATCTGCAATGCGACTACACCACAGGCTTGACCTTCATTAATGAGCAGGTCGAGGACGAGGTATTCATTGAAGAAACGCACCTCGTTTTTGATGGCCTGCTGATACATGGTTTGCAGCAGCATATGGCCGGTGCGGTCGGCGGCGTAGCAGGAGCGGCGGACGGGGCCTTCGCCGTAGTTGCGGGTATGGCCGCCGAAGCGGCGCTGGTCGATGCGCCCGTCATCTGTGCGGTTGAAGGGCAGGCCGCGATGCTCAAGCTCGTAGATGGCGTCGATGGCGTCGCGGGCAAGAATCTCGGCTGCTGGCTGGTCTACCAGGTAGTCGCCGCCCTTGACGGTATCGTACATGTGCCATTTCCAGTGATCTTCTTCCTGGTTGCCAAGCGCGGCGGCGACACCGCCCTGGGCCGCGCCAGTGTGCGAGCGTGTCGGATAGACTTTGGTTAGAACGGCCACGCTGGCGTTCGGCAGTTGCATAGCTGCCATCAGGCCAGCACCGCCCGATCCGACAATCACCACATCAAATTTATAGTACATAGCGGTCCTCGATCCTAGTGATTCAGGATGCAGTGGGGGCCGACGTTTGCCCCGTGAAAAATAATCAAGGTTATTGTGCCTAACAAGAAGAAGGCCAGCGTCAGCAGGCCGACGGTCGATTGCAGCGCCAGCCGCCAGCCGCGTGTGCGTACATAGTCATCGATGACCACGCGCAGGCCGTTCATGCCATGCAACAGGGCCAATGTCAGCAGCAGCCAGTCATAGAGCCGCCAGAATGGATTTTCGTAGCGAATCGAGATCAGTTGGTAGCTGGTGCAGGCTACATCGGTCGTGACATGGTTCAAAATCAGGTGAATGATGGCAAGAAAAATAAGCCCGATGCCCGAGATGCGGAAGAAATACCACGAAAAGGTTTCAAAACCGCCACCTGCCGGGCGAGGCCCATATCCAGTTGATACGCGCATTACGGTGTACTCCTCTACGAGTCTGGGCGGGGCAGAGCCACGCGCCCCTACGATTTACATACCACTGGCCGTATTGCCCGTTGGCAGGCCAAAAATCGGGCCAATAACGTAATAGGCCATAGGAAGGAAGCAGAGAATGGTGACGATCATGACAATGGCAAACATACTTCTCTGGTAACGCGCCCCCTTTGGCCAGAAGTCGATGAGCATGATGCGCACGCCGTTAAAGGCATGGTAGAGGACGCCCGCAATCAGGCCCAGCGAAACGATGCGCACGATGACGGTGCCAAAGAGCGCAATGCCTTCATTGTAGACATTGGGGCCGAAGTTGAGCAGCGAGATGTCCACGATATGGACAAGCAAAAATAAGAGAATTCCCAGTCCTGACACGCGATGAAGGAGCCAGGACCACATACCCGACTGTCCTTTGTACATACTTCCCTCGATACTTCCTGAATTCATTCGGAATGCACGCGCTTCCGAACGTTGGAATGGGGTGGGAGACGGGGCAGAGAAGACGGGAGTATCCAGAACGAGATACTCATGGGCCTATACTCAAGGGGCCTCCGCTCTCACCTGGAATAAAGAAAAGCAGGCGATGCAGGGTATCATAGTGATGCCCCTTAGCCCAGGTTGAAGTGGACGCTTCAGGTACCGTAACCTGCTGGCATCATACATAATACTCGCATACTATTGGTTTCAACGCGGCATTGCACCCCATTGTGCCTGCTCCTGTTCGATTGGACGTTGTATGCTTATTATACTCCACTATGCGAGGGTGGCGCAAACCGTCGGAATGTTCTGTAGGGGCGTGGGCTTGCCCCGCCCTCGTCCACCATACCGAACGTATTGTTCCTTCACATGATCTATCATCGTGTGGGGACGAGGGCGGGGCAAGCCCACGCCCCTACACATTCTCGTTTGCGTCGGTTATAATTTTAAGCAGGCTTGTTTTAAAAGAACGGAGCTACTTTTTGTTACACACCGCCGTCATTCGCAAGATGCTGGTTGATGGGAGCCAGTGGGCTAGCTGGTATGGGTACCATCTGCCGGTCAGCGAAGATTTTTTTGTGATCTGGACGCCTGCCGGTTCTGAGATGCGCTGGAGGCCGCGCCAGTGGGTTTCAGAGAAGCATCAAATGAGCTATTTCTGGCGCGACGAATGGTATACCATTCATATTGGATATGATACGCAAACGGGCAATTTTTTAAGCGCGTATTGTGATGTGGTGCTGCCGGATTCAAACTATACGAACACAGCAGAAGAGATGATCTATACCGACCTCTACATTGATGTGGTGGTGACTGCGGATGGCAGCGTCTACACGAAAGACCAGGAAGTCTTTGATCGAGCAGCCCGGCATTATCCTATTGTAGAGGAATCGCGCCAGCAAGCCTTTGAGACGCTGGACTGGCTAGAGGAACACGCGAAACACTGGACAGGCCCGTTCACGGTCATCCCTCACTACCTGCCACGCGACGATTGGGAGAAGCTTAGCCCCGAAGAAATACGAGCGGCTTTTCGGCTGGCAGAATAAGTAGCAGAGCAATAAGACCTGGAAGCCACCCGCAAGGGGATGGCTCTACAAGCGGTCTTGTACTGTAGAGCCATCCCCTTGCGGGTGGCTTCCAGGTAATTATATTTTTTTTAGTATAAATGGCATGAGAGGATGCCTGTGAAAATGCTATCCGAAGCTTTAAAAGCGCAACTCACTCAACACGGCATTACCGCTACCGACGAAGTTTCATTACGCGAAGCCCTGGAAGAACACGCGGAAACATATACACTGATTAAACTGGCACCCTGGCCAGCGCGGCGCTGGAAATGCCGCTACCGGCTGCTTATGCGCGAGAAAATGTACGACGCGCAGAGCGCGACTGAAGCCTACGCGCTTGGACTGCTGGCATCGCTAGGGGATTCTGCGACATCTTCCGAACACAATAACCATTTCTAAAAAGATGTTCCCAACCTGCCTGCTAACACGTTAATGTAAATAGAGACTCTTACCGGTTTCGAGGATCGCGTATACTGGCAACAGGGCGGTCCGTGAACATTGAACATCTGAAGAAGGAGCATGACTATGCAGCGCACTATGTGCAAAGGGAAGATTCACCGCGCCACAGTCACCCAGGCGAATTTGAACTATGTGGGCAGCATTACTATCGATGCCGACCTCATGGAAGCAGCCGATATCTACCCTTACGAGAGGGTACAGGTGGTGAACTGTAACAACGGCGCTCGCCTGGAGACTTACACCATTCCTGGCGCTCGCGGTTCCGGTGTGATCTGCCTGAACGGGGCTGCTGCCCGCCTTACCGCTGAAGGCGACATTGTCATTATCATCAGTTACGCTCAGTACGACGAGCAAGAGATTCGTACCTTAGAGCCGCACATCGTCTTCGTCGATGCCGCCAATCATATCGTCGAAACGAAACAGGTGCCGCTCATCGAGATGTTACCCGAAAACGCACTCATCGAAGCCGGAATATAATATAACCGACTTCGCAGTAGTAACTTCCCAACGGGAAGCATTCATTCAGCCAGAACGGTTGGATGAATTACTGCTGAACCTCTTTCTACCAAACGTTCGTCAGGCCAGCTTCCCCTCGCATAGATGCTCTCAATTCTTCAGATTACGCGCTTGTTTGCCAATCATCCCGTATTTCTTCGGTGGGTGGAAACCAGGGCGGAACGGCGATGAGCAGGCGCTTGCTGAGCGCGTTGACGTAGGGTTCGTACATTTCGCGATAGTGTTTGAGTTTGGTTTCGGCCTCTTCTCCACCTCTCACGGCCATACCGACTTTTGCCAGGATGGCGCGCATTCTCTCGAATTCACCGGACTGCAGGCGATTGGCTTTGCAGGTACGATACGGGACATCGAAGACCTGGCCCAGGTCTACTATCGCGTGCCTTGCCATCGCGAATGTCAGCTTGGCCTGGTGAATAGGCACGTCATCGATGCCGACCAGCACGAGGGCGCAGGCATCCAGGATCATCGTCAGGGCGGCCAGCCAGGACTGGTTGTCGTGCTGCGAGCGGAAGTAGGCCAGCGATGGATACGAGAGGTGGCTTTCCAGCAGTTCTGCCGACCAGCGTTCCCATTCGTATAACAACTGGTTGAGCGATTCGATGTTATGATCTTCACCATTGAGATGTCCATGCCTGCGCAAGAGTTCAACGGCTGTAGGCGGCGAACCGGCGCGGGCATCGAGCAGGGAGATGTTGACTTCGCGGCGCGAAAAGGCCTGATAGAGGACGGGCAGGTAGCCAATCACCATCGCCAGCACGCCAAAGCCCGTTCCTACCTCTATCACCGTGATTGCCCTGGCAATGCCGGATTGTGGCACCACATCACCAAGACCGAGTGTTAAGAGGGTGGTGCCACTCATATAGAGGTCAGTGCCGAAGCTCGGTTTGCCCCCTGGCACCGATATCTGGGAGCCAAAGGCCTGTTGCAGGAGCGCAAAACCGAAGATCAATCCAACCAGCCAGATCAGCAGTAGAAAAATTAGAGCCAGTGGCCCGTAAAAGGCCAGGAAGTTCTCGCGCCGCATAGGATTTTTGATATGCTCCGCGCGAGCCGCCCAGGGGATCCAGGTGAAGCGATAGATGATGGTTGCGAGACGCAGAGGTCTTACTACCCTGCGCGGCAGGATAATTACCTCAAAAGTATCCAGCAAAACGCTAAAAATGAGCAGGAGCGCCACGATACCTTCCAGTATGGGCAACCCCGTATTTTCAAGAAAAGTCCACATGATGTTTGTTGTTCCCAAATCCTTATGACATTGTTTAGACAAGATATTATAGAATCTTTTCGCCAGTGTTATAATAGCCCCATGAAAATCACCGCTATCGAACCGCAGGCTAATAATCCCGAGCGGGTCAACATCTACGTTGATGGGCATTTTCTGCTGGGCGCGAATGCCACGATCGTGATGCAGTTGGGTTTGCATGTTGACGAGGAAGTGTTTCCCGAGCAACTGGAACAACTGCGCAACGACGAGGCCGAACAGCAGGCAGTTGATCGCGCACTGAACTACCTTTCGTTTCGACCGCGCAGCCGCGAGGAGGTGCGCCGCTACCTGCGCCGCAAAGAGACGCCGCCTGAGATCATCGAGGCCGCGCTTGCCCGGCTAGACCGGCTCGACTTTGTCAATGATCGCTCCTTTGCCGAGTTCTGGATCGAGAACCGCGAGCAGTTTAGTCCACGTGGGGCGCGAGCCATCAAAAGCGAACTGCGTATGAAAGGCGTGGAGCGCGAGGTGGTCGATGAGCTGGTCGATGACGAGCAGGACGAAGAACGCGCCCTACGGGCCGGGCGCAAAAAGGCTTTCTCGCTCGCCCAACTGCCCAATATGGACTATGCAACCTTCCGCAACCGCCTCGGTTCCTTCCTGCAACGACGCGGCTTCGGCTACGAAGTGACGTCGCGCACCGTTCGGGCGCTCTGGAAAGAACTTGCTCCCGAAAAGGATGAAGAGGAGTAGATTAACCAGGGCGGGATGGGAGGATGAGAGGACGAGTAGATTAACCAGGGCGGGATGGGAGGCCAGGGCGACCGCGAGGGTCGCCCCTACCATCCCGCTCTGGCTTCCACCGCCCCAATCGTTTACGCGCTCATTCCTGCTCGAAAAGAATCGTTCGTTGTTCCCTGTGGCTCTGGAACGCCGCTTCAATTACCCGGATGGTATCTCGTGCCTCTTGTGCTGTCACCGGGGGAAGTTTTCCCTGTGTGATCGCCTCGACTATATCCTGGTAAAAGGCTTCATAGTGACCCGGAAGCGTTTCGACCTTCCCGTGAATAGTAAGCTGGCCCGCGCTGGTGATCAGATGGCCGTATTGGTCTACTCGATCCTGGCCCCAATCGGGATCGCCGGGGCGCTTTCCCGCCTTGAGTGCATCTTCCTGCGAATCGAGGCCATATTTGAGAAAGCTGCCCATAGTTCCGTGTACTTGAAAATGGGGGCCAGGTTCGCGCACAAGTGAACCCGCATGCAGGATGGCACGCAGGCCGCCAGGATAGCCCAGCACCAGGTGAAAGTAGTCATCGGCCTGCGCGTTCGGTCGCTGCGCCTGCAGATCAGCCCAGAGGGATCGCGGGAAGCCGAACAGGGTAAGTGCCTGATCGATGAGGTGCGCTCCCAGGTCGTAAAGCGTGCCCGAACCCGGCACCTGCTGTTCTCGCCAGCGATTCTTTACAACCGGGCGGTAGCGGTCATAGTGTACTTCGTAGGTGCTTATCTCACCGAGCAGACCACCGCTTATCAGGTGACGCACCGTCAGGAAGTCGTTATCCCACCTGCGGTTGTGAAAAACGCTCAAGACGACCTGCTGCTGCTGAGCAAGGGCGATTAATTCATCGGTCTGGGCCGTGGAAATGACAAAGGGTTTGTCCACGACCACGTGTTTTCCGGCTTCAAGGGCGCGTTTTGCCAGGGTATAGTGGCTCTCATTGGGGGTCGCTATAACGATGAGCTGTATCTCGTTATTTTCGAGCAGCGCATCAAGCGTGGGTAAGACAGGCATATCAGGGTAATCGCGATGCACCTTTTCAGGTGAAGATGAGACGATGGCCGAGAGTGTGAGGCCATCGACGCTTTTGATCAACGGGGCATGAAATACCGAGCCTGCCATGCCGTATCCAATCAGACCAACTGAAATAGTCATGTGATGTTCCTCAAAAAAGACTTGAAAATTTGGAATCCGCGTATATAATTAACTTAGAGCAGAAAAAATTCACCCACCTTAGCCTCGTTCAGGGTGGGCTACGCTTCGCCCCTGCTTAAGCATACCGGCGTTCTTCAGCAGGGGTGAGAAAAGCGCGGCCCACCCTTTTTATGCGCTTAGTTCCCATTGCCATCGCCTGACGTCGAGGTTGGCGAGGGGGATGGAGAGGGTGTCGGCCCGTTGCCTGAACCGGGCGACGGTGTAAAGGTTGGTGTCGGCACAGCGGTGAGCTGCAAGGTCGGCAGCGAGGTCGGGTTCATAGGTATTAAGTGAATCTGGTTGATGTTGTCCGGCATTGTGTCGCTGTTGCCCGAAGTGAAAAGAATCTTCACGCTCTGCGGGTCTATGTCGGGTTGTTGCAGCAAGAAATTGCGCGCATCAGCCACCGACTTGCCTTTCAGTCCGTTTTTAATGGCCTGCAAATCGTCCTGCGTGAACTGGTAGACGACAACAACTCCTACCGCGATCTTGATAATGACCGTCTTGCTATCCGGGCTGATGCTTTGCGCAGCAGGCTCGCCAATGACTTCTGTGGCAGGTTGCAGAACATAATTTTTCCCCAGGGCCTGTGCCTGCTGGCTCAAGACCTGGCGGGCGAGCGTCTTCGCATCAGAGGGAAGGTAGTAGGCTATACTGCCATTTTCGGTCAGGGTGACGGTGACGTTATCCGCGCGCGATCCGACCGGCGGGTCCGCCTGAGGCGAATTTTCCTGTATAATAGGCCCGCCTATCGCAGTTCCGCCAAGCGCTTTGACTCTGGACAGCAAATCCTGGCTGATGCTGGCATCCAGACCGGGTTTGATCTGTGTGGCCAGATTATCTACATCGTCCTGGCTTACGACTTTCTGACAGAAGAAAAGCACACAATTTGTCTGTCCCGTTGCCGGTCCGCTTGCGCTGTCAGACCGGTTGATCTGCACATTCCGCACAGGAATCGTGTGAGTTGCGAGGTTGCTGGACTGCCTTGTGGGATCACCTGTCAGCGTCAAAACCTCGTTAATGGTCTGCACCCGAGGGCCAATGTTGACGCTTACAGAGATAGCAGAGACGACGGCCATTTGATAGCCATAGTAGGCAACCGCGATGATGGACAGCAATATTACGGCGATGGATGCATAAAGCAAGGGCATGAGCGATTTTTTGCGGCGTGGTTTTGGCGGAACGGGCGGACGACTTCCCCGGGTCGGCGATGGTCCATATTTGCCAGGTTCAAAAGAAGTCGTTGGCGCTCCATAATCATCGCGGCTGAAGCTGCTGTGCGGCGCAGGCTGCGGAAGGACCGAAATATTGCCGGTATCCGCAAGCGAAACCTGAACCTGCGGTAACTCTTCCTCAGGCAATTTAGCGGTTTGCGCGGGAGAAGCATTGGCAGGCACGAACTGCTGCGCGGCCTGGCGTGTTATCACTACCTGATAAGCGCGCTCGAAGTTTTTGTATACTTCATCAGCGGTAGCGAAACGGTCTTCAGGGCGCGGCGCGATGCAGTGCCGAATGACATATTCGATAGGCGGCGGCAGAGGAGCCAACTGGTCGCCCATCGGCAATTCACCGGTAAGCATCTGGTACAGGATTACGCCCAGGGAAAAGATGTCATTGCTGGGAGCCGAGATGCCGTTGAGCCGTTCGGGTGCCATGTAGGCAATCGTGCCCACTTCGCTGCCCGCCGTTGTCAACTGTGGGCTGGCAACCTGTCCCTGCAAGGTAGCGATACCGAAATCGATCAGACGGACATAGACCTGCCCGTCTTCTTCATCCAGCAAGATGTTGGTTGGCTTGAGGTCGCGATGAATAACGCTGCGCCGATGAATATAGGCGACCGCCTGCACCAGGGGCAGAAATAACGAATGGGCTTCCTCTAAGGAAAGCGGACCGCTCTGCAAGCGTTTCGCCAGCGTGCCGCCTTCGATATAGGGCGTGACCAGGAAAAGACGGCCCTGATCCTCGCCAAATTCAAACAGGGGAAGAATATGCTCGTGTTTGAGGTGCGCGCTTACCTCGGCTTCGCGCAAGAAACGGGCGCGAGCTGTGAGATCATGCACGAGGTCGGAGCGAATAATTTTGATCGCGACGGGTCGCCCGAACGCAGTACGCTGGTGCGCCAGGTATACCTCGCCCATGCCGCCCACGTCGATACGGCGCACAAGATCATAGTTCCCGAAGCGCTGCTTATCCTGCATTACCGGGCCAGATTGCTCTCTCATTCACTGCGCACTTTCGATGTGTGGTTAGAAGAGCTATTGCTCCACAATCATATAGACGTTCAAAAGTTCAGATTCGTCAAATTTGGGATGTTAATGAGACATAATGATATATTTTGATAGAGAATTCTCTTCGCGTGCAGTATAGCATTATCTCAGTTGGTATAGCAAGGGGGATGATGTAAAGGGAATGGGCGTCAGATTTTTGCGTGGAGGTGCAGAAGAAAGCCTCTGTGCTGTCCAACGCCTACCTTGCCAGCGCTACCTTTTCCACTTTCGTCGATGGGGCTTGTCTCCTCAAACGACCGGTCATATACAGGAAGAAAGCCAGGATCAGTATGGCTTCGATAATCAGCGCCAGTTCGTAGTAATCGAGCGTGACGGGGCCAATGGTGAGTTGCAGGTTGGCAAAGAATTGCCCGAGCTGGCCGGGCAACAAGGCCAGTCCCCAGCTTCCGTTCCAGATGGCGTGCTGCGCAATGGCGTAGAGCCAGCAACCGACCGCTTTCAACGTGTGTTGATTGCCGGGGTGCGAGAGATAGTACCAGCCGAGCGCGACCATCGCCGCGCCGAAGCCATGCAGCAGGCCTGTGCCCGTCCGCGAGAGAGCCGTTGCCATCCAATTCTGATAACCGAAGGCGATATAGCCGCTCGTTTCAATGAGGTCAAAGCCAATACCGCAGGCCAGCCCGAGCGCAAAAGCCTCGATAGCGCTGCGCACACGGCCAATGAGGATGATTACCGCGAGCGGCTTCACCATCTCTTCAACAAGCGGGGCAACTATGGCAAGCGTAACTAACAGGATGCCGTAGGTGTTGGGATTTGTGCAGGAGGGATCATTCGGATTGGACAGGCAGAGATTGGCTGCCACGCCTGTACCTCGCGCCAGGGCTGAAATCAACGCGAGTTCTAATACCGCCGCCAGCACAATCGCCAGCGTTCCCCCACTAATAAGAGCTACGATGAAGCGCCGCCAGCTTGTCGGCCAGCGTTTTTCTTCCCGCGTGCGCAGTCGGCGCTCGCCTAACGCCAGGATTGCCAGGGCAGGAGTCAGCCCGGATAATAAAATGAGCGTCGTATCTAGAGGGGGATTGGAGATGGCCTGCCCCTGTGAGTACAGCACAAAGGCAATCGCTATCACCGCCGCGTAGAGAATCACAAAAATCCAGAATGGCGGCAGGTAGATATGCCTGGACGGGCGATTCATAAAAACCGAACGGATGCTGTGATACAGTCCGGCAATACCGCCTATGATGCCAAAGAGCGCGAACGCTGTGAATAACACTTCAGCCCCAAAGAGTTCATATTGCGGCAACAGGCTCTGATTGGGGATTGAGGGAAGAATTAAGGTTATAAACATAGAGAATAGCCCTGCCAGCAGCGCGAGAATTGAGCCGATGAAGGTGGTGATACCTACGCCTAACAGGTAGCCATCGCGTTTCGGTACGGGAGGGTGAACCGGATAGGGATAACCAGGATAGGGTGCGTATCCCGGATGTGCTGAATAACCCGGGTAGCCGGGATAATAGCCCGGATACGGTGCCTGCCCGGGAGGCGGATATCCTGGATAATAAGGTGGTGCTGGACGAGGCGGCGCGTAAAGTGGCCCCGATACATGTTCCCGGAAGGGAGCCTGCGGATCGACTCCTGGCGGATACGCAGGTTGTCCGGTTGCCTGCTGCTGCGTTTCACTTCCTGGCACTATCCAGGGACCCCAGAGTTCGGAGGTAGGCTTACCGCGTTTCTCCTGCTCGTCCGGCTCAATATTATCTGAACTCACGTGCTTTTTGCTCTTTCCCCAGCGTTAAAGTATTTTTCTTTAATCGCGATTTAATCCTAATTATAGTACGTTCCGGCACGAAAAATTTAGACAGATAAGAAATTACCTGGACCATTCGCGAATGGTCCAGGTAATTTCTTATCTGTCTACTACTTCGACCTGCACCGACCCCCATCTGCCGAGGATTTCTTCCAGTTTGTGATGGACATCCTGGGAGTAGTGCATGGTGTTGACGCCGGGCGCGAGGCGCACTTCCCATTCGCCGTTGGCAACGAAAAGTTCGTAGTGGTCGCGGCCCGGCTGATCGCGGATGCAGTTCCAGATGTCTTGCACGCGAATACGGTCATCGGAGACCGATTTTTCGTCGGAACCGCTGAGTTGCAGCTTGATCCAGACCTGGTATTGCTTGCGGTTCATCTCCTCTTCGACGGCGTGTACCGGCTCGACTTTCTGGCAGAGGATGCCTGGTTCGTCGCGGCGCACCTGGACTTCGCCATGCACAATGACGACAGTATCCTCGACCCACAATTCGGCGGTTTCTTCGTAGGTGCGAGGGAAGACGGTAACGCTGATGGTACCGAACATATCTTCAAGCTGCACGACGCACATCATGTCGCCTTTTTTAGTCGTGATGCGTCGCGCCTCGCGAATAGTGCCGCCAATGACGACTTTCTGGCGGTCGCTCTCTTCGGTAATGTGCGCGGTCGTGTGTGTGGTGCGCTCCTTCAAGAGGTCGCTGATGTAAGCAAGCGGGTGGCGCGTGATATAGACGCCGATCAGTTCCTTCTCCCATTGTAGCAGTTGCTTGCGGGAAATCTCTTCGGCGTCGGTCTTGAGAGCGAACTCGAAGGCGCTTTCAGTAGTTTCGATCTCGCCAAAGAGGCTCATCAGGCCCTGCTCCTGGGAAGCGCGCTGGTTCTTGCCCCACTTCATAGCGATATCGACCGAAGCGAGCAGGTGATGGCGCTTGCCGTTGCCCAGACAGTCCATCGCGCCCGCCTTAATGAGCGTTTCAATAGCGCTTTTGCCCACGTATTTAGGATCGACGCGGGTGCAGAAATCGGCCAGATTTTTGAAGGGGCCGCCCTCATTGCGGGCGCGCACGATTTCGCTGATTGGTCCTTCACCGATGCCTTTGATGGCAAGCAGGCCGAAACGCACCGCGCCGCCTTCGACGGTGAAGCCCCGGTCGCTCTTGTTGACATCGGGACCCAGCACTTCGACGCCCATACGCTTGCATTCGGCGATGGCGTTGGCGATCTTTTTGGCGTCTGAGGCCTCGGTGGTCATGGTCGCGGCCATAAACTCCGCCGTATAGTTGGCCTTGAGATAGGCGGTGTAGAAGGCGACGACGGCGTAACTGGCGGCGTGGGCCTTGTTGAAACCGTAGCCACCAAAAGGCATAATCAACGTGAAAAGCTGTTCAGCGACCTCGCGTTTGACGCCGTTTTTGACACAGCCCTCAATGAAATCCTGCTTGTAGCCCTCGACCTCGTCCATCTTCTTCTTACTGAGGGCTTTACGGAACTTGTTGGCCTTGCCCCACGAGAAGTTCGCCAGACCCACGACGATGAACAGCACCTGGTCCTGGTATACGATGACGCCATAAGATTCGGCCAGCCATTCCTCAAGGCGCGGGTCGAGATACTGTACTTTTTTGCGCCCATGCTTGGCGTCGATGAAGTCGGGAATGCTGTCCATCGGGCCGGGGCGGTAGAGCGCGATCATGGCCATAATATCTTCGATGCAGGTCGGCTTAAGCTGCTTGATGTACTCGGTCATCTTCGGACCTTCCAACTGGAAGATACCGGTTGTCTCACCGCTTGCCAGCAGGTCGAAGGCTTTCTGGCGTTTCGCGTTCTGCTCGTCATCCCCCGGCACTGGATCGAGCGGCACCTTTTCCAGGATCACCTCTTCCCCACGCGACTGCTGAATATATTTGAGCGTGTTATCCAGAATGGTGAGGTTGGAGAGGCCCAGGAAGTCAAACTTGATGAGGCCAAGTTCTTCCAGGTGCATCTGCTCGTACTGGGTGATGCGACCTTTGCTCGGGTCTTTGGGGTCGCGCAGTTGCAGCGGCACAAAATGCTCTAACGGCTCGTTGGCGATAATGACGCCTGCCGCGTGAACGCCGGTTGTACGAACCGAGCCTTCCAGCTTCAAGGCCTGGTCGATGATATCTTTGGCGACCGGGTTCTCGTTGTATAGGTCTGAAAGTTCCTTGACGCTATCGAGCGAGCCTTGCAATGTCACCTTTGGCCCGGTGGGAATGAGGCGCGTAATGCGGTCGCCCATGTCATGTTCGCCCATAACACGCGCCACGTCTTTCACCGATGCTTTGGCCGCCATCGTATTGAACGTCACCATCTGGGCAACGCAATCTTCGCCGTATTTGCGCGCCACGTATTCGATCACTTCCTCACGGCGGTCATCGGGGAAGTCCATATCAATATCAGGCATGTCGGCGCGTTCGGGGTTGAAAAACCTTTCAAACGGCAGTTGATAGCGCAACGGGTCAACATTGGTGATGCCGAGCGTATAGGCCATCAGGCTGCCTGCCGCCGAACCTCGGGCGGAACAACGGATGCCATGCGAACGCGCATAATTGACGAAATCCCACTCGATCAGGAAGTAGGGGATAAAGCCTTTCTGGCCGATAATCGAAATCTCGTAGTCAAGCTGCTTCTGAATCTGCTCGGTCATCTCGCCAAAGCGTTCCTGCACGCCCTGACGGCACAAGGCCCACAAAAATTCTTCCTGAGAACGATATTGCGGTGGAATATCGAAGTTTGGTAGTTGCGCTTTATAGGCCAGGGGATCGACGCTGCACTGCTCGGCAATACGCACACTGTTGATAAGGGCATCTGGCAATTCTGGAAAGAGACGAGCCATCTCTTCCGGGCTTTTCAGGTAGTACTCGTGGCTGTCGAACTTCATACGTTTGGGCGTACTCAACTGCTTGCCCGTCTGCACGCAGAGCAGCACATCATGCGAGGCAGCATCATCAGCATCGATATAGTGCAAGTCGTTGGTTGCTACCATCTCGATCTGCAAGTCTTTGTGCATGCGATAGAGCAACTGGTTCAACTGTCCCTGCGGCGAGGGCTGCCCATCATCGAAGGTGCCGTGATGCTCCTGAATTTCGAGGTAAAAATTCTGCGGCCCGAAGACATCCTGGTACCAGCGCGCCATCTTATAGGCCGCTTCCTCTTGCTCCTTGAGCAGCATCTTAGGGATTTCGCCCGAGAGACAGGAAGAGGTGACAATCAGTCCTTCGGAATATTTCTCCAAAACCTTTTTGTCGATGCGCGGGCGCAGGTGCCAGCCCTGGGTATTGGCGATGGTGGTCAGCTTCAGCAGGTTATAGTAGCCGGTGTTATTCTTTGCCAAAAGCAGCAGGTGATGATAGTCGTCGCTGAAGCGTTTGGAATGATCGTGCATATCCTCGGTCAGATACGCCTCGATACCGATAATAGGATTGACTCCCTCAGCCCTGCACGCCTTGTAAAATTCGATGGCTCCATACATCGCACCATGATCCGTGATGGCAACATGCTGCATGCCCAGAGCCTTCGCCTGCTTCACCAGCTTCTTAATCCGGCTAAAACCATCCAGCAAAGAGTATTCTGTATGGACATGCAAATGCGCGAAATCCGTCCCCATAAAGCCTTCTCCCATTGAAAATATGTGCTATCGTTACAAGTATACTAGACCAGATGTTCTGAATACAAGCCATTTATGCGCTCTCAGATATCTTCCAATGAATAGAACGAACCAGTTTGGGAAAAACATCGATGGGTTTTAGAGATAGGAGCTACCTTTGGAAATGTGGATAAACCTGTGGACAAATGTTCTAATTTGTGGATAACTTTCTTAAGGGAACAATTGGAGCCAGGGTCACGAATTCCAGGGCTATGTGAACCAACCAGGGCGACCGCGAGAGTCGCCCCTACCGAAACAGAATAGTAGGGGCGACTCTCGCGGTCGCCCTGGTTGGTAAGGCTTTTTCGCCTTCCCTTATTGCTATTTAATGAGAAGTCCCATTCCTACCCGCGCTCAGCAGCGCCTGCCTGGCCTCTTCGGTCGTCTGCGCTATGACCAGGTTCAGGTTGATCGCCGATAAGAGGCTCACATCTTTGATCGTATCCACCTGTTGCTTTGCCAGTTCCTGCAATTCGGGGAAGCGCAATTTCACAATGTTGAGCAGCATTTCTGCTTGGGCTTGCAAGGCTCCTTCTTGCCGCCCTTTCTCTTCGCCCTCTCCAAAGATTTCCTGGTAGATAGGAGACTCACTGAGTAGATCCTGGAACATTCTAAACCTCCTTTTGAAGGCTTCATAGTCTGGACTTCCTTTGGTAAAAAGCAGCCCTCCTAAAATTTCCATCATCGCCAGCAGATCGTATTCTTGTTCTGCCGCCAGTTGATCGATGGTCTGCTGGACGATGTTAAGTTGCTTCCCTTCCTGCGCCAGCACCACTAAGGGCAACACCCCTAACCAGCCTGTTTGAAGCAAAAGCTGCGCTGGCACTTCCCACAACTTGATCGTTTGAAAGTAAAAGAGATGAACCACCCGCTCATCAATAAAGCGTCGCTCTAACGGTGACTGCGCTACTTTGCCTTTTCTACGTAAGTATATAACATACGAGTAGACCGGGAGTTCATACTGCTGCTCAGCCAGCATGTTATAGCGCAGTAAGCGTGCCGCCATGTCCGCATCTTCATAACTTTGAAACTCAATATGAATCAGACCACGTCTTCCACGTCTCTGAACCTCCATCAAAGCATCAGCATAAAGAGTCTGCTGTTGTAGCTCGCCATCGAGCGCCTGGATAAACTCGGCTTCTGGTGCCAGCCAGGAGACATAATGCTGCGCATACCGCTTGACCAGCCGCTTCATGATCGTATCCCATACACCTGCCATTGCAAAACGATGATCCCCCCTCTTCATCCTTTTCTTGCGCAAGTGTACCATATTCTAGAGCTTTTATGAACTTTGATAAAAGAACTGGGACTTCTCACCTTTTGTCATCCGGAGCGCAGCGAAGCATCTCTACGTGCCGGGCGAATCGAGTGTTCCTACCGGAGATGCTTCGCTGCGCTCCGGATGACAATCCTGGATAGGCCCCTTTCTTGCTCAAACATCATAATAGCTCTGTAGCCTGATTTTTAGACTGGACAATCCTCTGATGGACTGCTACGATAAGGCATATCTTTGTTGACGTGGAAAGGATGCGCTTATATGACAGAAACAGCGGTCGAGAGCTATATCTCTGAGCATGAGAACCAGTTTTTGGAAGATTTGAAGGGGTGGCTGCGTATTCCGAGCATCAGCACGCTGCCGGAACATAAAGGCGATATCCAGCGGGCCGCCGAATATGCCGCCGGGCAATTGAAACGCATTGGCTTCGAGCAGGTGCAGGTTATTCCGACGCAGGGACACCCGCTAGTGTATGGCGAATGGCTGAAAGCGCCGGGGAAGCCGACGGTGCTGGTCTATGGACATTATGACGTGCAGCCTGTTGATCCGGTAGAGCTGTGGGAGTCGCCGCCGTTCGAGCCGACGATTCGCGGGGATAATCTGTATTGTCGCGGGGCCTGCGACGACAAGGGGCAGACGATGCTCGTCTTCAAGGCCCTGGAGTCGTTGATGGCGGTCAATGGCGCGCTTCCGGTGAATGTGCGCGTGCTGATTGAAGGCGAGGAAGAGGCTGGCGGCGAGTCTATTGAAGATTACGTGCGCACCTATCCTGAGCGGCTGAAGTGCGATGTCGCTTTCATCTGCGATACACATATGCCATCGAAGGAGCTTCCGGCGCTGGTCTCCGGTCTGCGCGGCATCGTGTACACGGAGATCGAGGTGAAAGGCGCGAAACGTGATCTGCATTCGGGTTCCTACGGCGGTGTGGCTCCCAATCCACTGCACACGCTGGCGATCATCATTGCCGGATTGAAGGATGCCGAGGGACACATTCATATTCCTGGCCTGTATGACAAGCTTCGCCCGGCACCCGAGGTTGAGAAGAAGTTCTGGCGCGAGGACCCATTGCACATGAACGAGGCCTTGCTTGAAGAGATGGGCGTCAGTGAGTTTACCGGAGAGGCTGAATATCCGCCACTGGAGCGCATCGGGGCGCGGCCAACGCTGGAAGTTCATGGCATCATTGGCGGCTTCACAGGCGAGGGAGCCAAGACGGTTATTCCGGCCTTCGCGAAGGCTAAGGTGAGTTTGCGCCTGCCTGCTGATATCACTTCGGACGAGGCGTTTAAGCTGCTTGAGAAGCGCGTGCAGGAACTGGCACCCAAAGGCGTTGAGGTTCGCGTGCATAAGATTCATGGCGGCGAAGCGGTGATTGTGCCGATTGATGCGCCAGCTATGCAGGCGGCGGCAGAGGCGCTTAAGGAAACGTATAGCCGCGAGCCGATTTACATGCGCGAAGGCGGCTCTATTCCTATCGCGGCGCTGTTCTACAACCTGCTGGGCGTTCCGGTGGTCATGATGGGCTTCGGCCTGCCCGATGACAACCTGCACGCACCCAACGAGAAGTACTCGCTCTCGCAATTCTACAAGGGTATGCGCACCGTTGCCAGGTTCTTTGAAAAACTTGGTCAATAAACAAAAAGGGAAGAAGGAAGACACCCGCAAGGGATGTCTTTACTCCCCGTTGTGCTTGTAAAGACATCCCTTGCGGGTGTCTTCCTTCTTCTCCATCAATCAAAGTGCTTATTTTTATTTTAAACCGCGTTCATCGGCAATCTGTGTGAGGCGGTTGCGGACTTCCCAGAGTTCGGGGTAGAACATGTCCTGGAGCGTGCGGGCCAGCAGTTCCATCGGGGTTCCACCTGTGCCAATGGAGCCGGGGCCGATCTGGCGTTGGGCCAGTTTGAAGTGCTGGTAGCGGAAAATCTGGAAGATTTCATCGTAATCGGTCAGAGCCTCGGCGAAGGCCAGCAGCAGGGGATAGCGGTCGCCATGTATGTAGACATCTTCCAGCGTCACCTGCTCGCGCTTGAGGACATCCTGGAAATCGTCCCACAGCAGGGGCGAGAGCATCATCAGCGCATGAAAGCCAGGGGAATCGGTGCCCGCGCCATCACCAAGTTTACCGCGAAAGCCGTGAAAATCCCAGGGCGACATGGTTTCAAGCATGCGCATGTTTTGCAGCATCAGGTGCTGGATTTGAATGACACGCCGCATCAAGCGACCTGCTTCGAGCAGGTCGTTTTTTTGCAGCAGCGAGCGAACGGTGCGCAACTCGAAGGCCGCTTCCTTCCACCACAGTTCAAAGACCTGGTGAACGACCTGAAATTGCAGTTCGTCATGGTGCGTTAGCTGGTCTTCCGGCGTTTGCAGCGAGAGCAATTCCTCGGTGCGCAAATATTTTTCATAGGTACTCTGTCCCGGTTCGTGCTTCGCGCGATGCATCGTCATATGCTTTGCCATAACCCCTCTCCTCCTTCTCTGGATGAGGCAAGGAAACAACGTCGTCTCATATATAAAGATATCATATTCTTTCTCTTATGGTAGCTGCACCAGCACTACTGCCAGAATCACCAGCCCCAACCCGAATACCTTCGCCAAAGTCAGGCTCTCGCCGACAAAGAAATAGGAGAGAATAAGTGTGATGCCGGGAATGACAAAATCGCTGTAGGCGGTGCGAATCGCGCCGATGCGTCGAATGAGCCAGAAGGTCAGGAAAAAGCTGATGCAGCTACAGAATATAGCGAGATAGAGCAAGGCTCCCCAGGTGATTGCTGTTGGCGCAAAGGGATAGCCACGCTCAAAGAGCAAGCTCATCGCGAGGAGAAAGACGCCGCAGTAAAAGAGCTGCCACGTGGTCATGACCATGACAGGCACATTGGGGCCATTGCGCTTCGCCATGCGGATGCCAAAGCCGTAGATGCTCGCAGAAGCCAGCACAGCAATTTCCCAGATGAGAGCAGTACCCTTACTGGCAAAATTCAAGGCGCTTCCCGGCAAAAAGGGCAGGCGGTCCATCAGCACCGTCACTACGCCTGACAGCCCAACAAGCAGGCTCACCAGAAGTTTCCAGCCACGCACTTCCCCGGCGTCGCGCATGGCAAACAGGGCGGTGAAAATAGGGGTGGTTGACCACATAATGGTGAGGACGCCAACGGGAGCGTAGGGTGTCGCGGCGAAAAAGATGCTGCTGGGGATGCCAACCATGAAAAGTGCGATCAGAAATACGCGCCAGTGTTCGCCCGCCTTCATGCGTAACTTTTTGCCCTGCGCGAGAATGACTATAGCCATCAGCATAAAAGCAAGGCTAAAGCGCATTCCTGATAGGAGCAGTGGCGGCGCGTGCTGCACACCAATCCTGGCGGCAACAGGGAATGAACCCCAGATCAGCACCATAATAACATAGTTGAGGATGATGACGAGAACACTTTTGCGCTGTGAAACTTCCATGCCAGAACCTTATATGCCCAGAAAATGCTACATTTTGTTTGTAGGGACGCGATGATGGATGTTGACACAATATGGGGGTCTAGTGCCCCCTGTCATCCTGAGCGCAGCGAAGAATCTCCGTTCCCCGACGATTCGCACACCGACGCCAGAGCTCCTTCGCGGCGCTCAGGATGACATTGCTGGGTAGACCCTCTTTTTTGTCAACATTCATCATCGCGTCCCGCCTGTTGAATCGGCATGGCAGACGAGACGCGATGAAGCGCGTCCCTACAGAAAATTGCGGTTGTGTGAGAGGACGACGTTACAGCCTCCGTAGTTAAGAGTATACAACAAGTGGAGGGGAAGGTCGGAAGACACCCGCAAGGGGTGTCTTCCGGGAATATAATGCTTCCCTGAAGTTTTGCCACTTGCGTTGAGAGAGCGAGAAGTTTATTATAGGCAGAGCGGACGGGTTATTCTCTGAATAGTTTGGAGTAGTTATGGCTTCGCTGGCATATATTTATATCAACATAGACCCGGTCATCTTGAATATTGGCCCAATAGCGCTGCGCTGGTATGGCCTGATGTATGTGATCGGCATCGTGATAGCGTTGTGGGCTATTCGCTGGTATACGGCGCGCAAGGGCATCAAACCGGATATGGTCTACAGGTTGCTCTGGTGGTGCGTCGTGGCGGGCCTGATCGGCGGTCGTCTCTATTTCGTAGTACAGCAGCCCAATTTCGTCTCGTACTACCTGGCCCATCCTGAGCATATCCTGGCGACCTGGGAAGGCGGTATGGCTTTCTTTGGGGCGATCTTCCTGGTAGTTCCTATCCTGTTCTGGCGCGCCTGGGCTGAGCGCATCAATCCACTGGTTGCGCTTGACGCGGGTGGGCTTTTTGCCGCCACCGGACAGATATTTGGGCGCATTGGCAACATCATCAATGGCGATATCGTGGGCTATCGCAGCACGCTGCCCTGGGCGACCATTTACCAGAACAAACACAGCTTTTTCTGCATGAATCTGCCGGACCCCAGCCAGTGCGGCAGCGTGGCTACTGCTGTGCAGCCTGCCGCCGCCTACGAACTGCTCTCCAATATCGTGCTGCTCATCATTCTCTTCGCGCTTGCTCGCCGTCTGCGCCGACCAGGGATGCTTATCCTGGCCTACCTCTATGGCTACGTCATCACCCAATTCCTGCTCTTTTTCGTGCGCGATAATGTCATCGTCAGCTTCCTGGGACTCAACTGGGGACTGAAGCAGGCACAGTGGACGTCGCTGGTCGTCTTTATCGTCTTGCTGCCCATCACCTACCTGGTCTATCGCTACTCTAAACCTGTGCCAGAGGGAGCTGTGGCGGCTACGTATGGTATTCGCCAGAAACCGGGCAAGCCAGCCGGGACTTCAGATACCATAGATAGCGTGGATACCGTAGAGGTGTCCCAATCGACGGCTCAGGAAAAAGTGCTGGTTGCGCCAAAGGCACCCGAACAGGTTGTACAAGCCGACAAAGCATCACCTGCTGAAGGTGACACCCTGGAACCCGTTGAGGCAAACGAAGATGTGGAAGAAGACGAGGACGATGCAGATACCGAACCTAAATTGCCTGCGGTCAAAGCGAAGAAACGGGAGCAGGAAACAGAGGAAAATGGGTTGTAGGGACGCGCTTCATCGCGTCCACCCCGGCGGCAATGCATACCTATGCCTCCCTGGACGCGATGAAGCGCGTCTCTACAGACGTCGGATAATCAAAGATGATAAAGCATCCGGCGATGCATGACCGAGATTAGCGTATCGGCCAGGGTCAGAAATACCTCGAATTGGGCGGCCTGCTGCTCTAGCGGCAGGCCTTCTTCTTGCCAGCGCGGACGCACGTGTTGTTCCAATGCCGCGATTTCGCTGCGCACAAGCTGGCGCAACTGGAAACGAATGAGGGCGGGTAGGGCAAGCGGCAGGCCCAGGCGTTCCAGGCGCTGGTAGAGTTCGAGCAGCAGCACATCATCCCCGCTGTACAATAGCTCACCATCTTTCTCAACCGGAAAGAGCAGGCCCTGCTCGGTCAATTCGTGGATGCGCTCAAGGGGAACATTGGTTTTGCTTTGTAGGGCTTCTTTGCTTAAAGAAGCTTCCTCGTTCCCATTGAGCGGTCGCAAGAGCCGCCGCTTGAGGGCAAGGTTCATTTCTACCTCGCCCTCTTGAGCGCGAATCTCCAGCATTTGCTTGATGGTCTCCAATGGTAGATGCTGTTTTTCCTTCAACTCTTTGATGGTCGAAAGAACGGCCAGGTGTTCATCGTCATAATAAGCGACACGGCCCCGCATATGTGGAGGCGGTAACAGGCCTTGCGTATTATAAAAACGGATCGTGCGGCTTGGAATGCCTGATCGATGCGCCAGTTCATCAATGTTATACACGCTACAAAGCTCCTGTATCATCTGCTATGTATCGCTTGCATTGTAACATAGAAACTGTCATATGCATAGAACCAGGAATGGGGAACAGAAGCCGTCCCCAAAACATCAGCCGGAAGCCACCCGCAAGGGGCTGGCTCTACAAGCAGCGTCCTATTGTAGAGCCAGCCCCTTGCGGGTGGCTTCCGGTCGATAATACTCAATCACAGACTATTGTATAGAAGTCGTTATTTCTACCTATATTCCGGCGTTATACAAACTGGAAACCCCTTACTCTTTAGAACAAGAAAGGGAGCTGAACGAGATGATTGATGGACCAATGGTAGTCGCGCAGGCGCAACACGGCCAGGTTCCTCCATACTGGCAGGTCTTTCGCGGAAAGCGGTCTCATTTCTATAACCAGGCTATTGCCGGGCTGATTGTGCTGTTGATTGCAGCAGGGCTGGCCTTTTACCTGTATGCCAATCCTAATATCGCAATTGTTCCCGGCTATTCGAGTGGTGGAGACCTTGCTCCCGACAGCTTCAACCTGTACAGGATGGGTGACTATGTCTTTGTCGCGGTTCTGGCTGCCCTCGGCATTTTCTACTTGATAAAGAGCCTGGTTGAAAGCGATCGTGCCACTTCGCAGATGCTGGTGTTGATGCCGCAGGGCTTTGTCATCCACAAGAAAACCAGTGAGGCTTATGTATTCAGCGCTTACAGTTCAATCAAGGCGGTGAATAATCGTGGCTCCATTAACCTGCAACTGTATCCGGTCAATAGCAAGAAAGCAACGCGGGTTACGCTTGACGGTCGCTTCGGCAACCCCCGGCAGCTAGCACAGTTGATTATCCAGCGTTTCCAGGCCTCTAAGCAGCCACCTGCTGGTGTCCCACCACAGCAGCAACAAATGGTTGGTACTCCACCGCCGCAGTGGAATCAGCCCAGATAGAGAGGCCGGAGCTATTCCTTGTTCTGGTAGATGATGCTCTGTAGGATGCGATCAATCTGCCTTTTTTCCTGAGCTTCACTATACTGCAAGCGCGTAAGAAGATAGTTTTGCACCAGATGCAGGTATTCATTCTCTAGCACAAGGGTTTCCCGGCACAAATCACGCAGGTACTCCCGATCTTCTTGACGGTCGGGGAGCGCATATCCCCAGGCTCCTTTGCAAAGGTCGTTAATGGTTGCTACAAGTTGCACGCGCTGGTCATGGGGAAGATATTGCTTGCAGAGACGAATACTCTGGCTCTTTTGTCCGGCATGGCGTCTGGTTTCTATAGCCAGGAGAAATGTTGCGATCCAGGCGGTAAGGCCGACAAGCACGCGCGTCCCGCGAGGAGCGCCTGGCCGGGCAGGCACCGCGTCATAGCCGTAGAACTCTGCTGCCGGGTCTGGGTAGTTGAGCGGGAAGGTAAGTGGTGTCGTCAATGGGTAGGTAAGGCTCACTTTCTGGCGTGGAATACCGATATGAAATATGCCCGACTCGATGACATCAAGGACGTAACGCGAGAACGGAATAGAGGGAAGCTCATTCCGCAGGTCATCGCCATAGATTAACACAGAAGCCTCACGGATCAGGGCATTTAAAAAGCTGGTCTGTTGCCCATATCGCCCGGACTGGTCTAGCAGGTCATCTTCGGAATGGGCATGCGCGTCAACCTGGAACGGGCTGCTGTTCTGGCATTCGACAAGAAGACGTTGAAAGCTGGCCGTCTCATCTTCAGTGATGATTCCGCGAAAGATGACGAAAAGATCAACATCGCTAGAATTGGGAGATGCATCGTGACCGACGGCTGTACCATCGCTGTAGCTGCCACCGAGATAATAGGCACGAATGCGCTCAGGAAAAGATTGCTCGAAGCGAGTGATGAAACGACGCAAAAGGGCATCTAGAAGCTGGTTTCCGGTGGTTGCATGCAATGCTGGCTCCATTAACCATACTCCTTTATCGGGCATCAGCCGCGTATGTTATACACCAATTGGCTCCAATAGACGCCGCAAAGTACCAATCAAGACTTCATCGATGACTGGTTTGGTGAGGTAGTCATGCGCGCCGAGAGCGAAGGCGCGCTCTTTATGTTTATCGGAAAAGCGCGAGGTCAGCATGATAATTTTCATGTCCGGTCTGGTGGGACGGGCCGAGAGGACGTGCAGCAGGTCGAAGCCGTTCATGTTAGGCATTTCTATATCGAGCAGCAGGGCGTCAGGGGCTTCATCCCATAGACGCTCCAGCGCTTCCAGACCATCATGCGCCTTTTTGACCTGGTAGCCATGATAGCTCAAGGTCTGACTGATGGCTTCACGGATGAAGATGGAGTCATCAACGATCATCACGGTAGGTTGTCTATGCTCTTCTACGGCAGGCTGAAGAACTTCCGGCAGCTCGCCTGTATTCTGGCACCTTTTCACATACTGCTTGATGAGTTCTGGCAATGACAGAACCAGTAGAACGTTTCCTTTGCCGTCAATAGCCATGCCAGGAATGCCGGGACGCCGGAGATAGTTGGGAGAGGGACGCATCACAATCTCTATCTGCCCGATCACCTCGTCAACCTGCACAGCCAGTTGGGGTTCATAGTCCGCATTTCTCTCAAGCAGCAGGATTGGTCGATCCTTGCCCGACCGGATTTCGGGAAAATTCAGCAGGAGGGTTAATGAATAAAGCGTATCATACTGGCCAGGTTCGGCGTAATCGATGCGACGAACCTGCGAAAATGGGATGATAAGCTGCTGCTCGCCCGCCCGCACCAGCAGTCCCTGCACCACGCCTTTCGAGCGAGGCACACGTAAAAAGAGGGTAATACCGCCCTCCTCATTGCGCTGCAGCGAAACAGAGAGAGAGGCATACTTGAGAGCGGAGTGCAGCACATCGACCAGGCCTCCCGCCACCGGCAAGGAGAAACCGAATTCAAGCGTCACTTCACTACCAGGCGTCCTCGCGTGGAGCCAGATACGATATGATGAGTCATCCTTGCTCGAAGCCGCCTGTACGCCCTCGGCGAAATTCTCGCGCACCAGTTGGGATAGCGGCTCCGCCAGCACGTCCAATATCTCCTGATCCAGTTCTATCTCCTCACCTGAAAACTCGAACTGGACTTCGCGCTTCAAACGTGTGGCGAGCAGTGTGACTGCTGCCTGTAGTCGTTCGATCAAACGACGGCATGGCATGTTGCGGAGAGCAAGGGCATCGCCGCGCGCGAGGCTGGCCTTCGCCATATGCTGCGCGATCACTGCTTCGAGGCGCGCGAAGGCCTGCTGAAGTTTTGAGGTCGCGGTGGAGACGTCCGCGATGGCCTCGCTTAAGCTATGCGCCAGCAAATTTGTTTCGGTATAGCGGTCAATCTCCATTTCATCCCAGAGCGCATCTTCAGCCGAGGGCATCATGGGGGCTGTAGCGCGCTCTTTTGGGGCGTAGTCGCGTCCCTTGCGCCTGGCCGCGTCGCGCAGGATTCGCTCGACCAGAGAAGAAGGCGGTCGCTCTAGCTGCACATCCTGCGAGTGGAAAGCATTATTGCCGGAGTAGGATAGCATTGAAAACAGCGTCTCAAGGCGGCGCAGGCGAGCCTGGGCCGCCTGTAGCTCCTGAAGCGCTGCCGCGACCTGCTTTTGCGCATCTTCCAATGGTGCCTGTTGCTCCACCAGTTGTTCGGTATGCAGCAGCAGGTGGTCAAGGCGAGTCCTATCAAAAGGATGCATTATGGTGAGGTTTTTTTCAGGGAAAATTGTCTCGTCTTGCGCTTCAGCGGGCTGCTCATCGCTGGTCGGCTTTTGCTCCTCGTCGCTTTTCGCGGCGGGAATTTCTTCCTGTGCCTGCACACCGAGGGCTTCCAGGTCTTTTTCCAGGTCGAGCAGGGGCGCGATACTCTCCTGTTCCTTTTCAACCACGCTCTCAAGCGTAAGTTCCAGGGCATGGACGCCCTGTACCAGCGCCATCAGACCGGTCATGTATGGAATATGGCCGACCTTCACCCGTTTGGCAATGGCCTCGATATGATGGGCAATGGTTGCCATAGAATCGCAGCCAATCGCTAAGGCAGCGCCCCGCAGTTTATGCGCCCGGCGTTGCAAAGTAAACAGGCCGGGAGAATCAATACTATCATCCTGCTCCATCTGACGCAGGGCCTCGCGCATCGTGCCGATATCCTCGTCGGCTTCTCCGGCGAAGATCAGCAGCATGTCCTCCTCTTCGTCTCCGATCTCTGGCTTCACCGCTTCGGGCAGCTGAGTGGTAGAAGTATCTTTCGGCGCGAAATCCTCCATCTCATGAAAGGCGCGCAGCACTTCCAGGTCTTCAGGTGAAAGTTTGCTGTGATCAAAAGGAAAAGGATCAGGCATATTCGGCACCCGCTTCTATCTGCTGCATCGCGTCCACCAGCAGAAGAGGAATATCCAGAATGAGCGAGTTCTCGTGTTTGCCGCGCACAACCTCTGTCTGGGCTTCAGGATTGTGTACGGGCAAAGCCATTGTTGGGCCAATATTCGCCACCAGCAAGCCAAGCGTAATATCTTCACAGGTGACGATCAGCAACATGGAACTGCCAGCAGGCTCATCATCATTATCGAAAACGTAGCGTTCGAGATGAATAACGGCAACCGGCTCGCCACGCCAGGCGACGACTCCGGCCATCCAGGATGGAACCTGTGGCAGGCGAGCAATAAGCTGAGGCGGGGGAAGAACTTCCTGGATAAAGGAAAGCGCGATCAGGCAGGTACCCAGGCGCAGGTCGCACTCGAGGTATTGTTCGGTAGAGGCATTGTGGAGAGCAGGAATTTTGGAACTCGCGCTTGCCTGCGCGCGCGCATAGTTCCAAAATTCCTCGTCCGTCATCTGTTGAAGGCGTTGGGCCGGAAGATCATCCAGAAAAGGCATAGCTTATGAATACGTCGGCGCACCCAGGTAGGAGTGAACGACGGATAATATTTGCTGGGTCTTGAACGGCTTGGTGATATAGTCTCTCGCGCCCGCAAGTCGGCCTTTGAGGCGGTCTATCACGCCATCGCGCTTGGAGAGCATCACGATGACGGTGTTGCCGAATTGCTGTTTGGTTCTAAGGTGGCGCGCCACTTCATAGCCGTCCATCTTAGGTAGCTCGATATCGAGTATAACAAGGTCTGGTATAGAGTGACGTTGTTCACGTAAAGCACGCAAGGCTTCGATACCATCTGCGTAGCTTACGGATGGAATTCCTTCGCGCCTCAGGCTGGTTTCTATGATCTTCCGAACCGTAAGGGAGTCGTCTATGATCATTACCAGTTTACTCATAACGTACATCCTCTTTCTCTTTCCACACTACCAACTTTATCCCAATAAAATCTGGCACGCGTCCTGTGTGCCAGTACAACCACAAGAATCCTCATGACTTTCCCCACTCATAAGAAATCCTGTTTCAGATACCAATGGATAATTGGGTTTCGTAAGAAACCGGGCAGGTCCTGTATTTTGTGGCACAACCGGCACTTACAACACCAGTGCAAAATATCGAACCTAAAGATAATAGTACCATACGGATAGGCAAAGTGCAACATTTTGGCATAAAAATGCAGTGAAAAATCGTAAACAAAGTATTACATTTTTATAAACGTTTTTAAACCAGGTCCGTTTATCCCCCTGCTAGCGGCAGAGTGAAAGTAAATGTGCTGCCTTCGCCCAGCGTGCTTTCGGCCTTAATAGAGCCCCCATGTGCCTCTACCACGTGGCGGGCAATTGCCAGACCCAGACCACTGCCGCCGCTGCCACCCGGGCCAATGAAATCGGATTTTGAGCGGGCGCGGTTGACTTTATAAAAGCGCTCAAAGATACGCGGCAAATCTTCCGGCGGAATGCCTGCTCCCGTATCTTGCACGAAAAAAGCCTGCTTGCGTTCACCCGGCAGCGCGTAGGTTCCGATGACTACCACACCGCCCGAGGGAGTAAACTTGATGGCATTGTGTACCAGGTTTACCAGTACGCGCACAATTTGCCGGACATCGGCGGCAGCGCGGTTCTCTCCCTGCTCAATCTGCGTGCGTAAGGAGACGCGCTGGCGCTGGGCAAGGGGCAGCATACGCGCCATTACCTCACGCACCAGGTGTTCCGCGACTACCGGCTCCGTGTTCATGGACACCTGTCCCGACTCGATGCGCGAAAGATCGAGAATTTCGGACACCAGCGAGGTGAGGTGTTGAATCTCGTTTTCAATGCGTTCCACAAAGGACTGTGCCTTCTCCGGATCGGTATCAATAGCCTCCTCCAGCGTTTCAGCGAGCAGGCGCACTGATGCAAGGGGGGTACGCAGCTCGTGCGAAATATTGGCGATAAAATCGCGCCGCGCCCTCTCAAGCCGCTTCAACTCCGTCAGGTCCTCTATAGCAAGCACGTAGTACTGCGAAGTGGAAGCAGCCATGTCCTGCTCATCCTGCAGCGTCTTTTTCCTGGCTGTTCGCCTGCCGCGCCCACTCTGCTTAAACGGCGTAACCGATACTCTCCACACCACACTCGAATCGCTTTTGGTATATTCCTCGCTATGAGCCTCGCCCGATTCGATACACCTGTGTATACATTGAAGCAAGGCCTCATCCTGCACAAATTCATCCAGCTTTTTTCCTTGCAGCGACTCCACACTCCCCAGCAGGCGACGCGCCGAGGCGTTATGAAAAAAGATCGCCAGTTTCCCGTCCACAATCAATACCGGCCAGGGAGCGGCCTCCAATAACTGGTGAAAAAAGTGTTCGTAATCGATTTGCATAGATATTTCTATCTCTCCGAACCTGGGTCTGGCAACGCCTTCTACAGCTATGCCTTCACATGTGATTATAATACATTGTCTGCATAAGAACAGTTACAGGGGCTGCGTTTAAACAGCGGCATGTCCACTTATCCTCAAAGCTATGCGTATAGTATAAAGAAGTGGCTTCATTTCTGAGTTGAAGGAGCAATCAATAGTTGAAGCACTTTTCTTGTCCAGCTATTGAGAATGTCCTCAGCCCCTGTTCCTCGCTCATCAATTTCCAACAAAGGACTCGAAATTGACCTTGACTAAAAAAAGCCAACCGCTATAGTTCTCACATGTTAAGCGATTCGACTCGCCAAAGAAAGTTGCTAAGCACCCGAAGATACTTTGGGGTTTCCTCGAGATGCGGCATATGTGCGCTTTGCTCGAAGATGGCTAGTTCTGAGTGAGGAAGCAAGCTCTGATACCAGGCGGTCGTTTCTGGTGCAGCCTCATCGTATCGACCACACGTGAGCAGAGTAGGAATATCAACGGTATCCAGGTAAGGGATGGCATCGTAATGCAGAAGATTGCCAGTCATGAAAAACTCTGAAGGCCCCCACATCGTCTGATATACCTCAGTACCTTCACCCGCCAGCGTTCGCTCCAACAACTCAGGCCAGGGATTGAGCCGACAAAGATACTGTCGATAAAAGACCATTGCCGCTTGTTGATACTCTTCTGAGTCGGTGGTGCCATTGTTTTCATGCTGCTTCAAAATCATCTGCACATCATCAGGGAGATTGTTTCGATACTGTTCCATATCCTGAAGCCAGCGTGGAATGGAAAGGGCAGGGCTAGCCAGGATGAGACTGCGCAAACCAGGAGGACGAGTCAGCGCATAATCAATCGCTAACATACTTCCCCAGGAATGACCGAAGAGGTGAACTTGCTCCAACTTGAGGGCCTGTCTGATCTGTTCCAATTCTTCGACAAAGCGTTGTCGCTGCCAGAGTGAGGGATCATCTGGCCGCTCCGACTTGCCACAGCCAAGCTGGTCATAGAAAATGACCGGGCGATCATGTGCTAAGCCTTCCAGTGGCTCCAGGTAATCATGAGGCGTTCCTGGACCACCATGCAGCGTAAGGAGAGGAACGCCTTTTCCAGCACGAACCACCCGATACCAGATCTGACCACCTGGAACAGCAATATAGCCTTCTTGTCTGTCGTCTCCTTGCTTCGGCATCGTTACTCCTTGTTTTGCTGGCTGATAGTTGTTCCTCGTTCTTTGAGACAGTCCTGATAGGCCGTAATTAGTTTAGACGGATTGGGCTGCAAGGGATCGAGTTCAAAAGCTCTTGTTCCAAGATCATACCTCGGCGCAAAAAACAGGTGTTTGATCAGACTCCATCCTTCATCGCTTTCCGCATAGGCATAAACTTTCGCAATTTTGATTTTTGGGTACTGTTCACACCAATAGTTGAGAATACTATTCATCAACGTTCTGAGATATGAGTGGCGTTCCGGCTTAATGACGGCAGCATTGACATAGACGGTGTAGGTGTGGTTTTCCTCATAGGGCAGGATATGCTGAGGACGAATATCGCGTTCATGCATCTCACGCCGTAGCAATTTGAAAATGGTGTCCTCGTGCATGGGGATCATTGTGATATAGCCCCACATGTCTTTTCGATCTTGCTCATTGTAGAGGACACGGCACATATAGGGATTCTTTTTCCACCATTGATGCGTGATCAACAGATCAACCGCTTCGTCAATCCCAAACACTTCATAGTCGAGCGCAAGCAAATAAGGGAGATCTCCTGCCTGGACCCAATCGGTTTTGCCTTGCTCTTCTTGCTTGGTTTGAATGGCCTGTACGCGCTGTTTGCGTTTGTGTCGGTAGTATTCGACAATTTTGCGAATATCTTCGACATGGTAGAGCGTTTTGCGTTGGGTGCCTTCGGGAACATATTTTCTGATCTTGCCTTCTCTGGCGTGGCGATAGAAGGTATTTTCAGAGAGGCCTACTTCCGCATAGAGTTTGAGTCCTTGCTCGGCGGTTATCATCTCTTCTTTCATGGTAGAACTTTCTGACGCAACTGGTAAAGAGTAGTGTTAGTTATTGTAACAGCTAAGCTTGCCTGCAAGCAAAAAGTAGGAAAACGATACTTGACAAACCCGAATGATGTTAGTTAAAATACTAACATGTTAGTTGTTGACGGACAGATGATAGTTAATGATAGTTATTTGTTCGTCAATACCATGTTGCTTCTGGTGCAATGTGTCGTCTTTGTAGGATGCAAGTACCTTGTCGAAAATGCTGGCATGGTAATTGGGCTACCATACCAGCGTTGAGAACCAGTTCTGTTGTACCGCCCTGGCTCTCTCCTGTAGTATACATGGTGAGTCCAGGCATTCCTGTGGAGGAAGCTTTATGGCTCATGCTTCATCGTCTGACGACGAGTATGTCGTCCTTCCGGTCATCCCTAACGAGGATGAGATTAGCCACTCCGTCATGTCTCCGTTTTGTAGTGATCCCACCTGTCCCTGTCACGAAGACCCTGAGTTGATTGCAGAAGTAGCCACCCAGGTCGAGGAGGGTTTGCTCACGCCTGCTGAAGCGACACGGCTCGTTGCAGGCGAGCAGCTTTAGCACACATGGAAGAAGATATCATGCAGACCACTCGTACCTCTCCGACTTCACCTTCCCATGCAGCTATGCCGGGGGCAGAGGCCCCTTGGATGCCGATTGATGCGCTCATGGAGTTGTGGAGTGCCTACGGGCGTAGCGCTGAAAGCGTCCCTGCCCTCAAAGCGACCAGCGCCGCTTTTGCTGCCCTGGCAGCTGAACGCGAAGCCTTGCGCTCGGCGAGTTCACTGGCCGAGCGGGTGCAAGGGGAACAGGAGCGCGGTGTTCCCCCACTACTGCAACAGCCTGAGCAATATCCCTGTCATGCCCTGGCGCGTCAGCCACTGATTGAGGCTTTAATCACTGCTATGCAGCAGTGGTACGAGGCCGCGCTGCTGCTGGCCGATGCCAGGCAGGTCTCGGCGGCTGGCCCCCGTGATCTCGATTACGCGACCTTCATCGGCTATACATTCCAGCAACGGGCGCGGGTGGGGGCCATTGTCCAGGCCTTACTGGTTGAGCAGGTGGTCCCCTATCAGGCCTTGCTGGCCGAGACCGCACCACACCGGCCTGTGACCAACGAAGCCACCCTGCAAACGGAAGGAGTGGTACAATCATGAGTCGAGAGCCGCAACCGATTTTGCCCCCGGTGAGCCGCCGGGCCAGTCTCTCGCCCCAGGAACGGGCCGCCCGTGTTCGCGCCACCGAAGACGTGACCACGACGGTTCCCCGCTCGCGCCACACCGGAGCCTATGCGAGGCAGGTCCCACCCGATGAGGACCTGGAACCATAGGACTACGATCTGGCGGTGCCACAACGGATGTCCACCTCCGCCCGGCGCTACCAGCCCGTCCCGGAAACCCGTGTGCTACCCCAGACGCGCTGGCGACGCTTCCATCGGCTGGTGTACGTCGGGCTGGCGCTGTTCCTGATGTTAGGCGGCTGGTTGCTGCTCTCGCAGGCCGGAACGTGGTGGCAGCACACCTGGGATGATTGGCATTACGGCACTCCGCGTACCTTTCAGGTCGATGCGGTGGTGGGGCATAACCATGACGATGCGGCGCATCCCTGCCACTTCCTGGCCCTCAACCTGCACCGCCACGTGCTGGTGATCGAACTCCCCGCCGGGGATGCCAGCAAGGCGATCATCTACATTGGCCCCACCCTGGTCGGCGATGGACAGGACAGCCTGCCCGTCACACTCAGTTTCCAGGACACACGCGGGAGCGGCAGGCTCGACCTGGTGCTGCACCTGGGCGACCAGCAAGTCATTTTTCTCAACGACGGCACCAAGTTTGTCACTCCCAGTCATTTCTAGCCACAAGCGGCCTCGTTCGTGAGGCCGCTTCCCTCAGACGAGGTGAAGGATGAAAGACGAACACAAGGGAATACTTTCGGCGGAGAGCCAACCGCTCTCACAGGACCAGGACGAAGACGATCTGGAGCGCATCTTCCAGCGAGCGGTGAGCGAGATCGATACGCTGCCCTTATGCCCACCCAAACGGCGGTTTCGGGTGTGCTGGTCGGATGTCCTCAGCAGCACGCTGGTCAGCGTCATGCTGCTGGGCAGCTTCGCAGGCGTTATCTGGTCGGCGCTCACCTATCCCGTGATTACCGTTGGGGTGCTACCTGCCACCAAAACCATGACCATTACCGTTCCCCTCACCATCCCGACCGAGCGACTTGCTCCCCGGACGCTCACAGAAACGCTCAGCGCGGCCACCATAGGCAAAGGCTTTCAAGCGGCGCAGGCGGCCAGGGGGATGCTTACCTTCTACAACGGGGAGTTTACTTCCCAGGTCATCGCGGCTGGCACCACCTTTCCCACCACAAGCGGTATCTCGGTCGTAACCGAGGCATCTGTGACCCTTCCAGCAGCCAATCCGCCGAGCCTGGGCATGGCAACGGTAGCCGCCCATGCCACCAACACCGGGCCGCAAGGCAACATTCCGGCGTATGCGCTCAATGCTCCCTGTTGCCATGCGGCGATCAAAGTCGTCAATCTGCATCCCTTTACAGGCGGGCAAACCGACCGGCGCTTTCCAGCAGTGGCCCAACAGGATGTAGATCACCTGACCCAACACCTGCAAGCGATCCTGACGGAACGCATGCCTGCCGCCTTTCCGGTAGGAGCAGGTGAAGCTGTCGTGCCATTCACCTGCACATTTGTCGCCACGCCCAATCCCCCCGTCGGAACTGAGGCCAGCAGCGTCACCGTGACCGCACAGCAAACGTGCGCCGGGTTGCGCTATCAGGTAACAGACCTGAAACGGGCCGCGACCCAGGCGTTCCGCGTAGAGACGCAACCCAGCAAGAGCTACGACCTGCGGGGTCTTGAGCAGGTGACGCCAACGAGTGTGGTTCCGTTCACCGCTACCATCACGGGGACCTGGGTGTTTCACCTGGACACGGGCTACGAACGATTTTTAGCCGAGCAAATCGCGGGGGATAGCCCTGCGCAAGCCAGAGCCTACCTCTTACAAACCGGGGTGATTGCGGCGGTCTCGCTCGACCAACCCTTGCCCAAAGCCCCCGACTACATTCGTTTTACTATCCTCAAAGGCGTTGGAGACGTGCCAGCGCCGAGCGCATCCCAGGAGCGGGGCCATGTTGCTGTGTAAAAAAATCAAAATTGAAGTGAGCCAGCAAGACGCCGAAGCCCTGGAGTTCATGCAGGGCAAGTGTCGCGGGCTGTACAACTGGTGGGTGATGAAGCTGCGCGCAGGCGAACGTTGGAGCTTCAAACGGGCCAAGCAGTCACTACGGGAGAGCAAACAATACGACCCTGAATTACGCTACGTCTACGGCAAGCTGTTAGCCGAAGTGTACTTCCGGCTCGACAAGGCCATGCACGCCTTTTTCCGGCGGCTGGAAGCGGGCGAGAAACCAGGCTTTCCCCGTGTCAAACCGCGCCACCAGTTCTTTACCCTGTGCTATCCGGCGATGTACCTGGAAGTGCAAGGCAAGACCATCATCCTGCCAACGGGTGGAGGTGGGAATTGGGGGCCAAAACGCTACCCCAACATTGTAGCGCGGCTGACCGAGGAGCCACCAGCCCACTTCCGCGAGGTGGCTGTCTCACGGGATGCGTGCGGCAACTACTACTGCTCTTTCGTCTACGATGATGCGCAACAGGACGGATCTGAAACACCGCAGGCAAAGATGAAACGCAAGCTTCGCCCGCCACCATCTCGACGAAGAGAAGGTGTGGTGGCCTTTGACCTGGGGATCAAAACGCTAGCAACGGGGGTCAACGACCAGGGCCGCTTTTATTATATCGGCGGCTTCAAGGGCTATCGCTGGTACAACAAGCAACTGGACAAGATTCGTTCCAAACGAGACAAATGCAAGAAAAAATCCCGCCGCTATCTCTATCTCTCACGGGTCTACAAGCGTGTCTCGGAAAAGGAACGGCGCAAGCAGCAGGACTGTTTGCATAAAGCCTCGCACCTGATCGCGCACCGACTGGCTGAAAGGGCTGTGGTGATTGGCGATCTCTCCCAACGGCAGATGGTTCTCAAGAAGCAAGAACACGAAACGGCCAAAGAGCGGCGCAAGCGACAGATTCGCAACCGCCTGGTGTATAATGATTGGGGTCTTTACCGTTTTGTGCAGATGCTCGAATATAAGTGCTTACGCAGTGGGAAAACACTGCATGTTATTAGTGAACGCGATACGACGAAAACCTGTCACAGGTGTGGGTGCAAGCAAGCCATGCCTCTGTGGCAACGGACGTATTGCTGCCAGAACTGTGGGCTGGTGATGGATCGTGATGAAAATAGCGCGCTCAACATCTACCAGCGGTTCCTTGCCCGGCTGGGGCCACACACGTCAGCAATCTGACGTGCGGTGTGCTGCACGGAAGTGCAGGAATTGAACATCAGTGAGTGGACGTGTTCACCATCACTGACCAATGTGTTGAACACATTTCAATACATTTAGAAAGGCAGAACATCGCATGGCAGAACAAAGTCAAAACCAGAAAGATCAGCAGGAGCAGGGAGAGCAGGGAGAGCAGGATAGGGGATTGGTGAGCCGCATCGGGCCTGTTGAGATCGATTGGCCTCGCTCAATTGGCTATTATGGAGGAATAGCGCTGGCTACCAGCCTGGAATTGATCCAGCCGCCACTCGCCATCTTTATTGCCGCCGTTCCTCTGTTCAAGATGCTCAACAGCCCTAAAGCTTCGCTGCCCAGGCGTTTCGTGGCGCAGTTGCTCGATGGCGCGGCCAAACCTGTAGGCGGCAGCGCAGAAGCAACCGTTCGCCTGAAAAGCGAGCCACCGCAGCGAAAGCTGTCGATAATGGAAGAGGCCCGCCAGATGGCGAATAAATCGCGCGGGCAAAAGGCATTGGAGAAGCCAGGTACACGGTAGATGTAGGGACGCGCTTGATCGCGTCCACCTCCGCATGTGCTGCGTGCCGATGCGCCTGAGTGGACGCGATCAAGCGCGTCCCTACAGGGTATCCCCCATTCTTTTGTCAAAATTCATTACCGCGTCCCTACAGGAATGTACCTTGATTATTCCTGCCTCATATCCTGCCACGCGGCTTCACTGCTTGCGAGCATACTGCCGATAATAAATAACCGCCGCCTGAAAATCACGCGGCACTTTCACAAAAGAGGCAACACTTACTTCTTCCCATACACCTGACATATTGATGCGCCTCCATATTATACCCAGTCGCTTCACTTTTGCTGCTCTAATAGGAGAATTTAGCTATACTGATGGTGAAATAGCTTTAGAAGAGGTTTTACGGCAATAGAGGAGCCAGCATGATTGATTGTGATGAGGTAGAGATACCAGAATAGGCATTTGTGAGAGAGATGTAATATGCCTATGTTACGCTTGGCCTAAGATGAGGCGGAATCATGCGAAGATGGTTCGCCTGCAAACACTGTATTTGTACCACCCACGATAACCACTCTTGCGGGCAGGGCAAACGCAACATTTCGCCATCCTGTTGCATGAGGTGCACAGGTGACGGGAAAGGGACAGAGAAGAACATGAAAGCTTTAATTATCTACGACTCAGTCTATGGGAATACTGAGAAGATCGCCAGAGCAATTGGTGATGGCTTGCCAGGCGAAGTGAAAGTTGAGAGCATAGGTGAAGCGAATCCGTCGGAACTCCCTACATTTGACCTGCTCATTGTTGGTTCACCTGTGCATGGTGGGAGACCGACTCCCCAACTCGAGACATTTTTAAAGGAGTTGCCGGATGACGCTCTTAAAGGGGTGAAAGTAGCCGCCTTCGATACAAGATTTGAGGCGGAAGATCAGGGTTTCGCGCTGCGGGTATTGATGAGCGTCATTCGCTATGCTGCGGAACGGCTCGCAAAAGACCTGGAGAAAAAAGGCGGCGAACTTATAGCGGAACCCGAAGGCTTCATCGTCGAGAACAAAGAAGGACCCTTGAAACAGGGAGAGCTTGAGCGAGCAAGTCAGTGGGCAAAAGGGATGGTCGTCGTATCCTCCCAGGTTTGATGTAATAAACGGAGGATAGCATTCACTGTATCAAGAGAGGCCTTTCAGATAGAGGACGTTTTGTTGCTCGTTCATGATAAGAAGCTTATGAACGTTGCCAAAAGAGCGGGGGCTTCTGTCCCTGTCATGCTGATAAACCCTCTTTCTTTAGCAAAATTCATAAGCTTCTTATCACGAACGAACAGGAAACGGCCTGGAACCTGGCGGTTATCTTTGTTCCCTAAACCAATGCTGAACCTTCATACGAAGATCATCCTTTTCTGCTCATAGCGAGTTTTTCGCCATCCATTCGCCCCCGATGGATGCGGGAAACCGATCAGACAGCGTTCTGTCGGCAGCACGCCCTTATTTATTAACAATTGCATGACTGCTGTCACGCTGTCTCCAATCGGCAAAGCTTGCCGTCGCTTTCACCTTCCGTAACACCTCAAATGAAGACAAGCCAATTCTCAGACCATCCCTCGCGACACGATAAGCAAGCTCCATCTGCGTCCAACCAGGGGTTATACCTACGATCATGACTTTCGCAGCCGGGTTCACTACCTCAAATGGAATGTAGTAAATAGTGATACGGCCTGCTTGTTCAACAAGAAATTGGGAGGTAAGCAGGTCTGAAGGTGAAAGGGGAATGTGAGTGGGGAGAGCGGCGATTTTGGAGGAGTAGTGGTAGAAGAGAGTAGTGTGGAGAAGTTGGAGCATGTGAGCCTCAGTTGTTTGTCTGTTTTGCTCAGGAACACATGCTGCTGTTGATAGTCCATTGTGCGACGACACTGGAAGCAGCAATGAAAGATAGTTCAAATGTACAGAAAGAGTCAGGCACTACAAAAGCAGTTTGGGTCTCTATAGATTGACCGGGATTTACCGCAAAAGATTGTCCAGGATCGGAAGCCTGATCCTCTGTATAATGTTGACCAGACCCATCCTGAAGATCAAATAAATTTCCACTAAGGGATTGAGGGGCAGAAGATATATTTGCAAACGAAGCATCAATTATAAGAAAATGATGACCTTGAGTATCACTAACTGTGTAGTTATTGTAGGTAAGAGTATCATACGTGCGATTAAGAATGACATTCCATATAGGATCAGGTGCTGGCGTCGTAGATACAGGGGTCGAGGTGATACCACTACTCGGGGTGACAGTAGAGCCAGGATTATTATTGGTGTTGGGATGAACGTAGCTAAAGTAAGTAATGATTACGCCGATAATAGTGGCAATAGAAGCTATTCCACCTACATATATAACCCATTTAGGAGTTTCATTCGAGCCAGAAGCCATAGCCTTCCTCCTTATAGAGCAGTCCACATCGAACTATGGGTTATTATAAACATTATATATCAAGATTTAACTCATGTAAAGTACGGTTTTGATCTAAAACAATATTTGCTTTATCACCTTCATTGCTTGATTAACATCTACAATTGTAATTCTATACACTAAAAAGCCCAGGAACTGTATTCCTGGGCTGGTTGGCTCCTCGACCTGAATTCGACCTGGGACCCACCGGCTGTTAACCGGTGGGTCGGAGAAATATCAGTCAATTGATAAGCTAAAATTTTTATACGAAGTTACTTTTACTTGTCCTGATCCTGCGGCTGAGAGAGTTCGAGAGCGATAAAGGTCACGTTATCCCAGGCGTTATGGATGCCTATGAACAGGAGCAGCAGTGCTGCGGCTGCGATGAAGAACAGTACCAGGGATGGCTGGTCTGGGAGCAGAATCGCAGCGACGAAGAAGGTAGTGTAGGAGACCAGGGGCAAGATCGTATGAAACAGCCAGTCTTCCAGCACCGGTTGATAGCCTTTCTGGCGGCGCATCCGTCGGAGTATAATGAGGACGTAGCTTGCTCCTACAAGCCCCGTCAGGCCTAGCAGCAGACCAGCCGTCCAGAGCGCCTGCCAGGGTGCGCTGAGAATTGCGGCAACCAGCAGCGCAGCACAAAAATGCCACACATTGGGCGTGTTGAAGGTCGCAAATGCCTCACTCGGCGACGACGCACGCATTCGCACCCCTGTGATCAAGGTTACGACCACGAACATTAAGCCTGTCAGGGTCGCCGCAGCGGTGCCGGTGAGGATATAAAAGTTTTGCCATACGACAAGTGGAGACAGCGCAGCCTCTTGCATGATGAAGCCTCCTTCGAGTTCAATGAAAACGTCGTGAGAATATAACTGGAGAGAGAGCTAAAGCCACTTCAGGTCTCATTGCGGCGCAATAAGAAACCAGCCCAGGAATGCTCTTCCTGGGCTGGTTAGCTCCTCGACCAGGATTCGAACCTGGAACCCATCGGTTAACAGCCGATTGCTCTACCGTTGAGCTATCGAGGAATATTGCTCACTGTCCTCTTAGGACGATTGCAGTATACACCATCCTTTAGCGATTCGTCAATACTTTTTTCCAGAAATTTTGTCTGGGGCCGGGTTTTCGTTTCGCCGGAGCTGTGACTTCCCCTATGAGATATGACCAAAGTAATAGTGCCTGCCCTATGCCTATTGTCGCAAGCAAAATCTATCCTTTAGCAGATACATTGAGACTCATCTTGATGTATGCTTTTCCCAGAACGAAAGAGAACGGTTCCAACAGAAAGAAGTTTGGAAGATAAAAACCATAAGAAAGGTTTTAAAAATGTATACCATGACTACCAAACCATTGAATAACGCTTCGACTACGACAAATACAATGAATTTCCGCAGCACTATACGCAATATCGTTCCCAGTATTCTGATTAACGCGGTTGTGCCACTGGTTATCTTACAGGTGCTGACGCCGCACTTTCCGAATGGGAGCATCTGGCCACTGGCGATTGCGGGACTGTTTCCGGCATTGGGTACGGTGGTTGGCATCATTCGTACTCGTCATGTTGATTTTCTGGGCACGATTGTGCTGGGTGGGATCGTGGTGAGCATTGCGGTGGCTTTCGTCTCGGGCGATCAAAAGTTGCTGCTGGTGCGCGAGTCGGCGGTGACTGGCGCTTTTGGTGTGGCCTGCCTGGTCTCGCTGCTCTTCCCCAGGCCGATCATGTTCTACTTCGGCAGGTACTTTGCGACTGGCAACAATCCTGAGAAGGTGGCGTGGTATAACAGCCTGTGGCAGTATCCATACTTCCGTTACGTGAACCGCGTCATTAACATCGTCTGGGCGCTGGCTTACCTGCTCGAATTCGCGGTGCGCGTGGTGATGATCTATACGCTGCCAGTAGCGGCGGTGCTGGCGGTTTCGCCAGTTATCATCGGGGTTATCACTGTTGCCACTATTGCCTGGACAATGGCTTACTCACGACACGCCGGACGACGGGGCGCTGAGATGCAGAAACGGGCGGCGCTTCAGCAATAGGAAAACAAAAATGAAGGCCGGGGATATGTACTCCGGCCTTCATTTTTGTTTGTTTTAGACGTGTAACACATTGATCAGCCAGAGGGCAACCAGTAAGAAGATGCTCAGACTGATAACGGCGATGATGGGGTCGAGTAATGGGGCGCTGACGAAGCTGCCACGCAGGCGCAGGCGCTGAAAGAGCTTGGGCAGCATGAGGCCGCAGAAGGCGGCGATCAAAAGGCTGAAGCCGAGTCCCAGGCCGATGGCGATGCCGAGCAGCCAGGAATGGAAAAGCAACCAGGTAAGCAGCCCGACGAGGATACTTGCCAGCAGGCCACCGATAGTTCCCAGGCGCAGTTCGCGGTAGATGCCCTGCCAGAAATCGGTGCCATGCATGGTACGTAGCTGCCAGCCAGCAACGCCGAGGGCCTGCGAACCGACGCTGCCGCTCGTCAGCAGCAGCATGGGCAGCAGGCAGACAATGCCACTTAACGCTACGGGCGAACGCAGACCGGCCATCAGACCGGAAGTTGGAATGTGCGCCGTGTTGCTGGTGATCGCGCCGCCGACCAACTGGTAGAGAACCAGGGCCAGGATGAAGCCTGCCAGCACGTTGACGCCGAGCCAGCTAACGCGACTCATGGCAGCTTTGAGCGAGAAATGCTCCTCTTCCTCGAACTCCTCGACGCTGGCCCCGGCGATTTCGGAAAAGTCCTCTACCTGCTCCTCGTGAATGACATCGATGACGTCGTCCACTGTGACCAGCCCGACGAGATGGTTTTCCTCGTCCACAACCGGTACGCCGAGCAGGTCATATTTGGCGATGATGCGCGCCACTTCCTCCTGGTCGGTATCGGTTTTGACCGAGATGACGTCGGGGTCCATCAGCGTTTTCAACTGTGCGGATGGTTCGGCTACCACAAGCTGGCGCAGCGAGACCACACCTACCAGCCGCTTCTCGTCATCGACGGTGTAGAGGTAGTAGATCATCTCCATGTGCGTAGAGTGCTGGCGCAGGTAGGCCAGGGCTTGCTCGACGGTCATGTCCTCATCGAGCGAAAGCACCTCGGTGGTCATGATGCCGCCAGCTGTCTCAGGACTGTAGCGTAGTAGTTCGCGGATAGGTTGCGACTCGTTGGCGGGCATCAGGTTGAGCAGACGCTCGGCTTCTTCCTGTGGCATCTCGGCGAGGATATCCGCTGCGTCGTCCGGGGCCAGACGTTCCAGCATATCCGAGGCGCGCTCCGGGTCGAGTTCGCTCAGAATTTCGGATTGGCGCGGCGCTTCCACCTCGTTCAGCACATCGGCAGCGGTCTCCATATCCATGCGTTCGAGCATGGCTCCAGCCTCTTCGGCATCCAACTGCTCAAGAATGTCGGCGAGATCGGCGGGGCGCAGATCGGCCAGCCTGGTATGGCTGACATTCAACTGCACCTGCGGCACCACGCCGGAGGCTCCAACGGTTGCGCCTGCCATCGCAGGGGCAAGCTGGCTGGTGCCAACGCGAACCACCTGAATCGGCTCCACATAGTTCCAGGTAATAGTGCGCTCAGAAAGATGAACCGGTAATACCCTGCTCAACAACTCGACCGGTGTTAAAATGCCCAGTCGCCGCAATAATCCACTCAGGCTAATATCCGCTCCAATTAAGCGGGCCGTATGCTTAATTTGCGCCAGCTTTAAATCATTGACCTTAACAACACGAAAACCCTGCGTATCAACAATTTGCTTATCGAGAAGATCGCGCTTTAATAACAACTCATCAGAATCCGGCGTATAGCTTGCGATTTGTGATTGCTTTACGGTCAAATGTACCTCTGACTCCTCCAGGCTGTGTACCTGGGACCAGGGAATGATCATTTCCTGAGTGCTTAGAGTAGAGGGAGTAACAACAATCGCTGTTACAACGGGAAACGTCTCGTGAAGGGTGACATAGATGTCCTTCAGCGCGCCGATGCGACGTCCCTCGATATCGTAAACGCTTTGACGCAAGAGTGTGCTTAAAAAAATCAATGGAATCACCGCCTTTCTCACACAGGTTAAAACCAACCAGACATATCCACACTTCTGTGGATATGTGGAAAAATGCCCTGTTGCTGTAACTACGGTTACGGAGTAAAACGTAGTACAGGAAAATGCACAGCATAGCATCCAGTTCAAAAAGATGCGCGCTTGAGGTGCATTCTCTGCAACAGGTGTTCGTAAAAAAGGGGACAGCTTAACGGGAAGAAGAAATCCCTACAAGCATTGCTGGCTGGTGAGAAAGTCCTTACTCGACATCCACAGGGGATATACAGGCTCATCAAGTAAGGCAACGGCGGGGAATACCGGAAGAGGTATGTCGGCTACACGTTAGATCCGCGAGCTTAGCCGGACGCGAAATCAATCTACATGTATGTACCCAGTTACCACACTCGATGAGAAGCAGGACTGTCCCACGAGCAGGCACGCGAAAATCACACGCCTACTATGACCAGGGCCAGCGTCCATGTCCCTCACCTCCTTTGCCCATCAAATTGCTGCCTTCACCAGAGGGCGACGTTTCCGTGACGTCTACAAACCAGGTCTGGTGTGCTTTGGCAATCGTGGGTTATGACACAAATTTTTCTACTACTGGGAGTATAGCACGCCAGGCGGGCTTTGGGCAAGGGTGATAGTGTATGTAGTACAATTGGTATATACGTATATCCCATTGATTTTTCCCCCCACCCCTGCTACAGTAAGCCCATCACTTTCAACAGGCGCAAAAAAAGATGCTCGATATTACTCCCAGTAAGGATAACAATATTGTCTATCCAGTTTCTTCCAGGCTCTCCCCTATTATCAAATGGGCTGGCGGTAAGGAACAGGAACTGAAACATATTTTGCCGCTTATTCCTGCTTCGTTCCGGCATTATTATGAACCGTTTGTTGGTGGTGGCGCTGTATATTTTTCTATTCAGGCGGACCGCAAGTTTATTAACGACAGGTCGCAGGAACTTTACAATTTATATACGGTAGTGGCGCAGCAGGATTGCACATTTTTTGCGACGTTGGAAACGTTGCTGAAGGGGTGGCAATGGATCAGTGGAATTGTGGATGAAAACGCGGGCTTTCTTGTTACGCTATATAAGATTTATTCAGGGGATGGATATACAACTTGCGAATTTGAGCAAAAGCTAGGAGATTTCATTCAACAATACGCGGGCGAATTTAGCAATATGTTTGAGGAGATTGTACCGGAGCGAGCAGCGAACTTTTTGAGCGAGATACAAAGGAATTTGTTGAGCAAGACGCGCCGCATGAAAATGCTGGAAGAGCGGAAGTGGAAGTTGCCAGAGCAGGATGTGCTGGCGAACCTGGAATGTGCTTTGAAGAGCGCGTTTTATATGCATCTGCGCTACCTGTATAATCATACGGCGCAGCTTGCGTTAGCGCAGGGGATGGCAGCGGCTATTTTCTATTTCGTGCGCGAGAATGCGTATGCCTCGATGTTTCGCTATAACAGCCAGGGGGCGTTCAATGTGCCGTATGGGGGTATCTCCTATAATCGCAAGGATATGGGGCGCAAGATCGATTATTTGCGCTCGCCTGCGTTGCGCCGACACCTGGAAGATACGGTGATCGAGCAGATGGATTTCGAGGAGTTTTTGGGGAAATATGAGCCTGAAGAGGATGATTTTCTCTTCTTAGACCCGCCTTATGACAGCGAGTTCAATACCTATACGCAGAATACGTTTGATATGCGCGATCAGGAGCGGCTTGCTGATTACTTGCGCCATCGCTGCCGGGCGAAATTTCTGCTGGTTATAAAGTATACACCTGCTATTTACGCGCTCTACAACCATCCAGAGCTTTTTATTCGCAGCTTCGATAAGAGGTATATGGTGAGTTTTCAAGACCGCAATAATCGGGAAGCGGAACACCTGGTTATTACGAATTATAAAATTGATTAAATGGCTTGTAACCATAAAAAACAAAGGAAGCCATCCCCTTGCGGGTGGCTTCCTCATTTACCACTAATGCTCGTTTATCAATTCTATAAAGGTTCTACTTTTATCAGTACGTCGCCTTTTTGAACCACCTCGCCGTTGACGGCGACCATTTCTTTGACTCTTCCGGAGACTTCGGATTGAATTTCGTTGAAGACTTTCATGGCCTCGATCAAGGCAACCACCTGGCCGACAGAAATGATGCTGCCTTCAGTGACGAAAGGCGGCGAGGTCGGAGAAGGCGATGAGTAATAGACGCCCGTAAGCGGGGCGGTTACAGCCAGGCTGCGATCTTCTTTTGCCACGTGGGCCGGGATGTTGGGAACAACCTGCAAGCCCGGCGCGGCCATTGTGACCTGTTGCGTAGGGACCGAGACCATCATCATATCGGGCCGCCGCCGGATGATGATATGCGTTCCGGCCTCGGTCAGTTCCAGTTCGCCAACTGTACTCCCTTCAAGGACCTGGATCAAGTCTTCGACGCGCTTGATCCAGGATGTTTCTTGCTCTTCTTTGTCCATTGCTACAAACCTACTTATTCTTCGTATCGTTTGAAAATGAGGCAGGTGTTATGCCCGCCAAAGCCCATCGAGTTCGACATGGCTATGTTAATGTTGGCGCGCTGCGCCTCGTTCGGTACATAGTTCAGGTCGCACTCGGGATCGGGATGATGCAGGTTGATGGTCGGCGGAACGATGCCCGTTTGAATGGCAAGTATCGAGATCGCTGCCTCGACCGCTCCAGCAGCGCCGAGGGTATGCCCGGTCATGGACTTGGTTGAACTAATCAACAGTTTGTAGGCATGTTCGCCAAAGACGGTCTTGATGGCCTGCGTCTCGGTACGGTCGTTATAGGGCGTCGAGGTGCCGTGTGCGTTGATGTAGTCCACCTGATCGGGCTGGATTCCGGCTTTTTGTATGGCGCGGCGCATAGCTCGAACAAGGCCAGCACCACCTGGGGCCGGTTCGGTCACATGATGCGCGTCTCCGGTCGAGGCGTAGCCAATCAGTTCGGCGAGAATTTTTGCGCCTCGCGTCTTCGCAAATTCGAGATCCTCTAAGATCAGTATAGCAGCGCCCTCGCCCATCACAAAGCCATCACGGGTGGCATCAAAGGGGCGGCTCGCGCCCTGTGGGTCATCGTTGCGGCGCGAGAGGGCGTGCATGTTATCAAAAGCGGCCATCGCGATAGGCGTGATGGCTTTTTCCGCACCACCTGCGATCATGGCCTTTGCATCGCCGCGCCTGATGGTCTCCCAGGCCTCCCCGACAGTATTGCCGCTTGTGGCACAGGCTGAGACGGCTGCCCAGTTCGGCCCTTTGGCTCCGGTTATGATGGAGACGAGGCCGGGCGCGCCATCCACGATCATCATATTAATAAAGAATGGGCTGATGCGGTCGGGGCCTTTTTCATAAAGGGTGCGGAACTGATCGTGCAGTGTAACCAGGCCGCCGATGCCGCTGCCAATATAGACACCAACATCGCCCGCGTTCTCGTCGGTAATCTGCAGGCCTGACTGGGCAATGGCCTGCTTAGTGGTAGCAATGGCAAGTTGCTCGTAGGGGTCTGAGCGGCGTACTTCCTTGCGGTCCATATAGGGCGATGGATCGAAGTTCTTAATTTGCGCGCCGAAATGGACGCGGAACTGGCTCAAATCGTAGCCCTCTATCTCTGACACGCCAGATTTGCCCTGGCACAGCGCCTCCCACGTCGAGGCAACGTCGTTCCCTAACGATGTAACCATGCCTAAACCGGTGACAACAACACGAGTCATTCACGCACCTCCTGGTTAAATACCTAAAGCTACTGCTTCCTCTTGCAGGAAACGGGTATATGTATCTCCACGAATAAAACCTTCATGCTGGAGCAGGCGCTTGTGGAAAGGAATGGTCGTTTCTACGCCTTCGATGACATACTCGTCCAACGCCCGCAACATACGAGCAATAGCCGCCTCGCGAGTCTCCGCCCACACCACCAGCTTTGACAGGAGCGAGTCGTAGTGCGGGGGAATGCTATAGCCCGCGTAGAGATGACTGTCAACGCGCACACCGGGGCCTCCGGGCGGCAGGTATTTTTCCACCACGCCCGTCTGCGGACGAAAATCGTTGTCCGCGTCCTCGGCGGTAATGCGGCATTCGATGGCATGGCCCCGGAACTGGATGCGGTCCTGTTCAAATTGCAGGGGCATCCCTGCCGCGATGCGAATCTGCTCCTTCACCAGGTCAATGCTCGTCACCATCTCGGTCACGGGATGCTCGACCTGCAGGCGCGTATTCATCTCCATAAAATAATAGCGATTCTGCTCATCAACAAGAAATTCCAGCGTTCCGGCGTTGGTATAGCCGATCTTCTCAACGGCTCGCACGGCTTTCAAGCCTATCTCCTGGCATAGTTCGCGCGGCAGAAGCGGGCTGGGAGATTCTTCCAATACCTTCTGATGGCGGCGCTGTACGGAGCAGTTACGCTCGCCCAGGTGAACGCCATGTCCAAAATTATCCACCAGCACCTGGATTTCAACGTGCCGCGCTCGTTCCAGGTAACGTTCTATATATAAGCCGTCATCACGGAAAGCCTCGCGCACCTCGTTCTGAGCAGTGGTAAAGACGCGCTCAAATTCATCGGGCCGCTTGACAAGGCGAATGCCGCGCCCGCCACCGCCCGCCGCAGCTTTGAGCATCAAAGGGAAACCGATTTTACGCGCGGCCTCGCGTCCCTCATCCAGCGTGCGCAAAACCGAGGTTCCGGGCAGCATGGGCAACCCCATTTCTTTCATCGTCTCGCGTGCAGCCACCTTATCGCCCATAATCGCCATCACCGGGGCGGGGGGGCCAATAAAGGTGATGCGGGCATCAGCGCAGATCTCGGCGAAAGCGGTGTTTTCCGAGAGAAAGCCATAGCCGGGATGAATGGCATCAGCGCCAGTAATCATTGCCGCACTGATGATATTAGGAATATTTAAATAGCTTTTGCTGCTTGCCGCCGGACCAATACAAATATGCTCATCCGCCTCGCGCACAGGCAGGGAATTACGGTCAGCTTCTGAATGGGCGATTACGCTGCGAATTCCCATTTCTTTACACGCCCGGATAACTCGCAGCGCGATTTCGCCCCGGTTGGCAATCAATATCTTCCGAAACATACTACAGAGCCTCTCGCTCGCTGTCTATTGCACCGCGCAAGGCTCATGAATTCGCCCTACACCGATGCTCTGGCTATTATATCACGCAGGCGAGTGACTCCGGTAGGGGCGGGAGAGGTGGGGATGTGGGGATGGGGCGCTTGCGCCGCCCGGGCAGCCTGGGAAGTAATGATACGTGTTTTCCCCCAATGCCACCCGAGGGCGGCGCAAGCGCCCTCCCCGCTCCGCATCACCTCTCCCGCCCCTACAATGCTCCTAGTGCGTTTTCTCGTAATAGTATGAGAAATTGCCTGGATACACTCTGACCTGCCCATCCTCTTCGATGGCAACAATCTTATCGACGATTTTGTCGAGGAAGTAGCGGTCGTGCGAGACCGTGAGAATCGTGCCATCGAACTCTTCCAGGGCGGCCTCCAATACTTCCATCGAGGCAATATCCAGGTTGTTGGTTGGCTCGTCGAGGAGTAGGAAGTTGGCGTTGGTCAGCACCAGCTTCGCCAGTTGCAGACGACTTTTTTCGCCGCCACTCAGCCGACGAATGGGCGTGCGCATATCGGCGTAGGAGAAGAGCAGGCCGCTTAAGAAAGCAACGGCTTGCGGTTCGCTCATGGCCTTGATGCGCCGTATATAGTCGAGTGGCGTGCTGTCGAAGGGCAGTGTCTCCTGTTCCTGGGCATAGTAGCCCACGATGACGCTGGCCCCGATTTTGACGGTGCCGCTATCAGCAGGCAGCATGTCCATCATGGTTTTGAGCAGGGTGGTCTTGCCGCTGCCGTTGGCTCCGACAATGCCAACACGCTCGCCATAAAGAACGGTCAGGTCAAAGGGATGGAAGAGGGTATAGCCGTTGATGGATTTGCTCAGTCCTTGAACTTCCAGCACCTTTTTGCCACTGCGCCCGGCATCAAGGTTGACCTTGATTTTGTCGCGAACCAGGATAGGCTTGCCTACCGCGTCTCGCTTTATGCGCTCGATTCGTTTGAGTGTATCTTCGGCCTTTGTGGCAAATTTATCGTTCAGTTTTGACCAGCCTTGATATTGCCTCCACACACCTTCAAGGCGCTTGATTTCACCTTGTTGAAGCGCGTAAAGTTCCTGCTGCTTCTGAAGGCGGCGCTGCCGCTCCTCGAAGTAGTAGCTGTAGTTGCCCGCATAGGAAGAAATCCTGCCGTCCTCAAGTTCATAAATCTTCTTGACGACGCGGTCGAGCAGGTGGCGGTCATGTGAGATGATTAAGACGGTGCCGGGATAGCTGGCGATGTATTGCTCAAGCCAGGCCTTCGCTTCAAGATCGAGATGGTTGTCAGGCTCGTCGAGGAGCAATAGGTCCGGCGTGCGCAACAGGATACGGGCAAGGTTGACTAATTTTTTCTCGCCGCCGCTCAGAGAGCCGACTTCAACATCGTACCAGGCCGGGCCAAAACCGAGGCCTTGCAGCACTTCCTCTACGCGGTGTTCCATTGTGTAGCCACCCAGCACCTCGAAACGTTCCTGGGCATGACCATACTCTTCAAGCACGCGGCTCATCTCTTCCTCGTTCTCGTAGACTTCGGGGTCGGCCATGCGCGCTTCCAATGCTGAGAGCAGTTCGGGGAGCGCGACCAGTTCCTGGGTTGCCTCGGAGACCGCTTCAAAGACGGTTTTGTGGCTCTGTTCTGGATCGGCCTCCTGCCCAAGATAGCCAATCGTCAGGTTGCGCCGCCGCGAGATGCTGCCGCTGCTCGGCTCCTCGAGACCGACCAGCAGTTTGAACAGTGTGGATTTGCCGCCGCCGTTTTCGCCGACCAGCCCGATACGCTCGCCCTCTTGAATCTCCAGGTCAACTTCACGAAAAATGGGATTGCCCCCGTAGTCTTTGCTTACTTTAGAAAAAGTCACCAGCAACATGTTTTTTCTCCTTTTATTTTGCTTTTCTCAAATGTGTTAATAGCAATGTGCCGCCGAAGACGACGATACTGCCGAGCGCGAGCGCGAGCAGCGTCCAGAGGTAGACTGTGCTATAGGCGACCTGCATGATGCCGAGACCAAACAGGGGAAACAGCACGATCATGGCCGCGCTAAAGAGACCGGTTTGCAGCGAAAAGATGGTCGCGCGCTGCGCCTCTGGACAATGTTCATTGATGTAAGTGCTGGTTGCCGGTGCCAGCACAGCTACCGAGGCCTGAAACAGGATCAGGTAGCCGAAGAGGTCAACGGCAGGCCAGGGCAGGCTCATGCAGAACAACCCGGCAATCTCCACCAGCACAAAGGTCGGCACCAGCCAGCGCGAGGGCAGGACGCGCATGATATAGGGCGCTATCGCCGTGAATAAAAAGTTGGTCAGCGTACTGAGGGCGATGGTCAGACCAATCAGCGAGAGCGATAGGCCCAGCCCATGCAGGTAGAGCTGGTAGTAAAAGTAGATGGTCTGCCAGCAACTTTCAGCCAGCGCATCGATGAGCAGCCAGTTAAGCAATGTGGGCTTTTGCCATACAGCGCGCAAGCCGCGACCAAAATGGACGAGTGGATGCGGCCGCTCCTCGTGTTCGGCGATACCTCGCTGTTCGGGAATAAAGAGCAGGGGTATGATGCCCAACAACGTGGCAATACCCGCACACAAAAAAGGCAGGATGACCAGGATATTTCCGAGGAAGCCGCCGCTAGCAGTTCCCACAATTTCGCCAACCAGGCCGAGCAGGAACATGCGGCTGACCAGTTTGCTGTAGCGGCCCGCCTGGTTGGTCGGCTCAGCATGTCCTGCGATGGTCCACAGGATAGCTTCTTGCGAGCCGCCGCGAAAGGCATAGGAAAAGCCGGATAGCACAAAACTGAGCGTAATGAGCGGCACAGATGGCACCAGAAAGAGAAAGCTGCTGATTGCGTTGGTGATACAACATAAAATCAGGCTTTTGCGGCGGCCAACCAGGTCGGCAAAGATGCCGGTGGGCACTTCGGCGACAAATTTGGCGATATGAAAGATGGTCTCGAACAGACCTATCATAAGCGGACTAAAACCATGCGAGGCCAGGTAGATGACCCAGATCGCGGACGTAAACAGCGTGTTGGTGGCAATATCGAAGGCATAAAATGCTCGCAGCCAGCGCCGCCAGGGCGCAACAGGCCGATTTGCAGAAGTTGTTAAGGAAGTATCCAGTAACGTATTGTTCATAATACTCGGGTTCTCCGGGAATAACAGCGTTTAAAAACGCAAACAGAACGTAGGGAAGCAAAAGAGCAGAGGGAACCCGAACACGGAGATTGGGCGGAACAAAACGGAAGAGTGAAGCGGAAACAGCAGGAGATGCTAGCACATGCTCTGAGAGTGGCTCCTATCGTGAATCAAATACCGATTCACGGAGCAGGAATCCCTCTCCAGCAATTGCTACCAGCACTACTTTCCGCCGCATAAGCACCAGTGCCAGGCTCCAGCTTATGCGGCCAGATCATGTGTAATGTGTTTATAAGGATAATGGTGGGTGATTTCGTTGTTCATACGTAGATAGTAACATGGAAAATGGTTGAGTGTCAATTGTTTCACGTGAAACAATTTGTTTGTCGAGTAGGATAACTGGAAGGCCCCCGCAAGGGGATGCCTCTACAATTTGGCGCGGCTTGTAGAGGCATCCCCTTGCGGGGCCTTCCGTCTTCCATACTGGTTGAAATAATTGACGCGGCCTGTGAAACACTTCATTTTCAGATCATCCTGCCTATGTTATAATCCATTCACAATTCTTCGACATAACTTTTTGAAGAGTTTTTATCGATTCGTTTAGCGCTGAAAGAACAGGGATATGAATAGTCTGCCCCGCTTATGTATGCGTATAGATGATGACACGGATTTGCGCCTCTATGAAGAACGCCATGCCGAGGAAGTGGCCGAGGTGATCGATGAGAACCGGAGCTACCTGCGAGAATGGCTGCCGTGGGTGGATGACTCCCAGACAGTGGAAGACAGCCGCGATTTTATTCGCGGTTCGCTGCGCCAGTTTGCCAGTAGCGAGGGATTTCAACTGGGCATCTGGTATAAAGGAAACCTGGTTGGGGGTATCGGCTATCATCCCATTGATTGGGCCGACCGCAAGGTCGAAATTGGGTACTGGCTTGCTCGTTCGGCGCAGGGGAAAGGTATCGTCACACGGGCCTGCGAATTGCTCATCACGTATGCTTTTCAGGAATTGGGGCTGCACAAAGTAGAGATTCACTGCGCGACGGGCAATACACGCAGCAGGGCTATTCCTGAAAGGTTGGGCTTTAAGCAAGAAGGCATCATTCGCGACGGAGAATGGCTCTACGATCACTATGTTGACCTGGTTATCTATGGCCTATTAGAAAACGAATGGAAGAGGTAGTACCCTATAATAAAAACATTGCCGATCCTGGTTGTTCGCCTTCATTATGGGAAAAAATGGGCTGGTTCAAGCGTCTCTATTAAGAGCAGGGATTGGTTCTCTACAGTTGACCAGCGTTCTACAATGTGACACGTTGAATAGCATATTTGTGGTAAGGGTCATATCGATTAGAGATAATATGAGGTATAATGCCTCTAAAATGGGTTGTGTTTTTAACAAATATCTACGCATCACTCGCCAGGGAGCAAAATAGAGCGATGTTACATATCATCCATACAAAAAAAATTTCTTTGAAAGCGTTCCGCATTGCTTTTGTGATGGGGATGATCTTTCTCTTCAGCCTGGGCATGATCGCCACCACTCCGGCGGCCTTTGCCGATGGCCCGGGCGGCAACGTCGGCGACCCTGTTGTGCGGGCGGTTGATATTGCTCAACCTGCTGTTGTCCGCATTTTAACCGGCACCAATGCGCAATTGACGGTCCATTTTTCCAATGGGCAGGATGCGACTTTTCCACAAAATAGCAACGGTTATCCGATCACACTTTCAGGTACAGGCGCTTTCATTAGCGCGCATGGAGATATATTGACTGCCGATCATGTCGTAAATCCACCACGCGCAGACCTGGATCAATTTCTGTATCAGACGGCAGCGCCTGATGTGGCTAATTACATGAACCAGGTCTTGAAGGCCAACCCGCAGGTCTCTGCCGACCAGGTGTACCAGGCACTACTAAGTGGGCAGCTTGGTTCTACCTCGCAATACAGTACCTTCCAGAGCGATGTTTTCTTGAGTACAGCTTTCAGCGGCCCGATTAACGCGCCGAATTTTCAGAGCATTCCGCGCACTCAGTATGCTCCGGTTGATCGTATCGAGAAGGAAAGCTCTTTTAATCAGGATGATGTGGCCATCATTCACGTCAGTGGTATGGACGATATGCCTATGTTGCAACTAGGCGATTCTTCGGGCGTGCAGGTGCAGGATCAACTGACGATTATTGGTTTTCCTGGCAACGGTGATGTGAGTATGGCTCCCACCAACCTTTTAACATCTTCGGTCAATATCGTAACGGTCAGTTCCATCAAAACCACTGATGCTGGCGCGCCTGTGATTCAGGTGGGGGGCAATGTAGAACATGGAGATAGCGGCGGTCCGGCTCTGGATAGCCAGGGAAATGTGGTGGGCATTGTAAGCTTTGGCGCGGCAGGCCCCGGCAATACGAGCTTCCTGCAAGCAAGCAACAGCGCCCGCAAGCTTGTACAGGCACTGGGTCTGGATACCACACCCGGACGCTTCCAGAAACTATGGTCGCAGGCCTTTAACGACTATGCAGCTAAAACGCCCGGACACTGGCATAAAGCTGTGCAGGAGTTCCAGGAGCTTCAGAACCAGTACCCACTTTTTAAAGCAGTGCAGCCTTTCTTGCATTATGCACAAACGCAGGCCAGCACCGAAAAGACGACCAGTACACCACCTACCAATACGCCAGGTCCTTCAACTGCCGGTTCCAATAATACCTGGCTGCTAATCGGTGGAGCGGCAGTGGTACTGCTGGTGCTATTGCTCTTTGGAGCCGTTATGCTGCGTCGCCGCTCACAACCAGCAGTGGCTCAGCGGCCATCTTCCTATGTTGGGCAACCACCTGTTGGACAAATACCACGCGCTGAACCGATCACACCGCCAGGACAGCATGTAGTTGTTCCGCCCCCACAACGGCCCTACTCACCGCCTATGGGGCAGGATCTATCGGCATTCGGAGCACCATCAACGCCACCTTCCTGGCCACGCAGCTCGACAATGCCGTCTAACAGCCAGGCAGGTCCGCCTCATCCTACCAATGCAATGGTTCCCTGGCCATGCGGGCACATGAATCGCCCCTACGCTCGCTTCTGTAGCGTTTGCGGCGAACCAGCACCTCAACAGCCGACGGTGCGCAGGTTTGAACAGTGAACAAAAATAATGCAGGGACGCGAGGATGAAGTTTGACAACATACGCAGGTACATTCACCTCATGTCATCCTTCGCTGCGCTCAGGATGACATGATGGATATTCACTATTTATTCATCAAAGTTCATCCTCGCGTCCCTACAGGATTACGCGCCCATGATGTTATATCCGGCGTCTACAAAGAGAATTTCGCCGGTGATGGAGCGGGCCAGGGAACTACACAGGAAGAGAGCGGCATCGCCAACATCGCTTTGTTCGATATTGCGGCGTAGGGGAGAGGCATTTTCGACATGGCCGCGAAAAGTGGTGAAACCGGAGACACCACGCGCAGCCAGCGTGTTGAGCGGCCCTGCCGAGATGGCATTGACGCGAATATTAAATTCGCCAAGTTCGTAGGCCAGATAGCGCACGCTGCATTCGAGGGCGGCTTTCGCAACGGCCATCACGTTGTACTTTGGCATGACACGCTCGCTTGCCATATAGGTCAGAGTGAGAATGCTGCCGCCACCGTTAGCCTGCATCAAGGGCATGGCGCGGCGAGACATGGCGACCAGTGAGTAGGCGCTGATATCCAGGGCGGTCTGGAAGCCCTGGCGCGTGGTCTGATAAAAGGGATTTTCCAGTTCCTGCTGTGGGGCGAAGGCGACTGAATGGATTAATATATCCAGTTTCCCGCCAAAATGTTCGCCTGCCTGTGCGAAAGCTGTGTCAAGCTGCTCGTCGTTCTGCACGTCGCAAACAAAGGTGGGCGTGCCGGGAATCTTTTCCGCCAGGTCCTTCACATACTTTTCCATGCGATCCTGGTAGGCAAAAGCCAGCTTCGCCCCCTCCTTCGCCAGCGCCTGAGCAATGGCCCAGCCAATTGAGCGGTGATTGGCGATTCCGAAAATAAAGGCGTTCTTTCCTTCGAGCAAGGGCATATCTTTTTACTCCTCTCGCTATGTAAGCTGCTTAATTATACGACAGGCCAGCCAGTCATCAACGCTCAATGGGATAGCGGCGCATCATCCAGCCGTTCATGCCGTTTGCCAGGTTGTAGACCTTCTTTAAACCGGTCAAAAGAGCTATTTCGGAAGCCGCCGCGCTGCGCTGACCAGACGCACAGACAAAAATGACCTCTTCACTCTCCGGTATGTTCAGTTCCTGTAACGCCTTGCCAAATGCATAAATGCCGTTCAGTGGTACCAGGGTGGCTCCCTCGATATGCCCCCGGTTCCACTCTTCGGGCTGGCGCACATCGATCACGCGCGTTCCAGCATCGATCATTTGCTTTGCCTCATCGGTGCCAATCGTTTCGTAAGGAAACTGCTCCTCGTCGTCCATTGTTTACTCCTTCTCTTTATGCTCCATATCGTATTGCTCCAGCCAGAGCTTCCCGTAGGTGGTAGGGCGAATGACATATTCGTCCCCAACCATGCTCATGGTAAGCAATCCCTGATCTTCCATGTCGCGGTAATCATCAGTGATCAGAAAATAGCGTGATACCAGGCGTGTTAGATCACTTTCAGGCAATTGCTTCCAGATCAGCAATTCACGCATTATAGCCGCGTATTTGGGACTGCTATCATCTATCGCTCTCATGAGCGCCTTCCTAAAATCTAAAGAATGGGATAGACCTGACCACAGTGTATCAAATAGCATTACTAGAGGGCAAGGATTTTCCAATTTCCCCCTCGACGCCGCTTGCTCTTTGTGTTATAACTGGTTTGCAAATATCTGTCGCGAGGAAGGGGCTTTTTATGATGCCAGAGCAGGAAGCAGATGCGGGCCAATCAAAAGTGCAGGCTAGCACCGTTATTCGCAATATTGGACAACTCGTTACCGTTGCTCAACAGCCGATACAGGGGACAAGCGGGCAGTTACAGGTTATTTCAGATGCTGCTATTGCCGTCCATAAGGGGGTTATCACCTGGATAGGGCCAGATGATGATGCTGAACCTTTGTTCCAACATGATACAGGAAGACGAGCGGACGGTATTACTATCGTTGATGCGCAGCGAGCAGTTGTCACTCCTGGACTGGTAGACTCGCACACGCACCTGGTTTTCGCGGGAAACCGCGTCGAGGAATTTCATCTTCGTCGCAGTGGCGTAAGCTATGGGGATTTGCTGGCACAGGGACGTGGCATCCTCACAACCATGAAAGCTACCCGCGAGACCGATACGCAAACACTTACAAATATGGCGCTGGCGCATCTTGATGTAATGCGCCAGCATGGCACGACCACCGTTGAAGTGAAAACCGGTTATGGACTGGATAAAATCACGGAAGAAACCTGCCTGCGCATCATCAATAGCCTGAACTCGTTAGAAACAACGCCCACCTATAAACATAGCCGGGTGCGCGTTGTTCCCACCTTCCTTGGAGCGCATAGCATTCCGCCCGAATATCGCGATAACCGCAAAGGTTATGTAGACCTGATCGTTGAGGACATGCTGCCTTCGTTTGTCGGTCTGGCCCGTTTCTGTGATGTGTTTTGCGAGGCCGAGGCTTTCAGCGTGGAAGAAAGCTATCGCATACTCACACGCGCCAAAGAACTGGGCTACCTGTTGAAAATTCATGCAGACCAGTTGAGCGCATCTGGTGGGGCGCGATTGGCGGCGGAACTCGGCGCGGTTTCCGCCGATCATCTCGACTTCGCCGCCGACTCAGAACTTGATGCCATGCGCGATGCAGGGGTTGTAGCTACCCTGCTTCCAGGCTGCTCATATACATTGCGCGCGCCCTATCCTTCTGCGCGTCGCCTGCTGGATCATGGGTTACATGTTGCACTGGCTAGCGACTTCAATCCTGGCACGTCCTATTGCGAAAATCTGCAAATGATTCTTGGCCTGGCTATGTCCCTGATGGGCATGACACTGGAAGAGGCGCTGACAGCCATTACCATTAATGGAGCAAGAGCGCTGGCCCTGCAAGATTCAATCGGCAGCATTGAAGTTGGAAAGCGCTGCGAATTGACGATGTGGGCGATCTCTGATTACCGTGAGATTGGGTATCATTTCGGGGTCAACCTTGTGCAATCAGTACTCGTGCTTTCGTGATTTCTTAGCTGATTTTTGTTGAGCTAATGTTTCACGTGAAACATATATCTGTAACAATTTTATGAATTTTTACAACATCCAGGGAAGAATACTTGTCCCCTGTCATCCTTCGCTGCGCTCAGGATGACAGGGGTGGGATATTCCCTTTTTTAATAATTAAAGTTCATCAACATGTTTCACGTGAAACATTTCTTTTATCAAGAGGAATTGTTTCATGAGGCAAGCAGCAGAAAGCATAAACCAGCAGGTGTTAGATATGCTGATGGTTCTGCGAGATGAACAATTTCGCCCCAAAGCATGGCTGAGCTTTTTCGTCTTATCCTGGAAGATGGCGCGGCAGACAGCTAATCAGCATCCTCCCCTGAAACGTTCCTGGTTACACACCTCTATCTTTCTAATCCTGCTGGCTTTGATGATCCTCTTGCTGGTTTTTTCCTTCGAGGGGCCAGAAACAGGCATTCGTCTACTCCCTGTCTTTATCTTCTGCGTTGGCTGGCAAATCTGCGATCTCTACTGGCATCTTGGCCTGAATCATCCACTGTTCAGTAACAGGCTTTTTTTGTCTGTAGGAGTTGCCAATACGCTTACGTTGATACGGGGTGTTGGCGCTTCATTTTTGCTTGCAAGACTGGCGAGTGGACTGGCAACATCTACTGCTCTGGTGTTGCCAGTCTTTCTTTGCGCAATAGCCAGCGACATACTGGATGGGCAGATAGCGCGTAGCACAAAGACACAAAGCAAACTTGGGCAAATTCTAGATGGCGAAGCTGATCTATTTCTATTTCTGGCGATTACGCTAATCCTGGTGCAACATGCCATGCTCCCGTCCTGGTTTATTCTGGTAGTGCTGTTTCGTTTTTTCCTGCCTATGATAGCGGCCATCATCAGTTATTTTGCGCTGACTTGCCCGGTGCGTTTCGGTTCAACACGAATTGGAAAATACGCTGGCATTGTTCAGAGCCTTTACTACTGCGTGCTGTTAGCGCCGCCACCATTTACGATTCTTGGCCGCTCCTTGAATGTTCCTCTAATGGTGCTTACTTTCATGCTGCTGGTTGTCGCTCCATTTGCGCAGTTTTGGGCCAATTTACGTTCAGAGCAATAAACATTTACGCTCGAGCATTTCATCTGATACAATTTTCGCAAAGGCACTGTAGCCAGAAAGGATGAGCTTCTCCGATGAAGATAGAACACGAATTTCCAACCAGTATTACACTCAACGGCCAGGCACTTACGCCAGTGGAAGTACTCGCCGTTGCTCGTCATAATGCCCGGGTAACGTTAGGGAGCGAGTCGCTTGCGCGCATCGCTGCTGCACGCGCCGTCATCACCACGCTTGCCGATGAGGGACAGAAAGTGTATGGAGTGACGACTGGCTTTGGGCATCTCAGCCGGGTGCGCATTCCACACGACCAACTGACAAACTTGCAGCATAACCTGTTGCGCAGCCATGCCGCCGGAGTGGGAGAACCGTTAAGCGAAGAGGTTGCGCGTGCTGTGATGTTTTTGCTGGCGGCAAGCCTGGCGCGTGGCAATTCGGGTGTGCGGCCCGAGGTGGTGCAGCAAATTGTTGATCTGTTGAATGCCCGCGTTTACCCGATTATTCCTTCGCGTGGTTCGGTAGGAGCCAGTGGTGATCTCGCGCCGCTCGCTCATTTTGGTTTGTTGCTGATTGGTGAGGGAGAGGCAATCATTGAGGGGCAGCGTTATAGCGGTCAGGAAGGTTTAAAGCGCGTGGGCATGACGCCAATTTCGTTACAGGCGAAAGAGGGGCTGGCGCTTATCAACGGCACGCACTTGATGGAAGCGGTGGCAATCCTGGCGCTGTACGATGCGCAAGTGCTATTACGCGCCGCCGAAGTTGCGTGCGCGATGAGCATCGAGGGACTGATGGGCAGCCATGTGCCGCTGGATGCGCGCATTCATAATCGTAGAGGACAGATAGGTCAGATAGCCAGCGCGCAACGCCTGCGCCAGCTCGTACAGCAGAGCGAAATTGTGGTCAGTCATGCGGATTGTCCTCGCGTGCAGGACCCATACACTCTACGTTGCGCTCCCCAGGTTTTTGGTGCGGTACGCGATGCGCTGGACTATTGCTCGCAAATTTTCGAGCGCGAACTGGGCGCAGTGACAGACAACCCACTGATTTTTCCCGACGAGGGTGATGTCTTGAGTGGCGGCAATTTTCACGGCCAACCGCTTGCCTTAGCGTTAGATGTACTGGCAATCGCGCTTGCCCAACTGGCAGGTTTCTCCGAACGGCGCATTTTCAACCTGCTCGGCCCCCATGATTGGGAAGATGATGGCGCGCCATTGTTCCTGACGCCTAATCCAGGCATCAATTCTGGCTTCATGATCGCGCAATATGTGGCCGCCTCACTTGTCAATGAAATAAAAATACTTGCGCATCCCGCCAGCATCGATTCTATTCCCACGTCGGCCAACATGGAAGATTTCAATAGCATGGGAGCTACCAGCGCGCACAAAGTACGTCGTATCTTAGAGGAAACGCAGCAGATTGTCGCCATTGAATTTCTATGCGCGGCGCAATTGCTCGAGTTCCGCAAGCCTCTCAAACCTGGACTTGGAGCAGAGCAGGCGTATAATATCGTGCGCAATGTTGTACCGGCGCTCGATCATGATCGCGTCCTTGCCCCAGATATTGTTTCAGTCGCTCAGTTAATTAAAGAGGGAGCGTTTGAAGAGATATTCTGAGGCAAATGTTTCACGTGAAACATCGAGAAATCTGGGGTTGTAATTGAAAAATGTTTCACGTGAAACATTATCAAAGTATCCCCAGAAGCATGTTTCACGTGAAACATATGGCCCTTAGAAAAAGGCTATAATGATGTTTCACGTGAAACGTCTTTTGATTTTTCCTGAGCCATATGCTACACTTCTTTATGATACCAGTCAATGTTGATTGGCAAGGCTTCTGACAGGACGCGCAATGTAGAGCGTACAGGAAAGGAAGTACAACGGTGGTAATTCACGGCATTTCTGTCGAAGATTCACTTCATAGCTCCTCATATTCAAATCAACATACCTTTGTAAAACAACTCCGGCGAGAACTGGTCGAGCGCTATCGTCCCATCATCCAGCAGGGTCCTGGCCCTACTCGCGTGATGGCGCGCATGGTGGCGGAACTGGAATCCATCTGTCGCGAACACCATATTGATGACGAAGTTATACAGGCCGAAATCGTTAACCGGACAATTGGCGATGTCAACTTGCGCCTCGTTACAGAATGCGAGGGCGAACCGGGTGGCCCAGGAGACTATCGCATGCTGGCCGATGAGCTTGGGGTGGCGCTTCCGGGCGAACAGCTACATGGTTATACTGCTACCGGAGAAACGTACCTCTGGTTGCGAGAGCAGATGCAGGTATATGAAAGTGAGTTGCTTGCGCAACGCTACGACCCCCGTATCTATGACATCTATGGTATCGGCAATCCTTTACTGAGAAGCTGGCTGGCCGAAGAGATGCGACAGTGGGGATTGCCAGCACAAAAAGAGCAGGTTTTTCTCGGTATGGGTTCGATGGACTGTATCAATAAAGTCTTACAAGGCTTCTGCATGTACTTTAAAGACAAAAGCAGTGAGGCTCCTGGCATTCTGTTCCCCGAACCCGGTTTCAATGTACCTGAATGGCAGGCGCGTTCCTATGGCTACAACCTGCATCGCTTTCATACCTGTCCCGAGGATAACTTCAAACTGCGCGGCTCGCAATTAGAGGAGATACTTGAACAGGCTCCCGACATCCGGCTCATCTACCTGACAGTCACCAATAACCCCACCACTTTCGCTTATACAGCAGACGAATTGAACGAACTCTTCGTGGTTCTGCGCAAACATTGGGAGCGGGGACGAGATATCTTCCTGATCGCTGATCTCGCTTATATCGGCACTGCTTCCCGGCATGAAGACCAGCCGCGTATGGCCGCTTTCGCGATGCCCGATGTTCTCGCGCATACCATTTTCCTCAGCAGCTTCTCCAAATCCTTTTCATTGACTGGCGAGCGGCTGGGTTGGGTGACAATTGGAGATGCTGAACTCGCGCCATCATTGAATCCTGGCTGGACAAATTCGAGCGCTTCACTTCCCGGCGAATGGCAACTGCGCTTCATGGCCTACTATCGCCTGATTCAATCTCGTCCCTGGCTGCTGGAAAAACTCCAGTCTCTCTACCGATTGCGGCGTAAACGGCTCATCGCGCAACTGGAGCATTTAAATCGAGACCAGCGTGTCTTCCGGCAAATTCACCTGGGAGATGATGCCACCGTCTACAACTGGAGCCAGCTAGAGCAGGGAGAGGATGCTTTCTCGCTCTTTGAGAAAACGGGGATTGCCGGAGTGCCAGGGTCGGGCTTTGGCTATAGCGATGACTACATACGGTTCTCCATTGGCGTAATTCCTGTCCCGGTTATGCGGGACTGAGACAGGCTTGTGATAAAGAACCTTGCTAAACCAGGGGCCTAGATGCTACTCTTTAAGAGGATGCAATATAGGCGAGAAGTGGCGACTGCCCAATTTTTTTGCGGAATGTTTCACGTGAAACAAAAGCGCCACTTCTTTCAGTAGCATGTACTGTGTAGCAACGTTTGCTTTCGCATGACCACAAAAAGGAGAACATATTTCGATGGCAACACGTGTAGGTATCAACGGTTTCGGGCGTATCGGTCGGCAGTCTTTGAAAGCGATTCTCGAGCGCTATCCACGCGAACTTGAAGTTGTCGCGGTAAACGATTTGACCGATACAAAAACAAATGCTCACCTGCTGAAATACGACTCAACCTATGGCCGTTTCCCCGGCGAGGTCGAGGCTACCGCCGACTCGCTGATCGTCAATGGACACACCGTCAAAGTGCTTGCGCAGCGCGACCCGGCGCAGATTCCCTGGGGCGATCTCGGCGTAGATATCGTTATCGAATCGACCGGCCTGTTCACGGATGCCGAGAAGGCGGCGGCTCACCTGCGCGGCGGCGCGAAAAAGGTCATCATTTCCGCTCCCGCAAAGGGTGAAGACCTGACAATGGTGCTGGGCGTCAATGACTATATGTACGATCCGGCCAAACACAACATTATCTCCAACGCTTCCTGCACTACGAACTGCCTTGCTCCCGCCGCGAAGGTTATCAATGATACCTTTGGCATTGAGCGCGGTATGATGAACACCATCCACTCCTACACCAACGACCAGCGCATCCTGGACCAGGTTCACAAAGACCTGCGCCGCGCTCGTTCGGCTGGCGTGAACATCATTCCGACATCTACCGGCGCGGCTCGCGCTCTGGCTCTCGTTATTCCCGAACTGAAGGGTCGCTTCGACGGCATGTCGCTGCGCGTTCCCACCGTCACCGTCTCGATTGTTGACTTTGTCGCGATTGTGCGCAAAGAGACCAGCAAGGATGAGGTGAATGGGGCGCTCAAGCAAGCAGCGGCAGGGCAGCTCAACGGTATCCTCGAATATACTGAAGAGCCGCTGGTCTCGACCGATTTCCGTGGCGATTCCCATTCCTCGATCATCGATGGCCTTTCGACGATGGTGCTTGGCGGCAACATGGTCAAGGTGCTGGCATGGTACGACAACGAGTGGGGTTACTCCTGCCGCGTGGCCGACCTGACACATTTCATCGCGCAGAAAGGGTTCTAGCCCGTCGCCTACATCTTCAAATCAACAACGGTTCTGTAATACGAAGTAACGGGCGACCCTTGGAGGTCGCCCGTATATTGAGTGACAGGAAAATGTTATGAACAAAAAAACTGTTCGCGATATCGACGTCAACGGAAAGCGCGTCTTGATGCGTGTGGATTTCAACGTGCCGCTCGACGCCAACCGCCAGATCACCGATGATACACGCATTCGTGCCGCCATTCCTACCATCCAATATTTGCTCGATCACGGAGCGGCGGTCATTCTCATGTCGCATCTCGGTCGCCCAAAGGGACAGGTTGTCGAGACAATGCGCCTGACTCCTGTTGCGCACCATCTCAGCGCGTTGCTGGTTCGCCCGGTCGAAATTGCCATCGACTGCGTAGGCCCGGCGGTCAAGGCAAAAGCGCAGGCCTTGAGGCCTGGAGAGGTGTTGCTTCTGGAAAACCTGCGCTTCCATCCACAGGAAGAAAAGAACGATCCCGAGTTTGCGCGCCAGCTTGCCTCGTTGGGCGATATCTATGTTGACGATGCTTTCGGCTCTGCCCACCGCGCTCATGCCTCAACTGAAGGCGTGACACACTACCTGCCTGGCGTTGCTGGCTTCCTGATGGAGAAGGAACTGAACTTCCTGGGTTCCGCGCTGGAAAATCCACAGCGTCCCTTTGCCGCTATTGTCGGTGGCGCAAAGGTCTCCGACAAAATTCGCGTCCTTTCGCGCCTGATTAGTATGGTTGACATCTTGCTGATCGGCGGCGGCATGGCGAACACGTTCCTGAAAGCCGAGGGCTATGAAATCGGTGACTCGCTTTTTGAAGAGGACGCTGTAAGTCTTGCCCAACAACTTATGGAGCAGGCGCGGCAGCGCAACATCACCTTCATTTTGCCTGTCGATGTTGTGGTTGCCAACGCTTTCTCAAACGATGCCGAACACAAGGTGGTTGCCGCAAACGAGGTGCAGCCGGGCTGGCGTATTATGGATATCGGCCCGCGAACCATCGAGGAATTTCGCAACGCGCTGGCCAATGCCAAAACCATCGTCTGGAATGGCACGCTTGGCGTCGCGGAGATGCCCAATTTTGCGCGAGGCACTGACGCGATCATCGAGATTCTGGCCGAACGCACGCAGGCCGGAGCTACCACCATCATCGGCGGCGGCGACTCGGCGGCGGCAGTCGATGCGGCGGGAGCAGGCGAGAAAATGTCGCATGTCTCGACCGGCGGGGGAGCCTCGCTCGAATTCCTGGAAGGCCGTGTTCTGCCCGGCGTTGCAGCACTACAGGATAAAGAGTCATGACCACACCATCGCGTACCGCCATCATTGCTGGCAACTGGAAGATGCATTTTGGTCCTCATCACGCGGCCCAGTTTACTGCTGAGATTCTGCCCGAACTGGGTTCGCTGGTGAAATCCTATCCGCATATCCTTTCCATACTCTGCCCGCCCTCTATCTCGCTTTCGGCGGTGCATAACGTTCTCGAGACGCTGCACTTTCCACGCATCGAACTGGGTGCGCAGAATATGTACTACGAGGAAAAGGGGGCTTATACCGGCGAAATCTCTCCCTCGATGGTGCATGAACTCTGCACCACCGTCATTCTCGGTCACTCTGAGCGCCGGGGTTACTTCGGCGAAACGGATGAACTGGTCAATAAAAAAGCGCAGGCGGCTTTTAAACATGGCCTGCGTCCCATCATCTGTATCGGAGAAAACGACGACCAACACGAGGCCGGACAAACGGAAGAAGTGATTCGCTACCAGGTGCAGCACAGCTTCGCCAACTTTCCGGCTGAACACACCCGCGAAGTAGTTATCGCTTACGAACCCATCTGGGCCATCGGCACCGGAAAAGCGGCAACCGCCGAAGGGGCCGGAAAGGTGATCCATACCATTCGCGAACTCTATGGACAGATGTATGGGAAAGAGGCTGCCTCTACCATTCGTATTCTTTACGGCGGCAGCGTCACCTCAGCCAACATCACCGAGTTTGTAGAGCATCCAGATATCGATGGCGCGCTCGTCGGGGGAGCCAGCATCAAGCCTGATTTCGTGGAAATCGTGCGCAAGACAATTAAAACCATGAAAAAACAGTAGATATGTAACAATAGAAATGTTACATATCTACTGAAGCAGCAAGGGTGGCGTATAGGAAAACGTTACTCTTGCTGTTCTTGCATTTCCTTCATGCTCTTTAAACCTGCATCCCAGTGCAGAACCATACGCAGCACATCGTGTAAATGCTCTGCCGTATGCTGATAGGTTTTGGTTACAACCCATTTGAGCGTTTTATCACCCCAGACAGTTTGCTGCACCTGCTGCCACATCTCCTCTTTTGTTTTTTGCAACAAGACAATTTGCTCCGCTCGCACCATACGAAAATCTGAAAGCAGTTTTTCGATATGCTTATCTTGCAGAGCCTCCCAGGCTTCACCCTCGTTGTAGTCTTCATAGTTAAGGGTTGAGGGTTCACCCATCCATACTTTCATCATGGGCAGAGCCACATTCTGCTCGTAGTACAGCAGGTGAAAGACGTGCCGGGCGGCAGGCCATTCCTCGGGATGGGCAGGCGGTGAAACAAATAGCCGATCTTGAGGCAACTCACCAATAGCCCAGATAAAGCCCTCGGCACTGGCATTTAACTGGTCGCTAAACCATAGAGAGAGATCCATGTATGCTATCCTTTCGGATGTATCTTTATTACTTCCTTGTACTAATATAGCAAAAGCTCTCGCTGCTCTAACCAGTATCCGGCGAGGAAAGCTAATACTACGATGTACAGCACGATTCCAGCAAATCCGAGCAGGCTTATGGCTGGTAATGTGCCATTGATGCTTACAAGGTAGCAGGTTGCGATAGGAGCAAGAGGAATACGCACAATGCTTAACACACTCAGGACAGCATCAGGTAGTTGGAAGATTGGGCTGATTGAGAATAGCACCAGCGCGACCCAGGCGAGGAAAACCATGCGTTTGCGGCGCGTGCCAATGGGTGAGGAAAGTACTACTGTCACCGATGAGGCAAGTATGGTTACTGGCAACAGGCCAATAGCCCCTATCAGCATATTGTCGACGGTAGGGTTGAGCAAGCGATGGGTAAGTAACACCAGGATCATAAAAAAGAGAAAGATGGGGATGCGCAATATGCCTGTTGCCAGCATCAAGCCCCGGCTATAGGCAGAGCGTGAAGTCAATCTGGATAGCACTATATAAGTACGGGCGCTGGTCGATTGTCTGACCATGATGGCTGTTCCCAGGATGGCAATCGCGCTGAGGTCCCAGATCGAAGTGCCGTAGAAATAGGCTACGTTCTCCATGAACGGGAAGAACAGGGCGGCAAAAAAGACCAGTACCAGCACAAATTCTCCCCACATCCAGCCACTACGAAAGTAACTGTCTAACAGTAACCTTGCTACGGTAACAGTAGGACTGTAAAACATGTTGCTTAAAAATGAGGTTTGCGGCCTTGAGTCTTCGACTTGCTGCATATTATCTCTCCTTTTACGCGCCTGCCCGCACTCGTGTTACTTCGGCTTCGGGTCGAGTTGTCTGAATGAAAACGTCCTCAAGCGTCCGGCTCATGGGTTGAAGTGAATGAATGGGTACGCCGGCATTGACCAACGCCGCGAGTACTTCCTGCTGAGCCGAAGCGGGGATGCGCAGCACATGTTCCTGCATTTCGCTGACATGCTGCTGAATGTCTAATTGCCGTGTAACTTCCTCTGCAATCTGGCCGTCCTGCAACACGATTTCTACCACCTGCTGGCCCTGCACCAGTTCGGTTACCGCGCCCTGTTTTATGAGACGTCCCGCTTGCAAGATGCCTACGGTATCACAAAGCATTTCTACCTCTGCCAGATAATGCGAGCAAATCAGCAATGTTTTCCCCTGCTTGCGCAACTCTCCGATAATCTGGCGAACCTTCCATTGGCTGTAGGGGTCAAGCCCATTGGTCGGCTCGTCAAGAACCAGCAGGCGCGGATTGTTGAGCAGAGTTTGTGCAATCATAAGACGCTGCAACATGCCCTTTGAATAGGTCGAGAGTTTTTCGTCTGCTGCCGCTCCCAGGTCTACCTGCTCAAGTACAGAGGAGACGCGCTGTCGCTTCGCCGCGCCCCGCAGACCCGATAGCTCCGCCATGTAGGTGAGATAACGCCTTCCAGAAAAACGCAGTTCGACATATGGCCGCTCATGCAGGTAGCCAAGATGGGAGTGTGCCCGCCGCACCTCTTTTTCTCCCAACACATGTAACTGGCCCGCCGTCGGAAAAATGAAGCCCATCACCAGGCGAACGAGCGTGGATTTGCCCGCGCCGTTCTCGCCCATCAGCCCAAAGCTCATACCTTCTTCTATGGTCAATGTGACATCATCCAACGCTTTCACGCCGTTTTGATATATTTTTGTCAAGCCTGTACAGCTTATGATTGCATCTGAACTCACAAATTTGCTCCTATAGGCATACGTTCACCTGACATAATTGGCTCAACTGTTTGTTAGTATAACATGCTTGACATGCAGGAGAAGGTCGGTACACTTGTATAGTGAGAAGAAAGTTGTCAGCCGGGGAGAGAACCAATGATTGATGCACTAAAAGAAATCTTTGACGAAGTAGCCCGGCTACCTGAAGAAGATCAACTATATTTTGCCGAATTGATACAGCAGGAGCTAGCCGCCGAGAAACGATGGCAAACTCTTTTTCATGATCCTCGCTCTGAGCAAGCCCTGGGAAAATTGGTAGCCGAAGCATTAACAGAAGATGAGGCAGGAGAAACTGAGGTCATTCGTGGAAAAACCTTTCTATCATAAAGTCAAAGCCTTTCAATCCTGTTCATCTTCTTTATGGTAAAAGAGTTCATCCAGCAGATGGATACCCCTCGTTTGCAACTTTCCCAAACAGATGGGGCGAAAACCTGCCACCTCAAACGTTCCTTCCCCGTCTAACTCTTCATAGGAAAAGATGCTTTGCAATTTGAGCGTGTCTCCCTCAAATCCTTGCACTTCGGCGATATTCATAACTTTACGTGAACCGCCATCCAGCCTGGCCACGTAGACCATCAGGTCTATAGCGTGGGCAAGTTGTGTGCGAATAATGGATATGGGCAGCTTTAATTCACTGACCAGCCAGAGCATTTCGAGGCGGTCAAGACAATCGGTTGCGCTATTAGAGTACATGGTCAGGAGTGAGCCATCATAGCCGGTGAGGATGGACTGTAACAAATCAACGGTTTCGTTTCCCCGGCATTCGTCTACTACAATACGTTGGGGGCGCATACGTAAGGCATGAGCAATCAGGCGCTGCACTGTCTCCTGTTCCTGGCTGGGGCCACCTTCGTTCTGGAAGGCTTCAAGGGCAATCACTTGCTTCTGCCTTAGTTGCAGTTCAGCCACATCTTCAATGGTGACGATGCGCTCGTCGTCGGGTATGCAGTTTGCGAGAGCGTTTAATAGCGTTGTCCGGCCTGATCGAATGCCGCCACAGATGACGATGTTCAGCCTGCCCTGCACGCTTGCCCGTAAAAATTCGGCCATTTCCTGAGAGAGCATGCCGGTAGCGACAAGATCGGATAGTTCTCGCGTGGCTTTTCTGCGCTTGCGGATCGTAATTGTGGGGCCTTTCACTGTGCCTGGCGGCAGGACGATATTGGCGAATGAGCCATCAGGCAGCTTGACATCTGCGATGGGGCCATGCATGGGGCAACCAGCCATACGTAAGATGTTCTTCACTATCCGCGTGAGATGCGCTTCATCCTCAAAGAGAGGACGAACTTCCTGCATATCTCCATCTCGCTCGATATGCAGCAGGCGCGCACCAACCGCCATGATCTCACTTACCCGCTCGTCCTGCATGAATACCGTGAGCGGCCCATAGCCAAGCGTTTCATTAATCACCGCGCCGATTACCCGCTCTGCTTCATACAGGTCCGCAATATGCCCGGCAAGCAAAGGTTCAGCGCGCAGGATATCGAGGCAGCGACTGCGCACCAGTTCGGGAGTTGGAGCATCGCATCCTGGGATACTACTATCCGGCAATTCTTTCCAGATACGTTCGCTCAATCGTAAAACAGTGGGCCAGAGCCGGTGTCCGGGGAGTATATGCTCGACCGTTTCAGGCATGGACACGGGCTTTTTTTGCGGCCTTTTCGCGCCATATGTTGCTTGCTCGCCCCGCTTCTCAAGCGATTTCTCAGATAGTACGTTGCGGGGGAAATCCGGCTTTTTGCGACTCTGAGGCAATGTGTCATTTAGCCAGGAATCATCCTCTGCACTCGTTTGCACAGGCACGAGGTCTTCCATGAGTTCAGGCATCAGTTTGAGGGGTCTGGTCAATTCGTCCGCCAGCCGCTCGCGTATCTGCCGCTCCGGCCTTTCAATTTCTGCTAGTGAGGGTAAACGCTGATGACGCATGGTACGCATAACGCGGCGCGTTCCCATACGCGGTCGCAAACTTCTTGCCGCTAATCCATTTCCATAATTCGGCTGCTCAAGTACCATAGACGTATCTCCAACCACCACAGGTGTTTATAACTGTATCTCACTTCCAGTATAAACACCTCGGTGAAAATGGAGAGCGATAATCAAATCTCGTCCTTAAGCCAGTTACGTTCCTCTTCTGTCAATGGAAGATGTTCCGCTGCTATCTGCACAACGCGCAATACCTGTTCGACAATTGCCCGGTGTTCAGGCCCCATCAATGGTCTGGCAAACATGTAGGTTTCACGATACAGGTGGAGTGAGGCAATGCCACGCGCTCTGAGTAGTGCAATAGCTTCTGGACCTGGTTGTAAACCTGTTGCGATACGATGATAGAGAGTCCAGGGAGATTTCAATCCCACCGCCTCTTGAACCTGCTGATAGTAGGTGCTGTCACTGGTAATCAGGATTTTGTGGCAGAGGGCTGTAAGCAGGGTCAGTTCCGACACCAGTCTTGAAGTTACAAGGGCGAGACCCGGCAGGTTTTCCTGCTGAAATTCGCGCAATACCTTTTGCGCATCCTCAGCTTTCAACATCATCCATAGGCTGACATTTGCATTCAAGGCGCCCTGGATATCTTCCCAGCGAAAGGCATCGATCTCGGCAAGTAAAGCTGCTACCGAACCATCTTTGTCTAACAAAAGACGGTGTTTGCCACTGGCGAAAAGGATAGCTGCCTGCGGTCGCTTCAACATCTCGCGTATCTCAGCTACCGAGGTCATTTTGATACTGATAAGCTTATCCTGACGATACATAAAGCGCTTGGGTGGCGGTCTGACTCCTTCACGATAGAAGCAGGCCAGATCAACATCGCTATATTCAGTAGCTGTTCCACGCGCATAACTTCCACCCAGCGTTATCCCAACGATATCCTGGGAATTGAGTTCTTGCACCAGTTCGCGTAAAAATTCTTCGGATAGAGTGGTTGCCTGCTGTTTTTGAATTTCGGCCATAGGGAATGTTCCTTTGGATTTTACATTCGAGAGACTTTTTTACGATATACTATGACCAACCTATCTTCCGATGTCATGATGATGGTCTGCTTTAAGCTGTTCAAGAATGCTATCGGGGTCATAGAGGGGCTGGTTGATCTGGGTCTCAGCACAATACATGTAGCTGTGAAAGCCATAGGCGGGCTGCTGCCAGTAATCAGAGCGAATAATGCCCTTATTGCAGTCATCGAGAGTCGCGGAGACAAAGCCTATGTTGTGATAGAGAAAATCTACTCGCTGGCCCTGGATAGTGAGCCACGCGCCGCCATTGACCCAGGGTCCCCCACCTCCTAAATCCGTGACAACGGGATCAGGCGTATCATTCAGGCTGTTGACAAGAGAACGAATATGGGCAATATCCAGGGGCTGTTGTTCGAAATAGTAGAGGCCAATATCAATATCAGAGTCAGGCCGCGCTGAACCACTGGCATATGAACCACCCAGGACGATTGCTCTTAGACCAGAAACTTGCTTTAATTGCGCAACAAGTTGTTGCAGCAATACCTCGTGATTGTTAATGTTGGGCCTCCTAGCGGGGCTAATTCAATTCCTTCCAATAATAATAGACGGTCTCGCCAGGCGGACAGTTCTCCAATGTGCCATACAGTTTGTATCCCAGCTTCTCATAAAATTGGGGAGCTTGATAGTCAGAGGTGGCAAGACGAGCATACTGGCAGCCTCGTTGGCGCGCTTCCTGTTCTGCACGTTCCATAAGCTGGCGGCCTATGCCTTTATGGCGCAGACCTTCATCGACCCACATCACGCTGATCTCAAGCCACATAGGAATGCTGTGTGTTCTTCCTACTAATCCCCCAAGAATAGTTCCCGCTCGATCTAGTATATAGATGTGTAACGGAAGCGGCTCATGCTGCTCGACAGGAAGCGCGGTACTATGGGCCAGGTTAAAGGCGACAAGCTGGTTGGTAATATAATCTTCCCGCTGCTCGTTTACAGTATGATCGAATATGTACGGCTCCTGGTCTTCTTCTGTCATGAGGCGCTCTCCTATACGGTTGATAGCACAACCATATTTTACACCTCTCTCCTCCGGTCGGCAATCAGTATCCTTCCTTTTGTGTAAGACCTACCCCTTTAGGAAAAACTCACTTACTGCCCTGGCAACCTCCTGCGGAGCCTTCTTGTCGATTCCAAAGTGGTCGAGCTTCGGACACTCCTTTGTTTCAGAGTGCGGGAGGACCGTTGCAAGCTGCTTCATCGATATATCTACCCATTTACTGTCGCTTTTCCCACCATACATAAGCAGGACATCAGCGGGTATCTCCCGGTAGTTTTCATAACTGCTATCAAGTCGGGCCACTTCCTGATGCTCGCGCAAAGTTTGCGCGAGCAGACTAAACATTAGCTTGCGCTCGCGAGATCTGAGAAAGAGCGGAACCAGCAGCTTCATGAGCCAGGGGGGCGTGTTGCGGGCGCGTTCAGGGCCGAGACCGAGTGTGAACTCTACAAAGGCATCGAGGTATTTCTTCTCGGCGAGCTTCTTTTCATAGCTGGGCATCCAGTTCATGGGAATGGAACCACCAATAGATACGCCCGGTTCGTAGACCGCTATTTTTCTAAACGCCGGGTTGTTGCGCGCAACTTCCAGGGCTACCAGCCCACCGAAGCTGTGACCAACGAGCAACGACGCGCCAGTTTTGCTCTGCAATGCCAACACATCTTCACACTCTTTGACAATACTGTAATCAGCGCCTTGTGGACTGCTCAGACCTCGCCCGCGGCGTTCGATAATGTGGACAGTAAAATGCTCAGCGAGCGAGCGCCCGAAGGCAGCGTAACCTGCCGCTACAGAAAGTGCGCCAGGGATAACAATAACTGCAGGCCCGCTTCCCATGCCGAGATAGCTAATCTGCGCTCCATCACGGGAAAGGACGGACTGGGTGGTGTCTTCGGCTGTACGCGTGTGAGTGGTGGTCATCATTTCTCCTTTTTCATTTTCATCATCAGAGCCTGGTGTAACCGTTCGGCCTGTTCGCGGAAGTGGTCAGCATCCACGCCTGCCATGTCCATCAACTGGTCAAAATGTGAGTCCAGAACCTTTCTCCCTTGCGCGACCACTTCGCCCCCTTTGGGGGTGATGGACACGAGACGCTTACGAGCATGCTCGGGGCTTTTCACTACCTCGATGTAGCCGTCTTTGGCAAGCTCCACAAGCATGGTGCTGACAGCCGGATCGCTATAGCCCAGCGCAACTGCCAGCTCATGTTGCGTAACGGTGCCACTGTGTTGCAGCACCGTCAGGAAAAGAAACCGCCTGTATGAGATGCCTACATGCTCCTGTAGCAGTTGCTCGGCTGCACGGTCGAGTTCAAACATCAGTCTGCCTAAAAGATAGGCAACAGAGTTCTCCATTACAATATGAACCTCTTTAATATTAACTAGTTAATATTAAAGAGGTTAACATAGATTGGTGAAAAATGCAAGGCTTTTAAGGAGTTTTTTTGAGGAGAGTGGAAGTTTATGTGCTTCTCCTGATTTCGACCTGCCCATTCCTCACACGCACCTCATATTTTGGCGCGGGAACCGTTGCCGGGCCGGTCAACACACGTCCATCACGCATGCAGAAGCGGGAGCCATGCCAGGGACATTGCACTACATCTCCCTCGAGCGTTCCTTCGTCTAGCGGGCCGCCAGCGTGAGAACAGGTCGCGGAGATAGCGTAATACTGCTGGCCCTGGCGCATCAAGACGACTGGCACACCTGAAGCGATGACGCGATAGAGTTTCTGCTCCTCGATCTGGTCAGCAGGCATTACCGCTTCAAACTGATCATTTGCGGCTTCCCAGGCGGTATGATTGACGTTTGTGCCTTTGACAAATACCATGTCGCCGCCGAGATACCCGGCGTAGGTCATGCAGAGCGCGCCAATAAACCCGATGGTTGCTGCAAGAATGCTGTCACCCGCTCCCTGATTAAGGCGCAGGATCAGCGAGACGATGTAGAGAACCAGCGCAAGGGAGTTGAACAGCGCGTGATTGAGGCCAACGCGGCGTTCTGCTCCATAGCTGTCGCTCCAATCGGCAAAGCCGGTGATTGCTGCTCCGATTGCGCCGAGAATGCCCACACTGACCGTCACTTCTGCTGCGCGGGCAGCCCATGATAAATTGATTGGGGAGATAAGCCAGAGGATATCGAAGAGGGCCGTTAAGAGCCACGCGCCAATGGGGATATCGGTCAGCACAGGATGAAGAGGATGGCCGAACCACGTTCCATGAAGCAAGCTTTTAAAGCGTCTGGGCGGCTTGCGATTCGCTCCGATCAGCACCTGGATACCATGCTGGAGCTTATCGCTCACACGTTCCGCAAAAGGCTGTGATGTCTCTGGCGCTGTCGTTTCGCTGGCCGCGAGAGCCGTGATAGCATTTCCTGAACAACCACATTCTGTACACATGAGAACCTGCTCCTTTCGGATAAATAAGTCCGTTTTCATTGTTTACTGTTTCTATACCATATTAATTCCATAAAGTCAATATTTTATTTGACTTACTTGACAACAAAGCGACTATCCTGTAAACTTTCTACAGAGGAGGATTATGTCTAAGCTACCCTGGAATCAGCGCTTTTTTGGCAGCACGCGCGGGCGCATTTTGACGCTGTTGCGCCGTTCCAATCGCACAGTAGAGGAACTGGCGCAGGCATTGGAATTGACGGATAATGCTATTCGCGCTCATTTAGCAACGCTTGAGCGGGATGGGCTTGTTGTGCAGCATGGCCTGCGTCGAGGCGGGGGCAAGCCGTCCTACGTCTATGAACTCTCTCCCGAAGCGGAGTATCTTTTCCCTAAATCATACGGCCAGGTCCTCAATGAACTATTGAGCGTGCTTCATGAGCGGATGAGCGTGGATGAACTGGAGGACGCGCTGCGGGCAGCAGGTCGGCGCATCGCCTCGCGCTGGAGCATTCCACAGGAGGATTTGCAGCTACGCCTGCAGGCTGCCGTTGAAGTTCTCAATGAACTTGGTGGAATGGCTGAACTTGAAGAGGAACACGGACATTACTGTATTTCGGGTTATAGTTGTCCGCTCGCCTCGGTTGTGCCGGATCACCCGGAGGCCTGCCATCTTGCGGAGGCTTTATTGACTGAACTGGTTGGAGTGCCTATCAAAGAAGAATGCCAGCAGGGCGAGCATCCTCGCTGCCGGTTTGTTCTACCGTGACACGATTCTAGAGGCCGACTCGCCTGCATAAAAATTGCAGAGAAAAAGCTCTTGAAACCAACTCATCCTATCAGCTATATTGTATGCATGCGAACTAAATTTGGGAGAGGGATAGAAGATGGAACCCGTTGAAAGTCCTAACTGGCTCATTTCTGCTTGCATTCATCTATGTTAATCTATACAGTGATGGCATGTCGTGAAAAAGGCTCTCTCACATGTCATCCTGAGCGCAGCGAAGGATCTGCGGCCTCAGCACACGAATCGCGGGGGAACAGAGGTCCTTCGCTGCGCTCAGGTTTCATCGAGCATCAGAGCAAAATAACGCGCCAGATTCCATTAGTGGCGCTCTACCGCAAGGAAGATTAAAGACTGGAACTTTATGCCTGAAAGCAATGCGAAAAGATCGATAACCAATATGGGGCAGCGCGTTCTGACGCCGCGAGAACTGAACAGAACATTGCTTGCACGTCAGATGTTGCTGGAACGCGCAAATATCTCTATTCTTGAAGCTATCGAGCGGCTGGTTGGCCTTCAAGCGCAGACACCAAACGCGCCCTATATTGGCCTGTGGACGCGACTGGCAATATTCCAGCGCAATGACCTCGTTCAACTTCTAGAACAGCACAAGGTGGTTCGCGCCACGCTTATGCGCTCGACCCTGCACCTGGTGACGGCAAAAGATTATCTACTCCTGCGACCTGCGCTCCAACCGGCCCTCACTCGCGCTCTTTACGCCTTTTTCGGCAAAGCAGGTAGAGAGATCGAGATCGAGCCGCTTGTCTCTGCCGCCCGCGCCTACATTGAGGAGAAACCGCGCACCTTTACAGAAATACGCGCTCACTTAACAGAACTCAACCCGGATACTGACCCCGCGCTTATGGCCTACGTGGTGCGAACGCATCTCCCACTGGTGCAGATACCGCCCGGCGGCGCGTGGAACTTCGCAGGCAGTCCAGCCCACGATCTCGCTGAAAGATGGCTTGGTCAACCACTGGCAACTCCAGAGGAAGGCTTTCGCTATCTTGTTTTCCACTATCTCGCCGCCTTCGGCCCTGCTACGGTACGCGACATTCAAGCATGGTCGGGTCTAACTGGCCTGCGTAACGCTCTTGAGGAACTGCGCCCAGGACTTTGTACCTTCCGCGATGAGCAGGGCAACGAGTTGTTTGATTTGCCGGATATGCCTTTGCCTTCCGCAAATACGACTGCTCCAGTGCGCTTTCTCCCCGAATTTGATAACCTGATTCTTTCTCATGCCGAACGCGGGCGCGTGGTCGTAGATAAGTATCGCTCCTCGATTTTCCTTTCCGCTGGTCGCGTCCGCGCCACATTTCTCGTTGATGGCTTCACTGCCGGGACCTGGAAAATCGAGCGGACGGGCAAAAATGCAAAACTGCTGATCGAGCCATTTGAAACACTTTCTAACAAAGTGTGTGATGAACTAGTTGAAGAGGGAAAGCAACTTTTGCGTTTCGTCGAGGATGATGCAGAGAAGTTTGAAGTCCAGTTTGCCAATAAGTAAGAAAGAACTGTTATGTCACTCTCACACCGGGCATTGCTTCGCCTGCACGTAGAAGCTGTATGGGGCGTCCGACTACCGCCCATAGACCAGGATGAAGTTGAACTTTTGCCGGAGAGCGCGTCTCCAACCTGGAAACTCTGTGTGGCACAAATGGATCAGGATAGAGTGTATATATGGCGACCAGACATTGACGCAGCAGAGCGTGAAGCATTGCGCTCCCAGGTAGATGAGGCGCTGGACTTTCCGCCGCTCAGGTTCTCTCTGCCGGGCATCAGCCGCGAATTTGCCCATTATCTTGCTGCTGAGCCTGCCATGAACTTTTCTACGGCCCGGAGCATAGCGCGTCAAGTTACAGAGCAAGACCGAGAAATCCTTGAAGCTTTCCAGGCACAGAGCGGCGATGACTGCCTTCATCCTGAAAAGTTTCCGCTTATCGGAGTCGTCATTGATGGGCGTTTAGTAAGTCTCGCCCATAGTTCCCGGCGCACAAGTGAGGCCTGCGAGCTGGGTATAGACACGCTGCCGGAAGCGCGCCGTAAAGGTTATGCGCTGGCAGCAACAATTGTATGGACACGGGCAATATTGCAAGAAGAACTTGTACCCCTATACAGCGCCCTTGCGGAGAATAATGCTTCACTTCGTTTAGCCGAAAGGGCGGGTTATCGAATTTTTGCGCGGGTCGCAACATTTGAAAAGGACAATACTTAAAAGAAACTTCTGAAATTTCTCGTAGATTCTGTCGATTCGGCAACCTCCCATTCGTCGTTTTACTGAAAAAGGGAAAATTGACCGTCCTTTTTCGATATTGTCGCTCGATGAAAGGAACATATCAGATGCGTTACTTACTGCTGATTTACGGGAATGAGGCGGCCCAGGCACAGCGCAGCCAGGAACAACTGGCTACCGAGTTTCAGGCTTACGACGAATACACGAAAGCACTGGCGGAAAGCGGGGCATTGGAAAGTGGCAACGCGCTCCAACCAACTAATACGGCGACAACTGTGCGGGTTCGCGATGGCAAAACGCTGACTACTGACGGCCCCTTTGCCGAGACGAAAGAGCAGCTTGGCGGTTATTACCTTGTCAATTGCAAAGACCTTGACGAGGCGATTTCCTGGGCGTCTAAAATTCCCGGCGCGGCAATTGGCTCCATCGAGGTTCGCCCGGTCATGGAATTTTAAAGACAGCATGAACACATCGCAGCAGGTGATATCCGAGACATTTGCTCGCGAGGCGGGGCGCATCCTTGCGGCGCTCATCGGCACAGTGAGAGATTTCGAGCTGGCCGAGGATGCGCTGCAAGACGCCCTGTTGATGGCGCTTGAACGCTGGCCTGTTGATGGCGCGCCGCGCAATCCAGGTGCCTGGCTTCTGACAACGGCCCGCCATAAGGCCATTGACCGCCTGCGACGTGAAAGCACGCTGGCGCGCAAACAGGCCTTGCTTCAGAGACTGCTTGAGCAAGAGGAGCAGAGAGGAGTAGAGGACATGGACGATGCTTCGATTCCCGATGAACGCCTCAAGCTCATCTTCACCTGCTGCCATCCCGCCCTGGCCTTAGAAGCCCGTATTGCCCTGACACTGCACACGTTGGGCGGCCTATCGACTCCTGAAATAGCTAGCGCCTTCCTCGTCCCACTTCCCACAATGGCGCAGCGTCTTGTCAGAGCCAAACGCAAGATTCGCGACGCAGGCATTCCCTATCGCGTACCAGCGGCCCCGGTGCTGGGAGAACGGGTCGAGGCCGTTTTCTCCATCCTCTACCTCATCTTCAACGAGGGATATACCGCCACATCCGGCAGCGACTTGATACGCCGCGACCTCTGTGACGAAGCCATCCGATTGACCCGCATTCTGATCTCGCTGCTTAACCAGCAGAGCCTGCATAGCGAGGTTCCTGAAGCGATGGGACTGCTCGCGCTTATGCTCCTGCACGACTCCCGGCGTGAAGCGCGTGCCGGTTCAGAAGGCGCACTGATCCTGTTAGAAGACCAGGACCGCTCGCTTTGGAATGCGAATAAAATACGCGAAGGTTTGCGGATACTCGATTGTGCGCTGCATATGAAGCAACCAGGACCTTACCAGGTTCAGGCTGCCATCAGCGCCTTACACGCGCAGGCAAATCAGGCAGAAGATACGGACTGGCCGCAAATTGCCGCCCTCTACAATATCCTGATGAGCATGGTGCCTTCGCCCGTTGTTGAACTGAACCGCGCCGTTGCTATTGCGATGGCGGATGGTCCTTTGCAGGGTCTCGCGCTGTTAAACCGGCCAGGGCTGGAAAAAGACCTGCATGACTACTACCTGTTTCATGCCGCCCGCGCCGACCTGCTACGAAGGTCGGGGCGAATGTCTGATGCGCGGGAAGCTTATACAGTGGCGCTTCATCTTTGCCAGAATGAACGTGAGCGGGCTTTTCTGCAACGACGCATCGATACGACTGAGACATAACTTGGCTTTTCATCCTGCTTTGCATCTCACTTTGCCCCACAATTATAAAATTTTATGACATTGATATAGAACTGAGCATGAAAGGATGTTTGTATGGAAGCCAAAAACACGCCTATTAGCCCACGCATTACCGCATTGCAGGACGCGCTGACATCAGGAAATGCTGCTGCGCTTGAGGCGTTCTGGCAGGAAATTATCGAACATGGCACACCTCTGATTGAGGCCATTGAACGGGATGAAAAGCATTACCTGGTGACATTTCTTTGGCGCGACCAGGGAGAAACGCGCAATGTGGTGGTCTATGGTGGACCCACAGGATTAGATTCCCCGGCACTCAACCAGATGACACGCTTGCTTGATACCGATCTTTGGTACAAGACGTACCGGGTCCAATCGAATTTGCGTGGCGTATACTCCTTCTCTTTGAATGTTCCTTTGATAGAAACAGATGAGAGCCATAACAATGCCCCTCGTTTCCTGCGTGATCCCCTCAATCCGTTGGTGTCTCATCAGGTGGAAGAGCCTTCCGAAACAGAGCTGGTGCTGTCTCTCCTCGAACTACCTGACGCTCCCGCCCAGCCCTGGATTGTACCTCAACCCGGCGTGAAACCAGGGCGACTCGATATTCATCACCTGCGCAGCCAGATACTCAACAATGAGCGCCGGGTCTGGGTTTACACACCTGCCAGTTATACCACTGGCGGCGAGCCAGATGGTCTCTTACTCTTGTTTGATGGGTTTTTCTACACGCATCATATTCCTGGCAAAACCATTCTCGACAATTTAGTGCAGGCAGGCAAGATTCCACCCCTGGTAGCGGTCATGCTCGATAACCCGGATCAGGAGACACGCAATCGCGAACTGACCTGCCATCTTCCTTTCGTGGACTTTATCACCCAGGAACTTTTGCCCTGGCTTCATGAGCGGTACCACGTAACCAATGATCCCGCTCAGAGTATTGTTGGAGGTTCTAGCTACGGAGGATTAGCCGCCGCTTTTGTTGGCTTAAAAGCTTCAGCCAGCTTTGGAAATGTGCTTTCACAGTCTGGCTCTTTCTGGTGGGACAAAGACGGAGAAGAGGACATTCCGCAAGAGTGGATCACGCAACAGTTTTTCTCCAGCCCTCGCTTACCGCTGCGTTTCTACCTCGAGGTCGGCTTGAAAGAGGATTGGAAATGGCTTCACATGGTTACCTGTCACCGCCATCTCCGCGATGTGCTGCTCCTCAAAGGCTACGAGGTTCACTATTCAGAGTTCAATGGCTACCACCACTTCGTAAGTTGGCGCGGCTCATTGGCGGACGGATTGATGGCGCTGGTTGGCAAAAAGCACGACTGAATCGAACAGGTCTGTATCAGAATCTATAGACTTTCTGATACAGACCAATTTTTTGCGCGATAGCGACTTCCAATCAATAAAAAAAGGATGGCGCTACCTTTCGTACCAGGTAACAATCATAGCCCGGCCCAGCGTATGGCTGAAGAGATTGAAGCCCAGGAAGGCCGGTGTAGCATCCTTGCTCAGCCCCAATGACTCAACGTCAACTGCATGCACAACGATATAGTAGTGATGTTTTCCATGACCAGGAGGAGGCGCTGCGCCCACATAACCAAACTGCCCGGCATCGTTGCGAAGCTGGAATGCGCCTTGAGGAAGCCCGGAGCCTTGCTCGTCGCCAGCCCCACTGGGAAGTTCAGTCACGCTGGCAGGAATATCCACGACCGCCCAATGCCAGAAGCCGCTGGCTGTAGGCGCTTCCGGGTCATAAATAGTCACGACAAAACTCTTTGTTTCTGCTGGAAAACCGCGCCATGACAATTGTGGCGAAATATCCTGACCGCCCGCGCCAAAGACTCCACTGACCTGGGGCTGGGGCATTTTCTCCCCATCCTGCACATCACTGCTTGTTACCTCGAATGAGGGAACTTTGGGCAAGTCCTCATATGGGTTGTAACTCATATGGTAGTCTCCTTTCTACACGTTTGGAGTGAACCAATCCGTAGATATTTTATCTTATTTTGCGTTCAGTTGGTAGTAAAGCAGCTTCTAAAGCCGCGCTTTCGGAAGCGTGTAAGAACTAACAATATGTTCGACCTGCCTGACGTGCTGCCGTTCATGCGTAGCCAACCACCGCGCATAGAACAGCACCGTCCGTTCGAGAACCTTTCCCGCCCCTGTAACAGTCGCCGTGCGTGACCAGCCTTCGGGCGGCAACGGTTCCAGGAAGGCCAACAACTCGGCACGTTGTGAGGTAAAAGCGCGCAACGAGGGCCGGAATTCCAGTTCGGGATAGTCCGTCTGTTTGATCCAGGTAAGAGGATTAATAGCCCGTATCGTCGGCCTGTCCTCTTTGATAATCGTCCTGATGCAGTTACCCCAGACATCGGCACATGAACGGAGATGGGCAAGCACGTCATTGGCGGACCACTGATCAGGATTGGGTGCAGTATGCAATTGAGTTGGTGCCAGACCATCAGTAAGTGTGGCAAGGCGCGTGGGCGTTGCTGCAAGCAAAGTGAGAATCTGCTCAGGCGTGAGCAATGTTTTGCCGGGCATGTAACATCATCCTTTCGCACAGGCAAGGGACACGCATTGATTTCCAACCCGGTGTTGCGCGTCAATTTCTGCTTTTCTTCCATCTTAGCATAGAAAGCGGCGAAAAGATGTCCTATTTCTTACAGGGTTGCCTGATAACCGTTTTCAACTTCTCAGGAGCAGATTTTCGGGGATCACCGAGATAGATTTCGTGGTGTTTTCCTGACAAGTTATAGCCCTGTTCCTTGATAAAGCTATGTACTTTCTCAATCGTGGGCTTTTCCGCCGCATAGAGGCCGATATGCATAATCTGGGCCGCTAAGCCTTCGGAAAAGCGTTCCAGGCGAATTTTGCTGAGGGCGGGAGATGGCTTCTTCTGCTCCACCTGCTTCAAGGCTTCTTGAAAATGCTCCAAAGTGACAATATCCGGCTGCATAATCATCATGGTCCACAGCCAATCATTCTTCTTATCCACGCTAAATGCGCGCATGTCCTCTACCCACCAGAGGCCTTCAAGCGGCATCACCGGATAGTCAATGCCCAGTTCCTTTCTGATCAGAAACTTAAGGGTGTAAGCCATGCTGTACAAAGCGCTGACGGCATCTGAATATTTCTGTGCCGTGTTGGGATCGCCCATGCCATCTATCATCAGAAATTGCATCTCAGGAACATCTACCAGCACAACCCCTTTCGTCGAAGGATTATAAAGGTGCTTGAGGTCTTTTTTCAGGTCGAGTACTTTCAGCTCTGGTTTGTTTGCTGTTGTCTTGTGCATTGTTTTTCCTCCTCTGCATGATTAGCTCTATCACCACTATATAGGCTCCTGTAGCTGGAGAGTCAAGCAGGTAGAATAGAAGCCACCGAGAACAAGAAAACTACCGAAAACAAACGAGAGACACCCGCAAGGGGTGTCTCTACAGCCGGAATGGAACTTGTAGAGACACCCCTTGCGGGTGTCTTTTTTGTTTCTCCGAAGGCTTCGAGAATTTCTCCACGCCAAAAACAAAAAACGGGACGAACCAATTGGTTCGTCCCAAAACGTCCTACAAATCTTAATCCAGGTAGTCTTTCAGCTTGCGGCTGCGGCTTGGGTGGCGCAGTTTGCGCAGCGCCTTCGCCTCGATTTGACGGATACGCTCGCGGGTGACGTGGAATTCCTTGCCGACCTCTTCGAGCGTGCGACTGCGGCCATCGTCCAGGCCGAAGCGCAGTTGCAGTACCTTGCGCTCGCGCTCGGTCAGGCTGTCCAGCACATCTTCGACCTGCTCTTTGAGCAGTTGATGGCTGGCGGCATCCGCCGGAGCCAGCGCCGTGTGATCTTCGATGAAGTCGCCCAGGTGGCTGTCGTCTTCCTCGCCAATCGGCGTCTCAAGGCTGACAGGTTCCTGGCTGACCTTGATGATCTCGCGCACCTTCTCCGGGCTGATCTCCATCTGCTCGGCGATCTCCTCAGACGTGGGTTCGCGGCCCAGGTCTTGCAGCAGGCGGCGGCTGATGCGGATCAGACGGTTGATGGTCTCAACCATGTGAACCGGAATGCGGATCGTGCGCGCCTGATCGGCGATGGCACGAGTAATGGCCTGGCGAATCCACCACGTCGCATACGTGCTGAACTTATAGCCCTTCGTGTAATCGAACTTCTCGACCGCGCGAATCAGGCCGATATTGCCCTCCTGGATCAGGTCCAGCAGGCTCATGCCGCGACCAATGTACTTTTTCGCCACGCTCACTACGAGGCGCAGGTTGGCCTCGGTCAGGCGGCGCTGGGCCTCCTCACCATCTTCGATGATGCGGTAGTCACGCTGCAACACCGGCTTCAACAGTTCGGCTCTGCCGCGCTCCATGCGCTTCGCAAGGCGTACCTCTTCCTCAGCCGTGAGCAGGGGCACGCGCCCGATCTCGCGCAGGTACATGCGAACGGGATCGTCCAGGCTGCTCTCCAGGTCGGCAACAACCAGGCCGAGGCCTTCGTTCAAATCATCCCACTTTTCATGAGCCATGACTTCGACATCCACCACGTCCTCGGGTCCTGGCTCCCAGTCAACCGGTGGCTCCTTGCTTGGATCCAGCGCATCCATAGCTTCTTCATCCTGTAACTTAAACAGGTCATACGTCTCAGGCGCTTCAACAGGAGTCACAAAGCTACCTCCTGGAGCAGCATGCGCATGACCGGCGATCGCGCTAAGACCGAAAACCGCGTCCTTCTCATCCAGCATGGAGTCATCGAACGGCTCCACAACAAACATATCACTCAATGGTTCCGTGTTCATACGATCGGATTTAACAAATTCAAGCACTTCTTCTTCATTCACCATTCTGGCATCCCCCTTCAGAAAACAGGTGTCGGATAAATCGAATATAAATGATAACTCCTGTCTCCTGGTCCAAATTCTTTCTCACGCTGCCGGTGTGCTATTGGAACACCATCACATGAAAAAGCATCAATGAATAAATTGATGATTCCCTAAAACTCCTTACGACCAACCTATCCCTGTAAACGCATTGCCGTGTTGATAGTTCGCAATCGCCGGTGGATATCCAGCAATTGCTGCTGGTACTGCTGTACGGCTTCAGCATTCCCAGCCTCACTTGCCTCACGGACAAGATATTGGATTTCCGTATTCAATTGTAATAAGCGTGCCCGCTTGAGCCGGGTTGCGCACTGGACTGCTGCTTTTTCCAGTCCTGCTCCTTCTAATGGTGGTCCCAACTCAATGCTCTTGCGCGCTCGCTCTAAGGTTGCCAGCAGCGCAGAAGGCACAACCTGTTCTAAGGATTGAAATAAGGGGGAAGATCCACGTTGATGTATCGAGTTGAAAATGCGGTACAACTCTCGCGTGTCTGTCCCTGCAAAGTCACCATCGTTTATTATACCACAAACATGCGTACTTAGCTCGGGATTCGTCAAGAGTAGCCCAATCAGGTAGTCCTCCCATTTTACCCTATCCAACCTGTTCCTGTCAAGTCCAAATGTTCTTACATCGTGTGGCTCCGCCGCCTGCCTGGTCGAACCAGTATTTCCCGCTCCATCACCCCGCCCATTGTCTCTCTTGCTCTCCGCTTCTCCCTCAAGGTAACGTTGACTGCTTCGTTCCGTGAAGTGCGCCGTGATGCCGGACTTCTGCCCGCGCAACAGGCGTTGTAGCTCCATATTCAGGCTGCGCTCGTCCATACTGATCATTTTCGCCAGCTTCTGAATATAGGCATCGCGCCGGATGCGGTCGCTGATGGCCCCGATGACCGGCAACAGGCGTTTGGCCGCCTCGGCCTTGTCTCGCGGCTGCTTCAAATTCAATCCGGCGGTGCGCGCCTCAAAGAAGTAATCGATCAGCGGCACCGGATGCTGCACCTTGTCTCGCCAGGCCTCGACATCGCGCCGGATGAATTCGTCCGGGTCCTCTCCGGGCGGCAGTTGCAGAACGTTGATCTCCGCGTCAACCTGCTCCTCCAACCGGATCATGCCGCGTGGCTCGGAGTACCTGCCCTTCTCGCGGTCGCCAGACTTCCTGCTCTCTCCTGCGGATAGCGGCACCGGAACCAGCGTGCGATCAAAGCCTTTCAGGGCTTCCTCGATGCCGTGTTCGGTGGCTGCCATGCCTGCGGCGTCCGGGTCTAGGGCCAGCGTTACCTGTTTGGTCAGTTTCTTCAGTTGTGCAATGTGCTTCTCGGTGATGGCGCTGCCTATACAGGCAACAGTCTGTTTCGTTCCATACTGGTGAGCAATGACGGCGTCAACATATCCTTCTACAATAACAACCTGACCGGCCTGTTTTATTGCATCTCGGGCCATGTCGAGCGCGTACAACACCGTGTTTTTCTCAAACAACGGTGTCTGCGGTGAGTTCAGGTACTTCGGTTGACCATCCCCCAACGCTCGCCCACCAAATCCGATCACCCGGCCCCGCATATCCCGGATGGGGAAAATGATCCGGTGCCGGAAGTAATCGTAGATGCCACCACCATCTTTCCCCACCTCACTCGTCGCTTTACCCAGGTCCCGCTCTCTCGCCAGTCCACCTCTCACCAATTCACGCTCGCTATAACCACGCGCCAGCAGGTACTTGCTTAAGCCGTCCCACTGCTCGGGAGCATAGCCAATACCGAATGCCACCACCGTTTCTGTCGTAATGCCCCGGCTCTGTAAGTAGGCCCGCGCCTCTGCGGCCTCCTTTGAACGAAGCAGCATCTGGTGAAACCAGAGCAGCGCGTCCTCGTTGAGCTTGCGCAGCCGCTCCCGCTCGGCGTGTAACGCCCGCTCTTCCTCCGGGTCCCGCCCGCCGGGTTCCTCTACCGAAACACCAGCCTTTTCGGCCAGATAGAGCAAAGCGTCCCGGAATTCCAGCCCCTGGTACTTCTCAACGAAGGTGAAGACATCGCCGCCTTCATTGCAGCCAAAGCAGTGCCAGCTCTGTGAATCGGCAAAGACATGAAACGATGGCGTGCGCTCGTTATGAAACGGGCAAAGGCCTCGATACGACTTCCCTGATTTCTGTAAAGCGACCACCAGGCCTATCTCTTCAACCACGTCTATCTTTGCTTTGATAGTCTCGATCACCGATGTCATGTCGCCAGATCCTTGTGTATAAACGTGGTGGATAAGCTTCTCTCACACCTGATATAACGAGTAATTTTGCGGAAAGTCGCGCCGCATTAACCAAAAGTACAATATTCACATTTTTTGATGGGATGTAGAGACATCCCTCGCGGATGTCTTTCCGCTTTTTCCCTACATCGGGGCCTTCCCTCTTTTCTTTATATTCCGTTTGATACTACGAACATGCATTCAATTTAGATACGTTTTCATATCACAGACGCATCACAGCCAAAAATTTGTACCAGGTTTTCCTGATCGAAAAGTTATTTCCTTATCTATCCGAGAAGAGACAAACGAAAGATACAGGTAGGCCTGATGAAAGACACCAATAGAGCTAGCCGAAAGACACCCGCAAGGGGATGTCTCTACCATTCAAATCCCCTTTTTCCTGGTCGAAAAGTTATCCACATTTCCACAGTCCCTATATTACTATTATTCTTTTTTATAAAAAAATATAAGTAATTACCGTAGCAGTAATAGGGGATGTGGATAAGCGGATAACTTTTCTTCGATGTTTTTGGCAATCCTTCTCAAATGGCCTGAGAAGCGGCTTTAAAGCCTGTGGATAACTTATCCACAGGCTTTTTTTATGCGGATAAGTTGGGGATAAAGTGGGATAAACAGTGGATAAGTTGCTGGGTTTTGGGGATAACTTATCCCCGCCTGAGAAGCCTGTGGATAACTTATCCACAGGTAATGGGGATAACTTATATTACTTATCCCCAGTCCAGAAAAGCTGTGGATAACTTGTCCACAGCCCGTGTGGATAAGTGCCTGTCTGCTCGAATGCTATGTGGAAAGTGTGGATAACTTATCCACAGTGATTGTTAATAAGTTTTTTGTTGGAACCCGCCTGTTAAACGATGTGGATAACTTTGGCGAAGAGAGAGAAAGAAGCTGGAGAAGAAAACGACGTTGGAGCGACTTATACACATTTCTAAACACTTGTCCACATTTTTGCCCGATTTATCCACGTCTCAATAAATTTTCATGAACGTTTTCATGAAAATTTATTCATGAAAAGATGAACGAAAATTCATCAACAGAAAGGCCATGTGGATAATGTGGATAAGTTATCCACAGCCAATGTGGAAAAGCGCCTGCCCGATCGGTTGTCTTGTGGATAATGTGGATAAGTTATCCACAGCCAATGTGGAAAAGTATCTACCTGGTCGATTGCTATGTGGAAAGTGTGGAAAACTTATCCACAAGTAATGTGGAAAACTTATTACCGGCTGTTTGTTGTGTGGATAATGTGGATAAGTTATCCACAGCCAATGTGGAAAAGTATCTACCTGGTCGATTGCTATGTGGAAAGTGTGGAAAACTTATCCACAGCCTTTGTGGATAACTCGAAGAGGCTTAAAAAGCGCTGTGAATAATGTGGAAAACTTATCCACAGCCTTTGTGGATAACTCAAAAAGGGCCAAAAATAAAAAGTTATCCACAATTAATGTGGATAACTAAGTGGAAAAATGTGCAAAACTTTCAGGAATGTGTTTATACTGGTAAAGCTCGTTCGGGAAAACGGACTCCCAGGTGCGCCACCAGTTTATACACTCGTAAAAGTTCGCCAATACTGATTGCTGAAGCAAATTCGTTATGCGCCTGTTGTGGTGTGTCGCCATCATAGACGCTGGCAATTATGCCCAGCATATCGACAAGTAGTTGCTCGCGGAATGGGTTCAGTAATTGCAGGCCCTTTCGCCAGGTATTTTCGCGTTCGTTCGATCCCTCCACACGTATCAGCGCGTCAACATATGGCCCCAGCAGCCAGGGCCAGGCGCTTCCCTGATGCAATGCATGCTGCTGATCTTCTATGCGTTCCTTTATATGGCCCACATATTCGTCTGCATCCGGCGAGAGCGTGCGCAATCCGAAAGGTGTCAGCAGGTGTTTTGTCACCACCTGGAAGACGGGACGCCAGTATTGCTCATCCAGCACCGGATAGCGCAGCGACAGCGCGAACAATTGATTGGGCCGGATGTGCGTATCCGGTTTCCCGGAACTATCAATTACATCATACAGGTAGCCACCAAACGAGTACCAGAAGCGCTCGTTAAAGCTTTGACGGCATGCCTCGCCTGCTTCGCGATATGCATGGTGAGATTGGGGAATGCGCCCATTGTTATAGAGGTGCTGCGACCATTCGTGCATCAGCGAAAGCGCATTGTACCAGAGCGCGTTGACCTCGACTGCTTTACCTACACGGGGCGTAACTGGCGCGTCCTGAACACAAGCATTCATCCAGGTCATCGCCTTGCTGGCCTGTCCAGCGTAGAGCAGGCCATCTTCCGGGTCTACATGGATACCGCATAATGTTCCCTGTGTGTATCGTTCGATACTTTCCGCCAGTCGCTCGTAGAGATCGTCCAGCAGTTCGTAGTCTCGCGTGGCGCGCAGGTAGGAATCGAGCGCGTAGAAGTACCAGAGCGTAGTATCTGCGCTGCTGTAGTCTTCTTCTCGCAGGGGATGCTCTTTGTCCGGCATTCGATCTGGCAGCAGACCCTGCTTAAAGTAACGGGCCAGTGTACTTAAAATGCCCCTGGCTTCAGGGTAGCGTCTTGCGGCCAGCAAAATGCCGGGCAGCGCGATCAGCATGTCCCGCGTGGACTCATGGAGCGAATAAAAGCCGGAGAACAGTGTCGAAACGTGCCGGTTTTCAGGCAGGAAAGAAGGTCTGTTTTTCTCCTCGGACAAAACGCGGCTGCGCACAAAGCGATCTCCTGCCTGCATCAGCAAACGCAGGAATTCCTCACCTGATGGAGCAGAATCGCGCGTTCCATTAAAAGGCAGGACGGGGTGAGTATGCACTGCCTCGCCGCTTTCCCCGAAGTAGCGCTGCGATTGCAGCAGGCTGCGCTGGTAGTTGACCGCCTCTTCATAATTATAGGTCAGTTGGCGCGTTTGAAACACCTGCCCTGAGAGGTCTTCGGCAGTGACAATCAGGGTCAGCACAGCCTCTTCTCCTGGCCAGAGCCGCGTGCGGAAGACGCCCGGCAGATAGAGGTCATCGGTTGGCGCTTTCCCCGCTTCTCGGTCGTGGCGACGCAGAAATTTCCAGTACCAGACGCCGGTTGGCAAAAAGGTTGTCTGGCTCTCGCGATGTCCAACCGCGAAGATATGGTAGGGGTGCGCTCCATCGCGGGCGCGAATAGTACACCCGGCGACGCTCTGTCCGCTTTCCTCGATAGTATGCGTCTCTAGCGAGAAATTCCAGTCATGACTGCCGTATTGGGGCTGGTCAAATGGCCGGTAAGCGGCGAAAGGCAGCAGCGTAAGAGACAGCACGCGCTGCGAAGCATCGGGATATTCGCGATAGCGCGTCAGTCCCTTGTAAGAAGTCCTGCTCGCTCCACCCCATGATGCATTACCATGATAAGCTTCCTCGGGCGACGTTGTGCGCAAAACGCGATACTGGATATAGGTTGTGTGCCTGCCCTTTGGCATCCAGATACGTTTCTCCAGCATGATGCCGTCGATGCCGCCCAGGTGATAGGTAAAGACCGGAAACCCCTCTTCCAGTCGGAACGATTCGAGGTGAACAAAACCCGCCGGATTGAGTACTCCGTCGCGGTATTCGTTCGTGCCCAGATAATATGTGCGCTGATCGAAAATAATCTCTTCATCTATTTTTGCCAGCAGCAGGTGTGGCTTATCTCGCTCGATGGGCGCGACAAGCAATCCATGCTGCATGCGAGTCAGCGTACCCGCGATTGTGCCAGCCGCATAGCCGCCCTGCCCATTCGTCATCAGCCATTCACGGGTGATCGTTTCATTCAAATCACGACAAACATTCCGGTCAAAAAGAATGGCCATACATCCCTCTCAATGAACACACGCTTCATTGCGCTTCAGAAAACACAAAATGACCTTCCCACGTTCCTTTAGAAAAAGGCGTTCCTAAAAAATCCTTCGCTCTTTCTACTACTTTAGTGTATCATAAGCTACCCGTAGAGTGAGCATTTTTTACACGAATTTCTTGCAATGTTTCCAAAATTTTAACGTTGTGAGAATTTTGTGAGGCACTAACGTGATACTTGTGTTAGCGGTAATGTATGTACTATCAGGAATGTTCGCACTGAGCAGGAGCATCAGAAAGATACTGCTCCCCAAAGCGTTTGATGGCCTCCATAATATCCACAAGCGCCATGCCTTTTTCGGTGAGGCTGTATTCGACACGTGGGGGAATTTCAGGGTAAGCCTGCCGCTTCACAAAGCCGGTCTCTTCGAGCATCTTTAAGCGCTGTGAAACGGTGCGAGGACTGACATTGCCCAGCGCCTCTAGCAGTTCGCCGAAGCGTTTTTTGCCCTGCAAAAGCGTATAGACCAGTATCAGCGTCGAGACATCGCCGAGCAGGCGCATAGCCCGGCCAAGCGGTTGTGTTGCGCAGGTTTCGGGTGATTCAGTTGTGTGCATTTTTTCAAGCTCACTCATAGTGTTAAGTATACAATATTTTCAAAAGAATAACAATACCCTTGACAATAGTTGCTTTTCATAATATAATTACTTACATAAAGTAAGAATAAGAGGGAACGTAAGATATACGGTTCCCCAAAGCAAAAAAGTATTTTCAATGGAGGAAATACCATGACAACTCAAAGTCAAAGCACGACCACTACTCGCAGCGTCTGGAAGCTGGACCCTGCCCATACCCTGGTTGAATTCTCGGCCAAGCACATGATGTTTACAACGGTGAAGGGCCATTTTAAGAAGGTCGATGGCACTATCGTTCTCGACGAGGCCAACCCCGCTAATTCCTCGGTGCAAGTCGAGATCGATGCATCGACGCTCTATACCGGCGTAGACTATCGCGACAATCACCTGAAGTCCGCCGACTTCCTGGAAGTTGAGAAATATCCGGTTATCACCTTCAAAAGCACCCGTGTCGAGCCGGAAGGCAATGATCGCGCGAAGGTGATCGGAGACCTGACCATTCATGGCGTCACCCGCGAAGTGGTGCTGGATACCGAACTGACCGGGCGCGGCAAACCCCCCATGCCGGGCGCTCCCGAGACAGTCGGCTTCGAAGCTCGCGCGCAGATCAACCGCAAAGACTTCGGCCTGAACTGGAACGTTGCGCTTGAGACTGGCGGTGTGCTGGTCAGTGACACGATCAAGATCGAGATCGCGGCAGAAGCGCATCTCCAGTCCTGACTCGGCGCGCTTCGCTGACGATATTCATCGCATTACTTTTTCGAGCGCCAGTTTAATCGCGCCAAGCAATTGCCTGTGGGTGCCCACATAGCGGCCCCATGGGCATTCTTTTGTTGACTCCCCAATTTGCCAGATGTAGTATAGTTGTCCATCATCATCGATATCGGTTTGAATGATGATGGGGGTGGAAAGGGTGGCAAGCAGCCTCAGCAGGGTTTGCTCAGGGATACCGCACGAGGGGTCGCAATTGTCCTCGTGTCGTTGTGCGTCATCAGCGATAACCTTCCCCGGGCACACGATATCAGGCTGCTCATTCGCGCCCTCGTGCTGGATGACATAGCGCAGCGACTGGCCTTGAGTGGGAGCGCAGGTCCAGATGATAGTGCCTGTGCGCACCTGGCCCTCTATTGAGTAACGCACAAGATCGCTTATTTCATGTTCAGTAAAGTGAGCGGCCTGTCCCCACTTGGCTTCCAGACGGTTGTATTGTGCGTCCATGTTTTCCTCCCGCACTGCGCAAAACATTGTTCCACCTCAAAGGCCTCGTCTGAGGTGACTTTTTATTTTACTGTTGTACGGGATAAACGCTGAGGTAGATCATAATTACGAGTTGTCTTGTATTTTTCTCTCACATGTCAGCTACAAAAATATGATGCACAGACTATTCAGTCAGGGCGCTTGATGTTAGCTTTTCCACATGGGTGATAATCGCCTGCGCGGCCTCGATCGGTGAGAGATTTGTTACATCCAATTCAAGGCACTTTGGATGCTCAATACGCAGCAGTTTGTACTTGCGGATTTTTTTGCGCGTTTTGTCAGCGACAATTTCCTTGAGACGCAATGCTCGCTCAGGAGAGGTAACACGACGACATAATTCTTCCAGTTCGCAGCGCAGGATCACTGGCACGAACAGCGCATTGCGTTTTGTCGCCAGGATTTCTACATCCTCATACCAGCGACGATCAACCGGGCTTCCATCATAGAGCTGGTTGGTGAAGATAAAGCTGGTCTCCGGCTTGCTCAATTCCGCGATTGTGTCCAGGACGATACGGCGTATGCCCTCTATCTTTTGCCATACACCTGTTGGCAAAGGCGTTTTTCCATCAGCGCCAACCACACTGAATACTGGATTATTGATAAGATGATTATCAACCAGCACCGCGCCCGTAAGCGCGGCTATTTCTTTGGCAATGGTATATTTGCCAGTGCCAGCAAAACCGATCAGGTACAAAATCGTGTTTTTCATGATCTATAGCTTTCACGTGTCTGATTAGAGGAAAGGTGCAGGGTAAAATCTTGCCAGGTAGTGGTTCCAGGGAAGACTTCCATATCCTTGCGATTACTTCAAACTTTGATCAGATGCAGTACGTTTGTCAGCAACTCTGCTATCCCATGATAGGTGATGATAAGCAAGGCAAGCGGCACAAGGCTCACATGCACGTAGCGCCAGGCGCGAAAGATGCTGCATGCACGCTTCTGCTTTCGTAGAGACTGTGTTAGACGAGCATGCTCCCTCAGGGTTGCGTAAGCATAGCGAAAATCCACCTGCTCGTCCGGTGCAAGTTCAGGTATCTTGCTGAAGTACTTTCCCCCTTTTTCTAGAGCAAGGGTACAATATTCCTTGAAGGGCTGGGACTTTCCTGCGCTGCAACGTTCAACAATAGATTCCAACTCGTTGAGGCGACCTGTAATGGCCTTTGCGATGCCAACTCCATTCTTGCTGGCATCCTGGGCAATAATCCGGGCCTGCCACTTATCGAGGAGGCGACCAACAATACCACTGAACGCAATGAAGATGAGCGCGTAAAGGGAGGGCATACCCCAGTAGTGGGCGGTGAAGCAATTTTCTTGACCAGCGCAATCCCAGTGGAGAATGAAGCTGAAGCTGGCGTGCAGCAGGGCAAGCAATACTGAGGCGATGCCCAATGCCATATGCATCCACACCCAATTTTGTGCTTTCCACGGCAAGTTCCGCATGAATCGAGTGCGCAATGAGTAGGCTGCAGCCGCTAAAGTCATGATATAAGACATAACGCCGACGCGGAATATCCTATCGAACCAGGGTCCTGTGAACACAGGGGCCTTAAAAACTACTCCGTACAGGACGTAAAAGATGATGCAGTAAACGGCAGCGAATAAGAACCAGTAGAATGCTGCTTTTGAAGTAGGCGTATGTCGCCGCCGGGTTTTCAACACGGGTGAACTGGTATGAACCGCCATCTCATTCTCCTCATTTATTGTGTGCGGTGCAAAAGGATTTCTTCTGTTGAGCCAAAAAATTGGGCAGGTTGGACACGGAAGGCGGCACCGGTAGGACAGGCCTGCACACATGCCTGGTTGTTGTATCCCACGCACAGATCACACTTGATCGCCAGCTTCTTGCGCATTTCGCCAGGGGCATCGAGCGGCTGCTCGCCATCCAGCGGCCCAGGAATGGCCCTGTTGCCGGGCAATAATTGTTTGCCCCGCTCTTTGCCCGCGCCTTTAGTAAAGAATTGCGTAAACCTTTCCCAGGTAGAGCGCTCCTGAGCTTCCTCAGCAAGGGAGACAATCGAAATGTTATCATAGGGACAGCGTTCAGCACAGATGCCACAACCGATACAGCTTTCGGTAATGTAGACCTCACCACCCGGCATGCGGGCAATACCGGCCCGACTGCACAGCATGCACACCGGGTCCTGGCACTGGCGACAGGAGGTAGCAATGCTGATGTTGCCAACGATCATGCCCTTACGATTCATGCGCGAGCGCCCATGCCGCCGCTCGCAGGCTTCCTCACACTTATTGCATTGGACGCACTTATCCAGGTCAATGACCAGCACTTCTGTGCCTTCAACGACGCCATTACCAACCAGCGCTCGCAGCTCGGCACGCGCTTCAGCATCCGCAAATGATGTGGAGGAGGCGGTACGTAAGAAGTCCATCGGACCAATAAAACTCTGAGCCGCCTCTGCCGATGCGCGATACGTGCGCAGGCGTGTGATAAATCGCTGGTTGACTTCAGGGTAGCGAGCGAGAATAGTACGTGTCACCTCGTGTGGAATCACAGCTACCTGAACGCGGTTAATGGCAGTAACGGTAACCGCCTCGCCATCACCGAGCAGGTCAAGTCCGCCTGCGAAGTAGTCTCCTCTTTGACGGTAGGCAATGATGCGCTCATCGCTTTTATTGCGACCGGTGCCCATCATGGTTTGACGTGCCACTTTCACAAAGCCTTCCATTATAATGTGCAGCGCCTCGCGCATCGGCTGGCCTGCATCGCTTTCAGTGAAGAGCTGCTCGCCGCGAGCATAGTCTTTGAACTGTATCTTACTGGCAAGCCAGCGTAGATCATGATCTACAACCCCCTGGAAAATGGCCATGCTCTTCAAAACGGTTTCGATAGAGCGTTCATTGTTCAGGCGCGTGAAGTAGCTGCGCACTGCGGGAACGATCTCCATCATGCGTTGTATGACTTGCTCCGGCACGTCCAGAACCACCGAGGCGGTCTGAGCGCGTGCGGTTGCGTTGCGCTGCTGGCCACTGAGCATACCGCGTTCACCCATAAACTCGCCCCGGCGCACGATAGCGAGCGGCAAATCTTCCCCCTGCGTCCCGGTAGAGGAGATGAGAAAGCGCCCCTCCAGAACAAGCAGAATATTGCGCCCATATTCGCCCTCGTGTAGTGCCACCGCTCCGGGCATAAACGTTAAAATCTTTGAGTTGGCGATAAAGTGCAACAGGTAGTTGTCCGGCACCTGTTGCGGGTCATTGAACATCGGCTGTTCACGCAGGCGGCTCAGCAGCAATGGTACATTCCAGCCGGGAGGCAGGTAATTCAGCACTCGACTCATATCCACTGTGCCATTCCATGATATGCCCAGGCGCTGCTTGAGTGAGAGCATGAGCAGGTCGCGATGGTTATTGACAGGGCAGACCGGAACGCATGAGCCGCACATCACACATTGATCGGTAAATTTTGCTACGTGAGGTGCGATCTCATCGGAGATCGTAGCAAGATTGAGGTCGGCAATGTTGACCATTGAAGACAAAGGTACCGGGCATGCTCTCATACAGCGGTCGCAGCCAATACACATATCTATTTCAAATTGCACCTCGTCCTCAGTCAGGGGAACAAGACCGGTACGATGTTCAATGCCCACCACAAGGGGCTGTTTTGGAGAGCGAATTTGCATACTACCTTCCTATAGTGGTATTCCACACCTGGGGCAGAAACGCGCCATACGGTTGCTTTTAGCGCCGCACCTGGGACAATCTTTGGATAAGGGAGGTATGGTTGCCTCTTGTTTATCAAGAGTCTGTCCTACCGGATTTATACGATCACTCCAATCTACAAAGTAGAGCGAAACGTTCCCTATTGTGATCGTGTCGCCGTCGGAGAGCCGGTAAGGACTGCTGATCCGGGTGTGGTTGACCTGGATGCCGTTGCTACTGGCCAGATCATGTACATAGAAGCCATCCATGTCAGCAACGATCTCGGCATGTTTTCGTGAAACGGACATATCGGCAAGAACAATCTGGCTTCCCTTGTCGCGTCCAAGCACATAACGTTTTCCCTGTTCCAGTAAAAACGTCTCGGGTTTTCCTGGCAGCAAAGCAATGAGCGTAGGCGTGTTTTTTGGAACAGCAATACTGGGGATAGCCCCTGTCCCTATGGGTTGGGTAGGTGCAAGAGGTTCTTCCGGTCCTGGTTTGCGCAGAAGGACAGAAGTTGATCCATCGACTTGCCGTATTTGAGCAGAACTACTTCCCACACCGGCGTAAGCAACTTTTTTGACAGCCACAGCTTCTTTTCTACTGACTCCCAAAATAGGTCCCGGCACGCCCTGCCTGTCGAGCCATTCACTGAACTTGAAATCAGGGGCGAAGAGGCGTGAAGCGACAGGAGAGAGATCCACAGCGGCGTCAACGGCGCGCTTGAAGGTAAGCACATGTTTGCGATCTCCTAACGCAAGCATGCCAACGGCTATACCGTCTTTAAGAACAGCCTTCTGATAGGTGCGCGCCAGTGGGTCGGCGACGATTTCTTGGTAGCCTTTCCCGTTCTGGGGCACATTCGTGATGCCAACAGAGGCGAAGTCAAGCCCATACATGAAAGTAGCATTATAAAAGTTGCCGAAGCGGAGTTGCTGCCTGGCATCCAGGAGGTCGAGCATGCTATAAGCAGCGGCGCGAGCCTGTTGTATCGATGGGTACCACTGTCCAGGCAGGCGCGTTCGGCCTGTTAGCGGATCAGTAGTCTCAATCAGGTCGCCCGCCGCGTAGATATCGGGCACATTTGTGCGCATGGCAGCATCAACTTTTACGCCGCGCCCGCAAGCGATACCGGCGCTTTGAACAAAGTCGATGTTCGGCTCGATACCGATGCCAAGTAAGACCATTTCACAGGGGATATGCGCTCCGGTTGTGGTAATGACGCCGCTCACCTGGCCATTGCGGCCCACAATTTCAAGCACTTCCTGCTCGTAACGGATATCAACGCCATCATGTTTCTCCTGCTGAAGCACAAGGTCAGAGGCGGTAGCGTCAAGCACATCTGACCAGAGAGCGCGGCGGTGAAGCAGGTGAGTCACCTGAAAGCCGCGATGGCGGAGCGTTTCGATAGACTCCAGAGCCAGAGTACCACCGCCAACTACCACAACGCGACGCACAGAATTGAGGCGCTGCAGGACCTTTTGATAGTCGGCAACAGTACGCAAGCTGCTGACTCCTGTCAAATCACTTCCTGAACAGGTAAGCGTCCTGGAGCGTGCCCCATGGGCCAGTAATAGCCGGGAATAACCTATCGTCTTTCCACTACGCAACTGCACGCAGTGCCGCCCTACCTGTATCCCTACGACTCTGTCATGCAAGAAACCTATACGGCGATTCTGATAAAAGCTGATCGGCCTGGCCCACAGCTTGTCCTCTCGTATCTTCCCTCCGAGGTAATCCTTCAACGCGGGACGATAGTAGACAGGAAAAGGATCATCAGCCACGACGGTGATCTCTGCCGCAGCGTCTTCGTTGCGTAAGACTTCTGCGGCTGTCACGCCAGCGATGCCATTGCCAATAATGAGGTAGGACTGTCTCTCCGCCATCTTGCCTCTCTCTACCGGGATCTAAAGCTGTTTGCCCTGGGAATGTTGCTCTTAAAAAAACTTCCCAGGTTTGCTACAAGCAGTTCATTCTTCAGACGCTGGGAGTAAGAGTTTTTCAGTACTGATTGAGCAGAAATGCTGATCTAAGCAGGCAATGGCATTGCCATGAAAAAGTCCTGCTCGCCTGTCATCCTGAGCGCAGCGAAGGATCTGGCGTGCCGAACGATGCGTGTGTCGAGGCCGCAGATCCTTCGCTGCGCTCAGGATGACAGGTGGGGCAGGTGTGTAATGGCATACGAAAAGCGGCGCTGGTATGGCCTTTACAACTGTTCGCTATCCAGCCAGATAGTGACAGGACCCGAATTCACCAGTTCGACCTGCATAGAGGCACCAAAGACGCCGCCCGCGACTTTTAAGCCATGCGCAGCAATGGCCTCTTGAAAACGCTCCACAAGTGGCTGAGCGAGAGACGGGGGCGCAGCATCAGTAAAGCTGGGGCGGCGTCCCTTGCGGACATCTGCGTAGAGAGTGAATTGTGAGACGACTAAGGCTTCTCCCCCGATATCCAGCAGCGAGCGGTTCATTTTGCTCGCTTCATCCTCGAAGATGCGCAAATAGACAATCTTTTCGGCCAGCGTTTTGGCCTGGGCCTCGCTATCTCCATGCCCGACACCGAGCAGGATGAGCAGCCCAGGACCAATCTCGCCCACGATTTCGTTTTCGACGGTGACGCTTGCGCGGCTGACGCGCTGTAGTAACGCTCTCATTATCTCGTCCTACAACTTTGTGTTTCCTCAAAGTGTAGCACCGGCAAAGGAGTAAAGACAATGGGAGATCAGTGATTATTGAAGAATTCAATCAGCACGGGAGCAAGAGAATCATTTGAGAGCTATCAATATGCGCTCAAAAAGGTCACTCCATGGTCGTGCAGGTACAGTAAGAGCGCCCACACGTTCAGCTTCGCGGTGGAGCCATTGTCCGTAGAGCCAACTCACCTGCGCACGCTTTTCTTGCAGACCGTGTTCGGGTTCACGCTGTAAAAAATTGTGACGGAATTGTTCTTCACTTTCTTCATACAGGAAGAGCATTCGGATCTGGCTCTGGATCGAGCTTTCTGCAAAAGAAGTGGCGAGCGTGGGGAGGATGAAATCCCCTTCCAAAACAAGAGGCGCTCGGCTCTCAATGTGATTGGCAATCACTGCTTCCAAAGCAGGGGCCATCACCTGGCCAACTGCGATGGTAAGTTTGACAATCTCCTCTGCTGGCAGGTTTCTAGCTTCGGGATGGGTACGCCAATAGTGTAAAACGGGCTGCTCTGCAGGAGTGGTCATGCGTTCGAGGATCACCTGGAAATCGTCAACTTCCGTGATACCAATCTTGAAGTGATGAGCCAACCGGTAACTGACACTGGTTTTCCCAACTCCAGAAGGGCCTCCGAGCAAAAGAACCTGCCATGAACGGTAGGGAATGTCATTGTCCAACAGGCCTGATTTCCTTCTATTTTGATGAGTGCAAGGAAACTGTACCACATCACGAGTGAGAAAGGCAATGGGATCTCTTCCTGAAAGACCTTCTGTGTCCCTTTTCCCATGGCTTTTCGCTCAGGCTCCTTGTTCAGCCCTGGCCTCCTCTGCGGGGATTCTCTCGGCAAAGAGAAGAAGGTTTCTAAAGGGATCGCACACGAAAAACTCTTTTAGCCCCCATGGCCTGGCCTCCAGGGGGGACTGAACGGCATGGGTTGGCAGATACTGTTGATACAGCTCCTCGATATTGGTCACACCAATCCAGCACACGGAGCGGCCTTTCGGAGGGTCTGGCGAGTAATTCAGGTGCAAATCGATTCCGTCTCGGGAGACGATAGCGAATGTCTCGTCCCTGTACGTGGTTTGAAAGCCGAGGCGTCCATAGAAGGCCAGCGCCTGCTCCATGTCCTGACAGACAAAGCGGGGGGCAATCGAGACGAAGGTAGGTCGGTTCATCGGTGACATAGGCTGGTTTTCCTTTTTTCAGGGTTTTGGAAACGACGTCTGCACCGCCACTGCAATCGCAATCGAGAACTCTTTCAGGTCGGCAATGCTGACGTCAAAGGCGCTGAGTCCGAGCAGTTCAGCGCGGCGTCTGGCGTTGCCATGCAGGGTGACGGTGGGGCGACCGCTGCGCAGTTGGACGACTTCCATTTCACGCCACGCAACACCATGCAAGCCCGTTCCCAGAGCTTTGCTGATGGCCTCTTTGGCAGCGAAACGGCCCGCGAGGCGCGTATCCTTGCCGCGACATTGCAGGACTTCGCGTTCGGTGTACACGCGCTTCAGGAAGCGCTCGCCGTGTCGCTCGTAGACCTTGCGCACGCGCTCCACCTCGATGATGTCGATGCCGACTGCCACATTGACCCCTTCCGGTGTGCGCAAAGGGGCGGGAAGTCCCGCGATGCCCGCCGGGCCAAACAGCCAATCAGGTATTGGCACGTCCGGGCGGCGTACCAGCGGCGTGAAGATCAAAGGCGTATCGTCATCCATTGCTGTTTCCTTTGGTTTCTGTAGGGATGCAATTATGAATTTTTGTCTATCCAAACATGTCATCCTGAGCGCAGCGAAGGATCTCGTGCGCCAACCGACCCATGTGCCAGCGCGCACGAGATCCTTCGCTGCGCTCAGGATGACAGGGCTACCTTTGCCATTCTTTTATTTTCCTTCTGCCTCACCAGGCAGTGTCTGCGTGGTGGTGCTGTCACCTGCGGGTAGCACGGACGGAGCCGGGCCGGTACCACGACCCATGCCGCGATAGATGAAGCCGAGGCGGTTCATTTCACCCACTTCGTAGATGTTGCGCCCGTCGATCAGGACGGGGCGGCGCATCAGGCTGCGAATCTGCATCATGTCCAACGATTTGAATTCGTTCCACTCGGTGACGATAACCAGCGCATCGACGCCTTCTGCGACCTCGTAGGGGTCCTGGCAGAAATGCACCTGCTCCATGCGCACGCCCTCGCGCTCCAGGGCTTCGCGTCCGGTTTGCATGGCGACGGGGTCGTAGACCTGCACCTCGGCTCCCTGGCTTGTCACCCAGCGAATGATATCGATGGATGCCGCCTCGCGCATGTCGTCGGTATTCGGCTTGAATGCCAGACCTAGAATGCCAATGGTCGTGCCGCGCAGCGAACCAAGAATCGAGGTCAGCTTATTGACCACCAGGCGACGCTGGTCGTGGTTGATCTCCATCACAGCGCGCAGCAATTGCGGGTGCAGGCCTGCTTCGTCGGCCATGTAGGTCAGGGCGCGGACGTCCTTCGGAAAGCAGGAACCCCCGAACCCGAGGCCAGCATCCAGGAAGGCGCGCCCGATGCGTTTGTCATAGCCCATGCCTGCCGCGACCTCTTTCACGTCCGCTCCCAGCCGCTCGCAGATTTGCGCGATCTCGTTGATGAACGAAATCTTGGTGGCGAGGAAGGCGTTCGAGGCATACTTAATCATCTCTGCCGTGTAGAGGTCGGTAATGACGATGGGCGCGCGCAGGGGCAGATAGAGCGTGGCGACTTTGCGCGCTGCCTCTTCATCAGACGAACCCAGCACCACGCGGTCGGGACTCTGGAAATCCTGGATGGCCGAGCCTTCGCGCAGGAACTCAGGGTTGGAGACGACGGCGAAGGGCACATCCGGGCGGCGCAGGTTCTTGCGCACGATGCGCGTCACCACGTCGCCACTGCCGACGGGAACCGTACTCTTGTTGATAATGATGGCGTAGTGGTCAAGTTCCTCGGCGATGCTGCGGGCCGCGCTCTCCACGTAGCGCATATCGGCTCCGCCCTGGTTGTTGCTGGTGGGAGTGTTGACGGCGATAAAAATAAAATCGGCGTTGTCCAGGCCTTCGCTGTAGCTGGTTGTGAAGTGCAGGCGACCGGCACGCACGTTGCGCTTCACCATTTCTTCCAGTCCTGGTTCGTAAATCGGCAGGATGCCCTCGTGTAAGCGGTCAATTTTCTCTTTTACAATATCCACGCAGGTAACGCGGTTGCCCATATCGGCGAAACAGGTGCCAGTCACCAGGCCCACGTACCCTGTACCTATAACACAAATGGTTGCCAATATACTGCTCCTCTACATACATACCTGTTTGTCCCGGCGCTTTGCTATTATGGGACGAGTACAGGAAGATGTCACATATCTACTGATACAAACGGATTTTCATATTTTTCTTCACCGATAGTGGTGGGAGAGCCATGTCCAGGGAAGACGACGAGGTCTTCATCCAGCATGTAGAGCTTATCGCGAATAGACTGTACTATCTGGTCATGGTCGCCGCCCTCGAAATCAGTGCGCCCGATGCTGCGCTGGAAAAGCGTATCGCCGCTAAAGATGCAATACGGCTCGCTGACGAAGCACACCCCGCCGGGCGTATGTCCAGGCGTATGCAGCACGCGCAGGCTCAACGTGCCAAAAGAAAGCACATCCCCTTCCTGTAAAAGGATGTCAGGTTTGCGCTGGACAAGTGGGGCCTTGCGGCGATACATGCGGGCGGTATGTTCATCAGTATACATCGGCATATCGGCGGGATGAATAGCCAGCGGCACCGGATAAACCGCGCTGACCTCATCGATAGCCCCTATATGATCGATATGCCCATGCGTATTCAAAATATATTTGGGAACCAGCTTCAACTCAGCGATCTGCTGTAAAATTCGCTCCGCCTCGTCCCCCGGGTCAATAATCACGGCCTCAAGCGTCTCCGGGCAGGCATACAGGTAACAATTCTCCTGAAAAATCCCCACCGTAACGCAGGCCACCAGCGGCTTCTTCTCTTCGGTTTCAACCATCTACACTATTCGTCCTCTCGTCTTCCCTGGAATGTGGCATATTGAGATACATTATACCATGAGGGGGGAGAGGTGAGGGTTTGGAGGTATTATGGTATGTTTTGTTAACTTGTTCCACCACAGTCTTCTATAATGTTCTTTAACAGGGCAATGGTTTCTTTGTCTTTTATGCCAGGATACATAGTAATTGCTCCAAAACGGAATTCGGACCGGTACTCTGGATGAAATAGTCTAGCGGGCATTTTCAAATTTTTCCAATTTGCATCAGTATTATAGATGTCAGGTGTTATCAGGTAAGCTCCTGTAACAATCCTTTTGATACTGTCATCATCTCTACGGACTAATGCATCTCTATACATGTGTATGGAAGAAAGAGCATCGTTTAACCCAGCTTCAACTCTATATTTTGCATCAAGCACTATTAGAATTTCTTGCTTATTATCACTGGCAGTATTCTCCTGGGCGGTGGTTTCAATAGCAAAATCAGGACGCATGTACCGGCTATAGGTGCCTCGTCCATCTCGCTCTATCCAGAATTCTTTGTATGTTCTTTGGAAACAAAGCTTTATTTCCTTCCCAAAATCGAAGCATACCTGATTGGGAGAAATCACTATTGTCCGCTTATCCATAGTAAATATGGCATCTGATGAGAAAGAGGCTTCTGGAAACATTATAGAAATGGCTCTTGCAAGCCGCAGGAATGTCCAGACTTCGTAAAGATCGTAGGTTCTTGCCAGGGGAACTTGAAGAAAATCTCCTACAATATTTGCAATACCTCGTTGAAAATCATTGTATATTGATAAAAATTGGCCGTAAACAGGAATACGCTGGTAAATTTGTGTGGCATATACTGGCTGTCTTACATCCTGTACCTCTGCAAATAGAGGTAATTCTAAAAGTAAGTTAAGACGTCTCGACATATTACGACATCGTAATGCCCATTTTTTTCGTTGGCCGGATAATTCTTTATCTTCTGTTTGTCCTTTTGCGAGGAGATCAGCGATTGCTGAAAGCCATGATGCCCATGATTTGATAGCAGCTTTCATATCCCTATGTTCACGGATATCCAGTCCCAGAGTTTTATGGGCTTTATATATTTTTTCGGGTACCATACCCTTGAGTGCTTCAGGCAAACGCTTTTGTACTTCTGGGCCTTGAATGATTTTTCCCCTGGAAAACGATTTGATCAATTCGGGAGGGGTAAGCTGAGTGACTTTATGGAAAGGTATTGTTTCCATAGTAGCGCGTAAAATACGTACAGGACTTTTATCAATAGCACGAATCGTTGTCTCGAGCTTATCTATTTGTGATCTGAGGAATTCAAGACAGGCAATAGAAGGCAGGTAAGTGCCGCTTCCTCTCGCGACACCAAATTTATAGCTGGAAAGAGACAGGAGCACGAATGTATCATTCAGTATTTGCCGTATCATCGTATCAAACTGATCACGGGTGAGTTTCCTTCGGTCTGGGTCTGTCACCAACACTTTGCGTATAGCGTTTCTGGGTTGGTCAAGTTGAATGAGTATTTCAACTTCTCCTGCATGAAATTCTATATTCCATTCCCATTGGACGCGAACAGGAGTATCCAGGATATCGCGTTTTAACCTGAGATCATCAATGAATAACTGCGCCTTGAGAGGATCAGGTGGATTCCTGAGTTCAAAGATATATGTTCTATTTTCCTCAATTGTTCCTGGTTTACATACACAATCCCCCGGCCATATAGTGCATATTTCTCGCATCGAGGCAGAGGGATCAAGCAACACTATCACTGGTTCGTCCATCTTACTATCTCAAATACTGGAATGATCCAAATTCATCTAACTGCTGCTTCAGGTCTTCTACAATGTTACGGCTTTGAGAGTATGGTTGCAGCATTCTCGTTAGCTTTTCTAGAAGTCCTCGTTGGTTTTCTCCACCTTTCAGCTTTACAAGGACTTTTTGGGCAATCTGACTATCAATAGCTATCTCTGGTTGCATTACTCCAGTTGCCTTCACGAAGGCATAATAACGAATAAACTCTTCTATCATACGGTAGCCGAAGCCCAACTTGTGAGGTAAAAGAAGGTTGTCAAGTTGTATAAGAATAGATGAACAATCATCTATCGCAGGCTTAAGTTCTGTATAGCGTGATGCGAGATTTTCTAAAAAGCCTGTAATGTCAACCACCGACATATCAATAATGTTTGCTCTATCTAAAATCTTATCGCTCAATGGTTGTGTAGACTCATCAATATTGATGGTTCCTGAAATAAACAGATTTGATGGAAGTCTGATCTCGGAAGGCACCTGCTCTCCACTACTACCATCAAGAGGAACTGAATTTGAATGAAGATGTAAGGGCATTCTGGATTCCATTGCGCTCAGGGCATCAGCAAAATAGAATTCAGCACGTGCTATATTCATCTCGTCTATACAGACAAAGACGGGGGTATCCTTGTAAGCAGTGGCGATAAGTATAGCCTGTAAAAAAGGCGTCACTACATATTTCCCGCTTATGATATCATGATATCCTATCAAACCTGTTGGATCTGTCCAGTCAGGCCGAACTGAACACATAAAGAAAAAGGGGTCTTCTGCTCTGTCATTTTCTATGCCATGTGTGGCGAAAGCATAAAAGCGGACGAGGCTGGTTTTTCCAGTTCCCGATAGACCTGTAAGAATGACAAAATGTTTATGTTCGAGATGATTTAAAGCTACATGATAACGCTCAAGCAGACCGCCAGCGAAGTATCCACCAAGCTTTTGCACGCTTGATGCTATATCGGACAATGAAATCGTATTGGGCATGCGTCTCATCAAAGGAGAAATGCTCAACTCATCGGGCCAGGGCTGAAGCTCTTCTACTTTGTCCCTTCCAACCAGACTAACAAAGTATCCTATAAAGTCACGTACAAGAAGGTTTCTCTTTGCTGACGGTGCTGGCGGATAGACAGAAAAGAAAAGCTTATCCACTTCTACGGCGGGGTCGAGACCTGTTCTATCATCTGGAAAGCGATCCCAAAAGCCGCTATTTCTCATATAGATTTTGCCGTCTTCTGCGAGATAAATAGCAACTGTGTTATTGCGGTCTCTGTACTTTATATCACCGATAGCATCAGTACTACTATCATCAGAAGGCAATGTTCCGTATTCATATTCCCCTGCTTCACCTGCCATTTGAGTAGTATCATCTAGAGATTCTTCCTTGGGAACAGATTTTTCTAGCATTGACTCTTGCCTGGGTAGCTTTTTAGAACTGCTCTGTCGTCCTGTATATTTTTCTGGTTGTTCTTTTAAAATTAAGCCCAGTCGCTTCATTTTTAAAAGACGCTGGAGGAATTTCTCACAATCATGTTCTATCACTACTGCAAAAAAGATCTCATCAGCAGGAGGAAAACGGATAACAGAAGCCAGGATTACACCATTTGGGACAGTAGACCAGCTATCAAAATTTCCTGCTCCGATTTGTAAAGCACCTTCTATCAGGATGGCTCTATTTGATACTCCGAACAATCTGGTTAATTTCCAATTACCATCGGCTCCCACCTTTTTTTGTACAGCTTCAACAAATAAATTTTGTCTTTTATCGAAGTCCATTGTAACTCTCCTTAAAGCGACTACCTTTGTCGCTAATAGCATTTTTTGCCTTTATTACACAAGTTAACTCTTTTCCTTTAGATGAAGATACCTTAAAGCGTTAAAAAATGCCAGTTTTTACAGGGTAGTTACCCCTGTTTTGCTACTGTAGAGGCAGTATTTTTGTACAGGGCATTCTGAACATAGCGGTGGCTTCGATTTTGTACATATCAAAGCTGCAAGGTCCAACAAGGCAAAGTTATAGATACGAGGTTGCCCGGCATCTACGAGGGAAGCAATTAAGCTCCGAAATAAAGAGTTTCTTCTGGAAGAATCCTTTATTTCCAGATTGAAGACTCGGCCAATGACCCGAACTGTATTTGTGTCCACAATAGGATCGGGCAGATTCCAGGCAAAACATCTTACAGCACTGGCAACATAATCACTTACTCCTGGTAATGAGAGCAACTGCTGTTTTTCTTGAGCTATCTGACCACCGAATTGCTCATTGATTTGTTTAACCATATCCATGATGAGATCAATGCGCCATCGGAGACCTAAAGAATAGAGTACATCATGTAATTCTTCTCGGGTTGCTTGTGAAAGACTCTGAATGTCAGGATACCTCTGGATAAATTGCTCATATATTGGAGCTACTTGAGGTGCTTGAGTGCGATGCAACATTATCTCTGCTACTAAGATATGATAGGGATTTATGGTATAGCGCCAGGGGAAAGAGCGAAAATGTTTTTGTCCCCAGGATATCAAGTCTTTACGAAAAGATACAGCATCAACAATATGGTTATGAGCTTCCACTATTTCCATCTAATTAAAAACTCTTCTGTATACTTCCCTTTTAAATAAAGGTATTTATGCACTTAGAAATATTTATTCCTCTTCTAATTGCTTTTCTATCTTCAACGTGATAGCGGGACCAAAATGCAAAATACGAGGGTAGCAGGAAATGCTATCTACGGTAATTTCTGATGGTAATCCCTCAAATGCCTGTATTATATTATTTGCCCATTCTCCAACATTTTCTGCAATACGTAATTGGGCTGTCTCTTCCTTAATATCAAACACTCGATAAATATCGTATCTCTCAGGACCTTCTTTCATTCTGAGTAGTTCACTGAGTGAAATATGTAAAGTTCTTTCAAATTCCCCTTGGGTCGATTTAACATCAATCAGGATAGGAGTCATATCACTCAAGCTAATCCTAAAGTCATAGGAACTGATTGCATTTTTGTCCGATATCCATTCAAAATTGTGTATACTCCCATCGGCTTTGAGCATAAGCAAGTAATCATTCACATATTGTTCACCTTGAAGACCAACAAAATCAGCGCTTTCTTTGGCCTTCTGAAGTTCGGCACGAGACATTTTTCTACTATAGGACCGTGAAGTTAGTTTTGCTCTCCCTTGATTACCACCCAGGGCAATGTCTTCTATATCAGGGTTTAATAGATCAGTATCGAGAGCAAAGCCATAAATAGGATGCTCTGATTTTGGGTTGACCTCATTTATTATTTTGTCCAATTGTGTAGCTGATAATGCCAGCATGCTTTTATCACCTAAAAGCTGGTCAAGAGCCGACTGAAGTTTTGTATCTTCTGGAACAGATGCTGCTATAAACAATAACTTTAGTGAAACAGGAACAATTTCTCCACTGAAATCAAAAATGGCAAGATCATTAACTGTCAGCGCATTAAATCGCTCGGGACTATCTTCTGGATTCTCTACAATTTCCCCATTTAGTCTCCAGTTCTTAGCGCCGAGTGTTTTAACAATCTTTCTCTGTAGATTGTATTCGCCTTCCAAACCGGGACCGTAAATAAAGATATCTACAGGAAATCTATCCTGTAATGCCGGATTCCTCAATCCTGGATAAAGAGCTTCAATGAAGATATCTGCATTCAGGTTGATCGCTTTCTGTTTACTTGAGGGGTTATTTCTATACTGCCACCCAAAAAAGGTTAAATCAGAAGCTGTTAAACGCTTGATAGCTAATTTTCGTGGCATCTTTCATTTCCTCGAATAGAGTTCATCATTTTTGTGGCAAGGGCCAGAGCGAGCAATGGAGGAACAGCGTTTCCAATCTGTCTGAAAGCAGGATTCATGGTTCCACAGAATTCAAAGCCATCTGGAAAGGACTGAAGGCGTGCTGCCTCTCGAACAGATATTGTTCGTGCTTGCGTGCTATCGTAATGGATGTGAGAATAGCTATCTTTGCCAAGATGAGCCATTAAGGTTCTGGCTGGTTGGTCTGGCTCCATTTTTCGCCACTTATTAGGAAACTTGGTTGCATCATAGGGAGGAACAATTTTTTTTCTTAAATCCTCATATTCGTGCGTGCCGGGCTGTAAAGTAACCCCTTGAGTAGCGAGTTGAGCCAGTTTTTCCTTAAATAAGTTTAGAGCATGTTGATAGGCTTCGGGATATTGATCTCCAGGATTCATGCGACGAAAAATATCGTAATCTCGCGGTAAAGAACGTATGACATGGTCGGTTACCCCTTCATGGTTTTCGAATCCAGGCCAGTTTCTCATCAAAACAGCATAAGGGGAGACAGGCATATTCTCAGGATAAGGAATTCTTTGATTGAGTCGCCTTATGCCACGCTTCAGCTTTCCTTCCAAATGCTCAGTAATTCGAGGTAAATCTTGCAGTGCTTCTTGAGCGGTAACAGCATATGGAAGTTTAGGGGATGTTGCTGGAGCCGGAGTGTAAAAACCGATACTAAATAAATTTCCGTTGAATAAACCTCCCCCTAGTGATTTTAGTGCAACCTGCCTGGAGCCTTCATAGCCCTTTGGAAGCTCTACCCAATGAGTAGGTGATGGAAACTCTACTTCAGTTTCAAGTTCTTTCGCATATGCCATGAGAAACATTCGCTCCCTCATCTGGGGAACTCCATAAAAAGCGGCATTAAGAAGGGTATAACGACATACGTAACCCATTTCAGTAAGCACTTCGCACATTTCATGTGCTATATTATGCCCGCCATAATTCAATACATCTGGCACATTTTCCATAAGAAGCGCGAGGGGTTGAAATTTTCTTACATAAGCGAGATATCTCAGGTAAAGATTACCTCTAGCATCCTGCTTAAACGCTTCTGGATGATCTGCTACCTCTCGCAATTTAGCTCGTCCGACCCTTGCAAATGCCTGACAGGGAGGACCGCCTATAATCACGTCTATGCTGGATGCTACATCAGTACCTATTTCAAGCTCAGTAACTAATTGTTCTGGTTCTATTTTAGTAATATCACGGGCGTGAGCATGAAGTTTCTGTAAGTAACTGGAGTGTTTGTAAAAATTTAGTGCATGAGATTTGGCAGCAACAGGGTCTAATTCTACAGCACCTGCAATTTCAAATCCAGCCGCTTGAAACCCTAATGATAGTCCGCCACATCCGGCAAATAAATCAAGGACGCGAAGAGTTTCACCCCTCTTCATTCTATATACCTTTTTGATTCGGGCATCTTCAGGGATAATGTTTGTTACCTGATCCTCTCCCGCAAGCAGGCCTGGCTCTATGCTTACCATTTTTCCATCCCACTTAAATATAGCTGGCTACTTAGGATAGCCCAGAAGCCTTCTTATTGTAAGGAAGTCTTATTCATAGAACGGATTTAAGGTAGTGTTTGATAACATACAAGTATATTATATTTGATACCTACCTGACCAATACATTGCAGATTATACTTACAAAGCCATAATTCTCAAAGCATTCAAACTTAAGTAAGAAAGCTTGTCAAAGACCGGATGTAGTTTCTAGTCGGCTATTATGACTCTTCATTTTATTCCCAAAACAATGCAAAACTCTTCTCATACGCTTTTTGTATTAGAGCAGGAAGCCTATGAGAAGAGTTAACTACGAGAACAGGATCTATCGTTTTTCTATTCCCCCACCTTCTCCCCCCATACCGTCACATACGTCCACAGCCCGCAGAAGTTTTCGGCCTGCATTTCGGCTTGCATCTGCTGGTAGAGCTGGTCGTGTTCTTGTTCGGAGATGCCGGTGGATTTGAGGTGGAAAGGTTTGACCAGGTCGAAGACGTAGATGAAGTTGCGCAGGTAGCCCTCGAATTCAGGCGTTCCGTTGGAGATGTCCAGCACGTGTCCCCGGTGTTGAACATTCTTGAAGCCTGCCTGGCGCAGTAGTGATTTGAGCATGGGCGTAATGCCGATATGTTCCCCATCGACAGAAAAGGTGCGATGAGTGTTGTGAAAGCCCTCTGCCGAGGTACGCCAGAGCTTGTTGAGCGCGGGAGACGTGGTTACAGGCATTTCTAGCTCTGTGAGACGGACTATTCCATGGGGGCGCAAAATACGCCTGCATTCGGCAAGCAGCCCTGGCCATTCGTTAGGAGCCATGACGCCGAAGAGTGTGCGTTCGTTGACCAGATCGAAGGAGTCATCCTCAAAGGGAAGTGGCTGCTTTACATCCGCGACGGTGAAACTGACATTGTCATAGCCGCGTGAAACGACCTGAGCTTTCGCGAACTGAATCATCGAACGACTGATATCCGCGCCTGTTACCTGAATTTCAGGATGCTGACGCGCCACTTCGAGTGCCCAGCCGCCGGGACCGCAGGCCAGATCGAGGATATCTTTGATCCCGGAGAGGTCAGGACGTTCAGGAAGCGTTCCTCCCATAGCATGATTGATAATTTTATCGAAATTGAGCAGCCATGTCATCGTCTCGCTGCTCTCGGTATCGGCTACAAAGCGCACTTTTTCTTCGGGGGTATCGGATGACGATGTAGACATGCAAAACTCCTCCTGTTAGAGTACATGGCTCGCAGTTACATATGATCGGCAACGCGCATATCGAGCAATTCAGCTTCAAGCGCAGTCCATACGATTTGCTCTGCTTCATTTGATGTGAGCAGGCGATTTCCCCGCAGCGCCTCTCGCAGCGTATCCGATACCTTCTGACGGAAGCGCTGGAAAAGCGGCTGTTGTATTTCCAGGGAAGGCATTACGCCGAGTTCAATATCCTGGTAGGTATAGAACTCATCTGAGCGGAATGCCAGGGTTAACAATTCCGTGTATTGTTCGACGATTTTTTGCCGGAAGGGCAGAAAATACTCCGGTTGCGTGCTTGAGACAATTAAACATCCCGCGAAACGACCAGCCAGGTGGATGGGGCTGGCTATGGCGCTCTCTTCCCACTTCTCCCAGCGAATAGGTATAAAGCTCTCTTCCTCCCGGCTCTGAACTGCAATCAGGTGTCCGGTGGAAATAGCATAGCCCGCCAGGGATTCGATGCCCAGGAATAACGGCTCTCGATCAAGATACGTATTCCAGGGGGAAGTGCCGCGCCCGGTACTCTGGCGCAGACTGCGTACTTTGCGCTGGGGACCTGAAGGCGGCATGCAATAGGCGATGGTGAGAGCCATGCCCAGACCGTCGGGATCGAGTTGACCGAGCGCCAACTGTAAGATCAAATCGGCCAGGTACCAGGAACGCTGGCTTTCCTGCACGTTGACATGCATGTTAAGGATACGCCTGTAGATCTCGGCTGGAATTTGCTCAGGCTCGTCCCCGGTCGCTGGTATGTCGAAAGCTGGATATTCCTCGCGGATGAGCCGGGTAAGGGTCTCGCGGTGCGCGGGAAGGGCCTTGAAGAGACGGCGCAGGTTTTCCTGGCGCGGATTCGTCTCGCCTGTCACCCAGCGCGAGAGCGTGACGGGATTGACGCCCAACTCGTTGGCAATACGTTGTTTTTCCCGCCCGTCCGCGATGATGTTTTCGAGAAACTTACGCCAGGTGTTCTCTTTCATCTCCTGCATTTCCTCTTTTTGTACGCAGGTTATGCGGTATTTATCTTCAGCAGCATAGCATGTATATAGAAGAGTTGTCAAATTGGAATTCGTTCCATCCAGATGTCCATCAATTTTTTGCAACCAGCATGGGTGTCTTCCGTCCCCCATACAGGTGAATCCCCATATGGGATGCAAAAATGTGACATCCGCTCTTGATTCCCTAAAACGGCACCGGCATGCTCGTCACGTAATAAATCGGGTCTTGCTGCTGCATATTTTGCTTCAGTTGCAGGAAGGCGGTAGTGGGCGAGTAGCCGTAGCCGTTGAAGATGGAGCCGCAATTGACTCTTGGGTCGGTTGGAGATGCGGGTTGACCTGCGACACATGCTTCGGTCATGATGCCGAGGAAGCGCATATGAGGGTCGTTTTGTTGGAGGCGTACCCAATCCCAGAGGGTGCCGCGATCATAGATTTCCGGCAGTGAGACATCGTAGGGCGCTTGCCACGCGATGTAGTAGCGATCAGCGTCCGTCCAGGGCTGCTCGGGCTGGCCGGTATCGGGATCAACCAGGGGAGTGCCCTGGCGCATGTCGCCGAAGTCAACCAGGGGCACCTTATAGGCGTCATGCGCGTTGAAGCCATCCACGAACATGCGGGTGCGGTCGGCTCCGTCCCAGGTGGTTTCCGCGTCGTAGGCTCCCCAGACCTGCATTTGCTGGTCAAAGCCCTGGTTGTGTATCCAGGTGTTCAGGTTGTTTACCATCTCGGCCCACAGAACGCCCACCTCGGTAATGCTGCATGATGGCCCGTTGTAGGCGCATTGGTGATGATTGCTCAGGCCGAGGGCGAGCTTAATGCGGCAGTTCGGAGAAACCCCGCGCCAGCTTTCCAGGTAACGTTGCGCTGCGGCTGCGATATTGCCATCAGACCAGAACAGGTTGGTATTCACGCTGTAGGTGCCATAGACGCCGTTCGATGTATGTGGCTCGCCAAAATCGAGCAGGACGAAACTGGCATAATGACTATTGTTGCATTGATTGCTGCTCAACGTCCATTGCACATCGTGCTGCGCCAGCGTTTGCATATCTGTCATTGCTGTATTGGGAGAGGTCTCAACGTACCAGGAACGCGAATAGGTGGGCCCTGAGGCCTTCACTTCCGCGACAGCGAGCGGCTTGGGGGCGCTGGTCGTAGTCTCATTCATAACCTGATTCTGAAGGGCTATCAATAAAGCCCCGCCCCATTGTGTTGCATCCCATGTATGAGCGTAGACGAAGAGAACGAGCGCCAGTGGCAGCAGCACGATGATGCGCGCAATTGGGGAAAGCTGCTTCCAACGAGGACGCGGATCATCGTGAAAATTCCGTCCTGGTGAAGGGTGCTTCAGATATGGACGCGGATCATTATACAGTTTTCGCGCAGGTGAAATAGCTCTCCGGCGAGGTTGCTGGTTATTGTATAGATTTTGTCCTGGCGGAAGGTCTCTTGAAAGGCTTCTGCGGCGAGGTTGCTGCTCGTTGTACTCATCCTGTTCTGAGATAAGGCTTCTGCGGCGAGGACGCTGCTCGTTATACGAATCCTGTTCTGAAATAAGACTTCTGCGACGAGGACGCTGCTCGTTACACGAATCCTGTTCAGGGATAAGGTCTCTCTGGCGAGATTGCTGATCTTTGTACAGGCTTGGTCCCACTATAAGACTTCTGCGACGAGGACGCTGCTCGTTATACGAATCCTGTTCAGGTGAAAGGTTTCTCCGGCGAGGAGGCTGATCGTTACGCGGACTCCGATACTGCTCTCGTATCACTGCCCAGGTATCCTTTCGTAGAAGACAGCTTGAAATAATGCAATGCCTTATGACACGTTCTGAAATACAGTTGTCATAATATCACAGCCGTTCTCGCTGCGCCAGAGAAAATCTGGATAAGTAGGCCAAAAGTACCTACGTATCGTCAATTCAAAAAATCAAATGGCTGCTGCTTTTGTCGCTCTTGCAATTGGCTTTGCAGGTATGCCAGTTTGTCGGGATTGAGGATGTTGCGCAATCCTACGATGCCATTATCAGAAATATCGAGTACCGCTGCCCAGTTGAGTTGCGACCCGCTCCAGGATAAAAGCGCGGGGGAGCCATTGACTTCATCCATAAAGAGCCGGTTGTCGTCCGGCACTTTGCGCATGAGCGTGATGCACAGCTTTGCAACGGTCTCCTGACCTGAAATTGGAAACAGGGCCGCGCGAACCTTTCCGCCACCATCCGCCCAGACGGTCGCATCACGGGCGAGGAGGTTCTTCAAGGTTTCGAGATTTCCAGATCGGCATGCTGCAACAAAAGATGCCGCGAGCTGACGCTGCTTTTCTGGCTTGACAGGAACGCGCTGGCGTTTCTCGGCGAGATGACTTTTCGCTCGATGGAAAAGCTGGCGGCAATTGGCCGGACTTTTTTGCAGCATGCGAGCGATTTCCTCAAAGGGGTAGTCAAACACCTCGTGCAGGAGAAAAACAGCGCGTTCGGGAGGCGTTAACGTTTCTAACAGCACAAGAAAGGCCATCGAGATCGATTCTTGTCGCTCAATATTTGCTTCCACTGACTCTGCATCTGACGTAAGTATAGGCTCAGGAAGCCAGATTCCAACATATTCTTCTCGTTGAACGCGAGCCGATTTGAGATAGTTGAGACTGAGATTGACAACAATCGTCGTCAGATAGGATTTGGGCGAATCAATGGAGGTATTCGCGGCCTGCTGGTAACGCAGAAACGCATCCTGAACGATATCTTCAGCCTGGCTCGCGCTCCCGGTCATCCGGTAGGCAATGGAGAATAGCAGCGGGCGATATGTTTGAAAAGCCTGCAACGCGCTCTGCAAAAAAAGTCTCCTTATTAGGAACTTGAACAACCTGGATCAGCAATTCCAACCTGTCATCCTGAGCGCTGCGAAGGATCTGGGTACCGGACGAATCGCGCATCGAGGCCGCAGATCCTTCGCTGCGCTCAGGATGACAGACAAGGTATTCCTCATCTTAGTTTACTGCAAGTCAATTCATTAAGACAAATTTGGAAAAGCTGTCACATTTTCATAGGCTCACTTGTCCCCTGATTAGAAGCGATGAGAGAGATCTCAAAGCTGAAGAATTTTCGAAGTAAATAAAAAGGAGAAGATAACTATGAACATTTTTCTGACAGGCGCGACAGGTGTACTTGGAAAAGCAACCCTACCCTTACTCTTAGCAGCCGGTCATAAGGTCTATGCTCTCAGTCGTTCGGAGAGCAATGCCACAATCATTCGACAAATGGGTGCGGAACCCATCACGGTCGATCTGTTCGATTCTCAGGCGCTTGCTAAAGTTCTGAAGGAGACAAAAGCAGAGGCCGTTATACATCTGGCGACCAAAATTCCGCCTACAACGCGCGCGGGAAAGCTTGCCTCGTGGCAAGAAAATGATCATATCCGGCGAGATGGGACACGCGCCCTGGTCGATGCGGCCTTAACTACCGGAGTGCAAACGCTGATTTATCCCAGCTACTACTTTGTCTATCCTGACAGTGGCGACCGCTGGATTGACGCGGAGTCCACTCCGCCGCAACCGCATCCCATCGTGCAGTCCACTCTCGATGCCGAAGCAGAAGTGGCCCGGTTCACGAAAGCGCAGCGCCGTGGCATTGTCCTGCGTATGGGCAGCTTCTATGGGCCACAGGTACCATCAGCAATGGAACAATATCGTATGGCGCAAAAAGGCTTTGCGATGATGCCTGGCCGGGGAGAGGCTTACCTGTGTTCCATCTGGATAGAGGACGCCGCCCGCGCTATTGTGATCGCCCTCGTAGAGGCTCCAGCAGGCATCTACGATATTGTGGACGACGAGCCGCTTACACGTGATGCCTTTGCGACCACTCTGGCACAGAGTGTCGGAAAACGCCGCCTGTTCCGCATCCCTAATGGGATTCTGATGCTTCTAGTGGGTGCCCTGAGAGGGGTAGCAACCCGCAGCCAGCGTGTCTCCAATCGCCGCTTTAAGGAACTGACCAGTTGGAGGCCGACCGTACCCAACATGCAAAAAGGGTGGTCTATGATTAAATGATCGGGCTTTTGTAGGGATGCGATAATGAATTTTCACAACAAAAACCAGTAAGCTTGTCCCATGTCATCCTGAGCGCAGCGAAGGATCTCTGCCGCCACTCTCTACGTGAATCGTGCCAGAGGTCCTTCGCTGCGCTCAGGATGACAGAGTAGAGAATCTCCTCACAGAAGCAACAGGTTTATGACACAATATAAGGAAGCCATACAAGGAGGATGCTGTGTCATATGCTGCGACATATACTCGCCGGAAGCCGTTATTTAATTCTTTTAGCGGTGATTGGTACCTTTCTAGCCTCGGTGGCAGATTTACTTTATGGTATTGTGACGGTGATAGTTACCATCGTAGATGAGCTTACACATGGAGGGTTCAACGTAGAGAGGAGCAAGCATTTTTCGCTTGTGTTTATCGAGATCATTGATTTTTTTCTGCTCGGCACAGTTCTTTATATTATCGCGCTAGGCCTGTATGAGCTGTTTATCGATGAGAATCTGCCTACGCCTACATGGCTTACAGTTGCCAACCTGGATGATCTGAAGTCAATGCTTATCGGCGTAATCATTGTGCTGATGGCGGTCACGTTTTTGGGCGAGGTTGTGTCCTGGGATGGCACCCCGAATATCCTTGCACCAGGCTTTGCAACCGGGCTGGTCTTGTTCGCGCTCGGCTACATTCGCAGCATTGACAGAAATAAACATGCTGCTGACGAAAAGGAAACCACCAAAGAAGACAACGAAGAATAAGAAGCTAAACTATTGAAATCCACGCTCCATTATGATATAGTACTTATGTTCTAAATCTCGAGAACAAAAAATGTTGAAGCCATCGTTCATTACTCACAGTGATAAGAGACGAGAGGCCATAAAAAAATTAAGGAAATACCGCTTTTGTGGCTTCTATGGGAATAAAATCGTTCAGAAGAGTGTTAACCTTTTTGAGTGGTAGTTGAAAAATTTTGCAGGATGATTTATTATAAGCAATAGAGGCATCCTGTATTGTTGACTTGCAGTTTTTGGCACAGAGGGAATGGCGAATGAGTAAAAGCGGCTCCGAAAGAAGGGGATACAGACGAAGTCCAGGGCGTGTTTACGAAAATGATTATAATCCCCTCAAAACAAGTCAGAGCCTGGGGAATAGTCAACAGGGCAGATATCCTGACAGCGAACCACTTAGATATAGAGATACATCCGCGCTCAGTGAAGGACGCAGCAGCGGGCCGCTTAGTCCCAGACCAGATGCCCGGCGTACCCGTCAGCTACTGAGGCAGCAGATCATCGCCAGCAAGACAAAAAACGGCGTTCTGGATGCTGACACAGGAAAAATGGACCCTGAGATCGAAGACCGCTATGCCCTCATTGAAGAACAGCAGGATTTTGACGAGCAGGAGCTGGAAGATAGCGTCTCCTACAGCAATCGACCGGGCAGAGTATATGGCGCGCCATCGCGGCAGTCGCGTTCGGTTCATCACATGCGCCCAGCGTATGATCTTCCCCCTGAAGAAGATGAGGTTGTCGAAGGACCTCTCTACGATGATGACCTCGAATATATGGACCCTGATCTTGGCTATGACGAGGATGAAGACGATCCGCTTGCTCCCCGGCTGGTAGCGGCACCCCCGCGCAGCCGTCGCCTGGACGAAGATTATCCGCCGGAAGTGGTTCCTCGCGGAAGGCGGCGCAGTGAGCCGCTCTATGATGATCCCCACGATGATCCTTATCTTGAAGCAGAGCGACGGGAGCGGCAAGCCAGAGACAAGAAACGCGCCATGTCGAGGCGCAAACTGCTGGCTGGAGCAATTGTTGTCGGTGGTGGCGCAGTGGCAGCCTACGAACTGGTGCCAAAGCTTCCACATGCCCTGGAAACGGCTGGCACGAACATCGAACACCAGATCGCGGATGCTTTTAACAAGGGTTTTGCCGCCGGTGGCGAGGCCGTTCGCAAGGAGATCATCAATGGCCTGGATACGCTCGAAGGTGTCTCGTTGGAGGGAGCCATTGGCGCGGCCAAGCTTACCAGGGTTGCCTATGATGTCTTTGTCTCTCCTATTGTAACGCTTGCTGCCACTATCGCGGATGATTTTCTCTCGGCTCTGCTCAATGCGTTAATTACCGGGCGTAAATGGCTGGCGCAGATCAATGCCGACAACGCTACACTGCTGGCCCTGACCAACATCCTGCAAAGCTGGGTGAACCAGGCGCATACTATGCCCAAGAAACTCCAGACCATCACAGAAACCGATCTGGATGGCGCGGTAGCTTACCTGAAATCTTTGCAGAATAAGATTCAAGAGGAGCAGGCGAAGCTGAATGGAGCGTCATCTACTCCAACTCCTAAACCTACATCAACTCCTAAGCATTAAGATGGAAAAGCACTGCTAGTTGTTAACCCGAAGGCACCCGCAAGGGGATGCCTTTACAATTGGTGTAGAGGCATCCCCTTGCGGGTGCCTTCCGTGTTCTCGACACAACCCATCATGCCTGTCATGCTGAGCGCAGCGAAGCATGACAGGTTCTCCAATATCTTCTTCTTTCTTTTTGTTTTTCCGGGTTTTTACTCCTAGCCAACTCTTGACTAACTGCACTGCTAAATTTATCATGTGTAATTAAGGAATGGATACCTCGTCAAAAATTCAGCTACTAGACGTCCTCTGAAATAGCATCAATTTCATAAGGCGGTAAGGAGGTGTTGCACTACACAGTTGATTGTTGGTTAGACCGTTACTTGCTCATGTATAGAAATGGATGTCTCTGAGTTTGACTCAAAGCTGAGGTCTGGCTTGAGTTTTTTTGTTCATTCAGGAGGTTGAACTACATGGCGACAACTGCTGAAAGCAGCGGCGGCGAAGTTCTACGGTCAGAGCGTATCGCGGGTGGTATTTTGCCCAAAGTACTCAACTCGTTCGATATGGTAGCTATTTTTGTTGCAATCGTTCTTTTTATCAGTAATGCTGGTGTAATGGCCTCTGGGGCCGGGCCATCGGCATATGTCTACTGGATTCTTGGGTTTATTACCTTCCTTATTCCTGGTGCGATTGTCACCGGGCAGCTTGGTCTGATGTTCCCAGGCGAGGGATCTATTTATGTCTGGACTACAAAGGCCTTCGGCTCCTTCATGGGCTTTTTCGCGGGCTTTTGCGCCTGGTGGCCAGGTGTGCTGGTCATGATTGCTACTGGTGATGCTGTGGTCTCCCTGATCCAACAGTTGAACAGTAACTTCTTAACCCAGCCCTGGCAGCAAGGTCTGGTCATCATTCTGGTGATTGCTTTTTCGTTCCTGCTCTCCATTCTGCGTTTCCGTGTGACGCAGAACTTTGTCAACATTGTCTTCCTGGCTTATGGTGGGGCTATCCTGCTCGTGGGTCTGGCGGGTCTGATCGCTCTGCTAAGCGGAAACGCGGCAAAGGTTGATTATGCGCCTCATAACTGGCTGCCTACTCTGGGAACGGCCACTTTCTACAGCACCGTGATCCTGGCCCTGCTTGGCATTGAAGTACCATTGAATATGGGCGTCGAGGTACGTGAAGTGCGGGCCATTACACGCTACCTGCTCTGGGGTTCGGTCGTTGTTATGGCGGCCTACCTGCTTGGCACATTCGGCGTAATGGTAGCTGTGCCGGTTGCCGATCAGGGTAGCCCGGCAGCAGTAGCCGAGGCGGTGCAAAAAGCGTTTGGTGGAGCAGGTCCAATTCTTGGCACGATTGTAGACCTGATCTTCATCGGCTTCTTTATTTTCAACACTGCCGTATACAATTACTCGTTTGGACGCTTACTCTTCGTTTCGGGCATTGATCGTCGCTTGCCGACGGTCATGAGCAAGGTGAATCGCAACAAAGTGCCGTGGGTGGCCGTACTGGTGCAGAGCATCATCTCGGCGTTCTTTACGATTGTTGCTTTTGTCCTGGCTCCGCTTTTCATCCCGACGAAAAACGCGAACGACCTTTCAACGGTCATCTATGACATTCTCCAGGCCTCAGTCACCGTAATCTGGTGCGTGTCAATGGTGATCCTGTTTGTGGATGTGATTATCATCCGCTCGAAATATCGCGAGACCTTCTCGCGTATTCAACTGGCCCCGGACTGGGTGTTCTACCTGTGCGCGGTTATTGGCGCTGTTGCTACAGCTTATGGGGTCTTTGTCACCTTTACCAATCCCTGGACAGTGTCAATTACCACCATTACACTCAGTACCCTTTCATGGGATCTCTGGATCGGTGGTATCGGTGTGATCTCCTTGATTGTAGGTGCGCTGCTCTACTTCATTGGTCAGGCAACCATCAGGCACAATGTAAGCGATGAAGAGATCATTGCCGAAGTCACTGGCGGCGCTGCTGGTGGAGAGTAAAGGATAAGTATTACTCAGAGGACACGGAAGACACGCGCGAGAGGAACGGGGATACAGAAGACACCCCTCGTGGGTGTCTTCTGTATCCCCCACTCGCTTCCGGTTCTCTTAATGGGCTTCTTTCCATTCCTCTATACTCGGCCATTACACCCCTGCCTCCAGATGTCATCCTGAGCGCAGCGAAGGATATCGCGCTTGCCGGGGCGAGCCAATTGGGCCGCAGATCCTTCGCTGCGCTCAGGATGACATACAAAGGGGTCTTTTTCATGGCATGCTCAGGATGACATACAAAGGGGTCTTTTTCATGGCATGCATGCTATTGTTGACTTGTCTAACATGATTAAAGTTGATACAGTATGAGAAAGCGGCTATTGTTGTAGGGAAGAGTCACGTCTATGTCAACTGTACCAGAGCATTCTCGCCAGGATTTTGATGCGGATAAAACGCTCCAGATAGATAACGTACTCGCTCCGCATGTGCATTGGAGCGAGATAGAGGAAACGAAGCATTTTGTCCAGTTTTATGAAACCGATGATTTTCTCATCGATTCGTTGAGCGGATATATTAGCACCGGGCTGAGCAGGGGTGATGCCTGTATTGTGCTGGCTACTGACTCCCACAGGCAGGGCCTTGAGGAGCGCCTGGGAGCGCGAGGCTTCGATCTTGCTTCCCTGGATGGACAATATATATTCCTGGATGCGGCTGAAACGCTCTCACACTTGATGGTTGACGGTTCGCCAGATGCAAGTTACTTCACCGGCGTGGTTGGCAATACCATTGAGCGTGTCGCACATGGTAAGCGCCCTATACGTATCTTTGGAGAACTGGTCTCGCTGCTCTGCGTGGATGGCAACCGGACCGCAGCCATTCGCCTGGAAGAACTCTGGAATGAATTGCGCCACAAGCAGCCCTTTTCACTCTTCTGCGCCTACTGGATGCCCAGTTTTAATGGACAGGCGTATCGCGAGCAGTTTCGTGAGATTTGCAAGCAGCATGCGCACGTGATCCCTTCCGAAAGTTATACAGCGCTTCATGATGTAGATGAGCGCCTGCGGGCTATTTCCCTATTGCAACAGCAGGCAATCTCTTTGCGCGAACTGGAAAAGCGCGAAGATGCCTTCATCAGTATGGCTTCTCACGAACTGAGAACTCCTGTTACCAGCCTCAAAGGCTTTACTCAAATTCTGCAAAGACGGCTGAAGCACCAGGCAGACCCGCAGTCTCTGTTTTTCCTGGAACGAATGAACGCGCAACTCAACAGGTTAACAAACCTTATCAGCGACCTGCTCGACGTGTCTAAAATAGAGGCGGGAATCCTGGAGTTACACCAAGCAAACGTAGACTGTGATGAGCTTGTGCGCGAGACTGTAGAGGCTGTACAGGCAAATTGCGCGACACATCGTCTCGATATAGAGGGGAAGACAGAGGCCCAGGTGTATGCAGACCGGGACCGCCTGGAACAGGTGCTGATGAACCTGCTGACCAACGCTATCAAATATTCTCCTGAAGCGGATAGCATTCTTATTCGCCTGCGCAAAGTGCAGGGACAGGTAGAGGTAGCCATCCAGGATTTTGGCATAGGCATACCAGAAGAACATCAGGAACGAGTCTTTGAGCGTTTCTACCAGGTAAGCGGCCCCGAACAAAATACCTATCCAGGTCTTGGCATCGGCTTATACATTGCGCGCACTCTTATAGAGCGACACGGTGGATGCCTCTGGCTGAAAAGCCGCCAGGGAGCAGGCAGCACGTTCTATTTTACGCTGCCGATTCACATGTAGGGACGCGATCAATCGCGTCCCTACATTTTTTATTACCTATACGATGCAGGAGCGGCGTCGATTGACCCCGTCTCTTCCAGGATGGCGCGTAGCTGGCGCGCATCAAGCGTTTCGTGTTTGCGCAGTTCCTGGGCGATGCGGTCTAGCGCGGCGCGGTGGTCTGTCAGCAGTTGTACAGCGCGGTCATAGGCTCGTTTGACGATGCGATTGACTTCCTGGTCGATGACCGTCGCGGTTTTCTCGCTGTACTCTCGCGAACCAGTTGCCAGGGCAGTGCCTGCAAACGGGTCTTCGCGTTCGCTGAATGAGATGGGACCAAGCCGTTCGCTCATGCCCCAACGCGCCACCATCTGCCGCGCAATGGCTGTCACGCGCTGCAGGTCGTTCTCCGCGCCGGTGGTGATGCGCCCGATGGCGACCTGTTCGGCGGCGCGCCCGCCGAGGGCCGTAACCAGTTGCGACTCCAGGTAGTCCTGCGAGTAGTTGTAGCGATCATCCAGCGGCGTGTATTGCGTGACGCCCAACGCCTGCCCGCGAGGCACAATTGTCACCTTTGTGACCGGATCAACGTTTTCAGTGAGCAGGCCTGTGAGCGCGTGTCCGCCCTCGTGATAGGCGACGACGTTCAAATCCTCGTCGCTCAAGATGAGCGGGCGTTCCGCGCCGAGCAGGATTTTGTCGAGCGCTTCCTCGAAGCAGCGCTGGTTTACGGCATTCAGGTTGCGCCGGGCGGCCAGCAGAGCAGCCTCGTTCACCAGGTTCGCCAGGTCGGCTCCTACCATGCCGGGTGTGCCACGCGCCAGGGCGGTAAGGTCAACATCCGGCGCGAGAGGGACGTTGCGCGTGTGAATCTTCAGGATGGCGAGGCGACCATTCCAGTCGGGGCGTTCGACCGTTACGCGGCGGTCGAAGCGACCGGGACGCAGCAGCGCTTTATCGAGACCATCAGGACGGTTGGTAGCGGCGATAACGACGACGGCCTGTCGCGCATCAAAGCCGTCCATTTCGACCAGCAACTGGTTCAAAGTTTGTTCGCGCTCATCGTTGCTGTTGATGCTCGCGCCGCGCTGGCGACCGACGGCATCAATTTCGTCGATGAAAATGATGCTGGGAGCCGCTTTCTTGGCCTGATCGAACAGGTCGCGCACGCGGCTGGCACCGACGCCGACCAGCACTTCAACAAACTCTGAGCCACTCATCGAGAAGAAAGGCACGCCTGCTTCGCCTGCTACAGCACGCGCCAGCAATGTCTTACCGGTTCCAGGAGGGCCAACCAGCAGCACACCACGCGGAATTTTGCCGCCCAGCTTCTGGAATTTCTGCGGTGTGCGCAGGAATTCGACCACTTCTACCAGATCATTCTTGGCTTCGTCCACGCCCGCCACGTCGGCAAAGGTCGTGCTGGGCCGGTCTTCCAGCACCAGCTTGGCGCGGCTCTTGCCGAAACTGAAGATGTTTTGCTGGCCCTGCGTGGCCCGGCGCGCAATCAGGAAGAAAATGCCGATCACCAGTAGCCAGGGTACAAAGGTAGTTAGAATGGTTAAGAGCAGGCTGTTATCCTGCACCTGCTTTGCTGTATAGTTGACATGATACTGGTTCAACAGCTTTGTCAGGTTCGGATCACCATTGGGCAGCTGCGTGAAGTGGAAACTGGTGCCCGTTTTGACATTGCCGTTGATATCAGTGATAGTAGTAGATTGTTTGAAATCGCCGTAAGCATCCTGCCCCTGGAAGGTGACATCCTTGATATTACCGGCCTGTACCTGCTGGTAAAAGGTGCTATAGGGGATTTCAATCGCGTTCGGATTGGAACTGGTGCCCGAACCCTGCGTGAAAAATTGAATCAGGTACCAGCCGAGCAGCACTACGCCGACCAGGATCAGGGCGCGCATGAGCAGCGATGACCCGGTATTGCGAGGCGGCCCGCTCCCGTTATTGCCGTTCCCCCCATTGTTCAAATTCGGGCGTTGAGGAGGTGTCGGCCCTTCATTGGGGTTGCGCTGGTACATATATATAGCCTGAGCATCCATCGATTCAGACCCGCTTTCTTCATCGAAGACCTGTTTGAGCAGTCTTCATGCTGGTTTTTCTATGGTTAGTAAGGATAATAACTTTTTTCTGCTACACTCGCAAGTGTTATTGTTTGTAGGAGCGTGGGCAGCACATTTTTGCAGAGATTTCCCGGAAGCCATCGCGAGAGTTTCTGGAAGCCACCCGCAAGGGGCTGGCTCTACCATAGGAAGCCGCCTGTAGAGCCAGCCCCTTGCGGGTGGCTTCCGGTTCCCCAATGCTGCTACAAACAGACTGGCGGGTGGCTTCCGGTTTCCCAATGCCCCTACAAACAGGTACGTAATCATTACGTTCTAGATTACCGAAAGTTGCTGACTTTTAGCACTCATATTTTGTGATTGCTAATATATTATATCCCCTGTAACCCGTTATGAACAGGAATTTGTAGTATAATTCGGACTGTCTAATAATATTACGAAATTCGAGGTAAAACAGTGCAGCATCGTTACGCACTATTGGTAGGCGTAGATAGTTATGTTGATAAAGCGCATTTTCCTCCTTTGCGCTTTGCTCAGGCGGACGCCGAGGCTCTTTACCAGTTATTGATCGATCCCGAGCGCGGCGGCTGGTGGGCGGAAGATGTGGTCTATCTGGCAGGCGAGGCGGCGACCCGAGACGAGATCGAGAGCCAGTTGCGCGAATTATGTTTGGTGCGAGCGCAGTCGGATGACCTTGTGCTGATCTATTTCGCCGGGTATGCGATGATCGATCCTGCCACGCAGGACGGCTATCTTGTGCTGAGTGCGACGATGGCAGAACGTCCTGCGACTGGCCTGCACGTGCCAACGCTGGTCGATCACTACCTGTATGGCTCGAAGGCCGCGAATATCCTTACCATTCTCGATATCGCACACGCCGGGCCATCCTGGAAGCATCATAAAAGACCGGAAGATGCGGCACTGCTTTTCGGTGAGTCGCTGGCCGATCTGCCGGGAAATAAGGGGCGCGTAATCCTGACATCGCATCGCCCAGGCGAGTTGTCGCGGCAGCAGCTTGAGCAGGGACATGGCGTTTTCATGTCGCATGTGATCGATGGCCTGGAAGGCGAGGCGGCCAATCCACGCACAGGGCGCGTAACCCTCGGCACGCTCTACGATTATCTGGATGAGAAGATGGAGTGGGACGAGCCGGAATACCCGCAGAAGTTTGGCAAAGAGTACGGCTCGATGACGCTCATCGAGTGGGCCGAGTGGAAAACTGCTACCGCGCCGCTTCTGTCTGGGAAGGAGCGCCGGGTTGTGGGTGTAGAGATAATGCCGCTGCACATTCTGACCGGTCATCGCGGACATGTCGATGATGTAGTGTTCTCGCCAGATGGAGCGCGCATCGCCTCGTGTGGAGAAGATATGACGGTGCGGGTCTGGGCGACCAGCGATGGGCGGCTGGTGCATACGCTCACCGGACACGAGGGCGCAGTGATGGGTGTGGACTACTCGGCTGATGGCCGACTGATTGCCTCGTGTTCAGAGGATAAAACGGTGCGACTCTGGAGCGCTGAGAGTGGGGAGCCTGTCCGTGTGCTGGCAGGCCACAGCAGTGCGGTGTGGACAGTAGCTTTTTCGCTCGATAATAAGATGCTTGCTTCCTGCTCCAACGATGAAACGGTTAGAATCTGGAATCCAGAAACAGGCGTGATGCTGCATATATTGCAGAGCCATCACAACGTCGTCGTGGGCGTCGATTTCTCCTATGATAGTCGTTTCCTGGCTTCCTGCTCCTTTGATAAGAGCATATGCATCTGGGATGCGCAGAGCGGCGTGTTGCAGCAGCGCCTGCGCTATACCGATATCGTGTACGGTGTGGCATGGTCTCCAAAAGGAAACCTGCTCGCCTCTTGCTCTGCCGATGGCTCGATCTGCCTGTGGGATATCTCCAATGGGCAGATCATGCAGACCCTCACAGGCCATGAAGGAGCCGTCTGGACGGTCGATTTCTCAGCGGATGGCCGTTTGCTGGTTTCCGGCTCAGAAGATGGCTCGATGAAGCTCTGGGATGTCTTGCAGGGCCGCGAAGTGCAATCGATCAGTCATCGCATCGAGATCTACGGCGTCGTTTTTGGCGCGCATGGCCTGCTGGCGAACAGCGCCGAAGATGGAGCAGTGCGCGTCTGGCAAACCGAGGTGATCGAGGGCTGAGTTGTCCATGCAGGAGGCCCCTGGCAGGCAGAATAAGAGCAAGCGAAAAATGCTTGACAAGCCGCAAAGTCTGTAGTATGATAATGAAGCCGACGCGGGGTGGAGCAGTGGTTAGCTCGTTGGGCTCATAACCCAAAGGTCGGAGGTTCGAATCCTCCCCCCGCTATTCGATACCAGTCGGCAAAGCACACTTGACGCGGGATAGAGCAGTGGTTAGCTCGTCGGGCTCATAACCCGGAGGTCGCAGGTTCGAATCCTGTTCCCGCTACTTATTGACATGTATTCATGTCAATGGTATAGTAATTGTATGGCGGCGTAGCTCAGTTGGTAGAGCATCGGACTCATAAGCCGAGCGTCACAGGTTCGATCCCTGTCGCCGCTATTTTTATTTATAGCTCATAGTCCTTCGCCCACCTGACTCCTTTTTCCTGATTGTTCTTTGGTTGTGTAAGACGTAGACGCATTGTATCCCCTGTAGCTTGATCGGCTGGAATAAGGTAAGTCTTGTGCTGTTCATGGCTATATACTGCAAAATAATCTATTTGCCCAGTGTACTTAGCTCTACTATATTGCACTTTCCCATTGATGGAACGTGACCGGAGCGAAGTTGTTGCGAACTTTATATACCCATTATCACCCCTTTTTTCCATCCACGCCGTTTTACATTGTACGCGCCAGAATTTGCCCTCGGCATCCTCAATCACCAGGTCATAACGGGAACTATCCCCGTAAGGAGTAAGAATGGTGTATCCCACTTCCAGCAACCGCGCAATGATATAGGCCTGGCTTCGTTCTCCTAACTGTTTCTTTGTGGACGCAGAAATATTCATTTTTTTACCTCAATTGAATATAATTTATGGATTGCAAGAGTATAAACTGTTTTTAGAAGCTCATCAAGACTTTATTTGACAAAAAAGGATGAGTGGTAAAAAATCTCATAGCCGTTTTTATGAAAACAGCCATGAGCTGACTAATGAGAGGCTTTTCTATTCCTTATGCCTTCTTCTATTTTGCCCCCGTTTTCAGCACGCACCCCGTTATCATTTGCCTGTTCCCATTCGCAAAGGTATATTGCACGTGCAGCAAACCTTTTGTATCCGCTTGTGTAGAGGGAAACACACTTTCCAAGCTCGCACTAGAATAGAGCAGGCTTATACTCAGGATATGTCCCTGTCCATCGATATCCAGTTCCTGACTGAGATAACGCGCATCTATGGGCAGGAACAAGGCGCAGGTTGCCTCGGCAGAGGTGGCGTCCCAGGGCGTATGAGGTGGCGCGGAAACCGAAATCCGGTAAACGGGCGAATCTGTTTGCTTGTTCCCGTTTGTATTGCTCTGGATGAGCAGGTAGTCAAGGTTCGAATCTTTGTAACGTTGAAAGGCGTAGATGCCGGACGCGGGATTGCTGTGGTTGTCTGGCATGCCAAATTTCTGAATAAACGCGCTCACCTGGCCGCCCAGAATGGCTGTTGGTGGTGTTAGAATGGGTGTTGGTTGTGTGGGAATCGATACGTTGGTGTTCTGTACCTGTGAGTCGGCCAGGTGGCGGCTATCACCCTGGAAGCCGCAGCCGCTCAGCAGGAATAGCCCGAATAGCGAGGCCAGCAGGTAAAAATAGGTGCGTCGTTGCAGGTGCTTCATAAAAACCTCTTCCATCTTCCTCACGTCTTCAAAAAGATACGTTCAAATCGCTGTATCTAGTATGAAAAATTGCTTCGCAAAAACAAAATGGTAGTACTTTTAGCAAACCGTCCTAGAGAAGCGAAGGATAGATAAGTTTTCCATCCTGCACTTGAAGAAAGGCCGTCAACTCGTGAGGCTTCGCGGTTTTGCGGTTCATAATGTGCAGCACCTGCCAGCCCTGGACGGTGAGGGCATCGGCAATGAGCGAGCGATGGCAGCGCCAGGGAACGGCCTCGGCGCACAGAATCGCCACTCGTTTCTTTTCAGCCAGCTTTTTCAGTTCGTCCAATCCCTCTTCAAAGGCTGGCGTAGACATGTAGTCGGCATAGCCGCGAAACGAGGTGTTTTGCCAGCCGGTATTGGGCGAATCTTTTGCCGGGTGGCGCAACCCCCCAAGCTGTTTGAGATGTGTATAGGCAATACCGGCCTCTCTTAATGAAGCAGCAAGGGCATCCGAGGAAAATTGGGGATTGCGCCGCGATTTTGGAACGGTGCGCACATCCGCCACTTCCTCGATGCCATGTGTCCGCAAAAGCTCGATCAATTCCTCGATGGAGCGCGTCGAATGTCCGATTGTGTAGAGCGTGTGCATATTTGTATTATAGGACACACTATTTGTAGGGACGCGATTGATCGCGTCCACCCCGTCCGACGTGCGTGCCGAGGTAGCGGAGTGGACGCGATCAATCGCGTCCCTACAAAACCTGGAACAATTTATGCTACAGGCGCAGCATCTGGCGCGGGTGAAGGTACTTCCTCTTCGCGCTCGGCCTTTGGACGACCGGGGAGCGTGAAGGCCAGGAAGATGGTGGCAACGGCCAGCCAGAAGGTCACGAGGTAGGCATCGTTCAGTCCGGCGTTGAAGTTGTGCTGGAAGATGGAGCCATGCGGATTGAAGATCTGGCCGATCAACTGACCCATCGCGGCTTTCGCTGCCGAAGCCGCCGGGACACCATGCTGCTGTAGCGCCTGCACCAGTTGGAGAAATTGCTTTCCCAGGCTGGTTGATGGATTGTGAATATCGCTGACGGCTGCATTCTGGTAGCTGGTGAACTGGTTGGTGAAGATGGTGCCGAGCATGGCGATACCGAAAGACTGGAAGACGTTGCGCGTAGCGTTGAGCAGCGAACTGGCGCGCGGCAACTGCATAGGTTTCAGGCCGGTCAGAGCCGTTGTAAGCGTGGTTTGCAGCACGCAGCCGAGCGCGACACCGCGAATAGCCACGATCCACATCACATCGATATAGGGCGTATCAACCGTCAAATGGGCCAGTTCCCAGGTGTTGATGGCGAGCAGGATGCTGCCGAAAGCAATCAACCAGCGCCCGCCGACTTTGTTATAGAGCGCGCCCGCCAGTGGTGTCACAATGCCTGCCGAGATGGCAAGAGGCAGCACAAGCAAACCTGCCTCGAGCGGCGTGCGACCGCGCAGGGTTTGCAGGTAAATGGGCAATAAGAATTCGGCTCCGAAGAGCGCGATAGAACTGACCCAACCGACTATATTGGCAAAAGCATAGGTGCGGCGCAGGAAGAGACGCAGATCAAGCAGAGGCTCCTTGACGCGCAACTCGACGATGACGAAGGCGATGAAGGCAGCGATACCTACGCCAAGCAGGATCAGAATGCGCTGTGATGTCCAGCCATCACTACCACCGCGCTGGATGGCATACAACAGTGTGCCGAAGCTGATTGTGGAAAGCAGGACGCCGGGGATGTCCAGGCGCGCAGCAGTGCCGCGCCGCGACTCGCGAAGCCAGAAACTGCCAAGCAGGATACCCGCAATACCTACAGGAATATTAATGAAAAAGATGTAGCGCCAGTCCAGGTATTGCACAAAGTAGCCGCCAAGCACAGGCCCACTGGCAGGAGCAACGATCAAGGGAATACCGTAGAGACCAAAGGCCACACCACGCTCCTTTTCAGCGAAAGCTCCAAACAGCAGCGAGATGCCGAGCGGTCCCAACATGCCGCCGCCAAGCCCTTGCAAAGCGCGGAAGGCCACCAGGAAAGGCAGCGAAGGCGAGAAGGCGCACAGAATCGACCCCGCGACAAACAGGCCAAGCGAAACGAGGTAGACGCGCTTGATGCCGAACCGTTCCGAGAACCAACCTGCCAGAGGGGTCACAATACCCAGCGCCAGCACATAGGCCGTCAGAATGCCGTCTACCTGGTCTACCTTCGCGTTGAACACGCGCTGAAAGGTTGGTATAGCCACATTCACGGCAGTGGAGTCCAGAATCACCATGAATGTGCCAAATACCACTGAGATCAGCACTTTCCATTTATAATTCGGGTCGGAACTGGTTGCCGTACTCCGCGTATTTTCAGTCGTATTTGCTGCCATCATTAACCTCCTCAGAATTATTGCTCTTCCTTATCACTTGATAAATGAAGAGCAAAAAACGGGTAATTTTATCAGTGTTTTCTGCTTATTCGGCAGGCCTGGCTAAGCCATGAAAGATAATTTGTGTCACCAGCGAGACCAGTTCGCCATCATTTAATTGCATAAATTCGCGATGACCACGCGGGAGCAGGGTGGAGATCATGCTGATAAAGAGAAAGGCGGCTATGCTGGGATCGCTGCCCTGCTGTTTGCTATTTCGTAACTCTCCACTAAGCTGTCCCTCTTGAAAGAGTGAGGCAATGGGCGCGATAATGCTTTCCTGGAAGGCCTTGCTCAAGGTCATCCTGGCTTCCGGCGAGAGTTCGTGTCGAATATCATGCAGCATCAAGGTATGATCGTGCTGCGTGCTGCTCAGCAGGTAAAGAGCAACACGACGCAATCGCTCCTCAAGCGTGTCACTCCGCCGCGCGATGCGCTCTAACGCCACCTGCGTTTTGCTCAGTTCTTCCAGTGCCATCGCCACATATAGCTCCTGCTTATCTTTGAAGTGGTGATAGAGCGCGGGCTGAGTCAGACCGCAGGCATCCGCTATTTGCCGTGTAGAAATAGCTCTATAACCATATTCCATGAATAACTGCTGCGCTACGCGCAAGATGGTGCGCCGCGTTTCCTCTGCCTCTTCCTGGGCATGCTGTTTGCGCTGCTTGCTAACCATATTGCTTTCTCCTTATCAATTGATAAGTATAATATGAAAAAATTAGAAAGGTCAAGAGGACATCACAAAACGGGTGAGCGTTAGACTTTTGCGGGGAGAGGGAACGGAAGACATCCCCTTGCGGATGTCTTCCGTTCCCTCTCCTGGGATGTCAGGAAAATCAATGTGACATGCGGTTATAGACAGCCAACCAGTTAGTAGCAATTTCCACCTGGGCCTCCTGAAGCGACATTGCGCCAGAGCAAACCTGGTCATGCAGGTAGTTCTCAACCTGGTCTTTCTGGTGGAAGCCAGGAGTGGGAGAGGCCGCTTCCGGCCACAGGTTAGAGATATCGTTAGAACCACCTAACTCCAGGCTAACCAGGTGATCTACCTCGTACTCTCCTGCCGAATGATGATAGATGCCATATTCCGCGTATACCTGATTTTTTTCGCTGGTCGGCACGTTGCGTACTGAGCGAGAATAGCCCGGCTGGCAGATCTGATCCTTTGTAACATTGGGAAAGATATCGCCGGGTGTGCATTCAGGGTCTTGCAGTGCGCCCCGGGCCGTACAGCCGGATGTTTTGGTCTGTACGCCCCAGTGCGGCGTACCTGTAGTGGGGGTGGGCGTGATACCCGTTCCGGTTCCAGGCCCCGAAACATTGATGGTGCAGCTTGCCACGAGCAGACACAGTAAGGTCAGAAAAAGCGCGGGCAAAACGGTAAAGCGCGAACCGGTGCCTGAATGAAGAGAGAAAAGACGACGATGCATGGAGCGTTCCTCCTTGTGTTGTCACGACGCAGTATATATATCATTACTCAGACTGCAAAACAAGCCACGTCGAGTCAAAATGTTTTGCCTGCAAGTTCTGGCTCGTAATCCAGTAGTAGAGCATACCGGTATCCCCCCAGCGCATGTTGGCCTGCTCATCCGAGTCCACCTGGAGCAGGAGCAACCAGTCATTAGCGGTCTTTAAAAGGTCCTGGGCGCGTGGGTCGCTGCTATCGGTGATACCATGCGAGACAAGCTGGCACTGCGAACGCATATCGTCCTGAATGGTATCGGCAAAGCCCAGCATACGGTTATGCGGCTCAGCCATTTCCTGCTGGGAATAGAGCGTCGAGAGCAGCTTTTCATACTGCTGCTGTTCTGCCTGCGTCCAATCAAAGTGCGAAATATCAAGCTCCGGCTGCTGAGACACCGTAATCTCGCTGGCAAAACGAATCGAACATGCATGAAAACGACTACTCGCCGGAAGCGCATTCGGAGCAGTTGCGCGGCTCAGCTTGTTCTGAACATTATCCGAGAAAAGAACAGACCAGCCGCCCTTATCCGAAGGCTGATCGCCATAAGTCTGCTGCTTCGCATCATAGAAAAACCACAGCATCCCACTCGCAGGCAACAATTTCTGCGTATCATAAGGATGCGTCTCATCCAGCCGAATCTGTGCAATAAACGATTGTGGCACGCCCTGCCACTCCGGCCATGCCGTTCCAGCAGGCAGATCAGGCAATCCCCCCAACTTCGATGCTCCCACCTGCAAAGTCTGCTCATCCACCGCAGTTGTATGAAGACGAATAGAGTTCCGCACGAGATAATCGATATCCTTTGTCACCCGCGCCAGTCCCGCCCCAACCAGCGCCACCTGGAACGTAGCTTTGTCTAAAGGCATAGTAGCTAGCCCTCCTGCATGTACAAAATATTGCGCCCTCGCCCTTACTAAAGAGAACGAGCAAGCGTGCGCGTTTCACCGAAGTGCGCTTTGATTGGAAGTATAGGTGGGGGTGGGGGGAAAAGGCAAGTCAACAAGGGAATGGATGGGTGAGGGAGAGAGAGTTGCTCAAGGAAGCATGTAGCAGAAGATACACAAGAATGAGATGGAATAAGAGCGGTATGGTTCGCTACTTCCCCCTTGAGCGAATGCGTTCTGTTAGTTTAGCATCAGCGAACAGCAGGAATTAATCTGACTGCTTAACTTTTGCTGGCTGCTGTTCTATTTTTCTGTGCCTACGACAGAATTTTACGAACTCCTTAACTTCACTTTTGGAACGGAGATGAATGAGTACTGGTTCGGGCGATTTTCTGTGAAAAAGCTCTGCAAAAGTAGAAAAATCCTTTCTAACCTTTCTCATAGGAAAAGGAAATCCCTCCATAGGTAATGCCCATATTGACGTTGTCATCAGAGCGAATGCTAAACTGGGAACAAAACTCGTGATTTCTCCCAACGTTCCATCGGGGAAAGTTGAATTCTCCAGGTCTTCGGGTGCCTTGCCTGTAAAATACGTGATTTTTCGAACCAGGTCTTTTCTGTCTTTTTCAGGAAATGTCCAGAAGACCTTTTTGATATAACGCCAGTTCAGCCGATCCTTGCATTCGGAAGGAAAATCTGGAAGCGACCAACCGAAATAAAAGAGAAAGAGTCTGACGAAGTGCCTTTTAATTACTCGAGAAAGGCAGAGCCAACGAGACATATCTAGAAAAATAATGGTATCAGCCTCTCTCAGGCGGATATCGGATGTGTTTAGATATGTCCCGTCGATGATCCATTTTTTCACGGTTTGAAGAATGTGTTGCTGGAACTTTATCCAGTCTTCTTGAGGTATTCCCTCCCAGCCCTGCTGCCAGAAGTACCAATCTAGGTGAACAACCTCAATCTTGAGGATATCACCGAGTTGTCGCGCAAGCGTTGATTTACCTGCGCCGGGCGACCCGACAATGGCGATTTTCATACATACGACCTCCCATTCATTAAGTGTTGAAATAGCGTTGCCTGATTGATGACCAAGAGCCAGTTACTAAAGGAAGATTATTTCTTGTGCCTTGCTCTGGTGGTCATAGCGCGTTGTTCAAATGCACGCGCCTCGTGTTCTCGCCTGGTTTTGCGAAGGAGATGAGCATACTGCTCCAGGCTGGCGGCTAGATCACGATGTTCGGAGCCAGGAGCTTCTTCCCGGATATTGAGCGCGTTTAGCAACAATGGCTCAGCTTCTTCATACCTTTGCATATCAATATAAAGTTGAGCCAGGTTACTGCTGGTATTGGCTGTATAAGGATGCTGAGAACCCAGAGCATTTATGCGAATAGCGAGTGCTTCCTTATACAAAGCCTCTGCTTGGCTATACTCACGTAAAGCGTGATGAATTTTTGCCAGATTCTCCAGATTGTAAGCCACATAAGGATGATCCGGCCCGAGCGTTTCTTTGCGAATTTCTAAAGACCGTTCGATTAAAGGTTTTGCCTCCTGATAATTGCCTTGAGCCATGTATAGTTCACTCAGACCGCTTAGTATGAGAGCTACGCGAGGATGTTTACTACCTGGCGTATTCTCGCAGATAGCCATAGCCCGGTTGTAATATGCTTCGGCTTCTGGATATTTTCTAAGCGCCTGGTAGAGTCTGGCTATATTTCTAAGCGTATCTGCTGTATCAGGATGATTAGCGGCTAACTTCTGCTCCTGGATGCTCAAAGCCTGCTCGCTAAGGTCTATTGCCTCGGAATACTTTCCTTGAGAATGGTAAAGCTTTGCCAGTCCAACCAGGTTTCGGGCCGTATCCGGGTGATCAACACCGAGAACGTTTTCCCGGATTTCAAGAGCTTGTCGGTAATACAATTCTGCCTTGTCAAATTGTGCCTGTGCCCGGTATAAGCGTGCCAGGTTATTCAGAACCTCGGCGATGTGAGGATGTTCTTTACCATAGGCATTGAGAAAGATATTGTGCGAACTCCAGTACAATTGTTCGGCATCCGAATACCAGCCCATACGGCGGTACACTAACGCTAAGTCATTAAGGGTATGAGCTACGTCAGGATGTTCATCACCAAGTATTTTTTGCTGGATACTTAACGCCTGCTTGTACAGTTCTTCTGCTGGCTTATAGTATCCCATCGTGCTATTTAATTCGGCTAGATGGGCTAGACTGGCTGCAACTTCACGGTTTTCCGTCGTAAAGACTTTCTGGCGAATATCCAGGGCCTGACGGTAAAGTTTTTCGGCCTCGGAATATTTACCTAAAGCATAGTAGAGTTGCCCCAGGTGGTCGAGGCTGGCTGCGGTTCCAGGTTCTTGCAATCCTAAAGTGCGCTGGCGAATATCACGGCCCTGCTCCAATAGCGGCCTGGCTTGTAGATATTTACCTTGAGCCAGATATAAGAGGCCAAGTTCACTTACCGTAATGGCTGTCTCAGGCTTATCTGATAACTGAAGCTGCTCTTGTATAGAAAGGGCAGATTGTAAAAGCTCTTCAGCAAGCGCATATTGGGCATGCTCAATCAGATAATGGCTGGCTCTTGTGAACAGATCAGCCGCTTCTGAAATGACAACTTCCAGTTGTTTGATAGAAGCCATGCCTGCTTGAACGTGGGGAATGTAACGTTGGCATTTAGACCATGTTTCTGGATCGACTTCAGGAAAGACTTGATTAAGCACGCGAATAACATACTCTGCCCATATCCGTTGTTCGTTCTCAGGCAGACTGTCTTTGAGTACTACCTGTACGAGACGATGGGTACTCAGTACTTGCTCGTCAGGTATGCGGCGTATAAGCGAATAACGCATCAACAGTTGAATAGCTTCGTTGAATTGAAATGGATCACTTATTTCTGACAAAGAGGTCGCATCAAGTGCGGATACGCCGAGAATAATCATTTCCTCGGGAATAGCTTCAGGATCGAAAAAAGCCAGTAAACGAAGTAAATCGGCTGCTATAGGGTTTTGTCGCATGATTTGCTCGAACGAGAGCGACAATGTGGCAGCAACCGACTCGGGATGATCTGTGGGAAGGATTCCGCGTCTCTGTAAAAGTTCTTTATGCCGGGATTGATAAAGATCAAGATACCCTTTTAAGCCGCAGCGTGTCTCCTCAATGTATGCTCCTGCCTGATCAATAGCAAGTGGAAGTCCATCTGTTGCTTCAACGATTTCGTGAGCAAGCGCAAGCTCTTCTTTTGTTAGCTCGCGCGTGGCTGTATTGTCAGAATTGAGAATCCTGATGCGGCGCATAAGAAATAGTACTCCCTCTTCCCTCTCCATCTTTTCCACTTCTATAGTTTGAGCAATTGACCCAAGAGCGTGTTGTCTTGTTGTGATAAGAATACTGCCTTCTCCCAGTCTTGGAAGAAAGCCTTCAACAAGCTGAGGATCATCAACATTATCAAAAATCAGTAACCAGTTCTTATTAAGCGCGAACCAACGTTTGACCACATTAACAACGATGAGTTGATCCTGGTCTTTTTCTGTTAGATCTAGCAGCGCTGCTAGCATAAAGAAATCAGCGACTAGCGAATCGTAAGTTGAAGCATTTACCCATAGGACAGCCTGGTAATTATCTCGATAGCGGTAAGCATATTCTACTGCCACCTGCGTTTTGCCAATGCCACCAAGTCCACTAATTGCCTGTGTTTGGGTTAAGGCTGCCATTTTATTGGTGTTAAGTATAGTATACAGTTGATGTAATAATACTTCTCGTCCCGTAAAGAAAGGGTTGCGTCTGTAAGGAACGTTCCAGTGCCTGGTACCTGTTTGCTGCTCAGTTGAAGAGGTTGTGGGAATTTCAATGGTTTGCTTTTTTTCTTCGCTTTTCACAAACCCTAATTCTTCGAGGGTTTTCCCAAATTGTTTTGCGAGCGACTGCCTATAATAAGGCCCAGGAGTGGTAGAGCCTTTTTCCCAACGGCTGATATTTACTTGTGTGGTGCCGATTTTGTCAGCCAGTTCTTCCTGGGACCAGCCACGCTTTTCGCGTTCAAGTCGAATCCGGCTACCTATCTCCTTCGATACTCTTTTCGTATCAGGAGGTTCCTCTGTTTTCATCTTACATTTCCCGGGATACTACTCTCATTCCCACAATAAAAGGCGCATTTTCCAGAGTGAACATTTGAAAATGGACTTGTTACTTCTTGTGTATAGAAATGATATGAACATGATATATAAGATAGCCTGTATATTATAAGAGTGACATGAATTAGTCAATAGGATGAGACGTCAATTTTATTAACAACAGGAAAAAAGCCGTTGGAACGACTACCTCGAAGAAGTGTTGGTATAAGATAGTATCCGCTTAGTATAAGACGATGAGAAGACGTAAAACGTAAAAGTATATTAAGGTGGCAAAACTTTTTGGTGATAGCCAACGTATATTGGTACTGATGAGAAGGAGGACAACTGCTATGAAAGGAAAAACGAGAGGGCCATCTAGAATGTCAGACCTTGATTTGTTCTCTTTTCCTCATGTGGTAGACGACTTAACTCGTCTCTTCAAGGAAGGTTGGCAGCCGGAACCAGAGGAGTTCGCACGTTTGGAAAATCATATTGCTACCTGTACTCTATGTCTGGAGAATCTTAGCATATTGTTACTTGCGAATAAAGGTACTCAAGAACAGGCAATTCTTAACCAGTTAAAGGAAATACTTCATGGAAAGCGGTTACTGGAAGACCTGAGCGGTTATGCAGATACACTGGAGCGATTAGGGAGACGGGCAGCCAGGAAAGAATATCCCAGGTTTGCTGAACATGTGAAGCTTTGCAAGGTCTGCCAGAAAGAAGTAGAAATTACACGAAAACTTATTCGTGAGGCAGACAAGGATGGATTACTTGTACCGGCAGAAGAAGCTAGTCGCCGCTAGTAACATTGGTTATGGCCCTCTTCTACTCGTTTTCTTGCTCCTTAAGATATTGCCGAAGACGACGAATATAATAGTGGGCAACGGGAGGAGGTATGCCTAGTTCCCTAGCTGCTTCCTCGCAGGCTTTTTCCTCGAAAAGTACCAGTTCCACAAGCGCCTTGTTTTGTTCTGGATTTTTGTGTGTTTTGATATATTTCTTAATATTATCCATTATCTCGCGAACTTTTTCATCAGAAAGGTGAACATTTTCCGGAGTTAACCGGGTGTCAGCTACCCTAGTTTCAGCTTGATTTTCTTTCTCTCCGTCTTTGGAGGAAGATTGGCCAAGAAGTTGAAGTGATAAGTCATTGTTCTTTCGTTTACGAATAACATCGATTGAGGCATGGCGAGCTATTTTAGCCAGCCAGTGTATTAGCTTGCCCTCAAATTTGAAGTCTGATAACTTTCTGTGGATCTTGATCATAGTGATCTGGACAACGTCTTCTTTTTCTTCTCGAGAAAGCGAAATTTGCTGGACTACTCTTCGTATGAATTCGTAGCATTTCTCCCAGTGAGGAGAGTCAGGATGGGCGAGCATTTCTTCGACCACTGGTCTATCGTCTGGTCCTGGCCATTCCTCTTGTTGCATGCTTATGTCCTTTCTCTATTTTTGACTTCATTGGCAATACTGAACTCGTTACATAGAGAAAACCTCTTACTGGACTATATAGTTGCAGGGTATGGCTAATCAATGCCATTATAAACAGGCAATTTTAGAGAATAGAAGAGTCATTTTTATGCTTTTATATTACTTTTATAGACGAGTAATAGCTTTCACTTTAAAATAGTGGCAAAATATATTTTCCATTTTGCCTCGACGAATATACAGAGCATGATATATAGGAATTTATCACTTACAATTTCTATGACGTTCCACTGAATGGAATTGTTTAAAAGAAAGATGTGGCATTTAATATGGTGTATTTCCCCCCCGAGCGAGAGGCCCCGAGGCACAGCACCTCTCGCTCTCCTGACGAGCATACTTTTAAGTACGTCGTCCTGACGAGGCGTGAAAGACAGGCGAGTAATTCCTGCCTCGCACGAATGTGAGAGAAGTATGTAGAGGTCGAGTAGAGGACGCTGAATCATCTGCTTATGGGCATCCTCTTCTGCCGGGCAGCGCATTTTGACGCGCCAATATCCAGACATGTACCCTCTATCTTTTGGGAAAATCTTCTGATAGTAATGTAACCGCTTGATGTTAAGGTCATATTATTGCTCGCTTAAATCTTGATTGGCTTTCTCCGTTCACTCGCTCTTTGCCTGTTCCTTGACTCTGCTTCCTCATACCTTTTATACTCACTCTATGAATAATGAGAACGCCATACCGGAACCAATAAAGCACGTAAGTGAGAAGCAGATAAGGGCAGGGCGCGGTCAACTCATCCAGAGGCTGACCGCCGCGCTGGTCGGCCTGCTGGCGGGTGCGTTTTTCCTTTTTTTGGGTATTCCGCTGGTTGCTTTGCTGGTGAGGGAACCACCTGCGACACTGTGGGCAGCGTTACAACAGCCGGATGCGTTTTCGGCGCTGCAATTGAGCGTGGTGACCACCACGATCAGTACCATCCTGACAGTCCTTTTTGGCTTACCTGTTGCGTATGTGCTGGCTCGCACGCGGGTGCCAGGACGCGCTTTCCTGGAAACGCTTGTGACCATGCCCACAGTTCTGCCGCCAGTGGTGGCTGGAGTGGCATTGCTCATCGCCTTTGGTAGGGTTGGCTTGATCGGTAGATACCTGGCACCGTTTGGCATTGAATTGCCTTTTACAACGGTAGCAGTGGTGATGGCGCAGATGTTTGTGTCCGCGCCATTCTTTGTCAATACGACACGGGCAGGGTTGGAGCAACTGGATAGGCGTTATGAGCAGGCGGCGTATACATTGCGCGCCTCGCCGTTCTATACCTTCCGGCGCGTCGTTTTGCCCCTGATTCGACCCGCTTTGTTGAGTGGCGCGGGTCTGGCATGGGCGCGGGCATTGGGAGAATTGGGCGCGACCATCACCTTCGCCGGAAGCTTTCCAGGTATCACCGAGACTATGCCTATCGCGGTGTACACTGCTGCCGAGGCGGATATAGAGACGGCGGTTGCTCTATCGGTCGTCTTGATGGCTGTCTCGTTCGCTATTCTGCTCGGGCTGCGTTTAGGTTCGAGGCGGTCTGGCTTTTCGGTGAAAAGTTGAGCCTGCCATAAGCCCAAAAAATGCTTGACATGGCGCAAAGCGTTGATTATAATGGTCTGGTCGATCACGCAGGAGATGCAGTGTTTATGCTCCTTGTGAGAGGCGCAATGGGTGGCGAGTTACTCCCCGGTCAGGCTTTCGCTCCATGAGTACTAGAGACTTGTGCCAGTAGAGAAAGCATGTTAGTATAAGGACCGGAGCAGTTTCTCATCCTGGGCAGTTACCAAAGTGGCCAAATGGGGCTGACTGTAAATCAGCTGGCTGTCGCCTTCGGGGGTTCGAATCCCTCACTGCCCACCCAGAATTCCTGCCCGTGTGGCGCAGCGGTAGCGCACAGTCTTGGTAAGACTGGGGTCATGGGTTCGATTCCCATCACGGGCTCCCGTGGTATCTGATGATGTCTATCCTGTCCCGGTTGTCCTGCCTGTTCGATTGGGCAGGATATCCCCAGGGACGATGAGTTTGCCGGTACTAAACGCAAGCACACATCTTCACGAGTATCCACGCAGGAAGTACAAATAGCTCTCACTGCCGTCTCCTGAACAGATCAGATCGTCGCTTCCGTCCTTGTCTCTCAAGCAGCCAGAGGAGAACGGGAGAAGCGTCAATGCAGGCGATCAGAGGTCAGTGGACGGCTGCTGCATGTCTATAGGCTTAATTATCTTTCTGATCGCACAGAGTTGTTAGGAGGAGCCATAAAGGTATGGCAAAGAAGAAATTTGAGCGAACGAAGCCCCATGTGAACGTGGGGACGATCGGGCACATCGACCACGGCAAGACGACCTTGACGGCGGCGATCACCAAAGTGCTGGCCAAAGCCAACCAGGCCA